>Ga0302320_10000199_pt1 | contig 135495 bp, 107 predicted proteins | sample Bog_T0_3_FD_202130 | JGI IMG/M metagenome (GOLD analysis project Ga0302320, IMG submission 202130) | Peat permafrost microbial communities from Stordalen Mire near Abisko, Sweden - Bog_T0_3 | ecosystem: Environmental > Terrestrial > Soil > Wetlands > Peat | place: Sweden: Abisko, Stordalen... | reverse complement strand
GCGAAGGTGCGCAGGCAGCGCTGGCTTCGCCCATTGCAGAGACGCTGTTCTTTGCCGGTGAAGCGACGGACACCGAGGGGCACCACGCCTCCGTGCAAGGCGCTCTCACATCCGGCGAGCGAGCGGCACGGGAAGTGCTGGCCGCACTGGATGCGCGGATTCGATAGAAACGCGGCTCCGCGTTGAAGCGTCGATCACAAAATGCCTCAGGGATTGGTTCGTCAGGCGCGCCAAAGGTGGTAAAGCAGGTAGTAGATCACCACTCCGGTCACGGAAACATAGAGCCATAGCCAGAAAGTCAGCGGGGCAATCTTTACGTGCCTTGCGTCCTGGCGTTTGAGTCCGCGGCTCAGGCTGATGAGGATGAGGGGCACGATGATGACCGCGAGCAGAGTATGACTGGTGAGCAGCGTGAAGTAGACGGGACGGCGCCAGCCATGTCCAGCGAAGTGCAGCACGCCGGCGTGGGCGTGGTAGTACAGGTAGCAGATCAGGAAGATTACTGAGGTTGAAAACGCGGCAATCATGGTGCGCTTGTGAGCTTCAATCTTATGGTTGCTGATGAACCGCTTGGCGGTGACGAGAAGCACGGCGGCGGTGGCGTTGAGCGTCGCGTTGATGGCAGGGAAGTAGGATAGGGTTTGCGCTTGCATAGGTCGATCCTTAAGCCGCTGGCTTGGTGCTGCGGCGGTTGGCCACCACAAAGGCCAGACTGAACAAGACAAGCGTGAAGATTACCAGCACCGCAAGACATTTGGCGAGTGGAAACTCCGTAGATGCGGTGGCGGGAAACAGCAGGTTGCGCAATGCTTCCGTGCCATAGGTCAGCGGATTGATACGCATGATGAAAGCCATCCACGGCGAGGCCGAACTGACTGGGAAGAGCGAGCCGGAGAGCAGCCACAGTGGAATAAGAAAAAGATTGATGATTGCGTGAAAGCCCGAGGTGGAATCCATGGGCCAGGCGATGATGAATCCGAGGGCGGTCAGCGAGAAAGAGACCAGAAAGATGTCCAGAATCACCAGCAGCAATTGCACAAATCCAAAGTGAATTCCGAGCATCGGCGCGATCACCAGGAAGAGCACGCCTTGCAGGGTTGCCAGCGTGGTGCCACCGAGAACTTTACCCAGCACAATCACCGAGCGATGCACGGGAGCGACCAGGACGGAGAGAAGGAATCCTTCGTTGCGATCCTCGATCAGCGACATCATGGCAAAGATCGAGGTGAAGAGCACGATCATCATCAGCGCGCCGGGAAAGAAAAAGTCGAGATAGTTCTGGCCGCTCCCCGTGGTCGGATTTCGAAATGAATTTCCGAATCCCGCCCCGATGACAATCCAGAAGATCAGCGGTGAAGCAATGACGCCGACGACGCGGCTGATGTTGCGGTAGAAGCGCACCACCTCGCGGCGCCAAAGCGAGAGCGCGGGCATAACTCCGAATGTGGTTCCCGTGGCAGTTGCCGGATGCGTAGTTGTCTGCGTTACCAAGTTCAGCCCCAATTCTTAGTGTTTCTTCTTCGTGGTTTGAGCAGCGCGTTGTTCCAGTCCCTGGGCATCTTCGTTCCAGAAGCGATGTCCAGTGCGGCGGATGAAAACATCCTCCAGGGTTGGCTTGCTGACGCTTACAGCGTCGATCTCGCCGGGGAAAGCCTCAACCACGTCGGTGATGAAGCGGTGTCCGGCCTCGCGCTCAATGCGGACGCGACCGTCGTCGAGCACTGCGGCCTCCACGCCAAAGCGCGCGGCTATGGCAGCAGCAAGATTCTGCGGTTCGCGGGCGTCGAGCAGGATGACGTCGCCGCCGATCTCGCTCTTCAACTGCGCAGGCGTGCCGAGACCGACGAGGTTACCGTGGCTCAGGATGGCAAGGCGGTCACATTTCTCAGCCTCTTCCATCAAGTGAGTGGTCACGATGATGCTTACGCCCTCCTGATCGCGGAGAACCTGCAGGTACTGCCAGAGGTCGCGTCGCGCGCCAGGATCAAGGCCGGTGGTGGGCTCGTCGAGCAGAAGAACCTGGGGGCGATGGAGCAGTCCCTTGGCGAGTTCGAGACGACGCTGCATGCCACCGGAGAATGTTTCGGCGCGGTCCTTCGCGCGGTCGGTGAGGGAGACGCGCTCCAGCATTTCTTCCACGCGCTTCTTGAGCACGGAGCCGGTGATTCCATAGAGATGGCCGACGTGGATCAGGTTCTCTTCGGCGGAAAGTTTTACGTCAATGCTGCGCGACTGGAAGACCACCCCGATCTGGCGGCGTACGCCGCTGGGATCGAGCGCAACGTCGTGACCGAGAATCAAGGCACGTCCCGCCCCGGGCAGCATCAGCGTGGAGAGAATGCGAAACATCGTAGTCTTGCCGCTGCCGTTGGGGCCTAGCAATCCGAAGATTTCGGCGCGCTTCACGGTGAAGGAAACGCTGTTGAGCGCGACGCGATCTCCATACTGATGGCGGAGGCCGTCAATTTGAATGACCGTGTCAGGTCCAATGCTCGCGTGCTTGTCGGTCTCAGGTTCTTGCGTCTTGGTGGTCAATGCAATCAGTCCTTAATTGGTGCGAGCGCAAATCAACTGGCGCTGTTAAGCATCATCAGTGCGAAGAGCAAGGGCAGGTAGGTAACGGTAGCCTTGAGGAGCGTTCGCGCAAGGATTTTGGAGCGTGGAGTAGAGGGTGGCAAACACTCCCTCCAGATGCGGGCGCAGAAGTAGAACAGGCCCAGACCCAAGGCTGATGCGCCGAAGAAATAAGGCAGCCCGGCCATGCCGAGCATGGTTGGCGCAAGCGTGGTGGGAAGCAAAGCCGCGCCGTACATCAGAATCTGGCGGGCCGTGGAGCGCCCGTCGCTCTCAACCACTGGCAACATGCGGATTCCGGCATTCGCGTAGTCATCGCGATAGAGCAGAGCGATGGAATGGAAGTGCGGGAACTGCCAGAAAAATACGATAGCGAAGAGAACGAACGCTTCATATTCCAGATGGCCGCGAGCGGCGGTCCAGCCCAGCACGCCGGGCATGGCTCCGGGAAAGGCTCCGACAAATGTACAGAGCGGGCTAATCTTTTTCAGTGGAGTGTAGATCAGTAGATAGCAGGCGGCCGTCAGCAGTGTGAGCAGTGCGGTCAGCGGATTCAGTTTGAGCGTGAGAAGGGTTGTGCCGCAGGTGGTGAGAATCGCCCAAATCGCGATGGCGTGGCCAAGGCCCATGGAGTGCGTCACCAGTGGGCGAAGCGCGGTGCGGCGCATCAGGGCGTCGCTCTTGCGCTCGATGATTTCATTCATGCAGGCAGTGCCTGCTGAGACCATACCTATCCCGGCAAGCGCCCAGAAGAGCTTGATGGTGAGCACGGGCAGCCCAGACTTGTGCTGCCCGAAAAAGAATCCACACCACGCAGTGACCACCACAAGGGTAGTTACGCGAATCTTGGTGATCTGGGCGTAATCGCGAAGCAACGCGAGCGGCCCGCGAGCGGCGGGTGAGACAGCAGACAAGGGTTGCGCGGGAGCGGTCGTCATGCTCGCACCGAACGTCCTGCGACGGGAACGGAAATTGAGCCGGTATTCCGCGCAATGTTTACCGCAACGCCGGGATCGAGATGGCGGTGGATCTGAATTGTGAGAATCACGGTAGTGACCAGCACCAGGGCTCCGCAGGCAACGTGGGCGACGGTTGCTGCGATCATGCTCGATAGCGGGGCTGAAACTCCCTGGCTCCAGAGGATACGGGTGATGTAGCTGGCTAGTCCCAGCGTGATCTGAATAACTAGCAGTGTAAGCAGCACGGCTGCGGGCCTCGCCAGTTGCGGGATTGCGCGGTGGCGCCTGAGTGTCGTGATCGCCAGCCAATTGACCATGCAGAAAACGACAGCGGCTCCAATCAGGTGCGGGAGCAGACGAATTCCCGAGTGGCGGAAGGCCGCACCGACGATCAGTTGCAGCCACACGGCAGTTACAGTGAGCACCGCAATGGTGGTGAGGCGAGGATGTGTATCGAGAGTAACCGCCGGAACTGGCGCCTGCACCCAGCTTTTGCTGGTGAAGAAGGCGATGCTGACCATGATGCAGAAGAAGGTTTGCGCCAGGGTTGCGTGCGCGGTGGAGATCGCCGGCGGAAGGTAGAAGAGCACGGTGAGTCCGCCGAGGATGCCTTGCGCGATCACGGTGCCAAGAGCGCACCAGCCAAGGATGCGCATCCAGCGGCGTTTATCCACTCTTTGCGTCCAAACCGCGACGACAATCGTCAGCAAGCCGATCAACTCGGCCAACATGCGGTGGCCGTGCTCGAATTTCACTCCGCCCACCAGCGGCGGAATCCGGTAGAGCGAGCCGAATGATGTAGGCCAGTCTGGCACGGATAGGCCCGCATCGTTGCTCGTCACCAGAGCCCCGGCGACGATCAGCAGAAAGACGCAGCCCGCCGCCGCCACGGTAAACCAGTGGTGCGCGCGATGATAGGGAGTGCCTGGTGCCGTAGAGAGTTGCGTCATGAAGTCCAGAGAATTCGAGTGGCGAAAGGCCAAGACATAGGTGCGCACGGAAAACGGTTGTGCCTCGGCGAACGTCCTAATTCTATAACCTTACAGAGATAAAGATGATAATCCACAGGCTGGCGATGCAGAGGGATTGCATCTCTGGCGATATTTTCCGGAAAAGAAATCTGGATTACAGGGATATGCCGACGAATGGGCAGCGCGTTCTTCGCCCAACTCCAGCATATCCCGTTGAAAACCCTAAACTGGGTTGGTTTCGTTAGCAGCCTGTTCGCGCCAGGCGGGGCTCTCCATGGCTTCGATCACGGCGTCGGCGAACTCGTTGGTGGAGGCAGTGCCGCCCATGTCGCGGGTGATGTGTTTGCTCTCGCGGAAAACCGCGTGGACTGCGTACTTCACCTTGTCGGCTGCATCCTGCTCGCCGAGATGCCGCAGCATGAGAATGCCCGAGCGCGTAACGGCCGTCGGGTTGGCGATGCCTCTTCCGGCGATATCGGGAGCGGAGCCATGCACGGCTTCAAAGATGGCGCACTCGTGGCCAAAGTTCGCTCCGGGTACTAATCCCAGGCCGCCAACAAAGGCGGCGCAAAGGTCGCTGACAATGTCTCCGTAGAGATTTTCAAGCAGCAGCATGTCGTACTGGTAAGGATTGGTGACCAGTTGCATACAGGTGTTATCCACGATGTGCTCACCGTAGGAAATCTCGGGGTACTCCTTGGAGATGTTGCGCGAGCAGCGGATGAACAAGCCGTCGGAGAGCTTCATGATGTTTGCCTTGTGAATGGCGTGTATCTTCTTGCGTCCGAACTTGCGGGCGTATTCGAAAGCCCAGCGAGAAATCCGCGTGGAGGCTTTTTCGGTGATGATCTTGATGCTCTCGACGACTCCGGGAACGACTTCATGCTCGATGCCCGCGTACAGCCCTTCGGTGTTCTCGCGGATGATGATGAGATCGACGCCAGGGTAGCGCGTGGCAACGCCGGGAAGATTGCGGATGGGACGGAAGTTGCAGAAGAGTTCAAACTGCTTGCGCAACTGCACGTTGATACTGCTGAATCCGCCGCCGATGGGAGTGGTGACCGGACCTTTCAGCGCAACGCGGGTGCGCTCGATGGATTCGGTCAGTTCTTTTGGAATGTACTCGTGATACTTGGCGAAGGCATCAGCGCCTGCGGCGTAGCTTTCCCATTCAAACTTCACGCCGGTGGCTTCCAGAATGCGGACCGCCGCAGCGGTAACTTCAGGACCGATTCCGTCACCCGGAATCAAAGTAACTTTATGTGCCATTCGATTTCCACCTGCGACTTCCGTCGCCAAAATCAGTTAGTGTTTTTCTTTTTGTTTGCCGCGTTCAGCGGCCGCCAGAGCCGCTTTGGCTTCGCGCATGTCTTTGGAGCGAAGCAAATCCTGGAGTTCTGACATGAATTCCTGCACGTCCTTGAAGTCGAGATAGACGCTGGCAAAGCGCACGTAGGCCACCTTGTCCAGATTTCGCAGGCGATTCATGATCAATTCGCCGACCTCGCCGGTCTTGCGCTCACGCTCGGGGCTATCAATGACGAAAGTCTCCGCCTCGTTGACAATCTGCTCAAGCTGACCGATGGGGACTGGGCGTTTTTCGCAGGCCCGTAGCAGGCCGCTGAGTACCTTCTGGCGCTCAAATTTCTCGCGGCGGCCGTCCTTCTTCACCACCATGTAGGGAATTTCGTCGATACGTTCATAAGTGGTGAAGCGCTTTTCGCAGCGCAGGCACTCGCGACGGCGGCGAATCGATTCGCCTTCCTTGCTCTCGCGAGAGTCGACCACCTTATCCTGATCAAAACCGCAAAAGGGACATTTCATGGTGCTGTTGCCGCCAGACTTCCGCGGCGCACTCCTATCAGACTCAGCAAACTGCCTGTTGAACCATCCATTGTATCAGTGGGATTGCAACAGCAGATGCTACAGCGCTTTGGCCGCGTCTTCCTCCACTGCTTCTTCTTCCTGGGAACTCTCTTCGGAAAGCCGCAGGAAGGAGATCTTTTCGAAGCGCGCCAGCAGTACCCCTGCCGGAATCACCGACATGAAGGTCACCAGCCAAAGCATGATGCCGCAACTCACTGCCAGCTCGCGAGTGATGTTGTACGGCTCGCGGCTGAAGAGATTGGACTGGAGAACGCCGATTACCGCCAGTTGCGAGCCGCCCACGCCTCCGGGCAACTGCACCACCGAACCGAGCATACTGGAGCCCATCACCAGCAGTACGTCCTCCAGTTTCATGGCGTTCATGCGCGCGATGCGCTGCACTCCCGGCGCATCGCCAGGGACCACGACGGGAATCTGCGGATAAGAGTGGAGTACCTGGATATACGCGCCGGCAATCATTAGCCACATGACCAGGGAAACTACCACCAGCTGAACGAAAGACTTCACGTCATGGATGGTGTTAAAGCCTTCCTTAAATGACTGGAGACGACCACGCAATGCCGCCGCCGCCCGCCCGGAAGCACGCCTAAGAAGGAGGAACAGGATCGCCAGCACCACCAGCCCGGCGATGACCATGGGGAGCTTGTGGCCCGCGTTGTGCGCCGCAGAGTGTATCCCGCTGCGCAGCCCTTGCATCAGCACCTGTGCAAGCACTCCGCCCTTCAAGGCCAGGAAGGCAGCCATTAGCACGAGGACGGCGCCGAGATCGAAGAAGCGCTCCACGGTCCACACCGCGAGTTGCGAGGTGAAGGTCAGCTTCTCCTTGCGCGCAATGAGGTAGGGACGGGCGAACTCGCCCGCGCGGCCAAACAAACCGAGGGCAGCAAAGCCAATCACCTGCGGCGCAATGAGACGCCGGAAGCTGGTTGGGGCCGTGGGCTTCAGGAAGATGGCCCAGCGAATGGCCCTCATCACGTAGCCGATATAAATCAATGCAACTCCGGCGCCGATGTGCCAGAGGCTGACGCCACCGGTATATTGGCGGAACTTAGCCCAATCGAACGTTCGCCAGGAGCGGAACTGGAGATACACCAGTGCCCCTAGGATTGCCGCAATAATAACGAGAGAAAAAATCTGTTTCTTCTTCATAAAGGGAGAGCGAGCCGGGCTGGAGTTCGCGGAAGCCTTTCAAGCAAAACTGCATTCAATGATTGCGGCAGGCAAAGTCAGCGTCGTTATAAGTTGGATTCTGATGTGGAGCCTGGTTCCGCGGATGCTGTTCTCAATTCTACTAAATTGCAGGGGCAGTTGGGCAAAGAGGAATCACGAAGGCGCGGCGCGAGGATTCTACCGGGCAGCCCGCTCCACGGTGGAGGGGGTGTCGTTAGGGATTGGAGCGGCCTTCGGTTTGTCAGTGGATTTCTCTTTGGACTTGCCCGGGCTCTGCTTGCTCTTGTTATAGTCGCGCACGACTCGCTGCACATATTGCCGGGTTTCGCGATAGGGAGGAACGCCCTTGTAACGGTCAACCGCCGCTGGACCTGCGTTGTAAGCGGCCAGAGCCTTCACTGCGTCTCCGTTGTAGCGCTGTAGTAGTTCCTTCAGATATTGCGTGCCGCCGTGAACATTCTGTTCGGGGCTGAAACTGTCCTTCACTCCAAGCTGGGAGGCCGTTCCCGGCATTAACTGCATCAGTCCACGCGCGCCTGTTCGGGAAACAGCGTTAGCATTTCCGGCGCTCTCCTGCTTGATCACGCTATGGATGAAGTCGGAGTCCACGCCTTGTTTTTCCGAGGCTTCGCTCACGATCTGGCCGGTGGTCTTGGCGGGCTTCACCGCTTCGGGAACCGGCGGCAGCACAGGGTCAGGCTCGTTGGAGTAGCGCTCGATCTCCTCGAAAGGTACATCCACGAAACTCTTTTTCTGGTCGTCAAGATAGAGCCGAACCAACCCGGCATGCATTTCGCGACTGCGGTGGGGGATGGTGAATCCGTTGCGTAACTCCGCGATCTCACCTGCAAACAGGAAACCCGTCAACAGCAGCAGGGTCGCGGCCACACGCAGGGATCTCATCGGCTTATTCCATCCCTTCGAGCGCAGCGTCGATGGCATTGGCAACGCCATTTTCATTGTTGCCGAGAGTCTCATTCCAGCCGCGGTCACGCAACTCCTCGGTGGCATTGCCCATGATGTACGCATGCCCGGCGAACTCCAACATTTCAATGTCGTTGTAGTTATCGCCGATCGCCATCACTTCCTCCGGTTTGTATCCCTTGAAGCTAGCCCATCGCTTGAGTGCCGCGCCCTTGGTGCAACCGCGGTTCAGGATGTCAAGCATACACAGATCGCGCTCATCATACTGCGTCTTGAGAGCGGTGACGCTGGTCAGCAGGCCTTTATTCCTCTTGAGCTGCTTTTGCGCGGCCACCATCCGCTCCACCGATCCGCAAAACATCGCCTGGATGGGATCACTCAGCAATCCGTTCTCAATGGGATGCACGAAACGCAGATACTGTGCATTTTTTTCGAGCCATTTCTTGATCGACACGTTCAGCTCGTCCAAAGTCTCCAGAAGCAGTGACCCTTCCTCCTCGCCGTCGAAGGTGATTACGAGGTTTCGCCTGAAATCCGTCATATGCGCAACCAGTTCCAACGCAGCGGCCAGCGGCAGGGGATCGCGGTGGAATAGCGTGCCGTCGCTGGTTCTGGTAACAGCGCCGTTGGAACTGATCAGTGTCAGGTCGAATCCCAGCGCCCGCGCCACTGGAAGCGCGAAGGTGTGCCTGCGCCCGGTGGCCAGCGCGATCTCTACTCCCAGCGAGTTGGCGCGGCGCAATGTTGCAAGGTTGCGCGCGCTCACCTGGAAGTTGGAATCCAGCAGAGTTCCATCTATATCTATGGCGATCAGACGAACGGAGGACATTACTTCCATTTTACAACTTCTGTTCCTGCAACTCAGGATGCTAGGATTCTCCTGATGATTTCTCACTTCTTTTCATGGGGCATATTCGGCGTTGCGCTGATGGCGATGGCCCTGGTCCATTTCGTCCGTCGCCAGCCCAGTTTCTACTGGCTCTATCTCATCATTTTCCTTGGGCCGCTGGGCGCGCTGATCTATCTGGCAATTGAATTCCTTCCGGAACTCTTCGATCCCGGCGCTTTCCGCTTTTTGGAGCGAGGCCGGCGGGTTCGCGAAGTGGAACTCAATATCCGTCAGAATCCCTCGGCCGGAAACTATGAAGAACTCGGCCTGCTGCGTCTGGATAAGGGCGACTGGTCTGGAGCCCGCGCGTGTTTTGACAAGGCACTGGCCCAGCGCACCGACTCGCTCGACCCGTTCTATCGGCGCGGTCTTGCCGAAGTTGAACTCGGCGATTTTGCAGCCGCCCGCGTGGACCTGGAGCAGGTTGTCACCTCCGATGCCGGTTACGATTTTCAGCGAGCCGCCGGATTGCTGGCCTATGCTGACTGGAAGACCGGAGACCTCGACCGCGCGCAACGCCTCTTCGATCAGGTTCTGCGAACCTCCACCCTCACCGAAACTCAACTGCACTACGCTGAGTTCCTGGCCGCAACCGACCGACGCGAAGAGGCGAAGCAGCAAGCACTGCGAATCAAAGACAAACGCGCCGGGATGCCGGGCTTTCAGCGGCGGCGCGAGCGGAAACTCTTTTGGAAAAATAGCTCTCTGCTGCGGAAGCTGTAGATGGGCTTTGTGATCTAGTGCTTCCTCCTGAGCTGTCGTCTGCGATCATGTTTTCGTCCTCCGCCCTATTGGCGGTATGATTCCTCCTTACGGATATGACCGAGCGCCTCTACTACCAGAACTCATTTCTTTACGACTTCACTGCCTCGGTGGAGGCCGCCCGCGAGCTTGCCGATGGGCGGTGCGCGCTGCTGCTGGACCGCAGTGCGTTTTATCCCACCAGCGGCGGCCAGCTTTTTGACACCGGATGGGTTGAGTTCGTCTCGGCGAATAACGAAGAGCCGCTTGCTTTGCCGAAGCTTCGCGTTTCAGAGGTTGTCGAGGACGAAGCGGACGGTGCGATTCTGCACGTAGTGGAGAATCTGACAGGGCTGCTCAATCTGCCCCTGCGGGTGCGCGGCTTCATCGACGTGGAGCGGCGGCAGGATCACATGCAGCAGCACTCGGGCCAGCACATCCTATCGGCAGCATTTCTCAAGCTGTTTGAAGCGCCTACGGTTAGCTTTCACATGGGCGACGAAAGCTGCACCATCGACCTCGACACGCAAGGCCTGAGCGCGGCGCAACTGGAGCAGGCCGAGCGTTACGCCAACCAGTTTGTGTGGGACGACCGGCAGGTTCTAATGCACGACGTGACGCCGGATCAGGCGCGGCAGATTGGAGTGCGCAAGCTTCCTGACGTCGCCCACGAGACTCTGCGGCTCATCGAAGTTCGCGGCGTGGACCTCTGCGCCTGCGGCGGCACTCATGTGAAGACCACGGGGCAGATTGGAAACATTCAGCTTCGCAAGGTGGAGAAGGTCAAGCAGGGAATTCGCGTGGAGTTCGTCTGCGGTGCGCGCGCGCTGCGCATTGCGAGAAAAGATTTCCAGGTGCTCACGGAAGCCGCGGTTCTCTACTCTGGGCATCTTTGGGAGGTTCCGGCGCAGAGCCAGAAGCTCATCGACAGTGGCAAAGCCGCGCAAAAGCATCAGCAGAAGCTGCTTGCTGAGATTGCCGAACTGAGCGCGCAACAGACGCTGGCCAGCACGCCGGTCAAAGACGGACGCAAAATTGTGGCACAGTACTTTGCTGAGCGCGACCTTGCCTTCGTGAAGCTCTACGCGCAGAAGTTGGTTGCGGCCGAGGGAAACGTCATTGCGCTCGTTGGGGCGGGACAGGGAACTCCCGCGCTGGTCTTTGCTGCGTCACCGGGCGGAACATTTGATGCAGGGGCACAACTGAAGGCCATCGTTAGCGCTGCCGGCGGACGTGGCGGCGGCACGCGCGACCTCGCCCAGGGTGGAGTGCCTTCGGCGGATCTAATTCCGGAACTGATTGCGCGTGCGGCGCAGGCCGCTCGCACGCGATCCAGCGGACAGGGATGAGCGCCCAATGATTGAACAGCCACTCATCCTCATCACGCTGCTTATTCAACTCGGCGTCTCTGCCGCAGTCAGCAGCGTGCTGGCGCGTTCGCGGCGCTTTCGCGTGCTGCTCTTTCACGAAGATCGCGACATATGGGAAAAGCTGGAGATGGTCCTCTATGTAGGTGGACCCTTCATGCTGGGCGTGTTGGTGCGCGGTACGGTCAAGAATTTCCTTGCTGCTGACGTTTCGTTCGAGGCAGCGATTCTGTTGGGCGTAATTGCCGGACGCACCGCTGGTGTCTGCGGCGGCATCCTTGTCTCGCTGCCCTACTTGTTGATGCACCAGTACATGAATCTGCCACTGAACGTGGTGGCCGGGCTTAGTGCGGGATTTCTGCGTGAGCTCGCCAAAGATCGCGAGGCAATCTGGTCGTTCAGCCCACTTTTCGATCTGAGCATCTACCGGTGGATTCGCCGTACGATTGCCAAGTCATTCATTGATTGGCAGACCTCATTCTTCTTCATGATTCTGGGTTTGCAGTTTGTGCGCCTGGAGACCAAGGAGTTCTTCCCGCATTACACCTGGGCGCTGGACTCGCAGAACTGGCTGGTACGCTGCGCCATCTACATCACGACGGTAATGACGGTTGCGATTGCGCTGAAGGTGCTGAACAACACGCGTATCGAGATGAAACTGGAAGAACAGGAACGGCTTCTGTTGCAGGCCCGCATGGAAGCCCTCCAAAGCCAGATCAATCCGCACTTCCTCTTCAACACCCTGAATTCAGTGGCCTCGCTGGTGCGCTTCGATCCGGATACAGCACGCGAGATGATCTTGAAACTATCGAAAATTCTGCGCCGCCTGTTGAAGAAGGGAGACTCCTTCGTTGAACTGCGCGAGGAATTCGAGTTTATAGACGACTACCTCGATATTGAAGTCATCCGCTTCGGACGCGACAAACTGAAGGTGGTGAAAGAACTCGATCCCGCCAGCCTGGATGTCGTGGTTCCTACCATGCTCATTCAGCCCATCGTGGAGAACTCAATCAAGCACGGGCTCTCGCCTAAAATCAGCGGAGGGACGATCTGTCTCCGCAGCCGGGTTGTAGAAGGAATGCTCGTCATCGAAGTGGAAGACGACGGGGTTGGCATCGTCGAGCCGGGCTCCGAGGTCAGCGAGTGGAACACGCCGCAGCATGGGACCGGCATCGGGATGGCGAATGTCCGCGAGCGGCTCAATGTGCTCTACAGCGACGCCGCGCGCGTGGAGGTGGAGAGCCGCACCGGCGCGGGAACCATCGTTCGTATTCTGTTGCCGATTCCGCACAGTGGCGAAATGGATGGCATCAACTACGACTTGCGCTCCAACAGTCCACGATAAAGCTCTTCGTACTGCGGAATAATTTTTGTTGTGCAGAAGCGGGCTTGGGCCGTTGCCCGCGCAGCCTTGCTCATGGCCGCCAACAATGCATTGTCGGTTAACACCTCGAGAGCGCAGGCTGCCATCGCTTCCACGTCTCCGGCGGGAGCAAGAAATCCGTCAACACGATCCTCTATCACCTCCGGCACACCGCCCACGCGGGAAGCCACAGGCACAACCTCGCAGGCCATCGCCTCCAGGGCCGCCAGCCCGAAGGACTCCATCTCGCTCGGCAGCAGCATTACGTCGGCCATCGCCAGCTTTTCGTGAATCCGGTCCTGCTTGCCCATGAAATGAATCTTTCCGTGAATGCCTTTCTCGCAGGCTAACCGCTCGGCCGCGCGTCGGTCTGGTCCGTCGCCGATCATCAGCAACCGCGCGGGAATTTCATTCTGTACGCGATCGAAGATCTCCACTACGTCCGTCACCCGCTTAACTGGACGGAAGTTCGACAGATGCACGAGAAGCCGCTCCTCGGGACGCGCAAACTCCGCACGCCGCTGTGCTGCCTCGGGATCACGCCGATACAGATCGCAGTTCACAAAGTTGTGGATGACATGAATCGGCTTTGTGATCTCGAAGCTCTCGATGGTGGATTGCTTCAAATCATTTGAGATCGCGGTAACTCCATCACTCTGCTCAATGGAGAAGCGCGTAATTGGCAGATAGGATCGGTCGAGGCCAACGAGCGTGATGTCGGTTCCGTGCAGCGTAGTGACGTAGGGAAGGTGTCGCGGCTTGCGCACATGATCGCAACTTAGCATCTGGCGAGCCAGCATCGCCGAGACCGAGTGCGGAATCGCATAGTGGACGTGCAATAAGTCCAGATCGTAGAGTTCCGCCACCTCGGCCATGCGCGTGGCCAGCGCGAGATCGTAGGGCGGATACTCGAAGAGCGGATACTGCGATACTTCCACTTCATGAAAGTGAATGCGGGGATGCGGTTCGGTCAGGCGTATCGGCTGCGAGTACGAAATGAAGTGGATGTCATGTCCGCGATTGGCCAACTCAATTCCGAGTTCGGTGGCCACGACTCCGCTGCCGCCGTAGGTGGGATAACAGGTGATGCCGATCCGCATAACTCTCCGGAATTCCAAATTCTCTTATGTTCAATTCGTTAGATGTCCGGGACAGCCGCTGGTTGCGGTGAGTTCCAGCGGAAGGGCATCAACTCGACACCGAATTCATCGCACAACTCATCGCGGGTAATCGCCAGCAGCGCAGCCATCTCCACCTCGCGCGATTCGCGCAGCTTGGTTCGCACTGCGGCCAGTTCGCGATCGTTGTATCCGGGATGGCATACAAGTTCCCACGTTCCCTGCGGCAGTTGTCTCAGCATGGCGCGCAGCCGCGCAATATCAAGCGTGCCCGTAGAAGCCACGCCGAGGCTGCCATCGGTAGTTTGGAATTTCGCCGCGCGCACTGCCTTCAACCAGCGCCCACGCAGCAATGCACGCAGCACCATGGTTTCAGCCTTGCGGAGCAACAGCGTCCGGTTTTTGAACGCTTCGCGCAAGCCGACCACTCCCGGAGCCTCAAAGGGATTGCGCACCGTCCCAATTTTGTGGGCAGACGCTGCCCGCAGCAAGGGCTTCAATATCGACGGAAACATATGAGTATGCTTATGCGCATCGAAGTGCGAGATTTCAACGTGTGAATCTCGCAGACGGGAGAACTGCGCTCCGGCCTCGGCCTCCACCTCATCAGCCTTGAACTTTCCGCGTGCTACCGCTTGGAGCACCTCGGCGATGGAGTGATAGAAGCGGTTGGTCCCCGGCGCCAGCAGTGAGCGCACTTCATTTGCAGGCAGCAGCGGCTCGCCGTCCACCAGAACAATGTGGCACCCAACACTCAGCCGCGGCATGGCCGCCGCCAAAGCCACCGCTTCGTCAAAGCAGGCTCCGGTTGCCATCAGCGTTGCCGAAGAGACGATTCCTCGTTCGTGGCAGGCCACGATGGCTCGATTCACTCCCTGGGTCAAACCGAAATCGTCGGCGTTCACGATCAGGCGCTTCATGAAAAAAGTGTAGCAGGCTAGGATAGGGTGGAGTGATGACAGGCGTCGAGCTTGGCGCCCCAATTGTTGAATATCTCCAAAGCTCAGGCGCTCTTCAGCGTTTCCTGCGGATCGCTTTCGCCAAGAAGAAGCCTTATTTTGTCGAGCAGGGCGGGAAAGAGATCCTGTTTTTCAAGCCACGCACTGACGTCGCCACACGGCTCCTCCGGGGCATACCCGGTCACAATGATTACGGGAACCTCGGGAGCCTTTTGATGAATCAATCTGGCAAGCTCCACGCCGTTCATCCCATCCATGCGATAGTCGGTGACGAGCATGTCAAACTTTTCGCGCTCGAACTTCGCGAGCGCATCGTTGCCGTTGTAGGCATACTCGGCACGGTAGCCCTGCATCTGTAGAATTTCGCAACTCAAGCGTGCAAGCACTTCGTGGTCATCCACAAAAAGAATTGCTTTCATCGTTCTCCTGCGAATCAAGAGAGAGCTAGTAGGACATCGATTTAATATATACCTGTCTATTTGAATGCAAATATCTTAATTAGGGATGCCTGTGTTCGGATATGGATGATTGTGCGCACGGCAAATTTCCACAGTAGGGTTTGACCTATGCCCAAGTCTTTCATATACTCGATTTGCGAGTTGGTTCCGTAAAGGCCGCCCCCAAAGCCGCGTGACAACCGGCGAAGGGAGCACCGTAAGGGCGGTTAGCTCAGTTGGTTAGAGCGCCTGCCTTACAAGCAGGATGTCGGGGGTTCGAGTCCCTCACTGCCCACCACTCCTGAATCCTTGCGGAATCGTTCGGCGGCCCATGTGGGTCGAGATAGCATCCGCGTGTCGCACGCGGGGTCGTAGTTCAGTTGGTTAGAACGCCGCCCTGTCACGGCGGAGGCCGCGAGTTCGAGTCTCGTCGACCCCGCCATTGAATCCCAATTAGATTCAATGGTTTAAGAAGCCTCCTGTTGGGGGCTTTTTAGTTTGGTCTACCATCCGTACCCGCTGAATTACCCGTACCCAGCCGCAGCGCATCTAGGAATGACCCCTGGAGCTGTGTTTGTTGTGCGGGTACAGAGTGAACGTAGCGCTGAGTCATCTTGCTTGATGAATGACGCAGAGCCTGTTGAATTGCAGACACTGGAACAGACTGTGACCCAAAGAACGTGGCCAAGCTGTGACGCAGCGAGTGCCATCCGAAGCGGGTACTGTTGTCGTCCTTAGCAAGCACTCCTGCCTTAACAGCGGCTGGACGAAGGTGTTTCTTCGCCATATCCTTGTTCTCTTTGCTGAATTCATCGAACTTGTAAAAGACAACAGGTATAGACGAGCTACAGAAAGATGTAAACGAGAGAATTAAGGAAAACCTTGTAGCCGAACCGAACTCAAAAAATCACGTTGTTCTCCTCGTGACGATGCTACGTGTGCAAATCACTCATATTGAGATTGCCTTCTGGGAAGATCATGTAATAACGGTCGCAAAAAGGACCAAGGAGGGAATCGACAAAATATATGGGTGGTGCACATTTGCAAGCTATCTTTTGTTTTTTGCGGGCGTGGGCATAGCATTAGTTCCTCAATTGTTGGACATGAAGACGAACGAACCGAAATAAGCGCGGAGGTGGCACCTGATGGTTATGTGTTTGGCGCTATTAGGAATCTTGCAATCCGGGAATGGACAGGAGGCTCGTCCCTGGCTGACTGCATGGGCTATGGTTGGCCCCCTCGTCGGCGTAATGCTCGGCAGCTATCTTTCTTTGCGTAATCAACGTAAGCAATGGGTATTGGATAACAAGAAGCAGGAATATCGCGAACTTCTAACGACATTGAGCGAAGCCTGTGGCGAGATAATTACGTTTCGTTCGATGATGGTTCAATCACCGGGCGCAAAACTGGTATGCGACGAAGCGATCAAGAAAGTTGCAACGGTCATGATCGATCGCATCTTCATTGCGCGTGAAGTCCAGAAGATTAAACTGGTGGAACGATGGAGAGAGGCTTTGATTGACGTTGAGCAGAACAACGACCTGCAGGCATTTGCGAAACGTATCCACGCGATATTGCAGGACATCATAAGTATGGCGACTGGGATCGTCGATTAGGAACAAATATGGAATTCTACATGGATGAGAACGGAGAGATGATGAGGGAGCCGATAAGCCAGGCTGAGCTTTGCCAGTTTGCGGAGTCCTATCAGCGGACATATTTCCCGCAGTTCGATCCGCAGGTAACGATCGCCATAAATACACATCCCGATTTCCTTAGGTCTGCCGCGTTCGATCCGATCACGAAAGTGATTCATATTTCGAAAGTTATCACTCCGTTTCACGAGATTTCGAAAATCGCTCTGCTCCACGAGATGATCCATGTCAATCTTCTTGAGGAAAATGGTGACGCTGACCGAAAGCATGGAGCCAGGTTCAAGGCGGAGGTCCGACGCCTTCGGGAACGTGGCGCTTACGATTTACTACTGTGACCTGATATGACACGGCGCTTTAGAAATCGTCGCGCCTCCTCATCCGTGATAATGCCATTCTCCCAATAGAAGCGGATCTGCATACAGCAAAAGCAAATCATTGGGTTTGTTGTGCCTTATAGATTTCCCGTGCGATCGTCCTCTGCCATTCGGGCATCAGCGGCTTGTTCTTCGTCCGCATACTGCCATACGGCGACGTGAACTGATTGAGCTTTGGACTCCGTTTTGAAATTTCGCCTATAGTGAGGAGCTCCAGGTTTTCAAGCACGTTAACCATGCTGGTTGCGTGCTACCCGCCGTTTTACCCGTTGCTCCTTTGTCGTGCGTGAACTATCAGGGATTAGGTGGTCTTGGCAGCCCAACCGAGTCACTGTAAGTTATTGTAAATACTAGTGTTGCCGCTCTGTCACGGCGGAGGCCGCGAGTTCGAGTCTCGTCGACCCCGCCATTGAATCTCAAACAGATTCGATGGTTTAAAAAGCCTCCAGCAGGAGGCTTTTTAGTTTGGTCTGCAATTTAGATTTCTCTTGCTTTGCCAACTTCCACGCAAAGTTGATAATGAGAAAATGAAAAAACTATACCTATCAGTTTTCGTGCTGTTGAGTGTTCTGGGGTTTGCGCAGAACAAGATTACGATTCAGCCTACAAACGGAGACTTTGCCGCACCTTTGAATGCCGCGCTCGCTTCTTCGTGCGCTAATGGCTGTGAGATTCACCTGGCGGAGACAGCGGGCAGGCGGACGCTTAACGCAGTGGTACTGGTCACGGCTGCCAATGTGCATTTGATTTGTGACAGCAGGACAACGATTCAGACGAACGTCTCCCACACGCCACTGAGCCCGAATGCTTATTACTATGGGCCCATTGACGTCACTGGGGCGAACTTCGAAATGAACGGCTGCAACATCGATGCGACCTCGCTCGGCGCATCAGGAGTTGTGCTGGTTCATTTGTGGGGTGCGACGAATCCCAAGGTTCATGACAATGTTCTTACCTCCTCTGTGAAACCGACGTATCCGGCGCTGCTGGGAGTGCGGGTGGAGGGCAATGCCACACATATTTCGACGGGCGCTGAGGTTTACGGGAATACGATACAGGTGCCAGGCATTGGATTCTCAGTGGGAGACTACGGGCAGCATGTGAGCTTTCACGACAATACTGTCCGGAATAGCTACCAGTGCTTCGACTTCAACGGCAGCAGTTCAAAGGTTCCGGACGCCTTCCAGATCACGACGCACAACGATACCTGCACCTCCAACGCTGCCTCGAGCTATGTGGAATCGGCGACGGATGTGGACATTGACTTCGACCACTTCTGGTACGAGGGAACAACGCAACCGAGTCTGCGGATTCACGCGATCACCTATACGAGCGCGCTTCGCGTGAAGGTAAACAATTGCGACTTCACGGGGAATGGCCAGACTTCCTCGGCGATCCAGGTCTTTCAGAACGCCGCCAACTGGGAGATCACCAACAACCGAATCCGCAACATGGGAACTGACGGGATCACTATCGACTCGACGAGCGGCACTCCAGCGTACGGCACGATAGCGAACAACGAGATTATGAACAGCGGCCAGAGGGGCGCTAATGGCGGGTACTGCGCTATTCGCCTGCACCAGAGCAAGGGGAACAATGTGGGTTTCCTTACGATCACCGGCAACAAAACGTGGGATGAACAGAGCACGCCGACGCAGCTTTCCGGCATTTGCTCCGACGGTGGACAGCAACCCTTCAATCTCGAAATGAAGGGCAACCGTTGGAAGGGAGCGGGGACGCACAGCGGGGTTGACTTGCCGTTGGGGTGCATGACATGCAAGCGAGACCCGAAAGAATAGTAAATTGTGGGATCCGGAGTGGGCATCCGAGGGCAGGCAAGGATTGACTCTTCTGATAATCGTTGAGGAGGCGATGGTGGCTAAATGGTTAATGGTTGGGCGACCCTCGGAAGGATTGCCGCTTTTGCCAACGGGTTTGGCCGTCGGTTGCTAGCTGATTGGTAATGGTTTGAGCCGTCTGGCTGGCTGGAGTTCCGGCAGGCAAGAGTAAAACAGGCGCACTAAGGGAACCGCAGCGGACGATTTCCAAGCTGCGGTTTTTTTAGAGCGATTCCGGGATCGGTGTGTCCTGCTCTCTTACCTTAGCCGCGCAAAAGCGCGCGTCGAAGGTTGGGCACCCGCGGTTACTGCTTCTCCGAAACCGGTCTAGCGGCTGGATAGATTGATATATGTAAATGTTATGGCAAGTTCCTGATTCTTCCAGCCGGCGACGGTGGAGGTAGAGGACAGGGAGCGGGAAATTTCTATCCTGCTGCGGAGGCGAGGCTGCGATACCAGAGAAGAGTGCGGCGGAGGCCCTCGTGGAAATTCACCTTGGGTTCGTAACCGAGAGCAGCGCGGGCGAGAGAGATGTCGGCGAGAGAGTGGGCGATGTCTCCGGCGCGGGCAGGCTCGTAGTTGACAGGGCCGGAGTATCCGGTGAGTTCGCGGAGGCTGCGAACGGCGTCGTTGAGAGTGATGCGCTGCTCGGTGGCGACGTTGAAGACTCCGCCGGAGACTTTTGCGGCGGGGGCGGCGATGGCGAGGAGATTGGCGTTGACGACGTTTTCGATGAAGGTGAAGTCGCGGCTCTGAGAGCCGTCGCCGTAGATGACGGGGGTGCGGCCTTCAAGCATGGCGAGGGAAAACTTGGCGAGGACTCCGGAGTATTGCGAGGTGGGGTCCTGGTGGGGGCCGAATACATTGAAATAACGGATGACAACCGTTTCCAGGCCGTAGCAGCGGGTGAAGCTGCGCATGTACTGCTCGCCCGTGAGTTTGCTGACGGCGTAAGGGGAGATGGGATCGGGAATCATATCCTCACGCTTGGGGAGCGTGGGCTGGTCTCCGTAGGCGGAGGATGAGCCGGCGTAGACGACGCGGCGGACTCCGGCGTTGCGGGCAGCGACGAGGACGTTGAGGGTTCCGGTGACGTTGTTGGAGTTGGTGGAGACGGGATCTTCAACGGAGCGGGGGACGCTGGCGAGAGCGGCTTCATGAAAGACGAAGTCAACGCCGTGGCAGACGCGGGCGCAGGTTTCAGGATCTTCGATGGTGCCCTCGACGAAGTCGAGGCCATGAAGGTCTTCGAGGTTGGCGCGTTTGCCGGTGATGAAGTTGTCGACGCCGCGGACGGTGGCTCCCTGGGCGAGAAGGGCGCGGGCGATGTTGGAGCCGATGAAGCCTGCGATTCCGGTGATGAGATAGGTTGGCATAATTCTCTTTACTTCCTAAGTAGAGAAGGTTCGATCGTAGTCGGTGGCCGAAGTGCCTATGGGGCGGCTCAGCCTATTTCAGTCGCGCTGGGGTTCCTCGCTACGCTCGGAATGACACCTCAGGAGCAACGGCAAGGACAACAGCAATGGCAAGTACAAGAGCAACGGCAAGTACAAGAGCAATGGCAAGTACAAGAGCAACGGCAAGTACAAGAGCAACGGCAAGTACAAGAGCAATGGCAAGTACAAGAGCAACAGCAATGGCAAGTACAAGAACAACAGCATAAGCAAAGGCAAAGTCAACAGACCCACTTCTGCCAAAGGAAGGCAGAAATGGGGCACCAGCACCAGCACTAGAGCAAGAGCAACAGTAAGAGCAGCGGCGCGGTTCGTCAACTCCGGAACAGCCTTAGCAGTGGACGATGTTGGGGGCGGTGATGCCCTTCGTGGCGTTGCGGGAGTCCACTACGATTTGCGATTCGGCTACGATGCGGCGGTAATCGTAACTGGTGTGGTCGGTGATGATGAGCACAGCGTCGTATTGGCCGAGATCATCAAGCGGCGTACAGGTCATGTTGAGGTCGTAGTGGCGGCCGTGCCCGACGGAGGGGAAGAACGGGTCATTATAGGAGACCTCAGCTCCGGACTTGCGGAGCAGTTCTATAACGGTGAGCGAGGGCGACTCGCGGAGGTCATCGATGTCCCGCTTGTAGGCGAGGCCGAGGACGAGGATGCGCGATCCGTTGAGGCACTTCTTCTGCTGGTTGAGAGCAAGCGCCGTCTTCTCGATAACGTAGTAGGGCATGCCGGTGTTTACCTCTCCGGCGAGTTCAATGAAGCGGGTGCGGAAGTCAAACTGCCTGGCCTTCCAGGAGAGATAGAAAGGGTCGATGGGGATGCAGTGGCCGCCGAGTCCGGGGCCGGGGTAGAAGGCCTGGTAGCCGAAGGGCTTGGTTTTGGCGGCGTCGATGACCTCGAAGATATCAATGCCCATGCGGTCGCAGAGCTGCTTGAGTTCGTTGACGAGGGCAATGTTGACGCAGCGGTAGATGTTTTCGAGGAGCTTGGTCATCTCGGCGGTGGCGGGCGAGGAGACGGGAACGGTGCGGCTGAAGATGCTGCCGTAGAGAGCCGAGGCGAGCGCGGTGGCGGTGGGCTCAACGCCGCCGATGACCTTGGGAATGTCGCGCCGGGCGACCGTGTCATTGCCGGGATCTTCGCGCTCGGGCGAGAAGGCGACGTGAAAGCCGCGGTCTCCGGCGGCGCGGATGGCGCGCAGGCCCGAGGGATTGCCGGACTCAAGGATGGGAATGAGGACTTCCTCGGTGGTGCCGGGGTAGGTTGTGCTCTCAAGGACGACGAGCTGGCCCTCGCGGAGGTGGGGAGCGATGGCGTGGGCGGTCTGCTCGATATAGCTGAGATCGGGCTGGTTATATTCGTCGAGAGGAGTGGGGACGCAGATGATGATGGCGTCCATCTCAGCGATGCCGGTGTAGGCGCTGGTGGCGCGGAATCCGGAGGCCTGGGCCTTGACGATCTCATCGGCTGGGATGCGGACGATGTACGAGCCGCCGGAGTTCAGCGCGGAAACCTTCTTTACATCCACGTCGAAGCCGGTAACGCGGAATTTCTGCTCGCTGAAGAGAAGAGTGAGCGGCAGACCGACGTATCCCATGCCAATGATTCCGATGCGGGCTTGGCGGGAGGCGATGAGGGATTCGAGTGCGGAGGAGGGCTGAACGGGAATCGGCATCGTAGTTAAGACTCCTGTGTATTTGACACGTAAGTGGTAATGGTAGCAAAAAAGGGTTGAAAGATTCAGAATTTGAGGTTCATGGCAAAGGCAAAGACAAGAGCAAATATGTTTCTTGCTGAAAAGACTCCTGGGCCGCATGGGAGCTTCTTGCGGCGCAGGGATTCTTCGCTTTGCTTGCGCGTCGTATGAAGGCCTATCAATAACAGCCTAATCAATCAACAACCGAGCTTACTGGACGCCGCAGCCACAGCCGGGTGAGGGGACGCGGACGCGGAGGAAGTCGGCGACGCGCTGGTAGGCGTCGATCTGGTTTTCTACGCGGGAGAAGCCGTGGCCTTCGTTCTCATAGATTTTGAGGATGGCGGCGCCGCCCTGTTTCTTGATGGCATCGGCAACCTGCTGGGCTTCAGTGCGGGGGCAGCGGGGGTCGTTGGCTCCGGCGAGGATGAGGAGCGGGGCTTTGACCTTGTCAATGAAATTGATGGGGGAGCGGTCGAGCCAGAGAGCCTTGTCTTTGACGGGGTCTCCCATGAAGAGGCGGTCGGACTCCTGAAGCTGCGGGTCTTCGTTCTCGAACTCGGTAAACCAGTTGACGAAGGGGACGATGGGGACTCCGGCGGCCCAGAGTTCGGGATGGCGGGTGACGGCCATCATGGTGAGGTAGCCTCCGTAGCTGCCACCCATGACGATGAGCTTGGCGGGGTCAACAAAACCGGTGCGCTGGATGAAGTCGGCGGCTCCGAGAACGTCGTTGAGCTCCTCGCCGCCGGCATCGCGGCGGTTGGCCTCCTGGAAGTCGCGGCCGTATCCGGTGCCTCCGCGATAGTTCGGCGCAATAACGAGATAGCCCTGATTGCTCATGTACTGGACGAAGCGGTTGAAGCTGTCCATGGACTGGGAGGCAGGGCCTCCATGGATGTAAACGATGGCGGGATACTTCTGATTGCGGACGATGTTGTTGGGGATGTAGACCCAGGCGGAGATGGTGAACTTGCCGTCCTTGCTGGGATAGTGGACAAGGGTGGGGGTGACCATGCTGGCGGGGCTTAGTCCGGCGACAAAAGAGTTGGTGAGCTGAGTGGAGCGCTTCGATTTGAGGTCGAAGACATAGATGTCATTGGGGGCGCTGGCACCGCTGTGGTAGTAGAGCAGGCGCTGGCCGTTGCGGGTGAAAGGCGAGGCGTCTCCGCCGAAGAAGTTGACGCCCTCTGGGAGTTCGAGGCGGCGGATGGCGACGCCGGAGAGGAAGCGTGTGTAGAGCGCCTCGCGGCCATCGACATTCGCGGACCAGACGATGCTGAGGCCGTCAGGGGAAAAGCCGTGAGCGTGGATCTCCCAGCGGTCGGAGGTGATCCAGGTGATGTGTTTGGTGATGATGTCGAGGAGGGCGACGTTGTCATAGCCGTTGGCGGCGTTGCTGGTGATGAGAAGAGTATGGCCGTCAGGTGAAAAGGCGGCGGGGTAATAGGTCTGCTCTCCGGCGTGGGGCGTGAGATTGGTGGAGGAGTTGGCGGCCAGGTCGTAGAGGAAGATGTTGGAATCCTTGCCGCTGGCGTTGTCCTGGGTATAGGCGAGGAAGTTGCCGTCTGGCGACCAGATGGGAGAAAAGTTGCCGAGGTGAGGCGGCGAGTTGCGAGTGACGTGGATGGTGTGGCGGGCGGCAATGTCAATGATTTCGATCTCGAAGCTGGGCGAAGTTTTGGACTTGGTCTGATAGGCGATGAAGCGGGAGTCAGGAGACCAGGCAGGAGCTTCGTCGGCGGCGTCGGGCGAGGCGGTGAGGTTGGTGACTTCGCCGGATTGCGGGCTGACGAGGAAGATATCCCAGAGCTCGTTGCCGTCTTTATCACTGATATAGGCGATCCACTTGCCGTCGGGCGACCAAGCGGGCGTGGCCTGGCGCTGGTCACTGATGGTGAGCTGGGTGGGCCAGCCTCCGGAGGAAGGGACGGTCCAGAGATTGTTGCGTCCGCTGATGTTGGAGATGAATGCGACCTGCAAGGCATCGGGAGACCAGGCGGAGCCGACGGTCTGGCGGGTGCTGTAGAGCATTGGGATGGAAAACTTCTGGAGGCTGTCGACAGTGGCGGATTGAAGAAGAGCGGGATCGGTGACAGCCTGCGGAACGGGGAGAGACTGCGCTGCGGCAAAAGAGCTCATGCAGATGACGATAGCAAATGCGAGGCGCGGAAGCATGAGGAAGTGTAGCAAAAAGATGAGGTTTCGCAGGTTTCGCAGGTTGCAAAGTTTCAAGGTTAAAGGCGAAGGCAGGGGCAAAGGCAACAGCTAAGGCAGGAGCAAAGGCAACAGCTAAGGCAGGAGCAAAGGCAACAGCAAAGGCGGGAGCAACAGCAAATGCAACAGCAAGGGCAACAGCCCCACATCTGCTGACTGCGGCAGATGTGGGGCACCGGCGCCGGAGATTCGGCGCGGAGTCGAGAGATTCGGGTAGGATGTGGGGCATGAACTTGCAACAGTGGATCGACGCGAATGGGTGGGTGCTGCTGATTCTGGCTCCGGTGTTTGTGATCGCGGTGCTGTGCGCGGTCTTTTTTGTGGTCAGCCAGCTGGGAGGCTGGGCGCTGATGTCGAAACGCTTCCGGGCGGAGGGAGAGTTTGCCGGGGAGAGCTGGAACTGGCAGAGCGCACAGCTCAGAGGGTGGTGCAACTACAACAACTGCCTGACGGTGGGGGCGGATCGGGAGAATTTGTATCTTTCCGTGGTGCTTCCGTTCCGGCTCTTTCATCCGGCGCTGCTGATTCCGTGGCGGGAGATTGAGGTGGAGACAGGGAAGGTTTTGTTTGGCTTCATCGATACAGCGGTTTTCCGGATTGGGACGGAAGAGCGAGTTCGGGTGCGGATCTTTGGAAAGCTGGTGGATCGGTTACGGCAGGCGGCAGGGCCGGGGTGGCCGCTATTCCACATTGAAGAGCTGGAGAGGCAGACGAGACAGTGACGGAAGTTGGAAGATCGATGGTGATCAAGACTAACAAGGGCGTGAAGTTCGATCCGCTTGCGGCGGAGCGGGTTGCGGCGATTCTGGAGATACTTGGCCGGACCTATCCGGATGTGAGGTGTGCGCTGCATCACGAGAATGCGTGGCAGTTGCTGGTGGCGACGATTCTTTCGGCGCAGTGCACGGATGTGCGGGTGAATATGGTGACTCCGGCGCTGTTCAAGAAGTATCCGACACCGGCAAAGCTGGCAAAGGTTGAGCCGGAGGAGGTGGAGCCGCTGATTCGCTCGACGGGATTCTTCCGCAATAAGGCGAAGAGCATTGTGGGAGCGGCGCGGCGGGTGATGGAGGAGTTTGGCGGGAAGGTTCCGGAGCAGATGGATGCGCTGTTGACGCTGCCGGGTGTGGCGCGGAAGACGGCGAACGTGGTGCTGGGCTCGTGGTTCGGGCGGGGTGAGGGGATTGTGGTGGATACGCACGTACACCGCATCTCGCGACGACTGGAGCTGACGAAGTCGGACGATCCGAAGCGGATCGAGCAGGATTTGATGAAGGTGATTCCGGCGGGGAAGTGGATCGAATTCTCGCACGAGATTATTCATCACGGAAGAGCGCTATGCGTGGCACGAGGGCCAAAGTGCGCGGATTGCCCTCTGGAAAAGCGATGCCATGCGGCGGACAAGACGTGGTCCACGGTGGAGCAGCATAAAGGGGCGAAGCAGAAGAAGGGGTAGGGCGGCTTCCGGGGATCGCGTGTTGAGGCGACGGCTGGCGGAAGTGCCTCTGGGGCGGTGCCGCATATTTGAGCGTTGCTGAGATTCCTCGCTACGCTCGGAAAGACACCTCAGGAGCAAGAGCAAAGGCAAGAGCAAAGGCAAAGGCAAAGGCAAGGTCAACAACCCCACATCTGCCAAAAACGGGCAGATATGGGGCACCAAGTAGGACACTAGGCAGGACACCAGGCAGGACTGGGTAGATGAAAAGCGGTTGAGCATTTATACTGGCGGGTACGGTGTGGGGAGACATGCGACTCTTACAAAACATTGCCGCAATTGCCAAGGGTATGAGCATCACCTTCATGGAGATGTTCCAGCCGACCACGGTGGAGAATTATCCGGACGGAAAAGGTCCGATGCGGGGAGCGGTGTTCCAGGAGCGCTTCCGCGGGCTGCATGTGTTGCAGCGCGATACGGATGGGTTGGAAAAGTGCGTGGCCTGCTTCCTGTGCGCGGCGGCGTGCCCCTCGAACTGCATTTATATCGAGGCGGCGGAGAATACGGCGGAGCAGCGGATTTCCAGCGCGGAGCGCTACGCCAAGGTTTACAACATCGACTACAACCGCTGCATCTTCTGCGGCTACTGCGTGGAGGCCTGCCCGACGGACGCGATTACTCATGGTCATGGATTTGAGTTGGCCACATATAACGCGACGAATCTGATTTACCGCAAGGAACAGTTGCTGGCGATTACTCCGGCGCACGAGGGAGATAATGCGCGGTTCAACGCGAGCGACGCGGAGAAGATGCGCATGATTGAACGGTAAGGCGCGCACAAGTGGGATTCAAGACGGACCGCTTGAGGCGGTCCGGTTTTGTTTGGGGAGAGAGAGTCAAAGACAAAGTCAACAGACCCACTCAACGAAAGGAGCGTTGAGTGGGCGACCGCGGCTACCGCTTCTGCGAAATTGGTTAGCCCCAGATGGACATGGGGTCGTCGGGGTCATCGTCCTCGGCGGAGGTGGGTTTGTTTTCGGTGGGAGGACGTTTGCGGGAGGAAGGCTGGCGAGAGTTCTGCTGGGATTGCTTGTCAACGGCGAGGACTTTTCCGGCGTCGAGTTCGTCTTCGACTTCGGCGGTGCTGGACATCAGTTTCTTGCGGACCTCGGCGGCACGCTTTGCGGCGGCAGCTTTCTCAGCGGCGGCGGCAGAGTAGAGGTTGGTCGCGTTGGGGTCCAAGTGGGCGCCGTGAACGTGCATGGGTTCCCCCGGAGGATGTTTGGGCAATTGGCGGGCCATGGGTCCGCGTGCCGGATTAAAATAAACTAATACGTTTTCAGCTATCCTGTTGTTTTCCCGAAGCGAGAGGCTCCCGTTCCTGATGAGTGACTTCCTAAAAGCCGTGAATGAGCGCGTTGTTGTCTATGACGGCGCAATGGGTACGAATATTCAGTTCCGCAACCTGAATGCCGACGATTACTGGGGCAAAGAAGGGTGCAACGAACTGCTGGCGCTCTCGCGCCCGGACGTGCTTGCGGACATTCATGCGGCGTTCTACGGCGTGGGCTGTGACGTGGTGGAGACGGATACGTTTGGCTCGACGCGAATTGTGCTGGCCGAGTATGGGCTGGAGGATCGCACGCGAGAGCTGAATCTGGCGGCCTGCAAGGTGGCAAGGGAAGTGGCGGCGCAATTCTCGACTCCGGGAAGACCGCGGTTTGTGGCGGGATCGATTGGGCCGACGACGAAGCTGCCTTCGCTGGGGCACATTACGTGGGACGCTATGCTGGCGGCGTTTGTGGAACAGGCGGAGGCGCTGATTGAGGGCGGCGTGGACGTGCTGCTGGTGGAGACCTGCCAGGACATCTTGCAGGCGAAGTGCGCCGTGGCGGCGTGCTTTGACGCGATGAAGAAGGCAGGGAAGCGGGTTCCAGTGCAGGTGCAGGTTACGCTGGAATCGACCGGTACGATGCTGCTGGGAACCGAGATTGGCGCGGCACTGACGGCGCTGGAAGTCTTCGACGTGGATGCGATTGGATTGAACTGCGCGACCGGTCCATTGGAGATGAACGACGCAGTGCGCTACCTGGCGCTGAATTCGACTAAACATGTTTCCGTGCTGCCGAATGCGGGGCTGCCGCAGAATGTTGGCGGTCATGCGGTGTATCTGCTGAAGCCGGAAGAGCTCGGGGCGTATCACAAGCACTTTGTAGAGGACTACGGAGTACGGATTGTGGGCGGATGCTGCGGGACGACTCCGGAGCATTTGAAGGCCGTGGTGGATGCGGTAAGTTCGGCGACTCCGGCGGTGCGGAATGTTCAGGCGACGGCTGCGGCCTCCAGCGCGTACACAACGGTGCCACTGGACCTGGAACCGAAGCCGCTGATTGTGGCCGAAGAGATGAACACCACGACACGGATGGAGAGCTTTCGCAACATGGTGCGAGCGGGGGATTACGACGGCATTCTGACGCTGGCGAAAAAGCTGGTGAACGACGGCTCGCACATGCTGGACCTGTGCTGCGCGGTGGTGGGCGAAGACGAAAAGGCGTACATGAGCAACGTGCTGGAGAAGATTGCCACGCGCGTTCCGGCTCCGGTTCTGATTGACACGACGGAGGCAGAGGTTCTGGAAGAGGCGCTGAAGCGCTCGCCGGGGAAAGCGATTATCAACTCGATCAACCTGGAAGATGGCGAGAAGCGCAGCGGCCGGGTGCTGCCGATGGCGAAGCGCTACGGCGCGGCGGTGATCGCACTGACCATCGACGAAGATGGCATGGCGCTGACGGCAGAGAAGAAGATTGCGATTGCAAAACGAATCTTCGATCTGGCGGTAGACAAGTATGGGATTCGTCCGCAGGATTTGATCTTCGACGCGCTGACGCTGCCGATTTCGACGGGGCAGGAGGACTACCGCTCGGCGGGCGTGGAGACGCTGAAGGCGGTGGAGGGAATCAAGAAAGCGCTGCCGGAGTGCAAAACGATACTCGGCGTATCGAATATATCTTTTGGCTTGAACGCATACGCGCGCAGGGTGCTGAACTCGGTGTTCATGCGCGAGGCAGTGGACCATGGGCTGGACATGGCCATTGTGAATTACACGAAGATTTATCCGCTATACAAGATTCCGGAGGCCGAGGTGGAACTGGCGCGCAAGCTGATTTACTCGGACCGTGGAGCGGGCGATCCTCTGCAAAACTACATGGCGCACTTTGCGGCGATGAAGGGCAAGCAGGAGATTGTGCCGACGGTACACGCCGAATCGCTGGCGGTGGAAGACAAGCTGAAGTACTGCATCATCCAGGGCGAAAAGGGCGTGGGCGAAGGCGCGACGCGGCAGCCGATTGAGCAGATTCTGGAGACGGCGCTGGAGATGTATACGCCGCTGGAGATTATCAACACGATTCTGCTGGACGCGATGCGGACGGTGGGCGACCTGTTTGGCGCACGCAAGATGCAGCTTCCGTCGGTGCTGGATTCGGCGGGGGTGATGAAGGCCGCGGTGGCGCATCTGGAGCCGAAGATGGAGAAGACGGAAGGCTCGCAGAAGGGAACGATGGTGCTGGCCACGGTGAAGGGAGACGTTCACGACATTGGAAAAAACCTAGTGGACATCATCCTGACGAACAACGGCTACAAGGTTGTGAATCTTGGCATCAAGCAGGCAGCGGAGACGATTATTCACTCGGCGCAGGAGCATAAAGCAGACGCGATTGGACTGAGCGGGTTACTGGTGAAATCGACGCTGGAGATGAAGTACGTCATTCAGGATCTGGAGCTGCGCGGGCTGAAGTATCCGGTGATTTGCGGCGGGGCGGCACTGACGCGGAAGTTTGTGGAGGACGATCTGCGGCGGGAGTATTCGTCGGCAGTGTTCTACGCGGAAGATGCGTTTGCGGGACTGCACGCGATGGAGAAGTTGAGCGGAACAGAGCGCGAGGAGACGATTGGGAGCGGCTCAGTGGTGCGCGAGACAGCGCGCGTGAAGGCGGTGGCAGATGCATCCCTGCCGGAAGAGCCACGCGATCCGATAGCGGCGGCGGGGATTCCGCAACCGCCGTTCTGGGGCGTGCGAGTGGAGCGGGCAACGGATTTCGAGTTGAAGACGCTGTTTGAGTACATCAATCCGACGGCGCTGTTCAAGAATCAGTGGCAGCTCAAGACGGCCTCTCAGCAGGACTATGCGCGGCTGGTGGAAGAAAAGTACAAGCCGATCCTGGCGGCACTGGAGCAGGACGCAATCGATGGTGGATGGTTCGACCCGAAGGTTGTGTATGGGTACTTTCCATGCCAGTCCAAGGGGAATGACTTGATCGTTTATGCACCGGGGCCGGGAGTGACGCTGGAAAGCTTCGGCGAGGCGAGTCCGAGCTTTGATGCGGAGACGCTGAAGGCAGGCAGCACGCTGCCGGCGGAGTTACCGGAACTGTTACGCTTCACCTTCCCGAGACAGGCGGAGGGAAGACGGCTAAGTATTTCAGACTACTTTCTGCCGCAATCGAGCGGGCGGGCGGATGTGATTGCGCTGTCTGTAGTGACGATTGGAGAGCGGGCGAGCCAGGAGACACAGAAGCTGTTTGAGCGCGGCGAGTACACGCGTTACCTGTATCTGCACGGGCTTTCGGTGGAGACCGCAGAGGCGCTGGCGGAGTATCTGCACCGGAGAATACGGCAGCAGTTGAACATTGGGCATGAGGATTCGCCGCGGATCGGAGACTTGTTTCACCAGAAATATCGCGGCTCGCGCTACAGCTTTGGGTATCCGGCGTGCCCGCATATGGAGGACCAGACGAAGCTGTTCGCGCTGCTGCGTCCGGAGGAGAACATTGGAGTGCGGCTGACGTCAACGTATCTGCTGGAGCCGGAGCAAAGCACATCGGCGATTGTGGTGCATCATCCGGCGGCGAAGTACTTTGTGGTGTGAGTAAAACCAGACTTCCACAGGGAGCAGGTGACGCAGGGCTGAGTAGTTTGTTACACTCGCAAGGCGAGCGCTTGCTCGTTCTGCACCGCGGAGAGGTGGCAGAGTGGTTGAATGCACCTGACTCGAAATCAGACGTGGGGGTAACTCCACCGGGAGTTCGAATCTCCCCCTCTCCGCCAGAACTTATTTAGAAGTAATATGTTGCAAGCTTTTAGCGGCCACCCGGCCGCTTTTACTTTTTGCGGGTAACTCTGGGGCGTGACCAGTTTTGCGCCACCTGAGAGATTTCCGAAGGCTCTTTCGATGGCATCGGCCTGAGGATGGCAGTACCGCGGAGTGATCGTGATGCTACTGTGCCCGGCGATCCGCGCCAGCGTGAAGGCATCGCAGCCGCTCTCCTACAAACCTTGGGCGTTTTAGTGCGCAACAGAATTCAGCGATGATCCTTCGTCGCGCTCTGGTTTGAGTGATTCTGCAAGGAAATGAGGTTCGACCTCGATTCGATTTCGCCCGTTGTCTTTTGCTCTATAGAGGGCAGAGTCAGCAATATTAACCAGCGCCTCCGGGGTGGGAGACTCTAGTGAGAGAGTGTTCACGATTCCAAGGCTGATGGTCGCAGAAATCGCCAATCCATCGAAGATGAATGGGTTGTCGGCCACGGCGAGGCGAAGCCGCTCTGCCAGTCGAATTGCATCATTGCCGGGAGACTCCGAGGCAATGACCAGAAACTCTTCTCCCCCATACCGGCCTAACCAGTCTGAAGCACGAATGCTCGACTTCATCAGTTGCGCAACATGAACCAACATGGAATCTCCAACGGAGTGCCCGTAGGTGTCGTTGATTTTCTTGAAGTGATCAACGTCAACCATGATGAGCGCGAGATTGCTCGAGTGGCGAACTGCCAGGGCCAATTGAGCGCGAAGAAATTCCAGAATCGCACCGCGATTCCATATCCCCGTAAGCGAATCGTGCGTAGCCTTGAACTGTGACAGTTCACAAGTTTGTATGAGCTTTTCTTGAAGGTCGATGATTCTCCTGCCGACGATCAGTCGTGCATTCAATTCCGAAGGCTGCACGGGCTTGGTTAGGAAGTCATCGAAGCCGGCCTCCAATGCACAGACGATGTCCTGCTTTTCACTTCTGCTTGTAACGGAAATCATGTACGTGTATGCCCGGTCGGGAATTGCTCGCAGTTGCCTGCAGACCTCAATGCCGTCAAGCCCCGGCATCATCCAATCCACCAAAGCAAGAGATATTCCGGTATCGGAGCGAAGAGCTTCCAACGCCTCAGTCCCGTCCTTTGCCAATATAACTTCGTGTCCCGATGCGCGTAGAAAAGCACTGGTGACATGGCGTGAGACTCCACTGTCATCGGCTACCAGAATTCGCATTTTGAATCTCCTTCTCCACAATCCAATCACGGCTTAGTGTTCGACCAGAACCTTACTGTCTTGCACCCATCTCAATGCTCAGTCGCATTTGCGGTGTTCGTGGCAGTAATGCTCCTCATCGAGTTGAGGATCGCTGACATTTCAGTATCGAACTCAGCAAACAGTTCGGCGCTCTTATTTAGATCGCGCCTCCTGCCCATCCCCTCCAACTCACTGGCTTGCTGTGAGACCAGGGAAATTCCCAAGTATCCCAACTCACCTTTTAGACTATGAGCGGTCCGCTCGATGCCTACTGAATCTCCATTCGCTATAGCTTGGCGCAGGCTGGCTACCTGCTCGGAACCCTCTGACAGGAAAATTTCCACCACCTCGTTGAGAAGCTTTTCATCGCCGCCCAATCTTTCCAGGGACTCCGCGATATCCCAGGCGGGTGCGCTGTCCTGCGCTGCATCCTGTTCAGGGGTCTCAGTACATTCAGCCGGAGTGGCAGGCCCACCGTGGATGACTGCGGCAATTGTCTCCTTTAGCCCTTGAGCGTTTAGCGGCTTGGTGATATATCCGTCCATTCCAACATCGATACAGCGCTCCCGGTCACCGGCCATTGCATGTGCGGTCACGGCAATGATTGGTATATGAGACCGGCCCTGCGCCTCACCTTCTCGAATCTTTTGCGTCGCAGTCAATCCGTCCATTTCGGGCATCTGGATATCCATGAGCACAAGATCAAACGTCTGCTCTGCCAGCAACGAGAGCGCTTCTATTCCGTTTGCTGCTACTACAATCGAGTGCCCCATCTTCTCCAACATGCGACTGGCAACTACCTGATTGACACGGTTATCTTCCGCCAACAGAATATGCAGGCTGGCGACCGCCGGGACGGCCTTTCGCTGGACCGTCGTGGCTGAAAGAGGGGCGAGCGTGCCTAAGTCAAGGACTTTCAAAATGGCTGTGAGTAACTCCCTCTGTTGAATCGGTTTGAGAAGGTAAGAGTTAATTCCAAGCTGCCTGCAACGCTCCGTATCATCCCGATATCCTGCGGACGTCAGCATCATGATGGCTGCCGTAGACAACCCTGGCGTATCGCGGATTTTCTGAACTAACCCAAAGCCATCCATGTTAGGCATGTGCATGTCGGTTAAGATCAACTGGTAAGGATCCCCGGCTGCTTTTGCGGAGATAAGTTCTGTGAGTGCCTGTTCACCGTTCTCAACGTCGCACATCCTCATCTCGCAACGGCCCAGCACTCCCAGCAATATCCCTCGATTCGTGGCGTTATCATCTACGATCAGAACTGACACGCCGCGCAATTTATCCGTGGATAGAATTACCCTCGGCTTCTCCCTTATCTCAAGAGCTTTCATTTGCACGGAGAAGTGGAATTGGCTCCCGCGGCCCACCTCGCTCTCGAACCAGATCTTCCCTCCCATCATCGATACCAGGCGCGTACAGATAGTCAGTCCCAACCCCGTTCCACCATAGTTGCGCGTGGTTGACGTGTCCGCCTGCACAAACGGGTGGAAAATTGCCTCCTGTTTATCTGCAGGAATACCGATGCCAGTGTCGGTAACACTGAACCGAACATTCCCGTTTTCTCCATCCGCCATTTCTACGGCAAGGTATACTTCGCCCACTGCCGTGAACTTGATCGCGTTGCTCACCAGATTGAGGATCACTTGGCGGAGCCGCGACGAGTCTCCCTCAAACATCTCAGGCACGTCAGGAGCGATTTCGCACAAAAGCTCAATCCCTTTGCTATCAGCGCGCAAAGCCAGGGGCCGCATGGCCTCTTCCAGACAGTCTCTAAGGTTAAAGTCGATCAACTCTAATTCCATCTTTCCCGCTTCGATCTTAGAGAAGTCGAGGATGTCGTTGATTACTGACAGCAGAGAGTCTGCGGAAGACTTGATCGTTTCCAAGTATTCGCGTTGCTCTGTTTCTGGTTGCGAGTCGAGTGCCAGGTCGGTCATGCCGATCACGCCGTTCAGAGGTGTGCGGATCTCGTGGCTCATGTTTGCCAGAAACTCGCTCTTGGCACGGCTGGCGACCTCCGCAGCTTCCTTCGCGCAGCGAAGAGCGTCCTCGTTTTGCCTCCACTCGGTAATGTCGCGGAAGGCCCAGATCCGGCCGTAGAACTTGCCATCTTTCCCCAGCACTGGAGCCGAGTACCTGTCCAGAACCGTTCCATCTATGAGTCCGCTCTCGTCGCGATCTGTTTCGTCCGGGTGAGCATAGAGATACCGGACTCTTTCCAGGTACTTCTCCGGATCCTTGGTCTGGCTCGCTGCGAACTCCAGTTGCGTTGTTTTGCTCGTCCCATCCGCAATTTCCTGCGGAACCTTCCATATCCTGAGAAATTGCTGGTTACGGAATATCCTTTTGCCCTTGCCGTCCACTACCAGAATGCCGTCGAGGATGGCGTTGCTTATCGCTTCGAGAAAGGCCGTCTTCCAATGCGAATCTATCTCGGCTTGCTTGCGCTCGACAATCTCAGATTCGAGCTCCGCGGTGCGCTGCTGAACGCGTGTCTCCAGGTCATCGTTTGCATTTTGCAGAGCCAGATCTCTCCTCTGAATCTTGTGCAGCATCTGGTTAAACGTATTGATGAGTCCGCCAACTTCATCATTGCCGCTCACCGTCGCACGCAAGGAGTAATCGTTTTCGGCCGAAACTCTCGCAGCAGTTGCCGAAAGACCCAAAATAGGGTCGCTGATAATTCGAAGGAGCCGGCTGGCGACCAGAAACGTAGCTAGCAGAGCCGTGATCAACACGAGAATCGCGATTTTCGCGTATCCCCACATCTGGTCGCGGAAGCCGGCGAGGTCCGAGACAATGGCAATAGAGCCGGTTCGGTCGCCGTTGAGAAAAACGTTCCGATATAAGACCAGGGAGTGAGCGCCGAATTCATATCCCTGTTCGTGCCACGGAGGCATCTCTAAACTCGAAGGGAGACCCGGCCGGCGATACTCTGCGAACATGATCCCATGTTCGTCATACAAATAGGCCGCTAATACGTGCGGCTCGGCGCGGAGCGCACTCAACATCTCCTCAGCGGTTTTTTGATCGTTGAACGCGAGCGACGCGGCGCTGTTCGCTCCCAGCATGTCAGCGAGAGTTGTAAGTTCGGTCACGGTTCCTGCGCGAAAGCGCGCTCGTTCGAAGATCGCAAAGCCCATACAGGCCATAACAAGCGCCATAGTAGTTGCAGAGATAACTAACAAAGCCAATTTTCGACGAATCGGCAAGTCTCTGAAGGTCATAGTTTTACTTCCTTCCGTTTGCCCCAATGACGTTCTTGGCCAGGAGCAACAGTTGCGCACTGATTCTCAGCCTTGCCGACTCTGCTCCTTGCCGATTGATTTCAAATCGGACCTTGTTTCCATCGAGAAACAATCGGATCATTCCGCCAGCGCCCAGGAAATCATCTGAGTCTCCTACGGTGAGAACTGGCGTGTTTCGGAGGTTCGCTAATAACGAGGGAATGCGGTTACCCTCGCTCTTGCTGACGAAGAGTACGTTGCAGCCGCGCGTGTCTTGCGACGGGCTTACGTGCCGGATGCGAAGAATTCGCGAGCCAATCTGTTTTCCTGCGACGGTGCTTTCCAGTTGTCCGTAAAGTGGATCATCACCGAGGGTGCACAGGAGCAGAGAATTGCCACCCTCGTTCGGAGAATCTGCGGGCCATTCCACAAGTTGCGCGAAATGAAAAAGAAACGCTGCCTTCATGCGATGTTCGTCAACTGTTGACTGTGCCCGCGCTGTTCCAGAGCAGGCATTCAAAGCAACGATGAACAGCACAACAGAGCACAGCCTGCATAGGCCAATCCGCAGGCTCGCGAAGAACCTAGATTTCGCCTTCCAGGCCATCTGCCCAGGCTCCGAGTTGGCAGGACTATTCAATTGCGTGCATCCTCAAAACTGCCATGTGAATTTGGCGTAGACACTGCGTTTGATCATCGTGGGCAGGACTGTTAGATCTGAGCCCATATATTCCATGTGCCGATCCCTGAGCAGATTTTCTCCGGCCAGAGCGATGGAAAATCTTTCTACAGGCTGCCATGTGAGGTTTGAATCGAGGCGCGTATAGGAAGCAACATTTTGCGCGGAGAGACGTCCCACAAAGTAGGCCGATGCGTTCCATCCCCAATGGCTGGGCAGATCCAAATGGGAGCGCAACTGTGCCTGATGGTTTGGGCTGCTGCCCTGAGTTGAAGGCCCCGTTGTCAGATCATTGCTCGACAAACTGTGGTGGAGGTGCATTGTCAGGAACGAATAGCCTGGGCTAAGAGTCCAACGTCCAGATACCTTCCAATTCCCGAACAGTTCAAGCCCGTGAGTTTCACCGTATCCCAGGTTGGCGAATGTACTCGGAATCACAAGGTGTAACGGTGAAGGATTGCTTTCAAGGTAGGGCGTTCCAGTTTCCAACGAAGACAAGTTGCCATAATCGTTGAAGAACACCGTGCCGGAAAGCGAGACTCGTGCGGTAAGTTGGGTGCGATATCCGACTTCGACAGCGCGCAAGACCTCGTCCCTGGACTTCGGGTTACCAAAGATGCTGACTTGAAGCGGAAGACCGTTCGGACCGGGCGGAAGGTTTTCGTTAATTCGTACGTTCGTGTCGCTCCGCGCTGGAGTGCGCTCCGCCTGGGAAACTGCTGTCCAGAACATGAGTCGATTGCTAGCGGTCCAACTGATTCTGGCGCTCGGCTCCAAACCAAAGCCCGTATAGTCGTTGTGCTCTAGCTTCGTGCCAAGATGGAGGTAGATGCGATCAGGCAGGATGGTGATCTCGTCTTGTATAAAAGAACTGAATAGCTGTGTTGTCCGGTCCGCAGGATTGAACGATATCCGCTGCGTCGCCAAGGTGTCATCGGAACTCACGCGGTAGCCGAGTCCCCAGACAAAATCCTGGTGTTCACCCCAGCCCACGTGGTGCTCAAAATCCAGGTCGAACGTGTTCAACGCTATACCGTAGGTGCTGTCCCCGCGTATGCTGCGATCGAAATAGACTTGAAGGGACGTCTCCGAGTGGGGAGAGGCTACATGGTTCCATCTTGATAACAAGTTCCAGCCAGAAGAACGGTCAGAGAGAGGAGCGCTTGCGTTCGCGGGCGAGGAGTGGGACGCCGGGTTCGTGGGTATCTCTCCCGCATTTCCAATTACCGCGTCGCCCTCTAGTGTGACCGAATCCTTAGCCGTTGGGCTGGCATCGACACGAAATCCTCCATGAGCGAGTTTCCAGTCATCTTTGCCATCTCGGCCTGCCGCATCGGGAAAGTGGTTGCGAGCGAAACCGTCGGCGGAAACACGATACGATGCGTTGCTGCCAAGCTTCCCTCCGTAGCGTGCGGTGCCGATCCCCATATCATGTGTTCCACCTCCCGCGGTTAGCATTCCGCCCTGGGTGTCGCTGGCCTTCTTCGTAATGACATTGATGACACCGTTGACGGCATTCGCCCCCCAGACAGTAGCGCCGGGGCCTCTTATAACCTCAATTCGATCAATGCTGTCCAGCGGTACATCCTGTGCGTCCCAGAAGACTCCAGAGAACATGGGAGAGTACACTGTGCGACCGTCAATCAGCACCAGGAGTTTGTTCGAATACTGCCCGTTGAATCCTCGAACGCTGATTGCCCATTTATTGGCGTTGATCTGAGCTACGTCCACTCCCGGGACCATACGCAGTAGATCTGGTATGTTCGTGGCGCCGGAGTGGCGGATATCCTCCTGGGAGATGACAAAAATGGCAGAAGCAGTTTGCGACAACTTCTGCTCCTTCTTGGAGACCGAAGTCACCTCGATGTTCATCAGGTCTTCGAGGTTTACCTTTGTAAGATCACTTTGTGGTTCCTGTCCGATCGCGGCCTGGCACACTAAAAGGAACAGCCCCGCGATTACATTTCTCCGGAAGACTAAACGCACTGCATCCTCATTACTGTCTACAACTCTCTTACGCGAATAGACGAGTTCTCAATCGCAAAGAATGAATGGCATTCTCAGCGGATGTTAATAAAATGAATAGACGGACGTTCAATCAATCAAGGGCAGGTATATTGACAATGCTCTGAACTAAGCACCTTTCTCCTGCAGAACACGGACAAAAGTAGCGTAGAACCTTGCAGCATCATTGCAACCACGGTGGCTTCTCTGTCCGCGGACTCAGACTGGGGCATGAGATGATGTCGCCATCACTTCGACAGCACCTTCCGCCGGAGCATCCGGCATCAGATTGGCCTGCGGAGTCATCACATCGAAGGATCCTAACAACCGAGTCACACTCCTGCGCAGTACTTGCTCCGCATGCCTGCGCTCCTGGATATCCTCCACACTCCCATACCAGCGAATGATCTCACCCAATGGCCCGCGGCGCGGCGATCCACGGGAGCGCATCCACCTCCACATTCCGTCCACGCGCTTTATCCGATATTCCAAATCAATGGGGCTTCCCGTGCGCAGCGCTTCCATCAGCGCATTCTTGGTCGGCTCCACATCCTCATCATGCAGCGCGTTGAGCCATCCCATGTTACGCGTCTGCTCACTGCTGAATCCCGTCGTCTGCTCCCACCGGGAATTTATCTGCAAATTGTTGCCCTCGTTGTCCATCACCCATTGCACATGGGGACTCAGGTCTGAGATAAACCGCTGAGAGTCTTCAATCTCGCGAATTGCCTCATGGGCACGTTTATGTTCCGAAATGTCGGCCACCGCAATCGAGATTCCGATGACTTCTCCAGCTTCGTCCCAGGCTGGCTGATACGACGCCATGGTGATCATGTCCGGCTGGCCAGGTCTCCGCGATGGCCTCGGAACCTCCACACCAGTTATCGCTTCACCCTGTAAGGCGCGACGGAGGAACGGTTCATAGTTTGGAAACCACTCCGGAAACATTTCCTTCCCGGTTCTTCCAATGTGGTCAGCCACAGGTATGCCGTTCATCTCGGCTAGCCTTCGATTGATGCTGACGTAGTGAAGATTGCGGTCCAGAAAACACAGGCCTACAGGTGCGCCATCATAAATTGCCTGCAATTGCGCCAAGCGTAGAGTCGGCAGCGACTCCAGACCTGAGGCGGCAGTTCTATCTCCCGACGATTTTGACGACACCGCACGCGGTTTTGCTGCGACCATACCAGGTATCGCATCTGCGGTGGAAGGCTTCCCATAGAGCCATCCCTGCCCTAACTGGCAACCGAGATGCAGCAGCATTTCTGCCTGCTCCTTCATCTCAACACCCTCGGCCACCGTAATCAGGTCAAGACTGTGCCCCAGTCCTACGATTGCCGCAACAATCTTGCGGCTTTCGCGAGTGTTCGTCATGGCTTTGACGAAGCTGCGATCAATCTTCAACTCGTCGAAGGGCAACGCTTGCAGGTGCCTGAGACTTGAATACCCCGTCCCAAAGTCATCCAGCGCCAGCCTGCAGCCCATCGCCTTCAACGCATGGGCGATTTTCTGAGCGCGCCCGAGATTGTCAAGAAGCGCGCTCTCTGTTATCTCAACGGTCAGCCGCTCTAGTGGAAAACCCGCCGCTTCTGCCGCTGCGCGAATCTTGCTGGGTAGCCTCAGGTCATGCAACTGAATCGGAGATACATTGACTGCCAACACCAGCGGCACCGGCAGGATGGGAGCCGACTGGAATGCCTTGCGAAGAACTTGTTCTGTGAGCCGTTCGATGAGTCTGTTTTCCTCTGCCAGCGAAATGAAATTCTTCGGCAGAATCGGGCCAAGCAGCGGATGTTGCCAGCGTGCCAGAACCTCAAAGCCAAACAGTCGCCCTGAGCGAAGGTCGACGATCGGTTGGAAGGATGGTATGACCTGATCTTCCTCGATAGCCGCACTTACGACAGCGCAATCAACATCAACAGGCATGCTTATATCTTACGGTCCAATTGACACAAGGGTATGGTAAGCAGACAGTCCGGCTAAACAAATGAGAACGAACGACACGTTACGAATGTATGCGACAAACCGCTGGAGTGAACCAGAACTACCACTGTCGCTTGTATTCTCCACGCTACTGGACAGGGAATTAGCCGATTATGGAGAGGGTTCTTTCTCCACCCTTCGAATCCACTTTGTACACGTTTTGTACACTCACCCCTCCAAAGTGCCGTTTCTCTCGTTTCTGCCGTCATTAAGAATCAGTAACTTACTCGTTTTTATTAAGTGGCTAATCGTTCAAAGAATTCAACAAAAATAGCAGAATCAGTAAGATGGAGCGATAGCGAAAGCGGGCAAAACGGAAGAACCAGCCGTTATAACCCGTTTACTACCGGTTTGTCTTAGAAATGGCGTGTGTCTTAGCCAGGGAATTAGCCAGAGAAGCGACCCGCTGCATTTTGGTGTGCCCACAGAGAGACTCAGCCATCATGGCCCTATCCCGCGCCATCGTTATCAGTTTGTCTCATTGCCGCGGATACAAGAAGACGCCGGGACTCGCCACCTACCTATGCCGCCAAGCGACCCATCTTTGAGTGCCCGACACCGGCTCGTTTATTGCGACAGATGGCCTTGTGATGCCCACTGTTAGCCGTGCTGGAGAAGGTTTGTTGCTGGTTACTGTTGGTTACTAGCCATTATTTTCCTCTTAATTGTCGGAGACGCGTGAGTAGAAGGAAAGTACACTATCGGCACTCCAATGCTGCGTCGGCCGAGGCTGTTGTACTTAGCGCTTTCGCTTCTGTTCCTCCACATGGTGGCTGCGGCCGTCATGAAGCAGAGCCTCGCGGGAAGAATCGTCTCCAACAGTATCGAGCTTGCAATCGGAGTTACAGCCGCCGCGAGCTGCTTTCAAGCCGGCATGCGTTCGCGCTATTTGGCGCGGTCATTCTGGCTCCTGAGCAGTTGCAGTTTTGGCCTCTGGTCAGTGGCGCAGTTGTGCGACACGGTGCTTGAAAGAGTGCTGCATGTTCCCATGCAGCCGTCGATTCATCTGCTCTCTTTCCTGGCGTTTGTGCCGATGCTGGTGTCGGTTTTCATTTTTGACTATCGCGCAGACGAAACGATCAGGGTGGAAGTCTTACTGGATGCGTTGCAACTGACGATCCTGATTGTCTCGGCATATGCGTTTTTTATAATCATTCCGGGCGCGCAGAATGGCTCTGACTCGACGACGAAACTAGGGCTGTCTCTACTCCACATCCGCAATATCCTGCTCGCCGCGGGACTGATGGGCCGGGCGCTGTTCACGCAATCGACTTCGAGGAGCCGCCTGTTTGCGCCAATGGCGGCGGCCATGTCGCTGTTTGCGGTCACCAGTTGGTCTGGAAATCATATTCAGGAAGTCAGCGTTGTCTTCGGTCATTCGTATTGGCTCCAGTTGTGCTGGTCCATACCCTTTGCGCTCGTAGCAGTGATTGCGACGGAGTGGCATGAAGAGCCGGAGGGAGCACCGGCAGGGTGGAAGAAACAGCGCATATCGACACTCCTGCTGGTTTATGGGCCGTGTGTTTTTTTTCCCATTGCCCTGTACATAAAGGTCGCAACCGTTTCGCAGGCGCAGATATTCGTGGGACTTGGAACGGTGTTGATCTCGCTGGTTCTATATACGCTGCGGCTTGCACTCCTACAGTCACGGCAGAACGAGATGATGGGAACGCTGGCGGACACGGCGGAGCGTTATCAATCGCTCTTCGAGCGCAATATGGCGGGTGTATACCGCAGTACGCTCGGGGGCAGGCTGGTTGATTTCAATCCCGCTTTCGCGCAGATGTTCGGCTACACGCGGGAAGAGCTTCTCAATCTGCCGCGCGGCGAACTTTTTGCGGACGGCGCCGAAGAACGTGCCAGACGCGTCGAAGAACACAAGCGCAACTCCCAGGGCCAGCGCTTGGAGGTTGAGTACCTCCGCAAGGACCGCAGGCCCTTATGGGTCATCCAAGAAGAATCGATTGTGGTGGACGAGACTGGCTGCGAAGTTATCGAAGGCACGATGCTCGATATCACCGACCGCCACTTCCTGGAGATACAACTCCGCCAGGCGCAAAAGATGGAAGCGGTTGGCAGGCTGGCGGGCGGAGTGGCACACGACTTCAACAACCTGCTGACCATCGTCATCTCGTACAGCGAAATGCTGGTTCTGAACTCTGCCCCCGGAACGGTTGTGAGTAACTATGCCGAACAGATCAAGGGCGCAGGGAAGCGCGCCGCGAGTCTCACGCGGCAACTGCTGGCATTCAGCCGCCAACAGGTATTGCAGCCGCAGATCGTGAATCTTAATTCAATCCTGGTGAACCTGGAGAAGATGCTGCTGAGGCTCATCGGCGAGCACATCCATATCAACACCCTCATGGCGCCGGACCTGGGCAACGTGAGGGCGGATATGGGACAGATCGAGCAGGTTGTGATGAACCTGGTGCTCAACGCGCGCGACGCGATGCTACAAGGGGGCACGCTCACGCTGGTGACTGAGAATCTGGAACTGACCGAGGGTTTTGTGAGTACCCACCACGAGGTTAAGCCCGGCCACTACGTGCAACTCACCATCAGCGACACGGGCCTCGGCATGGACGCTGAGACGCTATCTCATATCTTCGAGCCGTTCTTCACCACGAAAGAGCAGGGCAAGGGGACCGGGCTGGGGTTGGCGACGGTCTATGGCATTGTCAAACAAAGTGGAGGCTACATCTGGGCCTACAGTGAGTCCGGATGCGGCGCGACTTTCAAGATTTTTCTGCCGCGCGTCGATAACTTGCCACTGACGCCCGAACTTGAACGCTTGAATGGAGAGGAATATCGGGGCAGTGAGACCATCCTTGTGGTGGAAGACGATCACGCACTGCGCGACCTTACCAAGGCCATTCTTGCCGCGCGCGGCTATCGAGTAGTGACCGCCACCGAACCGGAAGAAGTGGACACCGTCTGCGAAAACCTGGGCGGCTCCATCGACCTGTTGTTGACCGATGTGGTGATGCCGGTGATGGGAGGGCGCGAGATTGCGTCGAGGGTTGTGAAGCGCTGCCCCAAGGTCAAGGTTCTTTACATGTCAGGATATGCCCCGTACGCCTCCGGTCATCCGGGGATACTCGATCCGAATGTGGTATTCCTCCAAAAACCCTTCACGCCTTCCACGTTGACAGCGAAAGTTCGCGAGGCGCTGGAAAGTTCTTCTACAAACTAGACATCAGCAGGCACCGGTTTGCAAAAGACCATCGAGCGAGATAGACGATGGCTGTCCTGCTGTGCGCGATTCGGCATTGCGAATGGCTGGAGCAGAGTTACCGTGAGGCTGCGGTATTGCACTTATGACATTGCAGCACAAGTGGTTGAGCACGATAGAACCAGGCTTGCAGTGGGCAAGTGCGCATGACAGTGATTTGTCTTATGAAGGCGATTAAAGATTTCTATTGCTTTTAGAAGTCGCAATGGTTATAGTCCTCACCGTTGCGGCAGAGAATAGAGAAGCCGCCCGCTGGATTCACGGAATACGTGTCTCCAGCGGGCGGCTTTTGCTGTGGCAAAACAGGGCGAATTTCGAATTGAAAGACTCAATAAGGAGAACGTAATGGCGATATCTCCAATGCTTCGTGGTTTTCGTTGCGCGTTCGGAAAGCTTGCAATGGTTTCCGGCTTCGCTTTGATCCTGGTAATGTTTGCTCTCCCCACGTTTGCTCTAACCGGGGACCAGCCGGCTACCGTTGATACGGCAGCGGCTGCCGACCCGCAGTCCAGCACAACTCCGGCAGTTGCCCCGGCCCCGCCCCCGATGAGCATGGCTTTCATGCATCAGGACTATATGTTGAACTGGGGTCCGGACCGGCAGCGTCTTGCCGACAAGGGTTTCACTTTCAACTTCTTCTACATCACCGATGCTCTCGGCGATCCTACTCATCCGGCGGGAACGGATCTGAGGTTCTCCAACTGGCAGCGTATTCGCGGCACGATTGACTATGATTTCGGGAAGACGAGCGCAGCCAAGGGCCTGAGCTTCCACGCGACCGGCGTGTGGCAGAACGGCGTGAACATGGGCGGCGTGATTGGCAGCGTGGCGAACCCGAGCGGCATTGTCAGCTTCCATCAGTTCCGTCTCGATTCGATCTGGCTTTCGCAGAAGCTTGCGCACGACAAGGTTGTTGTGACGGCAGGCTTCATGGCTTCCCAGGATTTCTACGGACTCCAAGAGTACGGCGGAAGCTTCATCAACGAGCCGATGGACTACAACTTTGGCAACATGGGCAACGTTCGCGCGTCCTATGACCCTGAGACCGGCCCCGGCGCGGAGATCAAGATCATTCCCAACAAGCATTTCTATGGGAAGACGGGCATTTTCCTGCCGTCCGATGACAGCCACGTCGCAGGCCACGAATACCGTCCGACGTTCTTGAACTACAAGAGCGGCGACTACGGCGCAACGTGGGACACCGAAGTCGGTTACATGACCGACGCTGGCGCTCCGTCAACGCGGAAGAGCTATCCGGGCATCATCAAGGCCGGCTTTATTTACAACGGAAGCAAAGCAGGAAGCTACTCCCCGGTTATGGGAAACAGCGGGTTCTTGAATTACTCGACGGGAACGTACGAGGACCACAACTACACGTTCTATTTCCAGGCCAACCAGCCTGTATTCCGTGTAGCCGCTGGCAGCAATCGCGGTCTTGACGTGACGTTTGGCGGCAACATCGCTCCGGCAAGCAAGAGCCAGATCTCAGCGGAGTTCACTGCCGGCGCCATCTTCAACGGGCCGATCGAGGGTCGCCCGAAGGACGGACTCGCATTCGGTCTGGTCTACAGCAAGTGGAGCGGCGATTACAACACGTTTTTCCAGAACGATTCTCTGAGAAGCGGTCCCGGCCAGACTATCCATGCCGCTGCTTCGCCCACGGGAATCCCTGCACTCCTCAACGAGAAGCTGTTTGAGTTCAACTATAAGGCGATGATTGCCCCGTGGTTGACCTTCCAGCCGGTGTATCAGTTCTACGCAAGCGTTGGCGGCAGCAGCAAGTCCGCCGCGATTGCGGGATTCCGCCTGGTAACCACGTTCTAAACGCAGCACCGCACAGGACCAAAGGCGAGGAATAGCCGATGAAAAGCCGGAACAGTGCACGCCAGACAATCCGCGATGGAGCGTTCGACGTGTGCATTATTGGCGGAGGAGCAACGGGGACCGGTTGCGCGCTGGACGCGCAGTTGCGCGGTTTGTCCACCGTTCTGCTGGATGCGGGAGACTTTGTCTCACACACCTCTTCAGCCTCCACCAAACTGGTTCACGGCGGAGTGCGATACCTGCAACAGGCCGTAGCTGATTTGGATTACGGCCAGTACACGATGGTGAGGAAAGCTCTGCACGAACGCATTCACATGCTGCGTTGCGCACCTTTCCTCGCGCATCCGCTGGAGCTGCTGGTTCCATGCTTCAGCTGGTGGGAGGTTGTGTACTTCACGATCGGCATGAAGACCTATGACTGGATTGCAGGCGCAGCCAGCCTGTTCCCAAGCCACGCGCTGTCCAAGGCGGAATCGCTTCGGCGAATGCCGTCCCTGCGCAGCGAAAAACTGGTAGGGACGGTCTCCTATGCCGACGGACAGTTTGATGATGCAAGGTTCGGACTCACCCTGGCGCAGACATTTGCGCAGCAGGGCGGGGAACTCATCAACTATGCCAAAGCCGTAAAGTTCGACAAGAACGCGCAAGGAAAGCTGGCCTCGGTGGAGGTCGAGGACCAGCTTACGGGAGATCACTATCAGATTCGCGCGAAGGTGTTCGTGAACTGCACGGGCCCCTTCGCCGATCACATCCGCCTGATGGCGAATTCCACCGTACCGGAGCGCCTGCGCTTAAGCAAAGGCGTCCACCTGCTGCTTCCGTTGGAGGCGATCCAGAGCGAATCTGCCCTGCTGATTCCGAAGACGGAGGACGGCCGCGTGATCTTTGCAATTCCATGGCTCGACCGATTGCTGGTCGGGACGACGGACGACGAAGCAAAGCTCACGGACGAAATGGTGGTCACACCGGAAGAAATCAAGTTCCTGCTCAAGTACGTAAACCTGTACCTGAATGTGAATTTGACTCCGAAGGATGTGCTCTCCGCGTACGCCGGGATGCGCCCCCTGGTGAAGTCCAAGGATGCGGTGAACACCAAGAAACTGATTCGCGACCACGAAGTCGAGGTCGATGATGTTAGCGGCCTTGTCAGCGTTCTTGGCGGTAAATGGACCACGTACCGCGCCATGGCGGAAGACGGCATCAATCATGCGGTGGCTGCCCTTGGGGGCAAGCAGGCTGCGTGCAAGACGCTGGACTTTCCGCTCACCGGCGCGGCGGGGTTCACGCCGGATTACTGGAAGCAGTTAGTGGAGAAGTACCGGTTGACGCCGGAAACGGCTCATCACCTCGCACAGAAATTCGGCACGGATTCGCCCAAAGTGCTTGAACTGGCAGAGCAGGAACCGCAGCTCCTGCAACCGTTTTTCGCGGGTGGCGCTGCCATCCGCGCGGAAGCGGTGTATGCGATTCGCGAGGAGATGGCACAGACAATCGAGGACATTCTCTTACGAAGAATTGGTGTGCAATTCCATAGCTGGAAGGAAGCTGCACAAGCCGCACCCGTCGTGGGCCAGTTGCTGGCCCGGGAGTTTGCCTGGAACGACGCACAGACCAAGGAGGCGACTGACGCCTACCTGGGTTCGATCCGACACCTGCTCCAGAGCGCCGGGATTGAGAGTTAGCGTACTGACGACGTAGGCGAGCTTGGGGCCGACCCCCAAGCCACGCAGAAAAGGATAGGGGAAGAGACATGGCAGATTACATTGGAGCAATTGACCAGGGAACGACAAGTTCACGCTTCATCGTGTTCGACCGTTCCGGAAGAATCGTCAGCGTTGCACAGAAGGAACATGAGCAGATCTTTCCGAAGCCGGGCTGGGTCGAGCATGATCCCGCCGAGATTTGGCGTCGCGTAGGGGAAGTGATCCAGGAAGCGATGGAAGCGAAGGGCTTGAAGCCCTCGGATCTATCCGGTATCGGCATCACGAATCAACGCGAAACCACCGTGGTTTGGAACAAGAAAACCGGCAAGGCCGTTTACAACGCGATCGTCTGGCAGGACACCCGCGTTGCCGATACGGTTGTGGAATTCACCGCGAATGGCGGCCAGGATCGCTATCGCGCGAAGACCGGTCTTCCGCTGGCGACCTACTTCAGCGGTCTGAAAATTCGTTGGATTCTAAACAATGTTGCCGGCGCTCGCGCCGCCGCGGAAGCTGGCGACCTGCTCTTCGGCAACATCGACGCATTCCTGGTCTGGAACCTGACGGGCGGCGTCAACGGCGGCGTGCATGTCACCGACGTGACCAATGCCAGCCGCACCCAGTTGATGGATCTGAAGACCCTCGACTGGGACAAGGACATCCTGGCGGAGTTCGACATTCCGGCATCGGTGCTTCCGAAGATTGTGTCGAGTTCGGAAGTCTATGGCAAGGCCGTTCTTGGTCCGATCAAGGACGTCGCGATTGCCGGCATTCTGGGCGATCAACAGGCTGCGCTGTTTGGGCAGGCCTGCTTCAAGCCGGGCGAAGCCAAGAACACCTACGGCACCGGCTGCTTCATGCTGATGAACACGGGCACGAAGATTGTTCCCTCCAAGTGCGGACTGCTGACGACGCTGGGCTACAAGATCGGCAAAGCGCCGGCCGTGTATGCACTGGAAGGCAGCATTGCGGTGACGGGTTCGCTGGTGCAGTGGCTTCGCGACAACCTGAACATGATTGAAAAGAGCTCGGACATCGAGCCTCTGGCCCGCACGGTAAACGACAATGGCGGCGTTTATTTCGTTCCAGCATTCTCCGGCCTGTATGCGCCGTACTGGAAAGACAGCGCCCGCGGCGTGATTGCCGGTTTGACCCGCTACGTCAACAAAGGCCATATTGCGCGCGCCGTTCTGGAAGCCACAGCGTTCCAGGTGCGTGAAGTGCTGGATGCGATGGAGAAGGATTCCGGCATCGAGCTGGCGAATCTGCGCACCGACGGCGGCATGGTACAGAACCATTTGCTGATGCAGTTCCAGTCCAACATCCTGAACAAGCCGGTCGTTCGTCCGGTGGTGCAGGAAACTACTGCTCTGGGCGCCGCATACGCTGCTGGTCTGGCTACCGGCTTCCTGAAAGACACCGATGAACTGGTTGCCAACTGGGCGGAAGATCATCGCTGGAACCCCTCGATGGAAGAAGAGAAGAGAGCATCGCTGTACCACTTCTGGAAGAAGGCTGTAACGCGGTCCTTCGACTGGGTTGAGTAAGCAGGAATCACCGCGGAAAAGTGTAAACGATCAGATTCAAAAAAAACTTGAAAGTGAGGTCTGCTCAAATGCATGGACCAGTATTTGGTGAATTTCTTGGGACGTTGGTGCTGATTCTCCTTGGCGATGGAGTTTGCGCCTGCGTTACGCTCAACAAGTCAAAGGGTTCTGGTAATGGCGCCGCATACTTTATGGTCGCAACCGCATGGGGTTTGGCGGTGACGGCCGGCATCTTTACCAGCATTGCGGTCGGCGGAGTTGCCCACCTGAATTGCGCGGTCACGTTCGCATTGGCACTTGCGGGCGCAACACCGTGGAGCCAGGTTGGCGGCTTAGTCGCCGGACAATTTGCGGGTGCGTTTGTAGGGGCTTTGCTGGTTTGGCTTGTGTATCTGCCGCATTGGGCTGAGACGCCGGATCAGGCTAGCAAACTCGGCATCTTCTGCACGGCGCCTGCTATTCGCAACATTCCCGCCAACCTATTGACCGAAGTCATTGCCACCACTTTTCTGGTGGTCATCGGCTTCGCGCTCGGCTCCAAGGGCGTATCCCCGACTGGTCTGCCAGCCGGGTTTGGTCCGTATATGTGGGGTATGTTGGTTTGGGTACTCGGCATGGGAGTTGGCGGTCCAACGGGATGGGCGATGAACCCAAATCGTGACCTTGGGCCGCGCATTGCGCACGCCGTGCTTCCGATTGCAGGCAAGGGCGGCTCCGACTGGGGCTATGCCCTGGTGCCTGTCATTGGTCCGCTCGTCGGGGCTGGTATCGGCTCCATCATCTGTCAGCACATTGGTATTCTGTAAGCAACAACTGCGGCGCTCTTCGGAGCGCCGCAAGTCTTTTAGGAGAGAAGTTTCATGAAGAAGCTCATTAATTCTCCGGAAAACGTGGTTCGGGAAGAACTGGAAGGGATTGCGCTGGCGCATGCCGACCGCGTCCGCGTCAGTCTGGACCCGTTCTACATTGTGCGCAAAGATGCGCCGGTGAAAGGCAAAGTGGGAATCGTCTCCGGCGGCGGCAGCGGTCATGAGCCAATGCACGGCGGCTTTGTGGGCCTGGGAATGCTGGATGCAGCGTGTCCGGGACATGTGTTCACCAGCCCGACTCCCGACCAGATGTTTGAAGCCAGCAAAGCGGTTAGCAGCGGCGCTGGAATCCTCCACATCGTCAAGAACTATACCGGCGATGTCATGAATTTCGACCTTGCGGCAGATATGCTGCGGGAAGAGAAAATCGAAGTTGCCAGCGTTCTTACCGACGACGACGTGGCGGTGCAGGACAGTCTTTGGACAGCCGGACGCCGCGGCGTTGGGCTGACCGTGCTGATGGAAAAATTGCTGGGCGCAGCCGCTGAAAAGGGAGCTGACCTGGCGCACCTGAAAACTCTCGGCGACAGCATTCGCGCGACCGGCCGCAGCATGGGTTTAGCCCTGACCGCTTGCACGGTTCCGCACGCCGGAAAACCTTCCTTCGAACTCGGCGAAAATGAGATGGAACTCGGGATCGGCATCCACGGCGAACCTGGGCGCAAGCGCATCCCTCTGGCTCCGGCTGATGAGGTTGCGGAGATGCTGATGGAGCCAATCCTGAGCGATCTTCCGTTCAAGAGCGGCGAGAGCGTTATCCTGTTCGTGAACGGCATGGGCGGCACGCCGCTCATCGAGCTTTACATTATTTACCGCAAGGCAGCCCAGATTGCGGCGAAGCATGGGTTGAAGATTGCGCGAAACCTGGTTGGCAGCTACATTACCAGTCTGGAGATGGCGGGCACCTCGATCACGGTTCTGCGCGCCGACGACAATCTGATCAAGCTGTGGGATGCTCCAGTGAACACTCCGGCGTTACGCTGGGGCATTTAGCCGAGCAGGGAAAGAAGTGACAATGGAACTGTTGAAGCTTGAGCAAATGCGGTCGTGGATTCTCACGACCGCGGCTGCGATTGAGACGAATGCCACGCTCTTGTCCGACCTGGATGCAGCGATCGGCGATGGTGACCACGGCGCGAATATGTCGCGCGGATTCCGTGCGGTTGTGAAAAAGCTGGAGACAACGGACTCCGCTGACATTGGCGCGCTGTTCAAGATGGTGGGGATGACGCTGATCTCCACGGTTGGCGGAGCATCCGGTCCGCTGTATGGCGGCTTTTTCCTGGAGTTGGGGAAACAGACGGTTGGGAAGCAGGAATTGGATGCCGCGACACTGGCTTCGATTCTGGAGGCTGGGCTCGGCGACATCAAGAGACGAGGCAAGGCAGAGTTGGGCGATAAGACCATGGTCGATGCGCTGACTCCGGCGGTGGCGGCCATGAAGGCCGCTGGAAACGACATTACAGTTGCGACGCGCACAGCAGCGGCGACGGCCCGTGACGCCGCGGAGAAGACGAAGCCGCTGCTGGCGCGGAAGGGGCGTGCCAGCTATTTGGGCGAGCGCAGCATTGGACATCAGGATCCGGGAGCGACGTCGACGGCACTGTTGCTGGAGGCGTTGGCCACGGTTAGCGCAGGAGCTTAGAACAAGACTGGCGTGAAAGAGATGGTCGGAATCGTCCTGGTTTCTCATAGCAAGAAGCTGGCGACGGCGCTTCGGGAACTGGTCCTGCAGATGGTGGGAGCAGAGTTTCCGATCGCGGTCGCTGCTGGAGTTGGCAAAGATCACGAGGAACTCGGAACCGATGCGGTACATATCGCCGAGGTTCTTCAACCCTTTCTGGATGGGGATGGCGCTGTGGTTCTCATGGACCTCGGCTCAGCCGTCCTGAGCGCGCAGACCGCGCTCGAATTGCTGGATACCTCGGCCGTTGCGGACCCTACTACAAAGTTGCGTCTGTGCCCCGCGCCCATTGTGGAGGCGGCGGTTTCGGCTGCGGTGCAGGCGAGCATCGGAGGCACTCTAGATGAGGTGGTCCGGGAGGCGAAGGCAGCACTGGCACCCAAGCAATCGCAATTGGAGATGGTAGCGGACATTGCCGCAGCCCCAGTGGTTGGTGTCAGTGCAAGTGATCAGGGAGTCGTCGAATTCGATGTGGTGATTGAAAACCCACACGGACTTCATGCCCGTCCAGCAGCTACGCTAGTGCAGCATGTGAGCCGCTTCCAGTCCGATGTGCAACTCACAAACCAGACAAGTCACCGCGGGCCGTCCTCGGCGCGGAGCCTGACCAGCGTGAGTCTGTTGCAGGCGCGCAAGGGTGATTGCATCCGCTTCAGCGTGCGCGGCAGCGACGCAGCGGAGGCTTCCGAACGGTTGAAGCAACTGGCTGCGGAACGCTTTGGAGAAGCTGCGGAAGCGGAGACGACTTCTGTTGCCAACGCGAAGAGTGTGAGAGCGAAGCCCGCGGAGGCAGGCGGGATAGGAGCGTCAGAGGGTATTGCGATTGGGCGTGTGCTGGCGCTGAATGCTGCGTTGCCGCTGCCGCAGGAGCACGCGGCAGGCGATCCTAACGAAGAGTTGGAGCGGCTGAGTAAGGCTCTGGAGCAGGTTGCGAAAAACTTGAAAGGCGAAGCCGCGCATGGGGCTGCCGCTGAGATTCTGGCGGCGCAGGCGCTGATCCTGAGCGATCCGGTGCTATTGGATGCCGTGCGGACGAAGATCTCATCGGGTAAGGTTTCAGCCTCGCGCGCATGGCGCGAGGAGAGCGCGAAGCTGGCGGAGGCCTACTCCGCAATGGATGATGAGTACATGCGGGCGCGGGCAGCCGACTTGCAGGACATTGCCGTGCGTGTGGGGCGCGCGATTGCAGGAGAGAGCGAGGCAATCAGGATTCAGCCCGAGCCTCCGGCAATTCTGCTGACCGGCGAACTGCTGCCGAGCGAGGCGATGGCGTGCGATCCGAAACATGTGCTGGGCGTGCTTGCCAGCGCGGGGAGTGCAACCGCTCATGCGGCAATACTGATGCGGACGCTGGGTATTCCGATGGTGGTGGGCGCGAGCGGTGCGAGCAGCGAGGCGCTGCGGCCGGATTCGGTAGTTGCCATTGATGGCGAGAGTGGAGAGGTTTGGATCAATCCTCCGGAAGCGGAGTTGAAAGCGATCCGTGCACGTCAGCAGGCGCTGGTAGAGAAGCGCGTTGCACTGGATGCGGGGAAGCACGAACCAGCGTTCACCCGCGACGGGGTGCGGATTGAGGTTCTGGCGAATGTGGGCAATGCCGCCGACGCGGTGCAGGCCCGGGAGAATGGCGCCGAGGGCGTGGGTTTGCTGCGCACGGAGTTTGTGTACCTGGGGCAAAAGCAGATGCCCACGGAGGACGAGCAGACGGCGTCGCTGGCTGCGGTGCTGGCGGGGCTGGGCGCAGGGCCGGTGGTGATTCGCACTCCGGACGTAGGAGCGGATAAGCCACTGCCGTATCTGCCAGTGGCCGAAGAGCACAATCCATTTCTTGGCGTGCGCGGGCTGCGGCTCTCCTTTCGTCATCCGGAATTCTTCCGCTCGAACTTGAAGGCCATTCTGCGCGCCGGGGTTGCGAATGGCGCAGCGCATGACGTGTGGATCATGTTCCCCATGGTGACCAGTCCCGAGGAGATGCAGGAGGCTCGCAGGTTTGCCGAAGAGGCTCACGCGATGCTCGAAGGCGAGGGCGTCGCGCATTGCTGGCCGGTGAAGCTCGGAATGATGGTGGAAGTTCCGGCAGCGGCGGTGATGGCCGAACGATTTGCGAAGCTTGCTGACTTTTTCAGTATTGGCACCAACGATCTGACGCAGTATGTTCTGGCCAGCGAACGCGGCAACGCCGATTTGACGTCGCTTCAGGACGCGGCGCATCCAGCGGTTCTGCGCACCATTCACGAGATTTGCAGGGAGGCCGATGAAGCGGGATGTCATGTTTCGGTTTGCGGCGATGCGGCATCTGATCCGGTAGCGGCTGCGTTGATGGTAGGAGCGGGGGTTCGCTCGCTTTCGGTGAGGGCAAACCAGGTCGGCCCGATCAAGACGCTGGTGCGAAATGTTTCCACCGTGGAGTTGCGGGCGCTGGCCGAAATTGCAATGAAGGCAGACAACAGTGCGGCAGTTCGCAGACTGGCTGCTGACGTACTGCAGAAAGAAGGTTGATAAAGATGGCTGAGAAATCTGTACTTATCTTGATTGAAGACGCATACGAAGACATGGAACTGATGTATCCGAAGTATCGCTTGCAGGAGGCCGGGTACCAGGTTGTAGTGGCCGGTCCAAAGTCGGGACACAAGTACATCGGCAAACATGGATACCCATGCACGAGCGATGAGGCGATTGCCGACATGCGGGAGTATGACTTCGACGGGATCATCCTGGTAGGCGGCTGGGCTCCGGATAAGCTGCGGCGCGACGCACAGGTGAAGAGCCTGATTGCCGAGTTCGACCGGTCGAAGAAACTGGTTGCCGCCATCTGCCACGGCGGGTGGATGGCAATCTCCGGCGGGGTGTACAAGGGAGTGAAGGTGACCGGAAGCCCAGGAATCAAGGATGACCTGGTGAATGCCGGGGCAATCTTTGAGAACTCTCCGGTGGTGGTGGACCGGCACTTTGTGAGCAGCCGCAATCCTGACGATCTGCCGTACTTCATGAAGGGCGTGTTGCAGGTTTTGGAAGGGAAATAAGCCTTAGGCGGTTGGGGTAGTGCTCGCGGCTTGCGGCTTGGCTGGTACACCGGCGGGATGGTGGCTGCGCGCCGAGCGGTCCACGCGACCCCAGAAGGCGATGAAGTAATCGACTGCCGAGAGCAGCGAAACTACGAGCATGAACCAGATGGAGATGCGGGCGATGAGTTCGACTCCAAGGATGAAGCCGAAGAAATTCCACTCATACCAGCGGTGAGCGAGAATCGCTGCTACAACGGCGACAATCTGCAGGACCATTTTCAACTTGCCAAGATCGCGCGCCTGAATGGCAAAGCCTTCGGTGGCGGCGACGCTGCGCAGGCCGGTGATCAGGAACTCGCGCCCGAGCACGAGAACAACGATCCACGGCGGCATGAGGTTGGGGGTGAAGCGGACGAGGAGGATGAGTCCGGCGGCAACCAGGAGTTTATCCGCCATGGGATCAAGGAGAATTCCTACGCTGCTGATCTGGCCGTGCTTGCGCGCGAGGTAGCCGTCAAGGCCATCGGTGATCGAGGCCAGAATAAAGATTCCGGCAGCTAGCAACTCCTGCTCGCCACGCGGGAAAATACTGCTGGAGAGAACCCATATCAAGAATGGGATACAGCCAATTCTGCTTAAGGTGATCGAATTGGGCAGGTTGAGCAGGTCAAGCCATCCAGAAGTGGATTAAGGTTCAATAAAATTATGCGGCAACCACCAGCGAAAAGCAACGCAACCGCAGGTGACCGCTCACGCGTGCTAAGAGCAAACCAACTCCGTCACTGATTCCGTCGAAGAACGGTGCCACCGCCATGAGCGGAAGACTGTGCAGCGAAAGCAGCCCAGATTACGGAATCCATAGCTGGGTGTTGCTGACGGAGACAGAAGTCAAACCCTGGGCCAGCAGGTCTTCGATCTCGCGCATGGATTGGATCAGGCCACCTCCGACGAGAGGCATCTCAGGGCGCAGGGCACGGATAGAATCGACCAGGCGGGGCGCGGCGATGGCCGGCAACACTTCGAGGGCGTCGGCAACGGTGCTCTTCAATTGGTTGGCAATGCTGTCCATGGCTCCGCGGTCCAGAAGAAAAGTTCTCTGAATGACGTACATGCCAAGCGAGTGGGCATGGCGGAAGGACTCGTGATGAGTCGAGATGATTCCCCGGAGACCGCGCTTCTGCAAAAAGGAAAGAGCGCTGGAGTCTCGCGAGAATCCGCTGAGAAGGTCCATGTTGACGATCGGCAACTTGCCGCCGTCCAAAGATCTCTGCAACAAATCCACTATGTTTTCAGGGTCGCCACAGAGGAAGTAGATCACCTTGCCATGGGCGGCAAGGGCAAGGTCGAGATGCTCTGGATGGCGTATAGCCGGAATAATGGGCGTTTCAAGCAGCAACTGGCGCAGCGGCTGGAGTTCCTTCCGGGGTGCGGTGGATGCGGTGGAAGCAGCGTCGGCCTTGCGTGAATTTTCCAGCAGTGTTCGCGCAGAAGTTGACATGTTGAATTCTCCAAAGTAACACAGCGCGGGCCTTCAACGCAGATGCTGACACTATGCCGCTCTGCCTGAGTACCGACCAGGGAACACGTTGTTGCAATAAAATTCGGGCTGTTCGAGGTGGAGTATATACGAAACGAGCACCGGCGAAACAGCAGCCCATTGGAAATCCGATTGAATGTCTCCGTCTTCGCACCATAGATGAGCGCAGAGCAATTGAGGTTTCATCGGGGGTTGCGGATTTGCGGGGCGATCTGCGCCTTCGTGCAAGAAAGTTTCCTGTGAGTACCGGGGCTACGCACTCGGAAATGCTGTTTTTCACTAAGATTATTCCATTGACTTTTATTCGCCGTGGGGTCAATCTTTCTGCGGTTGGATTTTCCCACGCCGCTACGTGAAGAGCGCATGAGACAGCACGTGCGGGTGACTGAATGCCGCTAGAGAGATTGATTCCGGGGAGTGCCTCAGGCACACTGGATGTGAGTCTGTATAGCTTGCGGTCAGCGCCCTGCAATGCATCCGCCGCCAATAGCGGGTCTCCACTCCAGAGCGCAAACCAGGCAATGATTCCCATCGGCATCTCTTAGCTGCTTTCTCCAAGGCCAGGGCCGTATCGTGCATTTGCACATACGCCTCCCACCTTCGAAAAGCGCATCCCCTCTCTTGCAGCTTCATCCACCCAGTCAGGATTGTGACGCGCAGGGTTCAGTTCTTTTGCGCGCAGCATCCGGGCGGGTCATTCGTGCATAGACATGGAGCCCGCAGCTTTGTTGCAAAGGGGAAGTATGGAAAAGACACAGGTCGTAATCATCGGCGGAGGCGCAACCGGGGCAGGCATTCTGTGGGACTTGTCGTTGCGCGGAATCCCGGCCATTCTGCTTGAGCAAAGAGATCTGGCGAATGGCGCAACGGGGCGCTGCCACGGTCTGCTGCACTCTGGCGGCCGCTACGTGGTGAAAGACGCCCACGCAGCCCAGGAGTGCGTTGCCGAAAACAAAATCATCAAACACATTGCACCGCATTGTGTTCACGACACGGGCGGGCTCTTCGTGCAGTGCCGCCAGGACGATCCGGCGTTCTTCGAGCAGTGGTACGAATCCTGCATAAAAATTGGCCTTCCCAGCGACCGGCTTTCGGCGGATGAAGCGCTGGGCATGGAACCAAATCTTCCCACCGACATTCTCGGCGCCTTCACTTGTCCGGACGCGCATGTGGACGTATTTCAACTCACATTGTCGAACATTGAATCGGCGGTGGCGCGGGGGGCGCAGTTCAAAACGTACTGCGAGGTGAAAGCGATCGACATTGCCGGCGGCAAGGTGAAAGGCGTCCGCTACCGCGATACGCTGACCGGCGATGAGGGCTACATAGGCTGCGAGATGGTGATCAACGCGGCTGGAGGATGGGCGGAGAAAGTCGCCGAGCTGGCAGGCGTGGAAGTTCCGCTGCGTTGCGACAAAGGCACCCTGCTGATACTGAATCACCGGCTGTCGTCGCGGGTCATCAACCGCTGCCGCAAGCCGGGAGACGCGGACATTCTTGTACCGGCAGGGCCGGTGTGCATTCTTGGCACGAGTTCGATCACCGTGCCGGGACCGGAAGGTCTGACAGTTTCACAGGAAGAGATTCAGCACTTGATTGACCTGGGAACAGAACTGGTGCCAGCCCTGGCGAATGCACGCGTGCTGCGCATCTTCTCGGGAGTGCGTCCGCTCTACGTTCCCAAGAGCGCGAGCGGTGCGGGTGGACGCGAAATCAGCCGTGGCTTTGCCCTGCTCGATCATGAAGCGCTGAACAACGTGAAGGGATTTATCTCGATTGTTGGTGGAAAGCTGACGACCTATCGCATGATGGCGCAGGCGACAGTCAACCTTGTGGCAGAGAAGCTTGGCGTGAATGTACCCTGCACAACACACGAGGTTCTGCTGCGCCAGGCGCATGATGAAGCGGCGCTACGCAAAGCGCACAAGCTGCTTCCTCTGCCTGTGGTGGAAAAGGCGGACAAGCGGCTGGGGCCGAATCTGGCGAAGATCGTAAGCGCCATTGAGGCTCGTCCTGAGCTAGCCGAGGTGATTTGCGAGTGCGAGTTGGTGACGCGCGCCGAATTGGAATATGTCCTTGGAACAGAAACATCGCTTCCGGCCAAGACGATTGCCGACATTGGACGCCGCACACGACTTGGTTTTGGCCCCTGCCAAGGAACTTTCTGCGGATACAAGGCGATGCTGGCAGGCTTCCAGACGCATCGTTGGAACGCCGCCGAGGCGTCGGCACAGTTTGAACGCTATCTTGACGAGCGCTGGAAGGGACAGTCCTCGATCAACCAGGGTAAGCAGGTTGAGCAGCTTTATCTGAGCCACGACCTGTTCGGCGTTGCATACAACTTCCATGACAAGAAGGCAGGTGAGGAAGGTGCGTAGCAATCATTTTGATCTTATCGTCGCAGGCGCCGGAATCGCCGGAATCACCAGCGCGGCAGCGGCGGCCGGGCGCGGACTTCGAGTGGCGCTAGTCAGCACGGGGCCTGGTTCCTTTGTGCTCGGCGCAGGCTGCGTCGAGGTGCAGAACATGGATCGCGGCATGCCTTCGCTTGATGAAGCGATGGGATTCTTCCGCAATCTTACGGAGTTGGCGGGATGCGGCTTTCGCGGCGGACTCGGGGAGGTGCGCTACATTCCCACCATTCTCGGCAGCTTCCAAACGGTTTCGCTGGCGCCGTTTTACATGTGGAGCGGCGAGCCAGAAGCGGCGGCGCAGGTGGCCGTCGTCGGAATCAAGGGGCTGTCTTCTTTCGACAGCAACTTTGTGGCGGAGCGGCTTGTGTACCACGCTGGATTGCTTGGGCGCGGCTCCACATACGTTGCGCGCGAGATTGAGCTTTCAATTGCGGAGGGAACGGTCGCAGGAACATTGCAGTTTGGCAATCGCTTTGACCGCGACGCCAGATTCCGCGCAGAACTGTGCGATGCGCTGAGGCCAATTGCCGCCAAGGCGAGCTTGATCATTTTGCCTGGTATCCTCGGCCTCAAGTCAGGACAGGAGGAGATTGAAGGGCTGGAGAAGGAACTGGGATGTCTGCTCTGCGAACTGCCCACGCTTCCGCCTTCAGTCCCGGGGATGAGGCTCTTCAACCGGCTGGAGGCGCGTTTGCGCCGGGCCGGGGTGGAATTCTTTACCGGGTTCCCGATTCAGAAGCTGCAAATCGAAAACGCGCGCTGCAAGGGCGTATTGCTGGATACTCCAGCCCGGCCGCTGAGGCTTTCATCGGAGTCGCTGATTCTCGCTACCGGGCCATTCTCAGGAAGACTGTTGGGCAACCACTCATTTGGAGTGAACGGCGATCTTCGTCCAGTGGATGCAACAGGTGCGCTGATTGCAGAGAATCTTTATGCTGCTGGCGCCATTCTGCGGAGCAGCAGCAGCGCGCGCGGCGGCAACGCGATGGCGATTCTCACAGGATATGCCGCCGGGATGCTCGCCGCGGGAGCAGGAGTTCAATATGCGCAAGGATGACGTTTCACTCGACAACTGCTTGAAATGTTCGGACTGCAACACGGCCTGTCCGGTGGTGACCGCGCATCCAGCGTATCCGGGACCGAAACGCCTTGGCCCCGAGCTGGAGCGGATGCGGCGCGAAGGGATTGAATGCGATACGGACTGGGTGGAGTACTGCCTCGGTTGCCATCGTTGCGACTTGGCGTGTCCGAATGAAGTAAACGTCTCAGAGTTGATTGCGCGGGCCAAGGCCACGCACAAGAAGACTCCGATCCGCAAGATGCGCGACTGGTGGTTCGCGCGTCCAGGCCTGCTGGGCAAGCTGTTGACGATTGCACCGGGAGTAGGCAACTTCGCGCTTGGCCTGAAGCCGGTCCGTCTGCTGATGTCCACATTCATGAAGATCACGCCAGAGCGCACGTTCCCGGCTTACAGCAAGTCCACGCTGAATACACCGGAGGCTGCGACGGCGAAGCAGGGTGAACGCGTTGTCTTCTTTCCGGGCTGCTTCATTAAATACAACCAGCCGGAACTGGGCTGCCACGTTTTGCAGTTGTTGCAATTGAACGGGTTCAAGCCCGAGGTTGCAGTCAGCGGATGTTGCGGAGTGCCGTCGCTGGCGAACGGCGATCCAGAGGAAGCGCGCAAGCGCGCCGAGGCCAACGTGCTGAGCATGATTGACGCTGTGGACGCAGGAGCGCGCATTGTTACCGCCTGCTCCAGTTGCGGACACATGATCAAGACGGGATTTGGAAATATGCTGGAGGGCGACGCCGAACTTGCGAAGAAGGCTGGCAGGATTGCGGCCAGCACTTTTGACCTCGCCGAACTTCTGGTAGCACAGCAGGACGAGGGCAAGTTCAATACGCAATTCGCACCGGCAAGCAGCAACAGGAAACTGGCCTATCATGCGCCCTGCCATCAGAAGTCGCAGGGCATTGGCCGGCCATGGTACAACCTGCTGCAGCAGATTCCCGGCGTGGAGATGGAAGATCTCAATGCAGGGTGCTGCGGAATGTCCGGCACATACGGATTCAAAGAGGAGAAGTATCCGGTCTCGATGGAGGTAGGCAGTGAACTGTTTGCAGGAATTCGCGCGAGCAATCCGCAGGCGGTGGTAACGGAATGCGCCACCTGCCAGATGCAAATTGAACATGGCACGGGCGTCAAGGCCGTGCATCCGGTGGATATTCTGCTGAACGCCTACAAGCCGGGCGCAAGAATTTAAGGTTTTCCTGCCGGTGCGGATTCCCGCCAGCCGACAGGATTTGCTGTATTCATCCTGTGCGGGAATGCAATTGTCGTTCGCTTCATTCGGTCCTCCGTCCCATGTGCATGGGGACGGAGGACTTTTTTCTAGCGGCGCAGCGAGCGGCCGATCAGCCGGTGTTATGCAGACCGGCGGCGATTCCGTTCATGGTTGCGCCGAGCGCGTAGTTGAGATCGTCGCTGGTTTCGCCGCTGCGTTTCCGCCGCAACAACTCCACCTGAATCAGACTCAACGGGTCCACGTAGGGATTGCGCAACTTGATGGAACGCATCAGCACCGGGTTGCGCTCAAGCAGTTCGTTTTGGCCGGTGAGCCAGAGAATTGACTTGCGGGCGCGATCGAATTCCTGGGAGAGCATGGAAAAGACACGCTCGCCGAGCTGAGTGTCCCGCACCAGGCCGGAGTAGAGCCGGGCGATCGAGAGGTCCGCCTTCGCCATCGCCAACTCGACGTTGCGAATCATCTCTGCAAATAGAGGGAACTCGCGGGCCATGCGCTGCAATTCGCGGGACTCCGAGCCGCCGCGCGCGGCAAAGCTTTCGAGGGCGTGTCCGACGCCAAACCAGGCGGGTACGGCGTGGCGGCTCTGCATCCAGCCAAAGACCCACGGAATCGCACGAAGATCGTTGAGCGAGCGGCTTGCGCTGCGGCGCGCCGGACGGGAGCCGATGCGCGCCAGCTCCAGTTCATTGACCGGAGTAGCTTCTTCAAAATACTGCACGATCTCGGGATTCTCCGCGATGTGGCGGCGATAGTAGGCGAAGGCGCTGGTGGACATGCTCTCCATCGGCTCATGCCATTGATCCTCGTCGCCGGGCCGCTCGCGGTTGGGGCGGGCGAGCGCGCCGAGCGCGGCAGCCACCATTACTTCGAGGTTCCACTCGGCAAGCATCGGATCGAGATATTTCCAGTTGAGGACTTCGCCCTGCTCGGTGATGCGGATTTCGCCGCTAAAATCTCCGACGGGCTGGGCCATGATGGCCGCGTGTGTCGGGCCGCCTCCTCGGCCAACGGTGCCGCCACGGCCGTGGAAGATTCGCAGCTTCACACCGCACTCGCGCGCCAGTTGATGCAGCGCATGATGCGCCTTGTGCAACTCCCAGGTGCTGGTGAACATGCCTCCATCCTTATTACTGTCCGAGTAACCCAGCATCACCTCCTGCCAGCCATTCCAGGAGTCAAGCAGTGCGCGGTATTCGGGATGGGTCCAGAGAGTGCGCATGACATCGGCGGAGCGCTGCAGGGCTTCGATGGACTCGAAGAGAGGCACGGGCATCAGCCCCTTGTCTCCGGCTCCGCCAGCCACCTTGACTCTGTAGAGAGCGGCAAGGCGGATGACGGCCAACGAGTCTTCACTCTTTTCCGCGCCACTGATGACGTAGCGCTGAATGGAGTCAGGGACGGCGGCTTTCTCGGCGGCGACCGCGCGAAGAGCATCGGCCACGGACTGGCTTGCGGCGGAGAGTTCACGGGCGATGCCGGAGGCGTGCGGATCACTCTTGGAAGCGAGCTCCTGCATGGCCGTGGCGTGTACGTTGGCGTGTTGACGAATGTCCAATGTATAGAGATGGAATCCGAAGGTGCGCAGCTTGAGCAACAACGGGTCCAACATGCGTCGCGCAAGACGCTCGGCGCCATTGGCGCAGAGACTCTTGCGGATCAGGAGCAGGTCAGCCTCGAACTCCTCCGCCGACTGGTAGCCTTTGCCGCCTGAACGCATGCGCTCCAGCCGCGCGGCCAGCAGCAGCATGAGAGTGCGATACCACTCGGCTTCCGGCGAGCGCTGCATGTCAGCCGGTGCGCCGATTTCGTTGATGTATTTGGCAATTTTCAGGCCAAGCTCGGGCAGGGCGGAGACCTGGTGGCGCGAGACACTGAGGCGGCGGGCCAGCAGGCGAGTCTCGCCGATGTAGTGTTGCAGGGCGATATCGCGGGCAAAAGCCAGCGCCTCATGGGTGGAGTCCGCAGTAACGAAGGGATTGCCGTCGCGGTCGCCACCGATCCATGAGCCGAAGCTCAAGACGATGGGCATGTGCGGCGCGTCAAGAGTTTTGCCATAGACAGTTTGGAAGGCTGCGGCGAGTTCCTCGTAGAGTCGAGGCAAGGTTTCAAAGAGCGAGAGTTGGAAGTAACGCGCCCCGGTGCGAATCTCATCGGCAACGGAAGGCTTTTTGTGCCGCACATCGTCGGTCTGCCACATGGCCGTGATCTCGGTCAGGATGTTCTCCTCGCAATCGCGGGCGAAGGAATCAGAAAGAGGCAGGCCGTCCAGCAGTTCAAGCTGGCGGGAAACTCTGAGCCGCTTACGGAGGATGGTCTGCCGCGTCATCTCAGTTGGGTGCGCGGTAAAGACCGGCTCCACGCGGATGGCCGAGAACAGACGGAGTGCCTCCTGGGCTGAGGTTCCCGTATCCTTCATCCTCTGCAAAACACCTTGGAATGTTCCGGGCAATGGCGTTTGCGCGCCGAGCTGGCCAGCACGACGGCGGCGCTTGCGATGGTTGGTCTCCGCCATATTGGAGAGTTCGAAGAAGAGGGCAAACGACTTGCACACCTGGTAAGCGGTGGGCACGTCAAAGCTGGAGACCAACTTCTGCGCCGCCTCCAGCCGTTCCTCGTCAGATGCTCCCAGGGAAACTTTCTCGCGGTGGTCGATGAGCAGGGCGCGCAGCCGCTCGACGGAATCATAGGTGCGGCTGCCAGCCTGCTCCTGCATCACGCGCCCCAGGAGAATCCCGAGCGAGCGGACATCGCGGCGGAGGGGAAGATCCTTGCGGGTGTCTCCAGTGGGGGCGGTCAACTCCAGCAGACGTTCCTGTTGATCCTCTGCGGCCCAGAGAGGCGCTTTATGTTCCATTCCAGTTTGACCCCGAGACCGTTTTCTTACACCCAGTTCAACTTCTATAAGTGAACAGTATCACGCGTTTCGAGAAGATGTTTGCCGCAGTGCGCTCTGCTGGTTATACTGCCTGCAAACAATGGCTAACATTCTGTACGGGGTCAATGGCGAAGGGGCTGGGCACTCAACCCGCTCACGAGAGGTCATTCTTCATTTGCAGAGCGAAGGCCACAAGGTGGTCGCTGCCTCATTTGACCGTGGAGTGCGGAATCTGAGCGATATCTGCGAGGTGCTGGAAATTCATGGCTTCCGCTTTACCTACGTGAATAACCAGGTGCGCTTCAACCGAACGCTGGCCCGCAACCTCTTCCAGGCGCGTAAAGCCACCCGGAGCATCAAGGATCTGGAGCGCGTCATCGAAGAGCGCGGCATCGAGCTGGTGATCACGGATTTTGAGCCCCTCACCTGCCGCGCAGGCCGCCGCCGCAAGCTCCCAGTGATCTCGATTGACAATCAGCATATTCTCACTCATTTCACGGTGGCGACGCCTCGCCACTACCGCACCGATGCCACAGCCGCAAAGCTGGTAACGCGGTTAATGACCCCGTACGCAAACCACTATCTGGTGACGTCGTTCTTCGACGCACCGGGACGCCGCCGTAACTCCGAACTGGTTCCTCCCATTCTGCGCCAGCAATTCCAGAATGCAGTACCCAGCTCGGAGGGACCAATCCTGGTGTATGTGACTTCTCCCGCCCCGGCGCTGATCAAGGTTCTGGCTTTGGTACGTGCCGAGTTTATTGCCTACGGCTTTGGCCGGGAAGGGCGCGAGGGAAACATTCTGTACAAGAAGCCCGGCTTTGAGACGTTCTTTGAAGACCTTGTACAGGCCCAGGCGATCATCGCAAATGCCGGCTTTTCGCTTGTGACCGAGGCGCTTCATCTGGGAAAACCCTACCTAGCCGTGCCGGTCCGCAACCAGTTCGAGCAGATATTTAACGCCTTCTGGCTGGACCGGATGGGGTATGGAAGATTTTGGGAAGAACTGACGAAAGAGAGGGTCGAATCGTTTCTCTTTAACATTCCTCAATTTCGTGAGAAGCTAGCCGACTGTCCACGGAAATCGAACCTGGAGTTGTTCACAAAGCTCGATTCACTGATCGCTTCCTACCTCAAGCGGTAGAGACAAAAAGGAACGTGAGGCGAGGGGCTGAACGGTCAAACGGCAGATACCAGAATGCGGTCTGACTTTACCGGGTAAACAAAAGCACGAGTGGCGCATGAGGCCGCTAAACGGAATTGCAGAAAGGTCTGCAACGGTGTTCGCAGTCAATTCCGTGTGGTTCGCTTTATCTGCACTGAGTATTGAACGAATGGAAATGAATAGCGATAAACAGAAACCAACGCTACCGCAACCCTAGGAGAAAGACCTATGATTCAGTTTCTAATTTGCATTGGAGCGCTCGCCTTTCTGATGCTGGTGGCCTACCGCGGCTTCAGCGTTATCCTTTTTGCGCCGATTGCCGCGCTGGCAGCGGTTCTGCTGACCAGCCCACGCGCCGTGCTTCCGGTTTACAGTGGCCTCTTTATGGAGAGCATGGTTGTATTCGTCAAGCTCTACTTTCCTGCCTTCATGCTGGGCGCTATCTTCGGCAAGCTGATCGAAATCTCCGGCTTCGCCAAGTCCATTGTTAGAGCGGTCATTGGAATATTGGGCGAAAAGAGCGCGATATTCTCGATCGTTGTCGTCTGCGCGTTGCTTACCTACTTTGGCGTTTCTCTGTTTGTCGTCGTCTTTGCCGTCTACCCCTTCGCAGCTGAAATGTTCCGCCAGGGAAAGATTCCGAAGCGCCTCATTCCGGGTACTATCGCGCTTGGCTCGTTCACCTTCACAATGGACTGCCTGCCGGGTACGCCGCAGATACAGAACATCATCCCCACCACGTTCTTCCACACCACTATTTATGCTGCCCCCATTCTTGGCACGCTGGGCGCGATCTACATCCTGATCATTGGCATGTCGTATCTGGAATGGTGCCGCCACAGGGCGCACGTCGCAGGCGAGGGCTACGGTACAGGCCACATCAATGAAACGGTGATCGAGGACACCGGCAAATTGGTGAATCCGCTGATCGCGATTTCTCCTCTGTTTGCCGTCGGCATTGCAAACTGGGTGATGACGAAGAAGATGATTCCGTACCTGTACGGAGCCTCGTCATCGATTATGTTGAACCCCACCGCCAAGCCAATCGTGCAGGATGTGACCAAGCTGAACGGCATCTGGTCCGTCGAAACTGCGCTGTTGATCGGCATTCTGTTAGTGGTCATCTTTGGATTCAGCAGGGTCGGGAAGCAGTTTGCCGAAGGCAGCAAGTCGGCCATTGCGGGCGCGCTGCTGGCTTCCCTGAACACGGCTTCCGAGTACGGCTTCGGTGCGGTGATCGCGGCTCTGCCGGGCTTCCTCGTCGTGCGCGACGCGTTGTCGCACATCCCGAATCCGCTGGTGAATGAAGCAATCAGCGTCAACATCCTGGCCGGCATCACCGGATCAGCTTCCGGCGGCATGAGTATCGCTTTAGCTGCGATGGCGAACCAGTTCATCGCTGCGGCCACTGCTCATGGCATTCCGATGGAGGTGCTGCACAGGGTTGCAGCCATGGCTAGCGGCGGCATGGACACCATGCCTCATAACGGCGCCGTCATTACGTTGCTGATGGTCACCGGACTTACTCACCGGCAGTCGTACAAAGACGTTTTTGCCATGACCTGCATTAAGACCTCGGCAGTATTCGTGATCATCGCCCTCTTCTACCTGACCCATCTAGTGTAGGGCGCGTTGTTTTCAGAGGGTTGCCCGGCCTGTTGTTCAGGCGGGCAACCCTTTCTTTTGCAGAAGGAAAGCGATGGATACGGTCACGGCTCATCCGCGCAAATTCGTTCGCAGCGTCGGCATAGTTCTCTACGGTATGTTGTTTGCCGCAGGAATCGCATTTGTTCTGGTGGCCGGAGCGATGTTCCTTGGCGCCATCACCGCGTCGATACTTCTTCAGACAGGCTGGGCTCATCTGGGTGGGACGTCGCACTGGTTTGGGCTGGAGGTGGCGTACTATGCCGTTCTCCCTTCAATCATGGTTGGAGCGATTTTTGGCTGGAAGGTATGTAAGTCACGATTGCGCAAACTTCCGCCAGACGTTGACAGGCCTGCCGTTTAGCTTCTGCGCTCGCGGAAAAATTCTTGCAGGATATCCATGCAGCGGCCTGCTAGAACTCCCTCTGTAACTTCAACATGATGATTCAACCCGGGATGGTTGATGACCTGCATGATGCCACCCGCGGCGCCAGCTTTGGGGTCGCGCGCGCCGAAGACAAGGCGGCTGATACGCGCATGAACAATGGCTCCGGCGCACATTGCGCAGGGCTCCAGGGTGACATACAGCTCGCAGCCGCTCAGACGGTAGTTGTTCAGCTCGCGGGCAGCGTCACGCAGAGCCTGGATTTCCGCGTGGGCGCAAGGGTCGGGAAGCGTGACCACCTGGTTCCAGCCGCGCCCCACGATGCGCCCTTCACACACCACGACAGCGCCAACTGGAACCTCGCCAGCGACTTCAGCAAAACGGGCGAGGCGCAATGCCTCCTCCATCCAGCGCTCATCGGGTGCTGCGTCGCGGGTTGTATTTTCGTCAAACATACCCAGGCCTAAGCGGGCTCCTGCTGGGTCATGCAGTGGACTGCGCCGAGGCCCCAGATGAGATCGCCGCAATAGATTGGCACGACGCTGTGACGAGGGAGCGCTCGCTGGATGATATTCATCGCCTTCAGATCATTCGGATCATCGAAGGTTGGCACGAGAACCGTCCGGTTGGAGATGTAGAAGTTCGCGTAGCTGGCAGGAACGCGCTGCCCCTTGAAGACGACGGGCGCAGGCATGGGCAAGGAAATGACCTCCAGCGGCTTGCCGGCAATGTCTGTCATCTTTCGCAGGCGCTTCAGGTTGTCTTTAAGGATGGCATGATTTGCGTCGGACGGATCAGCCTCATAGGCAGCCAGCACCGTGCGAGGGCCGACAAAGCGGGCGATGTCGTCAACGTGGCCATGGGTGTCATCGCCGACGATGCCACGCTCCAGCCATAGCACTTTCTTTACTCCGAGCATACAGCCCAGCGTCGCTTCAATCTGCTCACACGTCATGCCGGGATTGCGCTGCTGTACTGGACTGAGCAGGCATTCCTCGGTGGTCAGCAACAGGCCTCGTCCGTTTACGTCGATCGAACCGCCTTCCAGCACCATCTGGCGCGGGTTGCCTGCGTTGTCGATCACGGAGTCAAAGGCGGTGCAAACGCGTAGCTCCGCGATCTTCTCAGGGAGTGTGTTGTCGAGCTGCCAGTTCCTGTACTTGGCCCACGCGTTGAATTTCCAGTTGGTGAGCGCAACCTTGCCCGCTTTGCTCTTGACGAAGATGGGACCAGAGTCGCGCAGCCAGCCGCGATTGGTGGGCCACTGGTGAAAGGCGATGCGATCTGCAAGCAGCGGCAGCACATTCGCATGTGTCAATATGGTTCGCGCCCCGGCTTCAGCCTTGGCGTCGTTGACGATCAACTCGACGCGTGCGGCGCGCGCCAAGCGCCTCACAATCTCGGCATAGACATAGGGGATAGGCTCAAATTTCCCAGGCCAATCGGTGCGATTGTGGGGCCACGCCAGCCACGTTGCGCGTTGCGGTTCCCACTCGGCGGGCATGCGGTAGCCCAATGCGGACGGGGAGTCTGGTGCAGTCTTTCTGCTCATCTACTTTCCAAACCTCTGCGTGATAGGAGCGTAGGCGTCAATGCGGCGGTCGCGGAGAAACGGCCAGTTGCGGCGAATCTCCTCTTGCAAGTTCACGTCCACGGTGCCAACGAGAATTTCTTCCTCTTCGTGCGAAGCCTTGGCGATGATGCGACCGAAGGGATCGGCAAGGAACGAACCGCCCCAGAAATCCAGTCCTGCCCCCTTCACCTCATTGCCTCGAATGTTGCCCGTCTCGTGTCCTACGCGATTGACCGCAGCGACAAAAACTCCGTTGGCGATGGCGTGGGCACGCTGAATGGTGTACCAGGCATCATATTGCGCCGCGCCCCACTCAGCTTTCTCCGAAGGATGCCAGCCGATTGCGGTGGGGTAGAAGATGACATTGGCGCCTTGCAAGGCGGTCAACCGCGCGCCCTCGGGATACCACTGGTCCCAGCAGACCAGCGTTCCAACCGCGCCCTCTTCCAGATCGAAGCTCTTGAAGCCAAGGTCGCCCGGCGTGAAGTAGTACTTCTCGTAATAGAGCGGGTCGTCGGGAATGTGCATTTTGCGGTAGATGCCGCGGATCTCGCCGTCGCTGCCGATGATGACGGCGGTGTTGTGGTAGAGGCCGGGCGCGCGCCGCTCAAAGAGGGAAACCTCGATGGCGACCTTCAACTCGCGGGCCAGGGCGCAGAAGTGCCCGGTGCTGGGCCCCGGAATCGGCTCGGCCAGATCGAACAGTGCGGTATCCTCACGCTGGCAGAAATACTGGGTCAGGAAGAGTTCCGGCAGGCAGATAACCTGCGCCCCGCGGCGCGCCGCCTCGCGGACATGCGCCACCGCACGCACCAGGTTGTCCTCCGGCTCGGGCGAACAGCGCATCTGTACCAGGCCTACCTCAAACTTGTCGGCTGCCACTTGGTCCTCCAGTACATTGAAAGTCAGGCCCTAGAATATCAAAGCCTGAGGCGCATCCAATGGTATCCTTCTTCCATTGGCTTGCTATCTATGACCATTCTGCCGAAACGCGTTGACGACCAGACGGAGCTCTCGCACGAGTCGATCCGAGAGGCCGAAGAGAATTTCAATCGCCACCTGAAGCGCGTCGGACTGAAACACACCGGACAACGCGACGCGATCCTGCGGACGTTTCTGGAAACCCACGACCATCTATCCACCGAAGAGTTGCACCAACTGGTTAAGCGCAGCGATCCGCGGATTGGGTTCACAACGGTATACCGCACGCTCAAGCTGCTCTCCGAGTGCGGCCTTGCCAGCGAGGTGGCCTTTCACGACGGCGTGACCCGCTACGAGCACCAGTACAACCGCCGCAGCCACCATCACATGGTCTGCACGGAGTGCGGCAGCTCGGTGGAGTTCTTTTCGCAGGAGATCGAGAAGCTGGAGAAGGACATTGGGCGAAAGCATCACTATGTCACCACGCGCCACACCTTCCAGGTTTATGGCGTCTGTGACCAGTGCCAGAAAAAGAAGCCGACGCGGCGCGGCCTGCAGCTGGGCTAAAGGCAATCCGAGACTCTTCGTGTTTACGCCTGAGGGTTTTGCGTAGTGACACTTGCCGAAGAACAATTATCTCTAAGAGCTTTCCTTATACTCGTCGGCAGATATGGTGGCGCAAGGCAACACGCGAGTTTCTTAGATCTGGAACCATTGAAAGGGAACCATTGATCATAAAGGTCTTCTATCACGATAAATGTTTTGACGGAGCTTGTTCGGCTTCGCTGTTTACGCGCTTCTACCGCGAGCGCATTCGCCGCGACGCCGGGTTTGAATACCAGGGATTACTGCATCGCGCGGGAGCACTCTTCAATATTGAGGACTTCAGCGGAGACGAGAATGCGATTGTCGATTTCAAGTATCTTGCCTCGGAGAAATTGACCTGGTGGTTTGACCATCACGAGAGCGCGTTTCTCACGGAGGAAGACGCGGAGCACTTCGAGCGGGAGACGAGTAACAAGAAATTCTTCGATCCCGATTTCAAGTCCTGCACGAAGTTCCTTGCGACGGTAGCGCAGAGCCGCTTCGGCTTCGACACGGCTCCGGTGGCGGAGCTGGTGCATTGGGCTGACATTGTGGATGGCGCATCGTATGAGAGCGCGGAAGCTGCGGTCGGCATGAAAGAGCCCGCGATGCGCATCACCATGGCCATCGAGGCAAACCAGGACCCGACGTTCATTCCACGCCTGATTGAATTGCTCGCCTACCGTCCGCTGGAGGAGATCATCGCGACGCCGTTTGTCGCTGAGCTGATTCCGCCGCTGCTGGAGCGGCACAAACGTTCGATTGAGATTATCCGGAAACATAGCGCGTGTGTCGATCAGACGATTTTCTTTGACGTGACCGGATATGACCTGGAGGGCTACAACAAGTTCATCCCGTACTATCTGCATCCGGAGAGCGTGTACAGCGTTGGGCTTAGCAAGAGCAGTTTCCGCGTGAAGATTTCCGTGGGCTCGAATCCGTGGACCGACGCGGAGAACATGATCAACCTCGCGAAGATCTGTGAGCGCTATGGCGGCGGCGGACATGCTCGCGTAGGAGCGATCAGCTTTCCTCCGGGTGAGTTTGCGCGCGCCACGCAGGCCGCGGAGGAGATTGTTGCGGAACTGAGCGCGCACGCTCGCAGAAACCACGCAAAATAAGAGCGAAGTCCGTTCGGCGCTGCCCGCCGGGGAACACTGGCGGGCAGTGCCATCTCTGCATGATTCATTGCGCCTTCACAAATTTGCCAGAACGCAGGCGCTGAGTTGTGCGTACAATTTCCCATGCTCGCTCGCCGGATCTACGCCGCCATCCTGGTTGGAATAGTTTTACGATTTGTTGTTGGCTTGCATCCCGTTGGGTGGCTGGCGTGGTTTGCTCCCATGCCGCTGCTGGTGCTGGCCTTCCGCTCCAGCAGACCGGACGCGGCGTTGCTGACCGCTATTGCGGCGCTGATCGGCGTGAGTGTGAACTTCCACTACTACCATCTGATGATGCCGCTGCCGGTTGTGATCGCTGTTGTGGCCGCGCAGACGTTGCTCTGGATGTTTGTAGTGGGATCAGCACGACGGATCGTGCTGCGCTACGAGTCGTGGTGGACTGTCTTTGCGTATCCAGTGTTGTGGGCGGCAGTGGATACGTTGGCGGCGCATCTGCTGCCGGATGGCAACTGGGGCAGCCTTGCATACTCGCAAGCTGACTTCCTGCCGATTCTCCAAGTCACATCTCTGTTCGGAATTGCCGGGCTGCTATTCCTTGTCGCGCTGATTCCTTCAGCGCTGGCGATGGCCATTGTGTATGGACGAACGATGCCGCAGATTTGGCGGACGTACGCAGCGGCGGCACTGCTGCTTGCGGCGAGTCTTGGCTATGGAGCACTGCGGCTCAGGGTTCCGGTTGAAGGCAGGCAGACCAGCTTTGGGCTTGTCGCCATCGATGATGCGATAGGCCCGAAAGCCACGCCTGCCTACGTCGCAAGCATATGGCAGAGCTACGATCAGCAGGTTTCTTTACTGGCTGCGCAGGGCGCTGAGGTGATCGTACTGCCGGAGAAGATCGGGCTGATCAACACGGCGCAAGCGCAGGAATGGCAAGAACATTTGAGTTCGCTGGCGGTGCGGTTGCACGTTTGGATTGAAGCAGGCGTGGGTGTGGATGACGGCACAAAGCGGGTGAATCTGGCATGGCTACTCACGCCGCAAGGGGCGCTGGATGCGAGCTATCAGAAGCATCACATGGCACCGCCAGAGCGTGACTATATTGCTGGAAAGGGCTACGAAGTGCGCGAAATCAGCGGCTCCGCGTATGGGCTTGCAATTTGTAAGGACATGCATTTTGCGTCGATGGGGCGCGCGTACGGGGAGCGCCGCACGGCGGTGATGCTGATTCCGGCGTGGGATTTTTACTTCGATGGATGGCTGGCGGCGCGCATGACGCTGACGCGTGGAGTGGAGAATGGATACACAATCGTGCGTTCTTCAAGGGAGGGAATGCTGACGGTGAGCGATCCGTACGGGCGGGTGGTGGCGGAGCGGGAGAGCCGTCCACTGCCGGGAATCGCGATGCTGGTGCGGGCCAATGTTTCCGCGCCTGTGAGCACGATCTATACGCGCATTGGCGATCTGTTTGGGTGGTTGTGCGTGGCGGCGGCAGGGGTTTTCATGGCAATGGGCAGAGGCCGCCCGAGGGAGCAACCATTATCTTAGTGGTTAATCGTTGGAAGCGCGAGAGTTAGCTTTTGGTAAATGGTTGGGCGAGGGTGTGAAGGATTGCCTGATCAGTCATGAGTTTGCACTACTTCTGGTATCGAACGAAATACTACCGGGAGGGCAGCGGCAGGCGAGGCTAAGGGGAGACGTACCGCTGGCGCGACAGGAGCAGGAAGTGCTCGAAGCGCCAGCGCGAATTCAGGCGACTTTGCCAAAGCCGGTGACGGGTTCCACTGTGAGTGGCGCGGTTTCGGTGTGCTCGGGTTCGGGAGATAAAATTTTCATCTTGTTCCAGTCGTACGGAAACTCCCTGCCGCAATCGAGACAGACCACATAGGTTCCTGTGACATCCGCGGCATGGGAGTGATTCGTACCTCCACGCTTTGCGGTGATGGGGAAACTGTAGTTCTTGTGCCAGCAGCCGAAGAGCATGTCGAACACGTCGACAAACATTCATCTACCTCCTGGTCCCAGGATCGAAACCTGACGCCTCGCACTTCGGGCATCAACTACTTAGATTCGCCGCAGAGCAGAAAGGTTCGACCTGGGGTGAAACTGGATTTGCCACGCTATGTATAAGTTAGATACTGGCGGCAGAGTTGTTGCAGCGTCATGCGCGGGAAGTACTGTGGGAAAAGGCCGAAAGGTGGGGGATTGAAGACCTGTGAGGATTTCCTCACAAGCGCTGCTGCTTCGGCGAGGGCTGAGCGGTACAATCGGCGATAGCCATGTCTTCCGATTTCGTTCATCTGCATCTTCATACCGACTACTCCATGCTGGACGGCGCATGTGACACCAAACTGCTTTGCAAGCGCGCCAAGGAATTAGATATGCCGGCCGTCGCAATGACGGACCACGGCAACATCTTCGGCGCGGTGCATTTCTTCAATGACGCGAAGGAGGCCGGGATCAAGCCGATCCTGGGCTGCGAACTGTACGTCTGCAAGAAGGAAGACCACCGGGCAGAGCCGCAGGGCGACAGCTATAACCATTTGATCGTGCTTGCCGAAAACGAAGCGGGCTACAAGAACCTGACGAAGATCTGTTCGGAGGCCTCACTGCATGGCTTTTATTACAAGCCCCGGGTGAGCAAGCGATACCTGGCAGAGCACGCGGAAGGGCTGATTGGTTTGTCGGCGTGTTTGAAGGGCGAAGTCGCGGAGCGGCTGACGGAAGGGAAGTACGAGGCCGCGCGCACGGCGGCGAAGACGCTGGAGGATATCTTCGGACGCGGAAACTTCTTCCTTGAAATACAGGATCAGGGGCTGGAAGAAGAGAAGCGGATTCACAAAGACCTCTTCCGGCTGGAGCAGGATCTGGAAATTCCGATGGTGGCGACGAACGACAGCCACTACATCTGCGAGGACGACTGCCGGGCGCAGGATGTGATGGTTTGCATCCAGACGGGGAAGTCAATCAACGATCCGAACCGGATGAAGTTCCAGACCAACCAGTTCTTTGTGAAGAGCTACGACGAGATGGCAAAGGTCTTCAAGGGCTATGAGCAGGTGCTTCGGCGGACGGTTGGGATTGCCGAGCGCTGCCACCTGAAGTTGGAGAAGATCGAGAATCCGTGGCCGAAGTTCGATGTGCCGGAGGGCGAGACGATCGACAGCTACTTCGAGCGGATTGCGCGCGACGGCATGGCGAAGCGCATGAATCTGCTACGCGAGTTGAAGGATCTGGGCAAGCTGCGGCACAGCTTTGGCGATTACGAAGAGAGATTGAACCGCGAGATTGGCATCATCAAGCAGATGAAGTTTCCCGGCTATTTCCTGATTGTGTGGGACTTTATCCGCTACGCGCGGGAGCAGGGAATTCCGGTGGGGCCGGGGCGCGGATCAGCCGCGGGATCGCTGGTGGGATACGCGATGGGGATCACGGACATCGATCCCATTCAGAACGAATTGCTGTTTGAGCGCTTCCTGAATCCGGAGCGCGTCTCCATGCCTGATATCGACGTGGACTTCTGCATGAACCGGCGCGGCGAGGTCATCAACTATGTGACCGAAAAGTACGGGCGCGAGCAGGTGGCGCAGATCATCACGTTTGGCACGCTGGCTGCGAAAGCTGCAATCAAGGACACAGGGCGCGTGCTCGACATGCCGTACAACGAAGTGGACCGCATCGCCAAGATGATTCCAGGCACGCCGGGAATGACGATCGACAAGGCGATGGCGGACGTGCAGGCGTTCCACGACGTGTACACGAATGACGCAGAGATTCGCAACCTGGTGGATACGGCGAAGAAGCTGGAAGGGATGGTGCGCAATTCAGGCGTACACGCCAGCGCGGTAGTGATCGCTCCGGTGCCGCTGGATGAACTGGTTCCGCTCTACAAGACGAAGAACGACGAAATCGTTACCGCCTACGACATGAAGGCCGTCGAGAAGATGGGCTTGCTGAAGATGGACTTCCTCGGGCTGACGACGCTGACGATCATCGACGACTGCCTGAAGCTGATCAAGATGACGCGCGGCGAGACCGTGGTGATGGAGAAGATTCCGTTGGAGGACAAGGAGACCTTTGAGAAGGTCTTTCACAAGGCGCAGACCTCGGGGGTCTTCCAGTTTGAATCCGACGGCATGAGAGACGTGCTGCGGCGCTACCAGCCGACGACAGTGGAAGACCTGACGGCGTTGAACGCGCTGTACCGGCCGGGACCGATCCAGGGCGGCATGATCGACGACTTCATCGAGCGCAAGTGGGGACGCAAGCGGGTTGACTACATGCTGCCGGAGCTGGAGCGGCTGCTGAAAGAAACGCTCGGCGTAATTGTGTACCAGGAACAGGTGATGCAGATCGCCAACGTGATTGCCGGGTACTCGCTGGGCGAGGCCGATCTGCTGCGGCGCGCGATGGGCAAAAAGAACGCCGCGGAGATGGACAAGCAGCGCGAGCGCTTTATGCAGGGCGCGGCCGAGCGGAAGTTCTCAGCAGAGCGGGCTGGACATATTTTTGACCTGATGGCGGAGTTCGCGGGATATGGCTTCAACAAGTCGCACTCGGCGGCCTACGCGCTGGTGGCGTATCACACGGCTTACTTGAAGACACACTATCCGGTGGAATTCATGGCGGCGTTGCTGACTTCGGTTACGGGCAAGACCGAGGACGTCGTGAAGTACATCGCGGAGTCACGCGAGATGGGAATCGAAGTACTTGCGCCGGACGTACACGAGTCGGCTGCGAACTTTACGCCAATCATTGCAACGGAGGGTTCGGCGTCGGGTACGGGCCAACAGACGGCCCTCCGGTCGCAGACGCTGGGCTACAAAATCCGCTTTGGGCTCTCGGCGGTGAAGAATGTTGGGCAGAACGCGATTGGCTCGATTGTGGAGATGCGCGCGGCTGGGCACTTCAAGGGAATTTACGATTTCTGCGAGCGGGTGGACCTGCGGCAGCTTAACAAGCGCGTGCTGGAGTCGCTGATCAAGAGCGGCGCGATGGACTCGCTGGGAAGGCGCTCACAACTGATCGACGTGCTGGACAAGGCGATGGAGCAGGCGCAGAAAGCGGCGCGGGATCGCGACGCGGGACAGCACGGACTCTTCGGCATCTTTGAAGATGCAACGCCGGCGGCTTCCGGGATGGAGCGGCTGCCGAATACTCCGGACTGGGAAGAGTCGGTACGGTTGGCGAACGAGAAGGAGATTCTCGGCTTTTGGATCAGCGGGCATCCGCTGGAGAAGTACCAGGAGAAGATTGAAGACCTGCACGCGCTGAAGAGCGTGGACGTGCTGGCGATGAAGCGCTCGACTCCGAAGAATGAAGACATCTCGATAGGGGGATTGATCACGGGCGTGCGAATTGCGAAGACTCGCAAGGGCGACCTGATGGCCGGACTGGTGCTGGAAGATATGCACGGAAGGGTGGAAGCGGCGGTGTTTCCGGAGGCCTACAAGCGGCTGAGCGAGAAGGTGAAGCTGGAGATTCCGGTGCTGGTGAGGGCGGCGGTACGGGTGGAAGAAGACGCTGCGCCAAAGCTGTTCATCAACGAGATCACTCCTCTGGACGAGGCAAAGGTGAAGCTGCCGCGCTCGCTGCGGATTGCGATTCAACTGCCGGAGACGCTGCCGGAGACGGTGGACGCGCTGCATGGGTTGTTTACGCGCTCGCAGGGCGGCGCAAAGGTGCTGTTCGACCTGGTGCGTCCGGGGGAGTACGTAGTGGTGATGGAGGCCGAAGGCTATAATGTGTTGGCGGACCGGGCCTTTATGAAGAGTGTGCAGCAGTTGTGCGGACCGGACTCAATCAAGGTTATCGACTAGGACGAGAAGAACGCATGGAAGCTGGAACGAAGGCAGACCAGGAACTGGAAAAAGTTGAGCACCAGATTGCGCAACTGGAAGCGGCGGCAAGCGGCAATCAGGAGGCTCAGAAACAGCTCCGTGATCTACATGACCGGGTCGATGGACTCCGCAGACAGGTGAACGCGAATTACGATGCGTGGAAGCGCACGGAACTGGCGCGTCATGCGCAGCGTCCTTACCTGATGGATTATGTTCAGCATATGTTCACGGATTTCTCAGAGATTCATGGCGACCGCGCGTTTGGCGACGATGCGGCAATGATCTGCGGGATGGCTCGCTTCCAGGGCGAGGAAGTGCTGGTGGTGGGCACTCAGAAGGGCCGCGACACCAAGCAGAAAATCTACCGGAACTTTGGGATGCCGAATCCGGAGGGTTACCGGAAGGCTCTGCGGGCGATGAAGATTGCAGAGAAGTTCGGGCGGCCGATCTTCAGCTTTATCGACACGCCGGGAGCGTTTCCGGGGCTGGGCGCAGAGGAGCGCGGACAGGGCGAGGCAATTGCCTATAACCTGCGCGAGATGTCGAGGCTGAAGGTTCCGATTCTGGTGACGATCACGGGCGAGGGCGGCTCGGGCGGGGCGCTGGCGATTGCGGTGGGCGACAGGGTCTTCATGCTGGAGAACAGCGTGTACTCGGTGATTTCGCCGGAGGGCTGCGCGTCGATCATGTGGCGCGATGCAAGCAAGCGCGACCTGGCGGCACAGGCAATGCACATCACGGCTCCGGACCTGCTCGGCTTCGGCATTATCGATGCGATTGTGCCGGAACCAGAGGGCGGCGCACACACGGACCACGCGAAGACGGCGGAGATTCTGGGCAAAGTGCTGGGGGCGAATCTGGCGGAGTTGAAAAAGCTGAGCACGGCGGAAATGCTGGATGCACGCTACGAAAAATTCAGAAAGATGGCTCAATTCTACAAGGAAGAGTAGACGCGGAGTTCGCGCTCGATGCCCCGTCCGAGAGGATGGGGCATTTGTTTTGGTGGCTACATGTGGACGAGTTCGGCGGGAGCTTCGTCGGGTGACTCCGTGGGGGCTTCGGGCTTGTGCGCGGGCTTGGAGGCGGGGTGCTTCTTGGGGTCTTTGAGGAGGATGACCATGGGGATCATGACGAGGAAGACGACGCCCATGACTTTGAAGGCCTCGACAAAGGAGAGCATGGCAGCCTGCTGCTGCACCATGCCGTAGAGCGCGCCGACGGCGCGGCGGGAGGCGGTTGCGGGATCAGCGCCCTTGAGGACGAAGAATCCGGTGAACTGGTGCAGAAGGGTGGAGGAGTAGGGCTGGCCGGGGAGGATGTGTTCGACAAGGCGGTTCTGGTGGAACTGCTGGCGGCGGGCGAGCAGGGTGGTCATGACGGCGATTCCGACGCTGCCGCCGATGTTGCGCATGAGGTTGAAGATGCTGGTGGCGTTGCCCATCTTCTCCCGCGAGACGTGGGACATGGCGGCGGCGGAGAGAGGAATGAACATGCAGGCCATGGCTCCGCCCTGCATGACCTGGGGCCAGAAGATGTCCCAGTAACCGGCGTTGAGGTTGAGGCCGGAGAGCATGAACATGGTGGTGGCTCCCACGGCGAAGCCTGCGACGAGTAGCTTGCGGACATCGACGCGGGCGGCAATGGCTCCGACGATAAAGGTAAGCAGCAGGGAACCGAGACCGCGCGGGGAGAGTGCGAGCCCGGCCTTCATGGACGGGTAGTTGAGCAAGGTCTGGAGGTACTGCGGCAATAGGACAAGGCTGGCGTAGAGGCAGAATCCGACGCCCGACATGAGGCAGACGCCGACGGCAAAAGAGCGATCCTTGAGCGAGCGCAGATCGACGATAGGGTGCGCGACGGTGAGTTCGCGGATGACGAAGACGGCGAGGCCGACGATGCAGAGGAAGGCTTCGATGCGAATGTCGCGGGAGCCGAGCCAGTCCTTGCGCTGCCCGGTGTCGAGAAGGATTTGCAGGGAGCCAAGGCCGAGGGCGAGGAGTCCGATGCCCCAGAGGTCCACGCCCGCGTTACGTTTGAGCTTGAGGTAAGGCGGATCGTGGATGAAGCGCGCCATCATGGCGAGCGAGAAGATGCCGACGGGGATGTTGAGATAGAAGATCCAGCGCCAGGTGTAGTTGTCGGTGATCCAGCCGCCGAGGGTGGGGCCGATGATGGGCGCGACGATGATTCCGAGGCCGTAGGCAGCCATGGCCTGGCCGTGCTTCTCCTTGGGGAAGGTCTCAAAGAGGATGGCCTGGGCGAGGGGCTGCAAGCCGCCTCCGGCAAGGCCCTGGAGAACCCGGAAGACGATCAACTGCGAAAGGCTGGAAGCGGCTCCGCAGAGCAGGGAGGCCAGGGAGAATCCGGCGACGCAGAAGAGAAGCATTTTGCGGCGGCCAAAGTAGCTGGCCAGCCATCCGGACATGGGAAGAACGATGGCGTTGGCGACAAGGTAGGAGGTGACGACCCAGGTGCCTTCCTCGTAGGTGGCGCTGAGGTTTCCGGCGATGTGGGGGATAGAGACGTTGACGACCGTAGTGTCAAGGACTTCCATGAAGGTGGCGAGCATCACGGAGATGGTCACAATCCACGGATTGACGTGCGGGCGTAGGTCGGCGGTCGTCATGGCGATAGCTGGGAGCGTTGGTTCGGAACACCGCAGATTAACTTTGTCTGGGGCGCGGGTCTGTGATGCAGAACACCACAGACGGGTAAATATTTTCAGCACGGGGCAGGCGCAGGCCAAGGTGAGAAACATGGGGTCTGATGGGGCGGGTGCGCAGTCTGGTGCATGGGGGGCGGACTGGGTTGACGGCTGCCGTATAATGACCGAGGACAAAAGCACGCAACCCTTTGCAGGTAAGCCAATTGCGTGTTTCCGAAGGATGGCTTCTCAATGGCAAGTATCGACGTAGCCCTACACCAGGGCACGGACAGCCGCCAACATCGCGAGCCGGTCGTCAACAATTTCAGCATACAGGTCGCTACGGTAAACGGTTCGGGATCACAGTCCGCGAACTCGGTTTTGTTGCGCACCATCTTTTTGATGGGCGTTCCGGTGAGCGGCAAGAATCTGTTTCCTTCCAATATCGCCGGGCTGCCGACCTGGTTCACGATTCGGGTGAGCAAAGACGGCTACGTGGCGCGAAAACGCGACTCAGAGATCCTGGTCGCGATGAATCCTGAGTCGGCGGCGGACGACGTGCGCGCGCTGAAGCCGGGCTCGGTGGTCGTATTCGACGAGCCGTTGAAGCTGGATGCGCTGCGCGACGACCTGGTATTTTTCTCTGTCCCGTTTGACAAGCTGGTGGGGCCGGTTGCGCCGGAGCCGAAGCTGAAGAAACTGCTGCGCAACATGGTGTATGTGGGCGTGCTGACGCATCTGCTCTCGCTGGAACTGGCCGAGGTGGACGTGGCGATCAGCAAGCAGTTCAGCGGGAAGAAGCGGGCCACGGAAGTGAACGTGGCAGCGGCGCGCGTGGGATACGAGTACGCCGTGGCGAACTTCGGGCGCTCGCGATTCTCGGTTGAGCGCATGAACGAGAACGCGAACAAGATCATCATCGATGGGAATTCGGCTGGCGCGATGGGCGCGATTTTCGGCGGAGTGACGGTGGTGCCGTGGTATCCGATCACGCCATCGTCGTCGTTGATTGAGAGCCTGATGGATTTGCTGAAGGAACATCGCGTGGATGCCGAGGGCAAGGCGACGTTTGCGGTGGTGCAGGCCGAGGACGAGTTGGCGGCGATTGGCATGGTGCTGGGCGCATCGTGGGCTGGCGCGCGGGCGATGACGGCGACCTCAGGTCCGGGAATTTCGCTGATGGCGGAGTTCACGGGGCTTGGCTACTACGCGGAGATTCCGGCGGTGATCTGGAATGTGCAGAGGGTTGGGCCCTCGACGGGATTGCCGACTCGGACGGCGCAGGGCGACCTGCTCTCGACGGCATTTCTTTCGCACGGAGACACAAAGCATCCAATGCTGCTGCCGGGATCGGTGACGGAGTGTTTTGAGTTTGGCATGAAGGCGTTCGATCTGGCGGAGCGGTTGCAGACTCCGGTGTTTGTACTGAGCGATCTGGATATTGGAATGAACAACTGGGTCAGCGATCCGTTCCAGTATCCGGAGACGCCGCTGGACCGGGGCAAGGTTCTGAGCAAGGAAGACATGGACCGGCTGGGAAGTTTTGCGCGCTACAAGGATGTGGACGGCGACGGCATTGGCTACCGCACGCTGCCGGGAAACGAGCATCCGAACGCGGCGTGGTTTGCGCGCGGCAGCGGACACAACGAGAAAGCGCAGTACTCGGAGCGTCCGGAAGATTATGTGAATAACCTGGACCGTCTCAATCATAAGTGGGAGACAGCACGAAAGATCGTTCCGGGGCCGGTGCTGGAGCACAGCGCGAAGGGCGCGAAGATCGGGATCATCGCGTTTGGTTCGTCGCACTTTGCAGCCATGGAAAGCGTGGACGAACTGAAGCAGCAGGGCATAGAAGTGGATTACCTGCGCTTGCGGGCGTATCCGTTCAACGCGGCGGTTGCGGAGTTTATCGCAGCGCATGAGCGGGTTTATGTGATTGAGCAGAATCGCGACGCGCAGATGCTGCAACTGATCAAGATGGATATTTCGGCGGCGGATGTTGTGAGGCTGCGCAGCATCCTTCACTACAACGGGCATCCGCTGGAAGCCCAGTTCGTAACCGAGAGCGTCGTGTCGCAGGAATATGTTTTGCAGGAGCAAAAGTAATGGCTACCACACCGAGCACTCCAGCCGTGAAGACGAACCGCATTGGACTCTCCGTGATCGATTATCGCGGGAGCAAGAGCACGCTATGCGCGGGATGCGGACATAACGCGATCAGCGAGCGTATCATCGACGCGTTCTACGAGATGGGCATTGAGCCGGAGCACGTTGCCAAGGTCAGCGGCATTGGCTGCTCGTCGAAGACTCCGGCGTATTTCCTGAGCCGCGCACACAGCTTTAACTCCGTGCATGGACGTATGCCCGCCATTGCGACGGGCGCGGCGGTGGCGAATCACAAGATGCACTACATTGGCGTGAGCGGCGACGGCGATACGGCCTCGATTGGCATGGGACAGTTCGCGCACCTGATGCGGCGCAACCTGCCGATGACCTACATCATTGAAGACAACGGCGTGTATGGATTGACGAAGGGGCAGTTCTCGGCGACGGCGGATCTGGGATCGAGGCTGAAGACGGGGATCGTCAACGAGCTTCCGGCGATTGATACGTGCGCGCTGGCGATTGAGTTGGGCGCGACGTTTGTGGCACGCAGTTTTTCCGGCGACAAGAAACAGCTTTCGGCCTTGCTGAAGGCGGCGATTGCGCACAATGGAACGGTGCTGCTGGACGTGATCTCTCCATGCGTGACGTTCAACGATCATGAGGGCTCGACGAAGAGCTACAAGTTCATGAAGGATCACGAGGAGCCGCTACACGACATCAACTTCGTTCCTGGCTTTGAGGAGATCGACGTGGAGTACGAGGCTGGAAGCGGCGTGGACATTATGCTGCACGACGGCTCAAAGATGCACCTGACAAAGCTGGAAGAGGACTTCAATCCGACGAACCGGATACAGGCGCTGACGCGTCTGGCGGAGGCTCGGGAGAAGAACGAAGTGCTGACCGGACTGTTCTATCTGAACGCAGGGCAGCCGAGCTTTACCGATATGTTGAACCTGGTGGACCATCCGCTGGGGACGCTGCCGCAGAGCGTGACGCGTCCGGCGAAGGAAGTGCTGGATGGGATTATGGAAGAGTATCGGTAGGCATTGCGTTGGCAGGAATAAGAGAGGCGCGGAGAGAATCCGCGCCTCTCTGCGTATGCGCGGGGAGGAAGGTCAAAGGCAGAGTCAACTGCCCCACACAAGCCAACGGAAGGCTTGTATGGGCCACCCGCCCGTTTGGATGACAATGGATACTCCGAGATAACGTATCCTCTTTGATTGAAAGAGCAAAGGCAAGAACGCTCGAAGGAAGCTGACTGCTTCCCACCTTAGCCGCGCAACAACGGCGCGCCGAAGGTGGGGCACCGGACATTTTGCCTCTATAATCGATTTTTGCGATCAGCATCCCTCTAAATGGAGCCAACGTGGCTTATAACGATCTGCGTGAATGGATAGCGGCGCTGGATAAAGCCGGTGAACTCAAGCGCATTACTGCCGAAGTCGATCCGGTGCTGGAAGTGACCGAGATTACCGACAGGGTTTCCAAGTGGGGCGCGAAGAACGGCAAGGGGCCGGGCGGTCCGGCGCTGCTGTTTGAGAATGTGAAGGGGCACGCGGGACACAAGATTTTCATCAACCAGTTTGGCTCAGAGCGGCGGATGAACCTGGCGCTGGGGTCGAATTCGCTGGATGAGATCGCGGAGCGGATTCACCAGATGATGGACGTAAAGACTCCGCAGGGGTTGCTGGAAAAGATCAAGATGCTGCCAATGCTGGCGGAACTGGGGAACCTGTTTCCGAAGCGTGTGTCAAGCGGGCCGTGCAAAGAGGTGATCAAGCGCAAGGATTTTTCGCTGCTGGATTTTCCGATTCTGCAATGCTGGCCGCAGGATGGCGGGCGCTTCATTACACTGCCTTGCGTGATGACGCGCGATCCGCGCACAGGGAAGCGGAATATCGGGATGTACCGGATGCACGTGTATGACGCGACGACGACGGGGATGCACTGGCAGCGGCACAAGAACGCGGCCGAGCATCAGCGGGAGTTGATGCGGGCGGCGGTGGCGAACGGGCCGACGCTGGGCAAGACCTCTTCGGTGGACATTATGGCCAGGAGCGGCGGCGCGAGCATTGCCGTGCAGGGCAAACCGGTGAATGGACGGATGGACGTTGCCGTGGCGATTGGGACCGATCCGGCGCTGACGTTTTCGGCGATTGTGCCTGCGCCTCCGGAGATTGAGGAGTACATGATCGCGGGCTTTTTGCGCGGCAAGCCGGTGGAGGTAGTGAAGTGCGAGACGAGCGACCTGGAGGTTCCGGCGAACGCGGAGATCGTGCTGGAAGGGTACGTTGATATCGGCGAGATGAAGGTGGAGGGTCCGTTCGGCGATCACACGGGATTCTATTCGCTGGAGGATGTGTATCCGGTGTTCCATGTGGAGTGCATTACGCACCGCAAGAATCCGATTTACGCGGCGACGATTGTGGGCAAGCCTCCGCAGGAGGACGCGTGGATGGCGCTGGCAGTGGAGCGAATCTTTTTGCCGGCGGCGAAGATGATGATTCCGGAGCTGGTGGATTTTCATCTGCCGCCGGAGGGCGTGGCGCATAACCTGATGATTATTTCGATTCGCAAGTCGTATCCGGGGCAGGCGCGCAAGGTGATGAATGCGATCTGGTCTCTGGGGCAGGCGATGTTCACCAAGTGCATTGTGGTGGTGGACGAGGATTGCGACGTGAAGGATCTGCGCGAGGTGACGCTGCGAGCGCTGAACAACATCGATCCGGAGAGGGATATTCAGTTCATGCTGGGGCCGGTGGATTCGCTGGATCACGCCTCACGGCTGCCGAACTTCGGCAGCAAGATGGGGATTGATGCAACGCGCAAGTGGTCCACCGAGGGCTTTGACAGGCCGTGGCCGGATGAGGTGGAGATGAGCGACGAGGTGAAGCAGCGGATCACAAAGCGCTGGAAGGAATTTGGATTGGAGTAAGGAGCGGAGACTTCAAGTGGAATGCGCCTCGCGTAGAGGCGCATTTTTGTTGGTAACTCCGGAGATCGATAACTCGGGCGCAGGGCGACTATCTCCAGCGCAAGGCGGCTAGGATCAGGGCTGCCCAGAAGACGAGTGCCAAGAGGGACGCCACGAATAATCCACGGAAGGCTGAGTGCGGGAATCGCGTTCCTATGTGTGGAGGATTACTGCTGAGATCGAGAGTGTCCGCCGGTTTATGGCGATGCAGCGTCGGAAGCAGACGCGTGGAAATCGGAGGAAGTAAAAGGCCCATAGCGCCACCAAGTAAGTGGACTTCGCCGCACGATGGGGGGAGGGGCGGGTTAAGGTTGCTAAAGACAACGAACGATGGTGAAAGTAAGGACGCTCCAAAAGAGAGTCGAAATCATGGACGCCAGGAAAAGCCCTTCAAACGCGGCAAGCGCGGAGTGCGGGTGAGAAAAAGCGCCGTGCTGGGCCCAGTGCACAATCAACGCTCTCTCGCCGGCAGCTACCCGCAGGCGATGTACGTAGCGTCGAAGTTGTTTTAGGCCAATCACAAATCACCGCTTTCTCCTAAAATCACATGACCGAATGGAGTATGGCGCTATGGCGGCTCAGAAGCCAGAGAATTCGCATAATAATGCCCCATCCTGAACTTAAGTCACTTGCGAATAGAGACACTTGTGGTGTTAGGCTGCCCGCTCCCACTTGCAAGCACAAAGCGGATTCGCTGGGCAATGGGTGGGTGAGAGTAGCTCCAGAGGACGAGAAGGGGCGACGGATTGGGGTAGGAGTATGACTTCTCGCCGAGCAGTTGAAAGGCCTGGGCCGCGGTCTGGGAGGCATCCGGGGTGACGGAGCGGGTGACCTCCAGTCCGTAGACATCTGCGTTGTGTTCTTCCCAGCGGCTGAAGGCGTTGCCTAGAGGTTCTCCGAAGAAAGAGAGTAGGCCAGCCAGCAGGAGCAGCACGGGGAGGGAAGACCAGTCGGCCAGGGAGCGAATTTGCCAGGCGTCGCCGTAGCGGGCGAGCACGGCCTCGGCGAGGCGCTGGATCAGAAAGGCAGCTACAAACATGAGCAGCGCGCCGAAGGCCAGGCCGAGGTAGATGTGGTGAAGCACATAGTGCCCCATCTCATGGCCGAAGACGAAGAGGGTCTGGCCGAGGGTGAGGTCGCGGGCGGTTGTGTCCCAGACGACGATGCGCTTGGTGGCTCCGAAGCCGGTAACGTAGGCGTTGTAGGTAGTGACCTTGTCGCTGGCATGCATGAGGAAGATGCGCGATTCGGGGATCTCCAGCCCGGCGGTGTGGGCTAGGGCGCGGAGCTGGATGGTGAGCACGGGATTGGTGCGGGCAAGGGGCTCAAAGCGGTTAAAGAGCGGGTCGATAAGGACGGGCGCAGAAAAAACCATCGCGGCCATGATGGGCAAAGTGATGAGCCACGAGTAAAACCACCAGCGGCGGGGAGCGCGCCGGATGCCGGTGTAGAGTCCAAAGAGGCAGCTCGTAGCCAACAGGATGGTCAGCAACTCAGCTTTTGCCCAGTCGCCGAGCCACGAGCCCCAGCCCTGCACGCTGAGTCCGTAGGCGCGGGAGACATGGTGGCCGTAGATTTCCAGCGGCATATGGAGGAGTGCGAGGGTGAGCAGGAGGGTGGGAACGAAGATCAGCGCCTGCACAAAGCGTTTCCGGGAGATTGCCTCAGCCACGCGCTGGACTTTTGGGCCAAAGCGCACGGCGATGAGCACAAGGAGAACGGACAAACCAAAGACCGTGGAGGTCAGCGAGAGGACGACGTTGGTGCGGTGCAGGCCCTCGGATTTGCGAAGCTGCGCGGGGGTGAGGGTGTAGGCGGTGATGGTGCGCTGGGCGATGACTTCTCCGGGAGAGAGCGGTGCGTCGTTCGGCATGAGGCCTCGGATGAGTGCATTCGAATCATACTTTATGAGCCAAAATTCGCGGGAGCAGACGGCGGCGGCCGCTCAATGCTGATTCATCGCCGTTCCCTGTGCGAAAGCGCATCACAACCCGCATTGCACGCCATTCGACTGACGGGTTGCCCCACAGAGTACAACATAATTGCCAAAGCAGTGCTCCAGGGGAGAGCATAAGTTGTTTGTGGTATTGATGTTGACTCCTTAAGGAAGTGATTCATACAGATGGCGACAGCGCAGAAAAACACTCCAACTGAAATTGCAGCAGCCAAGGGAAAACTTGGAATATTGATCGTGGGACTGGGTGCGGTTGCCACCACATTTGTGGCGGGCGTGGAAGCCGTACGCAAAGGCATTGCGTCCCCGATCGGTTCGTTGACGCAGATGGGGACCATCCGCCTGGGCAAGCGCACGGATGGACGTTCACCGCTGATCAAGGACTTCGTTCCGCTCGCAGAGCTGGACGACATTGTCTTTGGCGGCTGGGACATCTTCACCGACAGCGCTTATGAAGCGGCTGCCAACGCCAAGGTTCTTGAGAAGGATCTGCTGCTCCAACTGAAACCCTTTCTGAACAAAATCAAGCCGATGCCGGCAGTGTTCGATCACAAGTACGTCAAGCTGATCAGCGGGCCGAACGTGAAGACGGGCAAGAACAAGGCGGATCTTGCGGAGCAGGTTCGCGCGGACATTCGCAACTTCAAAAAGAAGAATAAGTGCTCGCGTCTGGTGGTGATCTGGTGCGGCTCAACGGAGAGCTTCCAGAAGCCGGGCAAGGTTCACGCCTCATTGGAAGCCTTTGAAAAGGGGCTACAGGCGAGCGACCCGAATATTGCGCCTTCGCAGATTTATGCTTATGCGGCGTTGCAGGAGAGCGTTCCCTACGCCAACGGCGCGCCGAACCTGACGGTCGATCTGCCGTTCATGCAGGAGCTATCGCGGAAGAACAACGCGCCGATCGCAGGCAAGGACTTCAAGACCGGGCAGACGCTGATGAAGACGATTCTGGCTCCGGGCTTCAAGGCCCGCATGCTGGGCGTGAAGGGCTGGTTCTCCACCAACATCCTGGGCAACCGCGATGGTGAAGTGCTGGAAGATCCGGGCTCATTCAAGACCAAGGAAGAATCGAAGCTCAGCGTGCTGGACGAGATTCTTCAGCCGAAGCTGTATCCCGAACTGTACGGAGACATCTTCCACAAGGTTCGCATCAACTACTATCCGCCGCGCGGCGACAACAAGGAAGGCTGGGACAACATCGACATCTTTGGCTGGCTCGGCTATCCGATGCAGATCAAAGTCGATTTTCTCTGCCGTGACTCGATCCTTGCGGCTCCGCTGGCGCTGGACATTGTACTCTTCCTCGATCTGGCGGCACGCACAGCAGAGTTGAAGGGAATCGGCATCCAGGAGTGGATGAGCTTCTACTTCAAGTCTCCGATGACGGCCAAGGGGCTGTATCCCGAACACGATCTGTTCATCCAGATGATGAAGATGAAGAACACGCTTCGCCATATTCAGGGCGAGGAACTGATCACCCACCTTGGACTTGAGTACTACGACTGAGCTTTGCAGATGCAATGAATCAAGGGCAGGAGCTTCGGCTTCTGCCCTTTTCGTTATCGACCGTTGCTTCCAGCCAGGGGAAGACGAAAGCCGGGAGTTGCAGATAGAAATTCTTCGACAGCCGCGGACTCCATCGGTTTTGCGAGGAAGTGGCCCTGGGCGCAGTCGCAGTTCATCCCGCTGAGCATGGCGAGTTGCTCGCCGGTCTCCGCGCCTTCTGCCACCACTACCATCTTCAGGCTGTGGGCCAGGCTGATGATGCTGCGGACAATGCTCAGATTTCTTTCGTCCGCTTCCATGTGGCTGATGAAGGAGCGGTCGATCTTGAGCGTATCGACGGAGAAACGGTGCAGGTGTTTGAGTGAGGAGTAGCCGGTGCCAAAGTCATCGATGCTTATCCGCACGCCAAGTTGCTGCAACTCGGCAAGCATGGGAGCCGTTCGCTCGGGCGAGTCCATAGCTACGGTCTCCGCCAATTCCAGGCGCAGGAATTGGCCATCGAGTCCGGTTTCATGGAGCGTCTGTTTCACCAGGGCCACGAAGTCCGGCTGCCAGAGCTGGCGGGAAGAGATGTTCACGCCGACGCTCAAGCACGCCTCCGCCCCAAAGCGCTGGTGCCAGCGGCAGATTTCAAGGCAAGCCTCGCGCAGAACCCAGGCGCCGATTGGCACGATAAGACCGGTCTCCTCCGCAAGAGGGATAAAGTCGGCGGGGAGCACGATGCCCCGGGCCGGCGAGCGCCAGCGCAGGAGAGCTTCAAAGAGTTGAATTTTCCCATACACCAGGGAGACGATGGGCTGATAGCAGATGAAAAACTCCGGCTGTTCAATTGCCTGCCGCATTTCGGACTCTCTGTGCAGGCGTTCGACGGCGTGGATGTGCATACTTTCATCGAAGAGGACGCATCCATCGCGGCCAGCGACCTTCGCGCGATACATGGCAGTGTCGGCGTCACGCATCATGTTGTCGGCAGTTGCGTAATGACTGGCGCTGAGAGCAACTCCGATGCTGACCGTGATGGAGGTTTCCTTGCCGCGCAGCAGGATGGGAGCCTTTAGCTTTTCGCTGATGCGATCCGAGATACGCAGGGCATCGCTGACGTCGCGAATGTTATCGAGGAAGATGGCGAACTCATCGCCGCCGATGCGGGCTACGATATCCTCTCCGCTGGGCCGGTCTCCGGAGTCTGGGCTGCGGCGCAAGCAGGATTCTAGAATGTGCGCCAGTTCAATCAGCAGTTCATCTCCGGCCAGATGCCCGAGGTTGTCATTGATGACCTTGAAACGGTCCACGTCGAGATAGAGAAGCGCACAGAGGTAGCCCGGCGTTCGCTCAGCGTGCTTGATGGCCAGGCTGAGCCTGCTCTCAAACATGCGCCGGTTGGGCAATTTGGTGAGCGAATCCTGGAGAGCGGCGGTTTCAGCAAACTCCTTTGCCGATTTCAGCGCCTTGATGACGGAGTGTAATTGCGCGGTTCGCTCATCCACCAGGCGGTCCAGCTCTTCCTGGCGTAATTGGGCCTGCCGGGCGGAAGACCACTTTTCGGTCAGTGCGTGCGCCACTTCAGCAACTTCGGCGGGGTCGAAAGGCTTCTTGAGAAGCACGAGATTGCCGGAAAACCCCAGGTTCTGCTCGATACCGTTCCAGTTGTAGTCGGTAAATGCGGTGCAGATCACGATCTGGAGATCGGGATCGACTTCCCATAGATGGGAAATTGTTTCAACGGCATCCCAACCCGGTGGTGTGCGGATATCTATAAAGGCCAAGGCGTAAGGTTTGCCGGCGTCCCTGGCTTCCTGGAGACGAATCAGTCCTTCCTGCCCCTGAAAGGCCGAGTCTGTTTCGAACTTGGAATTGTTGAGGCCTGATCTGCCAAGAACAGTTGCGCCGTCGTCATCAAGCTCAATCTCAAGTGTTTCAGTGCGCAGAAGTCTCTTCAAGTCAGCATGAGTGGCTTCATTGTCAGCCACGATGAGCAACCGGAAATCAGCGTGCTTGGCGGATTTTTTCAGGTGCTTCATCTTCCTGACCATTCTTGGCGCGGATTTGCATTATGGGGGCTGCGGTGGCGCCGCAACTCAGCCGTTATTCTCGCGCGATGACAAACGACGATCTTTCAACTGAAAGCTGTAAGGATTGCCCCAGCACGATGTACAACAAATGTCTGGAGACTGGATCACTGCTTCAGCGGCGACCGGATCGGCTTCGGGGGAAGATCTTGAGCCGTTCCAGGTCAACAGCCAATCCTGCTGTAGAGACTAGAGCATGGAGTTTTTCACAAGTTGCCATTCTACGCAAAGCATCTTGCAGCGCGCAACTCTCCATATGCTCAATGACTCGCAGGATTCAGGCATCCCGAGCCCGGCGCGGGTTCTTCATCTGGCCTCCTTTCGGTCGTCCTATTCTCCGCGTGGATTGTGCGGAGCGCGCCTCCTGCCGCCGGCCTGTGCGGGAAAGCTCGCAACCGGGAAAAGCAGGCGTGCAGAATGGAATTCCACCCATGCATTATGGGAAGAAAGTGCCAAAGACGCCAGTTCGTTTGCATTACTGAGGTTTGTTTGCAATTACGAAGGTAATCTCGTAGGAGCACTGTCAGAGCGCGCGCCCCATCGATACGCGGGCGATCTTGCCTCGGACGCACGGTGACGGTAAGCGCAAGGCGATGATCGCCCCCTGCGGGTGTTATCTTTTGAGCGTAGGCATTGATGCAAAGGATGTGGATGAGACTCTTCCGCAAATTGCTCTGGCTGCTCCCGCTTGCACTCTCCCTCACGGCCTTTACAGCGGCGCAGGATGCACCGACCGCCGCGGCGCAGGATTCGGCGGCGGCGGAACACCACGTCACAGAAGCCGAGGCCAAGGAACTCTTCCGCTCCATCGACGACATTCTGCAATTTGCCAGCGAGCACAGCGGACTCCCCATTCGCCACTCGGTGAAGAAGAAACTCGCCACGCGCGAAGAGGTGTCCAAGTACGTTGAGAAGCGCATGAAGGAGCAGGGAAATGGCGACCGCTTTGACCGCTCCGCACGCTCGCTGAAGAAGCTGGGTCTGCTCCCGCGGGATTTCAATCTCCGCGAATACATGCTGGGCCTCTACAAGGAACAGGTTGAGGGATGGTATGACGCGCACAGCAAAACCGTCTTCCTACTCGACTGGGTGGCGCCAGAGGTGCAGAAGCCGGTGATGGCGCATGAACTGGTCCACGCCTTGCAGGACCAGAGCTACGATCTCGACAAGTGGCTGAACGTTTCGAAGGATACGAACGACGATACCGGGCAGATGGTCATCGACGAAGAGCGCGCCGCCCGCCAGTCGATCATCGAAGGCCAGGCCATGGTCGTGCTCTACGACTACCAGCTCACCGCCACCGGACAGACCGTGGAGAGCGCTCCTGCGCTCGTCGATTCGATGCGCTCGTCGATTCTTGAGGAAGACTCCGGCTCGATGTACGGCAAGGCTCCGATCTACCTGCGCGAGGCGCTGCTATTTCCCTATACCTACGGCACGGATTTCGTGGTCGCGGTCATGGAAAAGCGCGGCAAGCAGGCAGCCTTCGCCGGAGTACTGGAGCATCCGCCGCTGGATACACACCAGATCATGGAGCCCAAGGCCTATCTCTCCAACGAGCCGCAGGTGCAGGTGAAAGTTGTACCTCTGGAAAAGCTCCTCGGCTCGGGCTGGAGGCGCGAGGATTTCTCCGGGCTCGGCGAGGTCGATCTCCGGGTCTTCCTGCGGCAGTGGAGCGGCAAGGAGGCCGCAGCCAAGTTGGCTCCGGCGTGGCGTGGCGGCTACTACATGGCCGTGGTCAACAAGAAAGCGCCAAAGGATGCTCCACTGCCGCTTGCGCTGGTCGTGAACTTCAGTACACCTGAGGCGGCTGCGAAGTTCGCCGCGATTTACGAGGCGGAGCTGCCGAAGCGCTACAACTCCGTGCAGCCGGGAAAATCTCCGCGGCAGTGGATGACCGAGGAAGGCAACGTGCGTCTCTATATCGAAGGGTCTTCGGTCATCGCGCTGGAATCCTTCACTCCTGAGGAGGCGGCGAAGCTTCACGATGCTCTGATTCCGGCGGTGAAGCAGCCCTACGAGATTTCACCCACGCCATAGGCCTTGTAGCCGCTTCGCGTCTTGTGTTTTGCCTCCGGTATAATGAGCTTTTCCGCATACTTTGTTGCACCCGCAGGAGATTGCATTGGCACAGGCAGAGATCGGCATTATTGGCGGCAGCGGCCTTTATTCCATGAAGGGGCTGACCGACATTCACGAGGTACAACTGGAAACACCTTTCGGCGCGCCCTCAGACCCGTACGTTCTTGGCACTCTCGCCGGACGCAAAGTTGCGTTCCTGGCACGGCACGGGCGGGGACACCGCATCCTGCCCACGGAGTTGAATTTCCGCGCCAATATTCACGGATTCAAGCAGCTTGGCGTTGAGCGCATTCTTTCGGTCTCCGCCGTCGGTTCGCTCAGGGAAGAGCACAAGCCCACCGACTTCGTGATCCCCGACCAGTTTTACGACCGCACAAAACAACGTGTCTCCACCTTCTTCGGCGAAGGCATTGTTGCTCACATCGCCTTCGGCGATCCTATCTGTTCTGAGCTTGCCGGCATTGTTGCCAAGGCTGGAGCCACGGCAGGAGTGGTCACGAAGAGTGGCGGCACTTACGTCTGCATGGAAGGTCCGCAGTTCTCCACCAAGGCGGAGAGCAACGCGTACCGCGCCCAGGGCTTTGACCTTGTTGGCATGACCAATCTTCAGGAGGCCAAGCTCGCGCGTGAAGCCGAAATCTGCTACGTCACCATCGCCATGGTCACCGACTACGATTGCTGGCATCCCGATCACGACAGCGTTTCCGTCGAACAGATTATCGGCGTGCTCACGCGCAACGCGGAGAACGCTGCCAATGTAGTGCGCGAAGCCATCGCCGCGCTCCCCACAGCGCGCGGCTGCAAATGCGGGCAGGCTCTCGCCATGGCCATCATGACCGCGCCGGATGCGATTCCTGCGGCCACACGCGCCAAGCTCGATCTGCTGGTAGGCAAATATCTCGGTAAAAAGGCGGGTAAGTAACGTGTCCATTCTGGTTGTCGGTTCGGTTGCATTTGATACGCTGAAAACCCCTTTTGGCGAGCGCACGAAGATTCTGGGCGGCGCTGCTACCTACTTCTCACTTTCCGCCAGCTACTTTACGGATGTCCGCGTCGTCGGTGTTGTAGGAGAAGACTTCACCGCAGAGCACGAAGCGGTTCTCACCAATCGCGGCATTGATACGCGCGGCATTGAGCACGCCTCCGGCAAGACCTTCCACTGGGGCGGCGAGTACGGTGAAAACGTCAACGAGGCGAAGACCAACTTCACCGACCTCAACGTGTTCGAGAACTTCGCGCCCAAGATTCCGGCGGCGTACGACGACTCCGAGATTCTCTTTCTCGCCAACATCCAGCCCGAGCTACAACTTGACGTGCGCCGCAAGATGCCGAAGGTTGCGCTGGTCGGCGGCGACACCATGAATCTGTGGATCAACATCAAGCGCGCTGAACTTCTGGAAACATTGAAGGAAGTTGATATTCTGCTCATCAACGATGGCGAAGCCAAGCTGCTGGCGAACGAGAACAGCCTCGTGCTGGCCGCACGGAAGATTCTCACCCTCGGTCCACGCTCGCTGGTGATCAAGCACGGCGAATACGGCGCGACCATTTTCTTTGGAGACGGCTCGCACCCGTTCCGCGCTCCGGCGCTACCCATTGCGGAAGTTGTGGACCCGACCGGAGCAGGCGACACCTTCGCCGGAGGCTTCATGGGCTACATTGCATCGCAGCCCAAGCTGACGCGCAACGTGCTGAAACATGCCATGTTCTACGGCGGCGTGATGGGATCGTTTACCGTCGAGCGCTTTGGCCCCGAGCGGCTTCTCTCGCTGACGCGCGATGAGATCGAGGAGCGCTTCAAGCTTTTCCGCAGCCTCACGCACCTCGACTGACGCACTCTGCAACGGGCGGCGCTGAAGTGGACATGGATCGCGAAGAGATCGGGCAGCAACCACACGGAGACCATGGCGAAATCGTCCTGGTCTCCGCTGTTGCTGTTCTCGTCTCGCTGGTGGCGTTCGCGTGGTTCTACCGTCGCGGAGACATTCTGCTCTACGGTGACGCCGTCGCGCATATGAACATTGCCCGCCGACTCACCGACGCGCGCAATCCAGGCTGGGATCAGATTGGGACCGTCTGGCTGCCCCTGCCGCATCTATTGGCCGCGCCGTTCGTTGCCTTTGACTGGCTCTGGCGCACCGGGATCGGCGGCTCAATTCCATCCATGATCGCCTACGTCCTCGGCGTCGCGGGCATCTTCCGGCTCGTGCGTGCTCGCGCTTCAGCGGCCTCTGCTTCGCTGGCCGCCGCGATCTATGCCTTCAATCCGTCGATGCTGTACATGCAGGCGACGGCCATGACCGAGTCAATCTTCCTTGCCGCTGTTATCTGGTCGCTGGTGTACTTCGACGACTTTCTACGCGGACTCTTTACTGACTCTCCGGGCATTGCACCTGCCATCCCGGCATGGCGCGCCATTGAGCGCTGCGGGATGTGTCTTGCGGCTGCGGTCTTCACCCGCTATGACGGATGGATCATTGCCTTCGTGGTCGGCATCTGCGCTACGCTGGCCGCACTGAGTTGGGTTGCCATACGCCCGCCGCAAGAGGAAATCGGACGCCTGCTGCGCTCGATGATCTCGTTTCTGCTGCTGCTGGCGCTGTGCCCTACGCTGTGGCTGGCGCACAACTATAAGGTCACGGGGCATCCGCTGGACTGGCTTAACGGCCCCTACTCGGCCAAGGCGATTGAGAAGCGTTATACGCGTCCTACGGACCCGCCATATCCCGGCAAGGATCACATGGTGGTAGCGGCGCAATACTTCCTGAAGTCTGCGCGCATGAATACCGGCGAAGGCTCGCGAGAAGATTGGCTGATCGTCCTCGCCACTGCGGGGGTACTGGCCGCCGCGTTTAACCTGCGCCGCTTCGCGCCGTGGCTTCTGCTCTGGATACCGCTGCCGTTCTACGCCTACTCGGTTGCCTACGGGAGTGTGCCGATCTTCGTCCCGGAGTGGTGGCCGTTCTCGTACTACAACGTGCGCTATGGACTGGAACTGCTTCCGGCCATCGCTGCCTTCACCGGGCTGCTGCCGTGGGCGGTCTCGCGTCTGCAGCGGCGTCCCTTGACGATTGTTGCGAGCGCGGCTCTGTTCCTCGCCACGTTGCTGGCGTTCAGTTCCTCGGCGTTGTGCTTCTCGCGGCGCTCACAGGAACGAGACTATGGGCGCAAGTCGATGATTCCCATCTGTTATCGCGAGGCGTGGGTCAACAGCCGCAGCCGCCTTCAACTTGAAGCGCAAGTGGGACAGGTGCTCGCCGGCATTCCAAAGAACGCAACCGTACTCATGTACACAAGCGACTACGTGGGAGCGATCCAGAAGGCGGGGATTCACTTCGATCACATCATCTCGGAGTCCACGTTCATCGCCTGGGACGCCGCCCGCAGTGCGCCCTTTGCCGGAGCCGATTACATCGTTGCCATCGCGGGCGATCCCGTTGCGGAAGCCGTGAAGCTGAATCCTCGCGGTCTGACGAAGCTCACCATCCTCCACACGCTCAGCAAGCCGGACGTGACGATCTATCGCGGGCAGCGGCAGTAGATCCTCCGCCGCCCGCCCAGAAGCGGCATCTTATCCGGTAGAGACTGCGTATCAGGAGAATCCCAATGGGTGAATACGTAACACTGAAGGCCGCAGACGGCCATGAACTGGGCGCCTATGTAGCGCGTCCCGAGGGCGATCCCGTGGCGGGGCTGGTAGTTGTGCAGGAGATCTTCGGGGTCAACTCGCACATCCGTTCGGTGGCTGACGGTTATGCGAGTGACGGATTCCTGGTAGTGGCTCCGGCGATCTTTGATCGCATTGAGCGCGGCGTGGAACTTGGCTACGACGGCGAAGATTTACAGAAGGCGATGAGTTTTATCCCGAAGCTCGATGCGGAAAAGTCGTTGCTGGATATCGCGGCGGCCTTGGCGTTCGCCGCCAGCGAAACCGGCAAGAAAGTCGGCGTGATTGGCTACTGCTTTGGCGGAACGCTGGCGTGGGTAGCTGCCGCGAGGCTCCATCCGGCGGTGGCCGTGGGCTACTACGCGGGCCGCATCGGCAACTACGTGGACGAAAAGCTGACTGCTCCGGTGATGCTGCACTTTGGCAAACTGGACGCGCACATTCCGCCCGAGGAGGTCGCGAAGATTCACGCGGCGCATCCGGAAGTGGAAATCTACTGGTACGACGCAGGACACGGCTTTGGCTGCGACGCCCGCGCCAGCTTTGAGCCGGTGTCGGCATATGAGGCGCGCGAACGGTCGCTGGATTTCCTGAGGAAGTATTTGGAGTAAGAGCGAATCCCACATTCGCCAACTGCTGGCGGAGGTGGCCGCTAATGTGTGACGCTTGACGTAATGCGTCACACATGTCATATTCTAGTGGTGAACGAATTCGGGGACACTGAAACTCCTCCGAGATACCGCGATAAGCGTACAAGGCGCTTTGCTGCCGGTGAGCGGGTGAAGGAGTTCGAGGCCTTCAAGGACCAGGCGGAACATAGGCTCGACCTCCTGGAGGCCGCGATGAGCGGCAATGACCTGATGCGGCTGCCGAGTAATCATTTTGAGGCGTTGCGCGGCGATCGAGAGGGGCAATTCAGTATCCGGATCAATCAGCAATGGCGGGTGTGTTTTGAGTGGCCGGATGGTCACGACCAGCCCTTCAATATTGAAATCACCGACTACCATTTGTGAGGGAATAGTATGGCTCGTAATCCAATCCATCCCGGCAAGTTTCTGGCAGATGAACTGGAAGCTCTTGGCATGAGCGCGCCGGAACTCGCTGCGGCAATACACGTCCCGGCAAACCGGATTTACCAGATTCTGAAGGGGCAACGTGCGTTGACCGCCGACACAGCATTGCGTTTAGGGCAGTGGCTGGGCACCTCTGCCGAATTATGGATGAACCTGCAAAAGCTCTACGAGCTGCGACTCGCCGAGAAAGAAGCCGGCGTGGAGATCAGGCGCACGATACGCCAGCATCGGCCCGCGTCGGTAGCATGAGCGGGAGCTCTGGCGACTCCCATAATTCCAACCGCTGGCGGATGTGACCACCCGATTTAGCAGCGAAAATACTTAAGCTACACTCCCACCCTCTTCGGCAGTATCTCCCCGATGCGCTTCACCTGGGCTCCTACGCCGCGCAGCTTTTCTTCAATGCGCTCGTAGCCGCGGTCAATGTGGTAAACGCGGTCGATGATCGTCTCATCCTGCGCCACCAGCGCGGCCAGCACCAATGAGGCCGAGGCGCGCAGGTCGCTGGCCTGCACGGCTGCGCCGCTCAGGGTGGTGCGCCCGCGCACAATGGCGCGGCGTCCTTCGATCTTGATATTCGCGCCCATGCGGCAGAGCTCCTGCGCGTGCATGAAGCGGTTCTCAAAGATGTTCTCCGTGATGATCGATGTGCCCGAGGCCTGCGTCATCAGCGCCATGTACTGCGCTTGCACGTCGGTGGGGAAGCCGGGATATTCCTCGGTGGTGATGTCGGCGGCGACGAGCGGGGCGGCGTCACCCATCACGCGCACGCAGTCATCACCGACTTTGATCTTTACGCCAACCTCCTCCAGTTTATTGAGCAGGGAAGTGAGGTGCGAGGGATCGCAGTCGGTCAGCATCAGGTCGCCGCCGGTGAGTGCTCCGGCGAGGATGAAGGTGGCGGCCTCGATGCGGTCAGGAATGATGCGGTGGCGCGCGCCGTGCAGCTTCTCCACGCCGCGCACCTTGATCGTGGAAGTGCCCGCGCCCTCGATCTGCGCTCCCATCTTGACGAGGAGTTCGGCGAGGTCCACCACCTCGGGCTCGCGGGCGCAGTTTTGCAGAACGGTTTCGCCCTCGGCGAGCACAGCGGCCATCAGGACATCTTCCGTACCGGTGACGGTGATCTTGTCAAAGGAGTAGCGCGCGCCTTTCAGCTTCGTCGCCCGCGCCTCAATGTAGCCATGCTCCTGCACAATCTTCGCGCCGAGCTTTTCCAGACCCTTGATGTGCAAATCGATGGGGCGCGCTCCGATGGCGCAGCCGCCGGGGATGGAGACACGGGCGAAGCCCACGCGGGCCACCAGCGGTCCCAGCACCAGCGAAGAGGCGCGCATGGTCTTTACCAGTTCATAGCTGGCCTCGGGATTGGCGCTGAGATTGGCGGCGCAGATGGTGGTGCGGTGCTGGGCGCGGCCGTAGCCGAGTTCGACCTCGGCTCCCATGGCGGCCAACAGGCGGCGTTCGGTCTCGATGTCGCGCACCTGTGGAATGTTTTCGAGGATCACCGTTTCATCGGTGAGCAGAGCGGCGGCCATGGCGGGCAGCGCGGCATTTTTCGCGCCGCTGATTCGTACTGTACCCAGCAGCGGATTGCCGCCGCGAATTACAAGCTTGTCCATTGAATGAGTCCCGGAAGAAAACTTATGAAGCGCGCAAGTGCCACGCCTTCTAAGATTTTACACGCTCAATTGCATCCACAATGGCGTCATGCACCAACGGACGCACCTCTTTGATCGCCTGATTTGTGGCGTCGGGCCAGGTGCGGTTGGTCAGCAGGGTCACGGACAGGCCGCGATCGGGATCGCACCAGAGCGAGGTTCCGGTGTATCCGAGATGGCCGAAGGAGCGCGGCGAGAAGCGCGTGCCGGATTGCGACGGGGCCGAGGGCGTATCCCATCCCAACGTGCGCGAGGTTCCGGCGGGAAGAGCGGCGCGGGTGGTAAACAGCCTCACGGTTTCCTCGCGGAAGATGGGTGAGCCTCCGCGCAGGATGCAGTGGGCAAAGCGGGCCACGGAGAGGGCGTCGCCGAAGAGTCCGGCGTGGCCTGCAATGCCGCCCATGGCGCTGGCGTTCTCGTCGCCCACCTCGCCCTGAATGAGTCTGTGGCGATACTCCGTATCGAGTGCCGTGGGAGGAACATATTGGGGATGAGATAGATACGGCGAAAAGCAGAAGTTAAGATTGATGGGTAGAAATATCTCGCGCTGGCAAAACACATCGATCTGCTCTCCAGCGATCCGCTCCAGCAATTCGCCCAGCAGGATGAAGCCTATGTCGCTGTACTCGTAGCGCGCTCCCGGCACGGCCTCCAACGGAACGCGCATGGCCGCCATCAGCATCGCCCGGCGGCCATCGGCCTCCAGATACAGTTTGCGGTGGGCGGGGAGGCCGGAGGAGTGCTCCAGCAGCATACGGACTGTCACCTGCTCGCGGCGGTGGTCCGTGGCGTCGGCAAACTCCGGCAGGAGGGTGACGACGGGCGCATCGAGCGATAGCTTCCCACGCTCGTACAGCAGCATCGCCATGGAAGTAGTGGCGATAGACTTGGTCAGCGATGCCAAATCCCAAGGGGTTTCGCGCTGCACCTCGGGAGAATCCGGTTGGTAGGTGAATCGACCGAAGGCGCGCAGAGCCACCAGCTTTTCGCCATGGGTTATGGCAAGCGCCGCACCGGGAAACGCCTTCCGCGCAATCGCCGCGTCGAGCAAGGCGAACGCGCGGGCAAAGCGCTGCTCCTGATCGCTTGTGGCCTCCACCAGATCGGCTGCCTCGGTCAATCGTTCTCCGTTGCCTTCGGTCACTTGATGTATTGCAGCATTTCCTTGAAGTGCGCGGTGCCGCTGCGCCGCAGCAGTTCGTACATCATCATCTCGGTGGAAGAGGTCACGCATCCGGCCGACTCCATGCGCTCCAAGCCCAGCCGCCAGTTCCAGTCGGTGCGCGCGCTCACCGCGTCCGAGGCAACGTGAACCATGTAACCGCTCTCCAGTGCGCCAAGTGCGGTCTGCATGACGCAGATGTGACTCTCCATGCCGCAGAGCAGCGCCGTGGTGCGGTGTCCGGGCAGGGAGTGCAGCGTGGTGCGGAACTCCTCGCAGCCGAAGCAGCCGAACTCCAATTTACCGATCTCTTTCACGGACGGCAACAGCTCGGCGATCTCCGGGACCGTATTTCCGAGGCCGCGCGGATACTGGGCGGTGAGCAATACGGGGATATCGAGGATCGCCGCGAGCCGGATCAGCAAACTGCAGTTGCGCACGAGTTCCTCGCGGTTCTGCACCGCGGGCAGAAGCTTCTCCTGGATGTCGATCACCACGAGCACACACTGGCTCGGGTCAAGGCTGCGGCGCGCAACCGGCTCATCCGCCAGTGCCGCCAGTCCGGGAAGAGAAGATGGATTCATGGGAAGCTCCTTCAATTGAATGCGTGATATTCAATTCCTGTTTCTATTCCTTGATACCGAACTCCGTAGAATCAAGCACTCTAAAGCCTACGCCACCAGTCGCGCTGCCGCTAGATGGGATTTTGCAGCGGACGGCAATGGAAGACTGCTTTCGTCCGCCCCATGATACAGCCGCCCCATGATACAAATATCCTCATGTCGCAAATCATCTCCAGGCAGCCAAGCGGCGTAGTGGCGCGTGCGGCCTGCCGTGTGGACCTTGCAGGCGGCACCATGGATATGTGGCCGCTCTACCTTTTTCATCCCGGCTCGGTGGTGGTCAACATCGCCGTGCGGATCATGACTACTTGCCGCATCATTCCCACGGCCTCCAGGGGCATTGAACTCGTCTCGCTCGACACCGGGCTTGCCGACAGCTTCCCCAGCATGGAGGCGTTGCGAGCCGCTGCCAGTTATCGTCACGCGCTCGCCGCCTATCTGCTGCGATTCTTCTATGCCGACTCGGAGGCTGCCTCGGGGTTCCGGTTGGAGACTCATTCGGAATCGCCTGCCGGGGCTGGAATCTCCGGCTCCTCGGCGCTGATGATCTCTACCACGGCGGCGCTGGCGCGCTTTACAGGACGCAAGCTCCCGCCGGAGCAGATTCGCGAGATTGCGCAGAACGTGGAAGCGCAGCTTATCCGCGTTCCCACGGGATGCCAGGATTACTATCCCGCGCTCTATGGCGGCGTAAGCGCGGTGCAGTTGGATGTCGATGGCATTCATCGCCAGGCGATTGACTGCGATGCCGATGAACTCGACCGCCGCTTCGTGCTGGCCTACACCGGAGCGCCGCGCCAGAGCGGCATCAACAACTGGGAGGTATTCAAGCGTCACATCGACGGCGACCGCCGCATCTTCCGCAACTTTGAGCGTATCGGCGAAATTGCTCGCGCCATGCGTGGGGCTGTTGCCTCCGCCGATTGGGAGGAGACTGGACGGCTGCTGCGCGAGGAGTGGAAGCTGCGCCGGACGAACGCTCCTGCCATTGCAACGCCGTTCATTGACCAGCTCATCACGGTGGCTCGCCGTAACGGCTCACTCGGAGCCAAAGTCTGCGGCGCGGGAGGCGGCGGCTGCGTGCTCTTTATGACCTCGCCCGATGCCAAAGAGCGTATCGAGCAGAAACTCGCTGCCGCCGGAGCGCAGATTCTGCCGTTTGCGGTTGCGCGTCAGGGCGTCTCGGTCAGAGCTCTCAAGACTGTCACAAAAAGGAAATCCCGCTTAATACCCAGGAACTTTTCTCGAAGCACTAAAACGTGGAAAACATTATTTGACTACGGCGATGCCGTGGTATTGATGACGAAAAACGACGCGGGGAATGTTGCAGAGGAGGGTTGCTCGGTGTGCGGTATTACGCCGGTTGAGAATGAGGAACAAGCAGGAATTTTTGGACACCCAGTTGGGACCGTGCTTTATACGGTCGAGTTTGGCGATGGTTCTGACAAGCTAGTGCCTGAAAGCGATTTGAAGAGTACAGACGCGCCTTGAGTTGAAGTCCAGTAGCAATTCGAGTCGGCGCAAACGTTGCAAAACCCGACTTATTTGGCGCGATCCAGCGAAAGTAGCTTCTTGTTGTCGTTCCCGGAGCCGATCACAGTGAGCTATCTCTCACCAGATAACGAACTAAGCAAACCCTATCCCGCGCCCGCCCTTTTGCCGCCTTTTGTGCGCTTCGTCATTGCGGCCATCTGGAGTGTGTTGGTCTTCTGGGGAAGCGGCTTCGCCTATGCATTCTTTCCTGGGCGCAACCTGATTCCGGGGCTGATTTTCCGCCTGGTGGCCTGCACGCTCACTGCGGCGGGATTTGCCTTCTTCCTGCGCGTTCTTGACTACAACTTTGCCCCGGTACAGGTGGCTCTCGGCCTGCCCCTGGACCGGACGGCTTGCCGGCAGTGGGCCGTCGGCTTTGCGCTTGGAGGATTTTTCATCAGCGCGGACGTTCTCGGCATTGCCTGCTTTGGCTCGCTGCACCTGCACCTGCACTGGAGCCTTCCCATGTTGCTGCGCGCCGCCGCCGTGGCCGTGCTCCTGCTCTCCGGAGCGTTGATGGAGGAGCTGAGTTTTCGAGGCTATCCCTTCCAGAAGCTCACGGAAGCCTTCGGAGCCTTCTGGGCGGTGGTGGCGCTTTCGGCCCTCTTCGGAGCCGTCCACCTCCACAATCCAGACGCGCAGGGGTGGCTGAGCTGGGGCTTTTTCAACACGCTCGGCGTTGGACTCCTGTTTGCTCTGGCGCGCATCCGCACCGGATCGCTCTGGTTCTCCTTCGGCCTGCACTTTGGATGGAACCTGTTTCAGGGCGCAGTCTTTGGCCTGCCGGTCAGCGGGATACGCGAGTTCTCAACCCTGATCACGGCCAACGCGCACGGCTCCGCGGCTCTCACCGGAGGCGCTTACGGGCCTGAGGCGAGCGCCACTTGCAGCGTTGTGCTGGTGGTGGCTCTCCCGCTGCTCTGGTTTTTCACTTCGACAAGCAAAATACAGCATCGTCCACGCGGTCTTACTCCCACAACCGGCATCTAAATTAGCCAGCGAGAATCGCGGCGGAGCGATGTTATCATTCCGCCACGCGCCCGGTGAGCAGTGCCATGAGATCGCCAGCGTTCGTGCCGTCTTATCAATTCGCGAGGCTGGGGCGCTTTGCCTGCGTCCTGCTGATGCTGGTGGCTCCCGTGCTCGCCGCGTCCGAGGACTCCAAGCTCAGCGAAGTTCAGCGCCAGCAGATCATCCGCGCATTTCTGGCCGAGCGGCCCTTCGTCCATCGCGCGCTTCCGCACGGCAAGGCAGGAGTCCGCATCGAGGGTGACAAGATCACTCCCTCGGAAGCCGAACTCGCACAGCTCATCATGCAGTTCGGCCCCGCCGTCAAGCCCGGCGAGCGCGCCAAAATCACCGCCGTCCGCTTTGTGCGTCACGGCGTGAGCTTTGAGATCAATGGCGGCGCGGTGAAGCGCAAGAGCTGGAGAGATCATGTCAGCATCGGCGTTGACGGAGTCGATCCCAGGGCGCAGCGGAGCCAGACCGAGACCTCCGACGAAAGCGCCTTCTCCGAATCCAGTGGCTCCTCCGTATTAGTTGTCATCAAGGATGACGCCAATCTCACCATTGACCAGATGAAAGACCTTCTGGCGCCCGTGCTGGACTTCAAAGCCATGAGCGTTGCCGAGGCCTACCAGAAGAGTCTGCCGCCGAAGATCGCCGACGCCGTCAAGAAACACCACGCCCTCGTCGGCATGGATAAGGAAATGGTGCTGTACGCCATGGGACGGCCGCCGCATCGCGGTCGCGAGACCAAGGACGGCCAGGAAATTGAGGAGTGGATCTACGGCGAGCCACCGCACGATGTAGAGTTCATCCGCTTCCTCGGGGACAAGGCCATCAGCATTGAGGATATGAAGGTCACGGGAGAAAAACGCGTCCGCACGCAGGACGAAGTCGGCACCCTCAACGGCACGCTTGATGCCTCCGACCAGAAGCGCACGCGTCCGGACTCCATGACCGCTCCTGCCGACGAAGATCACCGCGGCGCACCGACGCTGCTGCGTCCCGGCGAAAAACAGGACACTCCCAACGACGCCCCGCGTGACCGCAATCCCATGCCGGTCCCGGACGCTCCGTCTGCACCCACCACTCCCGGCGGACCGAACTAGCGGCAGGAGTCCGCTCTACTCTGCCACCAACCGCAGCCGGTGAGCTGCCGTTGACTCAACGGTCTCCGGCTTGAACGACAAACGGAAGGTCGTGCCCCGGTACCAGGCTTCAAACTGATCGTTGAAGTACGGGCTGAACAGATTGCCGGACTGTCCGTTCACAATGTTCAGCGTCGACTGGTCGAGGTCCGCAAAGTCCGCGGTGAAGCGTTCCGAGGGCGCAAACTCCCCGCCTACCTGCTTCACGGTGATCCCATTGCCGGACTGTGGCAGCCGCGCGGTGGATGCGTATCGCCGCAGCCAGGGAATTTTGCCGAAGATTGGATGTGAGACCTGCACCGTGGCGTAGTCGCCGTACTTCCAGCTTGCCAGATCCCGTGGAGCCTGCGGATCGTTTGCCGCCGCCTCTACAGAAGCCGCCAACAGTGCATCCCAGCTTGCGTACTGAGGGGGCAGCCATCGCGGAGGCTGAAAGGCGATGGCGTTTTCCAGCCAGACCGTCTTCATGTACCAGCGGTAGAGATCGGCGTCGCCGCCAAGTTTGCTCTTCAGCAGAGTCTCCGTCAGCCAGCGGCGCGCCCGCTGTTCAATCGCCGCGCCCGGCGAGTCCATGCTGATCTTGCCGTCAAAGCGCCGCAGAATGTCTGCCGCGCTTCGGGCCCGCGCACTCGCCCCCGGCGTCTGGTCCACTGCATACACCATGCGCTGCGCCACAAACTTGTCGAGGTCGCTTTGCACGTCTGTCTGTAAGGCCAGCATGTCGGCGGCGGTAAACTTCTTGTTCTCGCGCAGCACGCGGTAGATCCGCTCCGTCCGGTAGGGAGACTCCCACTCCTTGGTGATCGAATACTTGTAGCCATCGGCGGTGATCCGCCCATTGGCCGTGGCGATGATCCCCGACGGAGGGTTGTAGACCGTCGGCATCTCCTCAAACGGAATGTACCCGGTCCACTCATGCGCGTCGTCCGCTCCGCTCACCGGGAGCGATCCGTCGCCCGCCGCGCGGATTGGAACCTTTCCTGTAGCCTGGTAGCCAATGTTGCCATCCACATCGGCGTAGACCACGTTCTGTCCCGGCCCGTTGTAGCGTCCAAAGGCTGCGCGGAACTGCTCCCAGTTCTGCGCGCTGTTCACGGCGAAGAACGGAAGGCTCAGCCCTGTGTCGTAGATTGCCCACTTGAGAGCCAACTGACGGCTCTCGCCCTTCATCTCGCGCGAGATCAGCGGCCCGTGGCGGGTCACCACCACGTCCATCTCCACATCACGCCCGCGCTTTACGTGAATCACCTCGTGCCGCACCTCGGGCTTCCGCCATCCTTCGGGAGTCTGGTACTCACCCTGCGCATTGAAGTTTTCGACGAAGACATCTTCCACGTCCGGCCCCACGTTGGTAAATCCCCATGCGATCCGCCGGTTGTGCCCCACAATCACCCACGGAGATCCTGGCAGCGTCACTCCAGCCACATCGTAGTCGCCGCAGGTCAGATGAGCCTCATACCATGTGTTCGGAATGTGATGCGGCAGGTGCATATCGTTGGAGAGCAAAGGGCGTCCGCTCTCCGTATGCGCGCCACTGATCACCCAGTCGTTTGATCCCGCGCGCACTCGGTCCATCATTGGAGGCATCTCCAGCTCCGCGCGATGATGCCGTCGCCGCTCATGCTTCAGCAGAACGGGTTCGCGAGACGCGCGCTGCGCGCTGTCGGGAGCCACGGACTCCGGCTCAATCTCGTCCAGATCGTGTCCGGGCACAATGTCTCTCTGCGAGCGCTCAACGTAGAGGTCGCCAGTCAGCTCCGGCCCCAGCCGCGCCAGAATCTTCTCGCGGTTCAGGTCGTCGAGATAGGTTCCATGATTGAGCATCTCCGCCATCGACGTTCCTACCAGCACAGAATCCTCGGCAGTCCACGCGCGCGGGAAATAGCGCAGCACGCGCATCTCCAGCGGCAGCCCGTATTGATGCTCATTGATGTAGGCGTTCACCCCGTGCGCGTAGGCCTCCAGGTGCGCCCGCTCCTCGGGCGTGGCCTGCGCCAACGACTTTCGCGCTACCTCGCGCAGCCCCAGCGTGCGCTGTTCGCGATCCACCGCCACGTAGTCCGGACCCAGGGCGGCAGCCAGCTCTCCGGCGGCAAAGCGCCGCATCATATCCATCTGCCAGAGCCGGTCCTGCGCGGTCACATAGCCCTGCGCAAAGAACAGGTCGTCGAGCGTTGAGGCCGTAATGCTCGGCACGCCATGCTGGTCGCGCACCACCGTCACTGGAGCCGTCAGCCCTTTTACGGCCACCGTCCCATCCAGCGTAGGCATGGCCGCCCGCACCGCCGTATGTAACCACTGGGAGACCGCTCCCGCCAGCACCCCGGCCAGTATCACAACAACCAGCAGACCCCATCCAAGCACTCTTAGCTTGGAACCGCGTACAGATTGAACAGGAATACTTGAAGCAGAAGACATGATGACTCGATTGTACCCGCTCCGTTCGTTGCGCTGCGGGATGCAACTCTCAGAGCTTTGCACAGCGCGCGAAATCCATATCGACCCGATTTCTGAACAGTGCGTATCGTTTCTAGTGACCAAAGTTCTGTAAAGAAAGGTGAAGTACACGCGATTGTGTGACATACCTCACCGCAGGCAACTTATCGCAGGGGTACTATCAGCACGCGATGGGACATGTCTACTTGGCCGCGATCTGAGGGCCACATTCGCCGAACGAAGGTTGTCTGGTCACTGGAGCAGTTGTGGAGAAGACCGAGACAGGATTAAAGCAGCGCTCTCACGCTTACCGCAGCGAAACGCTGACTCGACAACTGAACCACATCCTCATGGCGCGCCCTGAGTACTTCGCCATCTCCGAATCCAGGAATCCTTTCTCCCGTCAGAACGCTTCCATCGATCTTCCGCTTGCTGTCACCCAGTGGGAGAACCTCTGCAAGGTCTTCAAGAGCGTCGGCCTTGAGATTTCTTATGTTGAGCCTCAGTTCGGACTCGAGGACATGTGCTTCAGCGCCAATCAGGCTTTTGTCGGGATTGACCGCGAAGAGCGCTCCTTCGCCATTCCGTCGCGCATGTTGCACCGCAGCCGCCGTGACGAGGTGGAGCACTTTGCCCGCTGGTACTCCCAGCAGGGCTACCGCATCATCGATCTCGGGCTTGACGGCGAGGAGTTCCTGGAAGGCGCGGGTGATCTGCTCTGGAATCCTGATTGGGAGTCGGTCTGGGCCGGATACGGTCACCGCTCCACGCGTGCCGCAGTCGATCTGTTTGCCGCCACAATGGAAGAGATGGAGTTCGAGGTCCACAAGCTGGAGTTGGTCGATACCCACTTCTACCACCTCAATCTCTGCCTCGCCCCGCTCAGTCCGGATGCTCTGCTGATTTACCCTGGAGCCTTTGCACCGGAGACGCTGGCGCGCATTCGCAGTTGGACGCATACCCTGGAGGTCAGCCGTGAAGAGGCGCTGCAGTTCGTCTGCAACGGCGTCTCCGTCAACGGCTACTACATCACTCCGCGGCTTACGCGCCATCTGGAGCACATTTTAGGTAGTGAAGGCATTGAGCCGATCGTCGTCGATCTCTCCGAGTTCCAGAAGGCCGGAGGCTCCGCCGCATCGCTCAAGATGTTGCTGCCATAGATTTTTTATTTGTACACTGCAATACTGCCTGACCGGGCGGTCTACCAAGACCGCCCGACTTTTATTGTGAACTAATCCAATCCGCAATGGCTGCATAGAGCCAACATGATTCCAATCGATATCCGGTTGTCGCCACTTAACGGGGTGTTGAACGGAAATCGTCTCTGAATTTCGATAAAGGGCGACCATTTATCAAGTCCCAATCGGTTGTCCGAAAACAATACTGCCAGTACCTTTGCGCTGCCGTATTCGCCAAATGCACCGCCTCCGGCTTTGTATCCGAATCCTGGTTCTGCATACACCCTTACAAAATTGCGCGAAGCATCAGCGCTAGGTTTCGGATATCGGAACACAGGCAAAAGGATCGAGCCTTCAGTTGAGAATCCGTTCCGTCCAGAGGTGCGGTCGTACCCGAGATCGAGGGTTATGCTCCGGAAGCTCTCTTTCCGGTCCTTCCCCGGAAAAGGGATATCCGTCCCAAGTTTTACTCCAGCTTGGGCGGACAGTTGGCTGGGCACATTCGAATCCCAACCGGCTCCGCCTTCAAAACCAACGAGCAGTGACATTGACTTCGACCAGTCGTATTTTGCAGAGTCGAACGGCGAAGGTTTATCGTCTGAGGTCGAGAAGGCGGTTTGAACCTGTGTAAGGAACAAAATCACGAGTAAGGACGGAAGTAAGATTTTTTTCATATTGTTCATGGGAACCCCGAGATTCGACAACGGATGAAATGAGGATGTTCAGGTACTGACTTCATTTCAGCGCGTTTGCCTTCAGCGCGTCCGTTGTCAGCCTCACCTCTTCGCCGAAGGCCCACAGATTCTGCCGCAGCCGGTTGACCGTCCCATCGCTCGGAGCCACCACCATCCGCCGCGTCAATGCAGACCAGCGGCGCTTCGCGGCCAGAATCCTCTTGGCAGCCGTCTCCACCTTTGTCCGGAAGCGCGTGCTCCGCTCCGCCTCTTTCAGAATCGCCTCATAGGCGCGCTGCACCAGCTCCGCGTTGTGGCAGACTAGGTACATATCCGCACCCGCCTGGATCGTCTGCACCGCCGCTTCTTCAATGCTGGCAACCTTCAGCACGCCGCCCATCTCCAGATCGTCTGAGACCACCAGTCCCGTGTAGCCAATCTTTTTGCGCAGCACCTCGGCAATCCATTTCTTTGAGATCGACGCCGGCACAGACTCGCCTGTCATCTCCGGATACGCGCAGTGCGCCACCATCACGAACGGCAACTGGCGGGCCAGCAAGCGGTAGGGAAGCAGGTCTTCCTCCCACAAGGCCTTCCAGCTTTTATGCACCACCGGCAGCGCCAGGTGCGAATCCAGCTTGCCTTCGCCCAGTCCCGGGAAGTGCTTACCGCACCCTGCCACCTTCGCGTCCTTCAATCCCCGCAGAAACTCTCTCGCATACGCCACCGTGGCCTTGGCATCACTGGAAACCGTGCGCGATCCCAGCACGCCCGCCGATGCTCCAAAGCGAAGATCGAGCACCGGAGCAAAGTCCACGTTGAAGCCCAGCGCGCTCACCTCGCTGCCAATCAACTGCCCGTGCGCGCGGAAGTACGGCTTGTAGCGCGCCTGCACCACATCCTGCACGCTGGGAGCCGGACCAATCACGTTCTTAAGCCGGTCCACCGTGCCGCCCTCCATGTCCACGCAGCGAAAAAGCGGCAGCGCCGATTCCTTCTGTGCGGCCTTCAACAGCGCGTGCGTCTGCCGTGGCGACTCGATATTGCGGGCAAACAAAATGATGCCGCCCGGCCTCAGCGTCTTCAGCGTGGTGCGAAGCTCGTTCGAAACTTCCGTTCCATCAAATCCAAAGGTCAGCAGTTGACCAGCCAGCGTGCGTAGGTCCAGCGATGTGCGTGCCATATGGAGAGGATTGTAGCCTGAATTGATTCCATCGGTTGCTTTCAGTTTGTTCCCATCCGCTTCTCGCGTTATGCTGGGGGCAATGGCGGTGATTGCACTTTCCGATCTGTTGGGCCTCCCGGTTTACGACTCCGTATCCGGCAGGCTGGGCCGTGTGCGCGAGGTTGCGCTCCTGCCGCAGGACGATCCCGTCCGCATCGCCGCTCTCATCGTCCGCACCGCCGAGGGCGACCGCATCGTCGCCACCGATCTCCTGCGCACCGTCAACGGCGGAGTGCATACCGCGGCCGTCTCCGCCGATCTTCCCAAGTACACCAGCGGCGAGGGCATGTTGCTCCTCGAACGCGACCTGCTCGACCAGCAGATCATCGACGTTCATGGCCGCAAGGTCGTCCGCGTCAATGACATTGAGTTGTCGCTCGACCGCGACGCTCCGAACTCTCCGCTTGGCCTGCACCTGCGCATCGCCTTTGTCGATGCCGGAGCACGCGGCGCTGTCCGCCGCCTGCTCAAGGGCGTTGTGCCGCGCTATGCGCTGGCCTCCTGGCTGCAACGCATCCCGGCGCGCAACATTCCATGGGAGGCCGTCAACCTTATCGAGACTGACCCGGCCCGCCGCGTCCGCCTCAAGATTTCCTCCGAGCGCGTCGCCCGTCTCCACCCGGCTGACATCGCCGACATTATCGAAGAGCTCTCACCCGCCGAGCGCGATGCCGTCTTCCAGACTCTCGACGAGGACGTAGCCGCCGAGACCCTCGAAGAAATCGATCCCAAGCTCCAGGTCTCCATCCTCAACGCCATGGAGTCCGAGCGCGCCGCTGACATCGTCGAGGAGATGGACCCGGATGCCGCCGCCGACCTTCTCGGCGACCTCACCGACGAACGCTCCGACGCCATCCTCCAGGAGATGCAGCCCGAAGAGCGCCAGGACGTGGAGGATCTCCTCGAGTTCGAAGAAGACACCGCCGCCGGACGCATGACCACCGATTACATGGCGCTTGCTCCCACGGCCCGCGTGCATGATGCCGTGGAGATGCTCAAGCACTTCGACGGCGGCCTTGAGAGCATGAGCACCATCTTCCTCATCGGCGAAAACGATAAGCTGCTCGGCGCCGTCCCGCTCGCCAAACTGATTGTCTCGCACGCTGACACGCGGCTCTCGGAGCTTGCCGCCGATCCTCTCATCTCCTGCTCGCCTGAGGCCGACGAGCACGAGGTCGCCGAGATCTTCGACAAATACAATCTCCTCACGCTCCCCGTGGTGGATGAGAATGGCGCGCTCACCGGCGTAATCACCGCCGACGATGTCATCGCCATCCTCCGCGCCCAGCTCTAACTAGGGTTTTTCACCTGTGTCTTTCTCTGTACTCGTTTCGAAGGAGAACTGAAATGTTAGGTGGAACGTTCGGTGGATTGTTTGTTGGAGTGGTGTCTCTGGCAGTGATTGTCATCTATGGCATCATCATCACCGCATTGGTGGTCTTTGTTCGGGCGGTCGTGCGAATCAGCCGTTCGTTCGAACAGATAGGCGGGGCCCTCAACGAAATCGCATCGGCACAGCGAGGCAGAAACCCGCAATAACGCCTCGACTCATTCTATTTGAGCGGATTTCCACCGCCTCACCTTGAGCTTCCAGGCCATGCAATTTATGCTGGAAACTCCGATGTAAATTCCTGTCCAAACCGGTCGCGTTGAATGCCGAAGATGAAGCTGTGGAGAGTCCGTCTCATGATGTTCCTGGCCGTAGTTGGCCCGGGCTTCATCACCGCCAACGTCGACAACGACGCAGGCGGCATCTGGACATACTCCCAGGCAGGCGCGCAGTTCGGCTACGGACTCCTCTGGGTCATGATTCCCATGACCCTGGCCCTCATCGTCGTGCAGGAGATGACCGCCCGCATGGGTGCCGTCACCGGCAAGGGCCTCAGCGATCTTATTCGCGAGGAGTTTGGCTTCCGCATCACTTTCTTGCTTATGGCTGGCCTCGTCATCACCAACTTCGGCAACGTCGTCGCTGAATTTGCAGGCATTGCGGGCAGCCTCGCCCTCTTCGGAATTCCCATCTGGGCCAGCGTCCCCTTCTGCGCCGCGCTCGTCTGGCTCATGGTCGTGAAGGGCAGCTACCAGACCGTGGAGAAGGTCTTTCTCGCCGCCTCATTCGTCTACCTCGCCTACATCGTCGCCGGAGTCCTCGCCCATCCTGACTGGAAGGCCGCCGGAATGGCGACCGTCGTGCCGCCCAACATCCATCTCTTCCGCAGCTCCAGCTATCTCTACATGGTCATCGGAGTCATCGGTACGACCATCGCTCCGTGGATGCAGTTCTATCTGCAATCGTCTGTTGTAGAGAAGGGAATTACCGAAAAGCAGTACGGAGCCTCACGCCTTGACGTGATCGTCGGCTGCATCTTCACCGACGTGGTCGCCTGGTTCATCGTCGTCGCCTGCGCCGCCACGCTCTTCGTCCACGGCCACCACGATCTCAAGGACGGCGCCGAAGCCGCCGCCTCGCTCCGCCCGTTGGCCGGCAAGTACGCCTACATCCTTTTCTCCGTGGGGCTTTTCAACGCCTCGCTCTTCGCTGCCTCGATCCTGCCCATCTCCACCGCCTACGCCGTCTGCGAAGGCCTCGGCTTCGAGTCCGGCCTGGACAAGAAATTCAGCGAAGCTCCATTCTTCTACTGGCTCTACACCGGCCTCATCGTGGCCGGAGCCGGAGTCATACTCTGGCCCAACCTGCCGCTGGTAAAGATCACGATCCTCTCGCAGGTAGTCAACGGCGCGGTCTTGCCCTTCGTCCTCGTCGCCATGCTGCTGCTCATCAATAAACGCGAACTCATGGGTCGCCACATCAACTCGCGCTTCTTCAACTTTGTCGCATGGCTCACCACCATCATCATGATCGTGCTAACCCTGATGATGCTCTTCGGCAGTAACGCCAGCTAAATTTCAATTTATGAAGAAACGCGAGTGTGCGGCGATTGTGAATTGGTGCCCCATCTCTGCCGTCGTTTGGCAGATGTGGGGCTGTTGACCTTGCAGTTGTTCTTGAGTTTGCATTGCTAAGACGTTCTTTTCCTACCCCAGCTCCCCGCTCCTGATCTTCCTCACCACTTCGCGGTCTGCCTCCAGAAAGCTCTCCGAGTCCAGTGCCGTGCGCTCTTCCCATCGCACCTCGCGAAAGATCCTGTTCTCGATCTCTCCAACGAACTCCTTCACCAGGAAGAAGTGCAACTCCACCGCCAGCCCTTCGGCGTACTGGTGACGAACCGTAGCAATCTCCTGCTCTACTACGGCTTCAATGCCAAGCTCTTCGCAAAGTTCGCGCACCAGCGCGGCCTTCAGTTCTTCGCCCGCCTCAACCTTGCCACCCGGAAACTCCCATTGCAAGGCGAACGCCTGTTTCTCCGTGCGCTGGCAAATCAGAACACGGCCATCGCGCACCATCACCGCGGCCACAACCTGCTTCAAGCGGAGCCTCTCAGCCAATCTTTTCCTTCGTCTGGGCTGCATCGTCCAGCCCGTGAATTCCCATCGGCCGCCAGAAGCGCTGCGGATGCAGTGCCCAGCGTATCGCCCGCAGTCCGCCCGCCAGCGTATGCGCCGGAGTGTTGAACAACTCGTCGGCCACACAGAAAACATGCCGCTCCTTGGCTGCCGTTGTCTGCCCCCAGCCTTCGCGCAGTAGAAGTTGTTGCAGCGGCACGCGATCTCCCGCGCCGCACCACGCCGCCAGAATGACCTCCGGGTCCGCTGCCGCAACCGCCTCAGCCGTGGTCTGCGCGCCAGGCGTGCCCACAAAGGTTCCGCCCGCGGCCTCTACTAGTTCGGCAATCCAGGGCTGCGAGGCGATGATCGGCTTGCCCCACTCCTCGCAATAGACGCGCTGTTTCGGAAAGCTCTCCGTCTCCTCGCGCGTCTGCGCAATTTCATCCTGCAAGCGGCTGATCAGCTTTTCTCCCGCCGTGCGCCGGTCCACCAGCGCCGCCAGCGTGCGGGCATCCTCATACACATCGGCCAGCGACTTGGGGGCCAGGGCCAGCACCCGCACGCCTGCCTTCAGAATCTCCGTCAGCGATTCGATCCGGTAGGGCACGGAAACGATCACGATATCCGGCCGCGCCGCTAGAATTTCTTCGCTCTTTGCCGACCACGAATCCTGGATAATCGTCTGCGTGCCGCGTGCGATCTCCGGACACAGATCCTTGCAGTAGCGGGTACAGGCCACCACCTCGTGCAAGGCTCCCAATCCAGCCAGTGTCACCGTAATGCTAGGTTGCAACGAAACAATACGCATAATAAAAGCCGCCTCGTGCGGCCCCTTGATTCTCAATGCTACGTGTTCTTTGGGACAGGTGTCATCCGGCCACGTCCCATAGTTTCAGCTTTCGCGTTACTTCGGATTACCCTTGACGACACTTGGTTCCGGCCAGTACACATTCCATCCCAGCTCCGCCGCCTTCGCCGCCAGGTCTGGATTCGGATTGATCGCATACGCGTTCTTCGCCTTTTCCAGCATGGCAAAGTCGTGCATCGAGTTTCCAAACACCGCGTCCACCGCTCCTCCAATCACCTCTTCAATCGCCGTCTGCTTCAGTTCGTCGGTAGGAACCCGCAGCAAGCGGTCGGTGACCAGACCATCCTCAACCGCCAGGGTCGCGGCCAGCACATGCCCGGCAGGAATTTCGAAGGCCGCCGCAGCCTCTTCCACAACCCAGTTGTTTGTGCTTGATACTGCCCACAGTTCGCAGCCCTGCGCCGCCAGTTGCCGCGTCAAATACTGCATCTCCGGAAAAATCCGCGGCGTCACAACCTCGCGGAAGAACTCACGAGCGCCCGCCCGCAGCCGTTCGATTTCCACGCCCTTGTTGATCTGGATCATCTCGCCGCAGATTGCCAGTTCATCCACGCGCCCCGCCAGGTATTCGTTATAGCGAAGCCGGATCGCCGCAACGATCTCTGGAGCAATGAAGCCGCGCTCCAGCTCCCAGTAAAAAAAATCCATGCCAGCGTCGCCCGACCACAATGTACCGTCGCAATCAAACACCGCAATCGCAGGACGCGTCGCAATCACCTGTTGAACAAACTGAACCGAACTAAGCGTGGGAGAGCTATGGCTCAAAACAATGGCTCCTGAAATTCGATAGGTTAAAGAAAACTCTGCTGATTTAGTCCCAGGGCGCTTTCCACGCCGTGTCCGTCACCACCGCCGCCAGCGGATCGGAGGCTCTCACCGTGCGCACATGCTCGCGATTGGCGGAGAGAATCTCATCTGCCGCGCTCCACTGCTGCCCGCGCAGAAATAATTCGATCATCCTCCGGCCCATCAGCACCGGATGCCCTTGCAGCATCTCCGTCTCCGGAACTACTGCCCAAATCTCGTCGCCCGCCGCGCAATATTCGCTGACCATCCGGTGTACGGTCTCCACGGTCAGCCCGTGGCTGTCCAGTGCGGTCACAATGGCGGCATCGCGTCCACGGTTCAGCACCTCTTGCAGCATCAGCCGCAGCGCCTCCGCGTCGCCGGTGTTCGCGGGCAGTTGCACCATGTAGGCCGCTTTTGCCCAGATCACGGGAGCCAGCGCCTCGGCATCCGTTCCCACGGCCACCAGAACCATCTCCGTGTCCGCGTTCAGAGCCTGGATCAGCTCGCTCACGCCTTCGGCCTTCGTACTCCATCGCGCATCTCCGGCTCCAACCTGCGAGCCGGCCGCCAGAATTACTCCGCAAACGCCGGGGCTGTGCATACGCTAAAGGTAGCAGGAGCCGGGCCTCCTAAGCCAGTAGCGTTCTTCCAATCATTCGCCTGAGTGAGACGCTCTGGAGTGGAATCCTCGCTCGCCACGCGCTACAATAACCAGTTCAGTGGGGGACTATGGAAAAGAATGTTTCTGGAACCGAGCGCTTTCAGGCACTCGCTGGTGATCCGCAGAGTCCGGCCCGCATCGCGCAGGTCACCTACGGTGGCGACCACGAGCAGGAAGGCGTTCTCCTCACCACCCTCGACTCGGCCGTAAACTGGGTCCGCAAGAACTCCATCTGGCCCATGACCTTCGGCCTCGCCTGCTGCGCCATCGAAATGATGGCCATGGGCGCATCCCGCTTTGACATTGCCCGCTTCGGTGCCGAGGTCTTCCGGCCATCACCGCGCCAGTCCGATCTCATGATCATCGCCGGTCGCGTCTCGCAGAAGATGGCGCCCGTCATCCGCCAGCTCTACATGCAGATGCCCGAACCCAAGTGGGTCATCTCCATGGGAGCGTGCGCGACCTCCGGCGGAGTCTTCAACAATTACGCCGTCGTGCAGGGCGTCAACCAGTGGATTCCTGTCGACGTCTACGTCCCCGGATGCCCGCCCCGCCCCGAGCAACTCATCTACGCCATCACTCTTCTGCAGGAGAAGATCAAGAACGAGCGTGGCTCATTCAAACGCGCTCTCAACATCGGCGAATAAGTCTCTCGTATTTATTCTTGCGTCACTTGGAAGCGCGACCCTAGCGTTTCTGAGTGACGCATTTCTATTTGTGCACGATTCTTTCCAACTGCTCCGCGACATCCTATTCACTAATCTAGCAATCATCTAGCAACAATCTGTGTATCTCATAGGCAATGGTTCGAACCCTCGCTCAACCATTACTTTAGTGTGCAACACGGCCCTCGCAACGATTGATTGATTTGCCAATCGTTCCCGAACCAAAGACCCTCCCACTTTGGTTCCCCAAACAATAAATCCATGGCCTCCCGCTTGCCCTTACTACAGGCAAGCGCCGTTACCCCGCTTGTTGCGGGACGGAATCCCCGCTAATTCAATCGACCGAGGTTATCGGGATGGGGTTACGAAAATCTACTCTTCTCTGCCTGCTACCGTTCTGTGTTGCAATCCTGTTATCCGGCCTGCATGCACAATCTGCGGCCTCTATTTCCGCACCATTGAGCACACTCGCCACGTCGCGCATCGCCGCAAACATTGATAACAGCAGCCTCCAGATACTTCCTGGCAACCATCATCCACAGGCTCGCCCTGAGTTCGAAACAGGCGCAGTGGCCGCCGATCTTTCAATGCAGAATCTAGTCCTCGTTCTGGAATCCTCGAAGGAACAGCAGACTGCGCTCGATGCGCTTCTGATCGCGCAGCGCGATCCTGCTTCGACTTACTACCATCAGTGGCTGACCCCCGCGCAATATGCCGATTACTTCGGTGTCTCCACCGAAGATATTCAGCGCATCTCAAACTGGTTGCAGAGTTACGGAATGCGCGTCGATGAAGTGGCTGCCTCGCACCGCAGCATTACTTTCAGCGGCACAGCATCACAGGTCGAACGCGCGTTCTCCACCAGCATGCGAAGTTACCGTGTGAACGGCGCAGCGCACATCGCCAATGCTGTCGATCCCAGCATTCCCAGCGGCTTTGCTCCAGTCGTCAGCGGAGTACTTTCGTTACACGATTTTCAGCTCCGCGCCATGCACTCAGCGCTTCGCAATCCAGTTACGGAAGTTACTTTCGGCAACGCACACTACATCACGCCCGGCGATCTTGCAGTCATCTATAACGTGAACCCTCTTTATACGCAGGGTGTGGATGGCTCAGGCCAGAGTGTTGCCGTGGTCGCGCGCTCCAACATCAAGATGAGCGACGTGCAATCCTTCCGTTCCGCTTTTGGTCTTCCGGTCAACGATCCGCAGGTGATCGTAAACGGCGCGGTTGATCCGGGCACGTCGAACCCCAGCGAACTCACAGAGGCTACGCTCGATGCCGAGTACGCCGGAGCGCTGGCTCGCAAAGCAGCGGTGAAGTTCGTAACCTCCGCATCCACCGCAACCAGTGACGGAATTTATCTTTCCGCGCAGTACATCGTGAATCAAAATCTCGCTCCGGTGATGACCACGAGCTTTGGCAGTTGCGAAGCCTCGATGGGAGCCGCTGAAAATGCCTTCATCAACGCCTTGTGGCAACAAGCCGCAGCGCAGGGAATCACCGTTCTCGTCTCAGCAGGAGACAGCGGCGCCGCAGGCTGTGACAGCGCATCCTCAGCCACTGCGCAGTATGGGCCTGGAGTCAACGGCCTCTGCTCCACTCCCTATGAACTCTGCGTCGGTGGCACGAAATTGAATGACACCGGCAATCCGTCGCAGTATTGGGCCGCAAACAATGCCAGCGCAACCGAAGCATCCGCGCTCAGTTACATTCCTGAAGTTGCATGGAATGAGAGCGGTCCTACCCTGGGGCTGTGGGCAAGCGGCGGCGGACGCAGCACCGTCTATAACAAGCCCGCGTGGCAGACGTGCAGCGGTGTCCCCGCTGACGGAAAACGCGATGTGCCCGACCTCTCGCTTACAGCCGCCGGTCATGATGGCTACATGATCGTCATGAACGGAATGCAATTCATCGTGGGTGGAACTTCGGCTTCTACTCCGGCAATGGCGAGCATCCTCGCCCTGGTTGTGCAGAGCACCGGAGTGCGCCAGGGCCTCGCCAACCCAACGCTCTACGCCCTTGCCGCACGACAGAGCAATGCCGGCGCATCGGTATTCCATGATGTCAGCAGTGGCAGCAACACGGTTCCGGGAGTCACTGGATTCAGCGCCACCGCAGGCTACGATCTTGTTAGCGGCCTCGGCTCGGTGGATGCCAGCGCGCTGGTCTCGCATTGGCGCGACGGGCAGAGTACACCTGCGATTCAGATCACGCTCAACAGCAACGCGCTCACTCTTCCATTATCTAGCTCCGCACCGGTTGCGGTGATGGTCGCTGGACAAGGCGGCCTGAGTTCCGCAGTAGCGCTCACCGCCAGCGGACTTCCCAGGGGAATCTCCGCGACATTCACCAACGCCACCATCGCGGCTCCCGGCTCAGGACGCAGCACAGTGCAGGTTGCAGTTGCTCCCACGGTTGCCGCTGGCAGCTACACCTTCAACGTAGTTGCCACCAGCGGATCAGTCACCAGTTCGGCAGCTGTCTCGGTCACCGTGCTTGCGCCTGCATTCACACTCGCCTCGTCGGCTACCCTGCTCACCATGCCTGCCGGAACGCGCCAGACCATTACGGTCACCGCTGCGGGGAATGCGGCGTTCAACTCGGCTGTCACTCTCAAGGTAACGGGACTCCCCGCTGGCATCACTGGAACTTTCTCTCCAGCATCGATCACCGCACCTGGAAGCGGCAGCAGCGTTTTGACCTTTGCGTCCACCACCGGCGTTCAACCCGGAAGCTACATCGCTACCATCACGGCTACCGCAGGCACGCTCAGCAAGACCGTGCAGTGTGCGCTCAACCTGCCCTCGCTCTCTGCGTCGGCGAGTGCTACCAGCCTGTCCTTCGCGCAGGGCACAAGTGGGGCCTTAACCCTCACCACGAAGAGCGCCGGAGGATTCAACTCCGCCGTGGCCATCGCGATCACCGGACTTCCCAGCGGAGTAACAGCAACCCTCACTCCCACCTCCATCGCCGCTCCCGGCGCTGGCGCGGTCTTCATCAAGTTCACCGCCAGCGGCACCGCCGTACTCGGCTCGGCAAGGGCCACCATCACCGTTAGCGGCGGCGGACTAGCAACCTCCGTACCGCTTAGCGTTACCATTACATCGGCGCCGACTTTCTCGCTCGGTCCGGCAAGTTCTGCCAAGGTGAAGATCGGCACTTCCACCGTGGTTAAACTTACTTCGTCAGAGCAGAATGGTTTCTCATCTCTGCTCTCACTCACTGCCAGCGGCGCACCCGCCGGAGTCACCTTGAAGCTCTCCGCCACAACCATCGCTCCGGGGCACGGAATCAGCCTCACGATCACGTCAACCACTTCCACTGCGATTGGATCGGCAACCGTCATTGTCACCGCCTCCGGAGGCGGACAAAGCAAGTCGGCGGCCATTCCACTCACGTTTTCGAAGTAAGGTGGTTTTGGAAAGTTGCACGACAGGCTGGCCGCAAACTTCTCGGCTGGGCCTTTGTTTCGGGCAAAGAAGGTTGTCCCGGATCGCTCTCCAGCTTGCGTCAATTCTTAATGTTCCAAGGGTCTGTTGCAGAGAAGCTTCGGGCAAGAATTTGGCTGCCCCCCAGGGATTCGAACCCCGATACCCTGCTCCAGAGGCAGGTGTCCTACCGTTGAACGAGGGGGCAGCATGAAGTGCCGCTGACTGTGCTGAGTGCGACGGTTTGATCATAAGTGCTTGAAGAAGTTTCGTCAACTTGCCTTATCCACAGCGCCTGCTGAGGAGGCAGCTCAGCCTAGCCGATGCCGGATGGCGGGAATCTGCGATAATGGCGGAAAGAGCGAGCGCGGGAGGCGACGTCATGCTCACCGCTGCGCCGGATGTTTCTTCGGCGTCACAAGGCTCGCGCGGGTTGATCGAAGACAACCTGCAAGGATTCCGGGCAGTGAGTTCCGAGCAACAAAAAACATTCTTCATTGAGACCTTCGGCTGCCAGATGAACTTCCATGACTCCGAGAAGGTCGCGGGGTCGCTGGTGTCACAGGGCTACCAGCAGGTGCAGTCCGCCGAGGAGGCGGACCTGATTTTCTACAACACCTGCTCCATCCGCGACAAGGCCGAGCAGAAGGTTTTTCACCGCCTCGCCGAGTTCAAGCGCCTGCAGAAGCAGGGAAAGAAATTTGCGGTGATCGGCTGCGTCGCCCAGCAGGAGGGCGAGCGTATTTTTGAGCGTGCGCCGCATGTCTCGCTCGTGGCCGGGTCCGCCAGCTATCGCAATCTGCCGGAGATGCTGGTGCAGATCGAGCGCGGCGAGCGAGCCACCGGGCTCGACGACCGCAACACCGAAGAGACCTTTGAGACCGAGTTCACCGCGCGCACCAACCCCCATCGCGGATACATCACCATCATCGAAGGCTGCGACAAGTTCTGCGCCTATTGCGTGGTGCCCTACACCCGTGGCCGCGAGCGCAGCCGCACCTCGCAATCCGTGCTGGAAGAAGCGCGGCGCATCGTGGATGGTGGCCTGACGGAAATTCAACTGCTCGGGCAGAACGTAAATTCCTACTGCGACCCGCTCGGCAAGCGTACCTTCGCCGAGCTGCTTGCCGAGGTCGGCCAGCTTCCCGGAATCCGGCGGGTTCGCTTCACCACCTCGCACCCGCGCCACTTCACGCGTGAGATCGTCGAGGCCATCGACTCCGTGCCCACCCTCTGCGACCATGTGCATCTTCCTGTGCAGAGCGGCTCGTCGCGAGTGCTTTCCGCCATGGCGCGCGAATACACGCGGGAGCAGTACCTGGAGCGCGTCGCATGGATTCGCGCGGCGAAGCGTAAGACGATTTCCATGACCACCGATGTTATCGTCGGCTTCCCGGGCGAAACCCCTGAAGAGTTCGAGCAGACGATGAGTTTGCTCGAGGAAGTGCAGTTCGACGGAGTCTTCAGCTTCAAGTACTCGCCGCGTCCCAACACTCCCGCCATCGCCATGGAGAATGCGATTTCAGAGGAGGAGAAGACGCACCGGCTTGCGCTGCTAAATGATCGCCAGCGCGAGATCCAGCGCGTCAATTATGCGCATCATATGGGTGAGGTGCTGGAAGTGATGGTGGAAGGTTATCAACCCGCGCGGGAGCAGGTTACCGGCCGGACCACACAGAATAAGACGCTGAATTTCACGATTCCCGCGGGCGCTGCTAAGCCGAAGGTTGGAAGCTACGCGCTGGTTCGCGTGGTGCGCGCGCATCCCAACAGCCTCGTCGGAGAAATGGTGTGTACCGGCGAAGCACAGGACGCACCTGCGGCGTACAGTGTTATCTGACGAGTTCAGTACCAGACACCGCTAGACGGAGGATTGCATGGAAGTTGAAATGCGAATACGCGGACTGATGTTGGACCCAACGACCAACATGCCAATCATCGTCCTGAAGGACGTGAACAGCGATTCCGTGCTGCCGATCTGGGTGGGAGTATTTGAGGCGAACGCGATCGCGCTGGAGATTGAGAAAGTTGCGCCGCCGCGTCCCATGACTCACGACCTGCTCAAGAACGCCATCACCGGACTGGGCGCAACCGTCGAGCGCGTGGTGGTCACCGAACTGCGCAACGATACGTTTTTCGCCGCCATCTGGGCCACCCGCAACGGCGAGCCCATCATGATCGACGCGCGGCCGTCAGATGCAATCGCACTGGCCATGCGTACAGACTGTCCCATTTATGTGGACGAGGAAGTGCTGCAAAGCTCGCGCATCGCCACCGGTTCCACTGGGCGCATTACCGGAGACGATCTACGGCGCTGGCTGGAGGGATTGAGCGACGACGACCTTGGGCGCTACCGAACCTAACGGAGTTCCTAAAGTGTTTTGAGAAACAGCCTTGCCTCTTCGATTTGAGGGAAGGCTTTTTCGTCTTCACGGAAATCCTTGCCGTGAACGCATCGGCGGCTGCCGCGCATCTTCACTGGATGCTTGAGGTGCAGCATCTCGTGATAGACAATGTATTCCATTGCCAGCCTGGGCACGCGCGCCTGGTCAAACACCTTGCTGATGATGATGGCATTGTGCGCCGGATCATAGTGGCCCAGCAGACGCCGCGCCCGCTCGGCGCTCCAACTCATCTGCGGACGTCCCAGCAGCCCATGGAAGAAGCGGACATTCAGCGTATCGAACACTTCGTCAAGATCGTAGAACGTTCCTTGGGGCGACTCCAATCGCTTGCGGCCACGGATCTGCCGCACCTGCTGCGCCTTCTCCATCATGTCGCGCGTGGCAACATAACGGCGGTAGCGCGAGGTGTGCGCCGCGTCGATTGGCTTGCGGTAGATCTTCGCCAGCAGAATATGCACAATCGCCTTCAGCACCGGCTCGGGAGCGCCCTCCAATAGATCAGAGAGACGCAGCTTCATCCGGCCCTCGTTCAGGCGGATGGTGTTGTTGATATTGGCGAAGGGATAGAACTGTAAATCGAACTCTGGAAGCGGCGCGCGTGGGCGGAGTTCCCGGTACGTCTCATGCAGTAGTGGCAGTAACGAATCCTTCAAAGTGCTTCCAGATTACCAGAAGCCCGCCGTCAGCGGCTTTCATTGCCTCCGTGATCCGCCGCCGGCTTTGTTCCCTTGTGATCGGATTTCTCCTTGCTCTTCTCCTCGCCCTTTTTCGCAATCTGATCTGCGAGCATGGCGTTGGCGCTTTCCGTGCTGGTCTTTAAGGATTCAGTCGCATCTTCCAGCGCCGCCGAAAAGTGCCGCTTCTGCATTGGAGTTGCACTTTCGTTGAGCGCAGCCAGCTTCTGTTGAAACTCCGCCTCGGCGTCGAGCACATGGCGCAACGGACGGCGAAGATCCTCGCTGTGTCCGTTGTACATTGCAAGATTGTCATCCAGTTCGTCAATCAACGCCGCAACATCCCCGAGCAAAACCGCGATGGCGATTGGATCGTTCATGCCCGGCTTGGTTGCGCTACGCAAGCGGTCAACGGCCAGCACGCGCTCACGGGTGAACGACAGCAATAGTTCGATGCGCTTCTTCGGATCCTGCGCGCTATCCCGCATCGCCTCGATTTCTCGCGGGTTCATCGGGTCATGCTGCTTCTGTGCCTGCGCCCCGGCACAAAGGACTACGAGGAGGATTGCCGCGAGGATCTTCATGGCTTCTTCTCCGTGGCGCTTCCGCCAGCCGCCGCGCCAAACATCGCACGCAACAACCTGTCGCGCTGCTTTTCCAATTCACCCAGGGAGTTTGCCAGGTGAGGCCGGTCTTCGGAGTCAAGCGTCTGCATGATATCCGTCATGCGCCGCGCGAGCTTGCGAAGATCGATCTCTGCATTCTTCTCGCCTTTGCGCGATTGTAAAGAGCAATCCACCATGTGGCTCACGTAATGCACGGTCTTATCCACTGCGAGGTGCCCGGATTTTACGTCGCCAGCAAGAAAGCGCCGGTCCGCCTCCTCCAGACTCTCACGCGCTGCTTGCACGCTCAAGTGAACGCACTCCACCCCGCTCGCCTGATCCGCTCTCTGTCGCAGATCAGAAGGCGCCTGCTGAGCCATGCAGGAACTTACCAGCAGCAGGCAGAGCGGCAATCCACGGTGTACGTTCATTTCTTTCTCTTGGCCTCGGGCTCAATCGCAATCAACCGGTGTCGCGCCTTCCATTCATCGTCCGGAAACTGCCCGTTTGAAATCGCCAGAAACGCCTTGTAGTTCTCCACCGCGTCAGCGAACCGGCGCAGATGATCGTAGCAAGTTGCACGCAAAAAATAGCTGCTGGGAAGCTCCGGCAACAGCTTTTTTCGCGCATCCAGCGCCTTGATGGCAAGCTCATACTCTTTGTTGCCAGCGGCGGCCAGCGCCAGTTGACCGTACGCCTCGCCCCAATCCGGCTTCAGCCGAACGCAGCGGGCAAATTCATCGCGTGCTTCGGCGTACTTGAGTCGCGAGAGCAGCACCGAACCAAGCCCGTTATGCAGATCCGCATCGTTGGGGAACTGCACAAGCAGCGCCCGGTAGCTCTTCTCAGCCTCGGCAAACTGCTTGGCACGCTCCTGCACAAACACCAGTTCCCGCAGAGCATCCCAATCGTCCGCCTTCAAGCCTAGCGCCTTCTGCAACTCAGCCTCGGCCTCGGCGTCCTTCCGCGCCGCGCTCAGCACGCGTCCCAGTTGCAGATGCGCATTCTCATCCTGCGGAGTCGCGGCTACAAGACGGCGCAATGCTTCTTCGGCCTCGGGCAGACGCTTGGCGCGCATATACAGGTTCGCGAGGGCTGCCAGCGAATCTGCCGAGTTGGGTTGCAACTCATTGGCCTTGCGAAATTCCCGCTCCGCCCCGGCAAAGTCGCCGGAGCGCTCCAGTGCCTCGCCAAACGCCAGCCGGTCTTGTGCATCGTCAGGCGCCAAGGTCACCGCGTGCGACCACGAATCCAGCGCGCGGATTGCATCCTTTTCCGCCTGCACCCCGGCCAGCGCCGCCCAGGCGTGCGCCAGCGCCGCCTGCGGATGCGCGCTCGTCGGCTTCAGATGAGTAGCCATCTCCAGGTACTTGGATGCGTCAGGATGATTCTCGTGCGCCAGCATCACGCCCAAATTCAAATTACATTCAAAACTCTCGGGCTGTGCCGCCACCGCGCCGCGGTAAGCGGAGATTGCTTCGGGATAATTCTTCTGCGCGTGCATCACATAGCCAAGGTCGAACCATGCCCGCGTATCCTTCGCGTTGGCGGCGACCAACTTGCGCAAGATCGCCTCGGCCTCGGGCCACTGCTGTTGATCCATCGCGCTCTCCGCGCGCATGATGCCCGGCGGTGCCTCTGCTGGCGCGCCATGTGGGGCGGCTTTCTGTGCAAACAGGGAAGCCGCAACCAGCAGCGCAACGGCGCCGGTACGCGCCCAACGCACGAGTGCATTCACTGTGCAACCTCTTGCTGCGGCAGCACCTTGCGCAGCCATTGGCCGGTGTAGGAGCGCTCGCAGGCTGCAATCTGCTCCGGCGTGCCCACGGCCACCACTTCTCCGCCGCGCTCTCCGCCCTCCGGCCCAAGGTCGATCACCCAGTCGGCAACCTTGATCACGTCCAGATTGTGCTCGATCACGATGATCGAGCCGCCCGCATCGATCAGCTTCTTGAACGCCGCCAGCAGCTTGCTTACATCGTCAAAGTGGAGACCCGTGGTGGGCTCGTCGAAGATGTAAAGCATGTGCGACTTGCGCTTGATCGAAGTGCCGTCAGGATTCTTGCGCAGGCTGTCGCGTCCCTGCGGTTGCAGATGCGCCGCCAGCTTCATGCGCTGCGCCTCGCCGCCGCTTAGAGTCGTTGCCGACTGCCCAAGCCGCAGATATCCCAGCCCGACCTCTTCCAGAACTCGCAGTTTGTCCACCAGCTTTGGCACGCCGGTAAAGAATCCAAGAGCTTCCTTCACGGTCATGTTCAGCACGTCGTGGATGTTCTTACCGTGGTAACGCACCGCCAAAATCTCAGGCTTGTAGCGCGTTCCCTTGCAGTCCTCGCAGATCAATTCCACATCCGCCAGGAACTGCATCTCCACGGTGACCGTCCCATCACCCGAGCAGGTTTCGCAACGCCCACCGGGGATGTTGAATGAGAAGTGACCCGCCGCGAAGCCATGTTTCTTTGACTCGGGCAGGGAAGCAAAGACCTCGCGGATAGGATCGAACGCCTTGATGTAAGTCACCGGATTCGAGCGCGGGGTGCGCCCAATCGGCGACTGATCCACCAGCGACACTTCATCGATCCACTGTTCGCCTTCGAGTTCGCGCAAGCTGCCTTCGCTGAGCAGTCCTGTCGTCTGCCGCTTGATCGCCGCCAGCCGCTGGTAAAGCACATCGTGTACCAGCGTGCTCTTGCCGGAGCCGGAAACGCCGGTAATCGCCACCAGCATTCCCAGCGGGATCGTTACGTCCACGTCCTTCAGATTGTGTCCTCGCGCATCGCGCATACGCAGGAACTGCTTGCCCGGAGTGCGCCGCTGCTGCGGAATCTGGATCTGAATATCTCCGCTCAGGTAGCGCCCCGTCAGCGATTTCGGATTCGCGCGAATCTCGTCATACGTGCCGCTCGCTACAAGTTTTCCACCGTGCTCGCCCGCGCCGGGGCCAAGGTCGAGAATCTCATCGGCCGTGGCCATCACCTCTGGATCGTGCTCCACAACGAGGATCGTATTTCCCAGGTCGCGCAGGCTCTTGAGGATGTGAATGAGCCGCGCCGTGTCGCGGCTGTGCAGCCCGATCGACGGTTCGTCAAGCACGTACAAAGTGCCCACCAGCCGCGAACCAAGCGAAGTCGCAAGCTGAATGCGCTGCGCCTCGCCCCCGCTCAGGGTTGACGAAAGCCGGTCGAGTGTCAGGTACTCCAGCCCAACTTCATTCAGGAAGCGCAGGCGGTCGCGAATCTCCTCCAGCAGTTTGCTCGCGATTCCAGCCTCCTCGCCCGTGAGCTTCAACTCGTGAAAGAATCGCGCCGACTCTTCAATGGTCTTGCTGCACACCTGGCAGATGTCCAGCCCGGCGATCTTTACCTGCCGCGCTTCGGTGCGCAGTCTCGCTCCGCCGCACGCGCCGCATAGCGAGTAGCCGCGATAACGGCTCAGGAAGACGCGTACATGCAGCTTGTATTTCTTCTTTTCCAGATGCTCGAAGAAGCCGCGCACGCCGAACCACTTTCCATCGCCTTCAAGGATGAGTCTCTGTTGATCCGCCTTCAGATTCGCCCATGGCACATCCAGCGGAATTCCCGCCAACCGCGCAACCCGGCGCATCTCCGTGCCCAGAGGCTTGTACTTCGGCTTTGTCCATGGTTCTACCGCGCCCTCGGCCAGGGTCTTTGACTTGTCCGGAATCACCAGGTCCATGTCGAAGTCGATGGTGTTTCCAAAGCCCTGGCAGCGCGGACAGGCGCCAAACGGATTATTGAACGAGAACAGCCGCGGCTCCGGCATCTCAAATTTCAGGTTGCAATGCTTGCATTCAAAGCGGTGCGAGAAGCGCAAACGCTGCGGTTCACCCTCACGCGGCGCGGTTTCAAACACCACCTCGCCCGACTCGCGAAAACCGCTTTCAATCGCATCCACAATCCGCGCGCGCGACTCGGCGTCCACCACAATGCGGTCCAGCAGGATGAACACCGGCTTGCTGAAATCAATCTCCAGCAGAGACTCCGGAGCAGAAAACTCAAAGAGCTCTCCATCCTGGTACAGACGATTGAAGCCGCGCTTGCGCAGTTCGAAGAGGCGCTCTTTCAGCGCGGCGCTGTGATCTACCTCGGGCGTCTTCTTCCGCGTGCGTGGCTTCTTCTCTGCTTCGGGAACTGCCACGGCCTCAGGCTGCAGCAACGGAAACATCGCCTGCACCCGCGTTCCATTCTCCAGCGCAAGAATCCGCTCTGCCACCTCGTCCACGGTGTCGTTCTTCACCTGTTCGCCGCACTGCGGGCAGTAGGTGCGGCCAATGCGCGCATAGAGCAGGCGCAGGTAGTCATACACCTCGGTTGCGGTGGCCACGGTAGAGCGGGGATTGCGCGTCTGATTCTTCTGGCGGATCGCAACTGCCGGGGCAATGCCGTCGATCAGGTCCACATCCGGCTTTTCAATGCGCTCCAGGAACTGCCGGGCGTAGGCCGAAAGGGATTCCACATAGCGGCGCTGTCCTTCGGCGTAAATCGTGTCAAAGGCCAGCGAGGATTTTCCGCTTCCCGACACGCCCGTCACCACCGTCAGGCAATTGTGTGGAATTTCGAAATCAATATTCTTCAGGTTATGAACGCGCGCGCCGCGAACTACGATAGCTTCTTTGGACATAGTGAGAACGGCCAACCAGTCTGAGCGCGGCGCTACACCCTACAGCCGCAATCTGCCGGTTACCGAATCTCTCTATTATAGTTCATTCCCTAATCCATCAGCCGCAGCACCAGCAGCACATAGAGCCACATCACCGCCATGAAGTGCCAGTACCAGGCGGTCACATCCAGGGTGATGCAGCGCCGCTCCAGTGAGAGCCTCGGCCCCGCCGCGATGCACGCATACAACAGCACGGCAAGGCCCGCGGCCAGATGCACCGCGTGGGCTCCCGTCAGCAGGAAGAAGAAGGTATAGGCGGGTCCGCTATTTACCAGCGCACCGTGCATATGCAACTGGTGCCAGGCGTTGTACTGTCCAAAGAGAAAGCCCAACCCTGTCAGCGCCGTTGCCCCCACCCACATCAGCGAAGTTTGCCGGATCGCGCGAACTCCCGGAATGGTGTTCATCGGAGCCAGGATGGATTCCAGGCGCGCAGTGCGCCTGGCAACCTCTACCAGCAGGCTGCTCAGCAACAGCACCACCGTGTTGATCAGGAGGATCTTCATCGGCAGCGACACCGGAATCCAGTCGCTGTTGAAGTGGCCCGTCAACGGATCGAATTTGCCCGCGCCTCTGCGTGCCACAAACAAGGTGGTGAACGAGATAAACAACATCACGATCGAAGCGATCGTGAACATCAATCCCAGACGGTATCGTTGTAGCTGCTGATGAAAGTCGTGCAATCCATCCCCGTCACCGCGGCCGCCGCCACCTCCTCCGCCGCCAGATGCTTCCGGCGGCACTGGCCCGCGGTTGCCTCCGCCGAGGATGGGCTTTTTCGACGAGCGTGAGAGAATACCAGCCATCTGTTCCTAGATGCTGAAAAATGCTTTCTCCGCCGAAATATATTTTGTCCAGGCAGTGATTTTCCGGTGTCTCTAGCAAGCCGAATCGAATTTCCCCATTCTGAATCAAACCAAAATGACGTTTCCATTGCGGAGCTGCAATTCATGAAATCCCGCTACGCCCAGGACCACGACGTACACTCGGCTGCATGGGAGCGCGACCGCTGCTTTGGCTGCGGCCCTTCAAACGCCCACGGCCTGCAACTGAACTTCAAACTCAGCTCCACCGGCAAGAGCTTTATCTGCGAATTCTCCATTGGAGAAAGCTTCGTCGGTCCTCCCGGCCACGCCCACGGAGGCATCATCGCCACCATTCTTGACGAAGCCATGGGCAAAGCCAACAAGCTGAAAAGTAAAGTCGCTCTCACTCGCCACATGGAGGTGGACTACCTCCGTCCCGTCCCTCTCTGGCAACCGCTTATTGTGGAAGGCTCGGTCGTCCGCACGCGTGGCCGCGCGCTCTACAACCGTGGCGAGCTTCGCAACGCAAAAGGAGACGTGCTCGCCCGCAGCCGCGGGAAGTTCCTAGCCATTAACGCCGAGAAAATGTTCGCCCGCGAGTTTGAAAACGAGCGGCGTAAAGCCACCTAACCCGCCGCAGGAGCGGCTTACTTGCTCCGCGCCCACTCCAGGAACTTCCGCAGCGCCGCGCCGCGATGGCTTACCAGCGCCTTCTCGTCCGGCGTCAGTTCCGCAAAGCTCTTCGCCAGCGTTGCAACATAGAACAGCGGATCGTACCCGAATCCCATCGTCCCGCGAGCCTCGCGCAGTATCGTTCCTTCAGCCTCGCCGCGGAAGTGCGCCACTTCCTGCCCGTCGCGCGCGGCGGAGATCACGCACACGAAGCGTCCCGTGCGCTGCGCCCCATCCACCGCTTCCAGTTCGCCCAGCAGCTTTGCATTGTTGGCGGCGTCGCTGCTGTTTCCGCTCACGCCTTCCACGGCGGCGTAGCGCGCCGAATACACTCCCGGAGCGCCGTCCAGCGCATCCACAGCCAGTCCGGAATCATCGGCCAGCACCAGTTCTCCAGCGGCGAAGCGGCTGTAATGCTCCGCCTTCTTGCGTGCATTCTCCTCGAAAGTAGTGCCGTCCTCCACCGCTTCCGGCAGGCTCTTAAAATCCGGCAGTTCGTCCACCGCAATGCCATAAACCAACGCTGCGCCTCCAAAGTCCCGCAGTTTTCCCGTGTTAGAAGTCGCAATCAGCACTCGCATATTTCCACTCTAGGGGAGTTCGCTCGGATAGGGAAGAACGCTGAAGCGCCTCTACCTCGCGCCGATGGCAAAAAGACGTGCCTGCAACCTCAGATTTTCCTTGGGGAGATTGCCTGAACCACCGTATGATCATGCAATCTAACAGTTGAAAGCGCCGAGCGCTTCCTGTCTCTACCTCACCGAGGGAGAGATGCAGCCACTCATGGGACCAGATCCTCATGTCCGGGCGAGCTGCGACATGTTAGTGAGTTGCTGCCTGAGCCTTCTGGAGGAGCCGTTGTCTTTGCGTCGATTCTTGTCAGTTCTGCTCGCTTCGGCGACCGCTCTGTGCGCCCCGCAGCTTCTGTCCGCACAGGGAGCGTGGTCGCTGCGCCCGGGCGATCCCAAAGCCGAGGTCTTCGGCGGATACTCCGACTATCATCCTGGCGGCAAGGTGAACGGGGTTGCGGTGCCGAACTTTCCCAACGGATGGGCTGGCCAGTTCATTATCAATACCAGCCATTGGACCGGAATCATTCTGGATTTCAACGGCCACTACAACGCTTCCGCCAGCGCCCACGACTTTGCATTCGGCCTGCGCTTCCAGCGTCCCGTCTGGCACGTCATCCCATTCGGAGAGGCAATGCTCGGAGTGCAGCATTTCAGTCCGAAAGGCTTCCAAACCCAGAACACACCTACATATATTTTTGGTGCGGGACTTGATGTAAAGGTCAATTCCAAATTCTCAGTTCGGCCCTTCCAGCTCTCTTACGTAAACACCAACTACACGGCCCTTTCCGGCTCTTCGCAGAGTAATAACTTCAACGGTTTTCGCGCCCAGGCTGGAGTGCTCTATAACCTCGGCTTAGCCTCGCCGGAAGGGCCCGTCACCGCCGTTTGCACTGCGGAGCCGTCGGCAGTAGATTCCGGCGCGCCGGTCAAGATCAGCGTCACGCCGAAAGGATTCCTGCCCAAACGCATCCTTAGCTACTCGTACGCAAGCACCGGCGGCGCCATCGCCGGGAATCAGTCCTCGGCATCGGTGGATACCGCCGCCGTCAAGGCCGGCACCTATACCGTCACTGCTAAAGTTACAGACAATGGCAAGCGTAAGCACCAGCAGACGGCAAGTTGCGAGGCGACATTCAGCGTCAACGAGTTGCATCCTCCGACTCTGTCGGTCTCGGCTGATCCGGCTTCCTTGAAGTCCGGCGATGCTGCGACGATCACCGCACGCGGCAGCAGCCAGGACAATCGTCCGCTGAGCTACACTTGCAGCGCAGACGGCGGTCAGTTCACCGGGAAAGGCCCAACCTACACGCTGGATACTGCTGGCGTGCCTCAAGGCAAGATTACAGTCAATTGCACCGTCAGCGATGACCGCAACCTCACCGCGTCGTCCAGTGCTTCGGTAGAGGTCAGCGTTCCAGCGGGTGCCGCAGCAGTGCAGCCGTCTAAGTTCGGCGTCATTGAGTTCAAGCACGACGTGAAGCGTCCAACCCGTGTGGACAACGAAGCCAAGGGCGAACTCGACCGTTACGCGGATGCTCTGGCCGCTGCGCCTGACGTCAAGGGCGTTGTAGTTGGATATGCCGCGGCCACGGAAGACAAAGACAGCACCAGCTTTGCCAGCCAGCGCGCCGTAAATACCAAGGATTACCTGACCAAGGAAAAGGGTCTGGATCCGGCTCGCATTGAGCCTCGCACCGGTAGCGGTGGCGACCAGAAGGTCGAACTCTGGATCATTCCCGCAGGCGCCAGCCTCGCCGCAGAGGGCACCACCGTCGTGGATGAGAGCAAGGTGAAGGCGGTTCCGCGCGCAGCATTGAAGACGAAGAAAACTCACAGGAAGGCGCACAAGAAAGCGCATAAATCCCACTGAGTTCCGTTGCTTATCTGCCCATCGGGCGCGTCGCCACACACCGCACCCGATGGCTTTCTCTCGAACAACATATGATTCAACTGGATAGCCAAGCGGCTATGCATGAGCAAGGAGACCGAAATGAGAAATGGCAGATGGAATGTATTTGCTTTGATACCAGCATTGATCCTTCTCCTCGCAATTTGTCCGCTGGCCGCGCAGGAAGCAGCCGGCAAGCGCGTGATCGCACCGGACGGACTCGAATACCAGGACACTAAGATCGGGACTGGCGCGCAAGCCAAGCCCGGCATGACCGTCACCGTGCATTACACCGGCAGGCTGGTCAGCGGAGAGAAGTTCGACAGTTCAGTTGACCGTGGCACCCCATTCAGCTTTCACCTGGGTGCAGGCCAGGTGATCAGAGGATGGGACGAAGGCATCGCTGGCATGAAGGTAGGCGGCAAGCGTCAATTGCGCATCCCGCCAGCCCTTGGCTATGGCATACGCGGCGCTGGTCCAATCCCGCCAAACGCCACCCTGATCTTTGACGTCGAGTTGCTCAAAGTAAAGTAAACACGGGATCGCGTCTGCTCCCGCAAGCTCTCCCGGCGGCACATTTTTTCTACACAGTCGCAAAACACGATTGCGCGCCGAATTTCCGCTGTGGCTGTAAATGATTGAGGGGGATGGAGGTATGGTGCGCCCTGAGAGATTCGAACTCCCGGCCTTCTGATTCGTAGTCAGACGCTCTATCCAGCTGAGCTAAGGGCGCAATCCTGAAGCGTTGCGCTTCAATTTGCCTTGCCGTTGTGGCCAACGACCAAACCCAATATAACACATACCTTTACCTGCTCTGCAACCTCGGTGCCTGTGGATGTTCGAACATCCTCACCGAGTCCGTGTTTTGCGGCTCCCGCGATTGGTGCTTGAGTCTTTTTTACTCAGTCGAGTATTCTTTTCCAGCTTCTCTGCCCTCGGACCCGCTCTAACTTACTCATTTCGCGCAACCCATCGTTTGGCACCACACATGCCCTTAAGTTGGTCAAAGACGAAGTGGCGCAGGAAGGGGCTCCAGCCGATTAAGTACTTCGGCGGAGCCCCTTCTAAATCTGCACGGAAACCAAGCGCGGCAACAACGCCGCATTGCTCTTGTATCGCAATCCTATTGCTGTGGATTTACTTCAGGTCCAGTCCCGAGCGGCGCAGCAGGCTGGCCACGGTCGCCGGATTCAATCGTGTTGCGTCATACTCCACGGCAACCGAGCGCGACTCTTCGTTAAACTTCAGCCGGCGAATCCCATACACTTCGCGGATATTGTCGATACCCCGCATCACTGCCTCATCCGGCGACATCCCATAGTTGTAGCTGATTTCGACGTTGGTCATCGGAGTCCTTTGCCATCCTTGCCGTGATGCAAGTGCATTCGGCGTTCTTACGTTTTACTATAGCAGTCACTTGTGTACATCGTGTGCTGATTCAATACCGGATTTTACACGTGTGCTGAAAGGGAATGTATCCTTGCCGGAAACGAGAGCAAAGGACCCCGTCTGCGGAATGTTGGTCGATCCAACATCGCCCCGCGGAGGCTCCTATCAATATCAGGGCGCCGAGTATTTTTTCTGCAATCCAAAATGCAATGAGCGCTTCCGCGCCGAACCCGGCAAATTCCTCTCGCCCGCCTACAAGCCCGGCGGAATGACTTCCTCGCCCATCGTTCAACTCGGCGGCATTCGTCCCGCGCCCGCTCCTGCCAAAGCATCGCCGGTCGCATCGCCCTCGGCTCCGTCTGCAACCGCCTACGTCTGTCCCATGTGTCCGGAGGTTCGCTCGCTCAAGCCGGCCGCCTGTCCCTCCTGCGGCATGGCCTTGGAGCCCGAGACCATCCAGATCAGTTCGCGCACCGAATACGTCTGCCCCATGCATCCGGAGGTTCGGCAGGACCACCCCGGCGCGTGCCCCAAGTGCGGCATGGCCCTCGAACCCCGAACTGTCTCCGTCGCCGACGCTCCGAATCCCGAGTTGCTTGACATGACGCGCCGCCTGCGCGTGAGTCTCGTCTTTGGTGTGCCCCTGCTTGCGCTTGCCATGCTGCACATGGCTCCATTCCTGCACATCAGCCCCAACGACGCATGGATACAGTTCCTGCTTGCCTCGCCCGTCGTGCTCTGGGGAGGCTTCCCGTTCTTCCAGCGCGCCATTGCCTCCGTCAAGTTCCGCAGCCCCAACATGTTCACCCTCATTGGCATGGGAGTTGGCGTCAGTTATCTGTACAGCACCATCGCCACCTGGATGCCATCGCTCTTTCCCGAATCTCCCGGCATGAGCGGGCAACCTGCTCTCTATTTCGAATCTGCCGCCGCCATCACAATCCTTGTCCTCGTCGGCCAGGTCATGGAGCTTCGCGCCCGCAGCCAAACCTCCAGCGCCATCCGCGCCCTGCTCGATCTTTCACCCAAGATGGCGCGCGTCGTCGAGCCCGATGGCCGCGAGCACGACGTCTCGCTCGATCAGGTCACCGCCGGTCAGTCGCTCCGTGTCCGCCCCGGCGAAAAGGTTCCCGTCGATGGCATCGTCCTTGAGGGCCACACCGTCGTTGATGAATCGCTCATCACCGGCGAATCTCTCCCCGTCGAAAAGAATCCCAGCGACCGCGTCATCGGCGCCAGCGTCAACGGAAACGGCGCAATCCTCATGCGCGCCGAGCGAGTCGGCAGCGAAACCGTGCTCGCTCAAATCGTCCGCCTCGTCGGAGAAGCCCAGCGCAGTCGGGCTCCCATCCAGCGCCTTGCCGATAAGGTCTCCGCCATCTTTGTTCCCGCCGTTGTCGCGGCCTCGCTCATTACTTTCATCGCCTGGCTCGCCTTCGGCCCCGCGCCCGCCTTGCCGCACGCGCTGGTCAATGCCGTAGCCGTGCTCATCATCGCCTGCCCCTGCGCTCTCGGCTTGGCTACCCCCATGGCCATCATGGTCGGCACCGGACGCGGCGCCCGCGCCGGTGTGCTCATCAAGAACGCCGATGCCCTCGAACAGATGGAGCACGTCGATACCGTCGTCATCGACAAAACCGGAACCCTCACCGAGGGCCGTCCCACCCTTGAGGCCGTGATCCCGTTCGCCAACCACAGTGAAGAGGATCTCGTGCAGTGGGCTTCCAGCATTGAGGGTCTCAGCGAGCATCCTTTGGGCGCGGCCATCGTCCGCGCCGCCGAATCCGCGCAACTCCGCCCGCATCGTGTCGAGCGCTTCGAATCCCGTCCCGGGCGCGGCGTCCTCGGCGACGTGGATGCCCGCTACGTCGCTGTCGGCAACGCCGCCCTCATGCAGGAGATCAACGCCTCTGTCCCCGCCGACGCAGCCACCCGCGCCGAGTCCATGCGCGCCAACGGACAGACCGTCCTCTACCTTGCCGCCGACCGCGTTCTCATCGGACTCTTCGGCATCACCGATCCCGTCAAGCCCACCTCTGCCATGGCGCTCGAAGACCTCACCCGCGAGGGCCTCCACGTCATCATGCTCACCGGAGACAGCCAGACCACCGCCGAGGCCATTGCCCGCAAGCTCGGCATCCGCGACTTCGAAGCCGGAGTCCTCCCTGAGCGTAAGTCCCAAGTCATCCAGCGCCTGCAACAGCAGGGAAGAGTTGTCGCCATGGCCGGAGACGGCGTCAATGACGCCCCCGCCCTCGCCCAGGCCAACGTCGGCATCGCCATGAGCACCGGAACCGACATCGCCATGCACACCTCCGGCATCACCCTGCTCCGCGGCGATCTTCGCGGCATTCTGCGCGCCCGCCGCCTCAGCCAGGCCACCATGCGCAACATCCGCCAGAATCTCTTCTTCGCCTTCATCTACAACGCCGTCGGAGTTCCCCTCGCCGCCGGAGTCCTCTATCCCTTCACCGGATGGATGCTCCACCCCGTCTTCGCCGCCGCCGCCATGAGCCTCAGCTCCGTCTCGGTGATCACCAATGCGCTGCGATTAAGAAACGCAAAATTGTAAACATTGCCAAATGACGGCGGGTGCTCCGCCCTAACCATCTTTTGGCTAGACCTGTTTCGCAGAGGCTGTAATCGCGGGTGCCCCACCTTCGACGCGCGCCTTTTGCGCGGCTAAGATTCTCTCTCGCTTTGCAAGTTCTTTTTTCT
>Ga0302320_10000197_pt1 | contig 135876 bp, 112 predicted proteins | sample Bog_T0_3_FD_202130 | JGI IMG/M metagenome (GOLD analysis project Ga0302320, IMG submission 202130) | Peat permafrost microbial communities from Stordalen Mire near Abisko, Sweden - Bog_T0_3 | ecosystem: Environmental > Terrestrial > Soil > Wetlands > Peat | place: Sweden: Abisko, Stordalen... | reverse complement strand
CCGCTTCGCAGCGACGCCCTTGCGCTTCGCTATCACTTCACCTCCATCAGGTTGTGAAGAGGACTTCCACCTCCAAGCTGTCAAACATGCTCGGCACACAAAAGACCCGCCAGCCCTGCGGCTGGCGGCGTCACGGCTAGAAAAGCCGTCTTAGAACAGATTGAAGCGACTCAGTCCTACGGGCAACTCGTATTGCCTGCAGGCTGCTGAAAGACGAAGGTGTGATAAACCGTGTCCTCAAAAATCGGGATCTCCTGGTAGCAATCGACAGTGGATGACGATAAAGTGACCGTCATTGCGTTTGCAGTCCCGTTTATCGCGCCGATGCTTTCGCTGTTTGACCATGTCCACTGGTTCGCGTTCTTTATTGAAATCCCTGTGCCAAAGAACTTGAAGGACTCTTCTGTGCTGGACCCCTCGGTGTAAGCATCAACTTCGGAAAGGGTCTCAGTCGTTTGGTCTGTGTCGGTTTGGGTGAAGGTGTTGATGGGTCTGTTGCCACCCACTTCGTCGGGCCCTGAGAGCAGTTCGACTTCCTGCACCTTCGATCCAGGGCTCGACGGAACCGGCACATAACGGCACGAAGACGTCGTCCCCGGAGTTTCGCAAACCGTGGCGCCGGATGTATCGGCGTTCAGAGGGCTTTCGGTTGAGGTGTAGTTCAGGATCGGATCCTGAGCGAGAATAGAGGTGAAGTCGCTGGGGACGCACCCGCACTGTTTGTTCGGGTCCGACGAGCAACTATTCGGATAATAAGCCTGATTAGCACAAATGATAGCCAACCCAGGAAGTACCTCGCCGTCCGGCGCTGTATATGTTTCCAGAGCGGTGAGCGGCACAGTAGTAACGCCTTTTGAGTTCGCTATCATCGCCTGCGCGAAAACCTCCACTTGGTCCTGGTAACTCTCGGGCTTTCCAGGGCTCGGGTCGCCGGTCGTCTGTAACTGCGTACCCTGGAAGTATGTCACAGAGTCAAGTCCCGCCTGGTAAATATAGACAGCCGGGTTGACCCAGATAATGAACATATCATTTTGGTGGTTGACGCTATTGGGACTCCCGGAGTTCGAGGCGTTCAGCACGCCTGTGGCGTCCGTGATCGTCTCTGTAAGCGCGCTGGTGTTCCCGGTCGTCGCCGAGTTGCCAAATGACCAACTGATGGTTGACCCCAAGCCAAGGAAGCCGGTGCTCACACTGTAGGTAGTTGTATCACCCGCCTGAAAGCTGCTTCCCACTGAGGTCGTCGTGCCGTCTGTCGCGCTATTGGTAAACCCGTTGCTGCTAAAGTTTCCGGGCGTGGCGTAGATGATCGACTGTATTTGGTATTTGGGATAGATGATGCCTGGGGTAATCGACGTCACAGTCCCGGAGGCTCCCGTTGCCTGCAAGTACCACAGACCATCGGTCGAGCCCACAGAGAGCGAGGTTGTCAGGTTTATCCCACACGGCTCTGGCGGCAGCTTGGGATTGATAATGTACGTCTCCTGGACTTCTACGAAGTCGCTGCCGTTGAAGTCGTGGTTCACCCCGGAAGAGTCCTTGTATACCCAAGCGCTGTAAGTTGTCTCGTTTGGTGAGATAGTGGTTGGGCATCCGGCCCAACTGCTCTTGGCTGTCTTAGTCAATTGTGCTGATGAGTGCGTAGCCAGGGTAGCTACACACAACAACAAAAGGCAAGCATGTGACAATGTCTTCAAGTATGTGTTCCTTTCGGAATAGCGACACTAAGAGGAAGGGACTTCAGATGGGCTGACTTAGCTCAGAAAACCTGAAAGAGATAAAGGGAGTGGACTTCTCTGCGGCGGAGTATCTATCCTTCGAAGCGAACCGGCGAGAAACATTCCAAACCGTTACGAAGCACGAACAGTGCAAACAGGGTAAGAACGCGGCGAGGCAATATAACGACTTAGCAGTGATCGGCTGCGTTGGGCCGAGAAAAGCCTTTGTGCAAAACCTGACCCTCAAGACAGCTCTTGTTACGAAGCCCGAACAAAACTGCACAAGATAGCCGCCGCCAAAGTTTTCATGATTATACCGTTGACAAAGGGTAACGGTTATGGCAATATGCTCACATGATCGTCATTACGCCTTTGCTTTCTTCGGCTTCAGAACAGGTTCGGAGCGGAGCATCCGGCGCAAATCCTTCTTTATGCCAGCTACCAGCTTCCGGGTTGGTACAGCCTGCAATGGCGACTTTGGTTTACGAGGCTCTGTCATGACACTCCTTGAAGTGAATTCGGTGTACTCCACTGATGACCGCTGTCGGGAACTCTTGGAGCGGCTGCGCTGGCCTGAAGGCGTGATGTGTCCGCGCTGCAAAGATACGCGAATCTCCCGGCTGAAAGAATATGCCCGGTATGAATGCGTTGGCTGCGAATACCAGTTCACCGCCACCAGCGGCACGATCTTTCATGACTCTCATCTTCCGCTGCCAATCTGGTTTATCGCCGTCCTGCTGCTCTGCGAAGCCAAAAAGAGCATGAGCGCCCTGCAACTCAAGCGCACGATCTGGGGCAAGGATAGAGGCTCCTATAAGACGGCATGGTATCTCTGCCACAGAATCCGCGCTGCCATGAGCGAAGTCCGCACGATGATGGACGGCACGATTGAAATTGACGAGACGTACATCGGCGGACGCGCAAAGGGAGTCGGGAGCGGAAACAAAGACAACAAAGCAATGGTCATCGGCATCATCCAGCGCGAAGGCGATCTTAAATTCATTCACTGCAAAGACCGACCGAAAGATGCCATCAGGAAGGCTCTGCAAGAGCACGTGAGCGAAGATGCGGACGTGATCGTGACCGACGAATCCATCCTCTACCAAAACAATCTCGGAAGCCATCAGGAAAAACGGCAGAGCGTCAATCACCGAGCAAAAGAGTACGTCCGATACGAAGACGGCTTCATGATTACGACAAACACCGTCGAGTCGGCGTTCTCCCTGTTCAAGAGGGGCATCGTTGGATCGTGGCACAAGGTCAGCCCCAAGCATCTCGCAGCCTATCTGAACGAAATGACCTTTCGCTTCAATCGCCGGAAGAATTCCGATCTGTTTATCGATACCCTGCGTCATATGGTTACCGCTGATCCGTTGACTTTTGAGAAATTGACGGCGTAGCGGGCTCCGCAAATTCCAGCAGAACGCGGAAGCCATATGATGTTTCGATTTCTGGATTCCGCATTGCTCCCACTTTTTAGCAAATTTCGTTACCGATGATTGCTGCTCCTCGTATCCAAACTGAGGTGAGGGCGCGTGTCCTTGCTCCCGCAACCAATCGTCTTTGCATTGCGGGCATTTCGGAGGCGCGGGCAGTCCCGCGTCTGGCGATATGCTGATCTTTGCTCCGCAACCCTTGCACTCATACGAAATGTATTTAATGTCGCCAAGAGATACGATGATTCTTCGTTCGGATGTCATGCGGTTTACCGCTCCTTCTTCGTCTTAAACGCTGCTGCCTTCGGTAGATACATGGCCGACTGTACTGCGCGATGCAGTTCATCGCTACTATCAATCTCCTTGGTATCTCTGCCAGCGTAACTTGCAAGCATCTGCTGCAAAGTCGGGTCTTTGGCTGGCATTCGGCGCGTCTGTGTTGCGGTAATGACCACATAGTCGGCGGGTTCCCCCACAGTTTTACGATTCTTCAAGCGTGCTTCACGCATCGCTTCTGCTACGTGTAAGAGGGTCCGGGGGAGTGACATGTGGACTTCCTGATTTCTTTTCATCAGCCAGCGGTACGCTGCATTTCCTCCCGTCCCTATACACACTAGCGATTCCTCATTCGCTGCGTCTTCATCAGGGGTAAAATAAACCAGACATCCGCTCCCGCGAATTATCCCGCCGATGAGAAACTCGACCGGAAGCCAGTAGCGACTATTGAGTCTTCGCCCTCGTCGATACCGTGGGGATGCGGACGGTAGGTCTTGCCACTGTTTAATGGTCATTTGTAGGTGCTTTTTCATCTCGATGTTGAGACGAGCTTTAAGTTCCGCGTACCGCGCAGACTCTACAATCTCAAGAAGTTCGTCCAGGCGGATCGGATCGTTCTGTGGATGTCCTTCGAGGGCGCTGGCAAGCCTATTCACAAATGAATTGCATATTTTCACCGTGCCCGCGAGGTTGCTGTACAGTCCGAGAGGTAAGGCGTGTTGCTTACCAAGACGCTCATGTGAGAGAGATGGTTCGCCCTTGAACGAACCCTTACCATCTGCTGCTAGTACCACACAGCTACCGCCGTGACAGGCTACGCCAATTCCAACCGTCATAATGTGCCTCGCAGTCTCCTGCGTTGGCACCAGAAAAGGCGCTGGACAGTGGAGCGTTGCAGGTAGTCCTTTTCTGGGCCTTCGCCCGTGGAACCCCTGCATTATACCCTTAATGAACGGTATATTCATGAAAGTTTTCCACAGCCCCCTTGTGACAGGTAATTATCCCTTGACTACAAGGCCGTCTTATGGCACTATGTTTGCATGAATCGCAGACAAACCATTCCAGCCGCACTCCGATACACCTTCCTCCAGTTTGAAAAAGAGTTTCCGACCGACGATGCTTGCCTCGAACAGATTAAAGAGCAACGCTTTCCGGGCGGCGTGACCGTCTGCCACAAGTGCGAGAAGCCGCGCAAGCACTACCGCGTGACCGGGCGCACGGCTTACGCTTGCGAGAGCTGCGGGAATCACATTTACCCATTGGCGGGGACGATCTTCGAGAAGTCCAGCACGAAACTCCGCATCTGGTTCCACGCGATGTATCTTATGGGCAGCACGCGATGCGGAATTTCCGCGAAACAGATTCAGCGGCAGACGGGCGTGACCTACAAGACGGCGTGGCGCATGTTTAAGAAGATTCGCACGCTGATGTCAGAAGATGTCCGGCTCGGCGGAGCGGGCAGCGAAGGTGTGGAGATGGATGAGATGTACCACGGCGGACGCCGCAAGAATGAAGCGGGGCGATTACTGCGCGGGGACAAGGGCAACAAGACGATGGTGCTGGGCGTGGTAGAGCGCAAGGGCAAGATTGTGGCGCGTGCGACCAACGATCTCAGCATGGCGCAAACCAACGCGATGGTAAAAGAGTACGTCATGCCGGAAACTACGATCTTCACGGACGAAGCCGGGGCGTACACCGCATTGCAGCACATGGTGGGCATGGGCTACGAGCACAAGCGCATCAATCACAGCGCAAAGGTCTACGTTGCCGGGGACGTACACACCAACACGATTGAGGGATTTTGGAGTTTAGTGAAACGCGGAATCGGCGGCGTGTACCATTCTGTTTCCGCCAAGTACTTACAAAGCTACTTGGACGAATACAGCTTTAGGTACAATCGCCGCGATTCCGGGAATTTGATTTTCCCCGCGATGTTGCAGCGGGTTTCTGAACTGGCGTCTGCGCGGCCTTCTGAATAAGGCCGTGGAAGTCAGCACGGGTAAAGACAGGCGGTTCCTCACCCTGATTCTTCTTGGCCGGAGATGCAGGGCGAGTATCCATGGCGAGAGGTAAAAAGTGAGCGATCTCGGGGCAGCAGCCCTGCATGGGATTCTATCCCACGTGGTGCCGCATTTGCCAAAAATTATTTTACGTTGTATTTATCGCCGTCCTGAGAAATTGGCGCTACAGGTTGCATTCTCGTTGCCAACGGGAAGCGTCCAAGCCGACTGTTCTCGATGTGAACTGAAAATTCAACTTCCGATGACGAGTTATCTACCCGTTGACGTGGATTTAACTCATCTCGAATTAGACGTGAAGCTCGGGTCCGCAAGGCTTATCAATCTTGCGTACTCTAGAAATATCCATGTTAAGCACGGTTTGCAAACCACCAAAATAGAACTTCCATTTTACAGCCTTAATCGATTTCAGGTTGAAGCACTGAAAACCTTACCTGGCGATGTCTACCTTTTTGGTTTTGCTGATTTCAGAACCTCTTTCGACCGTCATTTTACCGTCCCCATCAATGAGTTAACGTGTCACCTGAAACCCACCGGAATCATTCCCGGTGTTTGAATTTTCCTGCGTACTTGTTCTGATGGAATACTTACCCTTGTGACATCTGACCTTGCGCCGCTCCAAGAAATACCTCCATAATTGTCCAAGCAGGAAAACTAAGGGGTCTGAGAAGGCAGGAAAGACGCTTTGGGTGGGGTTTCGACCAGCAAGTCCTTTGCTTTCTAGATTATTACATCTAAGTCCTTTAGGCTCTACATTTTGCGGGGCAAAACCTGTGTAAGTGCATGATTCCAGATATCGAGGGGGGTGGGGAGGGGTATCCGGTGGTACGGACCGGGCACATCCCTGACAGAACAGACCGGGCGCAGCCCTGACGAAGTAAAACTTATTTCCGGGTCAGCAAGTTCTGAATGGCGGCGGAACTTTTCGCAAAACTGAGTCCGGCGGAATCGTCGGTCCCGGTGCGAGTTATCATTCCGATCACTTTACCGTCTTCGGTAAATACCGGGCTGCCGCTTGCCCCTGGCCATGCCGTCTTGTCGAGCAGGTAGGAAAACCAGCGATTATCGTCATCCGTAATGGCACGGCCGGCAACGCTGCCAATGGATGTGATGGGAGTCGTCCTTTGAAGGGGAAATCCAGTAAAGGCTGCTCCGGTTCCATCGGGCACGGTGCCGGTGTCAAAGCTGACTTCCTGGATGAGGTTTCTCGCGAGACGCGAACTGGTGAAAGGATTCTCGATCAAAGTGCAGACGGCAACGTCGGTGCTGGCGGACCGAATGCATTTGTTGAAGGTGAAATACTCGAAATCGATAACCTTCCCGACTTTTTCCCATCCCTCGTTGGGTATGTAAATCGCGGACTCGCAGGGATGTTCGGACACCTGCTTTTTGAAAGTATCGAGGCTGTCCAAGACATGACTAGCCGTGACGAACCGTCCCCCTCTGCGGTCGACGAAGAAGCCAGTGCCTTCGATGTCAGCGATAACCCACTGGCCTTTGCTGTCGGTGTAGCCGCACACAATCGGCACAACCGACCTCTTCATGTCCTTTATGGTTTCGACCCACGAGCGTTTCACCGGAGAGTTTCCCAGAACAAACAGGATTGCGAGAGCAAAAGCATAGCGAGCGCTGATCATCGTAGCAGCCTTATTGTGGACAATTCGCAACTCGAAGTAAAGCGACGATGGAGATCCGCAGCTCTAAATCTTGAGAGCACCGTATCCGGGTACTTGGTACTAGGTACTTGGTACTTGCTGTTAGGGTTCGTGCTGTCGACAGCCGCATTCGCCTCTGACTGTGTCGCCATCGGCGAGGCGCGTCGCCACGTCGGAGAGACCAAGTGCGTAACCGGCAAAGTCTTGCGGGTGAAAGTCGGCCCGAAAGGCGTGCACTTCGTGGATTTCTGCGCGGATCAAATGGCTTGCCCATTTACCGTCGTGGTCTTCCCTGCTGACCTTAAGGATGTAGGCGATGTCCGGCGTCTCGAGGGGCAAGTCATCGAGATTCACGGCCCAGTCAAGCTCTACAACGGACGCGCCGAAATCATCCTGAACCGCGTCAGCCAGTTGACTGCCGGCTCAACTTTAATCCCTCCGTTGCCCAAGAACTACGACGTGGAAAAGCAAGGCCACTATAGCGCCGGGCGAATGCGCCCCACAAAGAAGCCGGCAAAAGTCAAAGGCACGCCGAACAGCACGGCAACTTACGGCAACGAAGCGAGCGCAAGTGAAGACGCACCACAGTGAGCATGTACATAAACATTGACTATGTGTACATGGGTGGTAGACTGAGTGACAGAGGCGAACTCAATGGCTGTCACACGGACGCGAACCCACAAACACTTTCAATTGGATTCAGCGAAGATCAAGCGCGCCCAGAAAGCCCTTGGCGCAAAAACGGAAACGGAAGCCGTCGAACGGGCGCTGGACAGGGTAATTGCAGAAGAACGAAGAAACCGTGTTTTGCGCGAAGCTAACGAGCAGTTCTTCAGGAGCGGCATCGAAATCAGAGACGTTTATGGCGTGCTGGATGAGTAGATGCGATCTGCCCTGTTCGATACATCCATTTATGTTTCCGCCCTGCGGCGTGGAGACGCTGGATCGGCGGTTGCCAGATTCATCGCCGAGAACGATATGTGGCTGAGCGCGGTCGTACTGGAAGAGCTTTATGCCGGTGCCCGGGAACGTGATCGACATGTTGTGGAGTTGATCGAAGGTCGGTTTAGCAAAGAGAGTCGAATCCTGCTGCCCGAGCTTGACGACTGGATTCAGGCTGGCAAAGTATTGTCACGACTGGCGGCCAAGTACGACTATGAACAAATCGGGCGAAACCGGCTCACCAATGACGCGCTGATGGCGATGAGCGCAGCGCGAACCGGGGTCACAATCCTCACCGCCAATGTGCGGGATTTTCGCGAGCTGGCTGAATTCCGCGCTTTTTCGTGGCAGGTCGCAAGCATTTAACGCTCACACCATTCCCTTGCGCAATTCTTCGAGCGGATATTTTGTTCCGCGCCAGATGATTCCGTCATTTCGCAGCGTAAGAAACATCGATCGAAGCAGAGTGTAAACGAACAGCGCTGTGCTGACCGGATGCAGCGCGAAGTAATAGGCGGGAACTTTCGATCGCCACGACATTCTCAGATAAATGAGAAACATCGATGCCAGCGCAATGGCATAAGGCAAACGGTCCCAGCCGTGCACGAAGGCCACGCCCAGAAACGGCATGAGGTTCAGAAACGCGAGTCCGAAGGCAGCGATGAGAGTTCGCCACCACTGGAAAGACAAGATCGCGAAGAAATTCTTGGTTAGATTATTGACCACTCCCATTGCGCCACGCGCCCAGCGAATCGAAATCAGGTCTGCGCCAAACACATTGCGCTGCGCGAAGCCGGCATTCTTCACTACTTTGCCGAGTTTCATGTCGTCCAGAACTTCCATGCGCAATGCTGCGTAAGTTCCCACCGCTTCATAGGTGCTGCGGCGAAGCAAGTTAAACGCGCCGACTCCCATGTGATCTTTTGTTTTGGGATCGGCTACTTTCCAGGGACGATGCCCGAAGACAAACATAGTTTGAAAAAATGCGATCATCATGAACTCGCCCGGGCGCTTCATGATCATCTGCGGAAACAAAACGACATGATCGGCGCGTTCCGCCTCGGCGTAGGCGAGCGCCCGCCGGAGTGAGTCCGGCTTGAAGAGCACGTCGGCGTCGGTAAACAGCAGCCAGCCGCCGGTTGCGGCGTTTGCTGCCGTCCACATTGCATGGGTTTTTCCCAGCCAACCTGCGGGAAGTTCGCGGTGATGGATTACGCGCAGTCGGCCTACACCCAATTCTTGTTGCGCGACCTTTTCCATGATTTCGCCGGTGCGGTCGGTTGAGCGATCGTTGACGGCGATCACTTCATAATCGTCGTAGTCGAGCGCGAGCAAGGTTCTCAGCGATGCTTCGATATCCTGCTCTTCATTGCGCGCAGGGACGATGATCGAGACGCGAGGATTGCCGGAAGCAGTGACTGGATTGCGATTCCATTCGGGCTTGGTGACGTCGGCGACGCTGGGCATGCCGATCGCCGCATCGACAATGCGTGAGAACCAGGCCAGCGCGAGAATTGTGCCTGCAATCCAATTGAAGTAATGCATCAAGAATTTCTGCAAAACCAAAACCTACCACAGAGACACCCTTCGACTGCGCTCAGGGCAGGCTCCGTCACGGAGAAAATCAAAGACATTGCGAAAACCACCTGTTCGCATCTGCGCTTTCGTAAAAGGCGGTTGCGTTCTCCGTGACTCCGTATCTCTGTGGTGGATTATTTCTTAGCGTCCATCTCCATTCGAACTGGCGGAGCGAATCTCATCCCATAGAACAGTATGGCAGAAGAAAGCGCTGTGGCCACGACCGGCGCTACGAAAGCCAGCCGCAACGAGTAGCGGTCAGAGACATAGCCAATCAAAGACGCGGAGGGAACGTCGCCCAACAGGTGGAAGATGAAAATATTTACGGCCAGCGCGGCCGCGCGAATGTGTGCACCGACTGAGTTAATTACGGCAGCATTTAGCGGGCCTGTGTTCAACAAGAGCAGGAACTCCGCTACGAAGATTGCCACGACCATGCGGGTTCCATCGGCATGAATAGCAATCCACATCGCAGGGATGCCGAGGGCGAGGCTGACTGCAGAAACTAAATAGTGCGCGGCGCGAGTCTTGCGGAGCAACGCATCGGAAAGAAAGCCCCCTGCCAGCGAGGCCACCAATCCATTCACAGCGATACTCACGCCGAAAAGAAGATTGGCCTTCTCCAGAGTGTATCCGTGCACTCGATGCAGGAAGGTCGGCATCCAGACTTGCAGGCCGCCGAGCGCGAAGGTCATCATGGCCATGCCAAACGTCGCCGTGAGGAAGGCGGGATTTTTAATCAATCCGCGGACCGTGTCGCGGTTGGGCGATTTCTCCACGTGGTCGAATTGCCCGTAAGGCGGCTCCGGAATGAAGAACAACAAAAAGGCCAGCAGCGCCCCGGGAGCCGCGCCCACATAGAACGGCACGCGCCATCCGTATGCCGGGCCCATAAACCCGCCGAGAACGTAGCCCAGCGCCGTGCCTACGGGAATGGCGAGATAGAAGACTCCCATCACACGGCCGCGCTGATTCTCGGGAAACATGTCGGCTACGAACGTTGGCGACAGAATTACAAAACTGGCTTCACCGATTCCAACCAGCGTGTGACGGATAACGAGGCCGGTGAAATCGTGCGTGAAGGCCGTGAGCAGCGTAGCGCCGCCCCAGATGAGGGCGCCGGCGATTATTACGTACTTTCTTGAAAACTTTTCTGCCAGCGGGCCCATGAAGGGTGCGGCGCACATGTAGAAGATAAAGAAGACACTGGTGAGCATGCCGAACGCGACATCGCTTTGGTGGAATTCCGCCTTGACCAGGTCCTGCACGGCGAATAGCACCGAGCGGTCTACATAGTTCAGCAGGTTGAGCGCGGTTAACAGCGCCAGCGCGGTGCGTGGATAAAGTTTCGTTGGAGGCACAGGTCGAGCGAATATAGCATGCCTCAGCAGTTAGCCGGGCCAGTAGTGTCCCAGTTTGCCAACCAAGGTTACCGAGAGACTCGACTTACCCCGATAGGCCTGGCGCTTCTGCTAGGCTGTGGACGCTTCGCAAATTGATGAGGCAGACTTCGAGGAGGACCGTGTGACTCCGGAATCGACGATACTCGCGCTCTGGGTCGCCTGGCTGGCGTCGTGGATCGCAGCGGCGTTTTGGTCCAACCCCACTAAGAAAAGGGGCGCATTGGGTGCCGATGTTGCGTTCCGCATTCTCTTTTGGATCAGCGCGACTCTCTTGCTCGCTCCGTTCTCAGATCTCTGTTACGCGCAGGTGCAGTTTTGGCGGACTAACCCCGCAATTAGATGGATACTGGTGGTGCTGACGGCCACTGGATTTCTGTTCGTCTGGTGGTCACGCATCCACCTGGGACGCCTATGGTCGGACTGGCTGACCAAAAAGGCTGATCATCACGTCGTCGATACAGGTCCTTATCGGTTCGTGCGTCATCCGATCTATTCGGGCCTCATCTTTAGTGCGCTCGCAACCGCCATCGAAAAAAGGAACTTCTTTCGCGGTATTTGGAGCCGTTATTCTAACCTTGTCCTTCTACGCAAAAGCGCGACGCGAGGAACGCTTCCTGCGGGCAGAGCTAGGCGAAGACGCCTATGACGGGTATGCACAGAAGACGCCAATGCTGTTGCCATTTACAGGCAGGCTGCCAAAGTAGGACGCTACCGCAGGGCCGTTTTGCTTGGACTTTGCAGAAATTGGTGAGATTATTGGATCAGAAAAGTCGGGAGCGGCCGCATGAAATACAGAATTGCTATGTGGGCGGGGGCAGGCTTTCTGGTTGCGGGCTTGTAGGCAGTATTTGCCATAGCAACCTTTCCATCTACAAACGAACGATTGCAGGATGTCTGGACTATCGTCTGTTTGACGTGCCCCATCGCGATAACGGGTGGGCATCTCCCTATTAGTCTGTATGAGGTTCTGGCGGCGAACGCCGCTACCTATGCGCTGGTCGGGCTGATTGTGGAAACTCTCCGGCGACAACTTAAGCACGCAAACTGAATTCATAAACGGGTTGCGGCTCACGTGGATACGACTCCCATGACAAAGACCCTCGTTCTGATTCTGGTGTCTAGCCTCTTTGTAACACTCCTCGCAAACAATGCGGGAGCGGCGGAATCTGGTTGCGGACAAAAGCTGGTCGACGGTACGACGCCTCCGACGACTACCTCTTACATCTATCCGCGCGTCGCGTTGAAGCCGTTCTATCAATGGGAGAACAACGACGGATATTGCGGCGAAGTATCGATGATGGAAGCTGGCCTCAACAACGGGCAGTGGATGTCGCAATTCAATGCGCGACTCATCTGCGGAACGGGTCTGTCACAGTCGGGACCGAATGGCGCTTGCGCCGCTCATAAGAACCAGGTCAATTACAACGCGCAACTGCTGATTGAAGATCCGGGGACCGGCGTGAGCGGGCCGAACACTTATGCCAATGCTGCGTTGTGTCTTTCGAATTCGCAGCTTAGCGCGACCACTTACAGTTATTCGGCGCAGTCGAGTGGAATCGCCGGTTACGAACAGTACATGTCGTGGGTGAAACAGCAGGTGATCGATGGCCATCAGGTGACGGTCGCTGTTTTACTGAACGGCGGCACAGACCCGCAGTACGATCACGAAGTTGCGGTCATCAAGCTTGGCACAAATCATTCACCGACCGACGCGACTTATTATTCCGATGACGTCTTGTACTTCGACGATCACGGCGTGTACACACTGTCGGGTAAGCAATTCACTTCGAACCCGGCGATTCCGCCGGGCGCAGGTTCGGACACGAAAGGCTGCACGCCTTACATATTCGGTTACACGTTTGGTTCGTTGGCGAATACGCGAGCGGGCGCAAACGGCAAGAACGCGCAGGGTTATTCGATTATTATTCCGGGCGACAGGACCATTAACACTTCAACCGGCGGCTCCGGCTATGACACCGTGCCTATTCTCGGGCCGCACAATTATGGGTTCTCGGTCTCGGGGCCGGAAGATCCAACTGGCGAGACGCTGCCGGTTGCGCTGACGATTGTTGGACCGACCGTCAGCAACGGATCGACAAATCCGCTCGATCCTATTGCAGGCTATGACTACGAAAATCCCATGATCGGAACCAGCGTGTGGGGCTTGAGCTGTACCAATAATCCACCGAGTGCGTGGATGACAAACCTTGTGCTGCAGGCGACGGTGAGTGGGCTTACCCCGGGCGTTGGTTACAATTTGTATGAGTACGATTTCTCTTCCGTGACAGGGGAAGGCTCGGCGGCTGAGCTGGCGGTTCCGACGGAAGATTTCAACGGGAATGCCGGCCTTGCGACTCACGTCACGAGTTTCACGGCAGCGAGTTCCACCTACACGCTAAGTGTTACTCGAACTTCCAACCAGATCGCGGTTTTCCGGTGCGTTCCGGCCAGCGGTCCCTGAGTTAAACCATTGACGCAGGCGACATTTGGCGCTATGATAAGCGACAAATGGTAAATGAATTGCGAGCAGTGGTGAAGAAGCTTGGCGGCCGAAGAGTTCTAGGACGAAACCTTGCCAGCCCGCGCGAACTTTGCGAGGCCATTCGCGAGGGATTCCCTCCTGCTGTGGTTGAAGAACTGATGCAGGCTTCCGGCCTTACCCTCAAAGAATTAGCCGAGTCCCTCGATCTCTCACCGCGAAGCCTGCAGCGCCGACGCCGGAGCGGGCGGCTGGCGCGATTCGAATCTGATCGCCTTTACCGCCTGGCTCGCGTTGTTGCGCTCGCACAACAGATTCTTGGGGGCCGCGGGAGCGCTGCGCGCTGGTTGAAGCGCTCCAATCGCGCACTCGGAGGAAGCGCTCCCATCAGTTCCATGGATACTGAGTTAGGCGCACGGCAGGTCGAGAATGTGCTGGGACGGATTGCCTACGGCGGAATCAGCTGACTCGAATTCCCACGAGGCAGGTTTATCGCGTGCTGCGCGAGGCCTACTCCCGCTCTCCGCTCGACGGCGAGGGCGCTTATCGCTATGGTGGACGCTGGTCGAGCCCTGGGACTCGTCTCGCCTACACTTCCGAACATCAATCGCTGGCGATGCTGGAGTACTTTGTTCATCTCGACGCCGTCGACGCGCCGTCCGATCTGGTTCTGGTCACTGCCGAAATCCCAGACGATCTGCCGAGGCAACGCGTTGCAGTGGATGAGCTTCCGTCGAACTGGCGCCAGTCGCCTGCTCCGGCTGAACTCGCGCGCATCGGAGACGAATTTGCGCGCAAGGCTACGCATTGCGTCTTGATGGTGCCTTCGGCTCTGGCTCCGAATGAAAGCAACTGGCTCTTGAATCCCCAACATTCCAGCTTCGGGCGAGTGGTCGTGTCACGAATTGAACCGTTGATTTACGACGAGAGAATCTTTGGGGCTGCGCGCCGGACGCGGCGCAAGCCGTAAGAGCGTCTACCTATTTCTTTTTTCGCGGCCACTTCGCAACCACTGTGGTCGAGATTCCGCCGCGGGGACGGAATTCTCCTTTCACCTCGGCCCACACTGGCTTCGCCCACCGGACCACGTCTTCGAGCACACGATTCACAATGTTCTCCTGAAAAATTCCCAGGTTGCGATAGCAATGCAGATACTCCTTGTAGGATTTCAGTTCGAGGCATAATTTATCTGGCTGATAACGGAGCGTGATCACGCCAAAGTCAGGCAGGCCGGTTTTCGGACAGACAGAAGTGAACTCCGGATCGTCGATGACAATCTCGTATCCGGGAAACTGGTTCGGCCAGGTTTCGATCTCGGGAAACTTGGCGTCTAACCCGGCGGCTGCGTGCTCGGGGGTGTAGCGCGGAGGTTTGGGCATGGAGACATTGTCCCACAGGCGTTGCTGTTCTATCGCCGCTTCGCGGCTGGGCTTAGAGGTTGGGATTCAACGGGCTCGGATGTTTCGGCTGGTAGATGCCTATCTTCCCACCGCCAGGAAGTTCGAACTTGGCAACTTTTCCCCAACGTTGTTCGTTCACCTCTGAGACCTTTACGTGCTTCGCCTTGAGGTCTTTCAAGGTCGCGGCGATGTCGTCGCACATAAAGTAAAGCTCGTGCCGATCGTTTTTCTCCGAATCGTGAAATGCGGCTTCCGCAGGAGGCATGGCGAAGATCAACCAGCCGTGTCCTGCGTCGACTGAAGAAAGCTTGAGTACATCGCGAAAGAAAGCGCGGTCTGCTTCCGCATCTTTCGTGTAGATAACGAAGTGCGCGCCGGTGATCATCGTAAAGCTCCGCCTTGCAAATGACGAAGGTATTGTAGTCGGTATTCTTCATCCATCAAAACAATTGAATCCTCAGTGCGCACAGCGTTCTCTTAATATTGTTTGTCTCGTTAATATTGTTTATTCGAGGCTCTGATGGAACTCACCAACGTTTTTGCGTTCCTCAACTATTACGGGAAAATCCGCGAGCGCACGCTTCGTGTCGTCCGCTGTATTCCGTCGGAGAAGTTTGATTGGACCTACAAAGAAGGCAAGTTCAGCTTTGCCGACCTGATCCGGCATATTGCGGCGATCGAGCGTTACATGTATGCCGAAACCGTGCAGATGAGGCCCAGCCGCTATCCCGGCCACGGCAAAGAGTTGGCGGACGGACCTGAGAACGTTTTGGCATTCATGAACCGGCTGCACGCTGAATCGACGGAAATCTTTAGTCGTCTTTCCGATGAGGACTTGATGAAGAAGTGCCTTACTCCCGCCGGGACACCGATTGGAATCGGGAAATGGCTGCGCGCGCTGGTGGAGCATGAGATACATCATCGCGGTCAGATTTACGTTTATCTTGGAATGCTCGAGATCAGTACTCCTCCGATTTATGGTTTAACTTCGGAGGAAGTGCGAGCCAGGAGCCAATGACGTTCTATCCTCCCTCGAGTCCTCGGCCGACTGGCCGCCGCTAGCCGTCGCAGGCCGAACTCGTCGTCTCGTTCGCGCATCCCGCGCCCTGCGCCCGCATCTAACTGTGTAACGGCTTGGGCAGGCGGCGTTCTCTGGTTTGCCGCCAGAGTGGTAAATTGGTACTTACAATTGTCCTCGCCGCACCCTGAAAGATAACCGGTTGGCAGCGCCCAACAACAATTCGAATGGACGTCCTGCCTCGCGCAAAAGCCGCATCTGGTGGGGTATTGGAGTGCTTGCCGCCCTCGCCGTGATCCCCATATTCACGCGGCCCGGCCCCTTGAAAGTTCGCACCACCACGGTAGAGCGCGGCCCCATCCGCAGCTTGATTTCCACCAATGGCAAAGTGGAACCCATACAGAACTTTGAAGCCCACTCTCCCGCCGCTACGACGGTGAAGCGCCTGCTGGTGAAAGAAGGAGACCATGTTCGCCAGGGCCAACTCCTTTTGCAGCTCAATGATGCCGATCTGCGCACTCAGGCCGCGCGCGCGCAAGCGCAGATAAAGGAAGCGCAGGCCAACCAGTCCGACCTTAATACGGGAGGGACTCGCGAAGAACTTCTTACCCTCGACTCACAGCTCGTCAAAGCCCGCAACGCGCGCGATGCCGACCAGCGCAATGTTGACGCTTACCACCGTCTGCAGCAGCAAGGTGCAGCCTCGGCCGGTGAGGTGAAGCAGGCCGAGGACGCCTTGCAACGCGCGCAGGCCGATCTAACCCTGCTCGAGCAAAAGAAAAAGGACCGCTACTCCCAGCCGGAAGTTGCCAAAGTGCAGGCTCAGGGCGCGGAAGCTGAGGCTGCCTACCAGGCCGCCGAAGATGCGCTCGCGAAATCCAGCGTGCGCGCTCCTTTCGATGGCATCGTCTACTCGCTTCCCATCAAGCAAGGCGCGTACGTGCAGACCGGAGACCTGCTGTTGCAGGAAGGCGATCTTTCGCAGATGCTGGTTCGCACGTTCGTCGACGAACCCGATATCGGCCGCCTCGCCACTGGCCAGAAAATCGAAGTCACATGGGACGCCGTGCCCGGCCGCATCTGGAAGGGCGAAGTCAGCACCGTTCCCTCGACCGTGAAACTTCGCGTCACACGCAGCGTCGGAGAAGTCACTTGCACGCTCGACAATCGCGACTTGCGCCTGCTGCCGAACGTAAACGTCGGCGTGACTATCATCACCGCCGAACACACTGGCGTGCTCACGCTCCAGCGCGAAGCCATCCGCATCGACGACACCAAACCTTACGTTTACGAGGTGGTAGACGGCAAACTCCAGCGCCGCGGAGTCGAAGTCTCTCTGCAAAATCTTACGCAGGTCGAGATCACGGCCGGACTTCCGGAACACGCTGTAGTGGCTCTGTCCGCAGTCGATTCCAAGCCCCTGAGCGACGGCGCTCGCGTAAAAGTGGTGCCGTAGCGTGAACTGGGGATGGATTAGTAAACATATTTGTCATTCCGAAGCGGGAGCCAAGCTCGGTGACAGCCTGCCCCGAGCTTGCCGAGGGGAACCCGCTTCTCAGCCCGCGCGATTGAAATGGGGTACCCCATTTCTCGCGTGTTTTGCGAGAAATGGGGCTTTTGGCTGTGTCTCTATCGGTTTGCTTCTGCTGTCGTCCTTGATCGCAGCAGCGCAGTCCGCGCAAGATCTCCTCTCCACCGGCCGCGTCGACCAAGCAATCCAAACTCTCGAACAACAAATCCACACTGCGCCCACTGCCGAAAACTACAACCTGCTCTGCCGCGCTCATTTCGAACTCGGCGCGTGGGACGCCGGAATTCCCGCCTGTGAAAAAGCCACTGCGCTCGAACCGGACAACGGTCTCTATCACCTGTGGCTCGGCCGCATCTACGGCGAGAAAGCGGACCGCGCCGGCTTCCTCAGCGCCATGGGCCTAGCCAAAAAGGTGCGCTCTGAATTCGAACGCGCCGTCGAACTATCTCCTACAAATTGGGAGGCCCGCACCGATCTCGCCGAGTTTTATCTGGAGGCTCCCGCGGTCATCGGCGGGGGCAAAGACAAAGCGCGCGCCCAATCGGCTCTGATCGCACCACTGAATCCAGCCATTGCACATTGGGTGAGCGCGCGCATCGCGGAGAGAAGCAAAGACAACGTCACAGCGGAGCGGGAATATCGCGCCGGCATCGATGCCAGTCATGGAGGCGCGCGTGCCTGGGTAAATCTCGCCGGATTCTATCGCCACGCCAACCGCCTCGACGACATGGAGCAAGCTTTGCGCAGCATGGAATCGGCTCCGCTCGATCGCCCGGCAGCGTTAGTCGATGGAGCCAGCCTCTTGTTGCGCACCGGCCGTGACTATGCCATGGCCATCCGGCTCGTGCGCCGCTACATCGCGTTGCCCAACACGGTCGAGGAATCTCCCGTCTTCAAAGCTCATTGCCTGCTCGGAGACTTGCTCGAGAAACAAGGGGACCGCCCCGCAGCCGCCGAAGAATACCGCGCCGCGTTGGCCCAAGCTCACAGCTACCGGCCAGCGCAGGACGGCTTGAAGCGGGTTATCCGCTAAGGAAGACAGCCGGCGCTGTAATTAGGACCTGCGAAGAGTCTCGTGAAGTGCTGCGGTTTTTAGCCCGTGATGGACTTTGATTTTGCTGACGAAGCCCGGCGAAACAAGGCGGGCGCATTCATCCGCTGGCAATATTTCTCGAAGTCTTCGCGTGGACCCTTCCATCGCAAGTCCTCGACGGATTCAAACACCGGCGCATCCCGCCGCAAGGTCGCAAGCGTGCGAAACAGCAGCGCATCGTTCCACGCTGCCAGTAAAGATTCCGACAACGCCCTCGCTCGGCTGATCGCTGGATCCCACGTTCTAAAATCCTTCGGAACATTTTCCAGATGCGAATATCGCGAGAACACAGCGGCCGCGGCCTTCGCGCCCCAGCCGCGCACACCAGGAAATCCATCGGCACTATCGCCCACCACTGCCAGATAATCCGGAATCGATTCCGGCTTCACTCCAAACTTTTCCACAACCCCGGCTTCATCGCGCAGAATATTTTGCCTGCGATCGAACTGAACCACACGCGAGCCCACGACACACTGCGCCAGATCTTTGTCCGGAGTGCAGATCAGCACCTGCCTCACTCGATCATCCTTTGCAGCCTTCTCCGCGGCAGAAGCCAGGGCATCATCGGCCTCAAAGTAAACCATCGGCCACACCTTTACTCCCATCGCCGCTAGCGCCTCTTCAAGAATCGGAAACTGCGAAAGCAACTCGGGAGCTACGCCTTCGCTGGTCTTGTATCCCGCATACAATTCGTTGCGAAACGATTCCACCACATGATCGGTCGCAACCCCAAAGTGAGTTGCACCACCCTCGATCATCGACAGAACAGAATTCAGCACTCCGCGGACCGCGCCGATCTCCTGGCCATTTAAATCTGCCGACGCTGGCACGGCGAAAAAGTGCCGGAACAATTCGTACGTCCCGTCGATTAAGTAAACATCCATGCGGCTCCCATCAAATTATGCAGACGATGGTACAGGATTCGCTGTGCCGCGTGACATTCGTTGACTGACCCTCGCCGCAACCGTAAGATGAAGCGTCGCCAGTCCGCCTAGCGCCATGATCGACCAGACCATCTCCCACTACCGCATCGTCGAGAAACTTGGCGGCGGAGGCATGGGCGTGGTCTACAAAGCCGAAGACACCGAACTGGGCCGCTTCGTCGCCCTCAAATTTCTGCCGGACAATCTCTCGCGCGATCCGCAGGCTCTCGAACGTTTTCGCCGCGAGGCGCGTGCGGCATCCGCTCTCAACCATCCCAACATTTGCACCATCCACGAAATCGGCAAGCATGGCGATCAGTCTTTCATCGCCATGGAATTTCTGGATGGCGTCACCCTGAAGCATCTCATCTCGGGCAAGCCGCTCGATAACGAAACCTTGCTCTCGCTCGCCATCGAGATTGTCGATGGCCTCGAGGCGGCGCATGCTCAGGGCATTGTTCACCGCGACATTAAGCCCGCTAACATTTTCGTCACCAAGCGCGGCCATGCCAAGATTCTCGATTTCGGACTCGCCAAGATCGCACTCGCCACCGGTTCTTCCAGTCAGATCGCCTCCGCGAATACCATGACGGCGATCGACGATCAGCACCTGACCAGCCCCGGCTCTACACTCGGCACCATCGCCTATATGTCGCCCGAGCAGGCCCGCGCGAAAGAACTGGACGCTCGCAGCGACCTCTTCTCTTTCGGAGCCGTGCTCTACGAAATGGCGACCGGCACGCTTCCCTTTCGCGGCGAAAGTTCGGCGGAGATTTTCAAAGCGATCCTTGATGCCACGCCGACTCCCGCTCTACGCCTCAATCCCGACCTGCCTGCGGAACTGGGACGCATCATTGACAAAGCTCTCGAGAAAGATCGGAACCTCCGCTACCAGAGCGCGGCCGATCTGCGGGCCGATCTGGTGCGCCTCAAGCGCGGCTTTGATACTTCGTCGGTGAGTTCTTCTTCCGTCGCGGCTCCCGCTCCGAAAACCGTATCGCGGAAATATCTTGCTATCGGCACGGTAGCAATCCTGGCGATCGCCGCCGCCGCTGGCTTTTACGTTACGCGCGCAAAATCGGATGCAAATAAAATCACGTCTCTCGCCGTTTTGCCCTTCGTGAATGCTACGTCTGATTCCGGCAATGAATACCTAAGCGACGGCCTCACGGAAAGCTTGATCGGCGATCTTTCGCAACTGCCCAACCTCAAGGTTCTGGCGCGCAGCACGGTCTTCAAGTTCAAAGGTAAAGAAGATGACCCGCGCCAGATCGGCCAAAGCTTGCAGGTCGGTGCAGTGCTCATGGGACGCATCACGCAGCATGGCGACGAACTTGGCGTCGACGCCGACCTGGTCAACACCGCCGACGGCGCAGAAATCTGGGGATCGCACTACGCCCGCAAAGCCGCCGATGTAGCGCAACTGCAGAGCGATATTACGCGCGACATTTCGAACAGCCTGCGCATTCATCTCAGTGGCACCGAGCAGCAACGCCTTACCCGTGCCGCCGCAACGAATCCCGAAGCTTATCGACTCTATCTCGAAGGCCGCCAGCTTTGGTATGGACGCACGCCAGATGGCTTGCAGAAAAGCATTGCATTGTTTCAGCAGGCGATTGCCGCCGACCCCAACTATGCCCTCGCGTACTCCGGTCTGGCTGATGTTTACAACATTGCTCCCGGCTACATTCCAATTGCTTCGAAGCAGGCCGAACTTCTGGCCGACGAAGCTGCGCGCAAAGCCGTCGAACTTGATGACTCCCTGGCCGAAGCCCATGCTGCGCGTGGCTTCGCGCTGGCCAACCTACTTCGATGGGGCGAATCGGAGCCGGAATTTCGACGCGCCCTGGAGCTGAAGCCGAACTATTCCACCGCCCACTATTTCTATGGGATGGGATATCTAGCTCCGCAAAATCAAATCGACCAGGCGCTGGAACAATTTCGCATTGCTTTGTCGCTTGACCCGCTTTCTTCAATTGTCAATTCAAACTACGGCGTCGTGCTGATGGAAGCGAAGCGCTACCCCGAGGCGCTCGAGCAATTTCAAAAGGTTCTGGCGCGCGATCCCAACTTTTTTGCGGCACACTACAAGCTGTCGCATCTGTATGCCACGATGGGCCGCTTCCACGAAGCTGTGGCTGAACTCCGCAAGGCATTTCCACAACCGATCCCAGTGAGTGAAGATGCAAAAGGCTATCTCCAACTTATGTCCGCGTTGCAGGATTCGGATTTTCGCGACGCCGGTGCGGGGATGGCCGCGGCGCTCGCCGGAGACCGCGACCTGGCGTTCCGGTATTTGGAGAAGGCTTGTTCCGCCGGCGACGACGAACTGCTCATCGTCATTCGTTATCCCGCACTCGACTCGCTGCGCGCCGATCCCCGCTACAAAGATCTGATGCGCCGCATGGGCCTGCCGGAGTAAGAACCAATGACCTCTGTCCGAATCGATAAATGGCTTTGGGCCGCGAGATTCTTCAAGACGCGCGCCTTAGCCGCAAAAGCCTGCGACCTCGGCAGGATTCAATCCAACGGCCAGCCCGCCAAGCCCGCGCGCGAAGTTCGCATCGGGAACATGTTGCGAATCACTAACGACGGCGGCGACTTCGAGGTAGCAGTCCTGTTGCTCAGCGACACGCGCGGCCCAGCCTCGGTTGCGCGAACTCTCTACAGGGAAACCGAGGCCAGCCGCGAACTCCGACAGAAAGTAGCGGCTGAACGCAAGGCCATGAGAGAGTTCGAAGAGTTGCCAATGGGCAGGCCATCCAAACGCGACCGCCGTCACATTATCCAATTCCGCGGACGCGGCTGAAGCCACAACTGTCAGAAATGAAAAATCACATCGCTGGCCGCAGTAAGCTGATTATGCCGCCGGCCGTTATCGTAAGCCGCCACATCCCGAGCTCGTTCAAAACGCAATTCAGGACGCAACTGCACCGTCGTTCCAATCCAGTGGCACCACATGATCGTGTTCTCTGAGTACTTGGTAGCGTAGCCCGTACGCTGCCCTTTCTTGTCGTCGAGAAGGTCGCTGCGAAACGATAAGAAGTCATGCGCAGAAAATTCCTTCTGCAGAAAATTCACCACGGCGTACTCCGGAGCAGTGCACCGTTGCTCTCCCGCCCGGCAGTAAGCGCCATTCGTGCCTGTCTCCGGCGCGATCGCGCCACCCACTGCAGGCACGTCGCGCTCATACATGTACCAAGCCTCCGTCGCCATATGCCACGTCTTCGAGAACTTGTGATACCAGGTACCGTCATACTGCTGCACATTGTTGTAAGCGTACTTGCCGTCGTTGATCCCATTGGCGCAAGCGTAAAAATTGTCGTTGACTGACTTTGTTGTATAGCTCAGGCAAAATGTTCCAGAAGGTTTCGCACCCGGAGTCCACAACGCAACGTCGTGCCCGCCCGTAATTCCAAGCTGCACCAGCCACTGATCGTTCAGCTTAATCGTCGCAATCAATCCCGTATCTGTGAACGGATCAATCGCATAAAGCAAAGAATGGCTGAAGATGTAATTATTCGGCGCCAGTTGCGCCTCAATCCCCGGCACCGAAATATATCGGCCCACCCGAATATTCATCCCCTGCGCCACCTGCGGAATATAAACGTCAACATATTCCAAAGTTGGATCGAATCCATATTCGCGATGATCGTTCACCCAAGGCCCGCTCCAGTAACCCTTGCCGGTAGTGAATCGATAGTCCGTTCCGTACAACGCCGTAAGATGGTAGCCCCAATCGACATGATCGCGCTGCACCGAGTCCGGCAGCCGCTCGGCGTAGAGAACGATCTGATTCATCTCCAGCCGGTTCGCATTAACATCATTCGCCTCCGGCGCATTGCTGCGCGAAGAAGTGCTGAAGTTCAGCGAGGGATCAATCCATCCATAAAGTTTCGTTCGGCTCTTAGCCCCGTTGATCGCCGTCATCAGCGGATAAGTGTTCCCATCCGGCTCGCCAATCACCGGCGATCCGCCATACGACCAATCTGAATTGGGGAACGGCGGCGAATCCAGCGGAGAGGGCAGGCCGCGCCGCGCTGGAGTAGAGGAGGATGCAGCGGAAGGCGGAGCAGCAGGACTCCAATCCTGACGGTAAAAATCCGCCCACCGCACGAAGAAGCTTTTAGTCTCGGCAGCACCAGGCTGAGGCGTATCGGGAGCAGCATCGCTCCCGCCAGCCTGCTGTCCGAGACAAAGCTGACACGACAAGAACACGGCCGACCCAACCAGCGGCAGAAGCCATTGCCATCGCTGCAACTTATAACTTCGACGCATGTTTCTCCGACCCATGCGTGAGGTGAAAAGCCGTATTCACCAGGCCAACGTGAGAAAACGCCTGCGGAAAATTTCCCAACTGCCGCTTCGCCACCGGATCATATTCCTCGGCCATCAACCCCACATCGTTTCGCACTTCCAAGAGACGCTCAAACATCCTTACCGCCTCTTCATGCCGCCCCTGCATCTCATAGTTATCCGCCAGCCAGAACGAGCAAGGCAGAAAAGTTCCCTCCCCATGCGGCAAACCATCGACAGCCGAATCCTGCGTATACCGCGCGACAAACCCATTCTTCATGAGATGCGTTTCGATAGCCTTCACCGTGCCGATAACGCGCGTATCATTTGCCGGAAGAAATCCCACCAGCGGCATCTGCAGGATGCTCGCGTCCAGGTATTTGCTGTCGTAAGACTGTACAAACGAATTCAGATCCGCATCGAAACCCTTCCGGCAAACCTGCTCGTGGATCGCGTCCCGCAGTTTGTTCCAGCGATCAACATCAATGTTGAACCGTCCCTTTTCCGCCGACTTGATCAGTCGGTCCACCGCAACCCACGCCATCATCTTCGAATGCACAAAATGCCGCCGCGGACCGCGCACCTCCCAAATTCCTTCATCCGGCTTCAACCATCCCGTCTCTAAAAATTCCAGCATCGCCAAAGCTACTTCGTTCCGCGAATACTTCGCCGGACCCAGTCCCGCTTCCCGCGCCTGATACAGCGTGCTCACCACTTCCCCAAAAATATCCAACTGATATTGCGTGTAAGCCGCATTGCCCGTTCGCACCGGAGCCGAGTTTTCATATCCTGGCAGCCACGGCAACTCTAATTCCGTAAGCCTGCGTTCGCCATGCAGCCCGTAAAGAATATTGAGTTCCGCCGGACTCCCCGCCACAGCCCGCAGCAGCCACTCCCGCCACTCGCGCGCTTCATCCAGATATCCGGCATGCAACAGCGACTGCAGAGTCAGCGTCGCATCGCGCACCCAACAAAAACGGTAATCCCAGTTCCGCACCCCGCCAATCCGCTCCGGCAGCGAAGTCGTCGGCGCAGCTACAATCCCGCCCGTGGGCAAAAACGTCAGACCCTTCAACGTGACCAGCGACCGCAGCACCGCGTCCCGCCATTTCCCCTCATACGTGCAGCGGTCTGACCACTCCCGCCACCATTTCTCCGTCTTCTCAATCGCGGCCTCAACATTCACTGTCGCAGGTTCATGCTCGTGTGAGGGATACCACGTCAGATCAAACTTAATCTTCTGCCCCTCAGAAACCGTGAACTCCGCTCCAGTCTTCATGTTCTCGCGGTGCAGAGGCACATCCGCGCGCAGCCGGATCATGTCAGGCCCCGCAATCGCCGAGATCCCACCCTCCTCGTGCCGCACCCACGGCACAACAGACCCGTAATCGAATCGAATCACCAGCTCCAGCTTCATCCGCACTTGCCCTCGCACGCCCACTACCTCGCGCAGCAGTTCCGGCACTCCAGTGCGCGGAAGCATGCAGTCGATCAGCGTCACCGCCCCACTCTCGGTTTCAAACGTAGTCTCGAGAATAAGACTCCCGTCCCGATAGCGACGCCGAATCGACCGCACCGGATCCTCCGGCGAAATCGACCAATGCCCATGCTCATCAGTCCCCAGCAAACCAGCAAAGCAAGCCGGAGAATCAAAGTGCGGAAGGCAAAGCCAATCAATCGAACCCTGTTTAGAAACCAGGGCGGCCGTATGGCAGTCGCCAATCATGGCGTAATCTTCAATCGGTATGGACAGGAATTTGCCTCCGGGAAATCAGGATCGCAGAGACTCACATTTTCTCACGAAATTGATGTGCCCCACTGGGATGCGCCATTCCCAACGTTCGTTGACTCGCAAGCGCTGCTGAACAGCCGGGTTGCGTCAGGGCTTCGAATGCACTACATTGACCGGGACCCTCAGGGGCCAGTTGCCGCGCGGCAAGAAGAGGCCAGGAATGCACCTCGCTCGCAGATATTTGCTTTTTACCATTGTTTTGGCATTTGGGCTTGCCGGTTGTGAAGGAGGCTCCGAGCCCACCGAAGCACAAATGAAGGAAGCCATGCTGAACGCCATGAATCACCCACCTGGCGAAACCGTCAGCGACCCAGTCACCATTACCTTTTTCAAGAAGGAAGCTTGCGACAAGCCGACTCCACAGGGTTACAAGTGCACCTTCGACGTGAAGGTCTCGTCCCGGAATATCGGCGCCTCCATGTACAACAACATTCCATTCGCCCAGTTTTATAAGGACAAAGATTCGGGCAATTGGACCATGCGTCCGCCTTTCTGAATCACGTGATGCGTCCCGCGGGAACGTGTCCGCTGCTTTTGACTTTGACCTTGACGTAGACGGGAATGGGCGAGGCTTCAGCCGCGCCGCAATCGCCACGAAGCTGAAACCGGCGTATAGTCGCGCACTAGAACTGCATTCGTACGAGGGATTGTAAAACCAAAAGCCTACGAATCATTCTGAGCGCAGAGCTTGCATAATATCGACGCGCGCAGCGCGTGCCGCAGGCAGCACCGAGGCGATCACCGCCACCGTCATCAGAACAAACGCGGAGACGAACACAGGCAACGCGCCCGGCATTTTCACGTCCACGAAATATCTTGCCGCCAGGCGCGCCAGCACCAATCCGAATGCCGCGCCTGAAAGAACGCCCGCGGCAGCTATCACCGCTCCCTCTGCGATCACGCCCTTAAGAAGTTGCTGCGGCTCCGATCCGAGGGCCAGCCGGATACCGAATTCCCGCGTCCGCGCGCTCACCGAAAACGCCAGCACGCCCGCGACGCCCACCACGGCAATCGCCAACGCGACTGCCGCGAATACACCAAACACCAGCGAGTTCAAACGATCCGGCGTGAGCACCTCAGCGCGGATGTCTGCCAGCGTTGCGGCGCGCTCCACCGGCTGATCGATGGACATGTTGCGAATAATGCGCGTAACCGGCGTGACCAGTGAATACGGATTTGCAGTTGTGTGAATGAAAAGGCGCCCGCCAAATAACGGACCGTCTTCGAACGGGCTATAGACCGTGACCATGGGCTCAGGAACGACGTGTTCGTCGTCAATATCGGCCGTGACACCGATGATGCGGTGGGGTGCGAGAATGCGCGCCTTTTCGAGATCGGTCCCACCGAAAAATTGCAGCACGGGATCGGTCCAATAGACATGCCGATTGATCGGATCCTGATTGGGAAACATGCGCTGCGCCAGGGTCTGGCTGACGATCACCACAGGCTCTGCGTTTTTCTGATTCTGGTCGTTGCTATTGTTACTCTGGCCATCATTACTCTGACGATCGAGATTCTGGCGGTCATTATTCTGACGATCAAGTGCATTGAAATCGCGGCCGGCAATGATCGGAACGCCAAGCGCCGCAAAGAATCCCGGAGAGATAGCACGCCACTGCGCCCGCGGATCCTCCACACCGGCGGCATGAACATGTCCGTCGCCGGAGAATTGCAGACCAGGAGCGGTGGGGCCGCCCGCATCCCGCCAGGGAACGACATTGCCGAAGGCGGTCTTACTCACGCCGGGTAGCGTATCAACGCGACGTATCGCTTCCTTGTAGAAATCGACGACCTGCGCTGGCGTCTTCCCATAAGACATTGGTGGAACGTCGATAGCGAGGACGTGTTGCGTGTCCAGACCCGTCTCCGCCTTTTGCAGTGCGATCAGCGTGGTGATCAACGTACTTGCGCCGGCCAGCAAAACGAAGGACGCGGCAATTTGTGTCACCGCGAAGATTCGCTGGCGACGATTGGTGCTGCCGGTGATCCGCACGCTGCCGCTGGATGAGCCCAGCCCACTCTGGGTGCCGGAAGACGTGCCGGAAGCGGGCAGGCGCGGGACAAAGGCAAGAATAACCGCGGCGATCACGGCCAGAACTGCTCCCGCCCAAAGCAAGCTCGAATCCACTCTGAAGTCGAGCGCGCGCACGGAGAAGCGCGAGGCGTAACGCGCCAGCACCGCCACCATCGGCTGCGCGCTCAGTACGCCGAGCGCTGCGCCAGCGCCGCAGAGCAGAAGGCTTTCGGCCAGCAGCATGCGGCGCAACGCACCTTTGCTTGCGCCCAGCGCCACGCGGACCGCCAACTCACCTTCGCGGCGAACCGTTCGCGCCAGAATCAGATTGGCAACATTGGAGCACGCGATGATGAAGACCAGCCCTGACGCTGCGAGCAGCACCAGCAGCACGGTCCGCGCGCCCGACGTGATCTGGTCACGCAGCAACTTGGTTCCGATCTGGAAGTCCGCTTCCCGCGAATAGGCTTCAGGATGATCCTTCTTCATCGCGGCGTAGGCCGAACCCAACTCGGCGCGAGCTTGATCGACGCTGACTCCGGGAGCGAGCCGCCCGAACAGCTCAGTCATGCGATGGATGCGGCCCGTAACCATAGTCGCGGAAAGATGATGCGGGCTGGTCACGATGTTAGAAATGATTTCAGTATCTTGCGGATATGGAACGCAGGGTTCGAGGACTCCAATGACGGTCGCGGAGCGATCTCCGATGCTCCCGAGGCGAACGGTTTTCCCGAGAACCGAAGGATCCTTGTGCAGAGCGGTCGTCCAGAAACGGTAGGTGAGAACGACGACGCCAGCGGCATTGGCACCGTCGTCCTGAGGTCCAATCAGACGACCAAGCACTGGATGAAGCCCCATCACATCAAAATAGCTGCCACCGACAACGCCACCTTGAATGGAACGGGGCTCACCGAGGCCGATCATGGTGAAATCCATGGCGGAGAAGTCGCCAAAGGCGCTCACAGTTTTCACGCTGGCCCGCAAGTCCTGCAGCTCGGGTACGGAAAACGTAGCGTTCTCGTCGCCGATGCCAGGGGCGCTCTGCCGAATATAGATCAGCCGGTCCTCGTCGCGATTCACCAGAGGCTTGAGCAGCACGCCTCGCACGAGGGTGAAAATGGCAGCGTTCGCGCCGATGCCAAGCGCCAGCGTGAGCACCACGGCAATCGCCAGCCCTGGAGTCCGAATGAGCGAGTGAGTTGCAACTCTCAAATCGCGAACGAATGACATGTGCGTACCCCTTCCTGCTGGGGTATCAGCATCATACGTGCCAATATCGGCGTCACATTCCAAACGACTTAATATGCAGCCAGTGAGTTCGCGCTGTCCGTTTCAGGACACCGCATGGCGATTCCGGACACTGAGACAGGTGTGGCACCGATCACTGCAAGAGGCCGTAAACCTGTACCTTGGAGCTGGCCGGCACATACACCCGGCCATTGGCAACCGTGGGATTCACTCGTTCGACGGCCTTGGAATCGACCTTATCGCGCTGCGGATCCTGGTTTGTGTTGTAGTAAACCTGAGCCAGATCGCTGGGGTTAAACGCCCAAAGCACGGGCGGAACCGTATCATACTGTAACGCCCACACAATGCCGTTTGCGCTCCCGTTTGCCGAGATAACGGGGTTCGGTCCACGCATTATGACCGCACCCGCGGAAGTTGCCGTTGTGGGCAGCAAACCGTTATTCAGAGTGAACATCTTCGGATAGTCGTACTGTCCAAAAATGTATACGTTACCGTTGAAATAGCTGGACGTGTTCCAGATGCCAAAGAATGGTTCGTATTTTGGAACAGATGGTCTGATGGCGCCAACGATGTGCTGCACGATATTGTTGCTTTGTGCATGATAGCCGCCCAGGTTGTCACGGTTGATCAAATAAATCGTTCCTTCCTTGCCGCCGCCCACCATCAGGTGCGGATATTTTCCCGGCTGGTCCGGCAACAGCAGAAGCCCGCCCGAGGAAAGATCCCAATCCTGCTGATTGAGAATCGAGTAATTGCTTGGAGTGTAGGAATCCGCGACCCCCAGATTGCCATTGCTGGGCGTTAACTTCAGCACCGACTGCCCATAATCGCCGTTCGTGTCGAATGTCCCGTTTCCTGTCTGCACAAAAATGTTGCCATTCGCATCCGCGGCGAGCCCACCACCCCGATGCCATATACCCCCTTGTGAGCCGTTAGGCGTGCTACAAAAGGCATACTTCAGAGCCAGAGTTTGAGAATCGTAACCCAGAATCCAGCCATGATACGGTTCCGTGTCTTCAGGCGATGCCGTGGCCAGATACACCGTGCTATCTGTTTCCCCAGGGGCTTGGGAAAGCAGCAAACCTGCCCTCGCGTTCTCCCATCGCGGATCGAAGGCCAGTGTGCCGTTCACACTTCCGATCCCTGTTCCCGGAATCGAGGCCTGAATCTCGACGGGCCCACCGAACTTTTCCAGGCCGGTAGTGATGTCCAGGGCATGCATCCGGTACACATAAGTTCCGGTACACGCTGTGGTTTGACCCTCCAGCGTTCGCGCTTCCACATACATTGTGTTTGTCGTGGGGTCTATGACTGGAGTCGGCATAATGCCAATGGTCGGCACACCGACCGTGACACACGCTCCGGGCACGGCTACCACGGTGGGAGGATTAATGAAACTGTCGTACCAGAGCGTGCCCGTGACGTTTCCGTCGGCATCGTAGGCGTACACACTGTCGTTGGACGTAGCAATATATATAACGTTGTAGTAGCCGGCAGTTCCGTGCAGCGGATTGGGAACGTACACATTTGCGACATAGAGCGGTTGTGCCGTGACGGATGCGTCGATGGCATAGGAAAACAGTTTCCCGAAGGTCGCTACTCTTACGTTTTGCGGAGTCAATGCCGTTTCTTGCAAGTTTTGCCCGGTTCGGGAGTTGTCGTTCTTGTTCGTGTACAGTCCCGCATAACCTACCAGGTCGCCCGTTGCAGACCCGGATCTCGTCTTGTCCGCCTGGCTGACTGCCGTGACCGTATGCTTGCCCACCGCAAAGTTTGCAGGCGGAGTATAGAGCCCGTTTCCGTCGATTCGTCCCACCGTTTGATTGCCGCCCAAGACTGCATCGACATACCAGGTCACCGCCGTGTTCGTCGTGCCTGTGACCGTAACCGTGAATTGCTGCTTCACCATCGAGGTGATCGGCGCGGACACGGGATGTACCGCAACCGTGATAGCGCTATCCTGCGTGCTGCCATTAAGCCGCTTCGAGGTGCCGCCGCTAGGTCCCCGGCTGGCGGCCGGGTTAGAGGCTGGCGCTGGCAGCGGCGTGACATTCTTGGAAGCGCTTTGTGCTGGCTGCTGGATCGCCACTATTGCTAAGACGAGTCCGATGGCGACGATGAGAGCCCAAGAAACAAGCGCAGTGGTCTTCATATTCAGGATTCCTCGTTGTGTTCAAAAATGGCAGGACTCAAACGTTATGCGAACCCGAATCGTCGCTTTGCGACAATCGTCCCAAAGACCTAGGTTTTAGTAGGTCTTGGTTGGCCCCTGAAACATTCAGTCGGGTTGGGGGAGTCGGCAAGGAGGCTCGACCGAACGCCGGGAATATTTTCACATGAAGAAATGATTGTCAAGCCAGATGCGGCTTTTGGCGATCCATCTCAGCCGCAGACTTCTTTAGCGTCCCTGATGAGCAGCCGGGCTTGGATCCGTCGGCACAACTCTCAGCTTTGACTTCGCTTCCTCGCACGGCGCTCCAAATCGCGCTCATACGCATCACGGCGCGCCAGTTGCTCACGTTCGCTCTCGCGCATATTTACTTCCAATTCGAGTCTGACTCCGCTGACCTTTTTCCCATCTCGTGTTTTCAAGCATAAAACGAAATTGCGACCCTCAGCAACGCGATGCTCGGGCCTGACCTTGGCTTCTTTCGCACTGCTATTTCGATACAGCAGCTTCGGGATAGGATCGATGGTGCTTTTGCGAGCCTGCGCGCCGATGAACTTACTGAGTACTTGTTGAGCGCGCGTGAGTGTAATCTCGGTTCCCGTTATCCACGAATGGGTCACGAGACGCATAAGCGCAGCACGCAGATCGCGCGCATTCGAGCCGACAGTCTGGGCGACGTAGAGCTCCACATCCGGCGGGATCGATACGTTGGTTCGGCCAGCGCGCTTACCAAGATTAGCAATGATCGATTCAATGTCGATCGTCCGAGCGAAGTTCGCAACAATATCCTTCCTCACGCGGCCTCCTTTACGCTTGGTGAAGATTGTACCGCGCTTCGCTCACACCGGAAGATGATACGGTTCCCGCAGGCAAGCAAAAGCATGCCGGCCTCAGCCGCTACGAAAGCCACCGTAAGGTAAGACCATCCATGAAAGCAATGTCATTCCGAATCGGGCTGAAAGCCCGGTGAGGAACCTGCTGTTTGAGTTTGCCCGTGTGGAGCGGGCACTGCTGCCCGCTGCTTTTGACTTTGTCTTTGATTCTGACCGGGAAGGGCACGGCTTCGGCTGTGCCGCAATTCCACCTCAAGAGCAATCCGGCTTCAGCCGCCGAGGGAAGGCCCCTCCGCTACGCAACACTTGAAACTCCTCTCCGACCCATCCTTATCATTTCTCTCGCATCAGATTCTCCGTAGAATCTTTCCAGATGTCACAAAGGTGAAAAGAATGAAAATAAAGTCCGGCGTGCGCATTCATAAATTCTTATTCGCGATGCTTCTGCTGCCCACTTCCCTGTTCGCCGAGCCCATCACACTCCATCGCGCCGTCGAACTCTCGCTGAATCACGCCACCGGCATCAGCATCGCGGCCGCCGACCAGCAGCACGCCTCCGCCAGCTACCGCGAACTTCGCAACAGCTATATCCCCCAACTCACCGCGGGAGCCGGCCTCGGCTGGTCCGATGGTTTCCCGCTAAGCCTCGAAGGCGCTGCTCCATCGCTGTTCAACGTAACCGCGCAATCGGCACTCATCAACCCCGCCTTGAAGTACTTCCTCCATGCCGCCCAGTCCGACGTAGCCGTCAGCAACCTGAGAATCAAAGACCAGCGCAACCAGGTCATACAGGACACGGTTTTGAGCTACGCCGAATTGGCTAAATGGGAACTGCGTTTAAGCCGCCTCCGCGAAGCACAGTCTGCTGCCGAGCAGATGGAAGCAGCCGTAGCCCAGCGCCTGAAAGAAGGTATTGATAGCGAGGTTGACAACACCAGAGCGCGCCTGTCAGTAGCCCGCATCCGTTTACGCCGCGCCGAAGCCGCCGGCGCAGCGGACGTTCTCCGCGAACATCTTTCCAAGCTGACCGGCCTAACCGCTGCCTTGATCGAAATAGATCCGGACTCAGTGCCCGATCTGCCCTCAGCGAAACCCGAGGATAAAACAGACCCCGATATCGCGGCTAAGGCCGCCGACGCAAACCCCACGGTTCAAGCCGCCGTCGAACACGCACGCGCCCAATATCTGCGCGTAAAGGGCGAACACAGATCTTTATGGCCGAGCGTAGATTTTGCTGCCCAGTACGCCAATCTGGCAGATTTCAACAACTACGAGTCTTATTACCAGCACTTCCAGCCCAACAACGCCACCGTCGGGATAGCGATCCATTTACCTTTCCTGAACTACGCCCAGCACTCGCGAGTCCAGGAAGCCGAGTCAGAAGCACGCAAAGCCACCAAGCAGGCCGAAGCGGCGCACAACCAGGCTTCCGAAGAAACCCTCCGCCTCCAGCGCTCCGTAACCCAGATGCAAGCCGCCCGCGACGTCGCCGAACTCGAATATGAACTCGCCCAGAAAAACGTTGAAGCCGTCCACACCCGCATGGACTCTTCCACCGCCAACCTTCACGATTTAGACAGCGCCCAAACCCAAGCCAGCGAACGTCTGATCACACTACAAGACGTTACCTTCGAGCTCGAACGCAGCCAGATAGCCCTGCTCCGCGCTACCGGCAACCTCGAATCCTGGGCCCTTGGATCCAAGTGACGCGGACTATTTCGCTTCCGGCACGTTCGCTTCCACGGGCGTTGCAAATAATGAAACACGATTCGAAGTCCGTGGTGACCACATACATGGAATTAGAGCGGAGCATAAAAAGCTGCGCTAGGTTCTAGGGCTGCATCGTGGGGTTCCAGTCCGGGCCGAAGCCAGTGGCGATAAAACTCCACGATGAGCCGGAAGTGTTGGTAAGGGTGACACCGACATCCTGCGGGCCGGGCGGACAAAACAGGAAGACGAGGATCTGCGTGCCGTCCGGAGAAGCTTTAGGGACGCCGACGACGCAGTCGGGATGCGAGGCGATGCTGAGATCGGTTTCGACCTTGCCGGGAGTGTAGGCGTCGCTGGAGTAGGCGTAGAGATGGCGGAGGGTCTGGGTGGGATTGGCGGGCAGCGGAGAAAGTCCGCGCGAGCTGTAGACGGTCTGGCCGTCGGGACTAATACCAATGTCGGCGTCGCCGTAGGGCTCCATGTTGGGTGGAGTGCAGTTGGGGCCGCCATCGGTGACCTGGGTGCGGGAAGAACCGTCGGGACGGATCTTGTCGAGGCGGACTTTGAAGCAGCTGTTCGTGCTCTGTCCGACCACGAAGTAGATCCAGTTGTCGCTGGACCAGGCGAAGTCGTGCCAGAGGAGGTCGTCGGGTGCGCGGCTCGGCTGGGCAGCGAGCTGCTGGCCGGAGCCGTCGGAGTTCATGAGATAGAGGCCCAAGCCGTTGTAGTCGCCGAAGACGATCTGCTGGCCATCGGGCGACCAGGCGGCCTGGAAGCCGTCGTCCATCGTGGTAAGCCGGGTCTCGGTCGCGGTGGCGAAACTGTAGGAGAAGATGTCGACTTCGGGGGAAGGATCGCCAAACTTGCCGGAGAGGAATTTAGTATAGACCAGGCGGGTGCCGTCGGGCGAGAAGTGGGCGAGGAACTTGTTGAGTCCGTCGTTCGTGATCTGGCGGGTGTTGGAGCCGTCGAGGTTGGCGATGAAAAGCTCCTGTTCACTCACGGTGCCCGGAACCCCGGGGCCTTCGTAGACGATCTGGGGTTTGGCTGCTGGTGTGGCAGCTGTGTTTCCCCCGCCGCAGGCGATGAGAGCGAGCAGTCCCAGGAGTGAAAGACTGTGCACAAAGATGCCAGGTCTCATGGTGAGTATGGGTGTCCCGAACCGACCCGCCATAGGACATAATAAAAAAAAGTTCTACAACCGAGCGGCGTTGCGCTCCTGATTTGCCCATTTGCTGCATCAAACTGCATAATCGATGACGAACCTGCATGAACACTGCTTTTCGCGGCATCAACTCGCCCCGGATGCTAAAATATTACTAACTCACTATGCCTCTTAAAACATTGTTTCTGAATCCCCCGTCTTTCGAAAACTTCGACGGCGGCGCAGGCTCCCGTTGGCCCGCCACCCGCGAGATCGAGTCATTTTGGTACCCCGTGTGGCTGGCTTATCCGGCGGGAATGCTGGAGGGCGCGCGGCTTTTGGATGCGCCGCCTCATCATGTTTCGGCTGAGCAGACCATTGAGATTGCCAAGGACTACGAGTTTTTGGTCCTGTTCACTTCTACGCCTGGGTTTCCGGGGGACATTGGGCTGGCTAATGCCATCAAGGCTGCGAATCCTGGCATCAAGATTGCTTTTGTGGGGCCGCATGTCAGCGTGCTGCCGGAGAAATCTTTGCGCGATTGTCCTTCGATTGATTTTGTGGCCCGCAAAGAGTTCGACTATGCGGTGGTCGACTTTGCCAAGGGCAAGCCTTTGGCGGAGATTGCCGGGATTTCATTTTTGAAAGACGACAAAGTGGTGCACAATCCGGATGCGCCGCAGATTCAGGATCTGGATGCTTTGCCTCACGTCACGGACGTCTACAAGCGCGATCTTGACGTCACGCGTTACAACGTTCCCTTCCTGTTGAATCCTTACGTTTCTCTTTACACCACGCGCGGTTGCCCGGCGCAGTGCACGTTCTGTTTGTGGCCGCAGACTTTGAGCGGACATCCGTGGCGCAAGCGGTCAACTGACGATGTGGCGGCGGAGATGGCGAAGGTTAAACAGTACTGGCCGGAAGTAAAAGAGTTTTTCTTCGACGACGATACTTTCAACATCCAGGCGGCTCGCACCATCGAGTTGTGCGCCAAGCTTAAGCCGCTGGGTTTGACCTGGTCCTGCACCTCGCGCGTCACTACTAGTTACGAGACGCTCAAGGCGATGAAGGAAGCCGGCTGCCGGCTGCTCATCGTGGGTTATGAGTCCGGCGATCAGCAAATCTTGAAGAACATCAAGAAGGGCGCAACGCTCGAGCACGCGCGCCAGTTCACCAAGAACTGTCACAAGCTTGGGCTGGTCATCCACGGCGACTTCATCATGGGGCTGCCGGGCGAGACGCACGAGACTATCAACAACACGATCAAATTCGCCAAAGAGCTGGATGTTGAGACGATTCAGGTCTCCGTGGCTCACGCTTATCCCGGTACAGAGCTTTATGACTACGCGGTGAAGAATGGATTCATGGTAGGCGACAACAAGATGGTGGATGAAGGCGGCCATCAGTTGGCGCACATTCAGTATCCCGGACTGCCGGCTGATGACATTCTTTCCGCTGTGCATCGTTTCTACGACGAGTACTACTTCCGTCCCAAGGCTGCGTTCCGCATCTTGAGGAAGGCCGCATTTAACAGCAACGACCGCAAGCGGCTTTACAAGGAAGCGAAGACCTTTCTGAAGCTTAGATCGCAGCGCAACAAGCTGGTTAAGAAGCATAGCGACGAGGCTGCTGCGGAGCTGGCTAAGGCGTAAGAACTCTCGCGAAGTTTGCTAATGCCTTATTGCTCACCCTCGGGCGATGTGTAATACTTTACACATGGCTACCAACCTTGCGCTCGACGACCGCCTGATTGAAGAAGCGCGTAGGCGGGGCGGCCATCGCACAAAAAAGGAAGCGGTTACCAAAGCTCTTGAAGAGTACGTCCGTCGCCACAAACAACTAGCCATCCTCGAAGATTTCGGAACTGTAGACTTCGATCCTGCTTACGACTACAAGGCTGAGCGGAACCGAAAACGTCGATGATGGTCCTGGTCGACACTCCAGTTTGGTCCCTGGCTTTGCGTCGCCGCGTAGTGGATCTCTCGGAATCCGAACTCCGGATCACTGCCGGATTGAACCAACTGGTACGTATGGGTTGGGTGCAATTGCTGGGCACGACCCGGCAAGAAGTCCTTTCCGGCATTCGTGAGGAGACCCAATTTCAGAGGATTCGGGTGCATCTGCGGTCGTTCGAAGACGTGCTGGTGATGGCGGATGACTACGAGGAAGCGGCGCGGATGAGTAATCGCTGCAAGCGTTCGGGGATTGCTTCTTCGGCTGCCGACATGTTGATTTGTGCCGTCAGTGCCCGGCGTCACTGGCAGATTCTCAGCACCGATCGAGACTTTGTGCATTACGGACGGGTCCTAGATCTTCGATTGCACTCGCTCGCCTGAGGCTGCAGAAAAGGGCCAGCCTTGCCGATTCCAACCCATGTTTTCGCTATACTGCATTAAAGAACTCCTTTCCGCAATGGACAGAAAAGGATTGCGCTACATAAGGCTTCAATGAATTTTCGCAAGTATCTTGTGCTGGCCGGGGTTACGGTGTTTGCCGTGGCTGGAGATTCCATGCTCTCGCATGGAATGAAGCAGGTTGGCACCATCTCGATCCATCATTTGCAGAGTGTGTTCTCTGCTGTGACTAACCCCTGGGTTGCGCTTGGCATTCTTTTTCTGCTGGGGTTTTTTGCTACGTATACGACCGCGCTTTCCTGGGCCGATCTTACCTATGTCATGCCTGCCACTGCTCTGGGATATGTGCTGCTGGCTCTGGTGGCGCGGTTCGTGCTGCACGAGTACATCAGCCCGCTGCGGTGGCTTGGGATTGTGTTGATTACCAGCGGCGTAGGATTTGTGGCTGGCGGGCCGGCGCTTACGGAGCATCCTCTGGGAGAAGCTGGCAAGATCGCGGAGGGTAGCCGTGCGGAAAAATCCCCACCCTTCGACTCCGCTCAGGGCAAGCTTCTCGCAAAAGACGCGAGAAATGGGGCACCCCAAGTTGGAATAACGGGCAAGGTATGAGAACTCTCTACACCTGGAGCGCCATTCTTGCGATCGTCTTTGCTTCCGTCGTGGGCGATGTGCTTCTCTCGCACGCCATGAAACAGGTGGGGGATGTCGGCGAACTGCGCCGGCGTGCCGGGCTCCTTCACGTGATTGTGCGGACGCTTAGCAATCCCAATTTTCTCTTTGCGGTCGCGAGCATGGCCGCGGCTTTTTTCAGTTTGCTGTTCGCGCTTTCGTGGGGAGACGTTAGCCTGGTGGCTCCTGCGGCCGCTTCGCTTACCTTCATCGCGAACGCTGTCGCAGCGAAGATCTTTTTACATGAAAAAGTGGATCGGCGGCGGTGGATTGCGGCTTCTCTGGTGGCGGCGGGTGTGGCGCTGCTGGCGGGGTAATCTTGACAATGCTGCTGGCGGAGCTATTCTGGAAGTGCTTCGCGGGCAGTGGCCAGTACAAAATTGAGCCCCGGATGATTTCCGGGGCTTTCGTGCGTCTGGAATGGAAGTGCGCGATGCGGAAGTCGAGATGTCATTGGGTGATTTCGTAGGCCACGCCGTCGAGATCCGCTCCGCCGTATTCCGCAACCCCGTACACGTTGTCTGACGAATCCAGAATTACTCCTTGGGCATTGTAGCCGTCGCTGGTCCCGGCAAAGTTGTGGAGCACGGTTTCGGTCCAGCCTCCTTTTGCGCCGTGAGCGAACTTATAGACGGTTCCATACTGGAAGAGGCCACCGGTGTACGTCGTGCCGTAGATGCTGCCGCTGGAGTCGATCACCAGTCCCCCGGTGGGATAGCCGCCGTCGGTCGATCCGGTGAAGGAGTGAATGAGCGAGAATTTCCAATAGCCTACGGTGGGCGTTAGCTTAAAGATCATGCCCACGCCGTAGGAGCCATCGTACTGAGTGCTCACGTAGAGGTTACCGGCGGCGTCCATGGCAAGGCCACCAGGCTCCGGAGAATAACCCATGACGTCCGGTGTGAAGTCGTACAGCGACTCGATGGTCCAGACGCCTTCGGCCAGTGAGAGCCTGTACACGGAGCCGACTCCGTAAGCGCCGCCACACGCCGTAGTGCCGTAAAGATTTCCTGCTTTGTCGATGGCCATCGCCCCGACGGGGCAAGAACTCTTCCCTTGCCCAAACTCGTATATAAGGGTTTCAGTCCAATTGCCGTCTCCGTCATGGGAGAATTGAAAGACCACGCCGTTGTTGTTTAAATCCCCGCCCACCTGGGTAGATCCGTAGAGGTTTCCGGCGCTGTCTCTCACCAGCCCGGGATTGGGCTGAGCGCCGTCGTCATTTCCGCCCACGAAGTTATGCAGAGCACTCCCCGTGTAGGCGCCAGCGTTGTCGAGAACTTGGAATAACTCGCCGCCGTAGTACTCGCCATCGTAGTAGTAGGCGAAGGTACCGATACCGTAAATGTTGCCAGAGCTGTCGAGCACCAGCGGCCCATAGGCGCCAGCGTAGCTGGTGAAGTCTGCAAAGTTGTACAACACGCTCTCTCCCCAGTGCCCGCTCTTCAGCGCCAACTGGAACACGGTGCCGCATCCGTAGCCGCCGCAGGCAGTGGTAGAACCGCCGTAGAGCGAGGTTCCGTAGAGATTGCCCGCGCTATCGAGGGTCAACGGACCGTTGGGAAACCAAGCGTCGCTTCCACCGATGAATGTGTGCAGCACCTTGAACTCCGGGCCAGCCCAAGCGGAGCTCGGCAGAGCGAAGAGCACGAGAGCTGCAGCGAGTACGCGGCCAGCAATTGCTAAGGCGAGTTTGCGTTGGGTCATAGGTGTTCCTTTAAGAGAGGTCGCTTCCTGGGGTCTGGTGGCAGCTACCGGCGGCACTCTCTTGTGTCTTTCGAGAACGGGCTGAGTGTACTACCGCCTTGCTGGTAGCGATAGCGTGAAAGAATTTTCATCATGAAGCGCGGAACGCCGGCATAAGCCTGCGGCAGTGAGCAATATTGAACATTCTTACCGTTTTGGGAACGGTATGATTCAAGCTGGTTTAAAGCGGCGGCTGAAAAGATGGCCAGCCCTTTTGGGGCAGACGTCGGCCAGGGCGACGTTTGACCCTCACGTCTGCCTCTGTTTCTAATGCTTTGTTGGGCCCTCCCCCGCCCTCCCCGCCGGAAACTTGTCAAGACCCTTAGCACCCCTTTTTTCGCGTAAGCTGTTGGTTTTGTTCGGTAAATAAAGTGTGGAATTGTGACACAATCACCCCTTCGAGATTGATATACTGAATATATGGAGTAGAAGTTTGGCGTAGGCCTTCCGGCTTGCGCCTTTTGTTTTTTCTTGTCAAGACCCTTAAGTTGATGATTTCTTTGTAAGCTGCTCATTCAGATGGAAATATAAAGTTAGGGATTGTGGCGGGTTTACCCCCTTCGGTTTGATATTCTGATAATAGAGGGTTGGAAATGGTGGCGCAGGTCCTATTGGGCTTGCGCCATTTTTGTTGGTGGGTGTTGGGCTAAAGCCGGGTTCCAATTAGGACGATCTTGCGCGGCGCTGAAAGCGCCGCTCTTCCACGGTTGTGCTTGCGGTCCGGTGGCTTTGCTAATTCCAAAAAACAATACGGCGGTGCGGGCTTTGGGAGGTCGGTTGCACATTAATCTCTATCCGTTTGGGTGCCGAAAGGATGGAGAGGAGCGGTTTGAGAAATATCGGGAGGCTTGTGGATTGCTGGAGAAGGCTTGAGGCGCGGGATGGGGGGATGCAGTTTGAATGAAAGGTTTTTCCTAGAGTGGGATCAAAGTTTGCACTGTCGCTGTTCGAACATTGCGCTTGGCGGGTTTGGGAAGAGGCTCCACATTTCGTTTAGAGGGCTTCATTAGGGCATTCTCTGTAGTTAGGAATCCCGGGAACGTACTTAAGTTCTACATAAAAATCCTCTAAGAGTAGCGCAGTTGACACCTTTGTATGAGGCGATTTAAACACAACCGGGATGCGGGTTCGCGCAACTTACTGTGTGCGCTTGTGTTCTTGCTCATTATGAATGGCATGTTGAGTGCTAGCTTCTAATAGACGTCAGGCATGCAGTGGGGCCTGGCGGGGTGGGGCTGGGTATGGTGAAACGAATTGCATCGGCCGCCGTTGGTTTCTTGCTGCTGGCTTCGTGCGAGGCGCTATGCCAGGATTTGCAATCTCCTGATTTGCAATCCCTTCCAGATGCGCCTTCGGCGCTGGTTTCGACCGATACCCATACATTGAGCGAGTTTGTGGATGAGGCACGTGCGCCTTTGCAGGTTGCGGAGGCGGATGTTCATGCTGGAGAAATGCTCCAAGGTGGGCTGGTGGCTGACGGGGCGCCGACACAGCATGGTGAAGATTTCGACGCGCGACTGCACAAGATTCTGTATCCGGCAGCGGTGAAGCAGCCTTCGAGTTCTGCGGACGATGGAAGCCTGATGGGCCGAGGGATGCATGCGGCTCTGCGGGCGCTTGTCGCACATACTGACTCGGGCAGCGCCAAACTAAACACGGGATATTTGTTGCGCACGCTGACCGCAGTGGCGGCGGATGCGGGGTCGACTCCTTACTGGAGGCGGCATGCTGCCGATTCGGCTGGCGATTTTGGTTCGATGGTGGGCAATGACGCGGGATTAAATCTCTGGCACGCGTTTGCGCCTGGGATCGGGCACGTGGTGATTAAGCACACGCCGAAATTTGTGTCGAAGATTCAGGCTCACGTCGGGAAAAAGTAGGGTTCTTCGCTTCCTGCTTCACGAAGTTTTCACCGTACATTTCCACCTCAAACAAACAGCAGGTTCCTCAACGGCCTTTGGCCGTTTCGGAATGACATAGAAGTGTGCACTCGGTCAGCGGATGCGCTTGCCTTTTTTCGTGACGCCGGGGATGGCGATGCGAATGAAGCGTGGAATGTAATCGTTGGCGCAGACTAGATCTCCGGAGTCGAGGGCGTTCACGTTATAGCTGAGGAGAATTCCGGTGTCGTCGGTGAATTCGGGATGGGCTTTGGGGTTGTAGGTTACGAGGTTGCCTTCTTTGCAGCCGGGTGCGCCGGCTTCGGGCGTGGTGTAGACCACCGTTTTGTTTGACCACGGGCCTTGCGGGTTGCAGGAGTAATACGTGGTGACTTGGTTCCAGTCGGGATAGGCGGGCTTGACGGGATTCATTCCGGTCATCAAATAGAACGTGCCGGTGGTCGCCGTCATCTGGTTCACGGAGTATTCGGGAGTGATAGCGGCGACTCCGCTTAGCGGCGTGGCGCTGGATTGCGAAGTTACCCACGCGCTGGTGGTTGCGTTCCAGTAAGTCCACTGCGAAGGCGTGGTCAGGTAACTGAGCGAACTGGTGCGGGCAACGTAGGGTTGCTTGTAGTCGCTCGAGGGATTCTTGATGCCGTAAATATAGTAATAGCCATCATCGGCTAGCATGATGTCGCTGCCCCACTGAATCGTAGTGCTCGTAAGAGCTACGGGCGTGATTGACTGAATCGTGTAGCTCGGCCAGTCGACTATCGCTACTGATTCGCCTACGAACTTGAGGGTGGGAGTGAACTGCAGCAGCATGATTTCGATCTGGTAGGTTCCAGGAGTGGGCTCGACGAGGAGGCTGGCTCCTTGCCAGAACCAGTCGCCCTTGGTTGTGGGCACGAAATACGAACTGGTTTTCGGAGGATAGCCAACTGTGGTTAACGTGTTGGCGGTTTGATCTTGGATGGTCAGCGAATTGTGCGCGCTGAAGAGATCGTTGGAACGCAGGCGGGTGGTGGGGTTGACGGTGCCGATGTACGAGTCGGACCACATCCAGAGATTGGTGCCGTCGGGGAGAAGAAGTGAGTAGGTGCCGTCGCCGCCGGTCCATCCGGGACCGTTTTGCTGGAAGAAGGTGTCGAAGGCGGTGTCTTCGGTGGCTGGCGATGGAGAAGCGGGAAGCGTGCATTGGGAGAATGACGGGAGCGTGGTTAGGAAGATTATCCCAGTGATGAGTACGAGTTTGATTCGATTCACTGTTCCTCTCAAATGCCGCGCTGGTGGCCTATTTTAGACTGCGGGGTACCTCCAAGCAAGGCTATCGCCAGCAAAGAAACGCAAGGTTGCCCCGAAAAAACTACACATGGCTACTCGAGTTGCTCAACGACGTAGTACAGGGAATATGTGCCGTTGGTGGGGCTTCCTTTCGTCACAATGACCGAATAGCTTACGGGTTGACCCGCAACCGCTTCAAAGAGTGACACTCCGCCGGGATTGAATCCGCCGCTGTGTCCCCACGCGCCTGGCGGCGGATTATTCGTATAGAGGTCTACGATGTCTCCGAACTCAGCCCCCGCATCATCGGTCCAAGAGAGAAAAAATGACCAGATTTGGTAGGTAGATATGGGCCTCGTCAATGTCATATAGGCGGAAATTCGATAGAGCCCGGTTTCCGTGGGCGTAAAGAGCACAGTCTTTTGAATCGCTCGGGTTTGATTCACCAAGCTCCCACTCGCAACAATGACAGGCGACGTTATGGTTGGCGCGGAAGCATGGACGGCATTGTTGCCCGAGGTGAATACGATAGCTGCCAGTAGAATCGCTGCTGCGCAAAGGGTCTTGTACATGGATATGCCTCCGGCTGGGCTTTGGGGGGAGCGTAATCTTACCATGTGGCTGGGCGCTTCAGAGGCGAATTCCGCAAACGGACCCTCAGGGGCTAAAGCCCGCGTCTTTGCCGGCCCTGGGCGGCACGGCTGAAGCCGTGCCCTTCCCGAATCCCGTCTATGCGGTGGTTTCTAGCTGAAGAGGCGCATCAGGCCTGTTGCTGACAGGTCGGGCGATAGGAAGTGGGAGTCTTTCTTCCCTGCGGCGCGGGTTAGGGCTTCGGCGGCTAGGTATCCGCTGCGGACTGCGCCTTCCATGGTGGCGGGCCAGCCCGTGGCCGTCCAATCTCCGGCCAGGAAAACTCGGGGCCATGCTGTAGCTTGCTGCGGACGATGGGCGTCAATGCCGGGACGCGGAGAATAGGTGGCGCGGACTTCTTTGATCACCGTTGACTTGACCAAGTTCGCTTCGCGGGCTGCGGGGAAAAATTCGCGGACTTCTTTTAGAGCCAGGTCGACGATTTCGGCACGGGATTTGTCGATTAGATTCTTTGAAGCGCTTACGACTAGTTCGATGTAGCTGCCCTCAGGGGCTAAAGCCCCGGCGATTTTGCCGCCTTGCGGCACGGCTGAAGCCGTGCCCTGATACGAATCGTTTACGGCACTCCTCGTCGCGCTTCGCTTGCTCAGCGCAGGCTCAGAATTGAAGTCGTTCCCTTCCCGGTTGTGTTCGTTCCGCCGATCTCTTTCCAAGAGGCGCGACTTGTGGAACATCCATTGAATTGTTCGGTCTAGTAGGACTGCGTGGTCCAGGTCGGTGATTTGGCGGTCGAACCAGAGGTGGATTCCGGTTATTGGGGCGGATTCGAAGTGGGTTAGCTTTTCGCGCAGCGCGGATGACTCTGGCGTCTGCGGTAAGACGCGGTCTAGGTTTTCGAACGGGAGTGCCAGGACTAGGTAGTCGAAAAGTTCTTCTGCGTCTCCCACTCGAACTCTCACTTGCGATGGCTCGGGGGAAAACTTTTCGAGCGAGGTACGGAACTTTATCTTGCCGTTGCGGGCGCGGATGTAGTCTCCGGCGCGGTTGTAGAGGTCGGTCAGTGGAATGCTTGGAACACCCATGTGGCGGGCTTCGGGCGACTTCATGGATTCGCGCACTACCTGGGCTGCGTAGGAAATTGAGATCAGGTCGAGGTCTTCACTTAACGCGCTCACGAGGATCGGTTTCCAAAAACGCTGGATGGCGTTCTCGGTTTGTTTGTGCTGGCGGCACCAGTCTTGGAATGATTGACCTGTGTCTGGTTGTTTGGTCAGCGTTAGCGCTGCGATCGCGCGCGAGATTACCAGCTTGTCTTTTGCGTTCAGAAACGGAAACTGCAGGAAACTTGGCGCGGTGTGCAGGGGCGCGGGCAGCGGCGATGCGCGCATTACGCTGGTGCGGCCGCCGGGTTCGATGAAGGTCATTTCGTCATACCAGCGGATTTTACCTTCCACGCCGATTCGCTTGTAGAACTCGACCAGGTTGGTGCACACGCGGAAGAGAACGTGCTGGCAATTGTCGACTACTTCGCCGGTGCCGGGATGTTCGTAGGAGGACGCGCGTCCGCCGAGATAGGGGCGGCGTTCGAATAGAGTTACGTTGAAGCCGGAATCGGATAGCGCGCAGGCTGCGGCCAGGCCGGCTAGGCCGCCTCCGGCTATGGCTACGGTGGGTTGGGTTGGGTTCTGCGTCATTCAGGATTCGGGTTCAACGATTCGTTGCGGACGTGGACTCCTTGGCGCTGCGGGCAAACAGCAGGTTCCTCACCGAGCCTTCGGCTCCGTTCGGAATGACAAGCATTTAGTTTTCGGAATGACAGAATGTCCCACTGAGCTTCTCAGCATCTTTCGGAATGACAACCTTAAACTTTGAGGTTCGTAATGACAAGAAATCAGGTGATGCGTTGCAGAAAGCCTTTGCCCAGGACGCGAAGTTTTTCGCTTACCGTCAGCGTTATCTTTCCGGTGAATACGTCGTACTGGCGGGCTGAGATTTTTTCGAGCAGCTTGCGATAGATGTTTACCAGCACCCACAGTGCGGGCTGGCTGTCTTCGGAAATATAAGGGATCAGTTGTTCGCCAGCCTGGTAGAACTCGCGCGCTCGGTCGGCCTCCAACTCGAGCAGCGGGCGGAAGCGGGCTGGGTCAGGCGCGGAAAGCAGATCGGCGGCTGACAAGCCAAACTTTGCCAGATCTTCTTCCGGTAAATAGACGCGGCCCATGGCGGCGTCTTCTTTCACGTCGCGGATAATGTTGGTCAGCTGGAAGGCTAGGCCGCACTGCTCGGCGAGCGGCTCGGCGGCGGGGTCGCGGTATCCGAAAATGTGAATGCAGACCAGGCCCACTACCGACGCCACTTTGTAGCAATACTCTTTTAGATCGTCGAAGTTGCGGTACTGCACGGTCAGGCCGGAGGTTGCGGAGGAGCGCGCTGCTTCACTCTGCAATCCCGGTTCCAAGTCCATGGCTGTGCCCGTCGCGAGATCATCGAGCAGGCCTGCGGGAATGTTGTAGCGGCGTTGCGCATCTGTTAGCGCAAGCAGAATTGGATCGTCGCTGGGATCGCCTTGTTGCACGCGGTGCAATGCTGCTAGCCAAGTCGTCAGCTTGAAGCGGCGCTCTTCGAGGCTGAGGCTTGGATCGTCGGCAATGTCATCGCAACGGCGCATGAAGGCGTAGACGGCGCAGAGGGCCTGACGTTTGTGTTTCGGCAGCACGAGGAATGCGTAATAAAAATTCTTTGCGTTGCTGCGCGTGATGCCGCGGCACACTGAATACGCCATAGTGAGCTGCGCCGGGGCAGGGCTCCACGGAATGGGGACGGGCTGGGCTCCGGCGCTCATTTCCGGCTTCCGCTTTCCGGCTTCCGGCTTCCGGGGGCGGCTCCTCGCAGCTTGCCTAGCGCGGCTCGGGCTACCAGCGCCAGTTTTCGAGGCTTCGAGATGACTGGGCGGCGGCCTAACACCGCATAATTCTGGCGCTCGATGGCGTTTAATATTTCCTGGCCGCCGCGGCTGAAGAGTTCGAGGTCTACCGCTAATTCTTTATCTACTTTGCTGATCAGCGGCAGGCCGCGGTCGAACCATTCGCGGGCGCGCTCGACTTCGAACTTCATCATCTCGCGGAACGCGGGCGTGTTGCGGTTCTGCCGGATGTCTACTTCAGTTACCGAGTAATGGCGCAGGTCTTCGAGCGGCAAATAGATTCGGCCTTTGGCGTAGTCAGTGGTCACGTCTTGCCAGAAGTTCGCCAATTGCAATGCGGTGCAGGTGTAGTCGGAAAGTTTTTGGCGTTCGGCATCGCCGAGGCCGCACAGGTAGAGCACAAGATGACCTACCGGATTCGCGGAGTAGCGGCAATAAGCGAGGACATCCTCGAAGGTTTCGAAACGCGCGATGGTTTGATCCTGGCGGAAGGCGATCAGGAGGTCGGAGAACTCGTGCTTGGGGATTTCGAACTTTCTTACTGTTTCTTTTAGAGCTACAAAAACTGGATGGCGCGGATTGCCTTCGTAGCAGGCGTTGAGCTGCTGTTGCCATTCATCGAGCAGGGTTAGAGATGCGGTGGCGTCTCCGACTTCGTCGCCGAGATCGTCGGAGATGCGGCAGTAGGCATAGACGTTGAGGAAATCCTGGCGCAGTTTTTTTGGTAGGAACCAGGTTGCTACGGAGAAGTTTTCGTAGTGGGTACGGGCCAAGTGCCGGCAGTATTCTTGAGATTGTTCTAGCGATGGGGCGGACGCCGGGATCGCATAGGCGGCGGGCAGGCGACTCCAGCCGTTTGTGGCGGCGGGCGAGCGCTGGGATTCGCTGGCGATTGGAGTCACGTTAAGAGCATCCTTGTTTATTGAGCCAAAGCCTGAGCATCGTGAGATCTCCCTGCATCGCTGGAGGTAAGGACAAAGTGCAGGGATCCTTCGCTTCGCTCAGGATGACAAACTTCTTTACGACAGTCCGTCTTTATGACGCGGCTGGCAGTCGTTCAACGCCAATCTTTCAGTGTCAATCTTTCAGCGTTAATCAGTGGCCGGGAATGATTGCGGTTTTGATGTCGCCCCCGCGATTCAGCATGTGGCGCAGCACTTTTTGCAAGCTCGATAGCGGCGCTTCGCCGGTGATGTAGTCGGTAGGACGAATCTTTTTCGCCGCGATCAGGCCGAAGGCGCGGCGCACGGTTTCCGGCGTGTGATGGAACGTGGCCTTGAGCGTGATCTCGCCATAGTGCAGGCGGTTGGTGTCGAGTTGCACCTTCGATCCGCTGGAGCATCCACCGAAGAAGTTTACGGTGCCGCCTTTGCGGACCATCTCGACCGTCCACTCCCAAGCTTCGGGACGGCCTACAGCTTCGATCACGACATCGCAGCCGCGCTTTTGCGGGGTCAGCGCGCGCACGGCCTCCACGACATTTTGCACCTTGGTGGTCTGCACGATTTCGTGCGCGCCCATGTGTTTGGCGGCTACGACCTGTTCGTCGCGCTTCACGACAGAGATGACGTTGCAGCCGATGGCGCGGGCTACCTGAACGAACATCAATCCAATAGGGCCGCCACCGATGATGGTGACGGTATCGCCGATTTCGACTCCGGTTTCGTGCAGGCCGCGCAACACGCAGGCCAGTGGCTCGGTCATAGCGGCGTCTTCAAAACTTACGCCGGAGGGGATGACGAGCATATTCGCTTCCACAATGCGGCGCGGCACGCGGATGTATTCGGCATAGGCTCCGTTGTTGAAGAGCAAGTCTTCGCAGAGATTTTCCTGGTGCTTCGAGCAGTAGAAACACATCTGGCAAGGCGCCGAATTGAGCGCTACCACGCGCTGGCCTTTCTTGAAGCTGAGGACGCCTTCGCCGACTTCTTCGATCACTCCGGCGAGTTCGTGGCCGAAGAGTGCGGGAGGAACGATCATGCGCGCGTGATAGCCCCGCTGGTAAACCTTGAGGTCGGTGCCGCAAGTGAGCGCCACTTGCACTTTGACCAGAACCTCGCCCTTTTCGACGCGAGGGATGGGCACGCGCTCAATTTTTATATCTTCTTTGCCGTACAGGACGGCAGCTGTCATTTTTCCATTCACTGATTGCTTCCTTGCTTTGGAACCGTGTTTACAGTGCGGTCTGCGTTCTCTTTCGCCCCTTTGGGGCTTGTTCTGACAACACTGAGCGACCCACAGCTTACGCCGTGGGCTGCATTCTTGCGCCGCTTCGCGGCTGATGTCCCCGTCATAACCAAGCCATCCCCGGCTGAATCACAATCTTCATCGAGGCAGGCTGCGGATGAGCTGCCAGTTCCAATGCTGCCGCACTCTCTTGCAACGGGAACCGGTGGCTGATCAGATGTTCCAGATCCATTTCCTTATTCATCACAAATTCAACTGACTCTCCCTGCAAATCCACAGACGCGCTATAAGAACCGACCAGCGTCTTTTCATCGACGCAGATCGCAGCCGGATCCACGACCACCTCGCCCCGCTGGGTCTGCGCAAATAACAACACACGCCCGCCGGCGCGAACCGCATCCATCCCGGGACGAATCAGGGCGTTGCTGCCTACCGCTAAGATTACAGCGTCGGCACCCCGTCCTTCTGTCTGCTCCCGCACAGAGCGAACCGCGTCCTGCTGCGATGCGTCGATCAGATTCTCGAATCCAAGGCTTTTACTTATTCTAAGCCTCTCGGGATACAAATCGGAAGTAATAACCGTGGCCCCCGCCCGACGTGCCAGGACACTTAATATGATGCCGATGGGACCCTGCCCGATGGCCAGAACGGTTTCGCCGGCCTGCAGGCGCAGGGCTTCGATTCCCTTCATGCAGGTATTTACCGGCTCTACGAAACTGGCTTGTTCGAAGGAAACGCCCTGCGGGATTTTCACCGTCCCTTGCTCGACGATCCAATCCATCACGCGGACATATTCGGCGAAGCCTCCACCGGAAGGCTCGAAGCCAGCGGTGCATCCCACCTTCTTATAACTCGTACATTGCGCAAAAGTTTTGTGGCGGCAGTAATAACAAGTGCGGCACGGGATGTGATGAAAAACTACGACACGATCTCCGGGCGCGAACTTGGTTACTCCTGCGCCCACGGCCGCGACTATGCCGGAGGTTTCATGGCCGAAGATGCGGGGCGCGGAATGGGAGCCGGTGGCGATCTTTTTCAGGTCGGTGCCGCAAACGCCGCAGGTATGCACTCGGACCAGCAATTCTCTGGCGGCAATCTCAGGGACGGGAACAGTTTCCAGGCGGACATCGTTTACGCCGCGGTAAACGGCTGCGAGCATGGTTGCGGGAATCGACTGGCTGCGCTGCTCGATTTCGAGTTGTCCGGCAATCCCCATCAGTAGTTAGATGAAGTTTACTTTGTCTTGGCTTCACGCGCTATTTTGCGGGAGGGTCCGCCTGCCTGGGGTCCATTAGCCTCGGATCCGTGTTGCGGAAATCCACCGAGACGGTCATCGAGTCCAGATACGGCGAATCCGGCGGCGTGAAGTGATACGCCTTCACTTGCAGCACCACGTAGAAGCTTTCTACTTTAATGACTCGTACGGCGCCCACGGGAACAAAGGCGAAACGGCTGGGGTCAAGCTGCCATAGTGAACCTTTCGTTGTGCCCGCGGGATCATCGGACGGCGCGGGCGACGACAGGAGCACGTTGTCGTAAATCGTATGGCGCAGGTCGCCGAGCTTCACATACCAGGCTGTGACCTTATTGTCCCCGGGCGGGATGTGCGGAACGATTGAGAATGCGTAGCGATCGGCGCCACGGGAATCTTTGATGCGCTCGCGGTAGGTCGCGTCTTGCAGGTTGAGTCTGGCTTCGAAATTTTCTTCTACGACGCGGCCTGTGCCCTGGCGAAAGCTTTCTGCATAGACCGTGGAGTTGGGCGATTGCGCGGAGAGGCGCGACGCCATGCATAGAGCAATCGAAAGCAGCAGCGTCTTAAGCTGCAAATTTATACGCATTCTTATTCGCGACCTCCAAGACGTGATCCGCTCGCTGTTATTCCCGGACTGGATGATACCGAAGTCGCGGCAATATTTTCTGTTGAGTCTCCTGATGATTGGCTAAGTTCTTGTTGGAGGCGCTGCAAATGCTGGCCCAGCGCCTTCGCAGCTTTGCGGCTGTTGCTGGCGAGTTGTGCGACTCGCGGCCACAGCCATGGACGCAATGCCGCGTAGAACGCAAAGCTGGCTGTCCTGAACCGGCCTTGTGAATCAATGAAGCGCGCGGTCTGCGGCATTTCGAAATTTGATTCGTCGGATATCGCTTTGATCGCGGCGAAGGGAATGCCGTGGGCTCGTGCTGCGGCGGCGACTGCGGAGGCTTCCATGTCGACCGCTTGCGCGCCGTAGGCCTGCGCCAGACTGGCTTTCTGATGGATTCCGGCTACGTCCATGAAGGTCACGAGCGTTCCTTGATTGTTTCCGCCATGATTGTTTACGACTTCGATCTGGGTGCGACTGCCATCGCGCGCATCAATCACCACCGCCGGAACCAAAACATCGCCGACGTGCAGGCTCGCATCGAGCGCGCCAGCGAATCCGACGGACAGCAGCAGGCTCGGGCGATACGATGCGATCACCGCCTCGGCGGCGCGGCGAGCTGCTTCCGGGCCAATGCCGCCGCACACGACAATCATCTGCTCGCGCTCATGCTCTTCGCGACGAAGGAAAAGAAAGTTACGGCCTTGGTGCTCCCGCTCGACGCGGACCCAGTTCTTAGTCAGGCCGCTGACTTCTCGTTCGAGCGCGGCAATAATGGCGATGGCGACTCTAGGCATAGCCGTTGGCCCGGAACCACTCTACCGCACGGCGCAAGGCTGCATCGGCGGGGAGCGTATTCCAGCCCAATTCCCTCTCGGCCTTGCTCGAACTGGCCCACATTTTTTTCTTTCCCATCCGCACGGTTTCGATGGTCGCACGCGGCTCACGGCCGAGCATGCGGCCGGATACCGTCTCATCCACCGCACCGGCCAAGTAGGCGACAAAGTAAGGCAGCTTTACGTTCGGCGAGGGCAAGCCGGAGATCGCGCCCAGCTTGTCGAGAATCTGCTTTAGCGTCAGGTTCTCGCCGCCCAGAATATAGCGCTCGCCGCTCTTGCCTTTTTCCAGCGCGGCGACGTGGCCGATAGCGCATTCGCGAACGTCGACCAGGTTCAAGCCTGTGTCCAGGTACGCAGGAAACTTTCTTTTCAGGAAGTCGACAACGATGCGTCCGGTCGGAGTCGGCTTCACGTCCTGCTCGCCGACCGGAGTTGTAGGATTCACCGTGACCACGCGCATCGTTCCGCGGCCTGCTTCGAGCGCAACCTGCTCGGCCATAAATTTCGAGCGCTTGTAGTGGCCGATCATGTCGGCGAGAGTGACTGGAGAATCTTCGTCGGCTGGACGCCCGTTTCCTGTGAATCCCATCGTGGCCACGCTCGAAGTGTAGACCACCGAGCGCACGCCGTTCTTGCGGGCGGCTCCGACGATGGCGCGCGTGCCTTCTACGTTCGAGCGGTACATCTCCGCGGGATCACGCACCCAGAGCCGGTAGTCGGCGGCCACGTGAAATACAACTTCGCAGCCGGACATCGCTTTTTCCAGTGACGCGGGATCGCGGAGATCACCGATCGCAGTCTCGGCCTTCAGGCCCTCGAGATTCTTCAGATTGCTGCTAGAGCGGACCAGCAGCCGAAGATCGGCTCCATGCTCGGCGAGAACCCGCGCGACATGCGAGCCTAAAAATCCGGTGGCGCCTGTGAGGAACACTTTCAAGAGTCGGCTCCGTCTGCGGCTTGCCGGCCGGCAGTTGCGTCCTTTCGGTAGACAGGGAGCGGCGTCGCTTCGTCAGGGATCTGGTAGGAAGGGGAATATTTCCGAAGATAGCCCAGTTCGTTCTCAAGGCTCTCGCTGTTTCGCCTTCTAATGTTCAGTGCGCAAGCAGCGGGGTCATTCTCGAAAAACAGCCATCGAGGTTCCAGGTCGGGGGCCTCGGTCCGGAGTTCCCGTTCCGCCTCTCGGCGGGCGTTCGTGTCGCAGAAGTCAATGTCCGCTACAACGCACCTACGCTGCTGGCGAATCGCCTCGATCAGGCCTTGAAATTTCGGTGACGTCCGGAACTTCAGGTTGTCCGTCCCAATCTTGAAGTCGTCAAGTATTAGCCAGCCTTGCTTTTCCATGCCAGACAAATACGTCGTCTTGCCCGATCCCGGGAGACCCGCCAGCAGGGTCACTTCCATAAGAGTTCAGCCCTCAATCTCTTTCACGAAATCCTCCATCACTGGATCTTTCGGGTTGTTGTGCTCTCCCCCTATTTGACGGGCGGCTGCGAGGCGTACACCACAGTCTTCGCGTCAGGCGAGAATGAAAACATCGTGTCCTCGTGTAGTTCCCACAGAGTGTCGTTCGCGGCCTTGCACATTCCCTCGCTGTCGATAACCTTGTTCGAGTTCTTACTCGGTAACACAGGCTCAAGCAGCGTCTGATATGCGTAGATTTTCTTCGAGGGAAAGTCGATCTTCAGCACTCCCATCAAATGGCAGGGCCCCGCCAGGATTGGCCCTCGAACGTCCCTGTTTTCGGCCACCAGTTCCCCTTCGGTCCACCTCGTCACGCGGTAGTCGGCAGAATCGGGCGTGAGGCTAAATGAATCACCGATCGCGACGATGTTCGCCATTTGCTCGTGGCAGGTGCCATCGGCGCGGCTGCAGTGGATTTCCGATGCGGACGGCCCAGCAGGCGGAGAGCTTGAACCGCTCGCCACCCACACTCCTGACGCATAGACACTGTCACGGAGCGTGGTTATCCTGGCAGGCTCGTCGGTTAGATGGGTGAAGGGCCCATCTTTCACGGGGTTTTTGGCGAACCCCGCTTTCGGCGCTTGGCCGAGGACCAGCGTGCCGAGCAATAGAAGACCGAATCTTCGCATAGCACCTCCTAAATGTCCCCGGCCAGATGGCCACTGCTGTCCGGGGGATCCCGGAATAGAGGCAAGTTGAATTTTGGGCGGTTCGACGAGCACCAACAACTAGCTCAGCTTCTCCATCACCTTGGCATACGTAGTCAGCGCGAGCAGCGGGAAGTACTCGCGATAGAGGTGATACTGCAAATAGAAAACGCGCGGGAAGCCTGTGCCAGTGCACTGCGGTTCATCCCACGAACCGTCTTCTTTCTGCGTGCGCATCAGATAGGCAATTCCGCGCGCCACTGAATCGCTGCGTGTATCGCCGACTGCGAGTATGCCTAGAATCGCCCACGCCGTTTGCGAAGGCGTGCTTTCGCCGACGCCTCGCAATTTCACATCGTCGTAGGAGCCGCAACTCTCGCCCCAGCCGCCATCCGCATTCTGCACCATGCGCAGCCACTCGGCTGCCTGCTGCATGCAGGGCTCGTGGTTATCCATGCCAATCGCTTCGAGGCCGCGCAGCACCAGCGCTGTGCCGTAGATGTAATTCACGCCCCAGCGCCCGAACCAGCTTCCATCCGGTTCTTGTTCTTTGCGGACGAACTCAATCGCGCGCTGCACCGCTGGATGCTTCTTATCGTAACCATAGGCCGCGAGCATCTCGAGCGTGCGCCCGGTGATATCCACGGTCGCGGGATCGAGCATAGCGTTATGATCCGCAAAGGGCACGTGCTCGAAGACCATGCGGTCGTTGTCTTTATCGAACGATGCCCAGCCGCCGTTCTTGCATTGCATCGACAGAACCCAGTCGATAGCGCGCTGCACTGACTCGCGCTGATAGCGTCCATTGGGGTGCTCAACGCGGCTCAGCGCCAGACAAACCATCGCGGTGTCATCTACATCGGGATAAAACTCATTGTTAAACTCGAAGTACCATCCGCCGGGCTTGCCCTGTTTGTTCTTGAACTGCCAGTCACCCGGATTGCGCACCTGTTTCTGCAGAATCCAGTCGGCGCACTTCACCATGCGCGGATCGTTTGCCGGAATTCCCGCCTCGGCGAGGGCAAACATGGCATACGCCGTATCCCACACCGGCGACATGCAGGGCTGCATGCGGAAGGTCTCTTCTCCGTTCACGCGCTCTTCGATGCCGAGCTTCTCGAACTCATCCAGTGCGCGAATCACCTGAGGATCGTCGAGCGAATATCCCTGACAGCGCAGGGCGATGACCGTGTTCATGATCGAAGGGTAAATACCGCAGAGACCATCGCTCATCTCGACGCGATCAAGCACCCATTTCTCCGCGCTCTTCAGTGCGATCGAGCGCAGGGGACGAATGTGAACGCGCTCAAACCAGTGCGTCATGCGGTCGATGCAGAGAAAGAAATTGCGCCACGAGACCAGCTTCTTCGACCAGCGCAGGTGCATGCGCGACTTGGTCATCCCCCCTGCAAACAATTCTTCAACACCCATTTCGCGCGGAATCTTTTTGAACGGCTTTTTGGCGTAGCAGATGGAAAGCGGCACCAGGATGGCGCGGGACCACGATGAAATCTCGTAGATGTTGAACCAGAACCAGTTGGGAAACAGCACGATCTCCGGTGGAATCGCGGGAACTGCATCGTAATCGTACTGGCCAAAGAAGCACAGATAGATCTTGGTAAATGTATTGACCTCGGTGACGCCGCCGAGCTCGAGAATTCTCTTGCGGGCCCGCTGCATCACGGGATGATCCGCCGTGTATCCCGCTAGCTTCAGCCCGAAATACGCTTTCACTGAAACGCTGATGTTCGAAGGGCCGCCTGGATAGGTATTCCACCCGCCGTCTTCATGCTGATGCTGAATGATCCAGTTGGCCGCCTTCTGGAAGCGCTCAGGATCGACGGTGCCGAGCAGGGTGTGCAGAACAAGATAGTCGGACTCGAGCGTGGTGTCGGCTTCGAGTTCTCCGCACCAGTAGCCATCCTCATGCTGCTCGGAGAAAAGAAATTTGCGGGCGGCGCTCATCGCGGTCGCCACGCGGGCGGCCAGACCATCGATCTTGCCAAAGCGAAGTTGTGGCTCGGAGGCTAAATTCGCATCAGGGGAGTTTGTATCCATCAATATTTGGCTCCGTTAGTCGTCGCTCCATTAATCATGTCCGTCGAACATGCTCCGTCGAACATGGCTCCATTAATCGGCGGTAGCGCTGACCGGAGCGGCGGCGATGGCCTCGACAATCTCCGGCGGCAGACCGAAGCGAACGTTTTCCGGCATCACTTCGAGTTCCTGCACGTTGTCGAAACCCTTGCTGGCAAGAAACCTCATCGTTTCTTCCACCAAACATTCCGGCGCAGAAGCGCCAGCTGTCAGGGCGACCGTCTTCACGTTGGTCAGCCACTCGGCCTCGATATCTTTGTAGCTGTCGATGAGGTGGGAGTTGGTGCCAAGGTTGCGCGCCACCTCCACCAGACGATTCGAGTTTGAACTGTTTTCCGACCCCACCACCAGTAGCAGATCAGCTTCCGACGCGACCTGCTTGACGGCCACCTGGCGATTCTCGGTGGCATAGCAGATATCCTGCGCTGCCGGGCCTTTGATGTTGGGAAACTTCTTCTTCAGTGCGGCGATGATGTCTTTGGTTTCGTCCAGGCTCAGCGTGGTCTGCGTGAGATACGCCACGCGATTCGGATCAGGCACAGAGAGCGACTTCACCTGCTCGGGATTCCCCACGACCTGCGTGACCAGCGGAGCTTCGCCTAGGGTTCCAATCACTTCGTCGTGATCGTGGTGGCCGATGAGGATAAGTGAATAGCCTTCCTTGGCAAACTTGACGGCTTCTACGTGCACCTTGGTGACTAGCGGGCAGGTGGCATCGATGACGCGCAAGCCGCGCCGGGCGCTGTGTTCGCGCACCTCCGGCGAAACGCCGTGAGCGCTGTAGATGACGCGCTCGCCATTCGGAACTTCATCTTCGCTGTCGACGAAGATGGCTCCCTTGCCGCGCAGTTCATCCACGACAAAGCTGTTGTGGACAATCTCTTTGCGGACGTAGATCGGCGGACCAAAGGCCTCGAGCGCGATGCGGACTACATCAATGGCCCGCACCACCCCGGCACAGAACCCTCGCGGCTTCAGCAAAAGCACGGTCTTTCCCTGGCTGTTGGGCAATCTCAGACTCCTGATTCCTATAATCTTCTGATAATCCCTGAACTATGTAAGATGCAAAAATCGGCTCGAAATCACCTCTGTTAGCCTACACGAAGCTTATTGAGGCGATGTTAATAAGCTACTGGAAAGAACCCGGCTGGTCAACGTAAGCCAAAGAAACGGCGGGGATTAGCAGTGGATGGGGAGAATTCGGTGGTGGATGGTAATGCGGATCGCGCCTACTCCCAGCGTTCCAACTCCTCCGGCGCCAGCGGCTCGAAAAACTCAGGACCTATCTTAATCTTTCCTTTCCAGGCTCCAGGCTTGCGGTCTTGATTCAGACTCGAGACTGCCACAAGACGGACCACGGGTTTCGATCCGCGCGCGATTATGATCTCCTCGCCTTCGCAGGCTTTCTTGATCAGCCGAGACAGTTGAGTTTTCGCCTTCTTGATCGTAACTGTTTCCATATGTATATCTTATCCGTTTGCCTTAATCATCTGCTCGGCGTGCTTGCGCGAAGTATCTGTCAGCTTGGCGCCGCTTAACATGCGTGCCACTTCTTCGGTTCGCTCCTCGCCCACGACCGCGCGAATCGTGGTCCGCGTGCGCCCGCTCCATGCTTTTTTCTCGATCACATAATGATGATCGGCAAAGGTGGCGATTTGCGGGAGGTGAGTGACGCACAGCACCTGATTGACCCGCGCCAGTTGCTTCAGTTTTTTCCCCACTGCTTCGGCGGCGCGGCCTCCAATGCCGGTGTCGATTTCGTCGAAGACCATCGTGCGCTGTGCGCTTTGATGTTTCTTTCGAGGAGCAGGGTCGCCTCCAGCTTGCACGCTCACTTTCAGCGCCAGCATCACTCGCGACAATTCCCCTCCGGACGCAATGTGTTCCAGCTGGCGCATCGGCTCGCCCGGATTCGTCGCAATCATATAAACGACCTCGTCTATTCCGGCCGTCGTCCAGTTCCCTTCTTGTTCTAGCGTTGTTATCTCGATGCGGAATGCCGACTTCATCGCCAGATCATTGATCTCGGCTTCGACCAGCTTCTCGAGTTTGCGCGCCGCGTCTTCGCGCTTTTTCGACAGTGTGCGCGCTGTCCTCAGATACTCGGTACCGGCCTTCGCCAGATCAGCCCGCAGCTCGCGCAGGATTTCGTCTTTGTTCTCGACCTCGGAAAGCTTGCGGGCTGCATCCGCGCCGAACGAGATCACATCATCGAGAGCCGGTCCGTACTTCCGCTTCAGTCGATCGAGCGCCGCCAGCCGGTCTTCCACCTCGGCCAGATGTTCAGGAGACGCGTGGATTCCACCCGCATAATCGCGAACCGTGGCTCCCACATCTTCCACGCTGATACGCGCGGTCTCAAGCGCTGCCAGAGCTTCTTGAAACTTGGGTTCATATCGTGCCAATTCTTCGATCTGCTTCTGCGCGGCGCGCATTGAAGACGAAGTGGAACCGTCGCCTTCATACAGCAGATCGAAGGCCTGCATTGCTGCGTTGTAAATTTTCTCCGCGTTCGCGAGCACGCGTTTTTCCGTTTCCAGGCGCTCGTCCTCGCACGCCTCCAGCTTGGCTTCTTCGATTTCGCGCTTTTGAAACGTCCACAAATCTACCAGCCGCAACCGATCCTGTTCGCCTTGTTCCAGCTCTTCGATGCGACTGCGGATTCCCTTCCATGCCTCAAACGCCGCCGCGACCGGCTCGATCTGGCTTCCAGCAAATCCATCAAGCAGCGCCAGCCGCGCCGGACCATCAAACGACAAAATCGATTCATTCTGCGCATGGATGATCGCCAGTTGCGGCGCAAGCTGTCGCAGCACCGCGACCGTTGCCGGTTGATTGTTCACGAATACGCGGCCCTTGCCTCCAGCCGCAATTTCGCGCCGAACAATCAGCGAGCCGTCCTCCGATACGTCGAGGCCGTTGTGCTCCAGCACCTTTTCAATCGCGGCTCCGGCGCTGCCTTCGCACTCGAAAACCGCAGACACTACTGCGCGCTCCGCTCCAGTGCGAATCACGTCACTGGACGCCTTCTCACCGAGCAGCAGAGCCAACGCATCGATCAGAATGGATTTGCCCGCTCCCGTTTCCCCTGTGAGCAGATTTAGACCGGAGGCGAACTCCACCGCCGCGTTGTCGATGACCGCGTAATTCTCCAGACGCAATTCCACCAGCACAGGCCGACCTCGCTGACGATGACGAAGTTTTGCGCAGCATAGCATGAAAGGCAGTGGTGGGGGGCAGTGATCAATGGTCAGGTTGCTTCGGAAAGATTTTGGCGGTCTGCCCTTCAGCGAACCTGAGAAACCGTCACGCTTCTTACAACAAAAAAAGCCACGGCCGAAGCCATGGCTCTGCACAACAGGTTTTGCTCACGAAGCGAACTAGCCGGCTTTGCGGTACTTATCCGCGCCATCTTCAGTCGACCCTGTGTTGATCACTTCCTTGCGGCGCTCGCGCAACCGATCCTGGAACGTGTCCCAGCGCGGTCCTATGCCCATTGCACCCTGGCTGATCACCACGCTATCGGTACTGGCCGCGAATCCACCCTGAGTCAATGCGTCTGTATCTGTACCGTCAATCTCTGCAGCCAGTCTTCCCGCCGCCGAATCCGCCGGCCGCACCGAAGGCAAATTCCCCTCCATCTGCTGCGTCGTCGGAGTGATATTCCGGTCCGTCCCCACACGGTGCATTATGGGGTCGGCTTCCCACTTCGAGCGGTAGCGGCCTTCATAATCGGCCCACTGCTGCTCCGATTCCAGATTGGTCTCGTCATACGGAGGCAAAGCTTCAACCTGCGCCTTGGTCAAATCGACCGCGAAATCGTCTTTGTGCTCGGTGGAAGCCCGAAGCCGTTCCGCCGGAACGATAAATTTCTTGGTCGTCAGCCAGCCGGTATCGACCACGATATAGCTAATCGCTCGCGTGAAGTAGTCGAAAATCACATCGTCAATCTTGCCCAGCTTTTGGTCGTTCACGCCATACAACTTTGAGCCCCGAATGTCCTCCGCGGCCTCTCTGAATCGATATTCTCGCAGCATTCCATAACGTGCCATGAATTTCTCCTCCCGTGAAAAAGTGAGATAACAATCGCGCGTAGTTTGGATGTCAGTGACGACGCAGGGGTTACCGACAAAATCACTTCAATCGCCGCGGCCGTATTTTTACGGACGACGCCAAGCCCTGAGAAGTCAGGTCCTGCCGCAAGGGACAAACCGCGCACCTCACGTTGACCGCTTCGCTCCGACACCGCACCGGAATATCCTCCAGCCCCCGCTCCTCCAACCCACAATCCAGCAAACACCAGGCCTCCCGGTATTTTGCAAGCCGGGCCCGCGCCGACCCCGGAGTGAACCACAACGAACTCCTCCCCTCCGCAATCTCAACGGGCACCACGTACCACAAATCCTCCGGCACGATATACACAACCACGAAATCCATGTCGTCCTTCGTGAATACCCTCCCGTCGCGCCCCGATTCAACTTTATAGCCCGACCTCTTGTGACTCGTCCCGCCTTTCACCTGCACGCTCCAGAATCCTTTGCCCCAATCCACCACAAAATCGTAGCGCTCGCTGTCTCCCCACGGCTTGCACACCGGGATTCTGAGTTTGCAAACCTTGGCCAGAAAGGCGGCCTCAATCATTTCCCCTTTCCGCTTTGGGTTTTCGTCAGCAACCGCCTGCAAGTCGATCATTTCCTTCTCCCGCTCCATCCCCGAATTGTCGTTTTTCTCATCCATAAACAAAAAAGGCGCAGCCAGTAAGCCGCGCCTGAAAAGCACTCCTTGTAAAAGTAGCGCCGCCGTCCCGGCGGCTGTCCGGCGGGCGTCCTCGCCCGCCGCCCCAACAGCGGCAAGATTCTCGCTGCGTCTCACGACGCCCACGATCCTTTGCCGCCTAAGTCCGCTTCAGCCACAAACACAAACGGCGCAAACCCGAAGGCCTGCGCCGCTGCTTCAACTCTCGACCCAGTATAGCATACGGCATAGGGCAAATGGGACAAATTAGCAAACTTATTTCCCCCAGCGAATCAACAACATCGTCCCAAAAACGCTCTCTCGCGGGCTTGACAAGATTTTAGCGGAATGGCGAAACGGCGTTTTTCCCAGATCATCTCTCTTCTGCCGAACGAAACGAACTAAAGCTTTTGACCGTGTGCCACTTGATGAGGCCGAAGGAACGTTTTCGGATACCGTCCGTCGCCGCACAGTTTGAACGAGCCGAAATCCTTGTACCACGGTCCTTCAGGAACTTCTGGCTTTGACTCCATCCAAAGGCGCAACTGGTTCAGGTCGGCGAGTCCGATATAGCGATCGTGCATGCGCTCGACCAGATGGTCTCGAACGGCGGCGGGCAGCCCCCACCATGTCTCGATCTGCGGCATTGCTCACCCGGCTTTACTCCCCAAAGACGAAGCGACCCAGTTGGTCGCCCAACTGCTTGACTTGCTCCGGATCGTCAGCGGCGCGGAAGCGCTCGGCCAACTGGAAGAATGCCTTTTCCTTCTGCTGACGCGCCTCGATTCCCTGCTCGATCAGTTCTATCAACACCCGGTTATCGCTGAGGTCGCGTTCCCTCGCCAGCGCTTCAACCTGCCTAGCAATCTTGGGTGGCAAAGTCACGCTTCGCCGCACGTGCTTCGATCGGGCCGATTGTGCGCGCGATCTTTTAGTCAGCGCCATGGTAACACCAGTATACACCATTATGGTGCAGAACGAATAAAACCAATCCCTAACATCTTGTCATTCCGAAGCGCGCTGAAAGCGCGCGAGGAACCTGCTGTCCCTTGCAGTGGCAATGCCCCAGAGCGGAGCCACCAGCTCTGCATCATACGCGCTGGCGCCCCTCGCCAGCGGAAACGCATACGCTGTCATCCTGAGGCCCGCGCTCTTTGCGGGCCGAAGGACCTATGCAACTTGCCGACATCGTTTACGCCGCTCGCCCTCGCACTTTCCGCTTGAATCACCGCCGGGAATCAAGCACGATAAGGATTGAACTCTTTGATCCCAAAAGGGTTCGCTATTCCCTGACCCCGGGGAAGGAGCAGACATAGAGCCGCACAACTACTACGACGAGTTCGACCTCAGCTCGGAGGTCTGCACCTTCGAACTCCAAGGGGAGACTCTATCTCCGGAGGGCTACGGCGCTCGCGACGCGATTGAGTGTGTAGGAAGGTCCGTCGTCGCCTGTTCGTCGGAGGATTGCTCCCGCTGTCCCTGCGAAAGGCACGTCAAGTACTGCCCGACCTGCGGACAACCTTTCTGCGAGTCCTCCAGGCGCACCACCCTATGGACCTGCTTTTTCCTCCACGTCCGGGACGGGTGCCAGACAGAAATACTACGGGTCCCGCTCGATAGGTTGGCGCAGGAGCTCCTTTCGGGCAAGCACTCCGACCTAGAGAGGTTTGTCAACCGTGACTCCGATGGCTTGGGCCACCCGCTACCGGAGGATGTGTGCCGAAGCTTTGGATTTGCGGTCGCCTGCGCAAACGATCTCATCCCCGATTACAACCAGGATGTGCTCGTGGAGCAGCGCGAAGCACGACGGAAACGCAAGGTGGAAAGGCAAAGGATCAATCGAGCGGCGAAACGAAACAACGTATCACTGGCGCTGCCCAAGGTTGAGGGTAAACATCTATCGCCACACAGGAATTCGACGACCTATCTCGCCACGGGAGCCCTGATAACCAGACACTGGACCGGAAATTGGCACTACCGGGAGCAGGTTGAGATACTCAGGATCATGGGCCTCAACAAGAACGCGGACTTCATTCGGGATCGCATCGATTATCTAAGAGACCACAACCGGGCTATGTTCGACATGATTCAGTCGCGGGCCGCCGCGATGAAGCGGGCCCTGCTGAACGTGTGAGGCTCAAAACCTCCCGATTTTTGAGTCCCGATTTATCCCTTTGACGCTAGGCGTCCGATGCGCTAGCCTCCGTCTCATGACGGATCAGATACCTCCCGGAACGCACTGGCGGCGATGAAGTGAAGGATATCACCTACGCTCTGGCGATTTATCTCATCAAGCCCGGTACTGGACCGAGTGACTGCCTCAGCAAAACACGCAAGTATGCTCGTCATGATTTCACCCTCGCCGATGGAACTAAGTGCACCCTTTGTACGGAGTCTGTATTTCCGCACGAGCCGAAGTGGGTGAAGCTGTTTGCAAAGTCTGTGCCGGAGCTTCCAGCTCTCAGCAGTAGCAACGCATCCGCGTTGCTACTTATGCATAGGGCGGATCGGCTGTTCGCTCTAACGTTCGGCTACGGGCGTGGCCTGCTAGTCCCAGGCTCGTGGGAGGAGGACTTCGGGCTACGGGTGACACTCAACTCCGTGGACAAGAATAAGATCAAGAGCGTTGACCGCGCAACACTTGACGCCATAGGCCAGCACAGCCGGATTCAGGCCAGCCGAGAGGCGACCATCGGGGACTTCGGTTTAGATCTCGAGCAGGACCTCTTGCAGGCAGTGACCGGCGTTCCGGCGGATGTCAGCTTCGGCAGGCAGCTAACAGGTAAAGATGCACTTAACGTCAAACTGCCCATCGCGCTCGAAAAACTACCGGCGCTTCTGGACCGCTATGCGACGCAGGCTGAAAGCGACGCATACAAGGAAGTCTATCCTTGGCTCGACCAAATTCACGAACTGCGCAGTCCCGTTAAGGCGGCAGAGCTCGATGCACTGATGATCGATCGCATCAAGGCTGAGGACTTCGCAAGAGGGCTGTGGATGTCGATCCCGGAAATCGTCGACTGGTCTCATGTGGACTGTTTCAAGTACCGAGAGGCCCGATCGGCCCCCTGCTACAGCGACGTTCACATAAGCACCCTTTTGCAGGACATTGGAGGTGCACAACTCGCGTCTCTGGAAACACTGAAGAAACGGCGCCATGTCTATGCCGTCTCGCAGCAGACCGATGAGATCTATGAGTGTTGGCCCGCATACCGATGCTTATATTGCGAGATTGAGCAGGAAAACGAAACGTACCTGCTGAACAATGGAAAATGGTATAGAGTCGGCACCGAATTTCGAGAGCGCATTAACGAGCAGTTTGCAAAGATGCCCCGTTGCCCGCTTGAACTTCCGGCCTACAGCGACAGGTCGGAGACCGAGTATAACGCGAGAGTCGTCCGCCAGTTTCCCGAGCAGTTTGAGCTCTTCGACAGGAGGCTAATCAAATGCGGCGGGCACTATGACAAGGTGGAATTCTGCGATCTGTTAGGAAAGGACAAGAAGATCATCCACGTGAAGCGATACGCCGGGGGCAGCGCTCCCCTTAGCCACATGTTCGCCCAGGCGGTTGTGTCCGGTAGCCTGTTACGTAGGGACTCGGATTTTCGAAGACAGGTGGTGGAGTTGCTGTCCCAACCTTTTCAAGGCGTCCTTCACGAGCCGGAAGCGAATGAGTACGAAATCGTGCTTGCAATTGTGAGCAAGTCGAAGCACGACCTCACGATTCCGTTCTTTAGCAGAGTCAATCTCAACAACGCGCGGATTCGCCTACAGGAACTTGGGTATCGTGTCTCGGTGGCAAAAATTCAGGCATGAACCAAGGCAGGCTTGACAAGCTCACTTTGCGGCCTCAACCGTAAGCTTCAACCCCACCGCCTTAGTCACGGCAACCAGTGTAGAGAGCCGAGGGTTTCCCCGCGCCGACAATGCACGATACAGGCTCTCGCGCTCGATGCCGGCAGCCTTGGCCACTTTGGCAATGCCACCTCTGGCCTCCGCAATGCGGCGCAGAGCGATCAGCAGCACGGCGGGATCTTCGGTGTCTTCCAATGCGACCTTGAGGTATTCCGCAGCAAACTTAGGGTCCTCGCGTAATTCGCGAATTATGCACTCGTCATGCGATACGCTCGTTATATCTTTCTTTTTGCGTTTCATTGGATGCGTGTCCTCTGCAGGTAATCCTTGAAGACATTTCTTCCGGCGGCCGTGAAATAGCGGCGGACTTCCATGACCACAAAATCGAGTGTAACTTATAGATCACGTCGAAGCAAGTCTAGGCAGCGCAGGTCAGCGGGTTATTCCTGCGATACCTCCGCCGAGGGCTGCGCCGCAATCATCTATAATCACGTTCAGGTATCCCGCAAATCACAATGCATCTTCTTCCCTACTCTGCAGTTTTTATCGGCGGCGAAATTCTCGATATGCTTACCAGCACCGGGGCCGTCGCCAAGTTTGTACTGATCATTTTGCTTGCGTTCAGTTTGATCTCGTGGGCAATCATCCTCACCAAATGGAGCTTGCTGCGGCGCGCCCGGGTTCAGAGTGGACGCTTCGTCCGCGCCTTTCGCAAAGCGCAACGCCTGCAAGATATCGCCGCCGTGGCCGAGCAGTTCCGTCCCAGCCCGCTGGTCGGGGTGTTTGAAGGCGGGTTCCAGGAATTCAAGCGCCAACTAGCTTCGCCCGCTGCCGCGCTGCGCATCAACGCGGTGCAGCGCGGCATGCAGATCGGAGCCTCGGAAGAAATCACGCGCCTCGAACGCAACGTCCCCTGGCTCGCGATTACCGCAGCCGTCACTCCCTTCATCGGCTTGTTCGGAACCGTCTGGGGAATCATTGACGCCTTCCACGGCCTCGGCACCGCCGGTGGAGCGACGCTGCGAGCTGTCGCGCCTGGAATTTCAGAAGCTCTTATCACCACTGCGGCCGGCCTCGCTGCCGCCATCCCGGCCGTCATTGCTTACAATCTCATCGGTAATTCGATTCGCGAGCTTGCCGCGCGCAGCGACGATTTCAACCTCGAAGTGCTGAACGCCATCGAGAGCATGCAGGCGCAACCTGCGGCCGAAGTGAGGCGCTGATGGCTTTCACTACGCCCAACGGCCGCACGCAAACCGCTCTCGCCGATATCAACATCACTCCGCTGGTCGACGTCGTTCTCGTCCTGCTGATTATTTTCATGGTTACCGCGCCGGTGCTGCAATCGGGCATTGAAGTGAGCGTGCCCAAGACTCGAACGGTCAAGGAAATTACTGAAGAACGCGTCGTGATCACCATCAATAAAGATCAGCGTGTTTTTATGGGCAACGACGCGGTCAATATCAACGAGATCGCTGCCAAGCTGCGGCAGAAGATTCGTGACCCGCGCAACCAGTCCATTTTTATACGCGCCGATGAGAATGTGCCCTTCGGCGCATTCGCCACGGTCATGGATTCGGTAAAGCAATCCGGCATCACCAACATCAGCATCGTCACTCAGCCCCTAGAAGAAATCCGGCAACAACATGGCACAAAACGCTGAGATCTTTTTCGAACACGACAATTGGGGACGCTCCCTCAGTTGGTCTGCGGGATTTCACCTCGCGATCACTGGCGTAATCCTGCTCTACTCGGTGGTTTTCACCGGGAGCCGTGGCGAAGGCTGGGGTTCCGGCGGCGGAGGCTCGGCGATCGGCGTCACCTTAGTCAGTTCTGTTCCTCTGCCCGCGACGCCAGCACCAACGCAGAACGTTCTAGCCAACGAGTCGAAAGGCCTGACCAAATCTGAACCGAAGGTTGAAGAGGAAAAAGAACCCGACGCCATCGAGATCCAGGGCAAGAATTCCAAGATCAAGCCGAAAAAAGAGACCACGCCAACCAAAGAAAAACCGAAGCCCGCGCCCGAACAACAGAGCAACCAGGTTGCCTTCGGCGAAGGCGGACCAGTCAGCGGACCCTATGGCACCTTCGATGCCGGCGGCGCGAAAGGCGGCTTCGGTGTCACCGGCGGTGGCGGAGATTTCGGCACAAGGTTCGGCTGGTACGTCCAAGTCATCCAAAAAAAGGTTTCCGAGAACTGGCTAAAATATGAGGTCGATCCGCGGATCAACAGCGCGTCGCGCGTCTACATCACCTTCGACGTTGCCCGCGACGGCCATCCGCTTAATGTAAAGGTTGAGCAGTCGAGCGGTGTCCCCTCGCTCGATATCTCGGCCGTCCGCGCCCTGCAGCGCATCGACACCTTCGGCCCACTGCCTCAGGATTACGGCGGCAGCAAAATCTCAGTGGAGTACTGGTTCGATTACTCCAGGAAATAACTTGTGTCCTTCTGGCCCGGTCGCAGCATCCATACTGTGTAATTTCGCGGGAGATGCCGCTGTGTGCAGGGTGAGAAAATGTAGGGCATCTGCGTGATTATTCCTGAGGCTGAGGACACTTCACTATGATGGATAGGGAATGATCGCTCGGAACTTGCTAATGAAAACATATCGGAGTACGATATTGTCTTGTACGGTACCTTCTTGTCCGGGTTCGCCTCACGTCTCCAAACGGATGGACGACATATATAGACCAGTTTCGCGCTTCACACGCTGCGCACAGCTTCGCAGGGGTCTGAGCGTACTGATTCTGGTCTGGTCACTCTTCCCTTCCACATCCTTTGCGCAGGATTGGGTTCGCACCGGCTCCGGGCTGGGTGTGGATAAAGTCCGGCTTGCCGTTCCCGACTTCAAGCCTTCCAACAGCGACCCCCAAGACGCTGATTTGCTGAAAACTTTCAACGATACATTCTGGAACGACCTCGACAATTCCGGCGTGGTTGAACTCATCTCTAAGAGCTTCTATCCGCTGCAAGTGCCGGGCCAGCCGACGGAGGTCACCTTCGGAGTATGGAACTCGCCTCCGCCGAACGCCGCTATGCTGACCTTCGGCAATCTCGCCGTGGCCGCAGGTAAAGTCACCGTGCAAGGCTGGTTATATGACGTCAAGAATACAGCCTCGCCCGAAGTTCTCGGCAAACAGTACACTGACGTTCCCACTGGCGACGCGGTCCGCGTGATCGCGCACAGGTTTGCCGATGAGATCATCTTTCGCTTGGGCGGAGGCATTCCCGGCATTGCGGAGAGCAAGATTTATTTTGTCAGCGACCGCTCCGGCCACAAAGAAATCTGGGTGATGGATTACGACGGCTCGAATCAGCGCCAACTCACTCACCTCGGTTCCGTGTCGCTTTCGCCGCGCATCTCGCCCGATGGTTCGCGTCTCGCTTTCAGTTCCTTAACCAAGAGTGGTTGGGACATTCTGATGTACTCAATCGATCTCAACCGCGTGGTTAGCTTTCCGCATTTTGGCGGCACGAATCTTTCGCCGGCGTGGGCGCCAGACGGTCTTCACCTTGCTGTTTCGTCCTCGCGCGGCGGCAATCCGCAAATTTATGTGTGCGATGCTTCCGGCGCCAATCTTCACCGGCTAACATCCAACAAAGGTCCGGACGTTGGCCCGGTCTGGAATCGCAAGACCGGCGCTCAGATCGCTTTTGTCAGCGGTAGCACCGGATTGCCGCAGGTTTATACCATGGAGGCAGACGGCACCAACGAGCAGCGCATGACCGATCAGGGCTACGCGGTCTCACCCAACTGGTCGCCGAATGGCCAGTTTCTTACTCTGGCGTGGATTCGCAAATACGGTCCTGGCGAGCCCGGCTCTTCCGATATTTATCTGATGGATATCGCCAGCAAGCAATGGGTTCAGCTTACGCACGATGGCGGGCGCAACGATTATCCTTCATGGTCGCCGGATGGCCGCCACATTGTCTTTGAGTCGAAGCGCTCGGGCAAAGAGGAGCTCTGGATGATGCTCGCCGACGGCACCAAGCTTCATCAGCTAACTTTTACTGGACGTAACACGCAGCCAAACTGGAGTTGGAAATAAAAACACTTCGTCTGAACTCGAACTATTTCGGGATTCGCAGGAGGATTAAAGGTGAAAAGGAAGAACATGAAACATCAAGGTTTGAAGGGTCTCGCAACCACTATCGCTCTGGCCGCTGTTGTCATGCTCGGCGCATGCCATAAGAAGACAGCCCCGCCACCACCGCCACCACCGCCGCCACCCGCAGCGCCCACCGCTTCCATTTCCGTAAGTCCAGATACTATTCAGCCGGGACAATCCGCAACGTTGACCTGGCAGACATCCAATGCCACCGACGTTTCCATCGACGGCATCGGCGCTGTTCAGCCTAGCGGGACGCAACAGGTTAACCCGACCGATTCCACAACCTATCACCTCGTAGCCAAGAGTTCCGGCGGAACCCAGGAGGCCACCACGCGCCTCACGGTCACACCGGCGGCCGCGGGTGAGGCTCCTCCTCCGCCTTCGGCTACGGAAGAGGATCTCTTCGGTCGCAGCGTGAAGGACATTTACTTCGAATATGACAAGTCCGACATTCGCGGCGATCAGCAGGCTGCGGTGCGGGCTGACGCGCAGTTCCTCAACCAGCACTCCAACATCGGCTTCACGGTTGAGGGCCATTGCGATGAGCGTGGCTCCACGGAATACAATCTCGCCCTGGGCGACCAGCGCGCTTCTTCCGTGAAAAGCGCCTTGGTTTCGGCGGGGGTCAACGCCAGCCGCATCAAGACCATCAGCTACGGCAAAGAGAAGCCGTTCTGCATGGAATCGAACGAGTCCTGCTGGCAGCAGAACCGGCGCGGCCACTTCGTCTATCAGAAGTAGTTGAATATTTACCGCCAGGGGCGGAGAAGTCTCCGCCCCTGGCTTTTCATGTTCTAAATCCAAGTCTCACGACCCACCCAGTCCACCTATCTATAGCCTGCAAATCAATCCTGCAAATCAATCTAGACCCGGCCCCACAACGGGTATATAGTGGGTCGCTATTGGAGTTAGAACGAAAGTTGCAGCTAGTTTCCTAGCAAACTCCGATCACCAAGCACTAAGGAGATACTCATGAACATGAATAGTTCCGATCACTCCGCCCTCTCCGGGACGAAGCGCCGCTATAAGAAGCCAGTTATCGTCAATGTAGGCAGCATCGATGCGCTAACAACCGGCCACGGCGACCCGGTGGGCGATCCTCCTAACGATGGCACAACGGGTTACTACAACTCCGCCTCCGGGCGAGCACGGGGTGCCGAAGTTGATCTAGGCGGACGCTAAGGATGACCACATCCACATGACCCAACCGATTCAGGTTAGGCCGAGGGCTAGTGTGCGGCATGCCGAAGTGGACGGCTGCCGCATTTTGCTTGACTTGAATACTGAGTCGTACCGTGTACTTGATCCCGTGGCCAGCGCCATGTGGTCCGCATTGATGGGCGAGAGCGATTGGACCGTGACGCGACAGTTGCTGGCCGATACCTACGATGTAAGCCCGGAAGTGTTGAATAGCGACTTCGCAGATTTCGCGGCTAACTGCCGGGCGCAAGGGATCTTGAGCGAGACCCAGAGGATCTCGGACGAGGAACTCTCCGCAGTGCAATCCGGCGACCCGAGACAGGCTCTTCTGCCTGGTCCCGTTTCATCCCGGTTGCCAGCAACGATTCGTGCGATTGCGATTTTTTATCGGACCCGGCGTTCGCTGATGCAGCAAGGTTTCCGCGGAACCTATGAACGATATGCGCAGCTTCCTGCAGGGTGCAATCGCGAGCGCTTGCCGCGAGCGATCTCTGCGTTCGGCCGTGCGGAAACTTTTTTTCTATCCCAACGGGCACCGAATGACTGCCTAGTTCGTTCCCTATCGCTATTTCGTTTCTTACGCGAGCAGTCGATTCCCGCCGAGCACGTGATCGGTGTATGCCGAATGCCCTTTCAGGCACACGCCTGGGTGGAGTGCGACGGCCAGCCCATCCTCGACGAGCGGGGTCTGAGCGGAGCATTTGTTCCCTTGGCCCGGCTTGCCGCAACTATTCCAGCGGAGCCTCGGCGATGACCGGAACAACCATGTCTAGAGGAATTGCTGGCCGTATTGTGCGCCGCGTGGGAATTCTCGTGCCCGAGTCGGCTCCCGCAGCAACCGAATCTCTGGACTGCCAGGTTCTCGTCTGGGGAAACCTCGCAAACCGGAAGGATCTCGCCGAACGCCTCGGGGTCCCGAACTCTGGACCCAAATCCGATACCAGCCTTATAGCGGCTGCTTATCGCCTCTGGGGAGAGCAGCTTCCCTCCCACGTCCTCGGCGAATTTGCGGTTGCCCTCTATGACCGCCACACTGACCGCGCCTTTTTGACCCATGACAGCCTTGGCCTGACTTCCCTTTATTATTCGAATGCTGATCGCGTTGACGGCCACGCTGATGAGTTGACTTTCGCCACGCATCTTGTGGATCTGCTCGACGGCGAGGTAACGGCGCGCCTCGACGAAGAGTACCTCGCAGATTTCCTGGCCCGTGGGAGCATTACCACCGCGCGAACCCCCTTCCTAGCCATCCGGCGCCTGCTGCCGGGATGCAGCCTTTCCTGGGCCAGCGGTCACGTTACTGAATCCAGGCACTGGAGTCTCGCCGATGCGCCTCCCGTCGCATTGCGAGACGACGAGGAATACGAATCGCGTTTCCGCACATCGCTGGAAGCCGGGGTGCGGGGCGCCATCGATGGCGCCCGCGTGGTCTGGACGCATTTGTCGGGAGGACTGGACTCCTCAACCGTCGCCAGCATTGCCGCACGGCTCGAAGCACCTGGACTCGCGGCTTGGTCCGTCTATTGCCCACGCTTCGCCGACGTCGATGAACGCAAATGGATGCGCGAGGTCGTGGACAGATACCGCCTGCCCTGGCACCTGGTGAATATCGAGGAAACGCTTCCCTTCTCCGCACCGCCTGCCGACTTTCTCGGCGAACCGTCGATCTCGGTGATCCACACGGCGCTGTCGCGTGCCAACGATCGGCTGTATGCGGCGCATGGTGTCGAGGTGATCCTCTCCGGCCATGGAGGCGACGGCGTGCTGGGAGCCTCTCCCGGACCCGAGGCCTCTCACTTGGCCGACTATCTCTTCGCGGGCAACCTGGTCGGAGCATTGCGGGGTATTTACCGATGGAGGCGGGAATCGACTGAGCGTCGTTCCTATAGCTATTGGCTGCAACACTGCCTGCTGAGGCCGGCTCTGCAACATCTCCGTGGCCAAGGTATAAGCGCCGCGCCGCGGCTTCCCTTACAACCCTGGTTCCAGCCAGAGTACCAGGAACGCATGCACCTCGATCAGAGGAGGCGGCAACGCTATGCGGCACGCTGCCAGACGCCGGGACGCCAGCAACTGGCAGACGGCCTGCTGGTCGCTGCACTGCGAAACTCGCTCGACGCACAACGCCAACGGAACCACCGTGTATATAACCCGCTGCTCTATCGTCCGCTGGTGGAGTTCATGTGCGCTATCCCGCTTGAACAGAACTTGCGTCCGAAATGTGACCGGTACCTGCAGCGGCGCGCACTGAAAGGCATCCTGCCAGAATCCATTCGACGCCGCGCCAGTAAAGGTGTCGGAACCCCGACCTTCGTCGAGGGGCTCTCGCGCTCGCCGGAGTGGGTCGATTATCTCACCCAGGACAGCAGACTGGCAGCCTACGGCATCGCCGATGCCGGCCTGTGGCGGCTCGCCGTACAACAAGCTTCCGTCGGGCAGACCAACGGAGACCAGTTTTTCCATGCCGGCCTCGCGGTCGAAGTATGGCTGCGGCAACTCGAAGAGCATCGCAGGATGAAACCGTCGCTACCGGTTGCGTCGAGACAATATATTCGCGCAGGCACACCTGAGCCTGAGACTGCCGCGGAAGAACGGCATGTTGCCTGAACCAGACTGATCTCTTGCCGCGCCCGCGATCATGAGCAGTGAGTCCCCATCAGATTCCTGGGCCAGCAGAATTTGACGATCCGAACTAGAATAGTTCCAGGAACCTTCTCTTATGACACTACGACGCTTGCTCTCCACTCTTCTCGCCCTGCTCTCCACGCTTTGGCTGGCCACCGCGCCGGCTTGGGGCGCCAGCAAAGAAATGATCCAACTGCAAACCCAGGTACAGCAACTGCAGGAGCAGATGACCGCCATGCAGCGCAGCTTTGACGAGCGCATGGGCGTGATGAAGAACCTGGTCGAGCAGGATACCGACGCAATCAACAAAGTGACGGGCGCCATCAATGGCCTGCAGGCCACGCTGCAGAAACAGCAGGGAGATTCCGCCACGCACGTCGACCAGCTTGCCGGGCAAATTCAATCGCTCAACGACACGCTCGATGAACTCAAGGCGCGCCTCGCCAAGGTCAGCAAGCAACTTGAGGACATGCAGTCATCCCAGCAAAGCCTTGCGGCGCAGCAATCGGCGCAGGCGCAACAGGACGCTGCAGCGAAAGCAGCGCCGCCTCCGGATGTGCTTTACAACAACGCTTTGCGGGATTACAACGGCAACAAGAACGATCTCGCCATCCAGGAATTTTCCGACTACGTAAAGTTTTATCCCAACACCGATCTGGCTGGGAACTGCTATTTCTATCTCGGCGAAATTCAATTCCGCCAGGGAAACTATCAGCAGGCCGCGCAGAGCTATGACCAAGTCTTGCAAGGCTTTCCGACCGGAAGCAAAGGCGCTTCTGCGCAGCTGAAAAAAGGCTTTTCGTTAATCGAATTGGGTAAGCAGGAAGATGGAGTGGTGGAACTCCGACGCGTGATCCAGCGCTATCCCAAATCGAACGAAGCGCTGCAGGCGCGCGAACGCCTCAAGAAACTGGGAGTTTCCACAACGGTGCGGCCTGGGGAATAATTTTGTTACCAATATTTTTGCTCCCAATATTTTTGCTCGACCCGGTTAAGGAGATTCATGTCGAAGAAGATTTCGGATAACGATCCCGACGGCGCCAAGGGTGCGACCGAGGGTGAAGAACGCGATCACGACGGTAACGCCGGTCTCGCGGGACAACTGGGCCATCGCGACCAGGACCCGCGCATCAAGGGCGCCGACACCGATTTTCCCGAGCCCGGGGGGAGTCCGGAACATACGGGAGAGTGAAACAGGGGTTGGGGGTTAGGGTAGGAAATCCTGCTTCACATACGGTTGCGACTGACCCCTAAACCCTAGGATCCTAGTCCCTGTTTTCTCAAATCGCCATCGCGCCAACTTCTTTTTCTACTTCAACGGTATCGACCATAGCGATCGCATCCCACGGGCATCCATCCAGGAAGCAGCCGTCGGGACCTTTGCTGAGGCACTTCTTGCAGCCGATGCAGAGAATGGGATCGATCGCGATGCGCCCGAAGGGCGTGGCGTCCTCATCGGCGACCCAGAACATGCAGTCTTCCACCGGACAATATTCCACGCATGCCGGCGAACCGGCGCATCCCGTACAGCATTCGGTGATCACCGCCAATTCTTTTGGCTTCTTCTTGCGCGGCGTGGTGAGGCCCTTGGACTTCGGTTCAGCTTTCATCTCGTCGGGAACCATGCCGACAGCTTTCGTGGCGCCGGGTGCAGGAGGCATGCGGGGATTATAACGTGCTTTCGGCCGAATCGAAAATGTACGTCGTTAGTATGCGCAGGGACAGCTGTATCCATGACCCCTATCTGGGCCCCAGAAAATTCCGCGCTATAGTCTAGCATTTCCATCGACTATGTCGTATACTCCTGCAAGGCCGGTTGGTGTGCTACTCAGCAGATTGAGTAGAGTACGCAAGCGCAATTGAGAAAGCTCTCCGATTGCGTTACGAATTTTGATCGGTTTCCTCCCCCGAGCACTTACTTAGTGGATGAATGCCATAGGTGTCTTTGACCGACCGTTTCGGTCGAGCACCAAGTGAGGGTGAATCGGAATGAAGTTCAATTACTCCTGGGGAAAAGTGCGGTACGATCTGCTCGCCGGCGTAACTGTCGCGGCGATTTCTCTACCGCAAGCGATGGCTTACGCTCTAATCGCGGGTGTCGATCCGCGCTTTGGCCTTTATTCCGCCATTGTCGTAACGCTGGTAGCATCGATCTTCGGTTCGTCCTCTCACCTGATCAACGGTCCCACGAATGCGATTTCTCTGGTGGTTTTCAGTGCGCTCGGCTTCTTCAATTCCGGCGCTGGTCTCGAGGCCTACCAGGCCATGTTTTTATTAGGAATCATGATCGGATGCATCCAGATCCTGATTGCGGTATTCAAGCTCGGAGACTTAACGCGCTACATCTCGGAATCCGTAGTGATTGGCTTTATGGCCGGGGCTGGCACGCTGGTGGGATTGACGCAGCTCGGCAACCTGACGGGCTTGCGCGATCGTGGGACGGGGCAGCAGCATGTGCTTTACCGCATTTGGCTGACGCTGAGTGGCGGACACGTGAATCCGCGGGCGCTGGGCATCGGACTTGGGACTATTGTTCTTGTCGTCCTGCTCAGAAAATTGTCGCGCAGATATCATCTGCCGCAGATTGACATGCTGATGGCATTGATCGTTGCCGCCCTCGTGGCGGCCGCGTTCGGCTGGTCAAAACCGGCGCACGATGGCACAACCGTTATTTCCGTCGTCGGAAGCGTCCCGCGCAATCTGCCGATGCCGCATATCCCGAAGATTCAGCTCTGGTGGGTAAAGCAAATGTCGGGAAGCGCATTGGCTATTGCTTTTCTTGGATTGCTGGAGGCGCTCGCTATTGCGAAATCGATTGCCAACACAACCCGCCAGACGCTCGACTACAACCGCCAGTGTCTGGCTGAAGGGTTGGCGAATCTTACGGGTGGTTTTTTTCAGTGTTTGCCCGGGTCTGGCTCCTTGACGCGTTCGGCGATTAACTTTCAAGCGGGAGCCGTAAGCCGTGCCTCCGGAGTGTTCGCGGCGGGAACGGTGGCACTCACGGTGGTCGCACTTGCGCCGTTTGCGCGCTACATTCCGAAAGCCGCTCTGGCCGGTCTGCTCTGTGTCACAGCCGTCCGCCTGGTCGATTGGAAACGGTTGAGCTATGCTATGCGCGCTTCGCGCTACGATGCCCGTCTGGTTTTGGTGACTGCGTTCTCGGCGATTTTCATCAGCGTCGAATTTTCCATCCTCATCGGCGTGGCGTTATCAATTTTGATGTTCGTCCCGCGTGCCGCGTCGCTTCGCTGGACCGAGTTGGTTGTCAGTAACGACCGAGTGGTGCGCGAACGCCTGCCCGACGACCCACCGTGTTCGGCAATGCTGCTTTACGATCTGGAAGGCGAATTGTTCTTCGGGGCAGCTCCGGAACTGGACCGCTGCTTCGACCACCTGAAGCAACGCACGGCGGCCGAAAATATTCGTCATGTAATATTGCGCCTCAAGCGGACACGAAATCCCGACATGGTTGCACTGGAACGCTTTGACCATTTCCTGCATGACATGCAGGAGCGTGGAGTAACGGTGCTGCTTTGCGGCGTCCGTCCTGGTTTTGCCAAGGGAATGGTGAACCTGCGGTTCTATGATTGGCTGCCTGCCGAACATGTTTTTCCTGAGGAACCAGAAAAGTTCTCTGCCACGCTCAAGGCGGTTCGCCGCGTTTACGAAGTCTTGGAAGACAATTTGTGCGACCATTGCCTGCAGGCAGAGTTCTCAGGAACCGAGCAGCGGCCATTGTATTACCTGGTCTAGGGAGAAGTTTCGCAGCGCTGCGCGGAGATGACAGTGCGACGTTGCGAGCACGTGTAAAGCCTTACGGAAAAAAGAACAGGCAAACGGTCACTCGCGGCGAACGACGTCATCCAGTGACGAGCTTTCGAAGAAGTTTCCCAACCTCTTCCGGCCGTTTGTCGGCGCGTGCTGACTGCTATTGCGAATCAGTCGCCGGTTACGAGTTGAACCCCTCCGCGGTTACTGGAGTCATCCCGGTGCGTCGGCCCGGGCGTTGAAATGCGATTAACTCCACTGGAGTCAACGCAGTGACCTCAGTCACCACTCCTATTACAAAAGGCCAATAGTTTTGCGTTGCACTGCGGTGCTTTGACGGTGCTCCTCCGCCTCCCTACGATGAAGAATGCCGGCACTCAACAGCGTTGCCAAGTGGCGTTGCGGGCTGTAGAGGCATGAGCTTTAGAGTCAGCAAATCGGGTGGAATTCACAGAATCGCGGGCGGCTCAATACGCGAAATCGAGTGATCCCCCGTTGACGGGAATTATGGCATCGAGCAGACAAAGCGGGTTTTCCATGCTGGAGATGGCCATCGCCATCAGCGTTTCGCTGATCCTGGCGGGGGCCGTCACGGTGACCATGCAAACCACATTCAAGCAGCAGTTGGTTAACGATGCCTACAACACAACGTTGACTACATTGCGGCGGGCCCGCGATCAGGCTGCGGCCGACATGCGAGTCTACGTTGTAAGTTTTGCCGCTCCGACAGCTGGGAACGGAGGCACGATCACGGTCACCGAGAGCACGACTGCAGGAACCGTTTTGCTGACCGCGACTCTGCCTCCGCAGGTCACGTTTCACCTGGAGCCGGGCCTGCCGAACACGGTGGCTACGACTCCAGACGGTTTCGGCACGGCGGCGAGCATTTTCGATTTCGATCAGCCGCCGAGCGGCGCAGGCGGAGGCACTGTGATTTATTTTCAGCCTGACGGCAGCGCGCAAGACGCCGCCGGCAACGTCAACAATGGCGTGGTTTATCTGGGAACTCCGGGGCAGCTTCCAGCCCAACGGGCCGTAACTTTGTGGGGCTATACCGGGCGCATTCGGGGATGGACACTGGTCGAGGTCGCAGGAGTATGGAACTGGGTGCAATCATGATCAAGCGGGTTAGGTCGTCGCGAAAAACCAATCAGTCGGGCTTCTCGCTTCTTGAAACCATGTTTGCCATGGTGCTGCTTGCCGTTGGCCTGCTGGCTACGCTGGCGGCGCTGGGCTACGCCATCGGCGCCAATCAAACCTCGCAAGAGGACATGCTGGCGCGGCAATTGGCTTCCGAGGCAATGGAAAGCATTTTCAACGCGCGCAACACATCGCAGCTTGGATTCGCGGCCATCAACAACACCACGGCGTCACCTCCGGGCGTCTTTCTGGCCGGCGCTCAGTCGCCGAAGTGCGCCGGACCCGACGGTATTTTGGATACTGCCGACGACGTGGCGTGTACGACTGCCGCAGGGGTTGTGTGCCCGAACGCGGGCATCGAGTGCCTCACCGAACCTGGGCCCGACGGCATCATGGGCACGGCCGATGACGTGGTGATCTCGCTCGAAAACTTCACGCGGACGATTACGATCACGCCGCTTCTGGAGAACGGCACAACCGTCCCAACGCTGGTTCTGGTAACGATCACAATCAACTACACGGTCCCCAATCATGCGGGGACTAAATCCTATGTGCTTGAAGAAGAGATTTCGTCGTACCACTAGAGAGGAACTGATGGCGCGCGCACACAATTCGAGTCGAGGCTTCACGCTGATGGAGTTGATGATCTCCGCCGCCATCGGAGCTGTGCTGATCGTGACGGCGGCAGATTTGTTCAGCCGCGCCATGAAGGCCAGCTGGATCACCTCGCAAAAATCGGAATTGCAGCAGGACTTTCGCGCCGCCAGCAATATTTTGCAGCGCGACATCAGCATGGCTGGCGCCGGCGCTCTGGGTCAGCAAGGACTCTCCACCAGTTCCGTGGGCTTGCCCGCCTCTACTGGGATATTGCCCGTCTACCCATGCAGCGGGTTAACCACCTGCAACTACATTAATGGCGCGCCTGTGGCTTACCCCACTGCGACCGGCGCCCCTACGGTTCCTTTTTTGTATTCAATTATTCCTGGGCCAAATCTAGGAATTACGATTAATGCCGCGCAGGGAGCGACCGACATTATCACCGTCATTTCCGCCGACGTCAGTCTGGCCCTGAACTGTTACACATCGTCGATCAATGCCGCAGGCACGGTTATAACTTTCCAGTTGCCCAGCCCGCTGCCCAGTACGTGCATCCTGCCAACCGGTGTTGCCGCACCCCAACCTCTGAACGCGGCTGTAATCGGGTTGCAGCAGGGAGATCTGATTTTGTGGGGCACCAACGCCGTCGGTGTGGTCACAAGCGTCGTCACCACTTGTGCGCCCACTGGCACCAACACCGCGTGCTACACAGTCGACTTCGCCGCGACCGATCCCGGCCACATCAATCAGCCGGGCGCTGTGACCGGAAGTCTTTCTCAGTTCGTCGGGTCCGGAGCGCCAGCATCTACGGCGATTCCCTATTCCGCAGTGCGCTTGCTGGCCGTCACTTACTATCTGGCGATTCCTCCTGCGACCGGGCTGCCCACCTTGATGCGGTTGCAAAGTGGAAGGGCACCCGCTCCGGTGGCGGAAAACGTGGTTTATCTGAAGTTCAGTTATGACGTTTACGATGCCGGAGTCGTGGACGCGAATCAGTCGTCGCTGCCCGCCGGCACGAACCCCGGCATGATCACGAAAGTCAACATTGTGCACATGAGCATGCGCAGCCAGCAGGCGAAATACACGGGCATTGGCTATCAGGGTCTTGATCTGCAGACGTCGATCGCTGCCCGCAATCTGACTTCACAGCAGGAGTATCCGATTTCTGGATCGTCATACTGACATGAACTTCATAACAGCAGAAGGAAGACGGAAATTGTTGAGGAAAATAATGAGGAGCAACACGATGCCTGGCGCAAAATTCGCTTCACGAGGATTCACGCTGATCGCGGCCCTCCTATTGACGCTACTGTTGTCGGGGTTCGCCATTTGTCTGATGATGATGGTGAATACTGAGCAGAAGGTCGGCTCGGCCGATCTCAGCAATAACTACACCTATCGTGCCGCCGAAGGCGCCATGGAAAAGATGACCTCTGACCTGGCCTCGACGTTCCAGAACATTCAGGCGCCGACCGCCGCACAAATTTGTGCCGTGAGCAACAACCCTCCAACCTGGGACCCGACCATCAGCTTCACCGGGACGGATGGAGCTTATAACGTAACGCCGGTCACTCCCGGTTCAGCAACCCCTTGCACTTCGCCGCTGTCGCCGGTATGGGGCCCAATCCAATCCGGACCGGATGCCGGACTGTATGCTCAGATCATCCCGGTGACGATGAACGTCACCGCCCAACGCATTGTCGGCAACACTGAAACGGTAAGCATGACTCGCACCGCAGAAGTGGCTCTGATTCCCGTTTTTCAGTTCGGCGTGTTTTGTGATGGCGATTGTTTCTTCGGACGCAGCCCTAACCTTGGCTTCGCCGGCCGCGTGCATACGAATGGCGATCTCTACTTGGGAGTGGCCGATGGCTATAACCTGGTTTTTGGAGACAAGATCAGCGCCTTCGGCAACGTGATCCGCGAACAGATGGATAACGGAGTGGTTTCGGCGGGCAACGATAACGGCGGCACGGTCATGATTCCGACCACGAGCGGCGGTTGTGCCACACAGTTGGGCAACGTCGCAGCTGCAACCCCCAGCGCTACTTGCGTTAATATCGCTACCACAAGTCTTGGTTCGGTCGATGGCAGCGTCACTGGCGGCCACGCCTCGGCTCAGTTCGCACCCTGGTACAACGTTTCTCTCGGTACGCCGTATAACGGCTACATCATCGATGGCAACGGCACTCCGCCGGGCACCACCAACGGCCCCAACGGAACCGGCGCCAGCGATCTGACGCTTCCCTTTGTGAATGGCACCACGTTTCCCTTTCAAATCATTCGACGGCCGCCGCCGGGCGAAGCGACGACTTCATTGCTTGGAGGTTCGCGTTTAGCCAACGAAGCTCAGATTCGCATCCTGCTCAGCGATAAAGAAGCCGATCTGCATCTACCCGGATGGAATGGAGATACAACTCAGGATGTGGAATTAGCCAGCATGGTTCCTGCTTCTGAGTTCGTAAATACAGCAGGGCCGTTTGCGACGACTGGTGGAGCGCAGAGCGGAATCCTCGTCAACGGAAATACCTACTACTTCGGTGAAAGTGCTTGCGGCGCAGGAGCCGTGGGCAGCGCCTGCACGAACGGCGACGGCAATTTCATCTGGCCGCCGTGGGTGCCTGGAGGCACCACCGCCACGCACAATGCGACCAAGGCGGAGTGGCCCATCATCAACGGCTGGCTGCTGGTCGAAGTTCTTAACTCCAACACCGGGTTGTGGACGGGCGTCACCAAGGAGTGGTTGCAACTGGGCTTTGCACGAGGATTGCAGGTGCCCATGGCTCCCGGCTCTGCCGCTGCGCAAGCCACCAACACACTCGGCGCAACCGGAAGCAACTTCCTGACTGATCACAAGAATGCGATTCTGTATTTCCAGCAAACCGCCGATCGCAACGGCAACGGCTCGGTCTCTGCCGGCGATGCCATTTCATTCACCTCGGTCGCCAACGGAGCAATCACCACAAGCCCCACCGTTTATTACGGCGCGGCTGGACCCGGCCAAGTAAACCCACAGTACAACTGGTACCCCATCAATCTCTATGACGCGCGTGAGGGGGAAAACAACGACGTGGCCGGAACTTTCGCCCCCGGATGGGGAACCGTCAATGGCATCATCAACTGCGTTGAATTGGATGTGGGCAACCTGAGGCGCTGGCTCCTCGGCCAGACTGGCACCACCGGAAACACGGTGAACTTCAGCACGCAGAACGGTTACGTGCTTTACTTCTCGGACCGCCGAGGCATGCAGTACGATCCCAACCTGGCGCACAATCCGACCAACATATTACTCGGCGCTTACGGCTTCGAGGATGTGGTCAATTACGCCGCCGGGTCACCCTTTGCTCCGAATGGAACTCTCGAACCGGTCAACTACAACGGCGTTTCTCCGGAAGACACAGAACAATGGAATGATGGCACGGTCACTACCTACGGCGTGGTCACCGTGGGGGATGCTTTCGGGAGCCAAACGACAACTGATACTGACACCACGCTGCCGCACAACCCGTTTCTCCACCGGATTAATACCTTCACCGTGGGCCGCGCCAACCGTGTGACGGGCGCACGCCATGCACTGAAACTGGTGGATGCATCTCTGGGCAATCTGCCTACCATGCCGCCGGGAAATGCGACTAATAACTGTGCGCAGAGTGTAGCCAGCCCTACCGCTTGCGGCGGCTTTACGGTGGGCTCAGAAAATCCCGTCTACATTCAGGGAAATTACAATTCCAACTGCACCGCCGCTGGCGCTGCCGATTGCACTCCCGGCAACGCTACCTATGATCCAACCTGGAACACTCCTCCTGGGGCGGAGCCTAACCATGCAGCTGCAGCCGTGATTGCCGATGCCGTTACCGTGCTCTCCAACAACTGGCAGGATGCTGGCCAATCCGGGGCGCTCTACTCCGGCAGCCTGGTGAATCCGATTAATCCCAGCTTCCAAAACGTTCCCGCCATCACACCCAACAGGATTGCGGTTACCACGCACTACCGCGTAGCCATCGCAGCGGGTAAGAATATCGCCTTCCTCAACACCACCCAAAACCCGGAGTTTTCTTTCGGTATGGACGGCGGTATCCACAACTTCCTGCGCTTCCTTGAGGATTGGGGAGGCCAGGCGTCTCAGCAGACGCTGAATTACAAAGGCTCTCTGGTCAGCCTCTACTATGCAACTTACGCGACCGGTACTTTCAAGTGCTGCAACCTGGTGTACAACCCGCCGAACCGTAACTACGTGTTCGACCCGTTGTTCTCTTTGCCGCAGAACCTGCCGCCCGGAACTCCGATGTTCCGGAACGTAGACAACCTGAGTTACCGTCAAAACCAAGTCGCGCGCACCAATTAACTCGACGCAGAATAGAGCGAAGGACCCCGAGTACCAGGGTCCTTTCTTTTTGCAGCTATTCTCTATTGTTGGATCGTGGTTTCCGACGCGGCAGGTTTCTCCGTTACCTGGTGAGGCGTAGGCAACTGCGAACGATCCCAACCCCCGCCGAGGGCTTCGACCAGCGCTACCGCGTAGGTCATCTGCTGCACCTGAAGATTATTCAGAGTCTGCTGATCGGAGAGCACGGTGGTCTGCGCGATGAGCACATCGATGTAGGGATCGACTCCAGTTTCGTATCGCGCCTGCTCGAGCTTGAGGAAAACTTGAGCGGAGTCTACGGCCTGCTGCTCTTGCTGAATTTCCTTGGACAGGATGCGAACTTCGGCAAGACCATCTTCGACTTGTTGAAATGCGGAAAGCACGGTCTGGCGGTAGGCGGCGAGATCAGCATTGTAGGTTGCGACATATTGCTGAACGGTGGCACGGCGCAGGCCGGCATCGAAAAGAGTTTCCGAGAGCGACGAACCTACAGACCAGAAACGGCTCGGCCAGGTGAACCAGCGATGGAAAACTGAACTTTCAAAGCCACCTTCGGCTGTAAGAGTCAGGTTCGGATAATAGGCTGCGTAGGCGATGCCGATGGATGCGTTGGCTTCCGCCATGGTGCGTTCGGCAGCGGCAATGTCGGGCCGGCGCTCCAACAATTCTGAAGGCACGCCGACTGGAATTGGCGGCGGCGCGGTAGTCATGGGCTTCGCCGGGATCGAGAAATTAGTGGCTGCCTTGCCAATGAGAACGGCAATCGCGTGCTCATACTGCGCGCGGGCGATCCCGACATTGGTTGCTCCAGCTTGCGCGTTGCGCAGAGTGGTCTCGGCTTCGACCACCGAGATTTCATCGTCGATGCCGGTTTCATAAAGCGAACGTGTCAGGTCGTACGCTTTCTGGTCGGCCGCGACGGTTTCGTCAAAGATCTGCTGCAATTTATCCTGGCCGCGAATCTCGAAAAAGTATTGCGCCAGGCTCGCCTGTTCAGTCAGACGTTCGTTCTCGAGTTCGGCGGCGCTGACTTGAGCAGCATACTGGGCCTGGCGCACGGCGTTGCGAACTTTACCCCAAAGATCGGGCTCCCAGGATGCTTCTAGCGGCAAAGTGTAGAGACTGCTTTGCAGTTGGGTGGTTGCAGTGGGGGTCGTTGTGGTGCCGGTTCCGCTGGTAGTAACGGTTGTCGTAGCCAGGCCTCCCGCGCCCACGTTCGCCGAGGTTCGCGAGCGGGTGACCGCGGGCACAGCGGTCAGCGTAGGAAAGTATTGCGAACGGGCTTCGCGAACGATGGCGCGAGCCTCCATGTAGTTCTCGAAGTATTGTTTGATGTTCTGGTTGTTGATATCCAGTTGTTCTTCGAGGGCGTTGAGTTCAGGGTCGTTGAAGATCTCCCACCACTTGCCGCGCAGCTTCGCATCGGCGGGCTGGGACACGGTCCAGTCTCCGTTATCCTGAGAATTGGTGGGGGATTCTTTGTAGGCCGAAGCCGGCGCCTGGGGCGCGGGCGGATGATATTTCGGTCCGACGACGCATCCCGGTAAAATAAACAGAAGCGCGACCGCGCCTAGCCCGATGATCCCGCCCCGTGTTCGCAATGTTAAGTTCCTCGCAAAGATATTCATAACGTCCCGCTTAGCCGGCAAATTCATTTTCAACACCGCTCTAGACAGCCTCCGGAATCCGTGAAGTATGTCGCATTTTCCTCTGCACCCACAGCCGCAGCCGGTCGAACTCGAGATAGACGACGGGAGTTGTATAGAGCGTAAGCATTTGGCTCAGGATCAGGCCGCCCACAATCGTGATGCCGAGCGGACGGCGAAGTTCCGATCCCGTGCCTGTTCCCATAGCCAATGGCAGTGCACCCAATAACGCTGCCATCGTAGTCATCAGGATAGGACGGAAACGCAGCAGACAAGCTTCGAAAATCGAATCGACTGGCCGCTTCCCTTCCTGCCGCTCCACCTGCAGGGCAAAATCGATCATCATAATGGCATTCTTTTTTACGATTCCGATCAGCAGAACGATGCCAATAATGGAAATGATATTCAAATCCTCCTTAAAGAGCATCAAGGCGAGCATAGCGCCTGCGCTGGCCGAAAACAGACTCGAGATGATCGTCAAGGGATGGACCAGGCTCTCGTACAAGATACCCAGAATGATATAGACGGCGATCAGTGCGGTGCCGATCAGCCACGGCTCGGTGCTCAGAGATTGCTGGTAGGCCAGCAAGGTTCCGGCAAAAAAACCTTGCAGGCTGGAAGGCGTGCCGAGGCGCTTCTGCATCTGGGCTATGGCGTCGGTAGCATCGCTCAGAGATAAGTTAGGCGCGAGGTTAAACGATATAGTGACCGACGGGAATAACCCGGTATGGTTGATAGCGAGCGGGGTCGTGTTGGCTTTGCCCGTGGCCACGGTCTGCAACGGAATATTTCCGCCGGCACTACTGTGAAGATAGATGTCTTTCAGTCCTTCCGGGCTTTCCCAATACTTCGGTGCAACTTCGAGCACCACGTAGTACTGATTCAACTGGGTGTAGATGATGGAGACTTCGGATTGGCCGAATGCGCCATACAGAGCGGAATCCAGCGACTGCGCGGTGATGCCGAGCTTGGCTGCGGTAACGCGGTCATAAGTCAGCAACTCATCGAGGCCGCCGTTCTGCTGGTCTGAACTTACATCCTGAAAGCCGGGCAGGTGCTGCATTTCACTGGTGATGATTGGTCCCCACTTGGAAAGGCCGCGCACCGTGTCGGATTGGAGCGTGTACTGGTACATGGCATTGCTGGAACGTCCACCGATGCGGAGATCTTGCGCGGCTTGCAGGAATGCCGAAGCTACCGGCAGATGGTTCAATTGAGGGCGCAGGCGGGCAATGATCTGCGTGGCGCTTACGTCGCGGTCGGCCAGTGGCTTGAGCGCAATGTAGAGGGAGCCGGTATTGGTTGCGCCGCCACCGCCGGTAAACGCAATAACGTTGGCGACGGCAGAGTCTTTCTTGATCACTTCGCCAATCTGCCGAATGGAGTCATTCATAGCCGGGAAAGAGGAATCCTGTGGCCCGCGAACGCTGCCCTGAATGGCTCCCGTGTCCTCCACCGGGAAAAAACCCTTGGGTATTTTGAAACCCAGCACCACGTTGAGCGCTATTGTGATGATTAGCACAACGATGGTAGGCCAGGGATGTTCCAGCACCCAGCGCAGGCTGCTGCTATACAGCGACAGCATGCCGTCAAAGAATTTTTCGCTGGCCATGTAAAGGCGGCCATGCTTTTCCTTGCGCTCGTCTTTCAGCAGGTACGCGCACATCATCGGCGTCGTGGTCAGAGAAATGATCATCGACACGAAGACGGCTGTCGAAAGAGTGACGGCAAACTCGCGGAAGAGACGGCCGACGATGCCGCCCATCATCAGAAGAGGGATGAAAACGGCGATAAGCGAAATGCTGATGGTGAAGACGGTGTATCCAATTTCCTCCGCACCCTTCAGCGCCGCGGCGAAGGGCTTCATTCCATCTTCGAGATGGCGCGAAATGTTTTCCATCACCACGATCGCATCGTCGACCACAAATCCCGTAGCGATGGTCAATGCCATCAGCGAGAGGTTGTCGAGACTGTAGTTGAGCAGATACATGACTGCGAACGTCCCGACCAGCGAGACCGGAACGGCGACGGCGGGTATGAGTGTCGCGCGCCCGTTGCGGAGAAAGACAAAGACCACAACGATAACCAGAGCAATGGAAATGAGCAGCGTGCGCTCGACGTCGCTGACTGAGGCGCGGATGGTTGTGGTGCGATCAAGAACAATGGTGGTATCGATGCCGAGCGGAATGGAGGCCTCGATAGATGGCAGTTGCGCCGTGATGCGATCGACCGTGTTAATAATATTGGCGCCGGGCTGGCGGAAGATGATGACCGTAACCGAGCGCTTGCCGTTCAAATAGCCGGCGGCCCGCACGTTCTGCACGGAATCGACCACGTCGGCCACATCGGAAAGATGAACGGCCGCGCCGTTTTTGTAGCCGACGATGAGCGGCCTGTAGTCTGCGGCGAGCGAGATCTGATCGTTGGCCAGAATGTCAGCTGTTACATTCCCGTCGGTGATTTGGCCTTTAGCAAGGTCCGCGTTCTGCAGGCTCAGCACTGATTGCAGATTTGCCAGTGTAAGTCCATAAGAGGCGAGCTGCGTGGGATTGGCTTCCACACGCACCGAAGGCAACGCGCCCCCTCCCACCGTGACCTGCCCTACACCTTGAATCTGCGACAACTTTTGTTCAAGAACAGTGGAGGCTTCGTCGTACAGTTTCGCGGGGCCAAATTTGTCGGAGGTCAGTCCGAGAATCATGATCGGCGCATCTGCGGGATTCACCTTGCGATAGGTAGGATTGCCGGGCAGGTTGGCGGGGAGATAGGTGCGCGCGGCGTTGATGGCGGCTTCTACATCGCGCGCCGCGCCATCAATGTCACGGCTAAGATCGAATTGAACCGTGATGGATGTGCTGCCCAGCGTGCTGGAGGAGGTCATCTCCGTAACGCCGGCCATGTGACCGAACTGCCGCTCCAGTGGCGTCGCTACCGATGATGCCATAATCTCGGCACTGCCTCCCGGGAGACTCGCACTGACTGAAATGGTCGGAAAATCAACCTCAGGCAGCGGCGCGACCGGCAGCACGCCAAACGCAATCGCTCCAGCAAGGGCAACCGCGACGGTGAGCAGCGTAGTAGCTACAGGCCGGAGGATAAATGGCGCGGAGATGTTCATGCCGGCCCCGCCTGTTCTGCCCCGACGGTTTCTACTCTCTTTGGTCCGGGAGCAAAGCGGTGCGCGAGATTATCAAAGAAGATGTAGATCACAGGCGTGGTGTAGAGCGTAAGCGCCTGGCTCAATAGCAATCCGCCGACCATGGCGATGCCCAGTGGCCGACGCAACTCGGAACCGAAACCGCTTCCGAGAGCGAGAGGTAGTCCGCCCAGCAGCGCGGCCATCGTGGTCATCATGATGGGGCGGAAGCGAAGCAGGCAGGCCTCATAGATTGCATCGGTCGCGCTCTTACCATGCTGGCGTTCGGCTTCGAGCGCGAAGTCGACCATCATGATGCCGTTCTTTTTCACGATGCCGATCAGCAGCACGATGCCGATAATCGCGACCACGCTGAGATCCTGGTGAAAGAGAATCAACGCAAGAAAAGCGCCGACGCCCGCCGATGGGAGCGTGGAGAGAATGGTAATGGGGTGAACAAAGCTCTCGTAGAGAACGCCCAGCACGATGTACACCGTAACCAGCGCGGCAAGAATGAGCAAAGGTTCATTGGACAGCGAGTTCGTGAACGATGCCGCTGTGCCCTGGAAGCCAGCCTGCAGACTGACCGGCATCTGCATGTCTTCCTGCACTTTGTTGACGGCCGTAATAGCCTCGCCCAGCGCGGCGTTCGGGGCTAGATTGAACGACACGGTGATCGCAGGAAATTGACCCTGGTGGGTGATGGCGAGCGCCTCTGTCGTTTTTTCGAAGTGGGAGAAAGCGCTTAGCGGTACGGCACTACTTAAAGTCGAGCTAGTCGTGCCGGCGGAGTTTGCTCCGTTATTCGACGTTGAAGGTGTAGTCGGCGTAAGCGCAGTGGCCGGTGGAGCAAGAGTATTTGCTGATGGAGTGTAGAGCGCCGACGAAGTCAGAGCATTCGAGCCCGCTGCGGAGGCTCCGGAGGCCGCAAACGAGGTGGAGGCTCCGGTGCCAGTCGCATTCGCCGACGCGTTGGACTGGATATAGAGATGATTCAGTTTGTTGGGATCGAGTTGAAATTGCGGATCGCTCTCCAGAACGACATGGTACTGATTTACTTGCGTGTACATCGTGTTGATCTGCCGCTGGCCGAAGGCGTCGTAAAGAGTGTTATCGATGGTGGAGGGCGCAATGCCCAATCGCGAGGCCGTGACCCTATCGATGATTAGTGATACGGCAAGGCCTCCAGTTTGCTGATCGGTCGCGACATCTTCCAGTTCCGGCAACTGCTTCAGGCGGCTGACGAAGCGGTTGGTCCAGTCATTTAGCTCGTTTGCGTCGGGGTCCTCGAGCGTGTACTGGTACTGCGTGCGGCTGACACGATCGTCCACCGAAATGTTCTGCACCGGCTGCATGTACAGTTCAATGCCCTGAACCTGATCCAGTTTTGACTTGAGCCGGCGGATCACTTCTGCGGCGCTGAGGCTGCGCTGGTTGAGCGGCTTTAGATTGATCGACATTCGACCACTGTTGGTCGTTGTATTAGTTCCGTCCGCTCCGATAAAAGACGAAAGGCTTGCGACCGCCGGGTCTTCCAGTATCAGCTTTGCGAGTTCCTGCTGCTTCTGCGCCATGGCCTTTGAACCAATGGCCTGCGGGGCCTGCGATATGGCTTGAATAACTCCGGTGTCCTGGACCGGGAAAAATCCTTTGGGAATAATGATGTAAAGGAAAATCGTAAGCATTAACGTAGCAACTGCCACCAACAGCGTGATCGTCTGGAATTTAAGGACAAAGCTCAGCGTGCGGCCGTAGAAAGCGATCATGCTCTCGAAGACGCGCTCGGAAGCTTTATAGATGCGTCCTTGCTGCTCTTTCGGCTGGTGCCTCAGAATTCGCGCGCTCATCATAGGTGTGAGCGTGAGTGAAACCACAGCTGAGACGAGGATGGTGACGGCGAGGGTGACAGCGAACTCGCGAAACAGGCGGCCTACAACATCCCCCATGAACAGAAGTGGAATCAAGACCGCAATGAGCGAGACGGTCAGCGAGAGAATAGTGAAACCAATTTGTTCAGCGCCCTTAAGCGCAGCTTCCATGGGAGGATCGCCGGCTTCGATGTAGCGCGCGATATTTTCGATCATCACGATGGCATCGTCCACCACGAAGCCGGTAGAGATGGTCAGCGCCATCAGCGATAAATTGTCCAGACTGTAGCCAAGGACGTACATCGCCGCAAAAGTTCCGATCAGCGACAGCGGGACAGCCACGCTGGGGATGATCGTGGCATAGATACTCCGCAAGAAGAGAAAAATAACCAGCACGACGAGCCCGACGGTCAACATCAATTCGAACTTAACGTCGGAAACCGAGGCTTCAATAGCGGTTGTAAGATCCGTGAGCGTGGTTACCTGAATGCCCTTGGGCAGGCTGTTCACCAGCTGCGGCAACAATTGCTTGATGCTCTTGACCACGCTGATCGTGTTCGCCCCCGGCTGGCGCTGGACATTCAGAATCACGGCTGGAGTTTGGTTCATCCACGCGGCCTGATTATTGTTCTCGACGCCATTCACAATGTTGGCAACGTCGGTGAGCATCACGGGTGCGCCGTTGCGGTAGGCGACGACAACCTTGCGATAGTCGTCGGTCGTCACAAGTTGATCGTTCGCATCAATCTGGTAATCCTGACGCGGCCCGTCGAAATTCCCCTTCGCCGCGTTCACGCTGGCCTGGGTTAGCGCCGTGCGCAGATCCTCCAGGTTGATGCCGTAGGAAGACAGCGCCTCGGGATTCGCTTGAATGCGAACGGCAGGCTTTTGTCCGCCGCTGATGGTTACAAGTCCGACGCCGTTGAGTTGCGATATCTTGGGCGCAAGGCGCGTATCCACCAGATCCTCGACCTGCGAGAGCGGCATGGAACTCGAGGTGATGGCCAGAGTGAGCACAGGGGCATCGGCGGGATTCGTTTTACTGTAAGTCGGCGGCGCAGGCAGAATCGATGGCAACAAACTTTGCGCCGCATTGATGGCCGATTGCACCTCCTGCTCGGCGACATCAATATTCAGCGTGAGGTTGAACTGCAGCACAATGACGGACGTGCCTCCAGAGCTGGTCGAGGTCATCTGGCTTAGACCCTGCAGTTCACCGAACTGGCGCTCCAGCGGCGCCGTCACGGTCGTCGCCATTACGGTTGGGCTGGCTCCGGGATAAAACGTGAGCACTTGAATGGTGGGGTAATCCACTTCCGGCAACGCGGAAACCGGCAGTTGGGTATAACCAACAATGCCGACCAGAAGAATCGCAGCCATCAGCAAAGAGGTCGCGACAGGCCGCAAGATAAACGGGCGGGATGGACTCACTTGGCGCCGCTCCCGCTGTTGCCGGCCGGCGCAGGTTTGGCCGGGGCATTGTTTGTCGGAGCATTATTCGTTGGAGTGTTCGCAGGAGCATTGTTCCCAGGCTTGGACTGAGCGTTGTTCGCGAGAGTGACTGCGGTGTTCTCCTGCAACTTGTCGAAGTTGCTGTTGGCGACGATGTCGCCTGGGCCGATGCCCGTCACTTGGGTGAAACCACCCTCTGTAACTCCCGTTATTACAGGGCGCAAGTGAGCCACATTATTTTGAATTATGTACACGAACGATGCCGAGCCGTTTTGCTGAATGGTTGACGCTGGAACCTTCGTTACATCGTGCAACGTATTCACCAATAATCGTATGTTCACAAACTGGTTTGGGAATAGTGCATCGTTCTTGTTTTCGAACAGAGCGCGGGCTTTCACTGTTCCCGTCGTGGTATCGATCTGGTTGTCGAGAGTCAGCAGCTTTCCGCTCGCAATCTTATTGTGCGCGGCGCGGTCCCACGCATCGACAGTGAGTTTAGCTTTGTTGCGCAATCGATCCTCGACCGAGCCCAGGCTGTCTTCGGGAATCGTAAAAATAATGGTGATGGGCTGCACCTGCGTGATCACCGCCAGGGTTACGGTTCCAGCAGATTGCACAACGTTGCCCGGATCCACCAGCCGCAATCCCACGCGGCCCGAGATGGGAGCCGTGATATCGCAAAAACCAACCTGAATCTGATCGTATTGAACTGTTCCCTCGTCGTTTTTCACCGTGCCTTGATCCTGCAGCACGATCTTTTCCTGGTCGTCCAAAAGTTGTTTCTGAATTGCATTGCGTGCCCATGCAACGCGGTAGCGATCAAGGTCCATCTGAGCCTGGGCGAGCAGACTTTGGTCCCGCTCCAGCGCGCCTTGCGCCTGCAAGAGGTTCGCGCGGTACGGTCGCGAATCGATGTCAACCAGCGGGTCGCCTTTACGAACCAGTTGACCTTCCGTGAAGTGCACGGCAACGACCAGGCCAGTTACTTCGGCGGTGATGGAATCCGTATAGACGGGAGTGACCGTGCCGATTTCGTCGAGGTAAACGCCGATGTCGCCATTCGTAGCCGTCGCGGTCGTAATGTTGATCTTTGGCGGCGGCGCCGGTGCTTTTTTCTCGGCCTTGAAGTGGCGCCATAGCAGCAAGCCAACAATGGCGAGCAACAAGAGAATCCCTAGGATGATCCACAACACTCTGTGCCGATGAGTCGCCGACTCGTGAGCCGGGAGCTGATGGGCGGGGTCGAGGATAGGACGCTCATTCGTGTCAACGGTCAAAAGGGATCTCCTTAATTGTCGGCTCCGAATCGCTCCGAATTATAGCCGAGGAGGCCGAGGTTCGATTCTCAATCGCGGTGCCCGGTTGTACTCATTCCCGTAAGAGTCACCGAGACAAACCTCTTCGGCTGGTGTTTCCTTTATAGGTGCCTGGTATCGAAGTGAGGTTGATGCCGAATAATGCAGCCTCTCAGCGTATTTAGGAATCTAAGTATTAGTACATGAAAACGACGTAAATACGGGTTTTGTAAAGTTTTGCAGAGGGAGTTCAAGACTTATGAGAGTTTTCAAAAATGCAGGTTCTCGAACGAATAGTCGTATTTTGAGTTCCCTATTGGCGTTGGCTCTGATGTTCGCAGCTTTGCCTCAGCATCTTTGGGGTCAGGATCAAGATGCGGATGCGGCAGCTCCCGCGGCCGACGCGAAGCCAGCCTACGTCCAGCAGACTCCTGAGCAACTTCAGCGGCTAGTGGCGCCGATAGCGTTGTATCCGGATTCGCTGGTGGCGCAGGTGCTGGCGGCGTCGACCTTCCCAGAACAGGTTGTCGAGGCTGACCGGTGGGTACAAGCCAATCCTGACTTGAAGGGCGACGAATTGGGCAAAGCTGTGGATCAACAGCCTTGGGACCCCAGCGTTAAGGCTCTCGCGGCGTTCCCGTCCGTCCTGGGGAATATGGACAAGAACCTTTCGTGGACGTCATCGCTGGGAGAAGCCTATTACAACCAGCAACAGGATGTGACGGATGCTGTGCAGGTGATGCGCAAGAAAGCCGAAGACGCGGGCAATCTGAAAACTACGGCGCAGCAAAAGGTTGTAGAACAGGATTCGGCGATTGATATTGAACCCGCCGAACCTGATGTGGTTTATGTCCCTGCCTACAATCCGTGGTTGGTTTACGGATATCCAGTTGTTGCGTGGCCAGGATGGTATCCATATCCGGGAATCTGGTTTGGCGGCCCTTACCTCTCATTTGGAATCGGCTTCCCTATCGGGTGGTATGGAGGTTTCGGATGGGGATGGGGCCATTGGGGGTTCGACTGGCATAACCATTACGCGCTCTATAACCACGGGCGGTATTACTCCGGGAGCAGAACGTTTTACAACCGGAGTGCTGCTGGCCGAGGAGCCGCGAGGCCGTTCGATGGAAATCGGCAGGCGGCACGAGGATACGCTGCACCACGCGGCCAGAGCGGCACACGCTCAGGCGCCTTCAGCGGCTACCAGCACGGAGGACAAGCCAAGAGCTTTTCCTCACGGGGAAGGGCCAGCGTTGGTGGCGGAGGAGGTCATGCCGGCGGTGGAGGTCACAGCGGCGGTGGAGGCCACGGTGGTGGTGGTCGGCGGTAATCGAAGTTCAGTGTGTTCCCGGTAGTTTGCAGACTTTGTTTTGCGGAACTCTGAAGATGGAGAAAAGTCATATGCAGCGTACGAAAGTGAATTTCGAAACAAGTCATTGGAGCAGCGTTTCTAAACTTGCCGCGGCAGCGGTCCTTCTGACGGTATGCATTCCCGGCTCGTCCGTGGCGCAGCAAGCGGGCCAGAAGAGTTTCGCATCGGCCGAAGATGCGAGTACGGCACTGGTGACCGCAGCGCAGAATAATAACGAGAAAGCAATGCTTGAAATCCTGGGAGCGGATGGAAAGCAAATCGTCTCGTCGGGAGACGACGCCGAAGACGCCGAAAGCCGCGCCAACTTCGTGAAGCGATATGCGGAGATGCACCGCCTGGTGAAGCAGACCGATGGCACCACCGTGCTGTATATTGGCGCGGAGAATTGGCCGACTCCGATACCGCTGGTAAGCAAGGGTAACGCGTGGTTCTTCGATACCGATGCAGGGAAGCAAGAAATTTTATACAGGCGAGTTGGACGGAATGAAATGTCGACCATCCGCGTTTGCCAAGAGCTTGTGGCGGCGCAGAAGGAATACTCCGCGGAGCACAAGGAGTTTGCCCGAAAAATCTTCAGCGACGAAGGGCAGCATAATGGCCTTTATTGGAAGACCAGCGGCGAACCTTTGAGCCCGATCGGTCCGCTAGTGGCAGCTGCAGTCATCGAGCGCGATGCGGTGGGCAACGCTTCAACTCCTTATCGCGGGTACTATTATCACGTCCTGTCGCGTCAAGGGAAAAATGCTCCGGGCGGCGCGAAAAGCTTTATCGCTAACGGCAAGATGACCGGTGGATTTGCGTTCATCGCGTATCCGGCGGAATACAGGTCCTCGGGCGTAATGACCTTCCTGGTTAGCGAGGATGGCGTGGTGCATCAGAAAGATCTCGGCAAGAAGACTGAGGCTCTCGCGAAAGGCATGAAGGAATTCAACCCCGATTCCAGTTGGAAGAAATCTGAACTGCAGCAGGAAGATATTGCGGGCGAGCAGAAAACGAAGTAGCTGGCCAACCGAAGCTGCGTTACGAGTTACACACTGAGGACTGGGATGGGCACTGCGCAAATGATGGCGTAGCCGTGGATGCGCAGGTTGCCGCCGTAGGGGTAACACTCGGTGACGAGTAGATCGGCTTTGGTTTGGGCCGCGGCCTGGCTCAACACTTTTGGCACGTCGCCACTGCCGATGAAAACTTCCGCCTTTGTGCCTGCCTCTTTTTGTAGGCGCGCGAGTTGTTGGGCAGCATCGTCGATAAGCTCCTGTTTCAGCCTGGGATTAGCGTAATTGCCGCCGGGACCCCAAATCTCGGCCGACGCAGTGACGTTGGCAAGCGTAAGACGGGCGCCGAATTCAGCCGCCATTTTTGAGGCCCACGAGAAAACTTCGCCGCTGCGCTCGGTAAGATCGACCGCGCACAGAACGTTGCGGATCGCAAACTCTTGCGGCTGAGATTCTTCCAGGTGGGCGCTGGTCCAAACCGGGCACTCGGTCCCGTACAAAACCTTCGCCGTCACCGACCCCAGCAGAAATCGATTGAAAGCGAAGCCATGAGACGGCATCATGATCAGGCTGGCTTGTTCGATCCGAGTCGTCTCCAGAATTGCCTTCACCGGATCGCCTTTGACCAGGACGCATCGGATCGGGATGCCTTGAAGTTCGGTTCGGAGCGATTGGTCCGAACTTTTCTCGGCCTCGCTAAGCATCGCCGCCAGCAGATCCCACTTGGCGAACTCGGGGCCGTCGGGAACTCCGGCAGCGTGGCTTCGCGCTGTCACCACGTGCAACAGGACAAACTCAGAATTGAAATGGTGAGCTAAGGTCGCAGCCTGATGCACTACGCGCAGCGAGACATTGGGGAAATCAACCGGGAGAAGAATCTTCTTAATGTTCAGCATCGCTCACCAGCGCGATAAACGTTGGCGCACTCAGCAAGGTCTTGTGCGGAGGTCAGCTTTCACTCCTGCGTCCCGAATGTTTTCAGATCCTCCGGCCCATCTGCGAGGGTCACCGCGTCTTTGCCTTGAACCAACTCCCGCACCTTTTCGACGATGTCAGGATTGGCCAAGGTCGTAATGTCTCCCGTGCTCATGTTGTTGGAGAGCGCTGCGAGAACACGGCGCATGAGCTTGCCGGATCGTGTTTTCGGCATATCCGGAACTATGAGGATCCTTCGCGGACGAGCAATCTTGCCGATCATGGTTTCAATTGCTTTGTTGACCTTCTCCACGATTGCCGGGCTCGCCTGAATACCCGGCTGCAAAGCGATGTAGACTTCGGGCACGCGGCCTTTGATTTCGTCCACGACCGGCACAACTGCCGCTTCCGCAACCTCAGGAACCGTGAGGCATGCAGACTCGATTTCTTTCGTGCCGAGGCGATGGCCAGCCACATTGATGACGTCATCCACGCGCCCCAGAATTCGGAAATAGCCGTCTGCGGCCAGAACCGCTCCATCGGCGGCAAAGTAGGGCCAGTCATGCCAGTCTTTGCTGTTGCGATCTTTACAATATTTCGCGTAATACTGCGAGACGAAGCGGTCGCGGTCGCCCCAGATGGTTTGCATAATTCCCGGCCAAGGATTTCGGATGCAGATGTTGCCGGCCTTGCCTGATCCCGCCGCGATCGGCTCGTTATTTTCGTCGATAATGATGGGATAAATTCCGGGCACGCCTGGCCCTGCGCTTCCCGGCTTCATGGGATCGATCGCCGGTTTCGTGCTGCACAGGAATCCTCCGTTTTCGGTTTGCCACCAGGTGTCGACAATCACTGCTTCGCCTTTGCCCACCGTGTCGTGATACCAGCGCCAAACCTCTGGCTCAATGGGCTCTCCTACCGTGGTCATGTGCTTGAAGTGGTAGTTGTACTTGGCTGGCTCATCGTGACCGGATTTGCGCAACATGCGAATCGCCGTGGGCGAAGTGTGGAAGATGTTGACGTCGAGGCGCTCGGCGATTCTCCATACTCTTCCAGCATCGGGGAACGTAGGAACGCCTTCGTAAAGCACACTCGTCGCGGCCAGTGACAGCGGACCGTAAACGATATAAGAGTGACCCGTGATCCAGCCGATATCGGCCATGCACCAGTACACGTCTTCCGGATGAATATCTTCGATGTATTTAGAAGTTCCGGCCACATACGAGAGGTAACCGCCCGTGCGATGTTGGCAGCCTTTCGGCTTTCCCGTGCTGCCGCTGGTGTACATCAGAAACAGCGGCGCTTCCGCATCCATGGGAACGGGAGGAACAATTTGACCTCTGTAGTTTGGGAGGATTTCGTCGACCCACGCGTCGCGATCTTTCACAAAAGGCGAAACGGTCGCACTCTTGCCCGCGTGCCGCCGCCACACCAGGACTTTGTCAACTTGCTGGCCTGCCTGCTTCGCAGTTTCCAGCGCGATATCGGCGCCGGCTTTGTGGTCGATCATCTTGCCGTTGCGATAGTAACCATCCATGGTGATGAGGACGCGGCTGCCGGAATCGGCGGCGCGCATTCCGCACGCCTCGCCGCTGAAGCCGCCGAACACAACGGAGTGAATTACTCCCAGGCGCGCGCATGCCAGCATGGTGATGGGCAACTCGGGGAGCATCGGCATGTGAATGGTGACGCGATCTCCGCTCTTCAACCCGCAGAAGTCGCGCAGCAACGCTGCGAATTCATTCACTCTTACATAGAGTTCGCGGTAGGTCACTGACACCGTCGCCTCGTCTTCCGGCTCGGGGACGAAGATCAGCGCCGCTTTATTTTTGTATTTGGCAAGGTGGCGATCCACGCAGTTGTATGAGGCGTTGATCTTGCCGCCGACAAACCACTTCCAGAATGGAGGATCGCTGGTGTCAAGCGTGGTGTGCCAATACTGGTCCCAGGTCAGAAGATCGGCGTACTCGCGAAAACATTCCGGAAAGTTTTTTTCGCCGAAGCGTTCGATAACGCTTGGGTCGGTGAGGTTCGCCTGGCCGATAAATTTCGCCGATGGGTAATAGTATTCTTCCTCCCGCCAATGAACTGAGATCTGGGCTTCGGTGGCCTCACCTGCTACCTGTGGATTCGAACGGATTTCTGCCATGTCGATACTCCGAATTACTGATTAACTTCTGAGTGTGAAATCTGAGGTTCTGAAGGATGCACACAGGCATTCCCGCGAGCGCATCCTCTGATGATTATGCGCTCGGGGAACAGTTGACGTACAGCCTAGTGAAAGCCTGCACTTCGTGCCCAGGACCTCGAAGTGAATCGACCCCGCTAATCCGCCGCCGACGCCTTTCCGGCTTCCGCCCAAATGCGTGTGCTGCGGGTCTCTTTCAGCAGCAGGCTTCCTACGATGAACGTTATGCCCGCAACAATCATGGGATAGTAAAGTCCGGCATAAATGTTGCCCGTGGCAGCGACCGACGACAAGCCGATCAAGGGCAGCAATCCGCCGAACACGCCGTTGCCTATGTGATACGGCAGGGAAAGCGACGTGTAGCGAATCTTTGCCGGGAAAGCCTCAATCAGGTAAGCAGCGATCGGACCGTAAACCAGGGTTACGTAAAGAACCTGAATGAAGATCAGCAGAACCAACATCGTGGTATTTGGGTTGGGAGCTTCCTTGGCTGGCACCAATGCGCCAGTGGCGTCTGTCGTCATGGCGGTAAGACCGATCGCACCAGTTACCTTGTTGCGGGCAGACTTGACCGTAACCACATTGTTCCCCGCCGCTCGCTCCATAGCCTTATAAATTGGGATGTACGTGAGCACCCCTAGCAGGCACCCGGCCATCATCAGCTTCTTGCGGCCAATGCGGTCAGAAAGTGCGCCCACTACCGTAAAGAACGGCATCCCCAATAGCAGCGCGATCGCCACTACGATGTTTGCGGTTTTGACATTCACCTTCAAAATGGTTTGCATATAGAACAATGCGTAGAACTGTCCCGTATACCAAACCACGCCCTGCCCCGCCGTCGCTCCGAAAAGCGAAATCAAAACCAGCTTCAGATTCGCCCATTTCGTGAATGCATCCTTGAGCGGTTGCGTGGAGGTCATTCCCGCGGCCTTGAGCTGAGCGAAAATGGGCGACTCCTTCATCTTCAGGCGTATATAGAGTGAGATGATCACCAGGATGATGGAGATGAGGAATGGAATGCGCCATCCGTAGGCGGAGAAGTCCTCCTTGGACATTGAGTTTTGCGTCACCAGAATCACGATCAGCGAGACGAAGAGTCCCAGTGTGGCCGTGATCTGGATGAAGCTAGTGTAGAAGCCGCGCTTATTGTCGGGGACGTGCTCGCCCACGTAAACCGCTGCACCGCCATACTCTCCGCCGAGCGCGAGTCCCTGCAAGATGCGGATTAGTAACAGGACGATCGGTGCGAACCACCCCGCCGTCGCAAAGGACGGCAATAGACCAATAACGAAAGTCGAAAAACCCATGATCGAAAGCGTCACGAGAAAGGCATATTTGCGCCCGACCAGGTCGCCGATGCGCCCGAAGAACAGCGCACCGAACGGGCGCACCAGGAAGCCGACGGCAAAGGTTGCGAGATATGCGATGTAGGCGAATGTATCGTTGCCTGGTGGATAGAACTTCGGGCCCAGGATGGCCGCGAGGCTGCCGAAAATGTAGAAGTCATACCACTCGATCATGGTGCCGACGGACGACGCACCAATCACGCGCCAGATGCTGTACTCTGCGTTACCAGTTCCCGCCACTGCAGCATTCGCCATAACTTCCTCCCTGTACCCGAAGTTTTTGGTCCTGGACTGGCGTTTCGATCTGTCCCAGTCTCAGGCACTACACGGCTTGGAAAAACCCAGCCCCGGACTATACACCCATCGACAGCCGACAACAAACCCGGGATTGGCTAAATTCTCAACACAGCGACCATCCAACCATGGTCACGGCTGTTCCTTCTGCAAGATTGCACCTACCGTCAACTGTGATCCAGGCAACACCGTCAGCTCTCGCTTCCACTGGGCAAAGCCGGGCATCGAAAAGACGACCACATGCGTCCCGGCACTCAGTGGAATTTCGGATGGCGTGCTGCCTAGGTATTTGCCGTCCACAGTGATTTCCGCGCCAGCCGGCGTTGAGCTGAAATTGCACTTCGCCTTCTCCGAAACTTTCTCGGGGGAAACTTGTTGTGGTACGACCGCGGCCGGGGCTGGCGCAGGAGCCGGCGAACTCTGCTGCGGGGCCGCCGCAGCCGGGACTGGCTGAATTGAAACTGCGGGCGCAGCCGCAGCCGCCGGCGGACCGGCTTTCCGATCCGCAGCTACCAAGGTGTAAAACTGCTTTCGCGTCTTGCCCTTGTCATCCTCGTAATACACATCAAGCCCGTGTTTCGCTCTTTTGGCATCGAAGCTTTCTCCCTTTGCCAGCGGAACGCAGCGGGAGTATTTTGATTCGACGGTGCAGCTAATGCGGTAGGTTGGCCCGCCATCTTCCTGCACCAGCAAGGTGCTTTGCAGCGGCACATTCGTAGTGGAACGGCAATATGCGTCGAAGGTAAGTTGTTCGCAATTCTGGGGGACGCCGTTGTTTTCAGCGGCCAACGCTCGTGTTGCAGAATCCAGAACAGTGATCCGAAGCGTGCTCTTCGGCGAGGCATTCGCCAACATGGCGGCCAACAAAAAACCGACCTGCAAAGCTGCAATTTTACGAATATTCATGAAACCAACTCCCCCAAACACCGCGCATGCAGATTCCGCACACCTGGTTTTCCCGAACGACTTTAAGAGTCCGCCGCACAGTTCCGCTACATTTTGCTCCCCCTGGTGTGTCTCGCGCAACAGCTTTCATGGAGGAAGTTTGGGAAGACGGACTCACCTACGGGCCAGAGCCCGAATGCAGTCCGTCCCCCGTTTCTTGATAGCCAGTGCCTTCAATCTGCACCGGACAAGTCAGCGATCCCAACAGCTATCACAACTAGCAACCCAGGCGGACCCGGTTTGGGCCCGCTAGGGTGGAGGGTCCGGTCTAGAACGTTAGAACGTAAAGATCGGCCCGAATTCAGATCGGTGATCCTGCCATTCGTTGGATGGCTGTCCAGCGATTGTGTATAGCAAGATGTGGTCGAATCCACGTGTGGCGTAGACCGACTGCTCGAAAACGAACTGGCACCAGTTGTTGAGCTTGTAGGTCAGGGTTCCCACCGCTGTCTTGCCCATCGACATCGGGAGTCCTCCACCGCACGAAGCGCTTCCGTCCGCGGCGGCGCAGCCAATGCCGTTGGCGCGGTTCTGGTCGTTATCCACCACCTGGTCCTTGCCGACGAGGAACTGCAGTCCCCAGCCCGCGTTGTGGCCATGCGGATCGGCGTGGAACCACCGGGAAAGCGGTAGCCCGAGTTGTACGAATCCGCCAAAGGCCTGGATGGGTTTCTGCGGAGCGACCACGACCTGTCCCGCCCCGTTGGTTCCGAGGACGGCACCACCGGCAGCTGCCAGCGGACCGCCATCGGCAGTTTCGAAGGGACCTACCACGTTCGTCAGCCCGCTCACGTCGGTGAAGTAACTGTTAATTTGGCCACCGAAGTAGAAGCGCATGTCGCCGCCCTTGTAGAGGCTCGCCACCAGAGTCGCCCATCGCGTAGGCAACTGTGCCACGATTTGCCCCCCCCACAGTGTGCTGGACGCTTGAAAGCCGTTCGGGAACGCAGCCTCGTAGCTTGCTGGAAGCAGGGTTGTGTCTGCGCCGCAAGGCGTCGCGAGACAATACGACGAGTTAGGAACGATTGACGTGCGCCTCGAATGGAATCCAGCCAGCGCGATTTGCGCCGGGGCCACGCCGGGGGCTTTGTCGAGTTGGAAACTCAACGCCACTCTGGCTTCATACTCGGGACGGTCGGCGTCGGCACCTTCGCGCTCGCCTTGCGCGAGTTGTGCGGCAAGCCCGTTGCCCGACGCGTTCCCGAGCTTCAGGATTTCACCGGTGCTCGGCATCATGACCCCAAATTGAGGCTCGAACCGGACATTGTGCTCCTTGCTCAGGAGCCATGAGAAACCGCCCCGCAGTTGTGGCGACCGCGTGTAAGTGTTGCCCCAAAATGCGCCGTTGAAGGTGGTTTCCAGGATATTTTCCAAGGCGCCGGATCCAAAAAGCGTCCAGTCCTGTCCGCCTACAAAGAAAATATCCAAGGCGTCGCCGGCGTGGTAATCCAATCGGACGAAGGCCAAACGCAGCTGCGGTTGATTGCTGCGGATCGACGAAACATCGCGGTTGGCGACTTCGCTGAAGTTGCCTTCGAAGTCACCCTCGATCTTGCCGGTTAGCGTCAGGTTCTTCGAAATGTCCGGCCATTCCAGGTTGAGACCAAAGCGCGTAGACCGCGCTTTGACGTGGACCTCGGGGTCCTGCGTTGGGCCGGTGTTGAAAGTCGAGTTAGGCCCAGCATTCAGCCAGATACCTGGGAACGGGAAGTCGTCGCCATCGGGATCGCTGCTGTCATGGACGACCGTTGCCTTGATGAAGCCATAAGGCGCAAGCGTGATTGGACCGGCTTTAATCCCAGCCAGACCGCCAGTCTTGGGCGGGTCAACCGGGAACACGCGGACCGGAGCGATCGCCGGTACCACCCCAGGTACAGGAGGCGGCAACTCGCCGGCTACTCGCGACGGATGCGGTGTCTGCGGCTGCGTTTGGGTTTGAGCTTGCGGCGAGGCTTCTGCCTCCCGCGACGACGACATTGACTCCGGTGCCTCAATCGGCGCTGCCGCAGGCGCTGCGGGTTGGGCCGCCGGGCTTGCCGCCGCAGACAAATCCGCTGCGCTCACTATTCCTTTGCGTGAGAGCGCCTGAACCAGAGCTTGAAACTGAGCACTGGGAGCGGCATTTCGAATTGCGTTGGCCTCGTTAGGAGCGAGAACGCCTTTCAGCAGGAGAACGCCTACTAACGCCGTGACATTTGCATCTCCGGGGGTCGTAGCTAAGTTTGGGCTAGCTGCAGCGGGAGTGGCTTCCGCGCTGGTTGCATTGGTTGAATTTTCTTTTGCTGTTTTCCCATCGTTACTTCCTGCCATGGCGGGCACTGCCGCGATGGCCAGGACTAACAAGCTTGAAATCCACTTTCTCAGCGTCGACATAGACGGCGTCTCCTCTTTTTTCCGCCCAACTTAGACTTGGGCACGCACATATGGGGCGCAAAGCTAATGCATTTAGCCAAACGATGTCAAGGTTTTACTTTGTTGATTTTGACTAGTCTGGTTCTGGAGGGCGCTGATGCTAGAAGGGGTCGAGCTTCTCTTTGTGATGAAAACACATTATGCTGTGAGCTGCGTTACTGCGGGTCACTCGAGGGCAGGGCAAAATCCACGCCACGTAAGTAAAAGCTCGCCGCACGCTCGGGAGGTTCACATGAGCGCTCTAACCATGACTAGGCCAGAAAACATTTCCAACCTGTTGGCTCTGGATGAAGAATATGCAGCGCCAGAGATCGTAGTCCGCAACGCTATTCAGAAGGACTGGCAGGGAGAATGCGCACGCGCGCTCAAAGATCCCGAAGGTTTCTGGGCAGACTATGCGTCGCGCTTCGTCTGGTCGCGGAAGTGGGACCGCGTGCTGGAGTGGGACGGCGTCCACCACAAATGGTTCACCGGCGCCAAGACCAACATCACCATTAATGCACTGGATCGGCATGCTGACTCGGATCGCCGCAATCGAGCCGCCTTCATCTGGCTGGGCGAGGATGGCAGCGAGCGCATCGTCACCTATGGGCAACTGCACCGCATGGTCTGCCGCTTCGCCAACGGATTGAAATCGCTGGGTGTGGTGAAGGGCGACCGCGTGATCATTTATATGCCACTGACGATCGAAGGTGCAGTCGCCATGCTGGCTTGCGCTCGGCTGGGCGCGATTCATTCGGTCGTGTATGCCGGCCTGGGCCACACTGCTCTGCGCGACCGCATCGTCGATGCGGAAGCCAAGATTGTGATCGCTGGCGATGTCGGCTTTCGCCGTGGCAAGACCGTGGACCTTAAAGCCATCGTTGATGAGGCCGTAGAAAAACTGGAGTGCGTCGAGAAAGTCGTCGTGTATTCACGAAGCGGAGTCGAGCTTAGCGGTCCGCGCGAAATCGACTTCAACGAACTGCTCAAGTTTTCTCCGGTTTGTCCCGCGGAAGAAATGGACTCGGAGGACCCGCTATTCCTGCTCTACACCTCAGGTTCAACCGGCAAACCCAAAGGCGTGCTGCACGTGCACGGCGGCTACATGGTGGGCACGACCTATCATTTGGAAAACTACTACGATGTGGGTGATCGCGATATTTTCTGGTGCACATCCGATATCGGCTGGGTCGTCGGCCATTCCTACATCGTCTACGCGCCACTTTGCGCGGGCGTCACCACGCTGTTCCGCGAGGGAGCAATCGATTATCCGAATCCCGGAGTCGCATGGGAAATCGTCGAACGCTACGGCGTCACCAAGATGTTTACTGCGCCGACGGCGTTAAGAATGTTTATGCGCTATGGCGAGAGTTATCCAGCGGCGCACGACCTGACCACTTTGCGCGTGATTGCTTGCGCGGGCGAACCGCTGAATCCGGAGGCCTGGCGCTGGGCGCAGACTCACTTGGCCGGCGACGGCAAGTGGGGGTATGTCATCGACAATTGGTGGCAAACGGAGTTGGGTGGGCCCACGCTGGGCACGCCTCCGACGATGGCAATGCGTCCGGGAAAATGCGGCGTGGCGATGCCCGGCGCCGAGGCCGACGTGCTGGATGAAAACAATAACTCAGCGCCTGCCGGAGTAGGAGGTAGGCTCGTACTTAAGCGCCCATTTCCCCACATGCTGCGCACTGTGTGGCGCGATCCGGCACGTTACGAACGCGACTGGCAGGTGATTCCAGGCTGCTATGTGACCGGCGATGTCGCCATGAAAGACAAAGACGGATACATCGCTGTGCTCGGCCGCTACGACGATGTGCTCAATGTGGCCGGGCACCGCATCGGCACCGCCGAGGTGGAGAGCGCACTGGTGTCTCATCCTGCCGTGGCTGAGGCTGCCGCCATCGGCGTGCCCGACCCCATGAAGGGTGAGACCATAAAAGTGTTCGTACAGGTTCGCGCCGATCATGTGGCTTCCGATGCGCTATCGGCGGCGCTCATCGAACACGTCCGCAGAGAACTGGGGCCGATTGCGACTCCATCGTCGCTGGAGTTTGTGGCTTCTTTGCCGAAGACAAGATCGGGAAAAATTTTGCGCCGCTTTCTTAAGGCGAAAGAAGCAGGCGTGGACGCGGGAGATGTCTCCACCATGGAGGGCTGACCCGGTCCCGCCAATTAATTAGCGGAGACTAATCCGGTCCAGGCAAAATTCCCATTCGGGGCCGATTGAAAATCCCCGAGAGCAAGATTGACTATCTTTCAATTAGGCGCCGTTCAATAATGTTAGTGTGCAGCCCGAGAAACTCACGTTGCGACAAATATTGTCGGTTCCCTGCCCTATGTGCCGAGCTAAACCGAAAGAGAGATGCACCCTCAGCACAGGACATCCATCCGCCAAGACGCATCTCGCCCGAGGCGTGGCCGCCGCCAAGACCGCCCGCCCTGAGAACGCTGGCGAGGCAGTTCTGCGAATTCTAAGGAACATTAAGAGCCGTGGCCTTCGAGTTCTCTTCCAGCATAAGTAGCTAGTCGCGATCTTGGGCCTTCACTCTGTTGCTGATCGCTGCCCAGGAAGCTCATCATAAAGAGGCTGCGCCGCTTTCACCGCCGGATTCTCTTCGGCGACCGACATCGCCAGGATGCGTATCTTCTCGTTATTCGGCAACGTGATCGTCTTCGTGCCCGCTGGCAAGTCGATCGGATACGCAAACAAATACGAATAACCGTAAGCCACATTTTCGCCCGCGGCGTTGTGATGATGCGAGCAGTACCATGCGAGGTCAGCACGCTTGATGTAACCCGGCTTGATGCCCGTCATCTCGCCGTAGTCGTCATGTGAAGTGTCCTTCGAGGTCCACTGACGGTCATCCCATTGCCCGATGAACCCTCCCCAATCCTGAATGTTAAGCTCGACCGCGGTGTTGCCTACCTTGAATGTTGCCTTCTGATCGCCGTCAGCCGATGCTGCCAGCACGTACACACGGTTATAGTTTCCCGCAGGCAGGTCGATCTTCTGCCCGCGTGCAGCAATCGCATTCGGCGCGCCAGTCTTCGCCGCGGCAAGCTGAAATCGCACATCATTGAACTTGATCTCAGCTGGCAGCATCTCCGCCGGAAGAGCGTTTCCCCGGCCGTCGAATCCGCCTTGCGATTTTTGTCCATCATTGCTGGCCGTAGCCAAGGAGTAACGCAGTGGAACTGGCGTCGACCGCACCGCAGCAACTTTGTTCAGATCGGCAGCGAGCTTAATTGCAAACGTGCGCGGCTGATATGCGGAAAACGAAGTCACCAGCGCGCCCCGGTTCACATGCGCCGCTCCCACGGGCTGCTCCTGGCCGTTGACCTCGCGCGCACCTGTAATCGGACTGTGAAAAGTTATTCGGACGTCAGCTTGCGGTTTGCCATCGAGCTCAATCAGTCGCACGATGACTTCATCGCCCTGCTCCGCTTTTTTCAGAGCAAGAACTCGAATCCGCGGGTTGCTCACCTTGAGCAATGAAAACTCGCGGCCCATCGCTCCTGTATGTTTGGTAGCTTCGAACGCAATCAGCGGATCGTTCAATCGTTGCGCCTGCCAATCAGTCTGGCCTTGACGCCAATCGCCAGCGTGTCCGGCAATGCCGTAAACAAACTCGTGGTGTCCGAGATCTTGCGTGCCCTGGTCGGCGTAACCTCCGCGCGTCCCGGGAGTGCGGATCAGAGTAAGCCGAATGGTGTGGTCGTTCGGCTTATCCGATCCATTCTTGCAGTCGGTCAGAATAGTGGCGCCAAATGTGCCGCTCGCGTCTGTCAGGTCAATCCACTGGTGCGACGGCACTTCGAACTTCTTGGGCTCAGCAGTCGGCCGCTCGATCGTGCCAATGTCCCAGTTATACGTAGCCATCTGATTCGACGCCGCGAGCGGGAAAGTCGCTTTCAAGTTCGCTTCTTTGGTATTCCAATCAACTACATTTGCGAACTCTACACTCTTTCCAGCATCACCAAGAGACAAGCTAATCGTCTGAACAAACTTGGAGCCAGCAGTTTCCCGCGAAATTTCCACCGCCACGCGCACCGGACCATTTTCCACGACTCGAATCTTCGCTGGACCACTCACATAAGCCTTCGGATCAGCCTGCTCCTGCTCCCAATCCATATTCCACGCAGGCCAATGCTCAGGGTTGTCATACGAGATCGCGAGACGCGCCGGCGCACTGAGCAGTTCCCTGCCCAGCGACTTATCAAAAATGCTGGCCACATCGCCATCGGAATTCAGCTTCACGAGGTAATACGCGTTCTCCAGAGAATTCTCCGACACCCTCAAAGTCTCATCGGCGACGCCTGCGCCAGGTTGGACATCGTAGACCGAATAGCCCACCGACCTCATCTTGGCCAGGAAGATCACTTTTCCGTTTGAGATCTGCGCCGAAACTTCTTTCCCGTCCGGACCCGTCACGCGCACAGTTTTCGGATTGGAAAATGGAAGGTTCACGCTAGCTTCCACAAGGTCCTCACGCTCGATGTTCAGCGGATTGAAGACCACCAGCGGAACACCAACCGTCTCCGTGTTCAGAGCCGCGGAAACGCCTTCTGTGGCATCGCTGAGTACACCAGCAAACTGATTCATCGCAATCACGTCATCATTCCAGGCGAATTCGTAAGACTTGGGAGTAGCAGTGCCAGCAGCGAGATCGTGAAAGTGTCCTCCCATCACCAGCGTCCACGCATCGTTCAGGCGCTCCAGCGGATACGGCCGCGCGGCCAACCATTGCGCGGCCAGCGAAGCCTTCTCCGCCGCATCCGCCAGCAATTCTTCTTTCCGCAGCCAGCGCTTCTGGTAAGCCTGCGAAGTCAGCGAACCCGCGGAATGATTGGTCAACTCCATTTCACCCGTGTAGCGCGGAAGCCCGGCGGCTTCGGTCGGAGTGATATCCAGAAACATCTGCTCCGCATTCGCCGAGATCACGTGAACCGGTCCATCCCCAACTTCCACCGCCGGCCACACCGGATGCGCCTGTTGCCGCCAAAAAAGTTGTCCATCCGGAGGAAGACTTGCCGTTCCTCGAGTCACAATGGCCTCGAGCCGCTTCACGAACTCCTCCTCCGGAGCTCCGCCAATGTCGCCTGTCCCGTAGTAATGGTAGTCCGCAAAAACGCCGCCCACTTTGCCATTCTGCTCAACGCGCGCAGCCCAGTCGCCTTGATGATGTTCTTGCTCGCGATCTGCATCGAGCCGGCTAAGTACACGCACTTGGCTCCGCAGGTGGATGGACTCCTCAATATCGTTCGGGTCAGAGGCGTGCCCGCTGTTCTGTTCCTGATCTAACTTTGCGCGCATTGCTGTGAACTTGTTTCGTACCTCTTGAAGAGTTGCGTCGGCCGGCAGCCGCGGCAAGGGTTTGCTGAGATCGGTCTCGATGCCGCCGTCATACGCTCCCGGGTTCAATCCTGCCAGAACGCTCTCGCCGTCCGGCCCCACCCACACACCTACGTTGAAGGGCGTGCCCTCGGGAGTTTTCTCCAAAGACTCAGGCCCTCCCGCGGGCGCCGAAGATCCCCATACCAGCTTCTGTGTCGAGAATCCCTTCACTCCGGAGTGCGCGAGAATCGTAGGCAGCGACGCCGGAAATCCAAAGCAGTCGGGCAACATATATTCCGCACTCGCCCGGCCCAACTCTTTCCGAAACCAGTTATTGCCATACAAAACTTGCCGGATGATTGCTTCGGCACTGGGCGCGTTCACATCACCCTCTTCCATCGAAGAGCCAGCCGGAAACCACCTGCCTTCATCAACGTACTTCTTCAATCTCGCGAAATCCGCAGGAAAATATTCTTTCATCAGCCGGTAACGATTGGCTCCGCTGAAATTGAAAACATAATGAGGATATTTATCCAACAGCGCGAAATTATCCTCCATCGTCTTGCGAATGTATTCGTTGATGACCTGCGGATATTCCCATCGCCACTCGGTGTCGAGGTGCGCATAGCCGACCACATACAGAGTCGGCTGCTTGGTCAAATCAGGTTTCTCGACAGTTTGTGCGCCCGCGCCAGTGAGCAACATCATGCAGGCTAGTGTGACGACTACCGAAGTCTTAGGAAATCGTTCCATCGGAATTCTCCACGCTGATAGAAGAAGGTTGGTTCGGAGTATGTTACATGACCCTTCAGTCCCGCTGCTCACCGCGCGGCCGTGAGTTTTCCTGATAATCTCAATCTAGCTGCCAGGAGAAGCTCCGTCGTTGCCGCCGATCATCAATGCCCAGGGAATATCGAAAGCCTTTGGAGCGAACCCGCTCTTTCAGAACATATCCTTTAGAGTGTCCGAGGGCGACCGCATTGGCTTGATCGGTCCGAACGGTTCCGGCAAATCAACCCTGTTGCGAATTCTCGCAGGCGACGTGAATCCCGATAGCGGCGAGATCGCAGTCCGAAAACGGATTCGCCTCAGCTACATCGAGCAGGACTCGACATTCGAGCCGGGCGCAACTGTGCGGTCCGTTGCGCAGAGCGCCATGGAGCAGGCCACGGTGCCGGAATCAGAACGCGGCACTCGCTTCGCCGAAACTCTAGGGCGCGCAGGCTTCGAAGACCTCGATGCAGAGGCGTCCGCGTTATCGGGAGGCTGGCAAAAACGTTTGGCGATTGTTGAGGCGGTAGTGCAGGGGCCCGATATCCTGCTGCTCGATGAACCCACCAATCATCTCGACCTGGCCGGGATCGAGTGGCTGGAGGCGCTGTTAGAAGCCGCGCCATTCGCCTGCGTGGTGGTCAGTCACGATCGCTACTTCCTTGAAAACGTCGCCAGCGAAATGGCGGAATTGAACCGCACTTATCCCGACGGATTGCTGCGCGTCTCGGGCAACTACAGCCGCTTCCTGGAGAAGAAAGAGGAATTCCTACATTCGCAGTCGAAGCGGCAGGAAGCGCTCGAAAATCTGGTTCATAAAGAGATCGAGTGGCTTCGCCGCGGCGCCAAGGCGCGCACCAGAAAATCCAAAGCGCGCATCGACAAGGCTGGCGAGTTGATGGGCGAACTCGCGGACCTGAATGCCAGACGCAGAAGCGGAACAGCGCAGATTGATTTCTCCGCCACCGATCGAAAGACCAAGCGCCTGATCGAAATGGAAGAAGTCTCCTGCGAGGTTGGGGATCGCACGCTGTTCACCGGACTCAACTGCGTGATCACCGCCGGAATGAAAGTCGGTCTGGTAGGACCGAACGGCAGCGGGAAGTCGAGTTTACTGCGGCTGCTGCGCGGAGAATCAGAGCCAGCCAGCGGAGACATTCATCGCGCCGACTGGCTGCGCATCGTGTATTTCGATCAGCGTCGCGAACTCGATCCCGATGTAACTCTGCGCCGTGCGCTCGCGCCAGAAGGCGATTCCGTCGTCTATCAGGACCGCGTGATTCACGTAGCTTCGTGGGCGGCAAAGTTTTTGTTTGATGGCGAGCAACTGAATCAACCGGTAGGCCGGCTTTCCGGCGGCGAGCGCGCGCGAGTGTTAATCGCTCAGCTCATGCTGCAGCCCGCAGATGTTCTTCTGCTCGACGAACCCACGAACGACCTCGACATCCCAACGCTCGATATTCTGGAGGATAGCCTCTTAGAGTTCCGCGGCTCACTCGTTCTGGTAACCCACGACCGCTACATGCTCGATCGCGTTTCCACCGTCGTCCTCGGCCTTGACGGCATGGGCGGAGCAGGCCTTTTCGCCGATTACTCGCAGTGGGAAACATGGCAGGAAGAGCGCAAGCAGTCGGCGAGAAACGACGCACGCGTTGCCGGGCGAGCTGCGGCTCCAGATGAGAAAGCTGGCCAGCCGACGGGAAAAAAGAAGCTCTCGTATCTCGAAGCGCGTGAATATGACTCGATCGAGCAGCGCGTCGCCGACGCCGAGGAATTCCTGCAGGCCAAACGCGTGCAACTTGAAGATCCGCAAATTGTCAGCGACGGTCCGCGTCTGGTCGCCGCGCACGCGGAGATGGAGGAAGCTCAGGAAAAAGTAGATGCGCTCTACGCACGCTGGGCCGAACTGGAGAAGAAAAAGAACTGACTTCCCTTGCCTCTCCCTCTGCTCAGCATTGATCTGCTCAGAATCGATCTGCTCAGGATTCACCTTCTCTACGTGCCAGACAAAAAGCGATAATCGTGTCTCCGTGAAGTCCTGTGCTGTCTTCGACTTTTTTCAGAAGCGTAGATTCGAGATCATCAGGATCAGGCGTCATCTCGCAGGCAGCGATCTCCTCATCCGAAGCGCCGTGATAGCAGAGATCACACACTCCCAGCCCGTCTTCAGTGCGGACTGGCGGCCCAAAAACACGGCAAGTCATGGGGCGTGATTCGTAGAGTTCGCAATTCCCTGTTTCAGGATCGAGCGCGGGGCAAGGCTCATCGTTGGCAAACTCAGAAAAGCGCGCAGCAGAGGCGTCATCTTCATCTAACAATCCGCTCACGGCATTGCCCGGAAAGTTTGGCGTCAGGCGAGCGACAGCTTCGCGAGCGCGTTCGCGCACACGATTAGCCCGCTCGGGCGCAAGCTTCTGAAGCTCGGCAAGTCCGCGCCGCAAACGCAAGGCGTCGAGTTGATTGATGGCAAAGACTCCGATACAGCACTGTGTGCATCCCGGCCGGCAGACCAGCCACTCCCCGCTGCGCCGCGCAGCCTCGGCTAATGCTGAATCTACGATCTGAATCAGCGCCTGGTCTTTAGCACGGGGAAATAATCTCGGCATAACGTTCTCTCAATCATATAACTCACGCAAGCGAGCACATCTCGTTATCTGGAATATTCAAGCTCCTGCTTCCCGTATATTTAAATAGTCGCAAGGCATAGCTTGAGGGGTAAGCCCTACTCCGTATTTGGCATGAAAAAAGAATATTTTATCGGCGTGGATGTCGGCGGCACAAAGGTCGCCGCAGGCTTGGTAAACGCGACAGGAGAACTTTTTCACGCCACGCGAGTTCCCATGGAGGCCTCAAACGCCGCATCTGGCTTGGCTTCCGTCACCTCTGCCATCGACGCAGTCCGCGCCGCAGCAGATTCGCACGATGTGATCTCCGGCATCGGCATCTGCGCCCCCGGCCCACTCGACCCGCAGACTGGCATCGTCGTTAATCCTCCGAATCTGCCGGGGTGGCGCAATTTTCCTCTGGCGGATTTGGTTTCTCAGGCTAATCGATTGCCCGTTCGTGTCGATAATGATGGCAATGCTGCGGCGCTGGCGGAGTCGTTGTGGGGCGCGGGGCGCGGTTATCGAAATGTTTTTTGCGCCACGATTGGCACTGGCATAGGCACCGGCATCGTGTTCGACCAGCGCATCTATCACGGCCGCACCGGAGCCGCAGCAGAGGGCGGTCACATGACCATCGATTATCGCGGCCCGCGTTGCGCATGCGGCAAGCTCGGTTGCATCGAAGCTCTCGCGTCCGGGCCGGCGATTGCTCGACGAGCCTCCGAGAAAATCGCCGCGGGCCGATCCTCTACAATTCTGCAACAAGCCGGAGGCCATCTGGATCGCATCACCAGTGAGATGGTGGGTCGAGCGTACGCTGAAGGCGACCTGCTGGCAAAAGAAATTTTGCAGGAGACCGCCATGTTTCTCACCATCTGGCTGGGCAACATCGTGGACTTGCTCGAGCCCGACGTGATTATCGTTGGTGGCGGCGTAGCCTCCATGCTGCAACCGTTCTTTGGGGAAATACGCGACCACCTCTCAAGTTGGTGCGTGAATTCGCGTTGTCAGGAAATCCCGCTGGTGACAGCGCACTACGGAGCAGAAGCTGGCATCGCCGGCGGCGCCGCACTCTGCCTTGAAACTCCCTCACCCTTTCAAAGGGAAAAAGCGTAAATGAATTTCGGGCAGCGCCGCCCTCATCTCGGAAAGCGGCTTTCATAGTCGCTGCAACGTTGGAGCAGCGCGTTCTGTATACAATGAACTCCGCACCGCACGAACGGGTGTGAATTTGCCTCCGCCTCATCCATGAGTGTCGCCCAAATACCGCAGGTCAAGAATTCTTCACGGCCTCTCACAGTGGCGGCAAACGCAGCATTCGTTCCCATCGGAATCGTGACCGTACTGCTAGGACCTTTGCTGCCAATGCTCTCGGCGAAGTGGACATTAAACTACACGCAGGCAGGATCGCTTTTCACGGTTCAATTCCTGGCATCGACCGTGGGCGTGGCGCTCTCTGGAATTTGCGTATCGCGGTGGGGATTTCGTTTCGCCATAAAGATCGGATTGCTCGGAATGGCCGCTGGAGTGGCGGCCCTACCTTACAGTTCACGAATCCTGGGAATGCTCTGCATCGCAATTTATGGTGTGGGCCTCGGACTGGCGATTCCGGCTGCGAACCTTTTGGTGGCCGAAGTAAACCTGCTCCGGCGGAGCGCGGCGTTGAACCGTCTGAATTTTTCCTGGAGCGCAGGCGCGGTGGCGTGTCCGTTCCTGATAGCAGCCGCCGCGCGAACGGGCCACTTGCCGCTCCTCATGGTCAGCTTTGCCGGACTCCTATTCCTCGTGTTCCTCGGCATTGCGGTCATGCCATCACATGTTGTCGAACCCCACCTCACTCGCGCAAACGGCGCCAAGAGCACTGCGCGAATCGACTGGAGAAGCGCCTCCCTCCCACTGTTCGCAGCGCTTTTCTTTCTTTATGTCGGAGCCGAGAATTCCCTAGGTGGCTGGATTGCCTCGTATGCCAAGACTTTCGGCTCGGGACCGCTCGACCTTGCTCTGATGACCCCTTCTTTTTTTTATTTTGCTTTGATGATAGGAAGGTGGCTGGCTTCCATCTTGCTGCATAGAGTCGAGGACGTCACGCTAGCCCGCGCCGGACTTTCGACGGCGTGCGGAGGGATGGTTTGGCTGCTCGTGTCCCATGCTTTGCCAAGCGTGTTGGTTGGAGCCAGCATCGCTGGTTTCGGCCTGGCGGCCGTGTACCCGATTACCATCTCTCTTCTGTCCCAGCAATTCGGAGAGGCAGCATCGCGCATAGGTTCGGTCATGTTCACGATGGCGAACTTTGGTGGCGCCTTCATGCCATGGCTGCTCGGTTACTCATCCAGTCGCTTCGGCAGTTTGCGAGCCGGGATGATCGTTCCTTTGGTTGCCGCAGGCTTGATGTGCGCCTTGTATTTTTTGAATTGGAATTCCAAGCGGACGCCGGTTCCGCTCCACTGAGATCCACAGATAGCTGAATCCCGGAGCAATTCATCTACTTCGCGTCTGACTTCAGCCCAAGCGCACGCAGAGTGATTTCATCCGGAACGCTTCGCCCATCTTTTTTCGTCACGACGCCGAAGCTGCCGGAATAATCCCAGATAGTCCATCCCATGTTATGCAGCTCCAGGGCGGTGCGGACGTCGTGAATCCAAGCCGCGCGATCCTGCGGCTCTGCAAAAGCACGGTAAACGCCAAACTCGTTGCACACAACGGGAACGCCTTGCTGCCGGGCCCATTCCGCAACTTGTGTGATCTCGGAGTCAATCCGCGCGGCATCCCAGTGATCCTGTCCGTAACGGATCACTGCCAGCCGGTCCACTGCATCGGGCACTGCAGACGCTGCGTTCGCGGCCGATTCCGGTGACGACGGATAATGCAACCCCTTCACCCACTGCCACGAATAAGCGCTCCAAGTCGCTCCCTGATGCGTGAAGATGTGAGGCTCGTAAAAATGAAAGTTGTAAATCACGTTGGAATCGCGCAGGGGCTCGAGAAAAACCAGATCGTCGTCGTCCGACCATCGCCCTCCGGTCGCGATGATCGTATGCTGTGGAGCGCCTTCGCGAACCGCGGCCGCCAACTTCGCTTGCACGCCGTACCATCGGTACCGGTCGCTGAACTCCGGCTCGTTCAGAACTTCGAAGAACACTCGCTCCGCGTCCCACGTTGAATAATGCCGCGCCAACACACGCCAGAAATCCGCGAACTCCTGCACAAAGCTGTCGTCTTTGGCGAGGCGTGTCTTGAAGTCACTCTCCGGATGCAGATCGACCACCACCGCCAGCCCCTGATTCAGAATCATTTTTATCGCAGCGTCGAGATAGCTGAGATTTTCCTGCGAAATCTCGCCGGCCCGATGATTCGTCATCATGGGTTGCGGGTTCACACTTAGCCGCACGTGGTCAAATCCCATGGACTTGATCAGTGCGATGTCCTCCGCCGTAGTCCAACTCTGAAAGTGCTCCTTCGTATAACCGTGGCTGTCGTAAACTTGCGCGAACCAATTGCTGGCGTTGATGCCATGTCGCAGGCGCGCGGCCCGGGACGCAGGCACAGAAAAGGTTGCCTGTGAGGCCGAACTCGCAGCAGTTTGCGCCAGCAGAAGACTTGTCGCCAGGCAGGCAACACTCAGCAGCACAAAATTTCGTACCACGCGCAAACAGGTCATGCCACTCTCTGATATTGGTTGGCGTCCCCGGAGGGATTTCAACTCGTGCTACCGCCGTGAAAGCGGGATGAGTAAACGTAACTCTAACAAATCACGGAAACGCAAACGAAGTCCTCTCGATGATGACTTCGACGAACCCAGTATCTGGGTGCTGCCCGCAAAGCAAGCGAAGTGGTGTTCGGAGGCAGATCTTTGGCGTAACCGGTTGAGGCACTCGCAATCGCGAGGCTTTTAAAAAGTTCGCGGCGATGCATATTGATGCGTGAGGCCAGAACGCAGAGAGACTATCACACTCCCATCACGAAGCCGCGTGGGGGAATCGGTAGAGTTTTAGCTCCATAATTCTGTCACCCCTAGCGGCAACCTGAAAATATCACCATTGCGGTGACAAATTCACGTTGCCACAATAGTCAACCTGCCTCGACTCCCTTTGATGGTTGGCGTCCCTCTCTAGCGTTTTGCCCTTACACACCTTCAGTGTGCCGAGCGGGCTGCTAGCACGGCAAAGCGTCAGGTAATCACGATTTCTGGGGAATCAAGGACCATGCCAGTGCAGCACTTACCAGAGACAGTCCTGCGCATATCGCCATAACAATTCGGAATCCGAATACAAATGCTTCCTTAATGGCTTCGTCGACGGCAGTTCTAGTGATCGGATCGAGGCCAACGGGCGCCTGCAGACCTGCAAGTTTTGTCTCGTTTGCCTGAATTTCCTGTAGAGCGGCGGGCGGGAGCGAGAAGTGCGCCAGGCTAGTGTTCAGTTGAAAACCAAAAGCCTTCACCATCACAATCCCAAGAACTGCGATAGCCAGCACACTCGCCAGGCGCGCCACGGCATTGTTGATTCCAGAAGCCGCGCCCACCCGGTCTTTATTCACTGAACTCATAACGACGGTGGTGAGAGGAGCCACCGTGATCGCCATTCCAAGCCCCAGAACAATCATGGCTGGGAAAAAGCCTCTCCAATAACTACCTCCTATAAAATGCACAGCGAAAAGTACAAAGCCCAATGCGGCAATGAGCGGGCCGACCATCAGCGGTCCCCGCGAACCATAGCGGCTGACGAGTCCGCCAGACCAACGGGAAAGAAAGAACAGCAGCAGAATCAAAGGTAGGACAGCAGCGCCAGTTGCCGTGGCCGAGTATCCCTGGACTTGAATCAGGTTCAAGGGAAATAAGAAGAAGAAGATCCCAAGAGCGGCGTATAGAAAAAGAGTGAGCAGGTTCGCGCCACTGAAGCTTCGGGATTGGAACAGCTTGAGGGGGAGTGTGGGCGACGGGCTGGCAGCCTCGACAAACAGGAATGCGATAAGCGAACCGACGCCAAGCATCAAACTTCCGAATACCACAGGGCTGCCCCAACCAAAGTCCTGTGATTCTACGAAACCGATAACCAGACTCCCAAGCCCCAGGGTGGAAAGAATCGCTCCGTACCAATCGATGCGCTGGGTTCCTACGCTGCGGCTCTCCGGTATCCGCCAAAGGGAAATCGTCACCACGGCGGCCGCAATCGGTAAATTCAGAAAGAACACCCACCTCCAGGAAGCGTGCCCAACCAGCCAGCCTCCAAGCACCGGACCAACGGCCGTAGTGATCGCCGTGAATCCCGACCATGTACCGATCGCCTGGCCGCGACTTTTTTCGTCGAAAGACGTACTGATGATCGCCAGACTGCCGGGCACGAGCAGTGCAGCTCCTACACCTTGAATGCTCCTGGCGATGATCAGTTGATGAATGTCGGAGGCCGTGCCGCAGGCGGCGGAGGCTAGGGCGAAAATTAAGACACCGGCGACGAAGATAAGGCGGCGTCCGAAATGGTCGCCCAAGGAACCGCCAACCAGAATCAGAGCGGCCAGAAGAACTCCGTAAGATTCAACCACCCATTGCAGATCCACAACCGTCGCGTGGAAGCTGGCTTGCAGCGCCGGCAAAGCGACAGTGACAATGGTGCCGTCGATGAATGCCATGCTGGAACCGAGAATGGTCGCGGCGAGTATCCAGATTTTCGCGCCTGGCCTGCAAGCCATTTGCGAACCCGACGATCGCATTACGGCTTCATCGCAAGGCGCTCTCATCTATGGGACAGTCAAGCATTCTATCATTGCCTGATTTATTTGGCGTCCCCGACGGGATTTGAACCCGTGTTACCGCCGTGAAAGGACGTAATTCTACCCACAATCTAACAACTTAAGAGACTAGCAGCGCACGGGCGGGAACCGTAAAGACTGCTAAGAACACTCTTCTGTTGTGGGATTGTTGTGGAGACAAACGCCACTACATCACCGTGCAGCGGTCCGGATTCGAGAGACATAAAAGGCCGGCTCGTCGACTGCTCCTTGAGCGAATTGCGCCCGCACCCCAGCTATGCTCGCCATAACCTCTGTGTTCAACCGCACAAATTAGCCGCATTGGCTGACCTCGGGGACCTCGCATTTCAATACCCGCTCATGATCACGCTAGACCGCTTGCTTATCGATGGGTATGGCCGGTGCGAAGTCGCAAAGCAGCAAGGTCGACAAACATTGCAGTGCCTCGAATACGAAGTTACCCAGCAACAGGCTCTTAAATGGCTTATTCAGACGCACCGCCCATCACAGGGCTTGAACGACTTCATTCGGATCGAGCTAGCGCTCGATCTAGAACCCTATTTCCAAGAGCAGGCAGTGTTGAATCAGCAGGCAGGCGGCCGCGGCAAGGGTTTGTCAAAGTTGACTGAGGCTCAAAGAGTTAATTCAAGAAAAGAGATCGCTCGGGTTGCCGGTGTTTCGCTCGGAAATGTCCATAAAGTGAAGTACATCCTGACGCATGCATGTTCGCCTTTGAAGGAAGCAACCAGGACAGAAGAAATCTCGATAAACCTCGCAGACCATTGGAGTCACGAACCCGACGCAAAACAGCGCGAACATCTGAGGCTGTTACGGATCGAACGGGGCATAAGGAGGAAGGCGCGGCATCTTGTAGCTGCCGAACTAGCGCAGGTCGCGCCGTCAAGGCCCCCTGAGCAGATAATCAGATTGTCGGATTTTGTCGCACTCGTGAGTCAATTGACTACGATTGCGCCGGAACGATCAAGGGAGCTGGACTCCATCGAGGTTAAGCTCGTGGATGGTCCCGGCCACGCCGTATTTGTGACCGAAGAGCTCATCCGCGCCCTCAGACCGCGGCAGGAGATGCTCGTCAGATGATTGGTGGGCACCCGATCAAACAGATATTGCTTGATACCCAAGCGTACTGGGACCACGAGGGTACTCCTGCTCACATTCGCGAAAACTTCTTAAAAATCATCAAGTGCGGAACCATTGCTCTCGGCGCGGAGATTTTTGCGTCAGAAACTGAGTCGAAGCTGGTGTTCCACACCTGCAAATCGAGATTCTGCACCAGCTGTGGACAGCGCGCCACAGAGGAATGGCAAGAGGACTTGGATGCCATCCTTCCTGACATAACTTATATTGGTATAACCCTCACGATGCCGATGGAATTTCGGCCGATTGTTCAGCAAAACAAACACATCCTTCGCGGCATCCCGGCGATGGGAGCTGAGGCGATACAACAGTGGGCAAAGGCTCGATATGGCGTGCGCTTGATTGTCCTCGTTGTGCAGCAGACCTTCGGCGGACTTCTTAACTTTGTTCCTCATTTGCACGTGCTGGTCTCAGCCGGCGGTTTGATGGAATCCAAGAACCGCTGGATTCATCGTTTGCAATATGACGAAGATGAGTTGATGTGCGCCTGGCGGTATGCCTTGATCGCGTTTCTAGCAGAAGCGCACAAAAAGAAAGTGCTTAGGTCTGGCCTTTCGAACGAAGAGCTTTTGACCATGTTCGCGACCCAGTACAAACGACCCTGGAATGTTTTTGTTAGTCGGAATGGATCAAAATCGTACCGGCTGAAGCACGATGGCAGGTACATACGACGACCCCCAATCGCCCAACATCGTGTCACGAGGATCGGGACTAATGAGGTCCAGTACCTGGCGAAGGATACGAAAAATAAGCTGTTTGTTCCGAAACGGTATACAAACAACGAATTTATCGACATTCTGATGCAACATGTTCCTGATGGGGGTCGACACTCAATGCGATATTTTGGACTGCTTTCACCACGCTGCAAAGCGCGACTATGGACAGCAGTTTTCGTTTTATTAAATCAGCGGAAACGACCGCATCCTCCGAGGCTGAGGTGGAGATGGCTACGTCTCAAAACCTTCGGTACGGATCCTCTCCAGGACAGTCTGGGTCGACCAATGCATTGGGTTGGCCGTCGAGCACCGGTTTCGAGCGATTTGATGCCAGCCGCCCTCTAACAACTTCAGCCAGCCCCCAGCAAGCTGGGGCCCTTCGTCTTCCAACCTAATTCGACAGCTTACTGTCCACTCGTTTCGTGTGTTCTCCGACACTCCCGGTCCCAACCGAGCTCACTTACCTATGGCGGCGTCTCTCGGGAGGAGGTGAAATCGATTTTTGTATTTCCTATACGTCAAGGGTGCAACGAGGCGAACAAGACAGCCTCGCAGCCTCACGGTGGAAGAGTTCCAGAGATTCCTCCGGGAGTTGGAGGAGCCCTTGCGGACGATTGCTTTGGTGTGCGTCTGCTTCGGCCTGCGGATCAGTGAATGCCTGGGACTGAAGTGGAGCGATGTGGATTGGTTAGACGGCAAGCTTCGAGTCGAACGGGGTATTGTTCGCCAACGAGTTGCAGCAGTGAAAACAATCTACTCGGGGCGGATGATGTCCATCGACGCGGAGATGCTCGCACTACTAAGAGCCTGGAGACAGGAAACAGAGTTCGCGTCTGAAGATGACTGGATCTTTGCGAGCCCAGTCAAACTCGGGCGTTTGCCCGTCTCCTACCCGTGGGTATGGCAGATGTTTCAGAAGGCCGGCATAAAGGCGGGAATCGGGAAATTGGGAACGCATGCTTTGCGCCATAGCTATCGCTCATGGCTGGACGCAGTGGGAACCCAGATTGCCGTGCAGCAGAAGCTTATGCGACATGCCGACATTCGAACCACGCTAAACATATACGGGGATGTCGTCACCGACGAGATGGCTCAGGCCCACCCCAAGGTGGTGCGCCTAGCCATCCCGAAAGCGTCGTGATTTGAACTGATTTGTGGCAGCGTAAATGCTTTAGAATATGGCGGAGAGAGTGGGATTCGAAACCACTTCCAAACGTTAAACAAAGGACTTAACCGAGCACGGTCAGCAATCTTAGTTCATGTAAGTGCATGAAAAAACGACGAGTGATTTTATGTGATTTGCGGGCGTCGTATTCAAAAGGCGTTCGGACTAGCAGGACCCGACCCTAACACGCCGGATCCAAAACCCCAGGAGAATGCCTTGCGGCGAAGGAAATTGTTTCAACTCGAGAGCGCGAAAAACTATACGCTAGCGTCTTATAGACCCTCCCGGTGCAAATGGTGAAGAAATGAGTGGCTCGTTAACAGCTGAGCATCCCGCGCGGCGCTAGATCACATTTTCAATTACTTACCTCTTCCCCAAGTCCAAGAGTTGTTCCAATTTGTTCCAATAATCTAAAGCTGGCCTTACCGGAACGGGGCTTTTCGGGTATGTGGTCATGATTTATCTCCTCACGCTGCGGGTTCGTGATAGCGGACGTAGTTGCTCATAAAGGTGTCGAGATCGTTCATGGCTGTCTCCTTTCGTGGTTTGTCAGCACGCGGAAATAGGGCGGGGCGAATAAGCCGGGAGGTCACCGAAGGGAAACGGGCAACTCGGTTTTTTGGTGCGGGCAGCCCGTTGACCGCCCGGCGCGCCCCGCCATGATGTAGTAGGGTGTTTTGACCTGCTGGGGATTGCATCCCGCAATGCCTTAACGTTCCCACAAATTTGTTCCTCATTTAGTCAGTTGGGAAGCCTGCCGATCGGACGGGTCATCGAAACCAGCCAGTCTCTCAAATGGCTGCAGACCAGCGAAGCGGGAATTGTGATACTCACGCCATCGGGGCGCGTCTTCGAAACCTAACGGGGTACGAACCCAGACTGCGCCAAGCCCTCCAGGCCTTTCAGGACCGTTTTACGGCTTCTGCATTTCTTCATGCCTAGTCGGTCTGTAAGCAACCTGTGCGTGAGCCTTGGCTCCCTTGGTGACCCGCCGTACTTGCGTGGGTCATTGACCATTTAGAAAGCAGTGTGTGGTGATGCAGCGGTTATATCGGCGGCAAATAAGCCTAGCGAAGCAGCCCCAGAGCGTTGAGGCGGTACGTCATTGCGGCCGTGCTGACCCGGAATCGCTTCGCCAGAAAGCTTAGGGCATCCTCATCGTCCAGATCCAGACCGTGTTTCTTGATTTCTTTTTGCAGGAGGGTGGCGGGCATCAGGAGGGCTGCGCCGAACCTGTTTGCCTCGACCTCTTGTTTGTCGTTACCAGTCGCGGAAGTATCGTCACGCCGGAAAATCACAAACGGGTCAATGAATAATTGAGATCGGCGGTTCTTCTTAAGGTGCAATTTGAAATGTGCGATTTCATGGGCAACCGTAAATCGCTGCCGGACGCGAGCGTGGCTGACGTTGTAACCGATGGCTCCACGATCATTTTCGACTACGAGCATTCCTGACACTTTATCGCCGAGAGCGGCGGCTTCTGTTTTCAGGCCAAGACGCTGGGCCACGACTTCGATTGGCACGGGAACCTTATAGGTTTCGGTATCGCGGAGGACTTCTTCAGCGTGCTGATCGAGTGACAGGTTTGTCATGACGTTCCTCTTCCTTTTCTTTTAGTGGTGGCTGATTTTCTAGTGTGGTCTTGAGTTTGCTAATGGCCCCGGTGAGCTTCTGCTGGGTTTCTTTGTCGCCCACGGCGGCGAGCTTGATCTGGTCGATTGTCTTCCGATTAAGTTGAACTGGACCCACGGAGGAATGCAATTCGTTCTTGCGAGGAATGAGGAGGGCCAGCTCCGTTTCGAAGATTTCAGCTATCTGCCAGAGCAACGACAGCGGCGCATGCTGCCGTCCGGCTTCGATATTGACTACCGATACCCGACTGATTCCGAGCCGTTTGGCGAGTTTAGCCTGGCTGAGTTTGGGCTCCGACCGCTCCCTCGCCGTGCGGATATTACGTCCAACTGCCTTGTATAGTCCGCTGGAATCTGCCATCCAGCGAAACCATACACGTAGTTCCGTTAGAATGTCAATCTCCGCCAACACGTTTGTATACGCAACTATGTTTATGTAAGCTACGGGTTGACACACCAGAGCGCGCTCCCGTATATATATGCTGAGCGGCGACAGAAAAACGATCACAAGGCCCTGCCTCCGCAAGATTGCCAATAAAAACATAAGGAGAAACGGCATGAACACGGAAAGGGTTGTTGGCGTCGAAACCGAAAGAATCGAGGCAATCGACGGCCAGGTAAAGGAAGTCATCCTCGAAGAGACGTTGATCGAAGTCGAGGAAACCAAGGGAAAGCATGAGGTTGAGGTTTCGGTCGAAGAATTCCACGGGCCGGATCATGAACGGCGCCATTTTCGGATGCCGCGCGAAACTACGCTGCTCGAAGTGCTTGACCGTGGAGCGGCTGAGCTCGGCGAACATCTGTTGCCCAACCCCGAAAAACCGCTGGACAAACTCCGCGGCGTCTACAAGGACCGTGAGACTGGCGAGCCCTTGAACCTTGAATTGACCTTGGGGGAGTTTCTGCGGGAAGAGCCGCGCACGCATCATTTCGCCGTGGAATTAGTGCTGGCGATTCAGATCAACACCCGTTGGCGCGTCGCTCCAGAGCGAGAAATGACGCCGAAGCAAATCCTGACTCTGGCCGATCTGCCATGGCAGGAATACAGCCTCTACTATCCCTGCGACAGCGTCGATCCGTTACCGCCCGACACGCCGGTGAAACTTCACCGGGGAGAACGGTTCGAAGCACAACGTGATGGCAAGTACGGCGACGAGGCTCGTAATGCAGATCGGGAAAGCTAAGGCGGAAATCGAACAGCTTGCATTGTCGGGCACATCCATCGAACTAGTGACGCAGGGTGTCCAGCCTTTTGCACTGGTTGGCGGACTTGAGGCCCCAAGTCCGCCCTGGGATCGCAAACTGTACGACATCCTGATCGCAATCCCGCTCGCCTATGATCTAGGCACAGCACTCGATGGGTTTTATGTTGCTCTTCCGTACAAGTTCCAGAATGGTGAGCACAACAGGGTTAATGGGCAGGTGGTTTCCGTCCAGAATCGCGACTGGAAGGCTGTCTCCTGGCATTATCCCGACGGCAAGCCTTTCCGGTTTGAGGTAGACAATATCGAGAGCCACATCGTTCACTGCCGTGGTTTTTTCCTGCACCGTGGAGCAATCAATGCCAGAGCTTAACCTTCGTATGGCTGCAGCGGATTGGGACCGTTTGCGGAAGCACTGCGCTCCATCGTTCCGGGGACGCCGTGATACGGAATATGGCGCGATTGGGCTGTTGGGAAAACGCTGCGTTGAAGGCTCTACGCGCGAACTCATTGTGTCGGAGATTGTGTGGCCGGCAGCCGGAGATATTCTGGCGAAGCCGGATCACGCCCTGACCTTTTCATCCCGCTACATGAGACGGGCCCACATGGTTGTCCGAAAAAAGGGGCTTGCGGGACTCATTACGTTCCACACTCATCCCCGCGCCGATATGGAAGTAGGTTTTTCGTTCTACGACGATGATCAGGACCCGCTTCTGATCGAGAACCTGCAGGATCTCTGGCCTGGTACGTTGCTGTGCAGCGTTGTGCTTGGGAAGAATTCGCAACAGGCGCGGCTGTGGATGTCACCTCGGGAGCGAGTTGAATTCATAAACCTGATAACCGTGGGAAACGGCTTGCGATACCAGCCTCTCAATGGGCGGCCGTTGTTCCCCGCGCCGAGCCCTTCGGAGATTTTCGATCGCGCATTGGCCCTCACTGGAAGTGGAGCATTGGCACTTCTGGCTAGACAAACTGTCGCGGTAGTCGGAGCGAGTGGCACGGGTTCACTAATCTGTGAATTGTTAGCGCGGGCAGGGTGCCGGAGGATTCTGGTCATTGACCACGATGTCGTAAAGCTGGCCAACTTGAACCGCATCCTCTACGCCACTAAACAAGATGCCGAATTGCGCCGCCCGAAAGCAGAAGTTCTGAAGCGTGGTATCGAGAGCCTCGGATTGGGATGCGAGGTGGTTGCCGTCGTTGGCTCCATTCTGGATGACAACGTGCTACGGCGTCTGAACGAAGCCGACATAGTGTTCGGCTGCGTGGATAAGGACTACCCGCGTATGTTGCTGTGTAAGTATGCTTTTCAGTACTTGCTGCCTTATATCGATGTCGGAGCCGAAATCGGGGGCGATAAGGAAGGTATTGTCTCAACCGATACGCGTATGAACCACGTTGCTCCGGGCCGATGGTGTCTACGTTGTACGGGTCTCGTCACCGCAAGGCGGTTGGCTTTTGAATCACTCACCACGGCCGAGCGCAACAGGAAGATCGCCCTTGGCTACTCCGATGACCTTTTGCTGAAACAGCCGGCGGTAATGGATCTGAACATGAGAGCGGCAAGCAGCGGTATGATGACGTTGAGACACTTGCTCCAGCCATTCCTGCTCGACCCCCTTCCGGTGACCCTCGCCGAAAACTTCGTGACCTACAATCTCAAGCCAATTGCTTCGGCGCGTTCTCGAAACGATAACTGCGACATCTGCCGGTCAAATCCCCAACAAGGATTTGGTGATTGCGGCGAGGCGATTGGTCTTCCCGCTGAAGTGGCTGCGGCACTTCATTCCGAAGACAACTAAAATCCCAACCTGGTGGGGCACGGGGGTTACACTCTTGACATAAGTGTGATCTGACTATCTGATCCGTTGTGGAGAGAACGACGTGGTCGATTTCAAAAAAAGGTTGGCGGGCAAAAAAGCAGGCAAACCCGTCGATCCGATAAAACTCTATGAAACCTTAGATCGCGCTCACGACAAAGGGCCGCTTCGACCTGCACAACAGGCGGTGCTGGAGGACTGGTTTAAGAACCATCAGTCGACGCGTGATGTCATTGTGAAGTTGCATACAGGGCAGGGCAAAACCCTGATCGGCCTGTTGATGCTGCAATCGCGCCTGAACGCGGGGCAGGGGCCCGCCGCCTATCTCTGCCCGGACCATTTCCTCATCGATCAAACGTGTGAACAGGCCAAGCAGTTCGGAATCGCGACCTGCAAGGCTGACCCCGAATTGCCCGATGATTTTATCAATGGCGACAAGATTCTCATAACATCGGTTCACAAGCTTTTCAATGGGCTGACCAAATTCGGGCTGAAGGGGAAATCGATAAACGTGGGCGCATTGTTGATGGATGATGCCCATGCCTGCTCGGACATCATTCGCGAAGCCTGCAGAATTCGCATCCCTCAATCGGAACCCGCGTATGACGCACTGAAGACGCTCTTTGCGGAAGATATGGAGCAGCAGGGCCTCGGCACTTGTGCTGACATCTCTAATGACAAGCGCGACGCCTTTCTGCTTGTGCCCTATTGGGCTTGGATAGCTCACGAGGCTGATATTGCGGCCATTCTGTCCGGGAATTCAGACAGAAATTCGATCAAATTTGCCTGGCCTCTCCTGAGAGACATGCTAGGTGCTTGCCAGTGTGTTATCTCCGGTGCTGCGGTTGAGATAGAACCGTACATTCCGCCGCTTGCAGAATTTGGAAGTTATTGGAACGCGCCGCACCGCATTTTCATGTCGGCAACGGTAACCGACGATGCCTTTCTGGTGAAGGGGCTGCAACTGGCTCCTGAGACGATCATTAATCCCCTGACATATCCAAAGGAACGTTGGTCTGGCGAGAAGATGGTGCTTCTACCATCCCTGATTCACGATGACTTGGATCGATCAAGGATTGTGCAGGGTTTTGCGGCTCCATCGCCCAAGAGAAAGTATGGGGTTGTAGCCCTTGCGCCCGGCTTCATGTGGACAAAGGACTGGGAAGCGTATGGTGCGACCGTGGCGACAAAAGAAACCGTCGCTGCTGCTATCGATTCGGCTTCGCAAGGAACAGTTTGACAAGACTGTTGTATTGGCGAACCGCTATGACGGGATAGATATTCCTGATGATACCTGTCGAATCCTTATCTTCGATGGGAAGCCCTTTTCCGAAAGTCTGGTTGACCTTTACGAGGAGCTTTGCCGTCCAAACAGTGAAGCGACGCTGATGCGGACGATCCGAACCGTTGAACACGGAACGGGCAGAAGCGTACGCGGCGAGAAAGACTACTCAGTCATTGTAGTCGTCGGCGCGGATATTACACGACTCGTGCGCGACAAGAATTCCCGACGGTTTTACGTTTCCGTCATATCGGCGGCCTCAATAACGTCAGCGCAACTTAAGGCACAACATACATTAACGACCCGTCGGGCAATTTCTGTTGGCGAGGTTCTTGAAACGGCTCATGTGCGTACTGCGGGGGCGGCATGGGCGTACATCCAAATTTGTCTCCAAACTTTTCTCGCTCGATGCGCGGCAGGTATCTAACGTACAGTGTGAGGCTAGCATGCGCACCCTCTTTTCCTAGCATCGATCTGGCAAACAATGACATCTCCATTCTTGTTGGTGTCCAAGAGGCAAGACTATATCCGGCATCAACTCCCACCATCGAACCCACAACAAACTTGTGAGTACAGTAAATGTCGTCGGTGCCGGCTGGCGCACTGACGTCGACTTCTTGGCGGTTGGCCATGCCCCCAGTGTCTTTGAACAAATTGTCCCCGTGTTCTATGTAGCGATACATGCTTGACCAGCCGTAGGCTGGGCCCCGTTCAACAACGGTAGGAAATGCACTTTCTAGAGAAGTACACTTTGAGTCGGCGAGTTCACTAGGCACCTCAAGGACCTTGATGTGAGCGCCCGCCACGCTCGTTTTTCGAAAGACACTGTCAGGGTATGTCCCCACGTAGTAAAGGAGCGCCCCACCCGCGCTAGTTCTTTGAAAATAACTGCCCCCTTCAAGTCTTAAATCACGGCCGACTTCTTTACACAAGCGGTATTTCCACCTAGGAATAACTTCATAATGTTTGTCGTCAAGGTCTGCAGCAGTAAGGGGCTGAGAGGAAGGAATCGGCGCGCTGGTCGCTGTCGGAATGTCGAACTCACGAACAAACTCCGGTAGCGGTGAACTTGTCTTCTTACCACCACACAGTTCTGCCGCACGTTTTAGTCGCGGAACAAATTTCATATTGAATTCTGCATTAAGCGGGATGGCAAGGGCTCCTCTGCTGTCAGGAGGAAACATACCATCAGGGAACACATCATTCTTGACGGTGATCGATTCAACATAGTTTGTTGTGTTGAGCAACACGAAGTCCGGATTTGGAGGAGTAAACCCGTAAAATCCAGGAAAGTCTGTGTCTTGCCTCCCGCCAATATGGATACTGCTCGGGTCTATATCAGCAAGCGAAAATGAAGTTTTCACCGTATGCTTTTTATCGGAATCAGCCTGAACACGCTCTTCCAGCACTAGGGAACAGCCATTCGAACCCTCGCTCGTGAGTACAAAAACACTTTTTCGATACTTACTAGTTTGTCTCGAAGTCTCGTCAGTAAGCCAACGTAGGGTGTCGGCGAGAGAACCTCCAATAGTGGTCTGGTTTAAGGACAATTGCCCACACAGCTCTGCGGCGCGCTTAAGATGCGCAGCAAAACTTGGAGCGAATTCCTTGTTAAAAACAATTAATATGTCTCCCCGGCTGTCGGAAGAACCCGAACTAGAACTGCGGATGATTGTCTGAACGTGGTTGATCGTGTCGAACCAAACTTGATCTGGGGCTGGGCGAAGAAACGGGTCACCGCGATCTGTTGATCTTGTCCCGCCCAGATGAACGCTATTCGGATCTATGTCGGCCAACGAGAAGAACGTTTTGAGCGTATACCCTTCCAGGTCGCCATCCGGCTCAACTTGCTCTTCTAACACTACGGAGCAACCGTTTGGCTCCTCACTCCTAAACGCAAATTTGACATTCCCCTTTTTCGTTGTCTGTTTGGCGGTTGAGTCTGTGAGCCAGTGAAGTATCTCAGCAAGTGAATCGTTAGGGTTCGTTTGGGCTTGAGCAAATAGGCCCGCTGGCGCTGAGGACAGAACAAGGATTAGTGCAACTAATCTTTTCATTTTATTCTTCTTCAACGGTAAGCCAGGTACGTCTTTCGCAAGCGTCTAATGTTCTCGTGGAAAACAATTTGCCCGAATTTACTTTTTGACTTGGGAAAACATCGGAATTGTACACCCATTCGTCTAGTCGCTAGGTTTCAAGATTCTCGCGCCACCTCCGACGGCGATCTGCTGTTGGTGCGGGGGTTTGGGGTCTCACTCCGTTACCTAGTGATCCTGTTCCATTGCAACTCAAAACCCTAATAGCCTTTCGGTGAAAAACAAACGCTGTCAATGCGGCCGCCTTTCGTTTTTCGCGGTTCTTGGAACGACGGCACCATCAAGGGACGGGTCAGCCCGGATTCTCGGGAGGAATTGTGCATAGATTTCTGTGCACAAAAGCACTTTCCTTGGTCTCGATAAATTCTGTTATCAAGAGGAAAATACCGTTCCCTCCGTTCCTCGTTCAGTCGACACGATCCTGCTGGTTCTCGGCGAGCGGGCAGGCCGCAAACCTTATTCCTTCTCCTTTGGGTGCTCATGGACAGGTGGCACATGAGCCGGTGAGAGATGCTTCCACCACGTATCGAACGCGAGCCAGTCGTTGTCATCATTTTCATCGCATGCGGTACCCGCTCTGCAGACCTCGATGTTGTAGACGGGATGGATTTCCCAGTTCGTAGCGCGCCTTGGATTGCCATTGCACTTGGTAATATCGCAGGTACAGGGTTTGTGTGAACCGTCAAAGAAAAGCTGCCCTGTTATTCGGTAGGTCGCCGCTTGGAGGCGGCTGGCGATAGCTGGATTTGGAATGTATTTCTTACTCTTTTGCGTTTCAAAATCTCCGATACTGCTCCAGGTTTCAGGCCGGTAGTGTGGACTAATCTCGGCGCTGACACTGCTGCACTCTTCGGTGTCGGTTGACAGCCCGAGCGCGATGTGGATGTCATTATCTTCGTTGTTTGGCTTGTAGCAATTAACGCTTTCGCCATCAGGAACGTCAGCAAAATGCGCTTCGATAAGAGATGCCTTGACCCTGATGAGCGTACCTTCGCCCAAGCTGTGGACCACATCCCGACTCGTTGGCTCGTGTTCAAATCCAAAGCTAACGTGTTTCTCAACAGCATCTGCTTGGAGTTTAACGAGCTGTTGCAGATTATAGGTTTCTGGTGTCAAAGGTGTAGCACAGAAGTTATTCTTAACAGCATTTTGCAAATGGCTGGGATCTCCGACGGAGGGATCACCAGTTAGCCTTGAACAGGAAGAATCTATTGGGTGCGAAACCTCAATTTTTGCGAAAGGCAAAGACGCCCCATCGGGGCATTTGGAAGGGAATGCGCCTTGTGAGTGAGCGAGGGACAGAGGCGCGACAATTACTGCGATGACGAGCGCCGCACGAACGATCATGAGAATTTCTCCTTCTTTGATGCAAGCTACTAAACGCCTTACGCCGTCTCCCCAACGAGCAAATGTATCGGACGCGTCAATTCCATCCTGGAGGCGGGGTACCCGCCTTGACAAGATCCTCAAATCGCACAGCTTCATCACCATAATCCGTGTAAGCTGCGTTCGGATTCTTCACCCAAGAGGCACCAGCGGAATCGGGGATCCAATAGAAGCCGTTGTTGCCGGCGTTATAGTATTGATAATAAGCAAATCGAAGCTGGTCATCTGTCAAATCAGGTATATTAGGATGGATCGCTTTAACATTCTTGTAGTGTTGTCTAACCGTGCCCTTTCCATCTTCATATTTCTTCACTCCGGCGTCCAGATTTTGCTGCCAGTCCCATATTTCCCGAGCTGTGGGCGTAGGCCCATTGTCCAACTGCATAAGGCCAAATCCATTTGGAGCGCCGAATGAAGGAAGACCATCGGTCCCGAACTGGCACCACTTGGGGCGAGATTCCTTAAAGCAGACGACCTGGTGTTCAAGCGATCCCAGTCGCGTCTTCACAGCACCCTGATCCGGATTCTGTCCTCTAATGTCGCCCTTGTCTGCATGGGCCCATGAATAGACCTTCACTGCTCCTGATGGTATGTGTCTCACCGGCATCTGGCGTTGATACACCCAGTGACCACCCTGAACAGTCGACCCCCAGTCGACAGTGAACGAACCATCTGTAGCAGTCGCGTTCACATTTATCGTGGGACTGGCATCGTTCCGCCCATGGTCCGAATATTCAGCGTGCACCGTCACGACGTGTGGAAGCACCATGAACGGATACTGGACCGGAGTCGTCAGACCACATACTGTCTGCGTCATCCGCGGCGCTGGGCTTGGGGTGATAGTTGACACAATCACCCCGGCAGCTAGTGGCGTAGCAATAAATACATGGGCTTCACCGAGACTGAATGCTACGAAGGGATCTGTCGCTATGTCCGGCACACTGGCGCGCAATCGTTTCTTTTTCGTACTCGACGAGGGACTTTTTATTGCTTTTCGATCTTTTTGTGCTGCAGGGTCAGCTATCTTTGTTTCTTGCTTTTTCATTGCGGGTCCTCTATTAGGAGCTTGTGCAGCCGGGTAACATCATACTGCCTCACACACAGGCGAGCTTCTCGGCGCAGAGATTTTTGCGTCAGAAACTGAGTCGCGCCATTGGATGCCCAGTCTGACACTGTGTCTCTCGGGTGTTCAGAAGGGTATTTCCGCAGCAGCCGCCAGTGGATGATTCCATTGATGCGAACTTTTGAAAGTTGCTGGTCAGCCCGGTATACCCTTTGAGACGAAATGACTCCAACCGATTTCAATCGTGACTTCAATCACGCCCGGTCGTGATCCAGTATAGATTCGGTACGTTTCCTGTTGACTTCCACAGTCGTCGCGATTATTCTCACGCCCAATTAGCGATTCAGGACTCGCCAAGGGCGACGGACTTTCAGTTCCGTCAGTGGTCCTGATTGCTGCTTCCCTTGAAGTTTGAACGGATTGCGCTGGCAGGTCGCAAGCGGCGCATTTTAGTGCGGACAATTTGTCGCATGGGTAAACCGGAGCAGAGCCGGTGGGGCCAGTCTGTTCATCTCATCTGGAGGCGTTAAGATGACTTGCTTTCAAGTTGTGCCAGCCCTTGCCGCTCTAGCATCTAAGCGATTTTGCCGACTGATTTTTCAGGGCATGTTGTTTCTTTTTCTCCTGAAGGTTCCTGCTGCGAATGCCCAAGACTTGGCGGGATTGGAGCAGGGCATCAAGCCCTACGGGTCTTACCACGGCGGCGACATCGACTCCATCAGCATGGTCAATGGTTCGCTCACACTGAATATTCCTATCATCTCCTATCCGCAACGTGGCGGGAAGCTGCACATGGCCTTTGTGCTGGTGTATGCCAATGCTATCCTTCAACCCAATGCTAACTGCAACCCGGAACAGCATACGTGCAGTGGGGGCACCTACCAGGTAAATCATCGATTGCAGAGCCCGGATCAGCCCGCGATCAGCATCGTTCCTGATTTTCTCCCATCCTATGTATCCAATATCAGCACACCCGGCACGATAACGAGTTTTGATGGTTCTGTCCACGAGATGGCGGGCAATGTAATGTCGGTTGATGCGACTGGGCTTTTGTTCACCCAACAAGGCTCTAACTATAGCTGGGGAACCGTGACGGATCGGAAAGGCAATCAATACAACAACGTGACCGGAACCCTTGAAGATACAAATGGAAACCTGGTTACTGCCAATACAAACTCGGGAGGGCAGGTAACGGGCTGGAACGATACTATGGGGCGCGTGATCCCTGCACCGTGGCCTGCGGGGACGACACCGACCTCCAATTTTACTCCATGTAGTGGATCTCAGACTACAACAAGCGCCTCGCTCTGGACTCCGCCTGGGCCAAACGGCGGAACCTCAAAATACGAGTTCTGTTATGCCTCTTTTCCCATTTCGTTTACAGCTCCTGACTGTCACGATGATCCTGCTCAGTCTTATTGCACACCGACCTCTGGGTCGGCCACATATCTACAGAGCATTGTGTTGCCCAACGGCACAACTTGGACTTTCGAGTACGACGACTTCGGGGAATTGTCATTGATTACCCTGCCAACCGGCGGAACCATTTCTTACACATGGACTTATACATCAGGCGTTTGCGTGGGAGGTGAATACTATCAAAACCAGGTAGCCACAGGGCTTTATCCCTACGGGCGGGCAGTCACATCTCGAACAGTAAATGCCAGCGACGGAACTGGTCCTCATGTGTGGAATTACGCCTTGAGTTCAACTGTGATCGAAGGAAACATTCAGACTGTCGTCACGGACCCCGCTTCAAACGATGCTGTCCACTCCCAAACCGCTCTCGGGGGTTCTTGTTCTCTTTACGAGACCGACCTAAAGCAATACAGCGGCTCCCACACAAGTGGAACATTGCTCAGAGAAGTCGCGACTTCGTACAACTATACCTTTGGAGGTGCCAACTACCCGTATGGCAATGTGGCGATGAATGTCGTCCCAACTACAATCACTACTACGGACGAGCTAAGCGATCAAGTTTCTCAGATCACAAAGACATACGACTCCGGCAGCGGTGGCGGCGGATACACTCCAATTTACGGCGACCTTCTCACGGAGACCGACTACGATTACGGGAGCGGTTCGCCCGGAATCAAACTTCGCACGACAACAAACACATACATGGCCCTCAGTGGCCCGAATGCTTCTTCCTACCTGGCAAATAATCTGCTTGATCTTCCCTACACTGTCGAAGTCCAGAATGGTTCAGGGACGAAGATGTCACTCACACAGTACAACTACGACGAGAACACTCCGGCTTCGTCGGGGCTAACTTCCGCTTATCAATTCAGCAGCTCCCCGCCAGCTGGAACCTATCGCGGCAACAACACGTCCATTCTTCGCTGGCTCAACTCGGGCACCTTTAGCTGCCCAAACGGAAACTCCGGCGGTTCCAACTCTTACCTGACCAGCAAGAAGACATATTTCAACGACGGCATGTTGAACACGTCTGCCGATCCGTGTGGCAACACGACCACATATGCCTACAACTTGACCTATTGGGGAGCGCTCCCCACAACTGTCACGAATGCTCTGGGCCAAGCCACGACCAATACCTATGACTTCAATACCAGCTTGCTGGCCTCTACGACGGACCCCAATAACCTGACCACGACCTATTGTTCCAGCACTTTCTGCTACGACTCTATGTGGAGGATTACGGAAGTCAGTCATCCCGATGGCGGCTTGGACACAATCACCCACCAGGAAGTGACTCCTCCGTTCACGGCGACGTTGACGAGCACGATTAACTCGTCTCAAAACAAAGTAAAGACCAACGTCTTTGACGGACTGGGACGAATCAGCCAAACCCAGCTCACTTCCGATCCTCAAGGAACGGTACTAACCAACATTACGTATGATGCCCTCGGCCGAGTAGGCACGGATTCCAACCCTTACCGCAGCGGAACCGATCCTACCAGCAGTCCGGGCACGACCACGTATGGGTACGATGCCATCAGCCGGAAGATAAGCGTGACTTATCCGGATAGCTCTGTTCTGAATACGGCGTATTGCGGTCCTTCGACGCTGGTTACCGATCCTACTGGAAGATGGAGGCGCAGCCGTGTTGACGGCCTGGGTCGGCTTGTGGAAGTCGACGAACCGAATGCGGTAGGTGCAAGTGTGAACTCCAACGGCTGCCCAGGAACCAGCGACCCCATCTGGGTGACCTCTTATACGGTTGACGCTCTCGGCAATCTCTTGCAGGCAGTTCAGAACAGCTCTCGTACACGCACCTTTACCTACGACTCGATTTCGCGCCTGCTGACGGCCACGAATCCTGAGAACGGCGAGATTCAATACACCTATAATCCCGACGGGCCGCTTTTGACCAAGCTGGACGCCCGCTCCATCACCACTTCCTATACCTACGATGCCCTGCACCGAACGACCGGAGTCAGCTATTCCAACCTCGATCCGTCTCTGGCGTTTACCTACGACGGAACCGGGTGCTTGGGCCTCACCACTTGCCAGAATATCGGTCATCGCACCGGCATGACCGACGGCGCAGGTTCTGAATCTTGGGCTTACGAGGTGGACAAAACCAACCTGCGCAGCATCCACGTAGAGAAGCGTACGAACGATAGTTCTCCCAGCAACATCACCAAGACGACCACGTATTATCTCGATCTGGCTGGCAACGTGACTCAGCTCGTGTATCCGACGGGCCGAACCGTCAATTACACCTATGACTCCGCTGATCGGCCAAGCAACGCTGCTGACTCCTCCAATGGAATTACGTATGTCGCGGATTGGAAGACGCCGCCTTCCAGTACCAATTGCACGGCCGGTGCCGCCTGCTATACACCGCAAGGCAGCGTTTACGCAATGAGCATCGGTCAGACTTCTTCCTTTACTGGCCTGAATTTCTCGGAGAGTTTCAACAATCGCCTCCAACCGAACCAGATCGAGGCATCGTCCAGTGCCGGTAATGCGATTGAAATCACCTACAACTTTGTCGATCCCGTTTCGTCGCACAATGCCGGAGTCGTCTATGGCATTACGAACAATCTGAACTCCAGTCGCTCCCAGACATTCACCTACGATCAGTTAAATCGAATCACTTCCGCAGGCACGTCTTCCACCACGGGCACGTACTGCTGGGGTTTCCAGTACACGTATGACACTTGGGGTAACCTGCTCTCGCAGGCCGGATGGTCGCCAACCTACAATGCGTGCACAGAAACCACGATGGGAGCTGTTACGGCGAACGCGAATAACCAGATCACTGGTTTAACTTATGATGCGTCGGGCAACACGCTCACCGACGGCAACTACACCTACACTTGGAATGGCGAGAGCCAGATGAAGACCGCCGGGGGCGTCACCTACCTTTACGACGGCGATGGACGCCGCGCCGCCAAAGTTGGCACGAAGCTCTACTGGTACGGCTCTGGTGGAGACATCCTTTCTGAAACCGACGCTTCCGGCAACACGCTCAACGACTACATCTTCTTCGGCGGCAAGCGTGTGGCCGTGGTGCCCGCCAGCGGCAGCGCTCTCTACTACGCTGAAGACCTGCTGGGCAGCTCGCGCGTGATTGTGGAATCGAATGGAACGCTTTGCTACGACGGAGACTTTACCCCTTTCGGTGGCGAGCGAGCTTACACTTCGACTTGCTCGCAAAACTACAAGTTCGAGGGTAAGGAGCGCGACACTGAGACCAGTAATGACGATTTTGGGGCGAGAGAATATTCCTGGCGTTTTGGGCGCTGGCTGAGTTCGGACTGGTCAGCGACTCCAGTGCCAGTCCCTTATGCGAATCTGTCGAATCCGCAGACGCTAAACCTGTATAGCATGGTTGCGGATGATCCGGAGTCGTTCGCGGATTTGGATGGGCACTGCGCTCCGCCGGACACTGGCTGTCCGGCGCAGACGCAGGCACACGCGGACGCAACGCAACAGGCTGACCTCCAGTCTCAACAGTCAACGCGTGGAGCGCAAAATACGATGACCGTGACTAGCACGACGCTCATCGGGACTCATGCCAATGAAGATGGGTCAACGACCTATGTGTCGCAGTCCACAACAGCGACGTTCTCTACCGCAAAGGGTCATGAAGGCGAGTTTTTAGGGGCGACGACCTATTCGACGGTCTTCGTTTCAGCACCAGGCAACTGCACAGGCTGCGGCTCAAGCTCGACAAGCAGCACAGCTGCGCCGATTTCCCAGAAAGAAGCGATCAAGCAGATGGGCTCGCGAGCTTTCACAGATGCACAGCAAAGTGCGACTCCAAGCTTCGCACGCCAGTTTGGCGCAGCGCTTCATAAGGACGTAGTACAGCATCCGTTCAAGTACGTGGGTCATGCAGCCGCTATTGCGGGGCTGGCAGCGACGGGAGTAGGAGCGCCAGCCGCGGTAGGAATAGCGCTTGGCACCGTCTCAACGGCTGGGTACACTACCGACGAAGTTCAGCACTTTAATAACCAATGACCAACACAAAGTTTCTGTTGCACAACGTCTACGCTCGCACAATCGCAGCTATAACAGCGGCGCACATCGTCCTCAATGTGTTCTTCCTACACACTTGGTGGAGCATGATCGTCTTCTTGGTTCTTTCTATCGCTCCAGCGATGCGACCTGACCTGTTTCTTACGGTCATATGGACGGCCGAGGTTTGCACGGCAGGAGCGGTCTCCTTCGGACTCTTGAAAGGTCACGCGGCAATCGGAGCTTTTATCCTCTGGTCGTCGGTCGCCGTTATCGTCTGCGGAATGAGACTTTTTCGCGGTAAGGCTCGAGGGGACAACAAGACCTAGGCGCAGAAGCATGGTGATCGGAACACTGCACCGGGGTTGGCGTAGGACATTTGATGTCGCCGTACCCGCCTTTGTCAGCGGGTACCAGGAGTGGGAGTTACGCAGGCTCGCTTGGCGGCTACTTGTGAAACACGACATCCACGTTCGGCGGGGCAAAGTCGATAAAGAAGTTCACGATAACCAAGTCGAGATTGCCATCGCCATTCAGGTCTGCGGCAACCATCGAGATGCTATCGCTCGCGCCAGAGGCTACGAACGACCGAGTGAATTGACCCTGCCCCTGGTTGAAGAACAGCGCGACTTGCTGACTTAATTCCAGCCCTGCGGCGAGGTCAGGTTTTCCATCTCTGTTGAAGTCGCCAACGGCGAGCGCACTTGCCCCCTGGCTCGGGTCGAGGACAGCGCCCTGATAAAACGTGCCATCCCCCTTGCTGTAATAAATGGCTATGCTCGCAGCTCCGGGGAGCTGGACGGCAACATCGTCCTTCCCATCGCCGTTGAAGTCGGCCACGACAGCCAAAGTACCGCCCACCAGCGGAAGATTGCTTGCTACCTCCTGAAACGTGCGGTTCCCCATGTTCAGGAATGACCTGCCCCCAATTTCCGTTCAGGTAAGAATACGACAACTTACTTCCACTCCTCCTCCGGCTTGAGCCGGGAGGGGGGAGCGCGAGGGG
>Ga0302320_10000196_pt1 | contig 136057 bp, 85 predicted proteins | sample Bog_T0_3_FD_202130 | JGI IMG/M metagenome (GOLD analysis project Ga0302320, IMG submission 202130) | Peat permafrost microbial communities from Stordalen Mire near Abisko, Sweden - Bog_T0_3 | ecosystem: Environmental > Terrestrial > Soil > Wetlands > Peat | place: Sweden: Abisko, Stordalen... | reverse complement strand
AGGCCACCGTCACCGCCCCGCCCACGCCGCCATTGAGCGTCAACGCGTCCCCGCTTCCCGTCACCGCCCCCACGCTGATCGTCCCACCGCTCGAACCGAGCGTGGTGGCGGCCAATTCCGTGATCGCTCCGAGCGTCATCGCCGTGTCGGTCGTATTCACCGTGCCCGCCGTGTCCCGTACGCTCGGGCTCGTCGCCGTAAGACCGCCACTAAACGTCACGCCGTCCCCGGCCACCGTCCCCAGCTTGACCGTCCCCGTGTCCAGAAAGCTCGTGGACCCGGCCACCGACGAACTGCCGCTGCCGGTGATCGTCACGCCGTACGACTGGGCAGTTGTGGTCAGACCCGTGCTGGCGGTCAGGCCGCCGTCGAAGGCAATGGTCCCCACCGTGTTGGTCAACGCCACCGTGGCCGCGCTCACCGCGCCGCTGAACGTCGTCCCATCGGATTGCGTGACCGTCAGCGTGCTCACGCCGTTCACCGAGGCCACCGTCACCGCCCCGCCCACGCCGCCATTGAGCGTCAACGCGTCCCCGCTTCCCGTCACCGCCCCCACGCTGATCGTCCCACCGCTCGAACCGAGCGTGGTGGCGGCCAATTCCGTGATCGCCCCCAGCTTCAATGCCGTATCGGTCGTGCTTATGGTGCCCGCTGTATCCAGCAGGCTGGGATTGCTTGCGTTGCCCGTCGTCGCCAGGCCACCGCTAAACGCCGTTGTTCCACCCGCCTGGCCCAAGGTCACCGTACCCGTGTTCAGGAAGTTCGTGGTCCCGCCGATGGAGTTATTGGCTCCCGTGATCGAAACGTCGTAGGCGTTCGCCGTCCCGGTCACCGTCAACGCAGGCGTGGTGAGGTTGCCGGCAAAGCTAACAGTCTGGCCGGCTTGCGTATCGGTAATCACCACACTAGTTCCTACCGTCACCGCGTTATCGAAGGTGGCGCCGTCGCTCTGGGTGACCGTCAGCGTCGCCAGCGAATTCGTCTGGCCGACCGCGGCATCGAAGGCAATCGCCCCGGTCGTCCCCACGTTGAGCGTCATCGACTGGGTATTGGCCGTGGTTCCGTTCACCGTGCCGCTGAAGGTGATGCCGCTCATGCTGCTGTCGATGCTCAAATTCGCACTGCCGGTGAGGGTTACTCCGCTCGAAAAGAACACAAACCCGCCGGTGATCGTCCGCGGGATGGCGATCGTCACCAGACCCGCCCCGTCCTGGGTCAACTCCCCGTTCGACGTGATGTCTCCGTTGATCGTCAACAGGCCCGCGTTGTCGAACGTCACCGTGGCGTCGCCGCCGCCGGTGGTGGTAACCGTGTTGTTCACCGTGATCGTGCTGGTGGTCAGACTCACTCCCGTTCCCAGGAAGGCGGTCACGTTGACCGCTCCGGTGAGTAGGGTGGTTCCGGTACCGTTCCACTGTACCATGTTGACAGCCGTCACCCCCGCCGACTCCGTCACGTTATCAGCGTCGTTGATCTGGATCGACCCCAGCGCCGTCGCTCCCACCGCGCCGGTGAATAGAACATTGCCGCCCGTCCCCGCATTGAGCGTCAGGTTCTGCACCCCCGCCGCGGCCCCGGTCAAAGTGCTGCTGAACGTAATACCAGCCCCCGCCGGCGCGTTTCCGGAATTGGTGGTGTCGAGATCCACAGCCGCCCCGAGCGTGGTTGGGCCCGAGAGCGTGATCACGCCGCCGTCTGTGGTGATGTTCGCATTGAGCCCAATTCCGCCGGAACCGGCGGCGATCTGTACGGAGGAGGCCCCCGTGACGGCGCCGTTGACCGTAATACTGCCTGGCGCCGTCACCTCCATTGGCCCGTCGTTGATGCTGATAGCGCCCAACGTAAGGCTCCCCAGGCCGCCCAGATAGACACTGCTGGGCTGGTCGCTCGACCCGATCGCCACATTTTGCTGCGCGGTGTTAGCGTCATTCGCGAAGTGGATGAGGTTGCTGCTGGTGCCGATCGGGCCGGTGGTGTTGAGCGTCACCGTGGCACCGGTGGTGGCGATCTCGGCCGCGGTGTCGTCGGCATTGAGCGCGACGATGCCGCCCGTGCCGGCCGTCAAGCTGATGGTTCCGCCGTTACCATTGAGCGCCGTGCCTGTGCCGGAACCGTCGTCGAGGATGATTTGGCCCGCGCCGCCGGCGGTCTGCACGACCACGGTGGATGCATCGGCGGTGGTGGCCACCGTGGCGGTGGTGAAAGTGATGTTGCCGGTTTGGGAGCTGTCCCCCACGGTCACGATGCCGGTGGCCGTGGTCTGGATTTGGGCCAGTTCGGCGTCGGTGAGGTCGATCCCGGCGACGGCGTTATTGGTGCCGCCCAAGCTCATCGGCCGCGAGGAGAGCGAGGAGCGGATGACCACGCCGCCCGCCGTGGGGCTGGTGGTGCTGCTCGGCGAGAACTTGCTCACCGTGGTGCCACCGCCGATATCGCCGACGTAGAGGTTTCCATTATTGTCAAAGGCCAACGCCCAAGGACTGCCCACACCGGTGAGAGTGACGCTGGGCGTGGTGCTGCCCGGCGCGAACACGCTCACCGTGCCGCCCCCATTGTTGGCCACGTAGAGGTTGCCGCTGCCGTCAAAGGCCAGACCGATGGGATTATTCAGCCCGGTGAGAGTGACACTCACTGTGGTGCTCCCCGGAGCGAACTCGCATACCGTGCCGCTGGATCCGTTGTTAGTGACGTAGAGGTTCCCGCTGCTGTCGAAGACCATGGTTGTGGGGTGGTTCATCCCGGTGAGGGTGGCGGTGGGCGTGGTGCTTCCCGGAGTGAACTTGCTCACGGTGCCGACTGCATAGTTGCTCACGTAGAGGTTGCCGCTGCTGTCGAAAGCCAAACCCTGCGGGTCTGACAATCCGGTAAGGGTGGCGGTGGGAGTGGTGCTCCCCGGAGCGAATTTGCTCACCGTGCCGCTGCTAACATTGCCCACGTAGAGGTTGCCGTTGCCGTCGAAGGCCAGTGGGCGGGGACCGTCCAACCCGGTGAGGGTGGCGGTGGGAGTGGTGCTCCCCGGCGCGAACACGCTCACCGTGTTATTGTCGAAGTTAGTGACGTAGAGGTTGCCGGCGCCGTCAAAGGCCAGGTCGAGGGGGGCGTCCAATCCGGTGAGGGTGGCGGTGGCAGTGGTGCTCCCCGGCGCGAACATGCTTACCGTGTTGGCGTTACGGTTGGCGACGTAAAGGTTGCCGCTGCTGTCGAACGCCATGGCGACTGGGTAGCTAAGCCCAGTAAGGGTGGCGCTGATCGTGGTACCTAGCGTGCGCACGGCCCCGACCACGGCCGCGTTGCCGGCGGTGTCGATGGTGATGTTCGCCCCCCGCAACGTGATGGCGTCGGCCGTGGCATTGGTCGAGACGACCGTGGCCCCCGCGTTGATCGAGATCGCACCCGTGCCGTTGGCCCCCGTGCCGTCAGCGTTGACACCCGCCGCAAGGCTGATGGTGCTGGTGCCGCTGTTGACCTGGGCACCGGCGGCGACCACCAAATTCGTACGCGCCGTGACGTCGATCAGCGTATTGACCATGCGCCCCTGAATGCTACCCAGCGTCAGGCTCCCTAGACCGTCGAGATACACGCTGCTGGGCTCGTTCGTCGAGCCGATCATGCCAATCACCACGTTTTGCTGGGCGGTGTTGGCATTGTCGGCGAACTGGATGCGGTTGGTGCTGGTGCCGATTGGGCCGGTGCTGTCGAGCACCACCAGGGCTCCGGTGGTGGCGATCTCGGCGGTGGTACCGTTGGGATTGGCCGCGGTGATGCCGCCGCTGCCGGCCGTCAGAGTGATGTTTCCGGTCGTCGTGGTGAGCGGCGTGCCCGCCGTATTGTTCAGCACGATCGACCCGTATGCCGTGATCGTCACAGCGCCGCTCACGTTCACTGGCGCATTGACGTCGACCGTATTGCCGGCGACGGTCAGCGTGGAGATGTTCGTTCCAACCGCTCCGGCCATGGTGACGGTGCCGCTGGTGTTGATGACAATGCTGCCGGTCCCAGTTCCCGGACCGGTCATCGATCCCAACACGACAGGCGTGGCCACACCCGTTCCTACCGTGAGCGAAACACCGTTGGCGAGCGTGGCGTTGCCCAGCGTGATTTGCCCCGTCGCGGTGCCGCCGACCGTGGCGCTGCTCGCCACGCTGACCGTCCCCGCCGTGCCCAAATCGATTACGCCGGTGCCGGCCGCCGAGATCGTGCCGTTGATCGTGATGCTGCTCGGCGCGGTGGCGATCACTCCGCCGGTAAAGGCCGTTGTGCCACCGGATTGGCCCAAGGTGAGCGTGCCCGTGTTGTTGAAGGTGGTGGTCCCACCGATGGCGTTGCTGGCTCCGGCGATCGAAACGTTGTAGGCATTCGCGGTCCCGGTGACCGTCAGCGCCGGCGTGGTGAGGCTGCCGGCAAAGCTCACCGTTTTGCCGGCTTGGGTATCGTTAATCACCACGCCGGTCCCCGTCGTCACCGCGCCGCTGAAGGTGGCGCCGTCGCACTGCGTCACCGTCAGCGTACCCACGCCGCTCAACGAGGCTACCGTCACCACCCCGCCCGCGCCGCCATTGAGCGTCAGTGCATTACTGTTCCCCGTCACGGCGCCCACACTGATCGTCCCACCGTTCGAGCTGAGCGTGGTGGCGGCCAGCTCCGCGACCGCCCCCAGCGTCATTGCCGTATCGGTCGTGCTCACCGTGCCCGCCGTGTCCAGCAGGGTCGGATTGCTCGCGTCGCCCGTCGTCGCCAGGCCACCGCTAAACGCCGTTGTTCCACCCGCCTGTCCCAAGGTCACCGTACCCTTGTTCAGGAAGTTCGTGGTCCCGCCGATAGAGTTATTGGCTCCTGTGATCGAAACGTTGTAGGTATTCGCCGTCCCGGTCACCGTCAACGCCGGCGTGGTGAGGTTGCCGACAAAGCTCACCGTTTTGCCAGCTTGGGTATCGTTAATCACCACGCCGGTCCCCACCGTCACCGTGTTATCAAACGTGGTGCCGTCGCTCTGCGCGATTGTCAGCGTCGCCACTGAAGCCCCCACGGGGGCATTGCTCGTGAAAGTGATTGTCCCACTGGTGCCGGAATTGAGCGTCACCGATCCGCTGTTGGCGAGGCCGTAGGTCACGGGTCCATCGATGCGGATGTTGGCCCCCGCTGGATCGCCACCGTTGTTGGTCGTGTCCAGCGACGTTGAGACGCCAAGCCAAATTGACCCTGTCGGCGAACCGAGTGTGATCGCAGCGCCTGCCGTTCGAACCGTCCCGGCCCAATTGATTAAATTCGCGGCTGTCGCCGTCAAGCCGCCGCTATACAGCGACACTCCTGACCCCAGTTGCAGGGTTGCTGTGTTGTTGAAGGTGGTCGCCCCGGCGATGGAATTGTTGGCTCCGAAGACCTGCACGTTGTATGAACCGGTCCCAACCGTCATCCCTGCGCTGACGGTGAGATCGCCGTCGAAGAGGACCCAGCAGCCCGCCTGAGGGCTGACGAGCACCACGTTGGCCGCGCTGACAGTACCGTAGAAGCTCGCCCCATTGCATTGCGTGACGGTCAGCGTGCCGATGTTCGTCCCGATCGCGTCGTTGACGGTCACCGCTCCCAGGGTGTTGATTGTCAGGTTCGCGGCGCTGGGCCCCGCGCCCGTCACCGAGCTCAGACTGATTGGCGCGGCAGCAACGGCCGTTCCTACCGTGAGGGTAACGCCGCTGTCGAGCGTGGCGTTGCCCAACGTGATTTGCCCCGTCGAGGTTCCGCCCACCGTCGCGTTACTCGCCACGGTGACCGGCGCGCCCAAATCGATGACGCCGGTGCCCGCCGCGGAGATCGTGCCGTTGATCGTGACGCTGCTCGGCGCGGTAGCAGTCACCCCGCCGGTAAAGGCCGTCGCGCCGCCGGATTGACCCAGCGTTAACGTGCCCGTGTTGGAGAACGTAGTGGTCCCGCCGATGGAGTTATTCGCCCCCGTGATCGTCACGCCGTACGGCTGGTTCGCCGTGGTCAACGCCGTGCTCGCGGTCAGCCCGCCGTCGAACGCGATCGTCCCCGCCGAGTTGCTCAACACCACCCTGCCTGCGCTCACCGCGCCGCTGAACGTCGTGCTCAGGCTGTTGCTGTTGGTCAGCGTGCTCACCCCGCTCACTGCGCCGCTGCAAGTCACCGCCCCGGTGGCGTCGATCGACAGGCTGTTCCCCGACCCGGTCACCGCGGCCAGGCTGATCGGCGCGTTCACGTTCAACGACGACGCTCCCGTCAACACCAATGGGGCAGAAAACGTGAGACCGGCAAAGAAATAGCCGCTGGACGTGATAGTGCCATCGAGATTGATCTGACCTCCCAGCGCGTCAAAGGTCAGGTCGCCGCTGCCGAAGTTGAGGGCGTTGGTGACGGCATTCACGGTGACATTTCCCGTACCGTCGGCGGCGAACACCGGCAGATTAGTATTCATCGTGCGGGCGACATCCGTCAGCGTCAGCGAGCCAGTGCCATGGGTCTCGATGGCCACCTCCTGGTCGGTGCCGGTCGCGGTGATCGATCCCACGCTCAAGTCGTTCGTCGGGGAATCGATCTCAACGTTGGCGGCCGTCGAAACGACAAGCGTTCCGGTGATGGTAACCTTCATGAACTGCGCCGACTCGCCCCCGATGCCAACTCCGCCCGTGCTGCTCTGAAGGGTGAGGTTCCGTGCGGAGACAAGCGAATTGGTCGAGGCCGGAGCGATTCCACTGCTGGCGGTGGGGCCATTATTGACGACGGAAACATCACCCGTGGTTGTTAAATCCTCGATCGTGATGTTGCCGCTGGTATTGTAGCTGCTCGGGCCGGTGTTGATCTCGATCGCGATAGGGGCGCTGCCGGCATTGATCGCGGTTCCGGGGTCCATCGTAATGACCGCGGCGCCGCTGTCACGGTCAGCGGGCTGCACGCCGTCGGCGTTGGTCTCATTGGCAATCAGGCTGATTGCGCCGTTGGTCGTCGTAATGTTTGCATGAATGAGGATACTACGGCCAGCTTGCATCGTGAGACTCGTGCCCGAGTTCGTCATGTCGATCGCGCCGGTGCTGGCGATGGTAATGTCGTTGTTAGCCTGGAGAAGAACGTTGGCGGTCGCCCCGTCGATGGTCGCAGCGTTGATGTTCAGGCTGCTCGTCGGCGAAGAAGTGAACGTGCCCACTTGGCCGAGGGTGGCGGAGCCCGAGCCGTCGACCGTAATGTTCTTAGGATCTAGCAGCAGGGTGCCGAAGCGGCCGTGAGGCGCCGCGGTATCCACGGGACCGTCAAATCCGAGATTCTGTCCGCTGGATACCTCGACGAATCCCCCATTGCCGACCTCTGCACCGCCGCGGGCGCTGATCTGGCCGTAGAACTGCGTGGCTTCGTTCGACCACACGGCCACGTTACCGCCGCTGCCGCTGGTGATGGCGTCGGCCGAGATCGTCGCGGTGGGGCTCACGTAAGTCTGCGACGCGTCGAGGATAGCGGAGTTGCTTCCGTGGAAGCCGCCGCCGACAAACACCGTGCCGCCACCGGCGTCGCCGGAAGCGTCGATTTGAGCATTGTCCAACAGGCCGACACGATCACCTTGGAGAAAAACCGTGCCGCCGGTCTGTCCCGCCGCGAAGTCGCTGACGTCGATCGTCCCCGAGACCAGCAGCGTGCCCTGGCTGCCGGCATCCAGATCGATCGAGCCGCCAGGGCTGACGATGGTACCGCTCGCGTTGATCGAGCCGCCGCTCACGGCGAGATTGCCGCCGTGCAGTTTCGTGGTCCCCGTGAAATCGATGGTGTCGGCGGCGCCCGCGTTGATCGTGACGTTCGCAGCGACCGTGGAATCGAATCCCGCGATGGTAAGGGTATCGTGGCTGGTGGTGTTGAGCAGATCGGTGCTCACATCAAGCGATACGGCGGGGGCGGCAAACGTCACCGAGGCGCCGTCCGCCATGGAAAGCAGCGACTGACCGTCGCCGTCGTCGGTAATCGTGAGATCCTGGGAAGGGGCCAGGCTTTGAAAAGAGAGATGCGCGGGGTGCAGATTATCCTCAACGGACTTGACGCCACTGTATAGAATCGTCGACGGTGAGGCGTTCGCGTTGCCGCCGCCCAGGGTTATCTGAACCGATCCTTGTCCAAGGTCGACGAATTGGAACGCGACGCCGGCGATCGAACCTCCGAAAGAGCCCGGGTCGAGCACCAGTTGATCGTTGCTGGCGGAATTCACGCCGTGGAATTGCAGGCCACCGACGGGGAGCGGGTTGCCTCCGGAATAGTCCACGACGAGCGTGTCATGACTGTTGGCGTCGTTGACCACGATCGAGGAGAGGCCGGCGAGATTGGCCGTGCAAGCATTATTCCCGTTGAGCGAGAGTGCGACACTGCCACCCTGGCGGACGATGCGCAGCGTATTGGCGGTTTCCTGCTGGGCCACAGGGCCGAGCGTCACCGCCAGTTCCCCGGCGTGATCGCTCCAAGCTAACGGCGACACGCTCAGCACGCGTCGCTCCTCCAGTTGCATCAGCGACAGTTCGGGAAAAAGGTCCTCGATGTCGCGGCGGGTGGAGGAACTTGGCATCCGCCGCCGCCAACGATTCAGCAGTTTTTTCCAATCCATCGTTACAAACCTACCAGTCTTGTTTTCTCTTCCGCCGTGGTCCCCGCGTTGGCGCACCCCGACGCGGCCACCCTCGGCGCATGGTAAGCGTTGATAGCTCTGCGCCCGCGCACTTTAGACGCAGCAAAATCTAACGATACCCCTCGATTGTTGTACCGTTAGGAGGCCCATGTCAATCCCCCTCTAGTGAAGGGTATTTGTCGCCGGCTTTTGTTGTTGCGGCGCAAAACGCCGGGCTCGTGCCTCACCTCGCCTAGCCACTTTGGCTGGTTCGGTACTCTGCGCAAAGTCTGCGAGTAGCAGCTACAGTCGTTAAAGGCCGAATATCTTAGCGACGATACAAGCTTATGGAGCATCGTCCGGGGGAAGGCGGCCCTTCCCTTTCCCGGGGAATCCCGAAAGAGAATCGGAACCGGTTATGAGATTGCGAAAAAAGACCAACGCGATTGTCTTTTTAGGGTTGCTCGTTGCGGCCGGAGTGACTGCTTGGGTCGAGCAAAGCGACCCGCGACTTCGCGGTGAAGCGGCTGCCGCCGAGCCGCAAATTGCCGTCTATGCGGCTGCGGTAGCAGAACCCAATGACGCGGTTGCTGGCGAAACGCGCCACGCGGAGCTACAGATTCTCATCCCCGCGGCAACGGCGGCAAACCCCGCGCCGGCGGCTCACGATGCGGCGAGCTTTATCACGGCATCCGACGAGGGAACAAGTTCCTCGGCCAAATTACCTGCCAACCACAACGCATCTGCCGGCGGCAGCCCGCCCGAACGGCCGCACGTCCAGGCCATCGCTGATATCGGCACTGTCGTCATCACGCCAGCCTGGCCAGCCCCCAAGGTCGCTTTGGTGGCGGGGGAAACTTCGCCACCGCCGGAAGTGATTGCCCCGTCGAAACCATCGACCAATCTCGACTCCCGGCCCATCGGCTGGCTGTCGACCAATATTCGTACCAGCCGCGGTGACTTGCCAAGCGACGCCCCGGCAGCCAAGTTCACCGGGGGACTGGGGGGGCCGGGGGTTCCTGCGACACGGGATGTTTGGGCTCAGACCGCCTGCTTATGGCATGCTTCGATGCTCTGCCACCAACCGTTGTATTTCGAAGAAGTCAATCTGGAACGCTACGGCTATTCGACGCCTTTGACTTATTTCACCCAGCCTTTCGTATCGGCCGGGCGGTTTTTTGTCAGCGTCCCGGCCCTGCCCTACATGATGACTGCGGAGCCTGTTTGGCAAACGACTTATACCTTGGGAGAGTACCGGCCGGGAAGCTGCGTGCCCAACCAGATGCAATGGTTGCCGTGGGACGTGAAAGCCGCCGCCGTGGAAGCCACGGTGGTCACCGGAGCGGCGTTTGTCATCCCCTGACGCGCATCGGCAAATTTCCGGCTGAAACAACGCTGGCCGATGAGCCCCGCGTCATCCGCCGCATCCGCCGTTATAGCTTGAAATTGAACGTCGCCTCCAGATAGCGGCGTCCCCGCTGCCAAAGCGACTGGGGCTCGACCAGTATCTTCGCCCGGCCGCGATCCCCAAGCAGCAAGCCGGGGAGGGCACGATCGAACGAAACGCGGGCTTGGTACGACGTTTCCGTGGGGCGCGCGACCCCTTCCGAGTCGACTGCGACGGGCAGCTCATTTCCAGCGGCGAGTTCGCGCGGGGCCACCCTGAGATCGGTCTTGGCAATCTCGGTAATCGTGCCCTCCAGCACGCCGCCCGGTAGTTCGTCGAGCTGCATACGGACGCGTTGCCCCTTACGCACGAACTTCATATCGGCCTGTTCCACGACCAGGTAGGCCTCGAGCGCCGCGGGATCGCCGACCAGGCAGAATAGAGTGCCGGTTTCGAGATAACTTTGCACGTTTCTCTCGTCCAACGGACTGCCGCGCCACACGTCCAGAGCGCCCGGCCGATACGGCTTGTCGAGCCGCGCCGGCGGCGGCAGCACGGTGCCCTTGAGCGGGGCCCGCAAGACCAGCCGCTGTTCGTCAAACTCGCGTTGCCGCAAACGACTCTCGACGTCGGCCAGCAACTCTTCCGCCGCCGGAATCTGCGGCGCGAGGCTGGGATCCGCGGCCAGCCGCCGCTTCAGATTCTGCACCTGGAGCCGCTGTTGATCGCGCTGCCCGGTGAGTTCCACAATCTGTTTGCGGACATCCAGATTCACCAATTGCGCCAGGATTTGGTCCTTTTCCACCGCCGCGCCCGCGGCCGTGGTCTTGGCCAGGGTTGCGGCGACGGGGACGTAGACATAATGAGCCTGGGATGGATGCAAGACCAGCGGGGCGCTCACCCGCGCCGGCAACGGCGCCGCGACGATCGCGCCCACGAGCATGGCAAGCGCCACGACGGCGACCGCGGCACGAAACTTGCGCATGCGTTGCTGATAAACGGGGTTTTGCAAAAACATGATGAGGCTCCAAACCGGCGAGATCGCCAATCCCGCGATCACGAACAGTGCGAATGTCTGCACGAGAACTCCCAGGCCGTACGGTTTGAGGGCCCGGTATCCGAACCACAGGATGGCGATCACCACCAGCCAGCGATAGCCGGTGGAACAGATCGCGTAGATCGTCAGCAACACGCGCTGTCGCGTCGACAACCACCTTTCCCGCGGCAGCTTCAATCCGAGGAAGAGCCGCGACAAGATGCGCGCCATCAGCCGTTGCGATTGCTGGCCGAGATTGGGAATCTCCAGCAGATCCGAGAGGATATAGTAGCCGTCGTAGCGCAGCAGGGGATTTCCGTTGAACAACAGCGTGTTGACCGAGCAGACGCACATCACGCACAGGCAGAGGGTGTTGAATAATCCCGGTTGGCTGAACCACCAAAGAAACGTGCAGGTCGCGGCAAGGGTCAGCTCGACCACGATCCCTGCGGCCGAAATGGCGATGCGATGCCACTTGTTGGCCAACAACCACGCGTCGGAAACGTTGCAATACAGACAGGGAGTCAACAATACCAGGAGGATCCCGATCTCGTGGCATTCGCCGCCAAAATGCTTATTGGTCAGCGCGTGGCCCAACTCGTGAAGGATCTTGGCCATTGCCAGCGCCACGGCCAGCCAGACGACATTGCGGGCGGAAAAGAACGTGTGGAAATCGGGAAGCCTCGACCGCAACACGTCGAAATGCACGCCGGCCAGGGCCGCCGCCGCAACCACCCAAAGCAGGCAGCCCGCGAGAAACCAACCGGAAAACATCCAGCGGCAAAAGGGATGCAGCCGGCAGAGCCACGTCTCGGGGTCCACGCCGCGAAAGCGAATGGCCAACAGGTTGGCACAGAACTGCACGGCCGTCTGCCACCGCTGCCGGTCGTGGCGGCGCAGCAGCTCCTCGCCTTGCCCGGTCCGTTCCGCCAGCAACAGGTTGGCGGCGTGCAGGCGGGCGAGGAAGGCTTGCAGGTGATCGAAGCTCAATTGCAGGGGCGGAAATGCCTCTTCGAAGCGGCGCTTGATTTCGCCGAAACTGGTGCGCCCGGCGAGCATTTGCAAGATCGCATGTTCTTCGTCGCGCAAGTGAAAATACGTCTGCGCCACCGGATCCTTGACGACCCAGTAACGTTCCCGGCCGTGCTGCTGAGGCTGGATCGAGAGATCCGGCCGCAGCCGCAGGGCGATCGCCGCCGTCGATGCCGAACTGAGCTGTCTTGCGCGGCTGTTCATGGACGATTCCCACTCTGCGGCGGTTATGCGGACGATCGCGGCCGGCTAAGGCAGCGGCCGTGTCTCAATCGTCATCTTCCCCCGCATTCCCGGCCGCAGCTGCAACCCCTTGTTTTCGATCTCCGCCCAAATGCGGATCTGCGCGTTGACCGGGTCGATTTCCGGATGGAGAAAAGTCACTTTTCCAGGGAATTCCGCGTCCGCGGCGCCGGGAAGGTCGACCCGCAGCCGGACGACGCAGTTCTGCAGGTTGCGGGTGGCGTAGGCCGCTTTCAGAAACCCTTCCGCTCGCAGCGGGTCCAGCCGCAGAATGTGGAACACGGTCTCCCCCGGCTTCACCCACTCGCCCCGATGGCGGCTGACCTGTACCACCATGCCGCTCAGCGGTGCGACGATCTTGCGGCGTTTGACGTTCGCCTGCTCCGTCTGGTACTCGTTCTCCTTCACTTTTTGCGTGTCGACGGCGATTTCGAATTCGCGCTGGGCTTGCTCTATTTCCAGCGTGGCCTTTTCCACGAGCAACCGCAGGCGGTCCATTTCCGAATCGGAGATGCTCTTGGGATATTTTTCCACCGATACTTCGGAGCGCCGCAACTCGGCTTTAGCGACATCGACCGACTTCTTCGCAAAACGGATCTTGATGTCGTTCTCCGCGTTTTTCCGCGCGATTTCCAACTCGATTTTCGCCCGCTGCTCGGCGATGATCGCCTCGTCGTCGACGATCTGCGCCAACAGATCGCCCTCGCTCACCATTTGTCCCTCCTGCACCTTCACCGCCGCGAGAAGTCCCGCTTCCCGGGCCGGTACGTCGATCTGCTCGGTGATCTCGATCAGCACGTCGGGGATCTCGATCAAGCCTCCCGGCGGTCCGGCCGCCGGATCGGAGAGAACTGCCGCCAGGAAACACACCAACGTCGCTTGGATCATCGCCTTTCCCTCACATTTCTCCCGCCAACTTCAAAACAGCATCCACGTCCGCACCGTGTCGATCAACTCGTGCAGCCATACGTAGCCTACCGGCCGGCGGCCGCAGTGGATCTTCGTCACCACCGTCGTGCCGGGAATGAGATCGGGAATGTCGCGGCGATCGATCGCGACCTTGGCGAGCACGAAGGCCTCGTGCGACTCGCCCATCTCGGTCCGCATTCCCATGTGTTGCAGCTTTCCCCGCAACTTGAGCCCCGGATCGGTCGCCAGCGTGAAGAACACGTCGAGATCCGCTCCCATTTCCCGCTGTGCGGCCAGCACGTGCGCCACGCGGCGATCGGGAACGCGCAGCTCCAGTTGCCATGGCCCTGCCAGATCGGCCAGCGTCATCAGAATCTGACCGCGGCTCACCGGCCGCGCTTCCAGGAGTTCCCGGAGGTTCCAGGTGACGACCGCGCCGTCGATGGGGCTGCGGACCTCGAGGTCGGCCAGTTGCCGCTGGAGAATCTGCAATTGCTCCTGCAAGCCATGGATGAGCTGCCGCAGTTCCTCCCCCTGTGCGGTCAACTCGCCATGCTGCCCCCGCGGCACGTCACCCTCCCGCGGGTTGCGCAACCGCTCGGACTCCACCGCGATCAGCCTTTTTTGTGCCGTCTGTAGCTCGCCCTCGACGCGCTTCCATTCCAGATCGAGCTCCGGTTTGCGCAGCACTGCGAGCATCTGCTGCGCCTTGACCTGCTCGCCATGCTCGGTGCGCAAATCGCTGATTACCCCGTCGTTGGGAGCAAACACGTCGCGCAGCCGGCAGGGCTGAAGCTCGCCGCGGGCCTCGATCTGGAAATCTGCCGGCACGCGGGCCAGCGCCCACCCCGCCGCCGCGACGGCCGTCAGCAACACCAGGAACTTCACCAGCCCAAACTTGCTCACGCTGCGCCGCGCCCTTCCCATGCCGCGGAAGAGGCCGGAAAGCGGAATGTCATGGATCTCCATCGCATTTTGCAACGCCAGAGCGCCGTGATTGCGAACCGCCTCGACCGTTCCACGCAGGCGATCGTCCGCGTCCCCGCAAAACTTCTCCACCACCAAAGCTCCCAGCAGCCTCGACCGTCGGCGAGCTTCCTCTCCAGCGGCTGACCACAAAGGCACCACGGCGATGGTGCGGACGTGGGACTCGTCCAGATAGGCCTGCAACCGATGCTGAATCTTCGGCGGCAAATCGTCGCCCGCCGCCGGGTACCATAGCGATTCACCCGTTGCGGCCACGGCTGTGCATAGGCGCTCGATTTGCCGAATGATATTCGCGCGGCGGCTGAACGTGTCGACCCCGCTGACCGCGAGGATCGTGCATTTCGAACCCCGGTATTCGAGCACGCTGACCCGGTCGCAATCGAGAAACCGGCGGCCCTCATTGACGATCTCGTATGCGGTAGTCTGCAGATTCAGACTGCGATGAACCCGCTCGGTGAATTGCTGAAAGAGCGACAAGCGGGCGGCCTGGTCGCGGAATTCCCGCAATTCACGGTTCCGCTGATACTCGATCACCAACTCCGCCACGACCTCCAGGAACCGCAAGTTACCCTGCTGCACTTTGGGGCCGGCCGTCGGACGCTGCAAGACTTCGATCACCCCCGCGCAGCCGTCGTGGACTTTCCAAGGGCATACGAAGAGCAGAAACCCGGTCGGATTCAGTGTTTCCTCGTCACCCTGCGACGCGTGGGGAAACACCACTCGGGCCTTGTCCGCTTGCAGCACCGATTCGGCAAGCCGCCGATGGCAATCTTGTTGTTGGCGATCCTCCGCAAAATGCGCCTCGTGCTGATGGACATGGTATTGCGGCAGCAGCAAACCGTGCGCGTCTCGGTTCCAAAGAACTCCGCCCACCGCAGCGAGTCCCGAGACAACGCGATCCAGCAGCGCCGCGAAAAACTCCGCAGGCGGCAACTCCGACCGCGCCAAGCGCGCGATTTCCTCCACCAACTCGTCAATTTGCGACCAGGCTTCCTCGGCGCCGGCGGACGGTTGTTGCAAGGGTTCGCCGCTCATGACAGTTGGGTACCGATGTTCCACGAAGATCTGCGGGGGACCGCGAAAACCCTCGCTCTAGTATACTCGCATTTCCTCCAAAGTGTGGGGCATCGCAGCCGCTCTTCCGGGCCCAAGTGAACACGCCCCCCCCGCCAAAATCGTCGCAGAAATCCGGACGACTTGGGGCTCTACGTAATCTGGGAGCCGTGGCGAAAGGCGGAATCGGCGTGTTATGCTCGGCCGCTCGTAAGCATTCACAATAAGAGAAGCTGTAACGATCAACGGCAGTTTCCCGTTTGGTCCCAAGTAGTTGGGATGATCCAGTCGTGCCGAACGTAGCGAATATGACGAAAAAGAGGGATATGCGGGCAGTTTTTGCCGATACATCTGACGATGGCACACTCAATGTGGCGGCAGCCCAGGTACTTTGGAGACGGGCCTCGCTTAGAGCAGTAAAACACAGACAATCTGGGAGCGCGATCGGCACTTCCCAATCCCTTAAGGCTAGGTCCTCCGCACCCCTGCGTTCCCTACTGGCTTGACGGACAGAACGATCCATGGCACGAGAACTGACGCGTCGAGTCCTGTTTTTGTTTGGCGCCTTGGCCGCCGTATCCGGTTGCCTCGCGCAAAAATCCGAGTGGAGCTTCCACCAGCACGACGATCTGACGCATTATCGAACAGTCGCCACCGACATTGAATACCCCATGGTTCCCGTTTCCCGGGCGGAGGACATCGGTGGAGATTGCTTGCCCCACTCGCTGCACGATGCCGGCAACGTCCAGTACTGGGATCTTTCGCTTCAAGAGGCGCTCCAACTGGCGATGCAACATTCCCAAGTCATCCGCGACCTGGGCGGCACCGTGCTCCGCACGCCTGATACGGCCCACACCTATTTCGATCCGGCGGTCGTGGAGACCGACCCACAATTCGGCGTGCAAGCCGCGCTCAGTGCGTTCGACGCCACGCTCGCGTCCAGCATGAACTCTCAGAAAAACAACTACGAATTGAACGATACCACCCAAGGCAATGCCGGCTGGTTCCTCCAGGATCTCGACACTTGGGAGACGGACATCACTAAGCGGACTGCTACGGGCACTCAATTCACGATACGCAACACGATCGATTTCAGCCACGACAATAACGCCGGCGACACTTATACCGGCGGTGTATGGGATGAAATTATCGAGGGCGAGGTGCGACATCCGCTGTTGCAAGGCGGCGGGCTGGAGTTCAACCGGATTGCCGGCCCCGGCGGACGTCCCGGCGCCATGAACGGGATACTGTTGGCGCGAATCAAGACCGATATCAGCCTCGCCGATTTTGAAATCGGCGTACGCGAGCTGATCGCCAACGTGGAAAACGCTTACTGGGATCTCTATTTCGCCTACCGCGACCTCGACGCGAAAATCAAGGCCCGCGATTCAGCGCTGGAAACCTGGCGGCAGATTCACGCCCTGAATTTGGCGGGCCGCCGTGGCGGCGAGGCCGACAAGGAAGCGCAGGCGCGGGAACAGTACTTCCGCTTCGAGGAGGACGTCCAAAACGCCTTGGCGGGAAGGCTCCAACAAGGCACGCAGACCTACAACGGCAGCAATCCCGGGACCTTCCGCGCCACGCCCGGCGTTTACGCCGGCGAGCGGCGTCTGCGATTGCTCTGCGGGCTGCCGCTCAACGAGCAGCGGGTGATTCGGCCCAGCGAAGACCCCCCTGCCGCGCCGGTGGCGTTCGACTGGTGCAAGGTCGTCCGCGAAGCTCTCTCGCGGCGGGTCGAACTGCGGCGGCAACGGTGGCAGGTAAAGCACCGCGAATTGGAGCTTCTCGCTACAAAGAACTATCTGCTGCCAAACCTCGACCTGGTCGGCCGCTACGGCTTCCGCGGTTTTGGCCAGAAACTGATCGATCCTAACGTAAGCACCCAGTGGGACAACGCCTTCACAAGCTTGGTCACCGATGGCTACCAGGAATGGCAACTGGGCATGGAGTTCTCGATGCCACTCGGTTTTCGTGAAGGCCATACGGCCGTCCGCAACGCCGAATTGCAACTGGCCCGGGCCAGAGCCGTTTTGCAAGAGCAGGAACAGGAGGTCATCCATGGCATCAGTGACGCGGTGGCCGACGTGGATCGCGCTTTCACGGTGCTGTTGACGAACGTCAATCGCAGCGCGGCGGCCAAAGACCAACTGGCGTCGGTGCAGGCGGCCTACGAGCAGGACAAGGTCGAATTCTTCGTGGTCTTGGATGCCCAACGCCGGCTGGCGGAGGCGGAGAGCGCCTATTACCAGGCGCGTGTGGAATACTCGCTGGCCCTGCGGAACGTCCACTACGAAAAAGGCACGCTTCTGGACGACTACGGCATATGCCTCGCCGAGGGCCCCTGGCCCGATAAAGCATACCGCGACGCGGCCGAGTTGAATCACTGGCGTGGACGTCCCCGCCCCCTCAACTATGCTTCGGACAATCCGATCATCGTGAGCCAGGGCCAAGGAACGACGTCTCCCGGACAACCGTTGGCCGCGCCCGCCGAACCCGAACAACTGCCGCCCATGCTCCCGGAACAATTGCCGGCCGCAACCCCGCAACAAGCGCCCCTGGCGCCTCCGCCGCAACCGCCGGCCGCCCCCACGAAGCAAGGCGAGACCGGCTCCTGATTCGATTCGATGATTCACGGCCCAATCGAAGACGCGAGGCGCAAGCGAGGGAACCATCGGGACTTAGCTTCGCTCGCACGTCGCGCCTTCGATTGCCCGCCCTGCGTCCGCACTTTCGAGCGCGGACGCGAATCGGGGTTGTTCTACATAACGTCTGGGGTTATCTACACCCCAATGGTGCGGTTTCCTTGGTTCGGGACTCGCCCGAATCGCCTTGCCGGACCATGTTTCGGCCTCGACGCAGGCATGCCGCTCCAGCCCGGCCGCCACGGCATCCGGCGCGGCGGGCCGAACACTGCTGGTCTTAGTACACCCCAACCGGGCAAAGCTGACGGGTGCCTATCAACCGCCTGCCTTTCCGGTTACCATGAAAAGGGTTTCATTCGGGGTTCATGCTGGAAGAGGCTGCAATGAAACACTCGCTGCGACTGCTGATTCCCATCGGCCTGGCCGTTGTGGCGGCCATCGTCAACTACTTGACCATGACGTCGGCGACCCGGCCCGTCAACTTCGTGCAAGTCACCGGCAATCTTAAGGTGGGCGAGCCGTTCTCCGAGTCGAATCTCGGCAGATTGCAACTACCGGCCACATTCGAAGGGCTGAGCAAGACGGCGGTTCCCTTTGAACACATCGGCGTCCTCTATGGACAGCCGGCGTCCAGGGAATTCCGCGCGGGCGACGTTGTCTTTTGGCGCGACTCCGCGGAAGGAAACCTGCAGATCCGTTTAGAGCCCGACGAGGAAATCATGCCCGTGCCGTTGGGTCGGGTCGAAACCATCCCCGCTCTTCTGCGAATCGGCGGCGCAATCAGCTTCCGCTTTAAGAGGATCGACGGCCATGACAAGAGCGAAGCGGAATGGATCGGTCCCTTCCGCATCGTGTCGGTCGGGAACCGCTTCACTGACGACAAGGAGGGATCGCCCTCGTCCGAGAATCTGAAGCTCGTGAGTGTTGCGGTGAAGCGCCGCGGCACGCCGGGACGCGACTCGATATACGACCAACTCGAAGAGTATTGCGACCTCCAGAGCATGGAAAAAGCGAAGTTGCTGCGGATCAAATACCATCTACCAAGCGCGCGGCCCCAAACGGCGACGGCTGGCGGGTAGCGCGGACGACGAGGGAAGGACGCCGGAATGCGAATCTCGTACAGCCGGCAAGGCGAAACGCAGGTGCACGTCTTCGAGACTCCCGATTGGCGGGTCTCGATCGGCCGCCATGCCGACAATGGCATTGTGCTGAAGAGCCCTTTCGTCGCCGAGCGGGTTGCCATCTTGTCGTTCTCCGGCGATGGCTATGAGCTGACGGCGCTGGGCGACACCGATGTGCTCGTCGGCCGGCAGTTGCTCCACCCCGGCGAACGCGTGTTGGTTGCGCCGAAGCAGCCCATCGAGATCTTCCCCTATTCGCTCAGCATCGACGGGGTTATCGCCGATGCCGTGACCGAGGAACAGTTGCGCGAGCAACTCGATCGCGAGAGCTCGCAGATGATCCTCGACGTTCACCGCGATCTCTTGTCGAAGATGGACACCTCGTCGCCGATCGAGTCGCGCGGCAATAACGAAACTTACTTGCGGACCCTGGAAGAGGACCTCGAAGAGATTGCCCGGCTCCAAGGACTCTTCAATCCCGACCGGAACATCCTCTTAATGCACTTCGCGGCGAACACCGTGCTCGGCGAAACGATTGCGGGCATTGTCGAGACGGCAGGGCAAGGGGCCGAGGCCTGGAAATCGAGCGGCCGCTGGCTATGCATGCTTACCGAGGTCCCCGAGCAGGAGGGCCTGCTCCGCTCGGCGATCGCTCAGCTCTCCCACCAGCTTGGACTCCCCGCGATCGACGACATCAGCCGGAAGATCGAAACCGTCGAGGCCGGCTTCTGGCGAAATTGGCGCAAGCTGGCCGAAGACCTGTATCCGGAAACGATCCGCTACCTCGGCCTCCGCTACCTCAAGAAGCAGATCAAGGACATCGTTTTCGGCTATGGGCCGCTGGAAGAGCTGTTGCGGATGCCTAACATCACCGAAATTATGGTCGTCGACCGCGATAAGATCTACATCGAGAAGCACGGCGTGCTGGAGAAGTCGGGCCGGCGCTTCGTCTCCGACAGCGTGACCGAATCGATTATCGAGCGGATCGTCTCCCGGGTCGGACGGCGGATCGACAAGGCCCAGCCGCTCGTCGACGCTCGCTTGAAAGACGGCAGCCGCGTCAACGCGGTCATTCCGCCGCTGGCGCTCAACGGACCGTGCCTCACCATCCGCAAATTCCCGCTCCACCGTTTGTGCGTCGACGATCTGATCGCCAGGAAATCGCTCACGCCGACCGTCGCCGAATTCCTCCGCGCAGCCGTAGCCGCGCGGTGCAACGTCCTGGTCTCCGGCGGAACCGGCAGCGGCAAGACCACCCTGCTCAACTGTCTGAGCAACTTCATCCCCGACAAGGAACGCATCGTCACCATCGAGGACACCGCGGAACTGCAATTGCAGAAGGAACACGTCGTTCGCCTGGAAACGAAGAGCGCCAACGTCGAAGGCGCGGGCGAATACACCATCCGCGACCTCGTCCGCAACGCCCTGCGGATGCGGCCCGACCGGATCATCGTCGGCGAATGCCGCGGCGGCGAAGCGCTGGACATGCTCCAGGCGATGAACACCGGCCACGACGGCTCGATGACCACGGTCCACGCAAACTCGGCCGACGACGTTATCCTGCGCTTGGAAGTGCTGGTGCAAATGGCCGCCGACCTGCCGATCCATTCCATTCATCGGCAGATTGCCTCCGCCGTCGACTTGATCGTGCAGCTTACGCGGCTCCGCGATGGCAGCCGCCGCGTAACGCAGGTTACCGAGGTGATCGACTATGACCATCGCGAAGGCCTCATCAGAACCAAGGACCTGTTCCGCCTCAGCGGCGACGAAAGCGACCCCCTGCTGATGCCGACCGGTTCCCTGCCGACGTTTCTCGACAAACTGATCGCAAAGCAACTCATCAACCTGGATGCCTTCTATGTTTGACCGGGATTGATATGACGCCGATGATCCTCCTCAGCAGTCTGCTCTGCTTCTTCACGGTGCTCCTGGCCGGCTTGTGGCTGGGGCCGATGTGGGACGATCTGTCGCGTCGTTATGTGGGCGATTTGATCGGGAAGCTTGAGTCGTTAGGGGTCGAAAGCGAACGAATCGATCTCTACATGCGCTGGTGGGGAATCGCCATGTTCACCGTGCCGTTCCTCTTCGCCGTCGTGTTGCGGATGTTGCCCATCGCCCTCGGCGCGGCTTACCTGGCCTTCATCGCCCCGCGCTATCTGCTCCTCTGGCGCATCGCCGAGCGGCGACAATTGCTGAGCGACCAGATGGCCAAGGCCTCGGTCGCACTGGCCAATTCGGCGCGGGCCGGGCTCTCCCAGGCCCAAGGCATGGAGCTTGTCGCCCGCGAATCGCCCGAGCCGCTGGCCGCCGAGTTTCGTCGCATTGTAAGCAACTACAACGCCGGCCGCCCCCTCGCCGATTCCCTGGAGGATGCGCGGAAACGGCTTGATCTCGAGGCTTTCACGATCTTCAGCTCGGTCCTGATGGTCTGCATGGAGCGAGGCGGCAACGTGTCGTTCGCCCTCGATCGCATCAGCGGCAATCTCGTCGAGCTGCAGCGGCTGCGGCGGAAACTCGATACCGACACGGCTGGCGGCCGACGCACCGCGTTGCTGCTGGGCCTGTTCCCGCTCGTCTTTCTGGCCGGTTTCACGGCCCTCGACCGCGCCATGATGAGCTACATGTATACTACCTGGACCGGGCAGTGGACATTGCTGGCCGTCGGGTTCCTGGTGTATGTGTCCGTAAAGTGGTGCATCAAGATCATGGCCATTGACTTCTAGGAGCCCGAAGATGAACGCGACTCTGCTGGGGGCGGCGATCAGCTCGGCGATCGTGGGCGCGGCGCTCGGCTACCTGGCTTGGACGCTGCTGGCGATCGCCACCTGCCCCCGCGTCGTTGACCCGCAGCTCGGACGGTTCGAAGTGGTTCGCCGCGAACAACTCCGCCGGCGGAACTGGATTTACCGCCTGTTCGAGCCTGCAATCGATGAGCTGGTCGCCGGCACGGCCGGCCGCCGGCCGGCGCTGGAAGAGCAACTCGGCCGCGAGCTGACGACTGCCGGCGAGCCCGCGCCTTGGCGCGCCGCCGAGTGTGCCGCGGTTTGGACGATCGAGTCGATGATCGTCGCCCTCACCGTTGCCGGCTTCGCTTGGCTGCTAGGCGGCAAACTGGCCGCCCTGGTCCTCGGCCTCGTAACGTTCTTCTTCTACCGGAGTTCAAAAGCCGGCGGCTTGCGCAAACGGGCCCGCCGCCGCGGTGAAACAATCAAGCGGTCGTTGGCCAGCGCGATCGATCTGCTGGCGCTGATGATGGAGGTGGGCGGCAATTTCCAGGATGGCCTGGCCACCGTCACGCGGCGAATGCAGAATACGCCCTTGGGCGACGAGCTGAACCGCGTGCTGGCCGACATCGGGGCCGGACGCCCGCGCAAGGAGGCGCTGCGGAGTTTCGCCGACCGCATCGGCGACGACGACGCCGCCGAACTGGTGTTCGCCATCGTCCAGGGCGAGGAGCTCGGTACTCCGCTGGTCAACATCCTCCGCGGCCAATCCGAACAGATGCGGCAGAAGCGCAGCCAGTGGGCGGAGAAAGCCTCGGAAGTTGCCCAGGTGACTATCGTTTTTCCGGCCATGCTGATCATGCTGGCCTGTCTGATTATCGTGGCGGCGCCCTTCATTATCAATGCACTGTACACGATGACCGCGTGACCGCCGACAAGGCGTTCTCCGCGGGTAACCGCGGCTTCGAGACGAACAACAAGTGAGCATCCGAGAGCCATGGCGGAACGATTACGGATCCATACGGTCGGCGGTCCCGACGCCGAAGTGCCTTTGCTGCCCGGACCGGCCCGCGTGGGCCGGAGCGCGTCGTGCCAGGTGCGCATCGAGCATCCCGAAATCGGCCAACAGGTCGCCTTGATCGACTATCGCGGCGGCGCCTATTTCCTGCAGAACCTCTGTCCCTATGATATCTACGTCGGACAGCAGCCGCTGCGCCCCAATGCCTGGAGCCAGTGGCGCATCGGTGACGAATTGCGGCTCACGAAAAGCATTTCGCTGTCGCTTTCGTCCGGCCCCGCGGAGACTGCCGCGCCTGCGGCCGCGGTCGTAGCCGAAGAGAAGACGGCCGCCAAGACCGTCTCGGACTCCGGCCGCAAGATGATCCAGCTCGGCGTGACGATCGCTTGCGTCGTGCTGGGGGTTTTGTTCCTGATGGCCGACCAGGGGTTGAACCCGTCCGTCGAGACGCCCGACACGTTCGCCGACTTGATCGCCGAGTTGAATCAGAATCATCCGCTGCGGCGGAGCGACGAGATCATCCGCGACGATCTGCAAGCGGCTTGGATGCTCGATCGGCGCGCGAATGCGTCCGAGGGCCGCGCCGATGCCGTGGGGAAATACCAATCGCTGCTGAAAACGCCGGAAATCCGCGCGGCTTCCATGGACCGCAATTCGATCCACAGCCGCGTCAAGGTGTTTGCCGCCCGGCGAATCGCCTTCCTCAGCAAAACGAAGTAGAGGCTCTCCGGCCGCGGATTCAGTCCGTCGGCGATTGGAACAGCCCTCTGGTCAGCCGCACTTCGTCGCCCAACCCCGTCTCGAACGGTTCGTCGGCGAAGGAAGGGCGCACGCCGACCGCATCGAGAGAACCGACGACTTTGCCTTCCTTGATTCCGCGGGCGCGAAAACGGTAAAGATCCTGGACCTGGTAGATATTCTGCTCGTCGATGCCCGTGACTTCGCTGATCCGCTGCACCCGGCGCGAGCCATCCTTCAGCCGCGCGATTTGAACGATGACTTGGATCGCCGACGCGACCTGCCGCCGCGCAACGTACACCGGCAAGTCAATGCCGGCCATCAGGCACAGCACTTCCAGCCGGGTCAGCGCGTCGCTCGGGGTATTGGCGTGCACGGTGGTCAGCGCGCCCGCGTGACCTGAGATCATCGACTGGATCATGTCCAACGCCTCGCCGCGGCGTACTTCGCCGACGATGATCCGGTCGGGACGCATGCGCAGCGAATCGGCGAACAACTGGCGAATCGTGACCTCGCCGCGGCCGTCAGGACGGGGCGGCTGCATCTCCAGGTAAACCGTGTGGGGCTGATGCAACTGCAACTCGGAACTGTCTTCGATCACCACGATCCGTTCGTCGTCATCGATGGCCGCCGACAGGGCGTTGAGCATCGACGTCTTCCCCGTGCCCGTGCCCCCGGAAATCACCGTGTTCTTGTGCAACATCACCACCAGCCGCAGAAACTCGGCGGCCTCCGCCGTAAGGCTCTCCCGCGCGACCAGCAAATCGAGGTCGAACGTCGCCTTCTGGAACTTCCGGATCGAAACATGGGCCCCCTGCCGCGCCGCCGGCGGAATGATTACGTGGACGCGGGAGCCGTCCGGCAGCCGCGCGTCCATGCTGTGGTGGTCTTCATCGACGGAGCGGTTGACGTATTCGGCGATGTTCCGCACGGCCGCCATCAGGTGAGCCGCGCTGGGAAAACGGATCTCCGACCGGTGGATCTTGCCGGCCCGCTCGAAATAGACCACCTCGGGACCGTTGATCAGGATCTCCGAGACGGTCGCGTCGTCCAACAGCGGCAATACGGGCTTGAGAAAATGCCGGACGGCTTGCTCGTAGATTTGGTTGCTCTGCATGCGCCAGCTCCTCGGGAACGATGCATTGTAGCCGGCCGGTCGCCGCCGTTGCAAGCGACACAGCGCAGCCGCGACGGCCCCCAGGTGGGTGGGCGATCTGAGTTTGACGGCGCAGCGCGGCTGACGAACCGTGGCTCGTACGGTAAAATGAGAACCTTGAGCCGTGAACGGCGAAATGCACCGGCGCCCAAAATGACAACGACGCGCCGTTGCCGGTCGCGGCCCAGCGCTCAGATCTGCAAGGCGTTCTGATAACGCTGCCTGGAACTCTAGGACTTGAGTTGATGCAGACGCAGTCGAAGTACGAGATTGTCGAGAAGCTGGGGTGCGGACCGCGGGCGACGGTCTACCGAGGCCGGCATCTGGCCCTCGGGGTCAATGTGGCAATCAAGGAGCTTTATCCGTTATTGAGTCCCCGGACCAAGAAGTCGCTGTTCACGGCGGTCGACCGCTGGGCTCAGGCTTCGCACGAGCAATTGCTGGCCGTACGCGACGTCGATGTGTCGCGCGACTGGATCATTACCGAGTTGATGCACGGCAGCTTTGCCGACGCCGTCCGGGCGGAAGCGATCGCCCCCGCGCGAGTTCGCGACGTGCTCATTCAGAGTCTCACCGCGCTGGATTTTCTGCATTCCCGCCATAATTGCCTGCACGCCAATATCAAGCCCTCCAATCTGCTCTATGACGATTCGGGGCACGTGCGTCTCAGCGATGGCTACGCGATCGCGATCGGACCGGGGATCGAACTGCCCGCTCCCACCGAGTCCTGCAAGTACCTCGCGCCCGAGATGCTCGGCGAAGGCGCCGAGCAGATTGGCCCGGCGGCCGACCTCTATTCCCTGGGGTTCGTCATGCTGGAGTTGCTGATCGGCCAGCGGTTCAATTCGTTATTCCGGGGCATTAGCGAGGATCCCCAGGACATCGATCGCGCCTGGGTGCGATGGCACTCGACGCGCGCGGAATCCGCTCCGCGCGTGGCCGACCAGGTTGCCGGCGTGCCGCGCGACTTGGCCCTCGTCATCGACCGCCTGGTGTGCAAAGACATTGTCCAACGTTACTGTTCGGCCGGCGACGCGTTGAAGGACTTGACGTCGGCGGCCCCACCCGCGACCGAGTTCCCCGAGCTGGAATTCGCGGCCGCCGTTGCGCCGCTGCCGCCCGCGGCGGCTTATGCGGAAATTGCCCCGCCGCCGTCCATTGCGCCGGGCTCGCCGGCCACGCCGGGTTTCGCCGCCGCCTTCGCTCCGTCGGCGCCGCTTTCGCCCCCCGCAGCCGACGCGGAGGCCCTCGTGCCGCGCCCTGCTACGCCGGTCGTGCTGTGGCTGATTTCCGGGCCGCGCGGCGGCGAAATGGTCGGCCTCGACGGCCACGAGCTTTGTGTGGGCGACGGCGACCCGTGCCACTTGAGGTTCTCGCCGGAACAGTATCCCGGGGTGAGCGGACGCCGGATCCGCCTCCGTTGCGACGCCGACGGTTGGGTGGTTCGCTCCGAAGGCGCCGATGGCTTGATCGTTAACCATCGATTGGTCGATAGCGTAGCGCCGATTCGTTCCGGCGACATCATCCGCATGTCGATCGCGGGGCCCGACTTCCAGTTTCTCCTCCAGAACCCTGGCGACCCATCGCTGGTGGATGTCGCGGGGGTGCTGCTCGCTTCCCATCCGTCGAGTGTCGTGCCTGTCGAAGAGAAGGCGCCGGCGCACTGGGCGCCGACCGGGCCGGCCGCCCCTGCCTGGCGCGGACCGGTGGCCGATTCCGCTCTCGCTCCTCCGCTTCCGCTTGCGGCTGTTGCGCCTCCATCCCCGCCCAGCCCGCCATTGGCGTCGATCGTGCCGGCGGCGCAGCCCGCCTACGCCCCATCGCCGCCAGGAGCCTCGGCCGCCTTGGCCGACGGCCGCGACAGTCCGCGTCAGCCCTTCGATTGGAAGAAACTGCTGGATTACAAGCGCTGGGACAAGAAGACCCAGAATTGGGTCGTCGCGTTGATCTCGTCGATCATCGCTCTGATCGTCGTATATCTGGTGCCGGTCGGTGGCGGTTCGGGCCGGAGCAAAACGACGCCGCGCCAGCAACCTGCCGTCGTCAGGCCGGCGGCGCACACCGCTACCGCCGATCCCAAGTGAACGAGAGAGTCGGACCATGGCCAACATGCATGCCTCGGCCCCCCCTTACCGGCTCGCGGGGCCGGTCGCCGTCGGAATCGACCTGGGAACAAGCAAGTCGACCGTCGGTTACGTGGCCCAAGACGGCCGGCCGGTGACGCTGGGCGGCACGAACGATCGCGCCGCGTTGGTGCCCACGGCAGTGTATTTCGGCGACCAGGTGTTGGTCGGCGAAGCCGCGGTCGAGTCCGGCGCCACGTCCCCCGATCTCTACGCCGAGGGTTTCAAGCGGGAAATGGGCAATCCGCACTTCCACCGCAAGATCCGCCAACGCGGCGTTCCGCCGGAGGTGCTTTGCGGCTTTGTGCTGCGGTGGTTGAAACGCGAGGCCGAGCGTGTTCTGGGCACGGCCGATAAGGCCGTCATTACCGTCCCCGCCTACTACAATGAGACGCGCCGCAAGGCGACCCAGGAGGTCGGCCGCCTCGCCGGCTTCGAGGTGCTCGACATCATCAACGAGCCGACCGCGGCGGCGATCGCGTATGGCTACCTGACGCGCCTCGGTAGCACGGCCCGGATGCCGCCGGATCAGACGATTATGGTGTACGATCTCGGCGGAGGAACGTTTGACGTCTCGGTCCTCAAGATCGAGGGACGGAAGTTCAGCACCTTGGCAACCGATGGCGATATCCAGCTCGGCGGACGCGACTTCGATGAACGGCTGGTCGATTTCCTCGCCGAGCGGTTCAGCGCGAAACATGGCGCCGATCCCCGCAGCGACCCGCGCGGCATGTACCGCCTTTGGAAGGTCGCGCGGGACGCCAAACACGAGTTGACAAGCAGTGCCAAAGTGACGGCGGTCTGTGCGCACGCCGGTCTGCGCATGGGGATCGAGATAACGCGGGAGGCCTTCGAGCAACTGATCGAGCCCTTCGTCGAGCGGACGCTGGACACCTGCGGCGACGTCCTCCAGGAGGCCCACCTCGGCTGGAACGATATCGACCAGATCCTGCTGGTCGGCGGATCGAGCCGCATGCCGCTTATCGCCCGGCGGCTGCAGCAAGTGAGCGGCCAGGCGCCCACCCTGCCCGAATGCCCCGAATTACTGGTGGCCCAAGGCGCCGCATTGCATGCCGCTTTGCGATCCGACCGGGAGCTGCTGGCCGAGGAGGCCGCGTTTGACATTATCAACGTCAACGCGCACAGCCTGGGTATTGACGGCATCGACGCGCGAACTCTTGAGCCGATCAATACCATCCTCATCCCCCGCAACACGCCGTTGCCGGCCCGCGCCGTGCGGAAATTCGTCACCCGCCGCGACAACCAGGCCAATGTGGGCGCCACCGTATTGGAAGGCGAGAGCGAGAATCCCAAGTTCTGCACCCCCATCGGCAAGTGCATCGTCCAACTCAAGCCGGGGTTGCCGGCCGGGGCGGAGGTCGAAGTCAGTTGCCACTATCGCGCCGACGGTCTGATCTACGTGGCCGCCCGCGTCCCTTTGACCAAGAGCTCCGCCCAGGTCGAGCTTCGTCGCGATCGCATCGATACGCTCGAGCCCCTTTCGGTTTGGGAAACGCGGTTGACAACGGGCCAAGAGCCCACGACCTTCGCCGAAGCGGCGGTCGTGATCCCTGAGTTGCCCGACAACCCCGTCGACGCCTCGGCCTCGATCGACCGGCTCATCGTCCGGCTGGATTTCTTGTATTCGCAGATCGGCAAGCAGGTGGCCTTCGCCGCCGTGCCAGCCGGCGTCTTGCCGGTGCAACGGACGCTGCACCTGGCGGCCCGCGAAGCGGCCGCCGTTCGCCGCATCCTCGATCATCTCGAGACGCGGCTGGCGCGGGAAAACGATAGGCAGGAGCGGCGCCCTTTCAGCGTGGCGCTCGCCCGCGCCAAGCTGCAATACCAGCAGGCCATCGCCCTGGCGGCCCATGCCTACATCGCATTGGGTCGCGAGTGCCTGGCGGCCGGCGTTTGCCCGCCCGGCGGAGAAGCGTTCGGCGACGAAGCCCGACAGCTTTGCGAGAAGCTCAAGCCGTTGGCATGACGCCCGCGGCGTCTCCTGTGCCCCGGAAAAGCCATGCCACGAGGACGACCAACGGGAGCCCGATTCTGTGGGGACAACGTTAAACCGTCACCGCATTGCCTCGCTGAACGTCGATCGGCCGCGGGCTCGCGGACGATCAGCAGCGAGCCCGGCCGGCCGCTCGGATGGTCCCTGATTTCCAGAGTAAAGGGAGGTATCGTATGTTGCATGCAACACCCCGGTTCGCCGACTGCACGCGGAATTTCTTCTGCCCGAGATGCCGATCTCCAAAATTCGCGTTGTTCGCCTGCTGCGCGATCGCCGCGACCGCCGGATACGTCCGGGCCGAGGAAGATGTCCTCAAGCTGATTCCTGGAAACGCCCTGGGGTTCGTGCTCATCAACCGGCCGGCTGCCACAGACGTCAAACTTCAGCAGTTGGGCCGGCAGCTCAATCTGCCGATCCCCAGCCTGCTTGCGCAGGTTGAGGGCTCCGCCAGGATCCGCGCTGGGCTCGACGAGACGCGGCCTATCGCCTTGTTGGAACTGCCGCCCAAAGACAATAGCGCTTTCCCGGCCGTGATCGCGTTGGTCCCAGTCAGCGATTACGACAAGTTCCTTGAGCAATTCAACTCCAAGGGCACGGAAGCCGGCGTGACCAAGATCGAGTTTTGGGGCCAACTGTCGTTGGTGCGCAAGGTCGGTGCTTACGCGGCGATTAGCGGATCGTCCTCCCGCGAAGCCCTGGAAAAAGATGTGAAACTGGTCGACCAGGTCCCTGCCCTTGTAGCCCCCTGGCGGATATGGCTGGCGAAGAAGGACCTCGCCGCGGTCGTGCTCGCACCGGGAATCCGCTGGCTCTCGGCCAAGGCGCAACAGGGGGTTGCCTTCATGAAATTGGCCTTGACCCAAGCGGACGACCGGACGAAACAGGGCCTGGCGACGCTGGAGACGTGCGCAGCGCTCTTTCAGGCAGCCGAGAAGGAAGTCACGTCCTATGGCCTCGGCGTCGAGCAAGATGCGCAAGGTGCGGTCCGTATTGCTGGGCGGGCTTGCTTGGTGGCTGGAGGCAAGTGGTCCGGGTTGTTCGCGGACGCGAAACCGTTGCCGCAGAATGTGCTGGTGGGGTTGCCGGACGGCCCCTTCGTGGTTGCCGGCGGCGGGCCGCTTCCCAAGCCGATCATGCAGATGTTGATGGATGCCTCTTTTACCCCGCTGCGGAATATGCCCGGCATGTACGACCTTAGCAAGGAACAGGCCAAGATGCTCTGCGAAATCAGCGCGCAGAAGCTCCAGGGAGTCCGCGGCGCTTCATTTGTCCTCGGTGCCGGTCCAAGCGGCGAACCGGTCTTTATGAGGACGTTGGGCATCCTGCACGTAGACGACAGTGAAAAGTTCATGGCCGCCTATGAAACGTACCTTGCGGGCCGTAACCGGGTTGCCGAGAAAAGCACGAGTTCAGTCTATAAACCGGTACAGGTTGAGAAGACCGAATTCGGCGGGAACCGCGCGTTGAAGTTGACGACGGGCGCGCCGGAGATACCCAATCTGCCCGCCGAGACTGCCAAGCTGATCAAATACATGTATGGGCCCGGCGGCAAGATCGTGGCCTGGGTCGTGCCTTGCAACGAACACATGGTCGTCTTCAGCAGCATGGGCCAGGACCGCCTGCGGCGGGCCATTGCGGCCATCATCGAAGGCAAGCAAGGCCTCGCGGGCGATACGGAAATTGCCAAGGTCGCGGCCTCGCTGCCGCTCAACGGTGCCTGGCGGCTGTACGTTAGCCCTGGCGGCGTGTGCGATCTGGTGAAGAGCGTGGCTGCCTGGGCATTGCCGCCGCACAATACCATGAAGATCTTCGAGTTTTGCGATGCGCCCCCGATTGCCCTGGCCATGGCGGCCGGCCCCGACGAAGTGGAAGCTCAGGTGCTCGTCCCGGTTGAGGTCGTTAAGGAGATCGGCCGTTTGACGACCATCGCAGCGACGGCGCCTGCCACCAAGGACGTTCCACACCGCTAGGCGGTCCGTTTCTCGGCCCACACTCCGGTTTCTGCCGGTTGGCGCAAGCAGACAGTTTTTTGTGCTTGTTACGACGGGGCAAAATCATGCTTCCGGTTCCCGGACGAGCAGCAACGTGGCGTCTCCCCCGTCGCGGCCATTCCACCATGCGTGCCACACGGCACCCTGTTTGCAGCAGCGGAGATGCGGCCGGCGATCGGCGGGAAGACCGGCGTCGGCGACGTCCCAGCCCGCTTGCCGCCAGAATTGCCGAAGCGCGTCCAGGTCGCCCTTGAGAACGACCACTTCGGAAAGGACCCGGCCTTTTCGACTATAACGTTTGCCGGTGCATCGGGCAGCGGGCGGCAGCGGCAATGCGTCCGGGAAATCGGCGGAGCCGGCCGCGAACCGGGCCGGCTGGTTCTCGATCAACAACCATTGTCCGCTGGCATCTCGCAGGGCGACGCGGAGCGCCGCCACGTGTTCCTGGCCGCGGACGCGACCGACAAATGCCGCGGCCTCCATGCCCACTCCGCGGTAACGATACAGATCGTATCCCGCCTGTTGGACCGGCTGGACTTTCAGGCTTCGCAGCAAAGCGATCATCTTCCCGTCCGCAGTGCCGCGTTCCCCGTCGCACGCGGAAGGGGCGGGGGGCTCGATCAAGCGGGCCGGCAACTGCTCGTCGGCAACATGCGTGACGCCCGTGACGCTGGGGGCGCCTTCAAACGACCATTCACCGTCAAGGAAGTCCGAAAGCTCCACGCCTCGCGGACGAGCGCCGGCTACCGATGCCGCGCCGCCTCGTCCGGCCGAGGTAGCCCGCCAGTCGGAGAGGACAGTTATCATCCAAGACGCAAGCCAGACCACCGCCGCGATCAGCATCAAACGGTTGCAGTAGCGCGCGATCAGCCGCCAATCCGGCCGGCGACCCGCAGCGGGAGCTGATGGCGGAGTAACGTGAACCGGCGGGAGACGATCTCGATTGCTCATGATGCAAGCCCGGCCGCGCCGCTCTGCTACGGCAACTGGAGGATGCGGACGATCCCTTCGACTCCCTGCCACGAATCGATGGCCATCTTGGCAAGAACGTCGAAGTGCGGGGCGCCGTGGTCGAACTCCGCGACTTCGTTGTAATCCCAAGAGCCCATCAGGACGGAGTTGCCGGATGTGGCGACCGTGTCGCTGCCCAGCCACGACGGCAGGTTGAACTCGCAGCTCTTTGTGCGGTACGCGGCGCCGATCTCACCGGACAGCGGGACGCTGATCGCGGAAAGCGGGCAGCTCCCTGCTTCGCTCAGGTACTGATTCTCCTGGCTGCGATCGGAGCTCCAGCGTCGCTGCCACGCCTGGTTGCGAGCCTCGATGGCAACGCCGGACTTTTCCAGCGAGGCCCAGCCGATGCCGATGACCGTCGCAAAGAGCATCAGCAGAATGGGCAACGACATCACCAATTCCAACGGTGCAATACCGCGGCGGTGGGTCCGAGTTCGGCGACGGTGCGGTGAATCAGTCATGGGCGTCGCTCAGTGGGTGTTCAAGGCTGGAAATAGAAGCGTTCCGGGCCGGTCTATCAAGTATTTTCCGATGCCGGAGTCCAGAGGCACTGGTATCGAATTCAGCAGCTTGCTGTTGGTGACAGGAACAAGCTTTGCCTGCCAGTTCAGCCGGATCTGCGGCGTAGGCGGTGGTAAAAAGACCCCGTCGAAGTCGACGGGGATGGGGGGCAAGAGAGGTACACCCAAAACGAACAAGCCCCACGTACAAGCATGGTACTCCAGCGCGTTCGAGTCGGGGCCCGTGGAATTCCAATTCAACGTGTCCCAACCGACTCGGGGCTGGAATATCGAGCCGGTATCGATGTCGTCCGGTGGAGTTTGGTAATTGGCATTGTAGCAGATCGCCTGGGCGAAACACAGCACGCCATCGGGATTCTCCTGGCGAAAGAAGCGGTTGGCGGCCACCGGCGGCGGCTTTCGCAAGGCGTAGCCCATCAGGCAAAACTGTTTCTCGATCAAGGCGTTTTGGTTGGGGTACGTCCAAGCCTCTTGTCCTTTCTGGACGTTCGCTTGCTCCAATCCCTTGACCAGGAAAAGTGCCAGGCGGTTCGTCGGCGACCATGACGGCTCGGTTCCCGACCGATTGGCGAACCAACCCACAACTTCCTCGCTGTAGGTGTCGCTCCAATAGATGTAAAACAGCCCGGCAAACGACTCTGGAGCGCCGAGGGAGAGAACACCCGTAATCGGATACCGCCAATTGCGGACCCAAGGGTATTGTGCCCGCATCAATTGGCAATGATCAACGTCAGACACGGGATCCTCTGCCAGGGGCATAGTCGACAGGCTCACGGCCCCCGTGCATCGATTGCGCTGTCCCATGTTGCTAGCCGCGAGCGCCTGCATTGCCGGGATCTGCACCTTGATGGCGTTTGAGTAGACCCAGAGGGCATCCAGAACGACCGGGATGGCTTGCTTAAACGGCCTCGTCGCTTGGGCCACGTTTTCGACTAAATTGAGGAATTCGTATTCGCCTTCTATATATTCCTCATGGGCCAGGGCTGCCCTCATCCTTTCCTGACCTTCCGCCATATCCGCGAGTCCAGCCGCAAAGGTGAAAGAGTTGGAAAGTTCACCCACGCCCTGCCAGAACTGCATAGCACCCCCGAGGTGCTCGATGTACGCGGCTGTCAAAGCGAGTTTCAGGAAATACTTACCATCGTAGATAGTCGATCGCACGTCGGAATACGGATCTTGGGAAACGGTGTTGTATGCGTCATCTGACGGCGGTACGGGGGGAAACGTGAAATCCCCGGCGTGCGCGCCAAGCCAAGCCAGCCAAAGGGCAATATCTGTGATGCGCATCAGCGTAGTGTGGTTCTGGCTATCATTCGTATCCAAGTAGTTACCACCAATCGCATGGTGCAGCACGTAGAGCGCGGTGAGTTCGCCTGCCATGTGATTAGCGGCAGTCACGGCATTCATGCCCCGGGCAGTCCACAGGGTGCTGCTGTAAGCTACCGAATCGGCCGCGTTCTGGGTTTCGATCTTGTAGTTGATCGCCTGTCCAGCGTTATAGACCAAGGCGGCCAGGACACCGAGGAACAACACGGCCACGACGGTAGCCCAGGCCACCATGCCGTCCTCATCGGAAAGGAACCCCGCCATGCGGCAGCCTGATGCACGGTCCGGGAACTCCGCCGGTCGTTGCTCGCCGTCGATGACCGCGATGAGCAGACGGCCGAACGTCGAAGCAGGGCTAATCCGATTCATAAGGAATCCCCAACCGCTGGTTATCGCTGGTGGGCGTCTCCAGCGGCAGGGTGGCCGTGGAGTGGATCGTCCTTGCGTAGTATTCGTCGGAAGCAGCCGAGTTGCCCAGAATCCGACCGGCTCCCGGAATCAGCATCGGCATCAGGTAATCGACGGCAACCGTCGCGGCCGCGTTGAACTCGTTTTTTTCAATTGTCGGGCTGACGTCGGTGGCCATCATGGCGTAACGGAGTTTGAAGAAGACGTACTGCAGCCCGACCGGGCTCTCGGCTTCATTGGCCGGGATGAAAGCGGGAACCGACTGGGCGTTGTCGCGACTGGCGTTGTTGGCCTGCATCAGTTGGTAGGCGCCGTAGTAGACCGGGAGCAATGCCATGGTTGCCGGGAGTTGGCTGGCAGCGGTGCTCAAGCGATACGGTGCGACGGCCTGGTAATGTGAGTCCTGCGAACTGGCCAGCGGCGTCATCGCCAGGGCCGCCGCTTGCTGCGCCTTCTGCCGCACGACTGTTTCGGCTTGCGAATCGTCGGCCGCTCCCGGCTCGGCCGATCGCCATACCACGGCCGCCCGTGCGGCCGCGTAGGCCGCATACACCGTCCCCATTTTCACCATCAAGATCATCGTCGCCTGGATCATCACGCAGATCAGCAGCATGTAAACGGGGAACGTCAACACGTAGGGGAGCGCGTAGGATGCGCCGCGGTCGTCGGCCAGGAAACCGGCCAGTCGCCGCCAACGGCGTTGCCGGCCCGCGCGGACAATCAGCCACGCGAGCGCGCCCGCGCCGAGGAGCCAAACGACCCAGACATCTTCAACCGAACGGAAGATTTCCCAGGTGAAAAGCATCGGCCGAATCCTGCTGCTGATATGCCAGCGATACCTGTTACGACCATCACATGTAAGGTGACCCAATCATTGTGCCCAGCAGCGAGAAGAAAAGCCGGCAGACGCGGATCCCGACGTAGGTCAAAGTCCCCGTGATCAACAACGTGATCGCGGCGGCCATTACAACTTCCAAAGCGGCAAGTCCCCGCCGCCCGCCCCCTCGTCGGTGAATGCGCCTTTGGACCGGCATAGTTGAATTCCTCGCAAACTAAAACCCGGCAATGCCCGCCCGACACCGGCCGTTGATTCCGGTCCGGGGCTTCAAAAGCGGCCCAGGTGACTCCATCGACTTAGCGGAAAACCGGCCAACACCACCATCGTTCCCGCGGCAAAGAACGGGGCCAGCGGGATGCCCATCCGCAACAATTGTCGCTGCTCGGGCCGGGGGCGTTCGATCCACAACGGCAGGACCAGGCTTCCCACCGCCCGCATCGAGGCGCCGAGGATCGTCAGCGGTCCAAACCGCCACAAAGCCCAGGAGACGCTCACCGCGCCGGCGGCCACGAAGCTGTAAAGCACCGCATCGACGGCCGCGCTCAGACCCAAGAGCGATCCCAAGGCGACGAGCAGTTTCACATCGCCCGCACCGCCCCCCGTCGCTCCAAACACAACGATGCCGCCGAGAAACATCGCCCCGGCGCCCAACAGGGAAGGCACGAATCCGACCGCGCCCAGCGGTTCGGCGGCGGACTGAAATGCCGGCAGCGAAACGCTTGCGTTCAGCAGCAGTCCCCATAGAACCGCTCCATACGTGGCCCAATTGGGGATTCGCCGCCAGCGCAAATCGCTCCACGCCGCCACGCAAATCAACACGGCGGTCAGCGCCGCGGACAGCGTGACGGGCATCCGCCAATGCCACAGCGCGCACGGAACGACCCACGCCGGCAACGCCGCCGCCGGTCCAAGCAGCGCGGCAAACCACGCCAGCCGTCGTGCGTGTGGAGTATGTTGCATCGTCCGCACGGCTAGGTTCCCGACGTCCATCCGGTAATCTGGTTTACGAGGTTGATGACCCAATCCCTGATGTTGCTGTCCCAGAAGTATTTAATGACCGACAGGCACAGCGCGGCGATGGCGATGATCATCACCACCTGGAGCGCCTCCAGCCCACTCTCGTTGTTGTGGAACTTGTGTGCCGCCCTTGCCAGACTCGTCCGTCTGAGCATAACCCCCCCTACGGCCACCGCCATCGAACTTCTCCCTACGTCGGTTCGATGCGGCGTTCGCCGCCGGCCAAGATCGCCCTAAACCGCTGCAACCGGTGAGCATGCCGCGCGGCACTACGGGCATCCCGCAGTGTCACACGCCACAGCGGCCGACCGAGAGCCGAACGACCGCGGCCGGCCCACGCAGCGCGGCAAGCCAGGCCAGCCGTCGTGCCCCGTGGAGCCCGTCGCATCGCCTGCGCGGCTAACTTCCCGACGTTCCCGACGTCCATCCGGTAATGGATGTGACGAGTTGTTTGACCCAGGAGTAGATGTTGTTGTCCCAGAAGTACTTAACGACCAGCAGGACCAGCGCGGCAATGGCGATGATCATCACCACCTGGAGCGCCTCCAGCCCGCTCTCGTTCTCGTGGAATTTCTGAGCTGCTTTTTTCAGATTCATCAGTTTGAACATGAAGCCCCTCCACTTTTGGGTTAGAGAATCAACTTCACAAATAGCCACCGAATACCGACGGTCGACGCGATGCTCCGAATCGCTTGCGTTCTTGGGACGCCCCGAATATGCCAGCTATCATAGCTGCCGCGAGCATGTGGGACAACGACGTCGTGAACCATGTCATTCCCCTCAAACCCCTTCGTTCCGCCGGACCCTTGCGACGGGACCCAAACTTGCGCGCCGCCATGCAGCCAAAGATCAATTCGGAGCTCTTTATTACGGTTTCGGCCGAAGTGTATCCGTTTGCAGTATGAACTTAATCAGCGGATGCTCGTCGTAGCGGAAGGATCGCAGCCACTTTCCACCTTCCTTGACAAAGACGAGGACCGCATAAAGCGATTTCTTGGACGTTCGGATTTTCAGTAACGCCACTCTCTCGTTACCGAGCGTCAACTCAATTCTTTCGAGGATTCTCGTCACGTCTTTCGGCGGCCACGGCGAACCCTTCACTGCAGCGAGCGAACCGAATAGTTTTCCACCGCTCAGAACGTCATGCTCACGAAGAACGTCCTGAGACGACTTGTCAAAACATCGCAGAAACCAGGCCTTGTTGCTAGCCGACACCTGAGAAAAATGAGATTCTTCCGGCGAATCGAATCGCGCATCGGTTTCCGATGACAACAGGGGCTGCGTTACCTCGATAGGCGGGCTATAGATCGTGAATAATCCGTCAATTTCCTCCTCGCCGAACTTGAGACGGCCTCGTGTCGCACTCCGATCTTGCGCGCTGTTTACGTTGTAAATCGTAGGGCCGGATTCTCCATAGCGGGAACCCGGCTTCGTTGCCACGTAGCCAATCACAACCGCAACAACCACAAGGAGCGTGGCTGTCGAAAAAATTCGCCACCGGGTGGGTGACGGTCTTTTCATCCCTTACTCACCGTTTTCCAAGTGTTCGGAGGTCGAGCACGAGCGAGTCGCCGCCTGACGGAATAGTACAACCGTTCCATATCGTCCGCGTTATGGAGGTATGAAAGATCTCATGACCGCCGCTCTCCACAACCACATCGCCACCCAAAACTGTTTCTCCAATGTTGATGGATCCGAAAATCCCCGGAATCGAGTTCTCATACCCCACGTGCAGGTTCCCACTGGTCGATGCTTGCACATATCCTTTTGCAGACGCGGATACAACGTCGTCGTCACCCACCTTCGCCCGCAGCGCGGCTGCCAAGCTGCCCCCGAGCGTGCAACTGCCCGACGCGCCCCAAGGATTCGCCAGGGACTCGTCATATGCCCCATTTACGCCCAGGTTGAGACTCAGTCCCGGCTCAAGGTAGACGCCGACATCCACGCCGAAAAAACCGCCGGGAATCGCCCAGATGGGGATCTCGCCACCAATGCTCGCTTGAGCGCCGATATCTTGCAAGCCAAGTCGCACTCCGGTCTGCGGGGAGGCGTATTTGTCGACGTTCTCGCCGGAAATCTCACCGTGAAAACTACAGTCGACGTCGTCTGGATTGCCGCCGGCCTTTTGCACGATATCTCGAAGCAGGTTGGTAACCACCTGAAGCTTCTGCGATGCCACGTCGAGGTCCGCGGCCCATCTATCCTGGGAGACGATCGTGATCGTTGCATTTTTAGACACCCCGGCCGCGGTACATGCCACCGCAGCGGAGTTTTTCCCCTTCCATGTCCAAGCGGTCCTGCCGTTGTCGATTGCAAATGCGGGGCTCCAGTCCGGCTGCTTGCTGGCCCAAATGAGTGCGTTGTCGCGAAGATCCTTCTGCACGGAAACCTTGCACTGCCTGGAGCCGAACGGATCGACGACCATGAACAATTGCGAGGTGGAAAAACGTTTCGCACTGTTGGCATCGACCAGCATGATTGCCGCAACTCTCGCCGTAGGCTTCGTATCCACGCCGGACGCTGTGCCGTTCGGCGTCATGCTGCTCGCAGATGAATTCACCGTGGTCGTGTCGCCGGTGCTGCTAGGGCCGCCGGGCGCTTGCTTCGGCCCGGTCGATCCACTGCCATTGGTGGTGTGGCCGGCCGTCGTCCCGCCAGTAGCGCGCGAGATCGTCGCCGGAACGGAGCCGCCCGGCAAAGGCGTGCTGCCCGGCTTCAGCGCCGGTTTCGCAACGACAGGATCTCCTTTGACGTACGTATACTGTTGCTCGGGGCTGGCATTCATGCCGCTCATGAAACACTTCGCCTTGATCGTCGACGTGCTCGTCACGGTAATGGGACCGGCGTACGCCTGGTCCGACTCCGTCGGGATCTGGCCGTTGATTGTGTAACGGATGGTCGCTCCGCTGGTTGCGCAGGAGAGTGTCACTTGGCAGGAGTCGCCCGTGAACCGGGTGGCGCCCGGGGTAAACTGCGGAATCGCAACGCTACCCGAATTGCCGGCAACGACCGTCACGCACGCCCCGAGAATCAACGCTGCCACCAAGATGCACGATTTGATTCTTCCCCACCCGCGACCGAATTGCATCGTTCGACCCCCTTCAAGAGGTTGTCCTAGGACATGCAGGCATAGTGCCCCTCTGATCTTGAACGACCAACGCACGCGCCCGCGCACGCGAATTCCCCGAAAATCCATCGTAAATCGGCGATCCCCCATGCCGCTACACTATTTGACCGCCTATATTGCGTACCCGGCATGCCAGCCATTATACTGGCGTTCCGCCAGAGTGTACACGGCGGCAACCACCATGGGGTTATATTCGAATAACTCTAAGGTGGCCCAATCAGGTGCTTGATGATGTGCTCCGATATGGTTGCTTCGCGGCAGTTGCTCGAATTGTCGGTGGCCGGCGATCCTGTCGCATTGGAACAGCTTCTTCTGTCGCACTACGATTGGTTGTCTCTCCGTCTGCAGCGCCAAATCCCTACCGACTTGCAGGGGCTGATCAGTGCGGACGACGTGCTCCAGGAGACCTTTGTCCGCGTTTTTTCCTCGATCCGGCGTTTCGATCCGGAATCGGACGCGTCATTTCCCCAGTGGCTGAAGACAATCGCCGATCACCAATTGGTCGACTCCATTCGGCGGCGTCGCCGCGAGCGGCTGGCCGACCGGCAACGGCAACCACAACCCAATGCGATCCATGAAAGCTGGCTCGGCAGTCTCATCGAGCAGGTCGCCGACGATGGAACACCCCCACTTCGCGGGGCAATCCTCGGCGAGCTTCACAGGATCATTCCTGTGGCCTTGGCCCGCTTGCCGGACGACTATCGCAACGTGCTGCGGCTGCTCTATCTTGAAGGGCGTCCGCCGGAGGAAGTGGCCGCCGCAATGGATCGCACTCCTGACGCCGTGCGCGGTCTTTGCTACCGTGCCCGGAAACAGCTTCGGGAAGTGCTTCTGCGGCTTTCCTACTACGTGTAACCGCTTGGACAAACCAGGGGGGTGATTCCCCACACGATACGAGAAACGGCTGTGGCGGCAGGTTGGGTGGAGGGCCTGTCCGCCTTTGCGCAAAGCATTCGCTCAAGACTCCGCTTCAGGAAGGGATGCAGTGACGGCACCAGAAACCGATGAAATCGCACGGCGACGGCAGATGGCACGCCGCATCGTCTTGGAACAACTGCGGCAGATTGCCGAAGGGCACGGCGTTTCCGAACAACAACTTCTGGAGCAGTACCCCGAAGTGCGCCAAGAACTGGCTGAGGAGCTGCGCAAGTTCGCCGTCATCAACGGCGCCGGCGCGCAGGCCGCCGAGCAACAAATGGCGAAACTCGTCGAGGTGCTCGAGGAATCCGAAGGCGAGTTGGCGGGGGAAGGTGGCCAAGACGTGCCGGCCGAGGGTCCTCCGCCGAGTATTCGCGCCACGTACGTTGAAGCCCGAGAACCCGACGAAGGTGACATTCGCAGCACGGTGCTCTGCGACTGGGATCAGATACCGGCCGCCTTCGGCGTGGGCCCATCCGCTTTCCGAGGCGGCGAGGCCGCCCCCATCGGTCCGTCCGCCGACGGCCGCGCGAAAGCCTATCGCCCCCGCCATCGCCCGCCGATGGGAGTGTTGGTCATTGTCGATGACAACCAGGCCACCGGCGAATGGGTGCGGATCCGCGGGGCCAGTTGCGTCATCGGCCGTGGCGATGGTGCCGTGCAAATTCCCCACGAAATGCTCATGTCGCATCGCCATGCCGAGATCCGACTGCAACGCAATCAGCAGGGGTTTCAATGGTACCTCTACGATCTCGGCAGTACCAACGGCACGTTCGTCCTCGTCGATGCGGTGCGGCTGAAGGAGAGCGACGAGCTGATCATTGGCAGCCGGCGGTTTCGCTTTACGATGCCCGCAGCGGGCGCCGCTGTGCCTTCGGGCGGCGCGGCCCTGGTCCACGTCTCCCTCCGCGGATGCGGCGAAAGAATCGATCTCGGCGCCGAGGAAGTCTGGCTCGGCCGTGACCGTAGCTGTTGTTCGCCCCTGGCGGCTGACGATCCGCTCTTGGAAATGAAGCACGCCCGCATCTATCGCGAACCGGACACCGGTCGGTGGTGTCTTCAGAATCTGAAATCGCTCAACGGCGTTTGGGTCCGGATTGCAAAAGTGAAGTTGTGCCACGGCTGCATGTTCCTGTTGGGGGAACAACGATTTCGATTCCTGATACCGTAGGGCCTCGCTCCAGACTCGTGCGTACCCGTTTCGCCGCAACCGCCGCAACTGTGGAAACAGGTTTTTTTGGAAAACAGAATGATGACGGAGCACTTCGATCCCTACCATGAACTGCTGGGGATCCCGCCGCAGGAACAGCCGCCGAACCACTATCGGCTCCTGGGCATCAGCCTTTGGGAAACCAATCGACAGGTCATCGCGAACGCGGCGATGCAGCGGAGCAAATTCCTTCGTTCGCTGGGCATCAGCCAATATGGCGACGTCTGTCAGCGGTTGCTCAACGAGGTCTCTGCGGCGAAGATTTGCCTGTTGAACGAAACGAAGAAAGCAGCCTACGACCGCCAATTTTCCCACGCAGGGCCCGTCCCGCCGCCGCCGCCATCTCAGGCCGATCAGCCCGCAGTCGGACCGGCGACGGCAGCGGGAACCGCGGAGCAGGTTTCCCCCCCACCCACTTCTTACCGGGCCGTTCTGAGCCAAGGGGCACCTGCCGCAACCCCGGCCGGCCCGCCCCGCGCCGAGCCGCCCCCGCCCGTCGAATCGCCCCCCATCCGCAACGCGCCCCCGACAGCCGTGCTGCGCGATTGGATCCTCGGCGCGGCCCCCGGTTGCGACGTTGTGGTCGACGTCTCAGCCGTTTCCGGAATCCACTGTCGGCTCAGCAAGACGGCCGACGGCTGCTTCTGGATCGAGGATCTCGACTCGACCAACGGCACCTACGTCAATCATGTGCCGATCGCGGGCAAGGTGCAAGTGACTCGTTACGACCGAATTACCCTGGGCAAGAAAACGCCGCTGCCTTGGCCCGCCGACGCCGATGTCGATTGACGTGCATCGGCAGTCCGAATGCGTCCGCCGCCCGGGGTGCGCCGAAGCGCCGAGTGTGGGGCGAGCGAGGGAATCCACTCCCGCGCCTCATTTGCCCGTCCCTTTTCCCGGGCTGTTGATCGCCTCCAGAATGGCATCGGCGATGGCCCGCATTCCCTTGTCGCCCGGATGTGCGGCGACTCCCTTGTGCGAAAACGCGCGTTCCGACCGGGCGTAGTTCGATTCATCTTTGCCCAGACCGCTGATATCGACGAAGATCCCGCCCACCCCCTGGCAGGCCTGCCGCAGAACCTGGTCTTTGGCCTTGTTCGGCCAGAAGCAACTCCGCACCACGATCACCGCCCGCTTGTCCGCCTTCAGGCTCCGCAGCAATTTCCCCAGGCTGCTGCCGAAGCGGGCCTGGGCCTCTTCGCCGTCCAGCTTCGGCACGTTCTCGCCGATCGCCAGGATGATCAGATCGGCCCCGAATGCGCGGGCGTCCTGCAACTTCTCCGTCGCATCGTAGCTGGCGTATTGCCTCTCGAATTCGGCGATGTTCTTGATCATCACCGCGGGCGCGGCTCCCGTGGCGCCGCTAAGGCCGCTCGTCACGAGGTGCACGTAGTCCTTTTCTCGGGCACTTGCCGCCATCCCCCAATTGCCCGACCAACCGATGGCCGGCGCGGGGCCGTGCAAAGTGATGCTGTTGCCCAGGAACAAGAGCTTGCGGGGGCCCGGCTTGCTCGTTCCGTAGGCTTCTCGCGTCGACGACGACGTGGCCGGCGCGGCCGCCTCTGCCGCGGAAGCCTTGCCCTCCGCCGCGAGGCCGCCAAAAAGAAAAACGCAAAGCACGGCGCCGATCCGAATCCGCACTCCGCGGGGGTGTTTCAAAGCCAGGTCGCATTGCATGGGTAGGTTCCGTCGTGGTGATTCACAAAAGACCGCGCCTGGTCGTGGCCGCCGGCGCCCGACGGCCGCAGCCGCGGCAATGCTCAGTATTGTGGCTGGGCCGCGCCCTGTCAATCGCCGCCCGAGAGTCCTTCGTACACCGCCGCCACGGCCTCCGCGGCTGCCGGCCACGAGTACTTCCGCACGATCAACTTCCGCAACCGCTCGCGGCGGCCGGCGTCGTCCGCGTAGTTGTCATACGCGCGGATCACGGCGCTGCGGATCGATCCCACGTCGACCGGGTCGCAGTAATACGCCAGGTCGCGAAAATACTCCACTTCATTCCCCGTGCAACTGGCCACCACGTTGCAATCGGCCAGGGCCGCCTCCATCGTCACCAGCCCGCAGGTCTCCATGAAACTGGGGAGCACGTGGACCCGGGCGGCGGCATACGCCCCCCGCAGTTCTTCCGGCGGCAAATAGGGAAGGATCGTCACTCGCTCGCTGGCCTGCGCGCGGCACAGCTCCCCGTAGGCCGGGTCCATCAACTCGCCCACCAGCACGATCGGCAGTTGCGTCGCGGCGAGCGCGCGGAGCAGCAGCAGCTGATTCTTCAAGCCGTCGAACCGCGAGACCTGGAGCACGAAATCCCGCACCCCGTACTTGGCCGCGAAGGGGCCGGGATCCGCGCCGCAAAACTCGGCCGCATCGATGCCGAACGGCACCACCGTGAACGGCTTGTCGGCGACGCGCAGCGTCCGCATCACCTCGGCCATCTCCAGGTAGCTTCCCGGCAACAGGTGATCGACGTGGCGGAGGATCTCCCGCTGCGTCTCCACGTACTCGGCCGATTGCGGCGTGCCGCCCACGCTGATCGTCGACCGCCCGTCGCGATGACTGAGCTGGAGCTGACGCAGCCGCAGCGATTCCAGGGCCTGCTCGATCTCCGCTTCCGGCCGTGGGCTGGAGAAGATCGCGCGGATGCACGCCTCGGCCCACCACAAGAACGACACCGGATGGTAAATCGTGGTCGCCACGACCGGCACGCCATGCCGTTCGAGGCTCCGCACCTGCCGCAAAATGGCCTGCGGCGGGTTGGTATTGAAGACGTGAGCCACATCGTAACCCGCGGGGTCGGGCTCCGCCTCGATGCACTCCGCGACTTCGATTCCCCGCGCGCGCAGCGCCCCCGCCAGTTTTCGCAGCACCACCATATCGCCGCCGCGAAATCGCAGGCAGTCGGGGTGGTTGACCATCAATACCTTCATGCGGTTGCGCCTCGCGGATACCGGTCTCGCCAAACGAAAGAAAGCCGCGGCAAGAGCGAAAAGCGGCCCCTCGCGCCGGCGGAGTTTATCATCGCCCGACGGTCCGCGGCCGTCAAGCAACGACGCCGACCTTTGGACTGCGGCGATTCCTCGCCGCTTTTTTCCCCGCTCCCTTCGCCGTAGCGGCGCGAAAACTCCGCGGAGGAATAACTTCCCGATTTCCGTAGCCCAGGCATTTATGCCTGGGCTATAGAAAAGAAAAGGAAACCCGGGAGCTATCTTTCGGCCAATCCTGAGAGAGGAGAGCCGCGACAAGTTGCCACACTCCAATCGCCCCCGCCGACCCCTCGCGGCGGCCCCGAGCAAAACGCCGTCTTGACGCATAACTGGTTCCGAGCGAAATAGTCGCGGCCGCGGAAAACGCCCGCCGCCCGGCTTCTTTCCCGCACCGCTCGGCCGCAAACCACGACATTTCCCCTCGGCCTCGACTGCGACGGCTTTGTCTTGGAAGTCAAGAAGGTTCGCGGGAAGAAGAAGCTTCAATCCTCGGCCGCGCTGGCGAACTTGCGGGAAGAATATGCCCGCTCGATCGAGCCGGCCCGCGCGCTGGCCGCCGAAGCCCTATGTCTTGAGCGCGAAGTCAGCGACCTTGTGAACAAAGCCTACGCCCTCACGCCCGACGTGGTCGCCCTGATGTGGCAGACCGCCCCGCCGCGGACGTCATCCGACGGTTGGATCAGATGGAGTATGATGGCGGCGCCAAGAACGGGCGCGAGGTGCCCGCGCCCGCGATTGAAGCCCATGTGGACCACACCCTCGCCGGCGCGTCCGCGCGGCAAGCCGCCGAGTATGTGCTTCGCCACGTTGACCCCAATAACGAGGGGATGCACTTCCGAAAGATCTTCGAGCATGCGGTCGCGCTCGGCTGGGGGGCGGGCCGCGACAAGGATACGATCCGCCGCACGGTCAACAGCCTCCGTAGCCGATTCGATCGCCGCGGAGATGGGTATTACCGCCTTAAGGAGGAGGCGAGTTAAATCCACCGACGACACTCCCGGCGTGGAAAACTGAGGGTGTCGCGGTCATGGCCCGGTGGGGCAGCATTGCCGGAGGCAATCTCGAGCGGTAAGGCCTCCGGAGGTGTCGTCGACGCCTCCAAAACGTCGACGGAGTGGGGTCCAATCCTGCTTTGCCCTTCCGGCCTTTATAATACCCAGCTTGCCAAACATAGGCAACCCGTACACGTATTGATTCCGCAGGTTTAGTTGGCGCCTCGCGAATGACGACCGGCGACCGGCATCGTATGATACCCAGACGTTGGCAGGCATGGGGCACTTACGGGGTGTCTTTCGTCCCGGAGGGACGCTTGACAATAGCCCGGCACGTCGCCATGTGGAGCATGGCAGTGCTGGGAAAACGTGCCCGGCGTTCGAAGCACCTGCCCAGCAATCAATTGCTGGGCTATTATCAAAAGCCCCTCCGGGGCATCGGCGAAGGGCACGTATCACACCCTGATTTCATCAGGTAAGGGATGCCCGCAGGACTGTCGCGTGTGCTCCGTCGCCCCGAAGGGGCGCTCATCGCATAGCCCAGGGTTGCCGCGCAGCGGCTACCCTGGGGACAACGAAACCGCGGCGCGTCCCAAAGCCCGAAGGGGTTTCATTAGGAACCGCAAAAAAACCCCATCGAATTCGACGAGCGCGGACCCAGGGTGGCCGCTGCGCGGCGACCCTGGGCTACGAGACTCTCACCGCGTTGCGGTGGAAGCGCGGTGAGGATCGACGCTTTGGCACCGTTATCAAGCCTCACGATCGAATCGCCGTTTCGAGCACACGCCGCTTAAGCCCGAAGGGCTGTTTACGACCCGTGACGCGGTGGGTGGCGCCTCCCGCGACTCCGGAGCTCGCGACGGCCGGCGGTGGGTGGCATGCCGTCACTCGGCGCAGCCGAGAGTCGGCATGTTTTGAAGCTGCCAGACATGCCGACCCGACGCTTCGTGTCGTGACGGCATGCCACCCAGAAATCCCGATCAGTCTGAATCACTACGCTATCGAGCTGGCGCCTTTCAGGCTCAAGGCACGCAGGTTCGGCGCCGCGCCGGCCGTCCCCTTCTGAATGCCAGGCCCGCCCCTCCCGCCGTGGCTTTTTTCTTGAATTTGTGCCAGCCGATGCGGTAGGATGCCGCGCGAGTCCCGTCGCCGGCCGAGAATCAGGTCGCATACGTCTCGATGAACCCCGAGAGCCAGACTGTAAGCAACCCCACCATCCGCCCCATCCCGCGCCTGGCAACGCCCCGTTCGACTCGGCGGGCCCCGGTTGCAATCAGCCCGCGCGGCGCCTACGCTGCGACGCCCCTCGAACGGCAATCATTGCTATCCACATCGGACCCTTTGACGGGCCCTCAGAGGTGGCAAAATGGAGCACGTAGCTCAGAAGACGTAAAAAGTTACGCAGCCCGCCCGCGCCGCAAGCCATGGTAAAGAAATGACTTCCAGCCGGATCACTTGCCATAAAAGTCGAACGCGCGAAGCATGCGTTCGACATTCGACACCGCACAACGGTGGGTTTTCCCCTCGCAGACTCTACGTAGCCGGCGGCCGCGTCTGGGGCCCGCATTTTTTTCGCGCAGAGTCCCCGCTTTCACACCCTGCGGCGCCCTTGCGCGCAGATTTTTTCGCCCGCGTTCGACCGTTCGAGGTCTTCCTTCCGCCTGCCTGTCCCCCGCCTCCCGCCCAGTCCCTACTCGTCGTGATGGTGCCGGGGATCGTTCAGGTCGCAGTACAACGCGTCCGGATCGCAGCCCACGCACTCCAGTTGCACCGTGGCGTGGACGATGCCGTACTTGTGACGCATCAGCTCGTGGATGCGGCGTTGGATCGCCGTTGCGTCGCGGGTGGAAATATCCGCCGTCACCACGTGGGCCGACAGCGCCCGCAGACTCTGGGTCACGCTCCACACGTGCAAGTCGTGTACGCCCGAGACGCCCTCGACGGTCAACAGGTCGCGCACCATCTGGCTCATGTCGATGTCGCGGGGAGTGCTTTCCAGCAGGATGTCCACCGTCTCCCGCAGGATACCCCAGGCATTCCACAGGATCAGCAGGCTGATGAACACGCTTGCCAGCGGGTCGAACCAGGCCAGGCCGGTCAGCGCGATGGCCACTCCGGCCAGCGCCGCGCCGAGCGCGGAAGCCACGTCGCCCATCAGGTGCAGGAACACGCTCCGCAGGTTCAGATCGTGCCGGCTGTTGCGATGCACCAGAAAGGCCGTGCCCGCGTTGACCAGAAACGCCGCCGACGCCGCGCCGATGAGGATGCCCGAGCGGACTTCCGCGGGCGACGCGAACCGCCGATAGGCTTCGTAGAGAATGCCCAGCGAAACCACGGCCAGCGTCGTGGAGTTGACCAGCGCCACCAGAATGCCGGCGCGGTGGTAGCCGAAGGTCTTGCTGGAATTAGCGGGCTGGGTGCTCAGCCGCACGGCATACCAACTCAATGCCAGGGCAATCACGTCGGTCAGGTTGTGTCCCGCGTCGGACAGCAGCGCCAGGCTGTTGGCACAGAAACCGGCCACGGCTTCCACGACCACGAAAGCCAACGTCAGCCCCAGCGACAGCACCAGCCGGGATGCGGTCTGCCGGGCCAGGTCTCCGCCGTGCCAGTGAGAATGCGAATGTTCGGCCATGTCGGCAAACTATTTATAGTCCGTCGGTTCCATCTGGGCGATGTAACGCCGCCAGCCGTCGAGATGCTCCTTGGGCAGGCTGTTCTCGCGGATGATCTCGGTTTCCACCTCCCGATCGGTATTGGCCACGCTCACCTTGACCCGCAGCCGCCCATTGGTTTCGTACTGAAAGCGCACGTCGACCGGCGAGCCGGCCGGCATGCCGTTGGGCAGCCCGCGCACGGTACACTTACCCACCGGGTTGCAGTCGTCGGCCGAGGGGCTTTCGCCTTCCACGATCTGCACCAGGATCGAGTGCTGGTTTTCTTTTTGGGTCTTGAAGGTCCGCTTGGCGGTCACCGGCAGCAGCGTATTGCGGGGGATGAGGATGCCGTTGCGGCGGCGGTGGGTGAGCTTGTCCATGCCCACCACGCCCAGGCTGTGGGAATTCACGTTCTTGATCTTGAACAGCGGCGTGTGGCCCTGGCTGCGGGCCAGGATCAGCCCGGCGTGCAGCGCGGCGCCGTGGGCCACCGCCTCGTCGGCGGCCACCGACGAATCGGGCTCCTTGCCGCACAGCGTCTGCAGCATCGCGCGGACCATCGGCATGCGCGTCGATCCGCCGACCATCAGCACCCGCGAAAGCGTTTCCCAATCCAGCCCGGCCGCCTTGAGGGTCTGCTGGGTCGTGAAGCGAGTGCGATCCAACAGGTCTTGGGTGGATTCTTCGAATTGTTGCCGGGTGATCTCCACCCGCGAGGTGAAGCCGCGGTAGTCGCAGGGGACCGCGGCCTTGCTGCGGACCGAGAGCGTGCGCTTGGCGTCTTCGCACTCCAGCCAGAGCTTGCCCAGCGTCACGGGGTCTTCGCGGGGGTCCACGAGATGCTCGCGGATGAAGCCCTCGGCCACCAGGTCCACCAGCCGCTGGTCCCAATCGTACCCGCCCAACTGCACGTCGCCGTCGGTGGCCAAGGCCGTGAAGCGGTTGCCGCGAATCTCCATTACGGTGACGTCGAAGGTGCCGCCGCCGAGGTCGTAGACCAGCACGTGTTCGGACGCTTTGGAGTTCCCCTGGCCGTCAAGGAAACCGCTCTGGTAGCCGAAGGCCACGGCGGCCGCGGTGGGCTCGTTGATGATGTCCAAGACCTCGAAGCCCGCCATGTAGCCGGCGTCTTGCGTGGCCTTGCGGCGGACCTCGTCGAAATAGGCGGGCACGGTGATCACCACCTTGGTGAACGGCCCGATCTGCCGCGTGGCGTCCAGCCGCAGCTTATTGAGCACCCAGGCCTCGATCACTTCGGGGGGAAACTGTTTCCCGTCCAGCACCTTATGGAAGACGGTATGGCCCACGTCGCGCTTGGCGCAGGTGGCCACGCGTTCGCCTTCCAGGGCGATCGCCTTGAGGGCTTCGCGCCCCACCACCACGTCCTGACCGTCGAACAGCACGACGCTGGGGGTAATCCGTTCGCCCTCCGCGTTGACGATGGTGGTGGGACGGCCGCGATCGTCCAACCGCGCCAACACGGAGAACGTGGTACCCAAGTCAATGCCAACGGGAATTGCTTTTTCTGTCATCGTACACTATTGCTGCGAACGGTTAATAACGACGTGAACATTCCCCATTGCTACGGTACGTCTCATTTCCAACCGCGCAGCGTATAAGTCGGTTCACCAGGGCCAAGGAAATATCAGCGGTCGTGCCTTGTGCAGGATTAAATACGCGATGGTAACTCCCACTCCGCCGCCCAGCGCCAACCCGAACAGGTTGAGCAGGGTCCGCAACGCGCCCCGCTTGGACGCCGCGGGGCGTGGCACCGGCGTCTCGCCCGCGGTTCCGCCGAGCGCCGGCGCGGCGCCAGCGCCGCCTGGCGGCGCCGACAGGATCTGCGGGAGCGGAATCGCACCCATCGCCGCCGAGGGGAAGTTTGCCGCCTTTTGCGGTGCGGGCATCTCGCCCCGGCCGACCGCAGGCAGCCGTGGCGACGACCCCGCCGACGCCTCGGGCAGCGCGATCGCGTCGGGCGACGCCAGCCAACGCTCGGGCGACGAAGGAAACCCGGCCTTGCCGTGTGGCACTGACGCCGCGCCAGCGCTCGGCGGAACCACGGGCAAGATGCCCGTACCACCCGGCGCCGCCGGTGCCGCAATCCAATGCGCTTTCTTCCCACTGCCGGGAAGGGGGATCGCGTGTGGCACCGGCGTCTCGCTGGTGTTCGTCGAAACCACGGGCGAGACGCCGGTGCCACCCGTCGCGGAACCGGAAGGCATCCCGCTGACCATGCCGGCGGGACCCGCGGCGGGCGGCGGATCGCCCGGCAACGTCGCTTTCGCGCCCGGCGCCGCCAGGTTCAAAACGTCGGTCAGCAATGTCTCGAAGACATCGAAGCCCGATTGCCCCGAGACAGCCTGCTTCCAATGGGCGATGCCGTCGTGCGACAATCCCACGTCGCGTTCCATATCCAACGCCACCTCGCGACTCGTGCCGCTTACCGCCGCCTTGACCGTCAACCGCCCATTGCTGGCGTATTCGAAGGTGACGTCGACCGGCCAGCCCTTGGGCAACCCGGGGGGCAGATCGCGGATCACCGTGCGGCCGATGGCGGTACATTCGCCCGGCAACGAACTGTCGCCTTCGAGCACCTGCAGCACGATCGAACGCTGCCCGTCGGACTTGGTGGCGAAGCGCTCCGTGCACTTGGCCGGCAGCGGCGTGTTGCGGGGAATCAGGATGATGTTGGTCTTCCGCATCGTTTCCGGTTCGATTCCTTCGATGCCCAGGCTGTGGGAGTTGACATTCACCACGCGGAAATTGGGCGTCGTCCCCGGCTGGCTCATGCTCAGCAGGAAGTTGGCATACAGCGCCGCGCCCCGGGCAACCGCCTCATCGGGATTCACCGAATGGTCGGGCGCGATGCCGCTGAGCTGACGGAGCATTTGCGGCACCATCGGCATCCGCGTGGACCCGCCCACCAACAGCACCCGCGACACGTCCTTCCAAGACAGTCCGGCGGTGGCCAGCAATTGCCGGGTGGTGTAGGCGGTCCGCTCCAGCAAATCGCCGGTGAGCTCTTCGAACTTCTCCCGCGTCAACGGCACCTCGATCGCGTGCCCGGCATAGTCCAGACGAATCGTGGCCTGGCTGCGGGCGCTCAGAGCGTGTTTGGCGTCGGTGGCGGCGTTGAACAGCCGGCTCATGGCGGTGGCATTCTCGCGGGGATCGACGCCGTGGGCCTTCTTGAAAGCTTCGGCCACGTAGTCCACCACGCGGAGATCCCAGTCGTAGCCGCCGAGCTGCACGTCGCCGTCGGTGGCCAGGGTTTGGATGCTGGCCGGTGCGAGCTTCAGCAGCGTCACGTCGAAGGTTCCGCCGCCGAGGTCGTAGACCAACACGGTCAACTCCTCACGCGGGGCATTGTCGGCCGCCAGGTAGCCCAGCACCTCGCCGAAGGCCAGCGCGCCGGCCGTCGGTTCGTTGACGATGTCCAACACGGTCAGACCGGCCATATCGCCGGCATCGGCCGTAGCCTTGCGGCGGGGTTCATCGAAATAAGCCGGCACCGTGATCACCACCCGTGCTTCGGCTCCCAGCTTGTGAACGATGTCGGCCTTGAGCTTGCGGAGGATGCAGGCCTGAATCACCTCGGGCGGAAGAAACTCGCCGCGAATGGCCCGATTGTAGATGGGGGCGCCCATGTCGCGTTTGACCCACACCGCCACCCGATCGGGGTTGACCACCGTGGCGCTGCGGGCTTCTTTGCCCACGATGACTTCCGCGTCGTCGAAGAGCACCACGCTGGGCGTGAGCAAATCGCCCTCGGTGTTGGGAATCATCGCCGAGTGCCCCGACTCGTCGACCCATGCGGCGGCCGAGTTGGTGGTTCCCAAATCGATTCCAATCGCTCTTGGTTTAGCCATCAACTCGCCCGGCGAAGTCTTTTGCTGCGAACGGTTAACACGGACCCGAACCTCCCCCGTCGCCAGGGTTGGCCGACGAGTGGCGCGTTGATCCAGCCGCGCAGAGGTCAAGAGAATTGCCCTCTCTATCGAATCTATCACGAAACCGCCGGCTTCTCAAGCCGCGACCCGGGATAATACCCCCCGGCGTGGCTAATAAGATATGGACGGCGAATGGCGGATGGTGGACGGAAAAAGAGCGGAGCAGCCTAGACGCTTGAACGAAGCATTTGTTTGCCGCTGATGATCCGGGCGGCCGCGATTTTCCCACGTCCCATTACCTTTACCGCTTTTTTACAATGACCTCCCCGACCGGCGGCAGGAGGGCGAATTGCGCCACGAACAATCGTTCCAGCGGCGGCTTTTCCGCAGTTCTTGCGGCGAACGCTTTGTCGTCAGAATCGCGGCCAAATACATAGCTTTTACACTGGGCGCTTCGAATCGTGCGGCGGGAATTGTTGCCGTGGCGAGGAGTTTCCCGAGCCGGTATAAATCGTATTGGATTGAAGTTGCCCAGCGCGGCAACTCGATGACCAATGGGTCATTCCCATAAGAACAGTGGACACGAGCGGATCGCCGCCGAGCCCTCAGAAAGATAACACGAGTATGACCAACAAGGGAAATGGCGGCGCCGTCCGCACCGTGACCGCCCGAAATAGACGGGTTCGGCAAGATAAGAGCAATCCTCAACGAGAACCCATACGAGCAGCAGTCAAGATCGGCCGCCAGCCATCCGCCGCGGCGGCGCGGTCGCGTTGGGCCGGCGGGCTGGATTGGGCCACCGTGGTCTGGATCGGGGTACTCCACGTCGGGGCCCTGGCGGCGCCGTTCTTCTTCACCTGGAAGGGCCTCGCCGTCGCCGTGGCGTTGGCTTGGGTGTCGGGCTGTCTGGGGATCTGCCTGGGATACCACCGGCTGCTGACGCATCGCGGCTTCAATACCTATCCCTTTGTGCGGCGGGCGCTGGCCTGGCTGGGGACGATGGGCGGCGAAGGCCCGCCCATCACCTGGATCGCGGTGCATCGCAAGCACCACCAGTTCAGCGACCAGGAAGGCGATCCGCACTCGCCCCACGACGGTGGCTGGTGGAGCCACATGCTCTGGCTCTTTCCCCGCCGCCACGATCCGCAGTGGAGCGACACGGTCAAGCGGTATGCGCCGGACTTGCTCAAGGATCCCTTCATGATACTGCTCGATCGCAGCTTCCTCTTCTGGCATTTTGCGGTCGGCGCGGCCCTGTTGGGCGTCGGCTGGTGGGGCTGGGACCTTCGCACCGGTCTGTCGCTGCTGTTGTTCGGCACATTTGTCCGGCTGGTGTGGGTACTCCACGTCACCTGGCTGGTGAATTCGGCCTCGCACATCTGGGGCTATCGAAACTACGAAACCAGCGACAATAGCCGTAACCTGTGGTGGGTGGGCTTGCTGGCCTACGGCGAAGGCTGGCACAACAACCACCATGCCTTTCAGCGGTGTGCCCGCCACGGCCATCGCTGGTGGGAAATCGACCTCACCTACGCCGTGATTTGGCTCATGGAGCGATTGGGACTGGCCTGGGACGTGGTGCGGCTAAAATGAATTGTGGATTTTAGATTTTGGATTACTGAAACAACCGGCATCTGAAAACCGCCCAGGGAGCATCAGCGATGGAAGAGACTCGATTGGCAACCGTTCGACCTGTTGCGGAGGATCAAGCGACCGGCAGCGTGGCGGAGATTTTTGCCGATATCAAGCGGACGAAGAGCCTCGACTTCGTACCCAATTTCTGGCGGACCCTCGCCACGCAGCCCGTCCAACTGGAGCTGGTGTGGACGACCCTCAAGACCCTCATGCACCCCGAGGCGGTTGGCAGAAAGTCCACACTGGACCCGATCACCCGCGAGATCATTGCGCTGGCGGTTTCGGCGACCAACGGTTGTTCGTATTGCGTCAATTCCCACACCGCCGCGCTGCGGAAGCTGGGCGCGTCAACCGAGCTCCTGGGCGACGTGCTGGCGATTGCCGGGTTGTTCAACATGACCAACGCGTTGTCGGACGGATATCGGATCGAGCCCGACGTGTTGCCGCCATTGGCATGATCGCCGCCGTCGCCGCTCAAGCTTTTTTGCCGGCCATTTCCGCCAGGCGATCGCGAAGGCCGCGACAGACTGCAACCCAATCGGCGTTTTCCTCGGTGCCCGGTTCAGACGCGTCGCCCGCCGCTGGAGCGGCAGGCGGTGGAACGCCGTCCGCGGCCGCCGTTTGGCAGTGTTGCCCGTCGTGGAAGCTCACGCGGTTGCGGCCAGCCTGCTTGGAGCCATACAGGGCCTGGTCGGCCCGGTTCAACAGCGAGTCGCCGTCATCCGGAAGATCAACCACCGCCACGCCGATGCTGACCGTCATCGGCAGACGCAGTGCGCCATGTTGAAACTCGTGCGCGGCGACGGCCAGGCGGCAATGCTCCGCCGCCAGGCAGGCATCGGCTCCCGAAGTGCTGGGCAGGAGCACGGCAAACTCTTCTCCGCCGATGCGGGCGATGAGGTCCATCTTGCGGAGCGACCCTTGGAGTACTTTGGCCAGATCGTGGAGTACGGCGTCGCCGGCCGGATGACCGTGCTGATCGTTGACCAATTTAAAGTGATCGGCGTCGATGATCATCACCGCAAAGACCACATTCTTCCGCCGCCAGCCGGCGATCTGCAGTCCCAAGGCGTCGTCGAAGGCACGGCGATTGGGCAGCCCGGTAAGCGAGTCGGTGCGGGCTTCCGCCATCCACGATTCGATCTGCTTCCCCTGGCCTTGGAGTTTTTCTTCCGCAGCCATGAGCCGGCTCTGAAGCCGGGCGTTGATGCGGAGAATCTCGGCCACCGACGCCAGCACCGATTGGGCCAGGTGGCCCGGCTCGTCGGGACGGGCATCGAGCAGTTCCCGAGTGACCTGCTCCATTCGTCCCTGATGCTGATTGACGTCGCGATTGACGTCGGCCACTTGTTCGGCCAGCCGCTGCGCCGCGTCGTGGAGGTCCCGCACGTCGGGGCCCGGCCGAACGGGCACGCGCGCATCGCCATAGGCGCGGCGCCGCCCCAAAAGCCAACCCAGGGGCAGGTTCACCACCGCCAAAGCCACGGCCGTTACAATAATCCAAACCGACAAACCCATCACGTCAACAGCCTTATGATCGTGCCGGCACCGTTACGATCGTTACCATCCGAACCGCATCCGCGTCCGCACTGCCTACAAGGGTAGCTCACGCCGACGACGAAGGACCCGAAATATCCACCACGATCACGTCCACGCCGGGCACCGCTTGCAACAGCCGCTCGAGGATCGAAGGCCGGAACCAACGGCTATACCAGGGCCGGCGGGTCCGGCCCATGATGATGTGGCTGATGCCATATTCTTTCACGAAGGTGTCAATGGCGCTGACCAGGTCCGGTCCCTTGAATTGAAACGACGTGCCGCCTAATTGCCGCGCCAGGTCCATGTTGTTGCTGATCACGCGCTGGGTTGCGGCGTCGATTTGCTCCGGGGCCTCTCGCGGCGTTTGCACATACACGGCATACCAGGGCGCGCCCATCCGGTCGGCGATCCGCGCGGCTTTGCGCAACAGGCCGGCGGCATGCGGGCTGCGGGAGCTCAGGCAGACCATCACCCGCTCCGAGCCCGAGGCGCTCTTCTCACCGGCGCGCTGCTCGTCTTCGCGGCGATGGCGGTCCAGGCGGTACGCGATCTCCTCCATCGCCAGCTCTCGCAGTTGCGTCAATTTTTCCGGCGTGAAGAAATTCTCCATTGCGGTCTGGATCCGCTCGGCGGGATAGATCTTTCCGTCCTGGAGCCGTTCCCGCAGGTCTTCCGCCGACAAATCGACGTTGATGATCTGGTCGGCCATGGTGACCACGTAGTCGGGAATCCGTTCTTTGACCCGCACGCCGGTGGCCCGCTCGACGATGTCGTGCAGGCTCTCCAGGTGCTGAATGTTGAGCGTGGTAATCACGCTAATGCCAGCGCGCAGGAGTTCTTCGACGTCCTGATAGCGCTTCGGGTTGCGGCTGCCCGGCGCGTTGGTGTGGGCCAATTCATCCACCAGCGCGATGGTGGGACGGCGGGCCAGCACGGCGTCGATGTCCATTTCCTCCAGCACGATGCCGCGATACTCGATGCGGCGGCGCGGCACCTGCTCGAGCTCGCCGATCTTGGCGATGGTCTCCGCCCGGCCATGCGTCTCTACGAAGCCGATGACCGCGTCCATGCCCTGCCGCCGCAAGCGATTCCCCTCTTGCAGCATGTCGAAGGTCTTGCCGACTCCGGCGGCAAAGCCCAGGTAGATCTTCAATCGGCCCCGCTGCTGACGGCGGATGAGGTCCAAAAACAGCTCGGGCTTCGGTTGCAGTTCTTCGTGGGTCATGAATGTGGCCCCAGCAGTTCGGGTTGCTCCGCCGTCCAGACCGGAAGCGTCAGGCTGAATATGGTCTCCTGCCCCACGCGGCTTTCGCAACGGACCGTGCCGCCGTGGGCGGCCACGATCTCGCGTACAATCGCCAGGCCCAGCCCGCTGCCGCCTTGGGTTGCATCTCCAGGCACACGGAAATATTTCTCGAAGATGAAGGGTACGTATTGGGGGGGAATTCCCGAGCCGGTGTCGGTGACCGAAAAGACGACCTTGCCGTCGCTCCCGCGGGCGGCCAAAGTAATCTGTCCGCCATCGGGCGTATGCGCCAAGGCGTTGTCCAATAAATTCTGGATCGCGTGTTGAAGTTGATCGGCGTCGGCCGCGATCGGCGGCAGGTTGCCCGGGGTCGATACCACGAGCGCCACGCCGCGATCGGTCGCCCGCGGCCGGAACAGGTCCGCCGCGGCCTGGAGCAGGTCGATGGGGCGTTCGGCCTGCAAGTGAAGCTGGCCCCGCCCGTGTTCCAGACGCGCCAGGTCCAACAAGTTGTTGATCATGACCAACAGCCGCTCGGCGTTATCGCGGGCGTCCACGAGCAACTCGACCTGCTTGGGCACCAACGGCCCCACATGTTCCTCCAAGAGCAAGTGCAGCACCAGGCGGATGCTCGTCAGGGGCGTTTTCAACTCGTGGCTGACGGTCGCCACGAGGTTGCTCTTCACCTCGTCCAACAGCCGAAAACGCGTGATGTCCTCCAACAGCACCGCCGCACCGAGGGTCGCACCATCGCCATCCCGAATGGGCAGGATGCGAGGCAGAAACGAATGCGGTTCATCGCCGATTTGCAGCGTGATCGCCTTGTCGAACCCTTCCGGAAGGTATTCGTGCTGGTTCGTGAGCGCGTCGGCCAACGGCTGACACAACGCCTCCGGAGGCTGCCAAACCGCAGGCGAATGCTGGTTGCCGGTTTGCGGCAGGATTCCCAGCAGGCGGCGGGCCACGGGGTTGGCGAGTTCCACCTGCTGGTTCTGATCGATCACCAGCACGGGATCCGGGAAAGAATCGATCGTGGCTTGGCTAGTTTGCTGGGCGCGGATCAGTTGGGCCTTGTGCGACTTACGGAAGTCGCGAAGCTGGCGGACCATTACGTTGAAAGCGATGGCCAACTGCCCCAACTCGTCCTCCGCAACCACGGGAACCAACTGGTCGAGATTTCCGGCCCCGATGGCCCGCGCCGATTCGGTCACCGCACGGATCGGGTAGAGGATGGTGCGAATGGTGCTGCCGATGAGCAACACGGCCAGGCCGATGCCCAGCGCCAGCGCGATTGCGTACCAGAACAGGGCCGCGCGGGCCAACCGCACCGCGTCCTGGTTCGCCCGCTCCATGTTCTCCTCGTTGATTCGAAGCGTTTCGCCAGAAACTTTCTTGAGTTCTCGAAAATCGGCCAGCAGACCTTGCGGACCAAAGTAGAACGAATCGCGGCGCGGATCCGCGCGGGCGAAGAACGCATCGCCTTGCTGCCGATAATGCTTGCTCAGCGCCGTCAGCGTTTCCACCAGATCGGCTTCGCCGGGAAGCGTGATATTGTGCTGCTCTTTGCTGAGGCTGGCATCATATAGTCTCCAATTATCCTGGTATTGCTTTACGGAGTCTTTCCCCGCCAGCGCAAACTGGAAGGACGAGTCGATCCGTTCCAATGCCTCGTTGAGATCCCGCATGAAGACCACGCTGTCGTAGTTTTCGTGCAAGATCCGTTCAATGCGATGGCCCAAGTGGTAAAGCAGCACGGCCCCCGCCCCGCCCAGCAGCAGCAGCAGGACGAGCAGCGGAGCTACGGCCAGTACGATGCGGCGGCGAAATGTCATGATGGTGCCCTCGGGACGACTGCTTCACAACGTGGAAAACTCTTTGCCATGCTGAGCGCAACAACGCATCTCCATTGCGCCGACGTCGGCGGTCACGAAGACGGACTTGAAGCAATTGACACGGCGGATCGAGAAGCCGGACGTCTGTCGTCCCAGGTTCGTCCGCTCCTACAACGCTCAATTCTACCGCGCAATATGTGACGTTGGGCAGGGTTTGAAAGACCTAATCCCCTTGCCGACTCCGGTTACATCTTATCTATATTGCCACGCTGCACGGTAGAATTAGCGTATCTGACGAGTAATCGAGGGTCAATTGTCCGCGACCCCTTCGGGAATCACGGCCGGAGTGACCAGACAGATGCGGCAGGGGGCATGCTTGACAATATAATTCGTGTCGAAGGGGCGGGCCCCCTCTGGGCCGGAATCGGAGGGGAGCCCAACGATCACCAGGTCGAAACCGCGGGCCTGCGCCAACCGCACGATTTCCGGTTCCGGCGCGCCGTCGGGCAGCGTGGCAACATCCATCTCGCGCCGCAGTTGCCGCGCGCGCTCGACGTCTTGCTGGAGCCAGACGCCTGGTTTCCCGGCGCCGTCGTTGGCCACCAACACGACTGTCAGCAGCACTTGTGGATCGAGCATGGTCAGCACCGCCTTGAAGAGGTCACTGCTTTCGGGGTTATCAAAATGCGCCAGCAGCGCGCGGTTCACGCCTACTCCAGCCGATCGCAGTTCAGCCACGCTACGGGCTTGGCGCTCACTGATCTTAGGAATGCGGTTCCCTCCGGCGAGATCGAAGTAGACGTCGCAATAACGGCTGAGGATGCGGATCGTCAACGGCTGCATCTCCCCTTCGTTCACGTTGATCCAATAGAAGGCGATCTGTTCCAACTGCTCGTTGGCCGTGTACTTGTTCGACGCACCGAGGATCAGCTCCTGGGCGCCGATGGTCTTGGCCGTATTTACGATCGCAAACAGCGGATTGTTGGTCGGCATGATGAGGGGCTTGACCTCCTTGCCCACCTTTTCCGCCCGATCGACCACGGAAGTCATCAACTCGCGGTCGTAGTGGTCGAAGTCGCTCCGCACCGTGTCGCTGCCGGGGAGCAGCAGCTTGGATGTCATCACAACCACCTCGGTGGTTTGGGGATCGGTTTCCGCCAGCGCCTTTTCCAGCATGAAGAGGTTTTGCGGCGAGCGGATCGCCACCAGCTTGCGGTAGGGCTTGGTCAGGGCGAAAACTTCTGGAGTCAGGTCCGCGGCCTCGTGCCGGTTGAACTGCTCCAAGTGCTTGTGCCCCTTCTCGCCGCGCTTTCTTTCGTGGTACCTCTCGGAGGCCATGAAGACCACTAGGAATACCGCCGTAAATGCGACTCCGCTCACGCTGGCCACTTCCTTGGTAAAGAAATTCAAGATCGCGGTGAACAGCAGAATCAGGAACACCAAGCTCAATCCGATGGGAATCTCTACGCCGCGAATGCGAATATTCAGTGGCACTTTGAACTCGCGCGGGTTGCGGTCTTTGAATCGTAAGACCACCATCGCCAAGGCCTTGAAGACGAAACTCCAGACTACGCCGAAGGCATACGCCTCGCCCAATACGTACATATCGCCGCGGCTGGCGACGATCGTGATCAATTGCAGCCCGATGATCAAATACAACATGCGGTAGCTGGTTCCGTAACGGCGATGGGGCCTCAGGAACCAATCCGGCAACACGCCGTCTTCCGCCACGCGATTCAATACGCCATTGGAGCCGATAATCGCGGTATTCACTGCGCCCGCGAGGATTAGGAAGCCCACCACCACCACGAAGGCGTTCAACAACAGTCGGGCCAACGGCGGGCCGATCACATGCATGGCCAGGCCGCCGATCAAGTTGTCGCTATATTGCTTCATGCGGATCTCATCGGGGATCAACAGCACGGCCAGGAAGGAAATGCCCGCCGTGAGCAGCATGCTGTAGAGAAAGACGATGAAAGCCGCCTTCTTGAAGTTAGGGAGCTTAGGCGATTCGACTTCGCGGTACACCTGCGCCAGTGTTTCCTCACCACTCATGGCGAGGATCGAATGGCCAAACGCCAACAGCAGCCCAATAATCCCGACCAGGCTCATCCAGTTGCCCGGTTGGCGCAGCTTCTTGGCTAATTCGGGGAACACGCGGGGGAGGAATCCCAGTGGATCCTCCTGTTTCCCTGTGGCGTCGTTGATTTTCGGCTTGGGATGAGAATGCCCATGGGCGTCAGTTTCCATTTCCGGCAGTAGTTGACCCGTGGTCGGATCGCGCTTGCACATTTCCATCTCTTCGCCGGTAACGCGATCCGGGCCGCGGACCACCTGGTATTCGATCTTGGGCCGCAGATCCGGGGCCAGGGGAACCCTGTTCACAGGCCCGTGGACCGCCAAGGTGGCGCCGCACCAAACCAGCATCACCACGGCCATGATCGTGGTGACGCCCATGATCTTCAACGCCTTGCCGCTGGACTCATGAATGCCAATGAGGTTCTGGCGGAAGAAATACAGCGTGATCAAGCTGGCGATTGCTACCGATCCCCAACGGCGGACAAAATCCGCCGTATCGTGACTCAGGGCCAGGTCCGGCCGGAATATCGCTAAAGTGTCGATCCCCAAACCCATGACGTATTGACCCGCCGACATACCGCTGATGGGACCGGTGAGAACGTAGTCGAACATCAACGCCGAGACCGAGAGCTTGGCAAGGAACCCTCCCATCGCCTCCTTTACCACGCGGTACACTCCACCGCGGACAAAAAGCGAACAACTCTCGATATAAATCGATCGTACGGCGTAGCTGAAAAGCATCACGCCCAAAATGAACCACGGCGCCGCCGCACCGATAGCGCCCTCCACGATCCCGCCAATGTAGTAGGCCGTGCTGGCAAGGTCGCAAAGCACCACCGCCGCGGTGCGCCAGTAGGAAATGAACGTCAACATCACGCTGCTGACGACGATGACTTGCACCGGGCGGCGCAAGCGGGAGGCAGTGCTGCTAGCAGCAGCTGGGGGAATCTCAAATCGCGACATGGAAGGAGAAAGTGCCCGGCAAAGACACCGTTCGGACAGGCACATCGTCCGTGCAATGACGTGGATGCCCTTTCAAACCGATCGAAGCAACCTGCCTCGATCTGCCTACGGGGTTAGCTGACGGGCTAGGGCTTGAAAGTGCCCCGGACAGACGTTCTGTCCTGCGCCCCGGCGCCGCACACACACGGCGCATTGGGTCCCCCGCTCCTGCCTTTCGGTCGGTAGAATTCGGCTGCACACAAACATCTTACCAAAGCCAAATTCGGCGACAAGGCCACCGCCGCGGCTTCCGTGGACGTCGCGGTCTAGAACGGTAGCGGTGGCTGAAAAAAATTCAAAATCCGCAAGTCCAATTGGGCCAATACTTTGCCGCTTTGCACCAATTCTGCCGCATTGGTTGCATATACTAAAAGAGGGGTATTGATACTACGCCGACAGCGGCGCGATCGTACGCATTGTAGATGCAGGATTGGAAACGGCACCGATTCCGGGCGACCATCCCCAATCCCTTATGTTTCAGATCCCATAACGCTTCCTCTTGCGGTACAGCGTACTGGCGTCGATGCCCAGTTTGGCCGACGCCTCCTCAATGGTGGCGGTCGAGGCAAGGGTGCGGCGGATGTGTTCCGCCTCCATCTGCTCCAGGGTGACGATCTCGACCGACGCCGCCACCGAGCGATTGCCGCCGCCGATCTGCGACGGCAGGTCGCTCAGGTCGACCAGCGGCCCCGAGGCCAAAATCACCCCCCGCTCGACCGCGTTGCGAAGCTCGCGAATGTTGCCGGGCCAGGTGTATTGTACCAGCGCGGTCCGCGCCGATGCCGCGAACCCGGAGATGGGCTTACCGTTCTGCCGGGCGAAGAAACGGAGCAAGTGTTCGGCCAGCGGTAGAATGTCGTCGCCACGCTCGCGCAGAGGAGGCAGCGTCACTTCAATCACGTTCAAGCGGTAAAAGAGATCCTCGCGGAAACGGCCCGCGGCAATCGCGGTTTCCAGGTTGCGATTTGTGGCCGCCAGCAACCGCACGTTGCTGGCCCGGGTCTGCGTCTCCCCAACCCGCTCGTAGCACCGCTCCTGAAGCAAACGCAACAACTTCGGCTGCAACGGCAAAGGCAAATCGCCGATCTCGTCGAGGAACAGGGTGCCGCCTTCGGCAACGGCCACTTTTCCCACGGTATCCCGCACCGCGCCGGTGAATGCGCCTTGGACGTGACCGAAAAGTTCACTCTCCAGGAGCTCGGCGGAAAGGCTGGGGCAATGAATGGTGACGAACGGCTTAGAAGCCCGCGAGCTGCGGGCATGGATCGCCCGGGCCACCACTCCTTTGCCCGTGCCGCTTTCGCCGCGCAATAAGATCGTGGCTTCGGTGGCCGCGGTTTTGAAGGCCACGTTGAGCACCTGCCGCACGGCCGGCTCGTTGGTCTGTAAGTCCAGTTCCGGCACAACCGCACGGACCTGTTCACCTAAGTCTTCCACTTGAAACTGCAGCCACCGCATCCGTTCGATCCGTTCCAGCACCACGCGCAGTTGGTCGGGGGTGAACGGCTTGGGCAGATAGTCGAACGCTCCCCGCCGCATGGCCTCGACCGCCGTTTCGATCGTGGCATAGGCGGTCACTATCACCACATGCAGCCCGGGGGCAACGCTCAATAGCTTTGGCAGCAGATCCAGCCCGTGCTCTTGGGCGAGGCGCAAATCCAGCAGGGCCATCTCAAGAGGTCGATGCGCGAGCAAGTCCAAAGCCTCGGGACCATCGCGGGCTTCAACCGCCTGATGTCCCAGCACCTCCAACGACATGCGGATGGTGCGGCGTAAACTAGTGTCGTCGTCAATGACAAGAATGTTCATAAAGTCGGTCCGGACGCGGCCCCCTCATCTGCAAAACATCGTGCATTCTTGCACGACTACCGTGCAAATTGCAATACGAAATGCGCCGCTACGTGATTCTGCCATTTTCTTAAGTATAGCTACCACAGTGACTTGGGTATCCCAGCCCCGTACGGCACACGGAGTGCATTCCAGATACGCAGAACATGTGCCACACCAGCGTGTGCTGGCTAACGTGGTGATGTTTGGGGGCCCGTACCCACCATGAAACCCGTTTCGGAGAATTGACGATGGACTCACACCCTCTGAATCGACTCTTGGTGATCGCGATTGCCCTGCCCGCGGCCATCCTGATCGCCGGCGTTGCGGCGATGTTGGATTACGTCTTTCCACGTGGTTCATGGGTGAATTTTCTGGTGGTGATGCTTCCCATGGGGCTGGTAATCGCTGGCGTCATGGTGGCCTTTGTGGCGGCGTGCGAAACATGTGCGAATTGGCACAGCCGGGTCCCAGTAGAGGCCGTTGGCGAGGCTCGCGCCGCAGGACGTCATTTCCATCCAGGTTGGGACCGCGTTTGGTTGCCGATACGCCGCATCACACGGCTCTCCCGCCATGTGGGGGATTGTGGACATTCCTAAGATTTCAGCGTTTGGGGTGCGTGGTAGCGAGTGAGACCCGAGCGCCGAATTTTCAGCGGTATGCGGTATAATGCCCCACCGACAATACAGACATCCTCTGCGCGGCGTAGTTTCCAACGATGGAAACCGCCCCTCAGAAAAGCTTTGTGACGTTCTTAACCGTTAGCAACATAAAGTCTTCGGACAGGTGCAACATGAGCTTGACGTTTTGGATTCCGGCAATGATCGTTCTGGGAGTGGCCGCATTCGGCCTGATGTTCGCCTGCGTGCCGGCTTGTGACAAAGTTTGAAAGGGCCTCGGATATGGAAATTTTGACCCTCGTAACCGCCGGTGTGACGGTGTTGTTGTTGATCTACCTGTTTGCCGCGTTGGTGCGACCGGAATGGTTTTAGTGTCGATGCCAAAGCCGTTGGATGTTGGATCGTTTTTCGACCGCCCGACGTGGCCGCGGCAGCTCTGGAATGGCTCTTAGGTCCGCTGCTACGGTCGAACCCGCAGGGTTTTTTGACCGTGGGAAGCGGGGCTGGTGCGGCGGGAATCATTGTAAGCTAGCGCGAAAGGTTCTACCCCATGTCGTTTCAATTCCAAGTTTGGTTTCTGCCGTTGTTGACCCTGGCGGTCACGACGGCGCTGGCCATCCCGTTCAGCCGCTACCTGGCCTGGATCATGAATGGCAATTACCGTGCGCCGCGGTTGCTGCAATGGATCGAGCATCGCTTGGACACTGGACCGCAGAACTGGAAGCAATATGCGATTTCCATGCTCCTGTTCAACCTGCTGATGTTCTTCTTCGGCTTCCTTGTTTTGGCACTCCAACCGCTCATGCCGCTGAACCCGGACGGCAAGGGGATGCTAGCGCCCACCACGATCTTCAACTCGGTCATTTCGTTCTTAACCAATACCAACTTGCAGCATTACTCCGGAGAGCAGCACCTCTCCTATTTCAGCCAGATTTTCTTTGTCTGCTGGAACATGTTTCTTTCCGCCAGCGTGGGTTTTTGCGGGCTGGTGGCCATTATCCGCGCCCTCCGCAGTGACGCGCACATGGGCAATTACTATCTCGACATGTGGCGCGTTTGCGCCTACACGTTTGTGCCCGCCAGCCTGATCATGGGAGTGCTGCTCTTGGCCGACGGCGTTCCCATGACGCTCGATGGCAGCGCGGCGGTTACTACGGTTGAGCCCGGGGCGATGGGACCCGACGCGGATGGTAAGACGCAACTCGTGCAGCAGATCTCCCGCGGCCCGGTGGCGGCGATCATGCCCATCAAGCACCTGGGCACTAACGGCGGTGGATTCTTCGGCGCCAACTCGACGCATCCCTTCGAGAACCCCAGCGCCTGGAGCAACTTCCTCACAGTGATGAATTTCTGTTTATACCCCTTCGCGCTGGTGCTGATGTTCGGCCGCATGCTGCGCAATATGCGTCACGCGTGGGTGATTTTCGGCGTGATGATGACGATGATGGTGAGCCTGATGGCGTGGGCAATCTGCTGGGACACGCTTCAGCCGAACCCTGGCCTTACCGAGCATCCAGCCATCTCCGGACAACCGGCGGTGGCCGGCCTCCCCGTGGACCAAAGCCTGGGGAACCTGGAAGGCAAGGAGCTCCGCTTCGGCACTTCTGCGGGGGCCACGTTTGCCACCGCAACCACCTCAATCTCCTGCGGCTCCGTCAACTGCTCGCACGACAGCCTCAACCCGCTGGCCGGGCTCAGCCCGCTGACCGGAATGTGGCTGAATTGCATCTACGGCGGCAAGGGCGTGGGCATGATCAATCTGCTTTTGTATCTGATCGTGGGCGTATTCATCGCGGGGCTGATGGTGGGACGCACGCCGGAGTACCTGGGCAAGAAAGTGGAAGCCCGGGAAATGAAGCTGGCCATGCTCGCCCTGTTGGTCCATCCAATCATGATCCTGATGCCGGCAGGGTTGTTCGCCGCGACCGATATGGGTGCTAAGTCGACCAATAACCCCGGGCCGCACGGACTTTCGGAGATGGTCTACGAGTTCAGTTCGGCGTCGGCCAACAACGGTTCGGAGTTCGCTGGCTTGAACACAGGTTGGGGCGCGAACAACAACACTTCGCCGGCCCCGTACAGCCGACAGTGGGACATCGCCACCGCCTTGGTGATGCTCTTTAGCCGGTTCATCCCGGTAATCGCACCGTTGGCCCTGGCGGCCAGCCTGGCCGGCAAAAAGCCCACGCCCTTCACCGTCGGCACCATGCGAACCGATACGCTGACCTTCGCTTTCGTCCTTTTGGGGACCATCCTCCTCATCGGGGCCTTGCTCTTCCTGCCGGCGGCGGCGATCGGACCGGTGGCCGACCATCTTGGGCCAATTCCTTTCGGAGGTTAGTCCGCTTGGCGGCCTGAAACAACATCGATCATTCAAGACCATCGAGAGATGCCATGAGCAGTACACTTATCAGGGAACCGGGTCCGACAGGGCCTTCGACGCAACAACTGAAGCTCGCCCGGCGGGCGAGCCGGAAGTCCGGCCTGTTGGAGCCGCAGTTGCTCAAGGTGGCCTTCGTGCAATCGTTGGTGATGCTTCGCCCCGACATCCAGTGGAAAAACCCGGTGATGTTCACGGTGGAGATCGGCACCGTGTTGACGATTGTGTATACGATCGCCAAGCTGTTGGGCTATCATAGCGCGGCGCCCATCAGCTACTTGGTGCAACTCGACTTGTGGCTAGTGGCGACGTTGCTGTTTGCCAATTTCGCCTCGGCCATCGCCGAAGCGCGGGGTAAGGCCCAGGCCGATGCCCTGCGCAAGACACGGCAGGAGACGCCGGCCCGGCAGCTCCGCAATTACCACAAGAATGCTGCGGCGGGGTTCCAAGGCCGCGATTGGCAGGAGGAAGAAAGCAGCTCGTCTCAGCTCAAGGGGGGCGACTTCGTCGTGGTGGAAGCCGGCCAGGTGATTCCTAGCGACGGCGAGATTGTCGAGGGCGTGGCCTCGATCGACGAATCGGCCATCACTGGCGAATCGGCCCCGGTGATCCGTGAAGCGGGCGGCGACCGGTCGGGCGTAACCGGCGGCACGCGGGTCCTTTCCGACGGCATCGTGGTGCAGATCACCGCCGCCCAAGGCAGCACCTTCCTCGACCGCATGATCGCCCTGGTCGAGGGCGCCATCCGTCAGCGCACGCCTAACGAAATCGCCCTGGCGCTGGTCCTGGCCGCGTTTACATTGATCTTCCTTATCGTCTGCGCAACCCTCTGGCCGATGGCCCTGAACGTCGAGCAGTATATGTCTTCGTTCACGGGTCAAACGGTCAAGAGCCTGGGGACCGACGTGCCGACCCTCGTGGCACTGCTGGTCTGCCTGATCCCCACCACCATCGGCGCGCTCTTGGCGGCCATCGGCATTGCCGGTATGGACCGAGCCCTGCGGGCCAACATCCTCGCCAAGAGCGGTAAGGCGGTCGAAGTGGCCGGCGACGTCGATACCTTGCTCCTGGACAAGACCGGCACCATTACGGTCGGCAATCGCCACGCGACGCGGTTTGTTCCCTTGGGGGACCAATCACCCGCGCAACTGGCCTACCTTACGGCGTTGGCCTCATCGGCCGATGACACCCCCGAGGGAAAGAGCATCGTCGCCCTCTATCACAAGCTCAACGATGCGCAAGGGGTTGCCGCTCACGTCCACAACGGCGGCCTTATCGTCCCTCCCGATACGCGATTCATCCCCTTTACCGCGCAGACCCGCATGAGTGGAGTCGATCTACCGGACGGGCAGCGGATCCGCAAGGGAGCCCCCGACGCGGTCGTGCGTTACATCAAGCAGGAACACGGCGCCATTCCCGCCGGCCTGGATGCCCAAGTCAAAGCGATTGCGTCCAAGGGAGCCACCCCCTTGATCGTCGCCGAGGGGAACCGCATCGCCGGGCTGGTGGTGCTCGAAGACATTCTCAAGTCGGGAATGCGCGATCGTTTCCAGCGACTGCGGCAGATGGGCCTGCGCACGGTGATGATCACCGGCGACAACCCGCTCACCGCCGCGGCGATTGCAGCCGAGGCGGGCGTCGACGATTTCCTCGCCGAGGCCACTCCCGAGGCCAAGCTGGCCTACATTCGCAAGGAGCAGGCCGAGGGTAAGCTGGTCGCCATGATGGGCGACGGTACCAACGATGCCCCCGCCTTGGCGCAGGCCGACGTCGGCGTGGCCATGAATTCCGGGACCCAGGCGGCCAAGGAAGCGGGCAACATGGTCGATCTCGACAGCGACCCCACCAAGCTCATCGAGACGGTGGAGATCGGCAAGCAATTGCTGATGACCCGCGGCGCGCTGACGACTTTCTCCATCGCCAACGACGTGGCCAAGTATTTCGCCATCGTTCCGGCGATGTTTGCCGGCACGGCCGCCGTCCCCATGCTGCCGTGGTTGAAAAAGATCGACATCATGAACTTGCATTCGCCGACGTCGGCCATCCTCTCCGCGGTGATCTTCAACGCGCTCATCATTCCGCTGTTGATCCCCATCGCGCTGAAAGGGGTGAAATACCGTCCCGTCGGGGCCGATGCGCTGTTGCGGCGAAACCTGCTCATTTGGGGCCTGGGGGGCGTGATCGTGCCGTTTGTCGGCATCAAGCTGATCGACATCGTGATCACCGCCCTGCACCTCGTTTAGTAACCACCGAATTGTTGGAGTGCCGACATGACCGCTCACTTGCGTGCAAACCTTTGCCTGCTGATCTTCACCGTGTTGTTGTGCTGTGTGTTGTATCCGCTGGTGCTCTGGGGGATCGCCGCGACCCTGTTTCACGACAAGGCCCAGGGAAGCCTGATCAGCGACGCGCAGGGAAAACTGCTCGGTTCCCGGCTCATCGCCCAACCCTTTACCGCCGACGAATATTTCCAGCCACGACCTTCGGCGGCTTCCTACAATGCGGCCGCATCGAGTTGTTCCAACTGGGCCGCCTGTAATTACCTGCTCCGCGATCGCGTGGCTCGGCAGCTCGGCCCGATCGTGAAGTATCGCGGCGGCTCGAAAAAGGGACAACAGGTCGCCCCGGACATCGAAGACTGGTTCCGCAAGGACCGTTTTGACGGAAAACCGGGAATCGTCGAACAATGGGCCAATGCTCACAACGGGGTCGCCCAGAATTGGGTCAAGACGAACAACGACGCTGTGTCGCAGAAGCTCGCCAACGCCTATACGGCAGCCTGGCACCGCACGCATGAGAAGGAAGTCAAGGAGTGGCTGCACGGCAATCCCGGCACTGACGAGCCCAAGTCGGAAGACACGGAAGATCAGTCGTCCTTGGCTGTGCCGTTCTTCGTGAGCTATTCCCACGAACACCCGGGCACGTTCCCCAGCATCGTCGAACACAAAGCAGCGGATGGCAAGACAGAGAAGAAAGTCGAGCCGGTCAAGGAAGGCTCCGACATCCAGTCTGCCTTCTTCGACATGTGGCTGGCCGCCCACAAAGATGCCGATCTGGAGCCGGTGCCGGCCGACATGGTGATGGCCTCCGGCTCCGGCCTGGATCCCCATATCACGCTTGCCAACGCGCGGTGGCAATTGGATCAGCGAGTGGCCGGGGCGTGGGCCAAAAAGACCGGAGGCAACGAGGCCCAGTTGCACCACGAGATCGAGCAGTTGCTCAACGAGCAGAGCCAAGCGCCACTGGCGGGACTGGTCGGGGTGCCGCTGGTCAACGTGCTGGAAATTAATCTGACTTTGAAGGGCAAGTACGAGAAAGCGGCCGCGGGCAAGTGAGAATGTAGTGGAACGGAATTCAGTCCAGTCAATTTGAGCGGGACGGGATGCAGTGCCCTTTTCGGATAAAGAAAGACGAACGGAATGAATTCCGTTCTAACATGGAAATTTCCCACGCTCGGCGCCGCACCGTTCCCATTCGGCTGCACACCGAAGTGCGGCGCCCGAGCGGGGGATTTTTTTGCCGGTTCGGTGGAAGTCCGGCCGCAATGGCGCTCAGATGACCCCACTGGTTTGGCTGATCTTCGTGACCGCGGCCATCCTGGAAGTCTCCGGCGATGCGATGATTTGGAAGGGACTTCGCGGATGGGGTTGGGCAGCAATCGCGGCCGGCGGCCTCATGTTGGCCAGTTATGGCTTGATAGTCAATCTGGTCAAGTGGAAATTTGCAAAGCTCTTGCGAGTATACGTCGCTGGATTTGCGGTAGTCAGCTCTCCGTTGGCCGTTTGGTCTTCCACGAAACCGTGCCGCAATCCACGCGGTTGGGCCTGGGGCTGATAGGCGTCGGCGGGCTGGTGATTCAATTCGGCCGGCAATAGAAGGTTCAATACCATGGGCGGTCCCAAAGCCCAATACATCGCGCTCTGGGATGTGGGGATCCTGAAGCACGCGGCTGTCGAAAGCCTCAAGAAACTCTCCCCACAACATACCATCGCCAACCCCGTCATGTTCCTGGTCGAGATCGGCAGCGTGTCGATCACCGGACTTTGGTTGCGCGACTTGTTCGGGCGTTCTCCGCATGCCACGCCGCTGTGGTTCACCGGCCTGGTCGGTCTTTGGCTCTGGTTGACGGTGGTGTTTGCCAACTTTGCCGAAGCGATTGCCCAAGGGCGCGGCAAAGCCCAGGCGGAAACGCTCCGCAAAGTCCGCAAGGAATCGATCGCCCGGAAAATTGTCGCCGGACGCGAAGAACGGGTACCCGCCTCGCAACTCCGCAAGGACGACCTGGTCGTGGTGGAGGCCCATGAGCTGATTCCGGGTGACGGCGAGGTGATCGAAGGGGTCGCGGTGGTCGACGAATCCGCGGTCACCGGCGAATCGGCGCCCGTGGTCCGCGAGAGCGGCGGGGATCGCTCGGCGGTGACCGGCGGCACCTGCGTGCTCTCCGACAAAATCGTCGTGCGCATCACGGCCGATCCCGGCATGTCGTTCCTGGATCGCATGATCCGCCTGGTAGAAGGGGCATCGCGACAGAAGACTCCCAACGAGGCGGCGCTGCAAATCGTCCTCGTGGGGCTCACGCTGATGTTCCTGCTGGTCTGTGGCACCCTTGTGCCGATGGTCCGCTATGCCGGCGTCCAGCTTTCCACGACCACGGTCGTTGCGTTGTTGGTCTGCCTGATTCCCACAACCATTGGCGGGCTACTGTCCGCGATCGCTATCGCCGGTATGGAGCGCGTGGTCCGCAAGAACGTGCTGGCAATGAACGGGCGTGCGGTCGAAGCGGCTGGGGACATCGATATCCTGCTTCTGGATAAGACCGGCACGATCACCATGGGAAATCGCATGGCAACCGATCTATTGCCCGTCGCCGGAATACCGTTGGAACACCTGGGGCAGGCGGCCTACCTGGCCAGCATCGCCGATGAAACCCCGGAAGGACGGTCGATTGTGACTCTGGTCGGTCAACAGATGCCGCAAATCCCCCGTGGCTCTTCCTTCGAAACGGCCGCCTTTGTTCCCTTCAGCGCGCATACCCGCATCAGCGGCTGCGACGTCGACGGCCACGTGATCCGCAAGGGGGCCGTGGACGCCGTCGCCCGTCATCTTCGGTCGCTCCATGGCCACATGCCCGACGAGTTGATCGCACTGGCCGACAAAATCGGCGACGAGGGAAGCACGCCGCTAGCCGTCTGCTGTGGCGACCGAGCCCTGGGCGTCATCCGCCTCAAGGACATTGTCAAGCTGGGGATTCGCGACCGGATCGCCCGTTTCCGGACCATGGGGATCCACACGCTTATGATCACCGGTGACAACCGGCGCACGGCCGCGATGATCGCCCGCGAAGTTGGAGTCGACGATTTCGTCGCCGAAGCCACGCCGGAGACGAAGATGCAATTGATCCGCCAACAGCAGGCCGAAGGGAACCTGGTGGCGATTACGGGCGACGGCATCAACGACGCGCCCGCGCTGGCCCAAGCCGACGTCGGCCTGGCCATGAACAACGGCACCCAGGCCGCCAAGGAAGCGGCCAACATGATAGACCTCGACAGCGATCCCACCAAGCTGCTGGAAATGGTCGAGATCGGCCGGCAATTGCTAATGACCCGCGGCGCATTGACCACCTTTTCCGTCGCCAGCGACGTGGGGAAATATTTTGCCGTCCTGCCGGCCATGTTGATGGGCGCCATTCCGGCTATCGCTCCCTTGAACGTGATGCGGCTGGCCTCGCCGCAAAGCGCGATTCTCGCGGCGGTGATTTTCAATGCGGTGGTAATGGTGCTATTGATTCCGCTGGCCCTGCGCGGCGTGGCCTATCGCGCGATGGGAGCTACGGCCCTGTTACGGCGGATGCTGTTGGTTTACGGCGCCGGCGGCATCGTCGCACCCTTTGTGGGAATCAAGCTCATCGACATGGCATTGGCCACCCTGGGGCTGGCGTGATAGGGTGGACGGACAAAGGGATTCGGGATTGGCAAGGCCGGGAAAGCTAATCCCCAATCCCTATTCGTCCTGTCGTATCCGTTTACCGTCCACCGCTATTACACCACACAGCGGATTGTTATAATGGCCCCAAACCTGCCTTCTGCCCCACCATCCCCTACCTGATGAGGACCCAACATGAAAACGCATCTATTTCCAGCCGCGCTCGTTTTGACACTCATTCTCTGCGGGATGCCCTGCACCTCACTGGCGGCCGACGCGGTACATCCGTTCATTGGAAATTGGGCCTTGACCATTCCCGGCGGCGCCGCCGGCTGGCTGGGGGTAAGTGAGAAAGACGGCCACTTGCAGGCCAGCCTGCTCTGGGGTGGCGGCAGCGTGCTTCCCGTCGACAACGTCGCCGTCGATGGCGACCAGTTGATCCTCAAACGCGGGCATCCGGGTACTCGCACGGATGCCTCCGGCAAGACTGTCAAGACCACCGTCTTCGACGTCATCACTGCCCGGGCGTCGGGCGACACGCTCAAGCTGGCCATCAGTCAACCCCGTCCCGACGGCAAGGAAGGCAAGAAAGAGGAGTTCACCGGCAAGCGCACCCCGCCGCTGCCGAAAGCCCCTCATTTGTCGAAGGTGAAATTCGGCTCGCCGATTGCACTTTTCAATGGTAAGGACCTCACCGGCTGGAAGTTGACCAATCCTAAGGCCCTCTGCGGTTGGAGCGTGATCGATGGTATCTTAACGAACAAGGTTCCGCCCCACGAGCCGGGCAAGCCCCACAAGCCCTATGGCAATCTCCGTACCGAGCAGGAGTTCGAGGATTTCAGTATCCATGTGGAGACGCGGGTGCCTAAGGGCGGAAACAGCGGCGTCTACCTCCGTGGCATCTATGAAGTGCAAGTGCTGGATAGCTACGGCAAGCCGCTGGACCCGCACAACATGGGCGCAATCTACAGCCGTATCTGCCCCACCGCGGCCGCCGAAAAACCGGCCGGCCAATGGCAGACGCTGGACATCACGCTGGTGGACCGTTACGTCACGGTGATCCTCAACGGCACGACGATCATCGACAACCGGCCCATCTTGGGCTGTACCGGTGGCGCCTTGTGGTCCGATCAGTTCCGCCCCGGCCCGATCTATCTCCAGGGCGATCACACCGGTATCGAATATCGTAGCGTGGTCATTCGGCCGGTGGTGAAATAGGATGGGGAGCGGGGCGATAACTCCGCACACTCCATCCTCCACACCCTGCACTTACCGTTGTACCGCCGGCGCCAGGTATTTCTCCGGCTCTTGCTGCACCTTGACAACGCAAGCCTGGCTCGCCAGATACAACGGCTGCTGGCCAATCAAGACCTTTACTGGCGGACCCATGGCGCCCAGCCGGGCACCCGTCACCGGGCAGACCTGCTGGTGCTCGATGGCAGGTCGATCGTCGTCGGTGAGCGGGACCACGCTGACTACCAGCGGCGGCTTGCTGATCGCGAAGTTCTGCGTGAAGCTGGACTGCTTCCGTTGCGGGAGAAACAGGTTGCGCAACTGGAAGTTCACCGTCATTTCGCCGTCCGGGACGCCGCTGACATTGGTGGCCGCCACCAGGTGATTGGGGTATTCACCGGGCGCCGGCTCGACAAACTTCAACGAGCAACGAAAGGTCTGTTCCAGGTAGTGCGGTTTCAGCGCTACCTCGCCCTGCACCGTCTGCGAGGGAAGCGGCTCTTCCGACGGACCATAAATATAGAGGTGAGTTTCCCGCGGTTGGTAAACCACTTCGAAATAGTAGATCATGTCGCGGGTGATCTGCCCGCCGTGGGGCGGCCGATCGACGATAGAAACGCCGGTGGTGTCGTACACGTGGTGGGCGTTGGCATCGGCGCGGTCGGAGTTCGATTTGCCGTGACCACCGCGATGGCGCATTGGCGACTGCATCGACGGGTCCGTCGGCGATTGGGCGGGCGCCACCGCCGACGATAAGAAAACGACGAATGTCGCAAGCCAAATGATACGGCAATGGTGAGCACTCAGCGCGCGAACCAACCCCGGGCCGCGTCCTTCGTGCTGCGTCATGCGGATTTCTTTTGACATTGGACTGTCGCCATTGGCCACTTCGTGCTTCGGCGGACATTGGGGATGGTGCGGAATTCCCATCTGCTTGTCAAGAGCAGGTTTTCCCGCCCAGGCCCGGCTTGACCGGATCCACGGAAATCGGTAACGTCTGCCCCCGTTTCAACTCTTTATCGCCGTCGCGCACCCCGGCGGGTGGGGTGATCTGATGGGGGTTTTCACCATGGTTCCATCGATCCATCGTTTGCAACGCGTGGTTCGCCAAGGCGTTGCAAAGAATCGCTTATTGGCCGCCGCCGCGATCTTCGCCGCGGGACTGGCCTTGTTCCTTTGCTTCTGGAACAACAGACCGACCGTCCAAACCCTCCGCGTCAACTTTGGCGCGGAGTTGGAGTACCCCGCAGAGGTCGCCGCGGTCATGAAAGACGAGGCGGCCAAGTACGGGCTGGCCCTTGATTTCCGGCCGCTGGGTGCCGGGGATGACCCGCTTCATCAGGTGGCCAGCGGGAACCTCGACGTCGCCATCGTCCGCGGCGGCGCGCGGCTCCAACATCCCGATCTCTGCCAGATCGCCTGCTTTCACGGACAACCCCTGCACCTTTTCGTGCGCGCCGAACTGGCCGCGGGCGGCCTGGCCGTGCTTAAAGGCAAACGGCTGGATCTCGGGCCGATCCATGCCGGAACGCATTACCTCGCCGAGACGGTCCTGCAACACCTGGGATGGCACGCCGGCCGCGACTATCACGAACTGAATCACTCCTACAAGGAATTGCTCGATCTACCACCGCACGAATTCCCCGACGCGGTTTTCTGCGCGGTTAAGCTGCTCTGGCCGCAAGGGCAGTCGTTGGTGAAAAAATATAACCTGCGGCTGGTGGAAGTCCCGCTGGGCGACGTGCTATCGATCCGTAATCGCGCGATCGAAGACGTCTGCATTCCCGCGTACACCTACGGCATCGAGCCCTGTGTGCCCGAAAAGCCCATCCATACCGTGGCGGCCAACAGCCTGGTGATGGTCAATGCGCGGACGCCCAAGGCGGCGATCGTGCGCTGGCTGACGGTGTTGTATGAGAGCGATTTTTCCCGCCGCGTCGGCAAAACGTCCACCGATCCGGCGGCCCTCGAACGCGGGCAGGAATATCCCTTGCACCCAGGTGCTATCGAGTATCTGCACCGCAACGATCCCTGGCTCAACCGTCAACTGCTGGACCAGGTCGGCAATTTGCGAAACTTCCTGGTTTCCGCGGCGTCGGCCCTGATCTTGATCTGGACCTGGTATCGCCGCCGCTGCGTCGAGCGTTTCGATCAATATTTGCGGACTGTCTCCGCCTGGGAGATCGAGGCCTGGAGGACCTTTCGCCGGGGAGGCCTGAACCAAGCGGAACGGCAGAACCTGCTGGTGCAATTGGTGGAACTGGAAATCGAGGCCCTGGAAAAGCACCGTTCGGGCATCCTTACCGACGAACAGCAATTGGTGACCTTCCTGGGCCGGGTGGAGCATGCGCGGCAGTTATTGGCTGACGTTTCCCGCCTGGAATGGGGCGATCAAGCGGCGGCGGGCGTCACCTCCGAGGACCATTTGAAAGCAGCGTGAAGGGGAAGCTGGAACAAGGAAGGCGGCAGTTGGCATCAGGTAGTTGCCCAATATTTCATCTTTCCGCCATCTCCTCTCCGCCTTCCGCCTTGCCCCATCGCTCTCCGAACCACTCGATGACGTAGAAGAAAACCGGCGTCAAAAAGATGCCAAACAAAGTGACGCCAAGCATCCCGCTGAACACCGCCAGCCCCAGGTCCCGGCGCATCTCCGCGCCGGCCCCGTGAGCGACCACCAGCGGCAGCACCCCGAAGATGAAGGCGAAAGAAGTCATCAAAATCGCCCGCAGCCGCAATCGCGAGGCCTCCAGTGTGGCCTCCCGCCGCGGCATGCCGGCCTCTTTCCGCTGTTTGGCGAACTCGACGATGAGAATCGCGTTCTTGCTGGCCAAACCCACCAGTACCACAAAGCCGATCTGCGTGAAAATGTTGACCTCCATTCCGGCCAGGCTCACGCCGACAATCGAACACAACAGACACATCGGCACCACCAGGATCACGGCCAGTGGCAGCGACCAGCTCTCGTACTGGGCGGCCAGCACCAGGAACACGAACACCACCGCCAGCGTAAACACGAAAATCGCCGTGCTGCCGGCCTGGAGTTGGAGGTATGTCAATTCGGTCCAATCCGTGGCCATCGAGCGGGGCATTTCTTCATTGGCGATCTCCTGCATCAGGATGATCGCCTGCCCCGAGCTGATCCGCGGCGCGCTGTTGCCCGTGATGGCTGTGGCGGCGTACAGGTTGTAGCGCATGACCGTAACCGGGCCGCTGGTATCGCGGACGTCCAACAGCGTGGCCAGCCGGATCATCTGCCCTTGGTTGTTCCGCACTTGCAATTCCCGGATTTTCGCCACCCGGTCGCGGAATCGCTGGTCAGCCTGGACGTTCACCTGCCAGGTGCGGCCGAATTCGTTGAAATTGTTGACGTAGAAAGAGCCCAGGTAGATTTGCAGGGCGTTGAAGACGTCGCTGACCTGCACGCCCAGCGTCAGGCACTTGTCGCGGTCGATGTCGAGATACAGCCAGGGGGTACTGGCCCGCGAGCTGTTGAAGAGGCCCTGCAATCCCGGCGTGCGATTGCCCCGCGCGACGATCTGATCGCTGACCCGCTGCAAGGTCCCCGGACCGAGATCGCCGCGGTCCTCGATCATCAGCTTGAAGCCGCCGGTGGTGCCCAGGCCGTCGATCGGCGGAGGACCGAACACCGACACGGTGGCCCCCAGCACCTCCCGCCGGCAGCGGTCGCGGATCGCCGCGGCAATGGCATCGCCGCTGAGCCGGAAGCTGCGCCGCTGGTCGAACGGTTTGAGCATCACGTACATCGCGCCCAGGTTCGGCGCGTTGGCGCTGAGGATCAGCGAGCGCCCGGAGATGCCCACCGTGTTGTCGACTCCTGCGGTATCGTGGGCGAGTTGTTCGATTTTGGCCATTACATTTTGGGTGCGTTCCACTGAGGCGGAATCGGGAAGCTGCACGTTCAGAAGCAGATAACCCTTGTCCTGCTGCGGGATGAAGCCGGTGGGCTCGCGGTTGAACTCCACGTAGGTCAGGGCTAGCAGTCCGCCGTAGACCAGCAACGCCACCAGGCTGGTACGGAGCAACCCGCCAACGGCGCGGACATAAAGGGCCGTGCCGGCGCCGTACACCAGGTTGAAGAGCCGAAAAAACCAACCCAGCGCCAGGTCCAACAGCCAGGTCAGCGGGTCACGGCGCGCCCCGCGGGGTCGCAACAGGATCGCCGCCAGAGCCGGACTGAGGGTCAGCGAATTGAAGGCGGAGATGACCGTGGAAACAGCGATCGTCACCGCAAACTGGCGGAAGAACTGACCGCTGATGCCCCCCAGGAACGCACACGGCACAAACACCGCGAACAGCACCAACGCCACCGCGATCACCGGCCCGGTCACCTCCGTCATGGCCTTGTGGGCCGCCTCGCGCGGGGGCAGTCCCTCGTCCAACCAGCGTTCGACGTTCTCGACGACCACGATGGCGTCGTCCACCACGATGCCGATCGCCAGCACCAATCCGAACAGCGAGAGATTGTTCAAGGAGAATCCCAGCGCGGCCATAAAAGCAAAGGTGCCGACGATGGCCACCGGGACCGCCACCAACGGGATCAGCGCCGCCCGCCAGTTCTGCAAGAACGCCAACACCACCAACGCCACCAGGATCACCGCGTCGCCCAAGGTTTTGAAGACTTCGTTCACCGATTCGCGGATGAAAGGTGTGGTGTCGTAGACGACGCGGTAATCCAGCCCGTCGGGGAAGCGGTGGCGCAACTCTTTCATCTTGGCGTAGACGGAAGCCGCGGTTTGCAGCGCGTTGGAACCGGGGAGCTGGAACACCGATAAGGCCACCGACGGCTGGCCGTTGAGCGTGCACGACTGTTCGTACTGCTGTGACCCCAGCTCCACGCGGCCTACGTCGCGGAGGCGCACGATGCCGGTCGACTGCGGCGCCGCGCCGGTCGAAACGCCGCCACTACTGCTGTTGCCGCTGCTGTTGGTGGAACTGCCGGAATCGCTCGAACTGCCGGAGCCGCTGGAACCGCTCGATCCGCCCTGGCCGGATTGAGCCGCCGAGCTTCCCTGCCCGGCTTTGACGATGATATCAGCGAACTGTTCCGGGTCGGTCAGCCGGCCCAGGGTGTTGATCGTCAACTGGAATTGCTGGCCCTTGGGGACGGGCTCCTGGCCGATTTGCCCGGCGGCGACCTGCAGGTTTTGCTGGGCAATGGCGTTGACCACATCCGTGGCGCTGAGGTTGAGCGCGGCCATCTTATTGGGATCGAGCCAGGCCCGCAGGCTGTAGTCGCGCTGGCCGAGGTAGGTGATGTCGGCCACGCCGGGGAGACGGCCCAGCTCGTCGCGAATGTAAATCGTGGCGTAGTTGCTGAGAAACGTGGCGTCGTAGCGGCCGTCGGGGGAAATCAGGTTCACGATCATCATCGTGCTGGGAGAAATCTTCTTGACGTTGATGCCTTCGTTCTGCACCAGGCTCGGAATGACCGGCAGCGCCAACGAGACGCGATTTTGCACCAGCACCTGGGCCATATCGGAATCCATGCCCAGTTTGAACGTCACGGTCAGGGTGTAGGCCCCGTCATTGGTGGACTGCGAGGACATGTACATCATGCCCTCGACACCGCTGACCTGCTCTTCGATGGGCGCGGCCACCACGTCCCGCACAGTCTGGGAGTTGGCTCCCGGGTAGAGCGCCGTGACCTGAACGGTGGGCGGGGTGACCTCCGGATACTGGGCCACCGGCAAAGTAAACACGGCCACGCCTCCGGCCAGTACGAAAACGATCGACAGGACCGAGGCGAAAATCGGGCGATCAATGAAGAAGTGTGAAATCATATCATTTTGGATTCTGGATTTTAGATTTTAGATTTTGGACGGACTTGATCCACAATCTAAAACTCAAGATCGACAATTGGTTCATCCTTCACGCCTCATCCCTTCCTCGATCTTCGCTCGGATCGTGCGGTGCAGCCCCAACGCGAACAATGCGGCCAAAACGCCGACCACGGCGCCGATGATCGGCGACCACGGCCACGGGAGCCGCACCACGGCGATCCGCTGCATAAGGGAGCCGGCCGCCGCCCCCAGCAGCCCGCCGAACAAGATGGAGCCCGTCCAGCGGACAGGAGCGGCGGTGAACAGTCGCGTTTCGCCCAGCCCCTGGATGACATAGAAAAAGACCGGGGTGAGGAATATGCCGAAGAGCGTCACGCCCAGCATGCCGCTGAACACCGCCGTTCCCAGCGAGCGGCGCATCTCGGCGCCGGCCCCGGTGGCGATCACCAGTGGGACCACGCCCAGAATGAACGCGAAGGAGGTCATCAGGATCGGCCGCAGCCGCAGCCGGGCGGCTTCGACAGTGGCCTCGAAGCGCGGCCGTCCCTCTTGGTGGAGCTGCTTGGCGAACTCCACCACGAGGATAGCGTTCTTGCAGGCCAGACCCACCAGTACCACCAGGCCGATCTGCACGAAGATGTTGACGGAGTCGTGGGTCAAGAGGACCCCGGCGATGGAACAGAGCAGGCACAGCGGCACCACCAGCACCACCACCAGCGGCAGCGACCAACTTTCGTAGAGCGCGGACAGGGCCAGAAACACGCAAAGCACGGCCAAGCCAAAGACGTAGATCGCGTTATTCCCCTCCTTGATCTGCATGTACATCAACTCGGTCCACTCTTTGCCCATGGACAACGGCAAGGACTCGCTGGACACCTTATCAACCGTCGCAATGACCTCCCCGGAACTGAACCCTGGCCGCAAGTTCCCCATCACCGGCGCGCAGGTGTAGAGGTTGTAACGGTTGACGAAAATGGGGCCGCCGACCTGGCGCACGTTGACCAGGGTGCCCAGCGAGACCATCTGCCCCGACTGATTGCGGACTTCGAGCAGGTTGATGTCCCGAATTCGGTCGCGGTAAGACCCCTCCGCCTGGATGGTGACCTGCCAGTGACGGCCGAGCGTATTGAAGCTATTGACGTACAGCGAGCCCAGGTAGATCCCCAGTGTTTGATTCACGTCGTCGAGCGAGACCCCCAGCGACGCAACCTTGGTCCGGTCGATGTCCATGTAGAGCTGCGGCACTTTGGAACGAAATTGGCTCGAAACTCCGACCAGCCGTTTATCCTGATCGAGCGTCCGGACCAGATTGTCGGTCTGCTGTTCGAGCGTGGCCAAGCCCAACCCGCCGCGATCTTCGACCATCATCTTGAAGCCGCCGGCGACACTCAGCCCCGGAACAGGGGGCGCCCCGAACACTAACACCTGCGCATCCTTGACATGTTCCGAGCAGGCCCGCCGCAAGCGGTTCATGATCGCAGTGTCGCGCAATTCGGCACTCGTTCGCTTCTCGAACGGATCGAGAGTCATGAACATCGAGCCGAAGTTCGAGCCGTTGGCCTGCTGCACGAACGAGTAGCCCGCGATGGTGATGGCGTGGGCGACGCCGGCAGTGTGACGGGCGATTTCGTCGATCTGCCGCAAGGCGGCCTGGGTCCGCTCGAGCGACGCCGAGTCGGGCAGTTGCACGCTCGCAAACATGCGGCCCTGGTCCTGCTGCGGCACGAACCCGGCGGGGGCCCGTTGGAAAATCCAGTAGGTCAGCGGCAGCAAGATTCCGTAGATCAACAGGACCAGGACATTGATCCGCAGCAGCTTCGCCACCGCCCAAGCATAGGCGGAGACCGTGGAACCGAACGCCCGCTCGAATAAGCGGAAGAACCAGCCCAGCGTCACTTGCAGCAGCCACGTCAACGGGTCGCGGTGGACGCCGCGTTTCCGTAGCAGGATGGCCGCCAAGGCCGGGCTCAACGTCAACGAATTGATGGCCGAGAAGACCGTCGATACTGCGATCGTCACCGCGAACTGGCGGAAGAACCGCCCCGTAATGCCGCTGATGAACGCGCACGGCACGAACACCGCGCAAAGCACCAGGGCCACGGCGATGATCGGGCCGGTGACCTCGTCCATCGCTTTGTGCGCGGCCGCGCGGGCTTCCAGGCCGTGCTCCAGCCAGCGTTCCACGTTCTCCACCACCACGATGGCGTCGTCTACCACGATGCCGATCGCCAACACAAGGCCGAATAACGAGATGTTGTTCAGGCTGAAGCCTACCACCGCCATAGCCGCGAAAGTGCCCACGATGGCCACGGGCACCGCGATCATCGGGATCAGCACCGTCTGCCAGTTCTGCAAGAACACCAGCACGACCAGCGCCACCAGGAACACGGCCTCGAACAGCGTCCGCACCACGTCGGCCACCGACTCGCTGATAAAGGGGGTGGTGTCGTAGGCGGTATTGTAATCGACGCCGTCGGGAAATCGCGATTTCAATTCTCTCAGCTTGGCGCGGACCCGCTCGCCGACATCCAACGCATTGGTGCCCGGGAGTTGGAAAACTGCAAGGCCCACAGCCTGATGGCCGTCGAAAGTCTGGGCCTGCGTATAGCTCAGCGCGCCCATTTCCACCCGGGATACGTCGCGGAGGTGGACCAGCGCAACGGCCGGGCGGCGCGAGCCACCGCCCGTCGTGGCGGGCGTAATGATGCCGTTGCCGGAGACGCCGCTCGTGTTCCCATTACCTTGCGAGGCGGCATTGATTTGCAAGCCGGAGAGTCCCGCCGAGGGCGAGGCTCCGCCCCCGGACATCGCTCCGCCACCCGTCGTCCCCCCTCCGCCCGCGGATGCTCCGCCGCTGCTGGCTCCTCCACCCGAGAGAGAGCTGTTGCTCCCGCTGCCGCCGGTTGTGCTGCCGCTGGACGCAAAGCTGCTGGTGCTGTCATTGGTGGAATTGCTGCTCGTGCCGCTGGAACTGCCGATGGCGGCGCCGCTGATGGTTGTGCCGGCAATCGACGTGCCGTTGATTCCCGCGCCTCCGACCGAAAGAGACAGGCTCCCCATCGAGCCCAAGGTCTGGACCGCCCCGGCAGCCAGCGGGTTGGGCAAGGCGGAACTGACTTGCGGCGGACTGGCCGCGGGGGTCGACAACGAGCTTGGGTTCTTGGGACTAGTCTTGATGATGACATTGCCGAACTGCTCGGCGGTGGAGAGCCGGCCCAACGTGTCGATAGGCTCCTCAAACGGCTGGTTCCGGGGCGCGGGCGCCTGCCCGATCTGACCCGCCGGCGCGTCAAGGTTCTGGTTGGCGATGGCGGTGGCCACGTCGCCCGCATTGAGACCGCAGGCGGCCATCTTTTGCGGGTTGAGCCAGGCACGAATACTGTAGTCACGCTCGCCAAAAATAAAGACGTCCGCGACCCCGTCCACGCGGAGCAACTCGTCGCGGACGTGGATCAAGGCGAAGTTGCTCAGATAGAGGTCATCGTAGCGGCCGTCCGGCGAGAACAGGCTGGCGATCAGCAGGATGTCGGGGGTCCGCTTCCGGATCGTAATCCCCTGGTTCTGCACCGCGGTCGGCAGCTGCGGCATGGCGAGCATCACCCGGTTCTGCACCATCACTAAGGCCGTGTTCAGGTCGGTGCCGACATCGAAAGTGACCGACAGCGAGTACGAGCCGTCGTTGCCCATCTGCGACGACATGTAGAGCATTCCCTGCACGCCGTTGACCTGTTGCTCGATCGGTGCGGCGACCGTGTCGGCCACCACCTGCGCGCTGGCGCCGGGATAGGTAATCGTCACTTGCACCGAAGGCGGCGTGATCTGCGGATATTGCGCAATCGGCAGATACCAGCCCGCAATCGCCCCCGCCAGGGTAATGACGATCGACAACACGGAGGCGAAGATCGGTCGATCGATAAAGAAGTGCGAGATCATGCAAGTTGACGCTGGACGCTGTGTGCTCTGCGGTGGCCGCGGATTCGGTTGTTAGTTGCCGTTGTCAGTTGACGGGCGGAGAATGTGGCGTCTCAACTGCCCGCTGCCGACGGCTTGCTCGCCGCTTTCACATCATGTTTGCCGGCGGGAACCGCCGGTTCGGTCAGCGTCGGCATGGACATCGCGTCCGGTCTGATCACCATCCGCGGGCGGACTTGTTGCAATCCACCAATCACAATTGATTCATTGGCCTTTAGCCCGTCCACGATCACCCGCAAACCATCGTCCTGGAGCGGTCCGGTGGTGACACGGCGATACTGGATCATGTTGTGGTCGTCGACCACGTAAACGAACTTCAATCCTTGGTCCGAGCCCACGGCCCGGTCGATGACCAACAGCGCGGGATGGGCGCTGCCGATGGGCAAGCGGATCCGCACGAACATTCCCGGCGACAATAGCGGAACGCCGCCCGGAGGCGTGGCGTTGTGGAATAGGCCCCGCGCCGCCAGGCTGCCGGTGGCCGAGTTGATCTGGTTGTTGAAAAAATTGATGGTTCCGCGATGGGGAAAGCCTTCCTCGCCTTGAAGTCCCATCAACACCGGGATCTCGTGGCCGCTGCTGCGAGGCTTGATTTTTCCCTCGTTGATCGCGCGGCGGACCTGCAATACGGTCGGTTCGTCAACGTCGAAGTAGGCGTACATCGGATCCAGCGAAACCACCGTGGTCAGCAGAGTCTGATCCTGGTTGACCAGGTTGCCCAAGGTGAGGTAATAGCGGCTGACCCGGCCGTCGATCGGTGAAGTGACCTTCGTGAAACTGAGGTTGAGGTCGTAAACTTCCAGGCTCGCCTCCGCGGCCAGCAGCGCCGCATCGGCCTCCGCCTGCTGCGCCCGATAGGCATCGACGTCCATGGCGCTGATCGCCCCCGGCGTCTTGGCGAGCAGTTTGGCCCGGTCGTAGTTGGCAATCGCCAGCTTCAACTGAGCCCGATACAGATTGAGCTGTCCCTGCGCCTGATCCAGTTGCGCCTTGTAAGGCCGGGGATCGATCTCGAAGAGCAGCTCCCCCTTCTTAACGTCCTCCCCTTCCTGAAAAGGGATCTTCACGATGTAGCCGGTTACGCGCGGAACGATACTCACCGAATTGACGGCGTCGGTCCGACCCGTGTAGTCAACATAGTCGGTTATATCCCGCTCGATGGGGTGGCTGACGGGAATCGCCGGCGGCTCCGAGGGAGCGACCTGTGACGTCGCCGGCTGGCATCCGACCATTGCCGCTGCCCACGCCAGACCGCATGCCATACCCGCCGAAAGGAAACAGTTGTGCATCGCCAAATTTCTCCCTTGCTCCCCTTTTGAGATCATTGATTGACCAATTCTACGTTAAACCTGCTCCCATCCATGTACATCCGACCGTGGCAATTCCTTATCCAAACCCAGGGAGTCCGGCGTTGGTGGATGCCGCCAAAAACGAAAACGCCCCCGCATTGTAATCCGGGGGCGTTCGAATTGCAGGCCACCTCGATACGAAATTCCAAAGCGCCGGTCAGGCAGAATCGGACGCCTAAAACACGGCTGGCTTTACCGTGCTCCAGGCGACGCGGTCCATCGATTGCTCGCCATGGCCGTTGGGCAAGGTAAACACGAGTTGATGCGTCTGCCCCGCCTGTACGCGGATGGTCTTGACGACCGAGAACACCTCGTCACCCCGCCTCATTTCCACAAGGAATCGAAAGTCATAATCGTAGCCCACATGTAGATCCGAGGCAAAATAGTGGCGTTCTTCTCCGCTACTGTCGGTGAGATGTCCGTTGACGAACACCTTGGCCGCGGATGGGACTTTGAACGAGAACTGCACCGTGCCGGTGGGCGAATTCAAAGCAAAGTCGCCGACCGGCCTGTAGATTGCCGGAGACGGGAAATCGCTGGCAGAATGGCCGGTTGCCGGAGGCGGCGCCATGGGAGCGGGACTAGGCGGCGCATTGGACGGCACCGATGGAGCGCTATACGTCGGCGTTACCGCGCCGCCGGGGCACGTTCCACAACTCCCGGTGCAAGTTCCACAGCCCCCGGTACACGTTCCACAACTCGCAGTGCAAGTTTCACACCCCCCGGTGCACGTTCCACAACTACCGCTCCAACAAGTTCCGCAACCGCCCGCGTCATAAACCGGCATATAGGCGATTCCATAGCCTGTGGCCAGAGCCCCCGTTGTGTAATATCCGCTCTCGCAGCCACATCCTCGCCAGCCCCAAAATGCGTCGGCCCGGAATGCCGTCGCCGCGAGAATCACAAACAGTCCGCAAGCCAACCCGTTTTTCCATGAATTGTGCAACATGGCCTATATCCTTTACTCGTGTTTCTCCAGGAGGGCTGCGGCAAATCGCAGCGGGACATTCCTAGAGAACCGGCACATTTGCGAGCAAAACGCATGCCACAACACGCGGAGGGTCAAGTCGTGAATCGCCGGGGAAACCGCGGCAACAGGCCCGCGCAGTGATCGAGAAACTCCCCGTAGTTCTCGCGTGTGGTCGAAAACCATCCACTACGGTACTCGGCTGGCCAGTCGGTGGCCGGTAGTGTGGTGACCGGTTCGTCGTTAAACCACAGGCGACCAGCCTTCCGTCGGCGCTCGACGCTTGCGGCTTAGCGATTTACCGTCTAACGTCCACCGTCCACCCGGATTTCAATCCTGGCCGGCGAGCAACTGTTGCAGGCGACGGATTTCGTCCAGATACGGCTGAATTTCCGGCGGGATGATCCCGGCGCCGATACAATCACGGCCGAAGACCAGGTGGGCAAATTTGCCATTGGTCTCCGCTCGTTGGTGGGCCATGCGGGCTTGTACGGCCTCGGCGGTCAGCCGGGCCGCCTCCTGCTGTCCGACGGCCCCCTGGCAGGCCTCTTCGGCCCGCTGCAAGACCGCCTCGGTGCGGTTATGCTCCTGATCGGCGGCAAGCGCAGCGAGCTTGCATTTTTCCAGTTGCTGTGGAACCGGCACGCGCACCGCCGCCCTGCCGGCCTGGACATATAAATCATCCAAACGTTTAATGATCGCCGTACGATCGGCCGGAGTGACAACCCCATGGTCTCCGCCGGCGACGATGGCCGCCCCGGCCTTCGCGCTACATAGTTGCTTGCGCCAGGTATCCAGGTCCAACAGGTTGCGGGGCTGTTCGTGATGGATTTCCAACGAAGCCGATTGCCGCACCGAGGGTACCCGCGCGGAAATCGAGATCCGCCCATTGGCCGCATAGCGGTATTCCACTTCCACCATGGTTCCCTGGGGCAATCCTTGCAGACCGCGAATCACGCATTTCCCCAAGGCAATACAATGCTCCGGCCGTTGGCTTTCACCCTCCACGGCTGTGATTTCCACCGAGGTCTGGTTGGCCCGTGCCGTGGGAAATCGCCGCACCTTGCGGCAGGGAAGCGGCGTGTTCTTCGGAATCAGAATGGAATTCACGCGGCGGCCGGTCTTCGGATCGATGCCCACCACGCCCAGGCTATGCGAGTTGACATTTACCAGGCTAAACTGTTTTCGCGCCGCCGAATTCGCGTCGCTCATCAAGATGCCGGCATACAATGCCGCACCGTGGGCGACCACCTCGTCCGCCGACTGTGAACGGTCGGGATCCTTTCCGGAAAGCCGGCGGAGCGTTTCCACGACCATCGGCATGCGGCTCGATCCGCCCACCAAAAGCAGCCGATCGATTTCCGACCATTCCAGCGACGCCTGCTTCAACACCAACAAAGTCGTGCTCTCCGTCCGCTCCAGCAGGTCGCGGGTCAGCTCCTCGAACAGCGCGCGGGTGACTTCCACGCGCATGCGGATGCCGCCGTGGAAGCAGACCACCATGGTCTTCATCCGCTCGGAAAGCGCGTGTTTGGCCTCCTCGACGTCGAGCCACAGTTGCGCAGCATCCTGCGGGTTGCTGCGGGGATCGATGCCGTGAGCCTCGAGGAACTTCTCGGCCACGTAGTTCACCAGTCGCTCGTCGAAGTCCTTGCCTCCCAGTTGCACGTCGCCGTCAGTGGCCATGGTGCGGAAACTGTTGCCGGCGATTTCGAGAATCGTGACATCAAAGGTCCCGCCGCCGAGATCGTAGACCACCACCCGGACCGGCGCCGGCTGCGCGGCGCTCGCCGTATTTTGCACCAACGAGCGGTAATAGCCGAAAGCCACCGCCGCCGCGGTGGGCTCATTAATGATGTCCAAAACCTCCAAACCCGCCATCCGTCCCGCCTCTTGAGTGGCCTTGCGGCGGGTCTCGTCAAAGAAAGCAGGAACGGTGATCACTACCTCGCGGATCGGGCCCAATCGCCGCTCGGCGTCCTGCTTGAGCCGCTCCAACAAGAAGCCATTGAGCACTTCCGGCGGAACCTCATGGCCGCGGACCTGGCGGCGAAAGTTCGTGCGGCCCATGTCTCGCTTGAAGCAGTCGGCGAACACTTCGGGCTCGAAAACCGAACCCTTGATCGCTTCCTTGCCCACAATGACACCATCCTCTTCGAAGGCCACGGCACTGGGCGTCAAGAGATCGCCCAGGCTGTTGACCACAGTGGTGGGACGGCCCGTGGAATCCAGGTAGGCGACGACCGAGTAAGTCGTGCCCAGATCGATTCCCACCGGGGGTTGCTTGGGACGCTGGCTCGCAACGGACAATTCAGACGAGCTCATGGACTCTTTTTCGACCGGGGAGCGGTTTTCGGCTGGGGAACAGCTTCGGAATCGGTCACCGGGACCCAGACTTCCCTGCCGTTCCCCTCGAACCAAGACGTAATGAGTTCCGGCGACACAACGGGCACAAAGTGCAGATTCAAATTGGCTATAGATGGCTGGCCAGGCGGCGCCGTGGCCACGTCGCTGTAGACCCCCGCCAGCTTTCCCTCCTGGCTGAACATCGGACTCCCGTAAATGTTGATCGGCATCGCGGCTTTCACGTGCATCAAGCGTGGGCCGGGCGGCGGCGGCAGGGTGGTTATGATGAACACCTTCGCCCGAGTCAGCACCGGCGCAAAACTCTGAAAGCGATCCATCAACTCCCCTTGATGCGGAATGCTCAGGGAAACCAGGGGAGTTCGTTCCTTTAATTCGTCCAATTCGTCAACCGACGCCAAGGGGGCTGTTTGCGGCAGCTTCCCGCTGACGGTCAACAACGCGAAATCGAAATACATCCGCTTGCCGAGATCCTGGCTCAACTTCTGAAAGAGGGCATGAACGTGGATGTCGCTGATTTCCACCTTGGTGAGCGTGGACTGGTTGCTGGCCCAACATGTCAGCCCCATCTTCTTGAACTTCGTCAACTCGACGGCCGCATTGGCGCAAGTCAGCAGTGTATCTTGGCGAATCGCGCAGGCGGTAGCAAATGGCCATGTCTTTTGTTGCTTCGTGTTTTCCACTGCCAGCAAGTAGATACTCCCCCGTAAGGCTTTGAATGTCGGGTCGGTAATCTCTTTGCCGTCGGATGGCGGCTCCGTGGCCATCGGCGACGGTGGTTCCGCTGGCTCTACCGTAGGCACCACGGCAGGGGGCTTCGACGGCGGCTTCGGAGTCGGATCCACGGCCGCCACGACCGGAGGCGTCGGCTGTCCCGCGGTCGGTGCGCGGTTCATCGTGAAAATCAATGCGAGACTGCCCAGGAAGATCATGCCACACAGCGCCGCCAGCCCCGCGATCGCCAGGATCAAACCCTGCGACAACCGTGGCGCCGCCGTCGAGGGCAAGTTGGGTGACGCCGCCAACATGTCCAGTGGGGGCGGCACTGCCGGCTTGTCCAGGAGTGCAGGGTTGGACAAACCAACCGCGGCCCCCGGCGAAGGCGTCATTTCTCGCGGTGGCAGCGGCATTACGGCGGAGGGCTGGATTGACGCGGCCGGCTGCGGCGCGGTGTACAAGGGAGCATTGGCCAAGCGGCCGACGAGGATGTTGAAGGAAAAATCGGGACCCCGATCCGAAAGCCGCACCACGTCGCCGGAGCGAATCCGCGCTACCCCGATCACCGGCCGCTCGTTGACCATCAACTCGCCGCTGCCGGAGCTGGCCAGGTACCACCCATCATCTTTCAGCCGGAACGACGCCAGCCGATTGCGAGATCCCGGATCCTGCTCCGAGTTGAAGAACACATCGCAGCCGGGGGTATCCCCAGCCTGGAATGTGTTGGCCGTCAATTCGATTCGCTCGCCTTGCCGGGCGCCAGAGAGGATTTGAATTTCTACAGCCATAATGCGATGCGAATCAGAAGGTAGGAGTTAGGGAGTCAGAATAGAACGTCGCAGCGGAACCTTCTTCTCCTAACTCCTTGCTGCCAACTTCTAACTTCCTCCGTCGTTGCCTCACTTGCCCGCCGCGGGAGCCTCGGGAGCGAGGTTCAAATAGATATTTCGCATGCTCAGGAAAAGCTTGTCGTAAACGCCTTCATCGCCAGGCTCCGGCGGAGCGAATCCTAAGCCATTGCGGTACATGTGCTGCATCAGGTCCACAACGCTTTGGCCCTTGAAGCTATAAGAGCCGTCGAAGACCCAGCGATCGTTGGTCTCAATGGCGCGATAAACTCCCGCGGCCAAGGTTTGCAGAAAATGTTTCCCGGCGTTGTAGGTGAGCCAATCGGCCGACGACTTGACCCGCTCCTCGGACGGATAGGCTTCGTTGAAGGCCGTGACCACGTTGTCGATCGCCGTTCGCAGCTTTTCCTGATTCTCGTTGCTCATCTTGCCTTCCTTGGCCTCCTTGAGCAAATTGTCGCGGGCTGCTTCGAATTGTGTGCGAACCTGCTCAAACTCCGCGCCGCGGAGAGCCCGCGGCCAGTTGGTTTCCAACACCGTGGCGCTGTCGGCGCGGAACGTCAACAACTTGCCTTCCTTCTTGCCACCGTCGGTAAGACGAATATGGTAGACGTCGTTGGGCGAGAGTTTTTCGTCCAGCTTTGATTCCGATAAACTCTTGTCACCGGGCAGATATTGATAGGCCATCGTCGGCCCGGATAGCTCGTGCAACATCCAGTTCAACTGGCTCGTCACGTCGCCCCGGAGCACGTCCTGGAAATACTTGGTGATCTTCTCCTTGATCACGTCCTGGTGCTTCTTTTCACGATCCAGGTAGGTGGGGTTCTCCTTGAGCCGGTAAGCGCGGTTCAATGCGCGGGCCTCGAAATAGGTTTGCACCCAGGTCAGGGCGTTCTTCAACTCCTGTTCGCGGGCCAGGGCGTTGTGCCGCCGCGCCACGGCGGCATCTTCGAGGAATTGCCCCATCGAGTTGACATAGGATGCCTCGGCCTGGATCTGCGTCGAGAGGGCCGTTGCGCCGCCGCCGCCGCCCCAACCGCCCCAGCCGCCGCCACCCCAACCGCCGCCGCCCCATCCGCCACCACCACCGTTGTTATGGACCGGAGGCTCGCCCTGATTCGTATTGGGAATTTGCTGGGCCTGCGGTTGCGGTTGCGCCAGGGCAGCGTGCGACGCAAGAAATGCCCAGCCGAGCGCCAAGACGCTTGCGGCGCCAAAAAACCGGTGAACTGCTCTCCGTCCCATGTTTCACCTCCCGGTAAAACAGACCTGAATGCCGCAGACCCGCATGCTGCCCAGAATCCTACCACGAACGGCAGGGCAAAAGCCACACCCTCCACCCATGATGGGTATTCTAACCCCGGTCGTCTTTCCTGGCAAGATAATCCGACGGGGTGGATACGAAGTCTGAAGGGTGATTAGAGCAGCAATGGGGATTCCCGGGCTATATTAGCAGTAGCAGGCGCGATTTTGTCCCTATCCGCCTGGTGTGAAACGCACCGACACCGGCTTACCTTTGCCATGCGTCCTCCTTCTTCGCCTTCTCCCTTCGTCCTTCGTCCTTCGTCCTTCGTTCTTCTCGTCCTGCTGGCCATTCTCCCCCGGCCGCTGGCGGCCGGAGAGCACGAGCTCAAGCTGCGGATGCAGAAGAAGATCTACCGCAACGCGACGGGCGAGACGCTCCGTTACCGCATCTATGTGCCGCGGAACTACGATCCTCAGGACAAGTATCCGCTGATCCTGTTCTTGCACGCCGTCGGCCAACGAGGGCAGGACAACGAAGCCCAGTTGAAACACCCCGAAGTGCTGCGGTTCGTGAGCGACAACGTGCAGGCCCGTTATCCCTGTTTTCTCGTCGCCCCGCAGTGCCCCAAAGACGAGAAGTGGGTCGACGTTCCCTGGGGCTCCACTACTGCCCAGGCGATGCCCGCCGAACCGACCCCGGCCTTGCGGCGGGTCATGGAGCTGCTCAACGCGCTCGATAAGCAGTTTAGCACCGACCCGATGCGGCACTATGCCACCGGGATCGCGATGGGCGCGTTCGGCGCGGTGGAACTATGCCTGCGCCATCCGGATTATTGGGCGGCCGCCTTTCCCGTCTGCGGCGGCGGCGACGACTCCCGGGCCGCCGATCTGGCAAAGATCCCGCTCTGGTTTTTCCATGGCGAAAAGGACACCGCCGTACCGGTCCAGCGGGCGCGCTCGATGATCGCGGCCCTGAGAGCCGCCAACGGTTCGGCCCGCTATAGCGAATACTCCGGCATGGTCAACGTCTGGGCACAGGCCTACAACGACCCAGAGTTGCCGGATTGGCTCTTCGGCCAGCAGCGCAAGCCCTGAGAAAGGGGCAAAGGCATAGAGTGCCCCTGATCCTCACGTCACGGCCAGGTCGAGATAGGCCAGTTTCACCGCCGCGCCGCTGTCGAACGTCACCTCCAAGCGATTCACTCCCGCACGCAAGAGCGTTGCGGATACCAGCCAGGCGCGAAGCGTTTCCACGGTACCCAGCAGCGGCGGATACGGATTGGGATACGGTTCGGAAATATCATCGGTGGCGCGGAGCGGCGTACCGTTGAGTTTCACGGCCAGGCGGTGGTCTTCGAGCGGTTCAAGCGATTGGATGCGCAGGCGGCCCCCGTTCTTCCAGCCGCCGCTGGGCGGCGCGAGGTCCAGCCTGAAGGCGGCCGTCGTGCCCGCTTCGATCCTTCGCGGCAACACGGCGGGTTTCACAAAGGGGTTGCCCCATCCGGACGCGAGGAAATAATGCTGCGGCTGCCGCGCCAGCCACGCCGGGTCGCCGAGATGCCGGAACACCTGGAAAGGCGGCTCGTTGAACGGGCCCCGCCCCGCCCCGCCGTGCTCGCGGTAATAGACGAAGTTAAACGCGCTCATGCCGTCGGCGCCCCGCGCATAAGCCAGGTGGGCCGCGGTGTAATACTGCTCCGGCGTGGTGCGGCGAAAGAGAAAAGCGTCGTAGCCCTTGGCAACGCGAGGGCCGTTCCAGGTCGTGTGGCACATTTCCAAATAAGCCGCCGTTCGCGGCGCCAATCGCCGAATGGCGGCGAAGTCCGACTGCTGCACCGTGAAGTAATTCGCCGACACGTTGGCCATGTCCAGTCCCGCCGCGGCAAGCGCCGCCAAGTCGAGCCCCAGCGGATCGAACGCCGCGAGGTAACACGGCACGCGGGCGCACAGCCACCGCCGTCGGCCGCCGCGGGCAGTGCGGTCGAGCAGCTCGCGCACTTGACGCACAAAGGCGGTGATGATGTCCCGCCGCTGCCGGCTGCTGGTCTCGGTGATTTGAAAAAAACTGTAGATCCGCAGAAAATCCAGCTCGAAGCCATCGAGGTCGTAGTTCTCGCAAAGCTCCTGGATGAAGGCCAACTTATAGGCCCGGACCGCGGGAATCACCCAGTTCTGCACTCGCTGCGTCCAATCCATGATGTCGGGGCCAAGGCGATACTCGGGGTGCTCACAGTAAAAACGGCACAAGCCCTGGCCGGCGCCGGAAGGGATTTTTTCCCCCTTTTTGGCGACGGCCCATTCCTTGTGGTGGCCGTCGTTGAGCCGCAGCGAGATGAAAGGCGCGACGCCGCGCTTTCGGCAGCGCTGGATAAAGCGCTCGACCAGATCGCCGCCGGCAAGCACATACTGGCCGAAGCTGTCGGGCTCGACGCCGTAGGTCTGCTTGAGCCAGCGATAGTGCTCGGCAGGCGGATAGACTTTGCTCTGCCACCACGGCGCCCAACCGAGGCCCGGCTGTAACAAGTGCGCGTCGACGCCCATACCGGCCACTTCGTCCACCGAGGCATCGAGCATCTCGGGCCGAAACCCTTCGCCTTTCTTGTGATAGGGGCTTGTGCAGGTGAGGATGTTGGTCGTGTCGTTACTATAGAGCATGCGAAAGGGCGGCTTGCCCTGCGGGGTCGCGGCGGCGAAGAGTGGCGCGGAGCAGCCCAGTCCCAGGGAACCCGCGGCGGTTTCCAAAAACTTTCGGCGATTCAACATGGCGTATCGTTCTTCATGGTGGAGAAAGCGATCGAGGGGAGGCAAAATTGCAGCGAAAAAACGCCGCAGTGACGCATTCAAGAAGTTCGTCTCGCGAACATCACCTTTCACAGCGTGCGGCTGCGGCTTTTGTCGGGAAAGGCGGTACTGCTCTCCAATTGAGCCAGCGTTCTCGTGGGGCTCGCTACGTCCGGCCCACGCTGCTCGTCCTTCCGCCTTTCCCCTTGTTCCTACACTTGCTCCGGCACTACGTAGGGCGAGCGGTAGGGCCGCGTCAGCAGGGCATTGGCCTCGTCGTCGTGGGCGAAGCGTTCGCTCTGGGGATCGAACTGCAACGTGCGGCCGGTGGTGTAGGCGATGTTGGCCAGGTGGCACAGGCTTGCCGAAAGGTGCCCCTCGGCGATTTCCGCATACAGGTCGCCCGGTTTACGGCTGCGGACGGCCCCGAGCCAATTCTGCACGTGGTCCAGGTCCATCATCGGGTTCCCCTCGACCGCGCCGCTGGGGCCCGGCGTGCGCTTGGCGCCCAGGAAGGTGTGGTAGCTGCTGTAGTCGGGAATGATCATATAGCCTTCGCTGCCGAAGAAGATCACGCCCACCACGTTGCGATGATCGACGAACGGATATTCGATCCCCATGCCGGCCTCGGCGTTGGTATACCCGTCACGGGTTTCGAACTCCACGAGGATATTCTTGCCTTCGTATTGGCAGGAGAAATTCTGGTTGCCGGGCGTGTCCTCGTCGTCGTCCGGATGGGCCAAGCGGCCGCCCATCCCCTGCACGCGAGTGGGGTGCGTATCCAGGCCCATGCCCCAACGGATGATGTCCAACTGGTGCACGCCCTGGTCGCCGAGCTCGCCGTTGCCGTAGTTCTTGAGGAATCGCCAGCGGGTGATGCACAACTCGTTGTAGGCCTCTTCCGGGGCCGGACCGAGCCAGAGGTCCCAGTGCATGTTGGGGGGAACCGGCTTGACGATCTTCCGCCCGCCGGCGCGAACCTTGTAGGCGATGCCGCGGGCCATGTACACCCGGCCGATCACCCCGGCGTGGAGCTTCTCGATCCCTTCGCGGATTTTCGGACTGGTGCGGCATTGGGTACCGTGCTGCACGATCCGCTGGTACTTGCGCGCGGCTTGTACCATCTTGCGGCCTTCGGAGAGGTTGTGCGAGCAGGGTTTCTCCACGTAGACGTCTTTGCCGGCCTGGCAGGCCCAGATCGTTTGCAGCGCGTGCCAATGGTTGGGCGTGGCCAGCGCCACGGCGTCGATCGAGCGGTCTTCCAGCAGCTTGCGGAAGTCGACGTGCAGATCCGGCTTCTTGCCGGTCCGCTTCTCGGCCTCGACGGCGGCCGTACGCATGCGTTTCTCGTCGCAATCGCACATCGCCACAACCTCGACGTTCTCGCCGCGAGCGATCAACTCATAGAGCGCGCCGCCGATCGAATTCCGGCCCCGCCCACCCAGTCCGGCGATCGCCACGCGGAGCCGGTCGTTGGCCCCGGCCCGCACTATGGCGGGGGCGGCCAACAGGGCCGCGCCGGCGACCACGGTGGAAGTTTGCAGGAACTGGCGTCGATTTGCTCTGGGCATGGATACACCTCGCGTGCGTCGATAGGAGTGAGAGTCCGGGTAAACCACCTCTGTTTTACACCGGCGGCCACGGAAAGTCTAATCGCGTACGGGGAAGTTTTCCGTGTTCGGTTTTCAGCGTCCAGAAACTGAAAGCTGAACGCTCCTCACCTCGCTCCCGCCCGCGCCGCGGCGGCGCGATCGAAGATCGCCTCGCGGCTCAGGCCGGCCTCGGCATACATGGCGAAGATGTTTTCCAGGGGCGTCTCGGGGGGAATGGTGTGGGAGGCGGCCAGGATGAAACCGCCGCCGTCGCCGGTCATGCCGTCGATCAGCCGCCGCGTGGCCCGCCGCACGTCGTCGGCGCTGCCGTGAGGCAGCAGATCTTGCGTGTCGACCCCGCCCATGAACGACAGCTTGGAACCGAATTCCCGCTTCAGTTCCAGCGGGTCCATGCCGGGGCAATTGCACTGGACCGGATTGAGTACGTCCATGCCCATCTCCACCAGGTCACCGATGATGGGGCGGAGCGTCCCGCAGCAATGATAGGCCACCCACAGGCCGTGGGCCTTTCCCACGTCGAACACCCGGGCCAGGTGCGGCTTGATCAACTGCCGCCACGAGCGCGGGCTCATGACCAGCGAACGCTGGCTGGCCACGTCATCGCCGGTCCACAACCAGTCCAAGGGGAATCGCGCGCAGGCGGCCCGCGAGAGCTCGACGGCGAAATCAGCGCAGCGGCCGAACATCTCGCAGGTCAGCTCCGGCTCGGCCGCCATTTCCAGTACGGTCTGCTCCAGCCCCCGCAGCCGCCACCACATTTCGAAGACGCAGGGCGACACGTCGCAGCCGATGAAATACTCGTCGCTGCCGGCCAGCACGGGCTGCATCCGCTCCAGCAGCGCTTCCTGGTGCTCGACGGGGAAGCGATAGCGCCGCAGCTCGTCGGGCGTGGCGTCGATCAGGGGGAACCGCTGGATCTGGTTGTAGGGGCCCGCTTTGACCCAATGGATTCCCCACGCGTCGACGTGCCCCTGGCCGTCGCGCTCGTGAACGATCCCCTCCATGGCCGCGTTGTTGTTGACCCAGGTCATGCGGACGTCGTTGCCCATCACCGCGTCGACCTGTGACGGCGGAACCTCCAACAGCTTGGCAAGGATCAGGGCCGTTTGCGGATGAAACCACATGAAGATCGGCAACCGGTCGACCGGCTCGCGCCGCAAGGCCGCATGTACGCGCTGTTTGGAATTCATGTCGTAGGTCTCGGGCTTGGAGGAAACGCGACGCGGAAGAGCGGGTCGTTCACTTGACGCGGAGGGCGCCTTTCTTGGTGATCGCAACTTCCCCTTCGGCCGACCGAATCTTCATCGCCAGGTCGTCCAGAAGGATATAACACCGATTCGTCGCCCGCGACCGCGACAGGAAGACCACCGCGTTGCTAGATCGATGGTCGATGCGCTGAAAGGCTCCGGCTGTATCAGGGCCACGGGGGGCGGCGCGACGGCCCGAGGCGGAGCCACTCGGCCCGGCGCGACGGCTGCCGCCGGTTCCGCTGTTTCGCCCATGTCCACCGCTATCCGCCGCCGCAACTTTTGATCGTAGGCCGCCTTTTTCTGCGGCTGCACCAGGCACACCTTGGCGGCCGCGACCTCGTTGAGCAAGGTTTGCGAGAGATCCGCGTACTGGCCGAGCTGAAAGTTCCTCAGGTGGGCCATCTGTCGATCCGCGGCGTTTTCGATAACCTCCGGATTGTTCTCGAACAGCCGGATTCCCAGCAGCCGATAGTAATTGGCCGCCTGCTCGTCGGGCGGAATGCCCAGCCAGAGATAATAGGGATCCAACGGCTCCGTCATGGCCCATCTCCGTAACGCCGGGCATTCGGGCTAGTTTCGCCGGCCGCAATGGGGGCAATAGGGCCGACTTTCTCTGTACACATAGTAGACCACGCCGGGCAACAGTCCGGCAAGACAGAGCACCAGGCAAACCACCACTTCCGCACCCCCGTGCAGGCCCCGCACTCGGGCAACGCCCGTCTGTCGGCAATGCCGGCAAGTCGGGCCGGTCGTGACACTGGCGGTGACACTCTCCGCCGCTGGAAAGGGCCGGCCACACGTCGGACAGGCAACCGCCCGCTCCGAGACCTGCTTCCCGCAATCCGGGCAAGGAATCAAACCCATTTCGCCCTCCTTTCGAGTCGGTTGGCGCTGGACGACTGCCCCCGCAGACTTCATGGTTCATCCTTTATCCAATCACCCCCTCCCGCCGCGCCGGGTCGAACAGTCGAACAGAAAACAACAAACCCGCAAACGGTCGCCGGCCGCTGACAGACCGCAGTCAGCCCGGCGCAAGTCGTTTCTTCATTGAGGCTTGCGCCCGGGCCGGCCACCGCACCGTTTCGTGCTACGGGTGTTGCGTTCATTATACTCCCTCTGCGGGAATTGAAAACATCCAAATTGTGTATGATATCGTCCCGTCCGAGGGCTGTCGTCGGGCCGGCGCCGCGCGGGCCGGCACCGAGACTCGCGCGGCATCGTACCGCATCGGCTGGCACAATTTCAAGCGGGAAGGCGGCCGCGCGAGTAGCGACTTCGCCGGGGAGCGTCACACGACCGGCCCCCGCCAGCAGCTTTCCCAGGGTGCGCGAGAAAAGCTCCATGGCGAGCAAGTAGTAACCGAGATACGCAGCCACCATCGCCTGGAGTTTCACGAGGGGAAGGTCCTCGCTCACGGACTATTTTGCAGGTGCCGCTTACGGTTCGCAGGTCCACTCCGAGAAGCTCGGCGATTTTCTTCTGATTGAGCCAGGACGTCTCGGACTCATAGGGCACTACGATCCAGGCCGCCCCCTCCAGGAAATGGTATTAGATCAGCTCTCCTTCGCCCGCTTTGTCGGGCATCGCTCATACGATCCTCCTCGCGACATCCTGAACGGCGGCCGCTTCCGTGACACCGTGGTCAGCGTGGGATCGGCCCGATGGGCCGACGGCGGTGACCCTGGAAACAGGTGAGCGTGCCGAACGCCTCGGGGACGACAATCGACCAGCCTTCAGGACGGATCTTGCCGAGTACCTGCTGAGTGTAGGGCATGGGGAGCCCTTTCTCGTAGACGTAATGCTGGTACGCGGCCTCCCAAATCGGCTGGAAGTGTCCCCGCCCTTTCTCGCCGATGACGCCCGTGCATGGGACCTCGTGGCCAAGGTTGTATCGGGCCGTGTACTCCAAGCCCAGGGCGAGGCGGTTGCCGGCCGCGCCGTACAGGTCAACTCCCTGCTGCCAGGCGACCGCGCCGGCCGCCGCCAACGCACCCAATCCCATTTGCGCGTGGGTCTGGTCGCGGGTGGTCTCCTGGCATTGGCCCGTAGGGAAGACGTAGTTGGTCAAAGCGCCTTTTCCTTTGCCGTGCAGGTAGTAATCCACCGCCCGATTGAACTTGTCGCGATCGTCGCAGAAGATGCCGATGCAAAGCACGGAGTGGAGCATCGTGGCGCCCCAGTTGCCGTTATAGCGGGGCTGAAAATCCTTGAGCAACGGGTAGTCGATCTCCAGCAACATCCGCTTGAACCGCGCGACGTCGCGCTCGGCCCATCCCGCCGACGAGTGCCGCAGCAGTTCGGCCGCGTTGCAGAATTTGCCGGTGGTCCAGCCGGCCACGATCCTGCCTTGATCTTTGTCGCCCGCGATCGATTCGAGCGTGGACGACCAGGCGTTGAGGATCTCGATAGCCTTGGCAGCGTGGGCCTTCTCGCCCGTGAGGCACCACTCCAAGGCGTGGCAGTAGGCGGCCGACGCGTCGCGCATCATTTGAGAGGCGCCTATGTCGTCCTTGCCGTAGGGAGCCTGGCTGACATGGGCGGTGGGCTTGGGCGCGTAGCGCAGAGCGGCGATGTAGTCGCTCCGCAGCCTCTTCCAACCACTGCTCCACGGCTCTTCGCCGGTGGCCAGTTTTTGCCGCATGAACGCCAGGTCGGCCTGGCTGTGCATCAGCCCCGGGTGGACGAACGCATCGTCCGCTGCGCGAACCTCGAGCGAAACGAGCACGATAGCCAGGATAGTGAGGATGTGCTTCATGGCTTTCGTCCTCCAGAGAGGCTCGCCACGTACTCGCTGGGCGTCATGAATGGGCAGCCCCGGGCCTGGAGGAACTCGATGATCTTCACGAACTCGTCCCAGCGCCGCTCTTCCGACCATTTGTTGGGATGTCCCTGGAGCACGAAATACTTGCGCTGCGGATACTTCGCGTAGCCGTCGATGAGCCGCTGATAGTCGGGCAGCCCCGGCTTGCTCTCCAGGTTGACCGCCCACACCCGGTCCAGAATGACGACCTTGCCTTGGGCTTCCAACTTCTTGCCGGGCTCGTCCAGAGGCTGCGGGTAGAGCCAGATTCGCATCTCCGACTCTTCCGCCATGACGCGGATGGTGTTGGCATCGAATAGGCCGTTGCCCACGCCGCCGCCCGGGCCGAAGGCGTGGAAGGCGAAGCCCAGGCACTCCTTGGCTAGCCGTTGCGAGCGGTCGAATCGCTGCTTCTGATCCTCGTAGGAGCGGCCGTTGAACTCGTTGAACTGCGTGCCGCTGACGCTGTGGACGGCATGATCGTAGCCGTGGAACCAGAACTCGATCGCGCCCCGCTGCCGCAGATCCCTGATCCAACGGAGATAGGCTTGATTGTCCTTCTCCAGGGAGGTACAGATGATGCCGAAGGCCGCCTTGAGCTTGTTCTTCTCGATGTACTCCGCCACTCGCAGCCAGCGCGGGGAAATCGGCGCTCCCCGATTGCTCACGTTGACGTCATCCAGTTTCAGAATGATGACGGGCGGCCGCGCGGCGGAGTCGCGCGGTTCGGCAGCGCGGCCGCCGCACCAGGGTAACGTCGCGACCAGAATTGCCGCCACGACAAACGCGATCTTCGCGGGCCTTCTCATGATGGCCTGGCCCTTCCTTTTCTTCCAGCCTCAGACGGTTGGACCATGGTCCAGGGGCTGCGATTTGACGGTCATGGCAGCCACTCTTCATTGAAGAATCCCGCATCCAGGATCTGCGCGGGCGTACTATCCGTCGCCGGAGCGCTGACGTCCAGCACGGCCCAGTCCGGCAGTTGCGGGGTTTGCAGCGAGTTGTTTGGATCGGATTTGTCGCGGATGGTCGGCCCGCTGTTGAGCACGATGTAACGACCAGGATGCTGGGGATTCGGATAAATGGCCAGCGGCACCATGCTCTCGCCTTTCCACGACCTGGCGCCGAGCCGCACCTCGTTGTCTTGCCAAGCGATGGGCGTCTGGCCGAGCAGTGCGGCGATTTTACCGTTCGTATCCGGTTCGCCGAACAAGATCAGGTTCTTGTTCTTGAGGTCGTCCGGCGTCAATTGGCCGGCACGTTTGACTGGCAAGTCGCCGCGAAAGACTTCCCGCCAGCGGCGCGCCGCGTAGGCCAGTTCGCGCCGATAAAATGCTTCTCGCACCGCCGAAGCCGAAGCCCTATCCGGCGGCACCACCACGAACGCGCTCGTGAATGCGTCGTCAATGGGGCCTTGGAGATCGTTGCTTTTGCGAACAGCCGCGCCGCCGGAAGCCGGAGGATTCAATTGCCAACGGCCGCCTCGAAGTTCCAAGCGGAAGGATTGGTCCAACTTGCCATCCGGACGAAGCATGGCCGTTTGTTCAAGAACGGCCGGCTCCGCCCCAACGGGAGTTTGCCCATTGACCGTGATAGCCGTTGCGGCTTGCTTATGCGGCAATTGCGCCACCCGCTCGATCGAAAAGCGCGTCACATTCTTGACGGCGATCTTCAGATTGTTCCCTTCCCACTCCGCGTCCACGCGGCTGTCTTCCCAATGCATTTGCAGCCCGGACACGATTAGCCAAAACATCCTCGGGTACCGCAAGGTGCGGCCCTGCCAATGGACCACGTTGGGCGAGTCGGCTTGGCCGGCCTGCATCCGCTCTTGGGCCCATACCAGGATCTGCTTGAGCGCGTCCGGATGATATTTGTGCCCCATGCCCGGCCCGATGAGATGATGGAGTTTCCGGCCCTCGGCCTGATACGCCTCGGCCATGATGTCTGCCGCGAGTTTCTGTCGGTCCTTTTCGCCGCTGTACGCCAGTACGGGAATATTGAACAGGTTCCGCACGTAGCAGGGCACGTCGTACTGTCCCCAGAGCGTCTGCGTATAGTCCGGCGGCATCTGGTCCGGTGTCAGGTTCAGGAAACGTTTCACATCCACGAACCCCGCGCCGGCGTGCAGAGCGCACCAATGATCCGCATAATGTGCCCCGATGTGCCACGCCCCCGCGCCGCCCATCGAGAACCCGCCCAGCATGATGCGTTTGTCGTCGATCTTATAGATCCGCTTGACGGCCTCGACAGCCTCGAGCACGTCCGCCTCGCCCGCCAACTGATAGCCCAGGCATTGCCGGCCGAACGGGTGCAGAATGATGCACCCGCCCGGCTGGAACTGTCCTGCCTTGTGCAAGCGGTCGGCGATGAAATGCATGTCGGTGTTCTTATCGCCTCGCCCGTGCAGCCAAACCATCAGCGGCACCGGTTTGGCCAGATCCAGGTCTGCCGGAATTTCCAGCCCGAACGGCTGTGGCGACCCATCGATCGAAGAAATGAATCCGCGTGCTACAAGGCCCGTGTGTTTCGTCCACGACGCCTTATCGGCGCGCAATTCGGCCAGCCGGCTTTCCGCAAGTTGCAAAAGCTCCTTTGCCTTCTCGACATCCTTGGGCGTGTAGAATTCGCCGTTGATCAGTGCGAATCGCACCGCCTTCAACAGCACCGTCGCGTCAGCCTGCAGCGGGTCCCGGGCAAACGGCCTGGCGGCCGCTTCGAGGGTGCGAAGCTGTTGTTGCAATCGCAGCCGGATGGCCGGCGGAATCTCGATGCCCATCGGCGGCAACCGATACGGCTGGCTCGCCTTGGCAACGACCGTGGCCCGGATTGCGGCGGTGGTCTTGGCCGGAGGCGCGGACTTGGTGCCCGTTTTCGTCGGCGCAGTTGGCGTTTGTGAAAAGACAATGCCAGGCACCAATGCCAGGAAACAAAGAGTGCCGATCTTCATCAAGTCGCGTCCCGTTCTCATACGAAGAGGTCCGCTCGCCCGTGGCCGTCGTGATTCGAACATGACACCTTTAGCTCCGGAGTCTCTGTCGGGGTACCCTCTGCCCAGTGGCTGGAGAGCCTTACTGCGATGCAGTTTACCGCAGTCGCCCACCCATTGCAAACCGTCTCATGCCATCGCAAAGAATTGCGAACGATGTATGGTGAGAGCCATTTACGGACGATCCCGTCACGGTGATTGGACAAGTGGAGGACGCTATTTTCCCCCTATCAGAAGCGTGGCGTACGGTTCCAGGACGAGCGAAAACGGCCGCCGGACGGGCGAGATCCGCGTGGGCGATAGACGCGCGGATTTGCACCCTGGTAAGATGAGTCGACGAATGAGCCTGGACCGGTTCCGGGCTCCCTGTAAACGGAAACTCTCAGTCAAATGATCCGAACATGAAAACGAACCGACATCCCTGGTGGTTGGCGCTGGCGATCCTGCCTTTCTCCGTGGCTTCCGCTCGGTGCGAGGAACAGGCGCCGCGGATGCCGCTAATCACCGCCGCGGCTCGCGCCGGCGATAGCACAACCGCGCCCAAGGGCGTGAAACACGGGCCGGACGCTTCGCCGTTGCCGGTGCCCACCCTTCACACCACGGACTTGTATCGGCCGCATGACGATCCCGACGATCACTGGGATCTTGCCTCGCAGTATGCGCTGGCCTGGCAAGGCAAGGTGGACCTGCGCGGGGTGGTGATTGATTATCCGCGGCGAACCAACGCGCCTGACATCTGCGCGGTGTCACAAATGAACCACATCACGGGCAAAGCTGTGCCGCTGGTAGTCGGAGCACCGCGGAGGATGCCGGCGGAGGAAGTGCGGAAAGACGCGACGGCCAAGCTCGCCGGCGTCCGAGCGTTTCTGGAACTGATCCGCCAATCGCCGCGGCCCGTGGTTATTCATATCGTCGGCGGATGCCAGGACGTGGCGTATGCGGCGCGTTTGGAACCGGAACTTTTTGCGCGGCAGTGTGCCGCCATCTATCTCAACGCTGGCGTCGGCACACCCGACCCGCGGAAGCAGCACGGTCTGGAATGCAATGTCGGCTACGATCCTGCCAGCTACGCCGCCATGTTCAAGCTCCCCTGTCCGGTCTATTGGTTGCCGTGCTTCGAGGTCCTCCGCTCTTCGGCGGGCGAAAAGGCATGCGTGGCAGAATACGGCTCTTTCTATCGCTTCCACCAGGGCGAAATTCTGCCGCATCTGTCGGACCGCGTGCAGAACTATTTCATGTCCATGTATGTGGGCGGCCAATCCGCCACCAGCTTGTGGTTCCACCAACTGGAAGGTCCCAAGGACGCCGCCGCCATCGCCACGGAGAGTCAACGCGATCGCGCCATGTGGTGCACCGCCGGCTTCTTGCACGCTGTGGGGCTGACCGTCACCAAAGCCGGCGCGATCGTGCCGCGGAATTCCGTGAGCGACCCAGTGTTCGTTTTCGAACCCATTCGCGTGACCTGCTCCGATGCCGGCGTGACGGAGTGGACGAAAGATCCGCAGTCGAAAGACCGCTTCATCTTTCGCATAACCGACACGCAGAAGTATCAATCCGCCATGACAAGCGCGTTGAAGTCGTTGCTGGCCAGGTTGCCCTGACCCATTCTCAAGACCGAACCGTCACGACATAGAAAACCTGAGAGGGGGTTCACCAGCGTGGGAGCCGCCTCCACGATCGCCGCGCGCCGCCTTGCCGTTGGCCTGCGAAGAAATCGCCTCGCCGCACTGGTTTCGGAAAAACATGCTCCCCGCGACGATCCAGGATCTCAACGGCAACGACCTCACCATCGAGGTTTCGCGGTTCGGCGATCTTTCGACAACCCCTCGCCCCCGGCCCCTCTCCCGCAAGGGGAGAGGGGAGAAGGAACTCAAGGCTGAAGAGGGCTGCGAAGTTGGAACAGGCAATCCACTTCGGCCGGCGTGAGAACGCGGCGGAAGACGCAAATCTCGTCCACCACCGCATCGGCGTAGGCGCCCCAGTAATAGCCGATGCTGAACCGCGCCGGCGTCTTCCGTTCGCCCCAGGGCGCCTGCTGGAGCGGAAGCGCCCGGCCGTCCAGGTAAAGCACGAGCTGCGAAGGCGACGGATCGGGACGGGCCCGCCAGGCCGCCACGACGTGATGCCAGGAGCCGGGTGTCCAATCGCACAGGGGAAAACTCTTGACGGCAAAGCCGTCGTGCCGGCGGCCGCGGGTCCGCGCCAGGACGATGCGATTGTGCCAGTCGTGGTCGGTCGTCAGTCCGGCGGGATACGCGGAAAGCGCCAAACACTCGACGCCCGGTTCGCCCACGTCGCCCCACCAGGCGAAGAGGTTCTCCGCGGTTCCGCTCTCGCGAAGCCAGAGCGGGCGAATCCAGAAGGCAACGCTCCCTTCGTCGGCGTTCAAGGTCCGCGGGCTCACCGGAATCTCGATCGATTGCGTAGGGCGAACGGCAACGGCGGAGAAACTGGAAGGAAAAGAGCGCTGCGGCTCGAGTTGCACCGCGTCGATGGTAACACGGCCGGGGCCGCGGGCCCGCAGCGTGATGGTGGAGTTCTCGTGGCCGGCCTGGAAGGGCAGCGCCAACCGCGTGTATTGGGCGGTCAAGGGGAACTGCCGGCAAAGCTCGTGATCGACGCCCAGTTCGAGCCGCGTCGCGGGCGAGTCGGACTTCGCGTACGCGCTCAAGCAATACCATGTTTCGTCACCCGAGCGCAACTCGGTGACGACCTGCCGGACGTAGCCGGTTTCGCTGATTTGCACGCAGCCGGGACTGAAGCGGCCGCCGGCGCTTGTGAACACCGGTCGGCCGACGACGATCCAGCCGCCGAGGCCGTCGAAGTCGGGATTCGCCAGGCGATTGGCGTCGCGCCGTTCCAACAGAATTGCCCGGCCGATCTTGCCGTCGACGAGCGTGGCCCCGTTGATACGGACGCCCAGATCCTGGTTCCGACCGTGCAGCGATTCGCAGCCCTCGTACCAGAGCAGCGCCTTGCGGAGATCCTCGACGGGGGAAGCGGTGCCGCCGGCCGGAAAAGCGGCGGCAAACAGGCCGAAGGCCGCCACGCCCAGAAGTGCGAATCGTGCCCGCATTGCTGCGCTCCGTTACTCGAACCGTTAGCCCAGGCATTCACGACATGTTGCGACTGCCAGCGCCCTATCATACCGGACAAGGACGCATCTGCGATAGAAGCGCCGTCATGGCATTGGCTTGCACACGCGTAAATGACGGGCGAGGCCGTCGCCCGGGGACGGGACGCCGGTTGTCGCCGGGTTTGGCGGAGGTTACACTAGCTCTGGAAATGCATGTGGTTCGATCCAGCCGCGCTGAAGTTGGCTCGAGCGGCCGCGGCGGGCGACGTATCGGATCGACGTTTTCACCGGGGAAGAAGGACGATGAAGAACATTCGACTCGCGCTGGGGGCGCTGCTGGGGCTGATGCTGTTCGGCGGCGCCGATTGCCGCACGTTCGCCGCAGAGCGGATCGCGGCGGCGCTGGGCGGGCCGAAAACTGTCGCGCGGCTCGACGCGGACCGCCAACTCTTGTCGCGGCTCGATGCGCCGCTGCTGTTCGTCAAACGGCACTCCTACACCGGGATCCACATCTACGATACGTACTACAAGTGGCCGCCGGGGGGCGGAGGAATCTACGTCTTGGAAAACCCGGCCGCCCCGCGGGAGCAGTGGAAGATCCGCGCGGTGATCGACCCCGCCACGCCGGGCACGCTGGGCCTCGGCGTCTACACCCATCCCGAGCTCTCCTGGGACGCCACGAAGCTGCTGTTCTGCTTCAAGGGCGAGCCCCAGGGGAGCACGAGCATCTACGAGATCGGCGTCGACGGCCGGGGTTTGCGGCGCGTGACCGATCCCTCGCCGCACTGCGATTGTTACAAGGGCTCGCACGGCGGGCAGCACGACATCGCCCCGGCTTACCTGCCCGACGGCCGCATCGTCTTCCTCTCGACCCGGCCCAGCGGCCTGGTGCCCTGCGCCAACGAAGGCGTGAGCATCTTGCACGTGATGAACGCCGACGGCCGCGACATTCACCCCATTTCGGTCAACAACGTCAACGAGTTCGACCCGGCCGTGCTGCCCGACGGGCGGATCCTCTTCGGCCGCTGGGAATATGTCGACAAGAACGCCCTGACGATCCAATCGCTGTGGACGGTCAATCCGGACGGCACGCAGGAAACGGCCCTGTATGCCAACAACATGGTCTTTCCCGAGGCGATCCTCGATGCCCGGCCGGTGCCCGGCTCGCACCTCGTCGTGGCCACGCTGGCCAAGCACAACTCGACGCCGCGTGGTTCGATCGCCTTCATTGATCCGCATTTGGGAAAGGACGATCCCCGCGCGATCACCAACCTGGAGCATCCCGACGACCCGACCTACGACCGCGGCGATTCCTGCGAACCCTGGCCGGTGGCGTCCGACACGGTGATCTTCAGCGGCCGGCCGGCCGGGCAAAAGCGAAACGTTCTGGAGATGATCGACCGCGCCGGCCACCGCGCGGTCGTGCTCTCCGACGCCGAGATCTGTCTGCACTCGCCGATGCTCATCAAGCCCCGGCCCCTTCCGGCGGTGCGCCCCGACACGACCGACCGCAAGTCGCCGAGCGGGCGGTTCTTCGTCGAGGACGTGTACCGGGGCTTGGACGGCGTCAAACGGGGCGAGGTCCGCTGGCTCCGCGTGATCGAGGAAACGTCGCGCGTCAGTCCCACCCCCGGCGGACGGCAGCCCTATAACCAGACCTTCCTGGTCAGCGCGGCCCTGGCCTTCAGCGTCAAGAACTACCTGGGCGTCGTTCCGGTCGCCGCCGACGGCTCGGCCTATTTCGAAGTCCCCTCGGGCCGCGCGGTTTACTTGCAGGCCCTCGACGCCGACGGCCGACTCGTGCAGAGCATGCGGACCTTCGTCCAGGCCGCGCCCGGCACGACGCGATCGTGCCTCGGCTGCCATGAGTATAAATACAGCTCCCCGACCGCGACCGCATACGCGGGGGATTTGCTGACGCGCGAGCCGCTGCGGCTCCAGCCCGAGTCGTGGGGCAGCGGCTTCGTCGATTACCCCACCCGGATCCAGCCCGTGCTCGATAAGCACTGCGTAAGCTGCCACGGCGGCCGGCAGGGGATCGACGCCGGCTTGGATCTCAGCGGCGGCTGGACCGAGCATTTCAGCATCAGCTACGAGAACCTCGTCAATCGCCGGGAAACGCAGTTGGTCGCCTACTGGATCGCGGGCATCGACTGCATGAACGGCACGGCCTTCTGGTCGACCCAGCGATTCCCGCCCCGGGCCCACGGGTCGGGGGCCGCCCCGTTGGCCAAGCTGCTCATCGATGGCCATGGCGGGCGCATCCCGCGGCTCACCCGCCCCGAGCGCGATTTGTTGATGGCCTGGATCGACAGCAACGGCCTGTACCATGGCACGTGGGACTACAGCCGCCACGGCTGCGCCATCGCGGCTTGGGACGGCATCAAGAAAAGCGTGCTCGCGGAAATGAAGCCAGCCGGTTGCGTCCGCTGCCACGCGATGGTCGAAAACGATTGGATCAACCTGCAGACGCCGGAACTGAGCCGGGTGTTGCGGGCGCCCCTGGCAAAAGGGCAGGAAGAGGTGGGGCTGGGCCTCTGCCGCGATCGCAGCGTGGACCCCAAGCGGCCGCGGCTTCGCCTGCTGTGGAACGGCTATGCCCACGCCGTTCAGCCGCTGGAGAAGTTCCCCCGCGAGGCGATCGTGTGCCGCAATACGGCCGGGCCGGTGGTGGTGAGTTTCGCCTCGACCGCGGACGCCCATTACCGCGCCTTGCTCGACGCGATCCGTGCCGGCCAGCAAAAGGCCTTGGCCACGCCCCGGGTCGATATGCCGGGGGCTGAAGTGCTGGCGGGCGAGTGCCGCCATTTCCTCCCGCCGCCGCTGCCCGATCCGCTCCCCACCCTGCAAGCGGCGGCCGATCGCGACGGCATTGTCCGCTTGACCTGGGAGCGATCGGCGCGGACCATCGGCCTCAACGCCGAACTGCATCGCGGCAACCGGCCCAACTTCCCCCCCAGCAACGATACGCTCTTGACCGAATCGAGCCTGGGGCAATGGTCCGATGCCGCGGCTCCCGTCGGGCGGCAATACTATGCGCTGGTGCTGATTGCCGGCACCGATATGGCCCGGCCGGTCTACGCCAGCGTCGACGTGCCGGCCCCGTGCGCCCCGCCGCCGCCCGTCGGGCTCAAGGCGGCCGGGGCTTCTTGCTCGGTACGACTCCGCTGGCAGCCGCCCGACGACGGCCTGCCGTTGGGCTATCACGTCTATCGCATCGACGGCGGCAGCGAGAAACCGCAGCGGATCACAGCCGAGCCGACGCGCGAGACGTCGTACGCCGATCTGCCGGGCGACGTCGGCGTGCCGCACCGATACGTGGTCCGTTCGGTAAGCCGGCGGGGCGTCGAAAGCTTGCCGAGCAACTCGGCGCAGGCCGCGGCCACGGTCGTCCGCGAGCCGGTGCTGGTCGTCACGTTCGACAAGCAAGTCCGCGGCCGCCTGGCCGATGGCGAAGGCCTCGCAGGCAAGCTCCAGTCGCCCGCCCGTGCGGCCGGCGGCCTTCTCGACCTCACGAAGGGCGGTTCGGCGCGGTTCGACCACCGCGAGCAGTTCGACCTCTTGCAGCCGCTCTCGCTGGAGTGCTGGGTGCGGCTGGATCAGCCGGGAAAGATGCCCATCGTGGCAAGCTGCGGAAGGTGGAAAGAGGCCGGCTGGTTTCTGCAATCGATCGGCGGGCGCTGGCGCTGGCACGTCGGCGGGATCGACTGCGACGGCGGCCGGTCAACGGTGGGCCGCTGGATCCATCTGGCCGGCGTCTACGACGGCCGGGGTACGCGCTTGTTCCAAGACGGCCGGCAAGTGGCCCAGCGCCCGGGCGTCGCGGCCGGCGGGCTCTGGAGCGGCGAACTTTACATCGGCCAGTACAGCGGCCAGCCCGGACCCGATTACCAGGTTTTCGGCCGCATGGCCGGAGTGAAGCTCTATCATCGGCCCTTGGAGCCGAGCGAAATTCTCGCGGCCGCGCAGCACCGGCCGGAGTGATTAGGCATACCGCCCATACGTCCGCACCGCATCGAGCATCGCGCGGTAGTTCTCCGGCTTGACGCCGCGGTGGATGGTGTTGCTGGAGGAGAGGATCAGGCCGCCGCCGGGGGCGCCTTCGGCCAGGCATTGGCGGACCTCCCGCTCGACCTCCGCCGGCGTTCCCCGGCAGAGCGCACCGGTGCAATCGACGTTGCCCTTGAGGCACACCCGCCGGCCGTAGCGGGCCTTCATGGCGGCTAACGTGTAGCCGCCGGCCGGATCGACGGGGTCGAGACAGTCGATGCCGCAGTCGATCCAGAAATCGACCACCGCGTCGATCTTGCCGTCGCAATGCTTGATCGTGCGGCAGCCCAGTTCCTTGTAACCGGCGATGGCCCGGCGGAAGCTCGGCGCGATGCGCTCAAAATAGGTCTGCGGCCGCATCAACAGGCCCGTCGCGTTGGCCACGTCGTCGGTCGTGGCGATGATCTCGACGCCGAACCGCCGCCGGGCGGCCGTGGCCAGCGCCAGGTTGTAATCCACCGCGCGCTCCAACAGGGCGGTAAAATGCTGCGGCTCGCAGAGCATCGACATCAGGCAGTTCTCGTAGCCCAGCAGGTCCCGCATGTCGGAGAAGCCGTCGCGGAGGTTGAACACCACGGCCCGGCGATCGCCGAACTTCTCCAAGGCCCGCTGGACCGTGGCGAATCGCTGCGGCAGGGCCGGGTCGGGAAACTGGTAGGCCGCGTGCCGGCTGATGTCCTGGATGGGGCTTTCCAGCAGCGCCGGCAGGCAATCGCCCGTCTCGCGCCGCCGGATACCCCACTCGTCGATCAAGTCCCGCCCATCAAGGCGGCGGGCCGCATAGTCGGGCCGGACGTTCAGGGCGTCGAGATCCAGCCGCTCGGCGACCTCCAGCGGATCGTCGCTGCCGGTCAAGGCGCGGCCCACCGCCGCGTCGATGAACCATTCGAAGGTCGGCACCGCGTCGGGCGGCCGCCGCTCGATCGCCGTTAAAATACGTTCTTTGCCGGTCACGGGGAAAACACCTCGAAAAGTTGATGGCTGATGGGCCGCGTTGCCGGATAGAGTTCACGATAGATGGACCGCCACTGGGCATAGCGCTGGGCGACCGAGTCATCCGGAAGATACGTCTTGCCGGGGCGGCAGACGCGGTGGTAGGCCTCGTGCTCGTCGCGGTAAAGGCCCACGCCGATACCGGCCAGAATGGCGGCCCCCAGCGGCGAAGCTTCCTCGACGGCCGGCACTTCCACGGGACGCCCCAACATGTCGGCCTTGTTCTGCATCCAAAAGCCGTTGCGGGTCGCGCCGCCTACCGCCACCAGCCGCTCGGGCGGGCGATCCGGCGCGGCTGCTAGAGCGGCCACCATCTCGAAGGACTGGTAGTCGAGACCTTCGATGATCGCGCGGAGCAGATCGCCCCGGCCGGCGGTCGCGCTCAGACCGACCAGGACCCCCAGGCTGCGAGGATCGACGATCGGGCAGGCGGCGCCCGACATGTGCGGCAAGAACATCACGCCCCGGGCGCCGGGAGGCGACGCCGCGGCCTCGGCCAGAAGCTGGTCCCAGGGAACATTATTGGCCACGCCCTGCGTTGCGCCGCTGGGCTGGGCAAACTGGCGCCGATACCATTCGAGCATCTCGCTGCAAACGCTGCCGCCCCAGATGGCATGGCTGCCTCGTGCCACGTGGGCCTGGACCGTCATGCCCGAGAGGCGCAGCTCGTCCTTGAGCACGGGCCCGGCCGTGGCCGTCATCACCGTCTCCCACGTGCCGATCACGTTCAAGACGACCCCTGGCTGAAACGCGCCCACCGGCAGCGCCCCGCAGAGATGATCGTGCCCGCCGAGCACCACCGGAGTGCCTTCGGCCAACCCGGTGGCGCGGGCCGCCGACGCCTGGACGGCGCCGATCGGCGTGCCGCTGGGCAGGGCCTCGCAGAGCAAACGGCCGTCGATGCCCGACAGTCCCAGCAGCTCCTCCGACCACGCCAGCCGCCGTTGATCGAACAACATCGTGCAGGAGGCCATACTGTAATCGGTGACGCGGCGGCCGGTGAGAAGGAAATTCAAGAAATCCTCGATCAGCAACCACTTGTCGGTCCGCCGCAGGATCTCCGGTTCGTTTTCGGCCATCCACAGGATCCGCAGCGCGGGGTGGATCATCCACAGCGGATTGCCGCCGATCGAAAAGACCTTGGCGCCCCCCACGTGTTTTTGCCACCACTGGAACTGTGGCGCGGTCCGCGGGTCGTGCCAACTGATGAACGGATAGAGCCAGCGGCCCGCGGCGTCCACCGGCAAGCCGTCCATGCCCATCCCGGTGACGGCCACGGCCCGGATTTGTCGCGGGTCGCCGAGCTTGGCGACGGCCTCGCGAATGGCTGCGGCGGTGCCGCCCCAAATCTGCTCCGGCTCCCAGACCGTCCACTCGGGATGCCGCGGATTAGGATGAAAACGCTCGGTGGGCCGGCTGCCGCTGGAGAGGCAATTGCCCTCCAGGTCGTAGACCAGCGCCTTGAGGCTGGTCGAACCCAGGTCGATTCCCATCAGGCAGTCCACAACGCACCTCGTTCGTGTGTGTCTCGCACGGACATCGATTTATGGGTGGCATATCGTCACGACGCGAAGCGCCGGGTGAAAACATGCCACCCGGCCGCCGCTACCGCATCAACATTCCGCCGGAGACGTCCACCGTGGCTCCCGTCATGTAGCTGGCCCGCTCCGAGGCCAAGAAGACAATCATCTCGGCGATCTCCCGCGGGTCGCCCAGCCGCTTGAGCGGAATGCGGGCGAGATACTTGGGAAGGTTCGCCTCCAGCGTGGCCGCGGTCATCTCGGTGAGCATCATCCCCGGAGCGACCGCATTGACCGCAATTCCGTGCCGGGCGACTTCCTTGGCCAGCGCGAGCGTGAACGAGACCAGGCCGCCCTTGCTCGCATCGTAGGGGGCGTGCCCCGTCGTCGAACCGCGAAAAGCGGCCTGCGAACTGACGTTGACGATCCGCCCCGGCCGGCCCGCCGCCAGAAGCCGCCCGACAAACTCCCGGCTGGTGAGGAATGCGCCCGTGAGATTGACCGCCAGAGTCTTGCTCCACTCCTCGTCGGCCATATCTTTGACCCAAGCGGTCGGGCAAACCGCGGCGTTGTTCACCAACACGTCGGCCGGCGCGGCGAAGTACTCCTGGATTCGATCGAACATCGCCCGCACGTCCGCTCGCTGGGCCACGTCGCCCGGCACGATCATGGCATCCACGCCAAAGCGGTCACGGATCGCGGCGGCCACGGCTTCGGCCGGCTCGGCCTGGCGGTGATAATTGATCGCGACGCGGGCCCCCTCGGCCGCCAAAGCGCGGCAGATGGCGCTGCCCAGGCCGTGGGCGGCGCCGGTCACCAAGGCAATTTTGTTCGTCAGGCCGAGATCCATGGTTTCGTCTTTCCCGCGGGGGTGCGAGGCCGATTATAACCGAGCCGGCGCGCGTTCGCCAATGCGGCGGAAAGTGCTTTCCGGGCGAAACCGCAAGCGGACGGGTGGCATGTTCGCGTGGCCCAGATTGACCGTGCTTGCCCCTGACGGAGCGCTGGGCTATATTCATGGCCGGTCCAAATCGCCCTTCCGCCGCCGGAGTGCCTGTGGATTTTCATCTCGCAGAGAAAGTCGCGATCGTCACCGGCGGCTCGCGCGGCTTGGGGCGGGCCATCTGCCGAGCGTTGGCGGCTGAGGGAGCCTGCGTCGCGGTCAACTACCGCCGGCAGCAGGCCGAAGCGGTGGCAGTGGTCGATGAAATGCGGCAATCGGGCGGCCGGGCCATGGCCATCGCCGCCGACGTTTCTCTGGCGGCCGACGTCGTCCGGCTCTTCGACGCGGTGGAAGCCGATCTGGGCCCCGTCGATATCCTGGTCAACAATGCGGGCGTTTGGCCGAAAGGCTACGTGCGGGACATTTCCGAAGAAGATTGGGACCGCACGATGACCATCAACCTCAAGGGCCCCTTTCTCACCTGCCGCGAGGCGGTGCGGCGCTGGGGCGCGGCCCGACGCGGCGGCCGCATCGTGAACATCGTCTCTCCGGCCGCGTTCCTGGGCTCGACCACCGGTCACGCCCATTATGCGGCGTCGAAGGCCGGGCTGGTGAGCTTCACGGTCTCGCTGGCTCGGGAAGTGGCGGAGCAGGGGATCTATGTGAACGCGGTGGCCCCCGGGATGATGCCCACCGCAATGGCCGAGGAAGCCCTGGCCGCCAATCTGCAGCACTACCTCGACCGTATTCCGTTGGGCCGGATCGCCGCGCTCGACGAGGTTGCCGGCGTGGTCGCGCTGCTGGCCTCGGACCGGGCCAGTTACACCACCGGGGCCACGCTGGATGTCTCCGGTGGAATGTTGATGCGTTGACACGGACAAGGATCGGTTGTTCATAGCAAGTTGTTCATAGCAAGAGGAGCAAGCACGGCATGCTGACGACGTTACGCGAAATCCTGGCCCCCGCCCGCCGCGAGCACTACGCCGTGCCGGCGTTCGATTGCAGCGAGGACGTGATGGTGCGGGCGATCCTGGAGACCTGCGAGGAGCTGCGCGCGCCGGTGATCCTGATGTGCCTGTTGCCGGAGCTGGAAGGCAACGGCATCGTCTACGTGTCGCGGCTGGTCCGCGGCGTGGCCGAGCATCACAAGATTCCCGTCGTGCTGCACCTGGACCACGCCACCGAACTGGATCTGGTAAAGGCGGCCATCGATCAGGGCTTCACCTCGGTGATGATCGACGGTTCGCAGCTCCCCTTGGCCGAGAACATCCGCCTGACCCGGGCCACCGTCGAGCTGGCCCGTCCCCACGGCATCAGCGTCGAGGCCGAGTTGGGACACGTCGGCGGGATGGACTTGGAAGCCACGGTTTCCTCGGAGTCGGTGCTCACCGATCCGGGCGAGGTCGCCCGCTTCGTGGACGAGACGGACGTCGACGCCCTGGCCGTGTCGATCGGCACGTCGCACGGCGTCTATCGCTCGCGGCCCACGCTCTCCATCGAGCGGCTCCAGGAGCTGCACGCGGCCAGCCGCGTTCCGCTGGTGCTCCACGGCGGGTCGGGCACGCCCGAAGACCAGGTCCAGGCTGCGGTTTGCAACGGTATCTGCAAGGTGAACATCTACGCCGACTGCCGCATCGCCATGGCCCGCGGCCTGCACGAGTCGGCGGCCGCGCTGCGCCGTGAAGACCCCTTGCCCACCGAGATGTTCGGCCCCATCAAGCAAGGCGTGTGCCGGGCGGTGGCCGAGAAGGTCCGCCTGTTGTACGCCGCGGGCCGCGCGGCCTGCTGAAGGAGCCACATCGTGGAGTTGCTAGCGATCAGCGACACCTATATCCCGGCGGCCGTCATGGCGGCCGGGTTGCGGACGTTGGACGATCTAGGCATTCGGGTCACGGTGAGGCCCTGGGAGCACGACACGCTCGTCGGCCTGCAAAAAGCCAACCTGGTGATCGAAGAAGGCGGGCCCGACGCCATTCAGTTGCCGGACACGTTGCGGGAAGACGTGGGCCGCTTCGAAATCCTCGTCACGCAGTTCGCTCCCGTCGGCCGGCGCCTGCTCGAAGCGGCCACGCGCCTCAAGGTCATTGGCGTGCTGCGGGGTGGAACGGAAAACGTCGACGTGCCCTGGGCCACGTCGCGGGGCATCGGCGTGCTGAACACGCCGGGCCGCAACGCCCGGGCGGTAGCCGAGTGTACGCTGGGCCTGATACTTTCCGAGATCCGCAATATCGCCCGCTCGCACGCGGCCTTGAAGGCCGGCCAGTGGCGCCGCGACTACCCCAATCACCTGGCGATTCCCGAGTTGAACGAGAAGACCGTGGGGCTCATCGGCTACGGCGAGGTGGGCCGCCTGGTGGCCCGCTATCTGGCGGCCTTCGGCAGCCGCATCGTGGCCTACGATCCCTACGCCAAGGGCGATCCGCGGCCGGCCGAACTGGTCGACCTGCCCACACTGCTGCGGCAGTCCGACGTGGTCTCGCTCCACGCCCGGCTCACCGAGGCCAGCCGGGGGCTGATGGGGACAGGGGAGTTCGCCTTGATGAAGCCCTCGGCGGTGCTGGTGAACACGGCCCGCAGCGGCCTGATCGACGAGCGGGCGCTCGTCGAAGCCCTGGCCCAGCGGCGCATCATGGGGGCGGCGCTGGACGTGTTCGACGTCGAGCCGTTGCCGGCCGATCACCCGCTACTGGCGTTGGATAACGTGACCATCACCCCGCACCTGGCCGGGAGCACGATCGATGCGTTCCACAACAGCCCTGCCCGGATGGCCGTGCACCTGCGAAACCTGCTCTCGGGCTGCCCCGAGCTGCCGTTGGTCAACGGTATCCGGCCGGTGCTACGGCCCGCGTAAGGATCGACATCGTGCCGCTTTCTACTGCTTCCCGTGCGTCATGGAGGGTGGGTCAAGGTCGCGCAAACGCTTGGTGGGGCTCGCAGACTGCAAGAAGCGTCGTTTTCACGCTGCCGCCTGAACAACGTCGGACACGCGACCGCAGCCCCACCAATCACGGCAGTCCGCTCGACCCACCCTACAAGCTATCCAGGCCCGACGCGTAAGCGAGGATTGCGCGCCGCCTCGCCGTGGACATCAAAGCCTCGCTTGCGCTGCGGGCTTCGACGACCGTTTCCGCGCCTGCCGACGGGGCCGGTGCTCTCTACGGCAACTTGATGACCGACATGAAGTTGGGCATCTCGAAATGCTTGTTCACGCCCCCTTCGACCGGGAAGTCGAAGTTGGAGACGATCACCTCGTCGCCGCGGACCAGCACTTCGCTGGGCTGATCGAGCTTGCCGTTGGCGCCGTCGTCGGTCAACTCCCGCGCCAGGCACTGCACCGAGCCGTCCATCGACACCATCTGCACGGCGTTGGCCTGCGCGTCGGCCACGTAGATCTTGTCGCTCTTCGCGTCGTAGAAGATGCAATCGCAGCTCTTCATGAAGGGGGCCTTGGCCCAGGGTGGGCTGGGCTTGTCGGGAGTGAATTGCGGCTGGCCCTGCGCGTCGAACTCGAACTTGTGCACCGTCCCGTCGGCATAGTTGCCCACGTACATGTTCCCCCGGCTGTCGAACGTCAAACCGTCGGAGCCGAAAGGGATCTTGGGGTGATGGGTGAGGATCGAGCCGATGCGGTGCGGGTCCTTTTCCAGCGGCTTCTTCACTTCGATGGGCTCCTCGCTGAGCTTGAAGCGGAAGACGCTGCTCACCAACGGCTTCGAATCCGGGATGGTCATCGTGTCGGTGGTGTAGAGGTCGCCGTTGCGGATGTAGACCGCGTTGGAAATGATCAGCCCCGAGGCCAGCACCGTGGCCTTGGTGGGCTTGCCGTCCTTCATGTGAAGGTGGATCACCCGCGACTTCCAGTTCGGCTTCGTCTCGGCGAACCACTGCAAATCGGCGTAATACACGTCGCCCGAGGCCGGGTCGACGCAGATCCCGAAAGGAAAGGCCTTGCCGGTGTCGGGATGCTTGATCGGATCGAAGAACTTTTCCAGCTTGTTGTCGGGCGTGAGCCGCAGGATCCACGGCGGTTGCTTCTGGTCGTTGATGTTCGGCGCGCTGATCAACACGCTGTTGTCCGGCATCAGGCACATGCCGTCGGCCGCATTGATATAATCCGGCAATTGCGCCAGCGCCCGGGCCTGCTTCAGCGGCACGCTTGGATCCGCCGCGGCGCCCTTGGCCGCCGCGGCCTGAGTTTCGGTCTTCGCGGCCGGCTGCGCGCTCTTCTCGTCCGATTTCTGAGCGGGCTCGCAGCCCAGGGCCAGCACGGCCGCGGCCGCCAACATCGTTCCGAACCAATTGCCAACCATGCTTCTGGACATAATACGTTCTCCTGATCCGTGCTGTCGTGAATGGTGTTACTTGACGCCGGCGAGCTTCTTGCGCTGCCGGCCCAGCGCGTCGGCGGCGATCATCGCGTCGACCACCGCCTCGGCCGTGATTTGGAATGGATGGTTGTGGCACAGCGACCCTTCGCCCGCGCAACTGGCGCCCAGCGCCTTCAGCTCCGCCCGCGTCACTCCGTCGAGGTTGATGTCGCCGAAGGTGACGGGCAGACCGACGTCGATCTCGAAGTCGACGATTGCATTGCGTTGCTGCGTCCCCAGTTCATCGTCGAGGCAAAGCTGGGTGATGACGCCGAAGCCGACCTTCTCGCCGTGCATGAAGCGCTTGCATTGGGGCACGTTCGACAAGAGGTTGCCGACCATGTGCGCCGTGGCCAGCCCGCCGCTTTCGAAGCCCAGGCCGGAGAGCAGCACATTGGCCTCGATCACCTTTTCCACCGCCGGGGTCAGGGCCCGCTGCTCCAGGTCGCGCTTTGCGTCGCGGCCGTGCTCCATGAGCGTGTCGAAGCATAGCCGGGCCAAAGCCACGGCGGCCATGGTGGGGACGCCCCCGGCGAGGTTCAGGGCCCGGGTCTTCAAGGCCGCCTCGGTCTCGACCCACGTCGACAGGGCGTCGCCCATCCCGGCCACAAAGGCCCGCACCGGACCGCTGGCGATCACCTGGCTATCGACCATCACGATATCGGGATTGTGGGGCCAGCACTCGAAGCCCGTGAAGTTCCCCTGTTCGTCGTACCAGACCGAGGCCGCGCTGGTCGGCGAATCGTTGGAGGCGATTGTGGGGCAGGTGACCATCTTCAGGCCCAAGTCGACGGCCACGGCCTTGGCCACGTCGAGGATCTTACCGCCGCCGATGCCGACCGAGATATCGGCGCCGTGCCGCTCGGCGATCTGCCCCACGCGGCGGCGCTCGGCCAGGGTGGCCTCGCCTTGAAACAACGCCTCGACCGGTTCCAACCCCGCGTCGGCGAGGCTTGCGGTTACCGTTTGGCCCACCAGTCCCCGCACGCAGTCGTCCCACAGGACGAGCGGCCGGCGGCCCAGCAATTTCAAATAGGCGCCGAGTTCGCCGAGAACGCCCCGGCCCTGAATGTACTTTCGCGGTGCAATGAGTACGTATTTCACGAGATTGGCCTTCCGCGCGATGCGGGCGATCGGGGTGCGACGACTTCGGTGCGTATCCAGCGCGACGGCCCGCGGTGGATTCCGTCCCTGTTGTAGCGTTCCGCGGCGGCGAACTCAAGAGGGGCCCGGCTTTGACAGGACGACTGCGAAGTCCGAGCCGGGACACCCCTCCGCAGAATGAAATTCGTTCCGCTGCCCGGTGGCGGCCGCAGTCGGCTTTATGGACACGGTGACCGCGGCCGGAAAACAGATTTGCGCGCTGGCCCACGCGGCGAAGCGATGGCTCGCGCCGCCGGTTGATGCAACGGATGGCAAAGGCGACAAGAGCGACGACGAGTCGCCGCAGTGCGTAGCGGCCGTAGGCCAGGCAGCCCATGCCTGACAATCCTCGCCGGCAACGCCCGTTGGGTTTGCGGACCAAGCCTCAAGCCGTCGTCAGGGAGGTGTCAGGCATGGGGTGTGTGACCTACGTGTTCCGGGATGACATTCCGCGAATGCGGAAGGTCCCGGCAACTTACCGGGCGTTGAACACAGCAACACTCCGGTAACAACTCCGCGGTACGGGAGCCCCGGGTCGGACGGCGCGACCCGGGGCCAGTGGCTGCCATCTCTCCGGGTCGACAGACGGCATCCGTTCGGGCGACCATGGGCCCTGTAGGTCAGGCACGCCGCACGGGAACTCGGCATGGAGTTGCGAATCTGTTCAGGCTGGAGTGCCTGACCCACGGGGCCCGGGGCGACCTTATCCATGGCCAGTATCTACGCGGTTCATAACGCCGCTTGGCGGCGGACAAACGGGCAGCGGGCCGAGACGCTTGCTGAGCGCGCGCACTTCGGCAATCGCCTGTTCGAGCAGATCGTCGATCTGGGCCGCCAACTGCTTGTCGCCCGCCTCGCGGACCGAGCCGCTTAGGCAGTTGGCGAACATGCGCGTGCCGACGAGTAGTTGCTGTACCCGGTCTTGCAGGACGATGGCCAACTCGCGGCGTTCCCGCTGGGCGTCGTGATGCAACTCCTTGGCCAAGGACTGAAGCCGATCCACTTGCCCTTCCAAATCGAAGATCCGCTCGATAAGGCTTGGTTCGGAATCGCCGCCGCCAGCGAAGCCGCCCGTTAGGACCGGCTGACGGCTTTCGTTCGTCGCGTTGTTGAGGACTCGCATGCTTTTATCCACCCCTTCTGTGGGCATTCCATGCAGGTTAGCGCGACATGACAGGTGTAGGCATTTCCATGTAATGTATCGGAAGTTGCCAAACCGACGCGGCAACGGAAAGGCTTGCCGCTAAGGTTTTCCCTTAGGTCAAATGGGTGGCCTAGGCATGAGTGTATAGAGGCATGCTCAGCGTTGGCGCGATGATGATGGCGGCCGCCGCCAACAGCCTGAAGCCCAACAGGGATGAATTCGAGGTTTTCAACCCTCAGTTCAAACGGCGCCCTTGAAGCGCGCCGCATCAAACGTGGTCGCCGATGGCCCACGGCTTTCGTTCGGGGCAGCGGTAGAGTTGCATCGCCTGGGTGTCGCCAACGATTTCCTCGGTCTTGGGATCGAGCACCAGCCGCCGACCGCCCAAGCGGTAGCTGATGTTGCCCAAGTGGCTCGCCAGGGCGCTGCGATGCCCTTCGAGGATGTCGGCGTTGGGCGTTTGCCGGCTGCGGACGCACTCCACGAAATTGGCGAAGTGCGGCGCATCGGGAAAGCGGCCCTTCTTCTCGGCCACCAGCACCGGCTGGCGATCCTTCGGCCGGGCGAAGACCTGCCAACCGTCGCCATGCCGGCCCAGGATCATCAGTCCCTTGGTGCCATACAATTCAACGCGCGTGGAATTATGCTGCCAATTCGGGAATACGTCGCCGTCGCGGACCGCGGCGTCGGTCTTGATGATGTAGGGCGTGAAACCGGTGTATTCCATAGTCATCGTGAGGCGGTCGAAGTCGTAAACCACCACCTGGGCGTCGGGCACTTGCGAGTCGCCCTGGCTGGCATGCCGGCCGCCCGACGAGTATACCGCGCGAGGATAATCGACCTTGCAGAGCCAACGGGCCAGGTCGAGCTGATGGATGCCGTCGGCCTGGATATCGCCCCCGCCGAAGTCCCAGAAGGAATTCTTATTGGCGAAGAGCGTGGCATTGTAGTGCCGGGCCGGGGCCGGGCCGTTCCACATTTCCCAGTCGAGATAGGCCGGCGGGGCCGTGTCGGCACCGAGGGTGAAGTTGGGATTGGAGAACCGCTGCTGATAGACGCGGCAGAAGTGCACGTCGCCCAGCTTGCCCGAGCGGAGAAACTCCAGGGCCTCATAGATGTACGGCGCGCTGCGGCACTGGGTGCCGACCTGGACGATCCGCTTGTACTTGCGCGCCGCCTCGACCATCTTCCGCCCTTCCCAACAGTTGTTGCTGGCGGGCTTTTCCACATACACGTCCTTGCCCGCCTGGCAGCTCCAGACGGTGGCCAGGGCGTGCCAGTGTTGGCAAGTGGCGATGACCATCGCATCGACCGACTTGTCGTCCAGCGCCTTGCGGAAGTCTTGCAACAGCCGGGCGCCGGCGCCGCCGGGCGTGGCCGTGATCTGTTTGCTCTGGGCTTCGAGCCGCTGGCGATTGACGTCGGCGATATAGGCAAGCCGGCAGTCATTGCGCGAGCCGAACCCGGTGCCCAAAACGGTTCCCCGACCCACCCCTACCAGGCACAAGACGAGCTTCTCGTTGGCCGGCGTGCCCCGGACCGAGGCGGCGTCGCGGAGGATCGTCAAGCCGGCGGCCAGGCCCAGCCCGGCTTTCGCGGATTGACCGACAAAGGTGCGGCGATGGATCTTGCTCATGTCTTGCTCCTGTGCATGTTGAAGGATCATGCGGACCGATGCGCGCCGCCGCGGCTTCAATAGAAATGTCCGGGGACATCGCTTCCCGCCGTCGGCGAACGATTGTTTACCATCCCAACGGGCAGCGGCGGCACATCGTTCGTTGGCCGGGATCGGCCGCACACGACGCCCGCGGCGCCCTGAAGGGAGATTATCCTTGAAGGCAGCATGAAATTCAAGCGCCGTCCTCTTTAGCGCCCCCATGGGCGGCGCGGCTGGTCGGTTCGCTGACTCCCTCGGTCCCGCGGGCGTGGCGCCGGTGAGCCCAAAACCTCCGGGTGAAGATCAGCGAATCGAAGAGGTCGGGCTGGTGTTGCCGCACTCGCGTTCCGTGTAGAATAACCGTCGGCAGGTGGAAACCGCAGATGCCCGTGCAACTACTCATTGTCCCGCTCCGGCCCAACCAAGAGAGGTGAAGTTATGCAGATCCGGCAACCGCTGTCGTGGTGCATGGGACCGATGTTCGTGGCGCTGCTGGCGGCGCCCTTGTCGGCGGCGAACAAGGTCAACATCGAAAAGGACATCGCCTACCTGGGGCCAGACCGTCAGGAGAAGGGCGACCTGTACCGGCCTGCCACGCAGGCCAACGGCGAACGGTTCCCCGCCGTGCTGATCATCCACGGTGGCGGCTGGAGCGGCGGCGACAAGGGGGCCGGCCGCGAAATCAACATCGGCACCAACCTGGCGCTCAACGGCTACGTCGGCTTGAGCATCAATTACGTTCTGGCGGCAAAGGATCATCCCACCTGGCCGCAGAACCTCTACGACTGCAAGACGGCCGTGCGCTGGCTGCGAAAGAACGCCCAGCGGCTGAGCCTCGACCCGGGGCATATCGGAGTCATCGGCGGTTCGGCCGGCGGGCATCTGGCGGCCATGGTGGCCATGACCGGGCCGGAAGCCGGCCTTGATCCCCCGGGGCCGTATGCGGAGTGTTCCTGCCGGGTTCAGGCGGCCGTGGACCTGTATGGACCGGCCGACCTGATGTGCTGGCCCGAGCGCGGCGCGCCCTCCATGTTGCCAGCCTCCCGGGCCGCGAAACCGGAACTGTGCCGAATGGCCTCGCCGACCACGTACGCCGACAAGCGCAATCCACCGTTGCTGATTCTCCACGGTACGGCCGATAAGACGGTGCCGGTCGAACAGTCCCAGATGCTGGCCGAGGCGTTGAAGAAGGCGGGGGCCGCATACGAGCTGATCCTCGTCGCAGGCGCGCCGCATTCGTTTCATTTGCAGCCCACGCAGCGCGACCTGCGGCCGATCGTTCTGGGCTTCTTCAACCGCTATCTCAAGCCTTCAGTGGCCGGTAAAGCAAAAGGCTCTTGATCCCCTGAGACCCCGCGTGGATCTTTCCGGAGCGGCGAAGGCGATCTCCGCGGCCGGCAGCGGAAAGACCGGAAAGGCGAAAGCCCTTTGATGAATACGGCCGTGCTTTTTGACATGGATGGCGTGTTGGTCGACTCCGAGCCGATCATCAATGCGGCCGCCATTCGGGCCCTGGCGGAGTTCGGCGTAGAGGCGCGGCCGGAGGACTTCGAACCGTTCGTCGGCGCGGGCGAGGATCGCTACGTGGGCGGGGTCGCGGAATTGCACGGCAAAGCCTATGTCTTGGAAATGAAGCGCCGCACTTACGACTGGTACCTGAAACTGTTGCCGGGGATGGGCAAGGCGTTTCCCGGCGCCAAGAATCTGGTAGAGCTTTTGCATCAGCATGGCATCGCCTGCGCCGTTGCCTCCAGTGCAGACCGGGTCAAAGTCGAGGCGAACTTGAAGACCGTTCTTGAAGTCCCGCTGGATCGGTTCGCGGCCATCGTCACCGGCGAGGACGTCGTCCGGCGAAAGCCGCATCCCGACATCTTTCTCGAGGCCGCGCGCCGACTGGGGCTGCCGGGCGAAACGTGTTGCGTTGTCGAGGATGCCATCCATGGAGTCCAGGCTGCCAAGGCGGCCGGCATGCGCTGCGTCGCCGTGGCCACGAGTTTCTCCGCGGACGCACTGGCCGCCGCCGGCGCGGACCTCGTACGGCCGGCTATTGCCGGGATCACGCTTGACGACCTTCTGGCGACCGGCGGCACGATAATCGACGCCCGAGGGCCCAGCGAGTAGGATGGGGGCTGGTCCAGGTCGAAATCACTCTCCATATCGACGGTGGCCGAAGCGGCCGTTCCCGGAAGGCGTCGCGGACACCACTGGAGCGAGGAGGCGAATCCCATGCGATATTTGGCTACCTGCCTGCTGCTGGCCTGTCTACCGGCGGCGGCCCAAGCTGGGACGGTGCTGATCGAGGCCGAGTCGTTCGTCCACCTGGGCGGCTGGGTAGTGGACCAGCAGTCGATGGACGTGATGGGGTCCCCCTTCCTTCTAGCTCATGGGCTCGGCAAGCCCGTGGCCGACGCCCACACCGCGGTGACGCTTCCCGAACGCGGAACGTATCGCCTGCTGGTGCGCACGCGCGATTGGGTGGCCCCTTGGCATGCGCCGGGCGCGCCGGGCAAGTTCCAGGTCGTGATCAACGGCCAGGTCCTGCCCACGGTGTTTGGCGCCGAGGGGGCCGATTGGCACTGGCAGGACGGCGGCCGCGTCGAGATCGCCGATCGGAAGGCGACCGTGGCGCTGCACGACCTGACGGGCTTCGAGGGCCGTTGTGACGCGATCCTGTTGACGACCGAGCCGGACCTGTCACCGCCGAACAAGGACCCGCAGATGGCCCGTTTCCGCCGCAAGCTCTTGGGCCTGCCGGAGACGCCGGAAGACGGTGGATCGTCGGACCTGGTCGTCGTGGGCGGCGGCATCGCCGGCACCTGCGCGGCTGTTTCCGCCGCGCGGCTGGGGCTGAGTGTAACGCTTATCCAGGACCGGCCCGTCCTGGGCGGGAACAACAGTTCGGAGGTCCGCGTGTGGCTCCAAGGCGCGCGTAACCTGCCGCCTTACCGTCATGTGGGCGACATCGTGCGCGAGTTGGAGCAGGCCAATCGCGCGCATTATGGTCCCGGCAATACGGCCACATTGTACGAGGATGAGAAGAAGATCGCCCTGGTCCGGGCGGAGAAGAACGTCCGGCTCGTGCTCAATCATCGCGTAATCGCCGTCGAGACCGGCGGCGGCCGGATTCGATCAGTCGTAGCCCACGACATCGTCAGCGGACGTAGCCTGCGGTTTTCCGGCCGCTGGTTTGCCGACTGCACGGGCGACGGCTGCGTGGGTTTCCTGGCCAAGGCCGATTGGGAAATGACCGTCCCCGGCCACATGGGAGGCTGCAACCTCTGGAACGTGATCGACACGGGCAAGCCGGCCCCGTTTCCACGTTGTCCCTGGGCGTTGGACCTCGGCGACAAGCCCTTTCCCGGGCGCAACAAGCAGCACCCCGACCCGTTGCAGCTCGGCGGCTGGTATTGGGAAAGCGGCTTCGATCACGATCCGCTGGAGAAAATCGAGTACATCCGCGACTGGAACTTCCGGGCGATGTACGGGGCCTGGGATGCGTTGAAAAACGTCGACGGCGCGCTGCCCGACCACAAGCTCAACTGGGCGGCCTACGTCGAGGGCAAACGCGAATCGCGCCGGCTGCTGGGCGACCTGGTGCTGGCCAAGGGAGATCTGGTCGAGGCCAGGCGCTACCCGGACGGCTGCGTGCCCACGGGCTGGCAGATCGACATTCATCGGCCCGACAAACGTTTCGAGCGGGGATTCGAGGGCGATGCCTTCATCTCCCAGGCCGATTTCGGCAGCTATCCCCAACCGTTCTGGATTCCCTACCGCTGCCTGTACTCGCGGAACGTGCCCAACCTGTTCATGGCCGGGCGATGCATTAGCGTGACGCACGAGGCCCTGGGCGCGGTGCGCGTGATGCGGACCGGCGGTTGCATGGGGGAGTGCGTGGGCCGAGCGGCCAGCCTGTGCAAACGGCACGGCGGCGACCCCCGCGACGTGTACGGCAAGTACCTCGACGAGTTCGTCGAGCTATTGCGGCGGCCGCTCTCGAACGCCCACGGCAAAGAGCCGGTCGATTACGCGGATCCGCTGGTCGACTCGGCGCACTCGCGTTGGATCTTCTTTTCGTCGGCCTGCCGCCCGTTTGCGATGGTGAACCTCAGTCCCGACACCAATCCCGGCCCCGACGCGGCCTCAGATTCCGGCTACTGCTACCACAAGGGCTCAATCTGCGGACTGAGCCACGTACACGCCTGGCAACTGGGCGGAGTCTCGGTGATGCCGGTTGCCGGCGCAGTCGATGCGACGGCGGGGCCGGAGGCCTTTCGCTCGCCGTTTCGCCACGACGATGAAGTCTGCCAGCCGGGCTACCACGCCGTGACGCTGGATCGCTACCGGATTCGCGTCGAGTTGACGTCGACGCCGCGGGTGGGCTTCCACCGCTACCGCTTCCCGGCCGGCGACGACGGTTGCGTGGCGATCAATCTGGCCCAGGGAACCATCAGCGTGCCCGTGCCCGACGCGATGCTGCGGCAAGTCGGCGACGCCGAGGTCGAAGGTTATCAGGTGAACGGGCCGACCGACGCGAAGCGGCGGTCCAAATCGTGCACGGTGTATTTCGTGGCCCGCTTCGACCGTCCCGTGCGGGACCTTAGCGGCTGGATCGGCCGCCGGCGACTGGGCATCGTGCGCGAGGTGTCGGGCAAGGATTGCGGCGCGATCGTGCGGTGTGCGCTGGGCGCGGACCGCCTCCTCCAGATGAAGGTCGGCCTGTCGTACGTCAGCATCGAACAGGCGCGGCGGAACCTGGACGCCGAGTTGCCCCATTGGGATTTCGACCGCGTACGGCGCGAGTCGCGTGAAGTGTGGAACCAATGGCTCGGCAAGATCGAGGTCGAAGGGGGTAGCGACACTCAACGCAAGAAGTTCTACACCGACCTGTGGCACGCGCTGCTGGGCCGGCGACTCAGCAGCGACGTCGACGGCAAGTACTGCGACATGACCGGCCCGGCGCCGCGCATCCGCCAGATCCCCCTGGACGCGCAGGGCCGGCCGCTTTACAACCATTACAACTCCGACGCCTTCTGGATGACGTTCTGGAATCTCAACCAGCTCTGGGGCATCGCCTATCCGCGGACCTACAGCGAGTTCGTCCGCTTCCTGCTGGACATGTACCGCGACGGCGGCCTGATTCCGCGCGGCCCCACCGGCCATAACTACAGCTTCGTGATGATCGCCGCGCACTCCACGCCGCTGATCGTCGGCGCCTACATGAAAGGGATCCGCGACTTCGACGCCGCCACGGCATACGAGGGGATGCGGAAGAACCATTTCCCCGGCGGCCTGATGGGCCATGGACACTACGAGTTTCAAAGCGCCAAGCTCGGCGGCATCGAAGACTATCTGCACTACGGCTACGTTCCCATCGACGGGCGGCCCAAGGGCTGGATCGCCGAGTCGGCCTCGGCCACGCTCGAATACGCCTACGACGACTGGTGCCTGGCCCAGATGGCCCGGGCGCTGGGGAGGGAAGACGATGGCCGGATGTTTCTCCGCCGGGCGGAGAACTACCGCAACCTGTTCGACCGCGAGAGCGGCTTCATGCGGCCCCGCCGCCGCGACGGCTCGTGGCTTGCGCCCTTCGATCCGCTGGCCTCGCGGTATTGGTGCGAGACGAATGCCTGGCAGTTCACCTGGTTCGTGCCGCACGACGTCGAAGGCCTGATCCGGCTGATGGGAGGCCGCGAGACGTTCAGCCGCCGGCTCAACGACATCTTCGAGCGCAGTGCCGCGGCGAACTTCGTCGCACCCAGCGCCACGAATCTGGGCTACCTCGACTACAGCAACCAGCCCTCGATGGCCACGGCCCACTTGTTCAACTACGCAGGCGCTCCGTGGTTGGCCCAGAAATGGGTCCGCGAGGTCAAGGAGCAAACTTTCGGCGGCGCCACGCCCGACTTGGGCTATCGCGGCGACGAAGACCAGGGCCAGGCGGGCGCCCTGGGTGTGATGATGGCCATCGGCCTGTTCCAGGTCCGCGGCGGCGCGGAAGTCGATCCCGTCTATGAGATCACTTCGCCGATCTTTGACCGGGTCACGGTGCACCTCGATCCCGACTATTACCCCGGGCGGAAATTCGTCATTGTCGCGCGAAACAACTCCCGCGAGAATCGCTATATCCAGTCGGCCGCGCTCAACGGCCGGCCCCTGACGCGGCCCTGGTTCTATCACCGCGATCTCGTCCATGGAGGCACGTTGGAGCTGGTCCTGGGCCCCGAGCCGAACAAGCGTTGGGGGAGCCGCCCCGAGGACGCTCCGCCTTCAATGACGCCCGCGCTTGCCGCGCCGCGGCCCTAGAAAGCGTGGAAAGGAAGAACCAACGGGATTCCTCCGGCTCCTCATGGCCTCATCGCTGCGCCGGCTGATCCACGCTCACTTGCTTGCAGTTGTGCGAATCCACCAGGGGTGGGCTGGCTGCCGAGGGCGTGCGGGTTACGTTGAAGACGTGGCCGCCCTTGACGTTGAATAACGATATGGCCGATCGAGGAAACTTCTTGAAGTTCTCCTCCCCGACATTGACGTGGAAGCCGTCCACCATGAGGCCCTTGATGTTGGCTATCGCCGCCCAGGTGGCGGCGCGGGCGTATTGCGTGTCGCGGGCATCGTGGGTGGTGCGATGGCCGCCGACCGGCTTTTTCCGCGTGGCGTAGTCCTGAGCTTCCTTGACGTCCAGGGTAATGTTCTTGAGGGTCACGTTTTGCAAGAAGCTCTCGGGCATGCCTTGCAGCAACAGGCCCGCCCCGCCGGTGATGTGGATATCGCGGAAGACCACGTCGCGCACCGCACCGACCTTGGAATCGGCATTGCGCTTCTCGATATCGATATACAGCGGCACTACCGAATGAAAGGCCGGCCCGCAGAGGTCAATCTCGATGTTCTCGGCCACGACATTTTGCACCACCGCGCCGTCCTTGATATAGAAGCCCACGCCCACGGGCGTATGGACGATCTTGCAGTCATGAAAGCGGATGTTGCGGAAATCGCCCTTGGACTCGGTGCCGATCTTCAGGCCGGCGGTGGCCGATTCCAGCACGCAGTCGCTCACCTCGATATCCTCGCAGGGGCGCGGCTCGGTGCTCTTGAGCACGATCGCGTCATCGCCGCAGACAATGTGGCAGCGGCTGATCTTCAAATCGATGCACGAGTTGGGATCAATGCCGTCGGTGTTCAGCCGCTTGTAGTTGTCCAGAATCTCGATCCTCTCGATGCGCACGTGCCGGCAGCCGCGCAGGTGCAACGTCCAGGAATCGCTATTCAACAGGCTTACGCCGCGAAACGTCACGTCGCGGCAATCTTCCAACCGCACGAGGCCCGTGCGGAACGTCGGCGCCGTGGGCGCGCCCCAGCGGGAGCCGTAATCGGCGGTCATCTGGCCGCTGATCGCGCCTTCGCCCTCAACGACAAGATGCTGCGCCTCGTGGGCGAACACGACCACCGACTGCTTGTGGGCGTAGTCCTTCCGGTCGGTGCTGCCCAGCAGTGTCGCCCCCTTGTCGAGATGCAACGTGACGTTGGACCGCAGCTCGATCCGGGCGATGGCGTACATGCCCGGCGGCACCACCACGGTTCCGCCGCCGGCGCCGCTGGCCGCGTCGATGGCCGCCTGAATGGCGACCGTGTCCGGCGTGGTGCCATCGCCCTTGGCGCCATAGCTGCGCACATTTTGTTCCGCGGCGCCGGCCGCAGCGGCTCCCAGGGCCAACAACATCAGGCCATTAGCAATCACACGGATGGATAGACGTGCCATAAATCCTCCCATATCTGGCTGGATCGTGCCGTTTCTCTCAGCCGAAAGACGTTGTAGCAGACGGCCGCACGATTGTCGACCGGTCAACAGCAGGCCATCAGCAAAGTGCCTTGAATCACCACTCAGAGCGGGTTAGGATTTGTGTTCCGGCGATCGTTCCAGCCCTGGGGCAGCGCCCATCCATGCACTCCCACCGAGGTCAGCATGAACTACGTCGAGCGATTTGCAGCGGTTGCCGGTTTCTTCCTTGCCACGCTCCTCGGCCTGGAGTGTTTCGGGGAACCCGCGCCGCCGAAGCCCGCATGGGTACACGACCCGGCGACCAGCAAATGGATCGACCTGGCCGAAAAGGCGGAAAGCCATGGCCTCTTCCAGCGTCTGGCGTCCAGCGAGGGTCTGACCCGGCCAACCCGCCGCGACACCCGGGCATGTTGGGAGATCGTAGCGCCCGGCCCGAAAGGCGGCCCACGGTATTGGTACTTCCAGGTTGGCCCGTGGGCCGACTGGGCGGCGTGGATCGGCGAAGACGATGTCGAAGTGACCTTCGTCTATTTCGATGGGCGGCCCGGCAAAATTCCCTTTGCCTACGATAGTTCCGATGCCACCGTTCGCTCGGTTTCTGGCCGGCCGGGCGCGTGGCGCCATGCGGAAGCATTGCCGGACGGCCTGATCCTGCAGGGCTCGGGCCAATGGAAAATCAAAACGGTCCCGCTGCCAATGGCCATTTTCCACAAGCGCTGTAATGGCGACGACTTCCGCCTGGGCCCCATTCCCGCGGACAGCGACTTTGCGATGGCGGGCGTGGCCGTCACCCGCGTGCCGCATCGCGCTGCCGCTGAATCGCCGATGGACTCGGCCGGCCATGGTGCGAACAGCGTCGCGGCTGCGCGGCCCAACAGTCCGCTGGTGCTTGCCAATACGCAGGCGTTGCTGGCCTTCGACGCTCGTGGACTGGCGCTCGTCGAGCATCGTCAGACCCATCATCGCTGTACGCTTGCGGGGGCCCAGGCGCCGTTGTTCGTCCTCGGCGTCAAAAAGCCGGGGCTGGCGCCGCTTCAAGAGATCAGTTCCGCCATGGGGTCGCTGTGCACTCACGCAGTGAAGAACGACGGCGGCAATGAGCGGCTCGACATGAGCTACCGTCTGGCCAACGGCATGACCGTGCTGGCCCGTATCGTCCTCGAGCCCTCCGGCCTGAGCCGTTGGACCATGGAGATCGACAACCGCTCGGACGTCGAGGTGGCGGAAGTGGAGTATCCCATCCTGCCGGGAGTGCGTCTGGGCAGCGATGCGCGGGACGACACGTTGTTCCTTCCCCAGTGCTGGGGCCAGGTATGGCCGAACCCGGTCGTAAAGAGTATCAGCAACTATTGGGGCCCGCACATGCGCTGGATGGATCTCTGGGACAAGACCGACGGCCTCTACGTCGGGACGCACGACGCGCAGCTCAACGATACCTGTTTCTCCGCCACGCCCGATAGCGCCGTTTCCTTGCAAATGAGCGTTCGGCAACGGATTTGCGTCCCGCCGCGAGGCCATTGGAAAAGCGGGCAGCACGTGGTCGCCCTGCACGGGGGCGACTGGCACGAGGGAGCCGACATCTACAAGGCCTACGTCGCCAAGGCCCTGAAAGCGAGCGATCCGGCCGAGTGGGTCCGCTGGGCGGACATCTGGGAGACCCAGTCCAGCGACGTCCTCCCTTATCAAGGCTGGGGAGTACTGTTGCAAGATGCCGACCGCCTGGCGGCCGAGGGGGTGGATTTCCTGGCCGCCAATCGCCAGATGACCGATGGCCTCGACGGCGGCTACTGCGGGCTTTATCTTTACCCCTGCACCGGCTGGGGCAGCGTCCGCGAGTTCCAGCAGCAGCTTGCCGCACTCACGCGGCGGGGAATCCACTACACGCCGTACCTCAACTGGCACCTGTGGGCCCCCGGCTATGGCCATTATCCTCGCTGCGGCATCACTCCCTGGAAGTCGCTGCCCGCCGACGCGCCACGACGCGACGACGCGTGGTGGGCGAAGGTCGCCGCGCGAAACTACGATGGCACCTTCCCCGCGGCCGGATCCGACCGCTATGCCCAGCAGGGCGCCGATATCGGCGTCCCGGAGTGGCGCGAGCGGCTGGCGTATTGGACACGGCGTTATTTGGCCTGGGGCTGCGACGGCATGTATTACGATCAGTTCAACGTGAATTACTTCAGCGGCCGGCTGCCCGGCGATTATCCGACCCACGGATTCTGGACCCGGGCGTCGTTGGACACGCTGCGCAAAATCAAGGACGAATCGCGGCGCGTCAATCCGTACTACGTCTCTTCGGGCGAGGTCTACATGGATGCGCTGGGCCAGGTCCTCGACCTGCACATGACCTCGGGCGTGGTGAACCGGCTGGAGTTCTACGCCTACTGCAATCCGGGCCAGCTCTTCATTGACGGCGGTTGGAATGGCGGCCTGCGTACGGAATTCGGCGGCCCCGAGCGCGAGCGTTTCATCTGGCAGATCGGCGGCCGCTTCGAGCAGTTGTACGGGCCGGAACCGTGGCGCTCGCAAATCCTGGCGCTCAGGCGGCGCGTCAAGAGCGTGCTTTACCGGTCCATCTTTCGCGACACGGAGGGCCTCCGTATTCAGAATGCCGCTGGGCAGGAAATCCTGCCGGAGCCGGCGGCCAGCCTGCCCAATGGTCCTCAGCATGCGCCCTATCGCGGAATCAGCGGGCGTTGGTTTCTGTTCGCCGAGGGCCAGCAAAGGGCGGCCATCGTGAACGTGATCAACACACCCCTTGACGATGCGGCGACGGTGCGGCTGCGAATGCGAGAATTCGGTCCCGTCCGCTCCGCCTGGGCCTTTACCCTGGAAGGCGGCCTGATCCCCATTCAAGGCGCGCAGGAAGGTGACGAGTACCGCTTCCGCCTGCCCAAGGCCGAGATGGCGAGCATCGTTCTGGTGAACCGGCTGGGTCCGCTGGTCCGATGGACGGCGGACCGCACGGTTGCGCAGGGTGAGACCGCGCGGCTGCGGCTGTGGCTGACCAATCTCGGCCCGCAGCCGCTGGACGCCTCGATCACGCTTCGGCCGCCCCAAGACTGGCCGCTTTCAACGACGTCCATGGGGCCGCTGGCGCCGGGCGCCACGCAGGAGGCGAGCCTGCCGGTTCGTGTGCCCCGGCACGTTCCGTTGGGCCGATACGACCTGCACGCGGAAGTCGTCACGGCGGATTCGCAGTTTACAGCCTATCGAATGATCTCCGTCGCGGAGCCGGTCGTCGCGGAGTTTCGCGGCAATCCGGGTTCCTACCACTTGCTCATCGAGAACCTGACCTCGGCGGCCACCAAAGGCGATATCACGGTCTCCGCGGCCGACACCGCCTTGGTCGTACGCGCCGCGGACAGCGTGGAATTGCCCGCGCATACGGAAGTGCGGGTGCCGGTGACCGTCGCGGGGCAAGACCGGCTTACGCGGATCTCCGAGATGAACGCCGTCGTCCGCACGCCGTCGGCGAAATGGGACCTGGTCCGGGCGGTCATGCCCACGGTTCCGAACGGCGACTTCGAGATGGACACGGCCGGCGACGGAAAGCCCGATGGGTGGATGGGCCGCGGGAAACGAGATCGCTGCGATCTCGATCACATCCATCTCGACTCGGGAGGTCCCTCCGGGTCGCGATGCTTGTGCGTGGAAGCCAGCGGCGACCCCGCGGGGTTTGTGCGGGCGTACAGCGTCCACGGAGCGGTTCGGCCGGGCACGAAATATCGCGTGAGCGGCTGGATGAAACGCGCGGACTGGCGGGGTGACGTTTACATTCGCTTCTCCGGCCTGGGCCAGCAACAGCTACGGACCACGGTCACGGGCCGGTGGACGTTCCTGGAAGCGGTCGCGGAGAGCGATCCCAAGTCTGGCGCGATTGTCGTCTCCTGCTTTAATACCTCGCGAGGGCCGGCCTGGTTCGACCAGATCAAAGTCGAGGAAACAAGATCAACCGGAAAGTGAAAGGAAGCACGCCATGAGCAAGCAGCGCCGATACCGGATGATCTGGCGAACGGGTCGTATGTTCGCGTTGGTCGCGGCCTGCGCGGCGTGCGCGGCGTCCGCACAAGAGATGCCCCGCGCTCTGGACCGGGCGTTTGCCGCGCCTCCAGGTTCCGCGCAGCCCCGCGTCTATTGGTGGTGGCTGGAGAGTTATCTGGATCGAGGGGGGATTACCCGAGATCTGGAAGAGATGAAGCGGAAAGGGATTGGGGGAGCGTTGATCTTTGACGCCGGCTCCGGAGCCCGATACAGTACAACCGTTGAGCAGACTCCCTGCGGCCCGCCATTCATGAGTCCGGCGTGGAGATCGCTCTTCCAGTACACATTGGAGGAAGCCGACCGGCTGGGGCTGGAGATCAGCTTGAACATGGGAAGCGGATGGGACTGCGGCGGCCCCTGGATTACGCCGGAGTATGCGGCCCAGCGATTGGTGTGGTCGGAAACGACCGTCACCGGACCGGCCAGGCTCGCCATTGCTTTGCCGGTACCCAAGGAAGTTCGCGCGGATCTGCCCGGCTTCCCGCCCTACTATCGGGACGTTGCCGTGGTAGCAATTCCGGATACCGCGGCCCGCGCAGAAGCGGCGTTTCGCGTGACGGCCAGTTCCGCCGAGGATCCCTGGACGCCGTCCAACGTCATGGATGGCGATCTTTCCACGGTTTGGGTCTCGAAGAAAGTCGCCGCCGGCGACACCACGGCCGCCGGCCACGGCGAGTGGCTCCAGGTGGAATATCCTGAGCCTCGCCGGGTGTCGGCAATGTTCATCGCGCCCCAGGAAGGGTATGGCCCCTATCAAGGCCAATTGCAGTGCGGTGAAAGCGGCGGGCCAATGAAAGAACTGGCCCGGTTCGAGCTCGCCAAGGACGGTCGGCTCACGCTGCGGTATCCCGAGGTACAAGCGCGAGTCTACCGCGTACTGCTTCGCGCGGACCGGGCGAAAACCGTGGTCGAAGCGATCCACAACATCAATCGTGGTGAAGCGGCTGCTCCCCGGGTGCGGATTGCCGAGCTTGTCCTGGCCCCCGGGGAAGAAATCGATCGCGCCGAGTCGCGAATGCGAAACTGGCGGGTGAAGGCCATGCACGTCGAGAGCCGAGAGGTCCCTTGCGATGTGCCGGCCGAGAAATCCAATGAGTTTCCGCAAGATCATTGCGTTGCGTCGGCGTCGATAATCGACCTTTCCGGCCGCCTGGACCGCAGCGGCCGGCTCGACTGGCTTGTTCCGCCCGGCCGTTGGTCGATCCTCCGTTTCGGCCGCACGCCCACGGGCATCCGGGTCTCGATGCACAGTCCTGGCGGGGCGGGCCTGATGCTCGATCATCTCAGCGCCGAAGCGATGGATCTGCACTTTGAAAACACGGCCGGCCGGCTCCTCGCGGAAGCGGGCGCCCTGGCCGGCAAGAGCCTGAAGTATTTCCATTGCGATAGCTGGGAAGTGGGACAGGTCAACTGGACACCCCGCTTCATGAGCGAGTTCCGCCGTCGCCGCGGATACGATTTGTTCCCCTATTTGCCCGCGCTGGCGGGGAAGATCGTCGAGAATCGGGAAATTACCGACCGCTTCTATTACGACTTCCGCAAGACGGTGGGCGACTGCATCGCCGACAATCACTATGGACGATTCCGCGAGCTTGCGCACCGTCACGGCGTACTGTTTCACCCCGAATCGGGCGGCGCCCACCACGTCACTCCGCTCGATGCGTTGAAGAGCCTGGGAAGGGCCGACATCCCCATGGGTGAGTTCTGGGCCCCAAGCAACGCGGCGGGTGACGCCGAGTCGCTGCGCTTTCTGGTGCGGCCCGCCGCCATGGCCGCGCATGCCTACGGCAGCAACCTGGTCAATGCCGAGGCCTTCACCACTTTCGGTCCACATTGGGGACAGGATCCCTTCCAGCTAAAACCGGTGGCCGATCGCGCTTTTTGCGAAGGGGCAAATCGGTTCTTCTTCCACACCTTCACCCATTCGCCGGCCGCGGCCGGCAAGCCCGGCTACGAGTACTATGCGGGGACGCATTTCAATCCGCAGATCACCTGGTGGGAACAGGCCGAGGCCTGGACAAAGTACATCGCACGCTGCCAATTCATGTTGCAGCAGGGGATGTTTGTGGCCGACGTTTGCTACTACTACGGCGACCAGGTCCCTAATACGGTGCCCATGAAGCACGTCGACCCGGCCCTGGGAGCCGGCTATGACTACGACGTGATCAACGCCGAAGCCCTCGTTTCGCGGATCTCGGTCCGCGATGGGAGGATCGTTTTGCCCGATGGCATGTACTATCGCATTCTCGCCTTGCCCGACCGGGAGACGATCGACCTGGAAGTGCTCCGTAAGATCACGGAACTGGTCCGGGCCGGGGCGACCGTGGTCGGTCCGAAACCCTGCCGCGCGACGGGCTTGCGAGACTACCCGCGCTGCGACCAGACCGTTCGAGAATTGGCCGGCGCTGTGTGGGGGCCCTGCGACGGAAAGATGGTCCGCGAGCACCCGTTCGGCCAGGGGCGCGTCGTCTGCGGCCGGACGTTGCGCGAATGCCTGTTATCGGCGGGCGTGGCGCCCGATTTCCAGTCGCAGAGCAACCAGCCCGACGCGCAAATCGACTACACGCACCGGACTTCCGGCAACACCGAGATTTACTTCGTAGCCAATCGGCGCAACCGTTGGGAGGAAGCCGTGTGCAGCTTTCGCGTCGCCGGGAAAGCGCCCGAGCGGTGGGATCCCGACACCGGCGAAATCCATCGCCAGGCGGTGTACACGATCGTCGGGGGGCGCACGGCCGTCCCGCTCAGAATCGCTCCCTGCGGCTCTCTATTCGTGCTGTTTCGCAGCCCGGCCGACGCGGATCCGCTTCGTTGCGTCGCGGCCAACGGCAAGAGCGTTCTCCCCGCAGCCGAACCGCAAGCGGCGGAGCAGCCTGGTGTCGAACTTCTGCCCGGCAAGGGCGATAACATCGAGCTGCGGGCGAGCCAACCGGGCGCGTATGTCCTCACCAGCTCGAAAGGCAAGCAGACGACGATCACGATCGGGGCGATGCCCGCACCGCGGGCGATCTCCGGCCCCTGGACCATTGCGTTTCCCGCCGGCTGGGGCGCACCGAAGTCGGCTTTATTCCCATCACTCATCTCGTGGACGGATTCACCGGACGTGGGAGTGAAGTACTTCTCCGGCACGGCGACGTACAAGAAGCCATTCGAGGTTCCGTCCGACATGTTGGCCGACGGCACGATCCTGCTGCTCGATCTGGGGAAGCTGCGGAATATTGCCGCGGTGCGCGTGAATGGCAAGAACTTGGGCGTTCTGTGGAAGCCGCCCTTCCGCGTGGACATCACCGCCGCACGCAAACCCGCGGGTAACCTATTGGAAGTGGACGTCACGAATCTCTGGCCCAACCGGCTGATCGGCGATGAATTCCTCCCCTCGCAGCAGCGGTTTACCCACACCAACGTCCGCCGATTCACCAAGGCTTCGCCGCTTCTTGAATCCGGTCTGCTCGGCCCCGTTCGGTTGCTGGCCATCAAGACCGTGCCGATCCCATGGCAGCGGGGCCGCCAACCCTAGCGGATTTTGACGGGAGATCGCTGTCGCCGAGGGTCTGACAATTTTGACTGGCGCTGTCTGCGGGGTTTAGGTAGACTACCGGGATTGGTGTTTTTCGGTCCCCGAGCCCAAGCAAGGATTGCCCAATGAGCGAGTCGCCGCGAGTCCCGCCCGAAC